>Ga0207703_10000008_pt1 | contig 373718 bp, 281 predicted proteins | sample KBSSwiS12_FD_184304 | JGI IMG/M metagenome (GOLD analysis project Ga0207703, IMG submission 184304) | Switchgrass rhizosphere microbial communities from Kellogg Biological Station, Michigan, USA - KBS Switchgrass S1-2 (SPAdes) (version 2) | ecosystem: Host-associated > Plants > Roots >... | reverse complement strand
CACGGCCCGCTGCGTTTGTTGGCCAAGCCTGAACGCACGATTCGCGTCGAACACGATTGACGCGAAAACAAACGCCGCGGGCCGTGCCCGCCCGCCGGAGGCGCTCCGGTCGTTCCCCTTCGATCAGCTCGCGCGCTTGTAAGCCGCGGCGTAGCGCTTCGAGGCTACGGGATCCTGGGTGATCTTGCGGATCTCCTTTTCGAAGCTCTGGTCGTCGAGGCCGTGGGCGGAGAGCAGCTCGTGCGCGCGCGAGGGCTCCTTCTTGATCCGGGCGCCGAGCTCGCCGAGCTGTTCGGGCGTCAGGTTCGACTGCAGTTGCGGCGATGACTTCGCCGGTTCATTCGACGACGCGGTGTAGGTCTCGCGTTGCTTGCATCCGAACAGCATCACGACTGCAATGGCGGATGCGATCAGTGTCGTTTTCATCCTTTCCCCTTTCCATGGCCTTTGCCGTTGCCGCCGCCGTTGCCGTGTCCCGGATTGCCCGGAGGACCGCCGTGCGGATTACCGCCGCCGCCGTGTCCTTTGCCCGGTTTCACCTGCATCGGCACCGGCTGGGGTGCCGACGAGATCATCGGCTGCGGCATCACGACGACGTTCTTCTTCTGATGTCCGCGGTTCTGTCTGGCGACATGCACCTTCGCCTGTCCCGGCGGCATCGTTCCGTGCACGACCTGCGCGCCGGTTTGATAGCCGTACGCCTTCTTCAACTGTCCCGGAGGTCCGCCGTGCGGATGCACGTGAACCACCCGCACCGGCGCGGGCTGGGGGACAAACACCGGCTGCGGCTGCGGCGCGACGACGTTGATCTCGCGCACGCCGTAATTCGTACGCAGGCGGTCAGCGACCACGGTTGCCAGCGCCGGGCCGGTCACGCCGTTGTTCACCTGCGTCGTGATGTAGTCGACGAACTGCGGCGACGTGTTGGTGTTCACCAGCGCGACCGGGACGTAGTGCACGACCTCCACGAACTGCGGCGGCGGTACGTTGGCCTGATTGAGCTGCGTGACGACGTTGATCAGGTCCTGCTGCGGGATGCCGGCGAGATCGGCTACCGCCGCCACGGCCACCGGCATGGCGATGAGCGAGAACAGGTCATTGTTCACACGCGTCGTGACGTACTGCGGAATGATCTCCGTCGTCTCGACGAGCACCGGCTGCGACGGCACGAGCTCGAAGCGCGGCACCTCGTAGCGCATGCGCAATTCGTCGGCGACGTTCGTCGCCAGGCGCGTGCCGGTGATGCCGCGACTCGTCTCCGTCGTCACGTACTGCACGATCTGGGGCTGGCCGTTCTGATTGATCAGCGCCACGGGGACGTAGCGCACAATCTGCACGAACTCCGGCGGCGGCACGTTGGCCTGGTTGAGCTGCGTGACGAGATCGATGAGATCGGGCTCCCTCACGCCGTTGAGATCCGACGCGGCGGCCACCGCCAGCGGCATCGCCACCAGCGATAACAACTCCTTCGTATCGAGAGCAAACGCACCCGTGGCCATCATCATCACCACGAACGCCACTCCTGTTCTTTTCATGAGCATGGGCAAACTCCTGCCCGAGTTCTGTGCAAGGATTGGGCTCGATGAGGCTACGCATCGGTCTGCTCTGCATCGCCGCGCTCGCTGCGTGCCGCCGAGGCGAGCAGGTGCGTTTCGAGAACGCGCCGGTCGTGCTGATCTCCATCGACACGCTGCGCGCCGATCACCTGCCGGCGTACGGCTACAAAGGCGTCGAGACGCCGCACCTCGACGCCTTCCGGCGGGACGCGATTCTTTTTCGCAATGCCTATTCGCATTGCCCGATGACGCTGCCGTCGCACCTGTCGATGCTCACCGGACTGCTGCCGACGGAGCACGGTGTTCGCGACAACGCCGGCTTTCATTTCGACGGAACCCGGCACGCGTCGCTGCCGCGCCTGCTGCACGATCGCGGCTACGCCACCGGCGCCGCGGTCTCCTCGTTCGTCCTGCGCGGTGAAACCGGACTGGGGGCGCTGTTCGACGTCTACGACGACGCGACGAACGCGCGCGCCGGCGCGGCCTTTCGCGATTACCAGCGTCCCGGCAATGTCACCGAATCGATCGCCGAGAAGTGGATCGACGGCCACTACGCCGCGCCGTTCTTCTACTTCTTCCACATCTACGAACCGCACGTTCCGTACGAGCCGCCCGAGCCGTTCCGCAGCCGCTACGCCAGCGCGTACGACGGCGAGATCGCCACCTCCGACGCCATCGTCGGCAAGCTGCTCGATCATCTGAAGGCGAAGGGGATCTACGACCGCGCCGTCATCATCATCTGCTCCGATCACGGCGAAGGGCTCAACGATCACGGCGAGGACCAGCACTCGATTCTCATCTATCGCGAGGCGATTCACGTCCCGCTGCTGCTGAAGCTTCCGTTGTCGAAGCGCGCGAACACCGCGGTCGACGCGCCGGCGCAATTGGCCGACATCTTCGGCACCGTGCTGCGGCTGACGGGCATCGAAACGAAACAGACCTCGCTGCTCGACCTCCCGCCGTCGCGGAAGATCTACAGCGAGAGCCTCTATCCCCGTTACCACTTCGGCTGGAGCGAGCTCCGTTCGCTGATCGACGAGCGCTTTCACCTGATCGAATCGTCGTCGCGCGCAGAGTTGTACGACGTGCAGCGCGACCCGGCGGAGAGGAACGATCTGGCCTCGACGGAACGGCGCGTGGTGAGCGCCGGCCGCGAGGAGCTGGCGAAGTTCGGCAACGCCGTCCCGCAGCCGGCCGCGGTCGACGCCGAGACCGCCGCCAAACTCCAGGCCCTCGGATACCTCGGAACGACGCACAAAGGCCCGAGCGGTCCGCTGCCCGATCCGAACAAGGCGATCGCCACGCTCGCGCCGATGCGGAAAGCGATCGAGCTCGCGGCGGCGAATCGGATCGATGAGGCGGTGTCGCTCTTCCGTTCCATCCTCGCGCAGTCGCCCGACATGATCGAAGTGTGGACGCAGCTCGGCGACACGCTGGCCTACGCGGGACGAACGGACGAGGCGATCGCCGCCTATCGCGACGCCATCGCCCGGTCGCAGGTCGCGTCGCCCGATCTCATCCTGCCGCTCGGCAATCTCTATCTGCAAACCGGCAAGCTCGATGAAGCGCAGCGTGCGGGCGAGCTGACGTTGAGCGCCAGTCCGCGCCGGGCCAGGACGCTGCTGGCCGGCGTCGCGCTCGCGCGCCGTGATTTCGATACCGCGAAGCGATACGCGGAGGAAGTGACGGACGAGCCGTCAGGCGTGCTGCTGCTCGCCGAGATCGCGAGCGTGCGCGGCGACTACGCGGGCGCGTTGCGCATCGCCGATGACGCGCAACGGATGGCGAGCGAGCGCGAGCTTCCCGCGGTCTACCGGCTCGAGTTCGTTCGCGGCGATGCCCTGGCGCGCCTCGGCCGCATCGAAGAATCGCGCGCCGCGTACCAGCGCGAGATCGCCGCGTTCCCGAACGACCTCCGCGCCTACACGAACCTCGCCGTGCTGCAGTTCATCGGGGGCGATGGCCGCGGCGCGGACGCGACGCTGCGGGCGATGGTCAGCGCGAATCCGACGCCCGCCGCGCGCGCGCTCGCCGCGCGGACGCGCGAGACACTGCGGTAGCTCACAAAACAAAAAGCCCCGGCCGAGGCCGGGGCTTTCCGTTACTGCGATGTGAAGCGGGTTAGAAGCGGATGCCGACGGCGAAGCGGTACGTACGCGGAAGCTGGTAGGCGTCCTTGTTCGTGGGCTGGCCGAAGGTCGGGTCGTACATGAAGTTGTACGTTCCGTCCGGATTGTCACCCTTCTTGTAGCGAACCGGTGTGGCGCTGAACGGATTGAACGCGACGAACGGGTTGCAGTTCGCCTGCGACTTGCCGACGGCCTGCAGCGCATGGTCGATGCCGGCGCACCACGGAGTATCGACACCGCGAACGAGTCCGCCGAGACCGGCGCTCGAACGCGGAGCGGTGCCGCGCGAGTACACGCGGGTTTCGACGACCGCGCCGAGGTTCGTGGAGGCGAACTCGACGCCCTGCTGGTTGAGGCTGTTGATCAGGTCAGCGCGCAGGAAGATGTTCACCTTGCCGAAGGTCGGCAGGTTGTACGTCGCGGTGAGATCGGTCGACGAGATGTTGTCGACCCGGAACTGGCCGCGGTCGCTGTAGTAGTACGTCGAGTTCGTCGGCGGGGTGTTGTAGCCGGGGTTCGTGACGAAACCGACCATACGCGCGGTGCCGATCGCGGAGTAGGCCGAGCCGGTGTGGTAGCGCTCGAGAACGCCGAGGTTCAGGTTGCCCCACGGAAGCGCGATGTCGTAATTCGCGTAGGCGGTCGCCTTGTGCCGGATGTCCTCGTTGAGGTAACCGGTGGGGATGTTCTGCGCGAAGTGCGTGTACTCGGGGTACGCGTTGTTGCCGACCGTCACGGTGGCGTTGTTGAAGGTCTCGCCTTCCACATTGCCCTTGAGGGTGGCCCACGTGTAGTTGCCGCCGAGGTTCAGGCGTCCCAGACGATAAGCGGCCTGGGTCTGAACGCCGTTGTACTTGCGCGAGAGGCCGTGGTCGTCGTTGCCGATCTCGGAGACGTCGACCTTGGCGCCGTTGGACGGGTTGATGGCGAAGCCGGTGTGCGTATCGGTGAACGAGACGTAGAAGTCGTGCCAGCTGCGGTTGATGAAGTCGGCGCGGACGTAGCCGTTCGAACCGATCTGATGGCCGTAGCCGACGGCGAACTCCTGCGAGTTCGGCGACTTGAGGCCGCCGCGCAGTCTCGCCGTCACGCCCGGCAGGGAGATGAAGTCGATGTCCTTGTAGCCATTGACTCCGCCCACCGAATTGAACCAGTCGAAGATCTGCTTGATGACCTGCTCGGTCGGGATCAGGCCGCTGTTGCCGGTGTTGATCTCGGGTCCCTTGTAGTTGAAGTAGATCGATCCCGGCTGGCCGGCGATGGCGACGGCGTCGTTGATGCCGTTGTCGATGTGCGAGACGTACTTCGCATAGCTGGCGCTGATGCGGTTCCGGCCGTCACCCTTGACGTCGTAGATGGCCGACAGGCGCGGGCTCATGGCCGAGTCGTCGGACGTCTTGTTGTGCGACTGGTCGACGGCGTCGTTCTTGTCGTAGCGGACGCCGAGGTTGAAGCTCCAGTGGTTGTTGAGGTCCCACTTGTCGTTGACGAAGAGCGACTTGGTGGACGCGTCGCTGGTCTGGCTGAGCTGCGAGATCGGCGTCGCTTCGACGAAGTAGTTGTGCTCCGGCTTCATGCGGAAGAACACTTCGTCGCCGGGTCCGAGGGAGGCGCCGTTCTTGTTGACGAAGTCGCCCCAGATGCGGAAGCCGCTGCCCGACTGCTCGTTGTTCTCGTGGCGGACTTCGTGGTAGTCGTCGTAACCGCCGACGATGCTGTGCGAGCCCATCGACTTGGTCGACAGGAAGTAGTTGGCCTTGGCGCCGTAGTCCTTGTTGTTGCGGAGCTTCGGATCGCACTCGCCGCAGAACGTCGGCGACCAGGCGCGCTGCGCGGTGCTGATGTCGCGGAGCAGCGTGCCCTGGATCAGGTCCTTCACGCCGCCGCCGCCGATGAAGGCGAAGTAACGGCGGCTCCACTGCGCTTCGAGGAGCAGGCTGTTGGTGATCACGCCGCTGTAGTGCGCGGTCTCCAGCCAGTTCGGAAGGCGGCGGTTGCTGAGGCTGCGGAGGTCGACGATGTTGCCGAAGACGTTGTTCGTCTCGTTCGTCTCGTTGTGGAGGTACGAACCGACGAGCGAATGCTTGGCCGTGACCTGACCGGTGACCTTGAATTCGTAGCGCTTGTTCGGAGTGCCGTTGACGAACGGGATGTTCGTGGCCGTCGTCACGCGCGCGGTGGCGGCGTTGAACTTACGGCCGGCGCCGAAGAACCAGACGCGGTCTTTCAGCAGGTATCCGCCGAGCGTCGCTTCGTACTGGTTGCTGCGGAGGTTGACGTTATCCGGCTGCACGGCCTTGGTCAGCGGATGGACGAAGTCGGTCTCGTCGGTCCACGCCGTGTTGGTGATGTTGTCGCGGAAGGAGCCGCTGTACTCGTTGCCGCCCGACTTGGTGATCGTGTTGATCACGCCGCCGGTGAAACGGCCGTACTCGGCGGAGACGCCGCCGGTGATCAGCGTGGTCTCCTGGATGGCGTCCTCGATGAACAGGTTCTCCGGCTGGCCACGGATGGAGTCGTTCACCACGACGCCGTTGACCATGTAGAGGTTGTCGTAGGAAGGAGCGCCGTTGATGATGGTCTGGTTGTTCGGACCGGAGTTGCTCACGCCCGGTGCGATCTGAATGCGCTGGGCGATGGTGCGGCCGATCGGAAGCGACTCGACCTGCTCACGCGTCAGCGACGTCGACACCTGCGAAGTCTCCAGAACCGAAGGTGCGGTAGCGGTGACGGTGATTGCTTCGGCCACCGAGCTGACCTTGAGGTCGGCGTCGGCGCGCACGGTGTCAGCCAGCCGCACGTTGACGTTCTGCGTCACCTTCTGCAGACCTTCGAGCTCTGCGGTGACGCTGTACTTGCCCGGCGGGACCGCCGGGAAATTGAAGTCGCCGTTGGCGCCGCTCACGGTCGTACGCACGCCCTGCAGGGCAGGCGACGAGATCGTGATTGTGGCACCAGGCAGCGGTGCGCCGGCCGATGTGACCGTGCCGACGATCGCGCCCGTGGTCTGGGCGAAGGCGCTGACGCCGACGAGCAGAACCGCGGCCACGAAAACTGCGGTGATGAGTCTCCTTGTGACCATCTCTCCTCCTTGAATTTTCCTCTTGAACTTCGCTTGGACGACGAGGGGTTGCGGAACATTGTAATGCATTCGAAACACCGCGATTGCCAGTTTGTAAGAGGCTTGTTTTCAATGAGTTGAAGTAAACACAGCAACAGCTTCTTCAAATTTACGGATTTTCGATGCCGGTGGCTTGAATTTGGTTGGCACGGAGAAAAATGGGAAAGGGGTCAGGTCCCGGACCTGACCCCCTGACTTTTTAGAAACGGGCGCCGAACGCCAGGCGGTAGGTGCGCGGCGTCTGGTACGCGTCCTTGCTCAGTCCCTGACCGAAGAGCGGACCTTTCTGCCAGTTCGCGCCCATCGCCTTGCAGGTCGGCGCGCTCGCGTTCTGCGGGCACTCGATCGGCGTGTCGGTGAACGGATTGAACGGAGCGAGGCCCGACGACGCGGGCGCATTCGTCCGGCTGGTGCGGATGGTCGTGTCGAACTGGCCGCTCACCAGGTTGTTCACCTTCGAGTTGTTGAAGATGTTGATCACCTGGCCCTGGGCGAAGAACGAGATGTGCATGACCGGGATCTCGTAATTCACGGCGACGTCGGTGCTGAAGACCGACGGCGTCCGGAACTCGCCGCGGCCGCTGAAGAAGTAGTCGTGCGAGGTGGTGATCTGGGTCGGCGTGGCGCCTCCCGGAGTGCCGTAGTACGACGGCTTGGTCGGAGCGCCGGCGTACTTGAAGTTGGTGTTGGTGCCGGTGGCGTCGATCGTGCCGATCGCGGAATACGGACGTCCCGAGTCCGCGGTCTGAATGGCGGAGAAGTTGAAGTTGCCGAAGTGCGTCGGCATGTCGTACGCCGTCCAGACGCGTCCGCGATGCGTCTCGTCGCCGAGGAGGTAGCCGATCGGCAGGCGCTGCTTGTAGTCGAGATATTCGGGGTAGTAGATCTTGTACGGCAGGAGCGGCGAGGTCGCGGTGCCGTCGGCCTCGCTGGTGTCGTTGCCGCGCAGTCTCGAATAGGTGTAGCCGCCGCCGACGCTCACGCGCGTCGGATGCCAGCCGAACTGCAGCTGCGCGGCGCGATAGGTCCGCTTGATCGAATCGGTGTTCACCAGCACGCCGAGGTCGTTGATGGTGCCGTTCGGCGCGGTCACCTGGCCGGTGCTCTGGTTGATGGCGCGGGCGTAGAAGTTGTGCCAGTCGCGGCTGATGAGGTCGACCTTGGCGAAGGCCGCGCGTCCCAGTTGCTGGCCGAAGCCGACGATCACCTCGTCCACGCTCGGCGACTTGATCGGATTCAGCACCTGCGTGGTGAAGCCGGGGATGTTGCTGCTGCTGAATTTCGTGTTCGACGTTCCGCCGATCGAATCGAACCAGGTGAAGACGATCTTCAGCGCGTCCTGGGGGCTGACCGGCGTGCCGATGATGTTCCCGGCCGAGTCGAGCTCATTGATCTTCGGACCGGCGTAGGCCCAGGTGAACGTGGCGGGCGTGCCGGCTGCGTTCCCGGCGCCGCCGGCGTTGCCGTCGACGATCTTGGTGACGTACTTCGCGTAGCTGGCGCTGATGCGCGAGCGGCCGTCGCCCTTGAGGTCGTAGATCAACCCGAGGCGGGGACTGAACGCGTTGTCGTCGGAGACCGTGTTTCCGGAGGCGTCGATGGCGTGGTTCTTGTCGTAGCGCAGTCCGACGTTGAACGAGAGGTGCGTGTTGAAGTCCCACTTGTCGTTCATGAAGATGCCGAGGGTGTTGAGATGGCTGCCGGTCGACGAGACGAGGATCGGGCGCCAGGTCAGCGAGCTGTTGGCGTCGAAGTGCGCATAAGGGGTGGTATCGCCGGGCAGGAACGTCGCCGTGCCGCTGCTGAGCGTGGTGAAGTTGCTGGCCGACTGGTTGTTGTTGACGAGACGCGTTTCCTTGTACTGATCGGCGCCGATGGCGAAGTTGTGGTTCCCCACCGACTTCGTGTTCAGGTAGTAGTTCATCTTCACCGTGGCCGAGTCGTTGTTGCGCCCCTCGTCCGTGCAGTTGCCGCAGAAGACCGGGGCGTTGAAGCGCGCGTTGCTGTCCTGGATCCAGGTGCCGCCGATCCGGTCGTTGAGCAGACCGCCGCTGTGGACGAAGGCGAACTTCTTCTGCGACGCCTGCGCTTCGAGCAGCAGGCTGGAGGTCAGCACGCCGTTGTAGGCGATGGCTTTGAGGCTGTTCGGCAGCATGCGCTGCGTGACGATCGACGCCTGGTCGTAGATGGGGGCGAAGAAGTTGTTGTTCTCCGTCGTCTTCACGTCGAGGTACGAGGCGACCAGCGTGTGCTTCTGCGCGAGCGTGCCGGTCAGCTTTCCTTCGTAGCGGTTCTGATCGAGGGTGTTGAGGAACTGGATGCCGGCGAAGTTCGGCTTCACGGCGACGGTCGACGCCAGCGCGTTGAAGCCGTTCGCCGGCGCTCCCTTCGTATGCCGCACCGCGCCGAAGAACCAGACGTGGTCCTTCAGCACGTAACCGCCGAGCGTTCCTTCATAGATGTTCGACACCTTATTCGGATGATCGGCCTCGGCGGCGTACGCGGTCTTGGAGATCCATTTCGGATTGGTCTGCGAATCGCGGATCGAGCCGCTGAATTCGTTGCCGCCCGACTTGGTCAGCGTGGAGACGACGCCGCCGGTGAAGCGGCCGTATTCGGCGGAGACGCCGCCGGTGATGATCGTCGTTTCCTGGATGGCGTCCTCGATGAAGAGGTCGTGCGGCTGGCCGCGGAGGTTCTCGTTCACCACAACGCCGTTGACGAGGAAGAGGTTGTCGTACGACGGCGCGCCGGAGAGCATCATCTGGTTGTTCGGGCCGTTCGACGTGACGCCGGGCGCGAGGAGCACCGTGTCGCGGATGTTGCGGCGCACCGGAAGCTCGCGGATGGTGGCCTGATCGAAGTTGCGCGTGAGGGACGTCGTCTCCAGCACGGCCGGAGCGGCGGCGGTGACGGTGATCGCTTCGGTCACCGCGCTGACTTTCATGTCGGCGTCGGCGTGACCTTCATTCGCCAGTTGCAGCGTCAGTTTCTTGACGACCTTCTGCATTCCCTCCAGTTCCATGGTGATGGTGTAGACGCCCGGAGGTAACGACGGGAAGTCGTATCCACCTCCTTCCCCGGTCATGGCCGTGCGGATTCCCTGAAGCGCCGGCGACGAGATCGTCACCGTGACTCCGGGCAGCGGTTTGCCGTCGGTCGTGACGGTTCCACTGAGAGAGGATCTCGTTCCGGTACCCTGCGCGAGGGCGGACGCGCCGACGAGCAGGACGAAAGCGAGAAGGGAAACGAAACGCTGCGAGAGTTTCATCAGCTCCTCCGTTTATTCAGTTGTCCTGGGTCGCGCACATCAGTGCACGACTTCGGCCGGAGGAGGTCGGAGGCCCTGATCCGCAAATGTTTTAAAGCAGGACGTTTGCGAAAGGGTCGAAAGTCGAGCCACCCGAAGCGATTCGGATTTATGCAACGGACGTTCGGAAAAGTGGAGCGGGGGTTGCGGGTTGCCGGTTGCCAGTTGCCGGTTACCACGGTGGCAACCGGCAACCGGTAACCGGTAACCGGCAACCGCGTTCCTACCTCGTCATCTGCCGGTACCGGATGCGATGCGGCTCCGCCGCCTCCGCGCCGAGGCGTTTCCGCTTGTCCTCTTCGTACTCGCTGTAGTTGCCGTCAAACCAGAACACGCGGCTCTCGCCCTCGAACGCCAGGATGTGCGTCGCCACCCGATCGAGGAACCAGCGGTCGTGCGAGATCACGATCGCGCAGCCGGCGAACGTCTCCAGCGCCTCTTCCAGCGCGCGCATCGTGTTGACGTCGAGATCGTTCGTCGGCTCATCGAGCAGCAGGACGTTCGCCCCTTCCCGCAGGATCTTCGCCAGGTGAACGCGATTGCGCTCGCCGCCGGAGAGCGTGCCGACCTTCTTCTGCTGATCCTGTCCGGAGAAATTGAAGCGGGCGACGTAAGCCCGCGCGTTCATCTCGCGCGTCCCGAGCTGCACGACGTCGGCGCCGCCGGTGATCTCCTCGAAGATCGACTTGTCGCCGTCGAGCGGCCGGTTCTGATCGATGTACGCGAGCTTCACCGTTTCGCCGAGGCGGATGGTGCCGGCGTCGGGCGACTCCTCTCCCACCACCATCCGGAAGAGCGTCGTCTTGCCGGCGCCGTTCGGACCGATGACGCCGATGATGCCGCCCGGCGGGAGCTTGAACGTCATCTCGTCGATCAGCAGCTTGTCGCCGTACGCCTTGCGCACGTCATCCGCTTCGACGACCACGTTGCCGAGACGCGGACCGGGCGGGATGTAGATCTCCAGCTCGTTGATCTTCTGCTGCGTCTCCTGATTGAGCATCGACTCGTACTGGTTGATGCGCGCCTTGCCCTTGGCGTGGCGTCCCTTCGGCGACATCCGGATCCACTCCAGCTCGCGCTCCAGCGTCTTCTGGCGCTGCGATTCCGATTTCTCCTCGCGCCGCAGCCGCTCCTGTTTCTGCTCCAGCCAGGAGCTGTAGTTCCCCTTCCACGGAATCCCCTCGCCGCGATCGAGCTCCAGGATCCAGCCGGCGACGTTGTCGAGGAAGTAGCGGTCGTGCGTCACGGCGATGACCGTGCCGGCGTACTGCTGCAGATGCTTCTCCAGCCACTCCACCGATTCGGCGTCGAGGTGGTTGGTCGGCTCGTCGAGCAGGAGGATGTCGGGCGCCTGCAGCATCAGGCGGCAGAGCGCCACGCGGCGTTTCTCGCCGCCGGAGAGCGTGGCGATCGGCGTCTCGCCCGGCGGACAGCGCAGCGCGTCCATCGCCATCTCCAGCTTCGAGTCGAGGTCCCAGGCGCCGGCGGCGTCGAGCTTGTCCTGCACCTTCGCCTGGCGATCCATCAGCTTGTCCATGTCGGCGTCGGGATCGCCGAAGGCGTTATTGATGTCGTCGAATTCTTTGAGCAGATCGAGGACCGGCTGTACGCCCTGCTGCACGATCTCGAGCACCGTCTTCGAGTTGTCGAGCTGCGGCTCCTGCTCCAGGAAGCCGACGGTGTGGCCGGGGGAGAACACGGTCTCTCCGAGGAAATCTTTGTCCACGCCGGCCAGGATGCGCAGCAGCGACGACTTGCCCGATCCGTTGAGACCGATCACGCCGATCTTCGCGCCGTAGAAATAGGAGAGGTAGATGTCCTTGAGGACCTGCTTCGTTTTTCCATGGAACTTGGAGACGCCGACCATGGAATAGATGATTTTGTTCGGTTCGGGTTGCGCCATAGGGCGCGCATATTAACCCTTCTCCCCGCGGGAGAAGGTGCCCGAAGGGCGGATGAGGGGTGCCGTGGGTTAGTACGGCAGGCATTCTCCCAACCGTAGAGGCGGTGAGACACCCGTAACCTCGGCGTGTGAAGAACCTCAATTTCGCGCGCCAAATGCGCCGATTTCCCACACGCGCGGAACGGAAGTTGTGGTCGTGGTTACGAGATCGTCGCTTCGAAGGACTCAAGTTCCGGCGTCAGTATTGGTACATCGGATACATCCTCGATTTCTATTGTGAGGAGTTGGCGGTGGCGATCGAGGTTGATGGGAAGGTGCACGACTATACGTGGGAGTACGACTGTGCACGAACGGCCGAACTGAATGCGCATGGCATTCGGGTGATTCGGATTAAGAACGAGGATTTGTTGCGCGATCCGGATATCGTCGCGGACTGGCTTCGTGGGCAACTGCGCCCCTCATCCGGCCTTCGGCCACCTTCTCCCAGCGGGAGAAGGGGCGAGAAGAACTAGTACCGCCGGTGGTGCTTTTTGTGATGCTTCTTCGTGTACAGGTGATGTCGCTCCGCCTGCACGGCGTTGCCGACGCCCGCGCCGATGACGGCGCCCTTTTTGCCGCCGAGCAACGCGCCGGCGACGGCGCCGACGATCGTGCCGCGCGTGCGGCTGTGCTTCTTGGCGAACGCGCTCTGCGCAGGCAGCAGCAGGAGCGACAGAGTCAGCAGAATGGCCTGGAGTTTCTTCATGATGACCATGAAGAATTGCGAATCGGATGCCTGCCGTAACCTCTTGTCAGTTCACGGCTTCCGCCGCCTCAGCGGCAACGCGTGCGGGGTAGGCGCGTTGCGCGGCGACCTCATCGAATGAGACCACCACCAGCGTCTGGTCGTCTTCCGGCGGGCGGTTGTGCGTGAACTTCTTCACGGCCGCCAGGAGCGACTTCTTGATCTCGTCCGCCGTCATGCGGCCGGCGTCGGCGAGCACGCGCTCGAAGCGGTCGAAGCCGAACGGCTCGCCGTCGTCGTCGACCGCTTCGATCAGGCCGTCGCTGTAAAGAATGAGCCGGTCGCCGCTCGAAAATTCGACCGTGTGCTCGCGGAACGGATCGCGGCGCCGTACGCCGAGGGGGAAGCCCCACGACGACAGCGGCTCGATGCGGCCGTTGACCGCGCGATAGACGTACGGATCGAGATGGCCGGCCGAGGCGAAGCGGAGCGTGCCCGTCGCCGGATCGAGCAGGCCGAAGAAGAACGTCATCAGGATCCGCTTCGGCGCGGTCTTGATGACGATGTCGTTGAGCACCTCGAGCACGACGCGCGGCGACGAATCGGCGCCCACCTGCACCAGCAGCGCGGACTTGGCCATGGCCATGACGATGCCGCTGGTCAGTCCATGTCCGGAGACGTCGCCGAACGCGATGCCGATCTCGCCGTTCGGCAGCGGGAGGAAGTCGAAGTAGTCGCCGCCGATCTCGGTCGCCGCGCGGTAGTGCGACGCGACCGACGCGCCGGCGAGCTCCGGCACGTCGAGCGGCAGCAGCGCGGCCTGGATACGATTCGCGGCGTCGATCTCCGCCTTGACCCGCTCGCGCTCGATGATCCGCTTCACGTGCGGCGCGAGGTCGTCGTGCGTGTAGACGACTTCGCGCCTGGTCATCAGGCCGGCGACGGCGAAGACGATGGCCATCAGCAGCGGCGCGGCCATCGCAATCAGCAGTCCGGTGAGCATCTCGCCGCGCGCTTCGACGATCAGCGGCAGGCCGTACAACAGCATCGAGCCGAAGAAGACCGCGGTCACCGTCGTCAGCAGATCGGTGGCCAGGAAGATCACGATCGCAGCGGCGATGCCGCCGAAGCCGAAGGCGAAGCGAAGCAGCGTCGGCGCCAGCGGAGGCTCGCTCATGCCGCCGGCCACGCCGAGGACGAGCGCGACGACGACGCCCGCCCAGAGCACGCGTCGCCGCGACGCGAACGCGAGGACGCCGAGGAGAGCGCCGATGGGGAAGAGCAGCGCGTCGATGGCGCCGCACAGGACCAGCATCAGCGGTCCGCCGAGATAGACCACCCACTGTGTACCGCTGCCGATGTCCGGCCATGCGGCGTGGAAGAACAGCGGAATTGCGGCGATGCCGAACGCCGACGCGGCGAGCGCCGGCGCGGCGAGCAGGCCGTGCATCACGGAATGGCCGACGGTGGCGTTGATCGGATCGCGCCGCAGCAGCGCTTCGAACGACGCGAGGCGATCACCCCAGCGCTCGCGCGCGACGCTCTCGCCGACCGCCCACGCCAGGAACATCAGCAGCGAGATCGGCAGGTCGGTGAACAGCAGCTTGAATCCGATCTGCGCGTACGAGGTCCAGCGCGCGTCGATGCCGCCCATGCCGACGCCCTCGGCGGCGGGACCGTGAATGGCGACGTCGATGACGATGAAGAGGAGGAGCGTGCAGACGAAGAGCACCGAGGCCGTCTCCACGCCGACTTCGCCCGCGTGGTACTTGCGCAGGAAGACGATGAGCAGCACGAGCAGCACGGCGAACATCGTGGCGAAGCGGAGCAGCGAGACGGCGATGTCGCCCCCGTTGTCGCCGTCGAACGACTTGCCATCGGCGTACTCCTCGGAGAGATCCCAACCGGAGAAACGATCGCCGGAGAAATAGACGTTGAGCAGCGGCACCGCCTTGCCGATGGGGAACGACGACGGCACGCGATAACGGAAGACCCAGTCGGTGCGCGTGCGGAGGATCGTCGGGCGCGCCGATTCGAACTGCGGATTCGGCGCGCCGGGGAAGGCGCGCGAATGGACGAACGCATCGGCGCGCAGGCGGAGCTGCTGCTCGGTCGGATGCGTTCCCGCGACATCGGCCCGCGGACGGAGACGCGAGCTGATGACCTCACCGGTCCGCCCGCTGACCATGACGAAGAGATACGACGCGGGGAACTTGCTGACTTTGTGCTGGTAGTAGTTGACGTGGTACGCGCCGAGGCGCGGTCCGATCACCGGATCGTCGGCCGCTTTCTCCCGGCGTTTCGGATCGCGCTCCAGCTCCCTGTCGAGCATCGGCGACGTCTTCCACGACATCGCCGACCACAATTTGTGCGGCGCGACGCCGAGCTGCGCCGCCGCTTCGTCGGCGATGCGCTGCGCGTCGGTACGCGTGACGCGGACGTCGTGCGGCTGCGCCGGCAGGAACAGGGGAAGGACGAGCGCCAGGACGATGATTCCGCCGGCAAAGGCGAGCCAGGGGGAGAGACGTTTCATGATCGATCGAGTCTGTCGATGATACCGCGCGGGTATGAAGCGGCTGACACTACACTGTTACCGAATGACGACAACGCCTGATGCGGATGCGCGCCGAGCCGCCGCGTTTGCACTCACCGTCCTCACTTTCATCAATCTGTTCAATTACCTCGACCGGCAGCTGCTCCCGGCCGTGCTGCAGTCGATCAAGCACGACCTCGGCTTCAGCGATTCGCAGCTCGGCTTCATCGCCGGTGCTTTCGTCATCGTCTACACAATTACGTCTCCCATCTTCGGAAGTTTGGGCGATCGCAAAAAACGTCCGCCGCTGATCGCCCTGGGCGTCGGCATCTGGAGTCTGGCCACGGCCCTCGGCGGACTGGCGCGCGGCTTCATCTCGTTGTTCACCGCGCGGTCGATGGTCGGCGTCGGCGAAGCCGCATACGGCACGATCGCGCCGGCACTGCTCTCCGATCACTTTCCGATCCAAAAGCGCGGCCGCGTGTTCGCCGTGTTTTTCTGCGCCATCCCGCTCGGTTCGGCGCTCGGTTACATCGCCGGCGGCAAACTCGATCAACTGTTCGGCTGGCGCGCGGCGTTCTTCATCGCGGGCATTCCGGGACTCCTGCTCGCCCTCGTCACGCTGCTGGTGAAGGACCCTCCGCGCGGGCGGTACGATCCGCCCGAGGAGAAGCGCGAACGGACGCCGATCGCCGCGTATCTGCACCTGCTGGGCAACAGGCCATACCTGCTGGCGTGCCTCGGCTACGCGGCGTACACGTTCGCCCTCGGCGGACTTGCCGTCTGGACGCCGGCGTTCATGGAGCGCGTGCGCGGGATGTCGCGCGTCGACGCGACGATCACGTTCGGAGAGATCGTCGTGGTCACCGGGTTCCTGGGGACATTTCTCGGCGGCTGGCTCGGCGACTACCTCCTCCGCTTCACGAAGAATTCCTATCTCTGGGTCTGCGGCATCTCTTCGCTCGTCGGCGCGCCGGTGGCGTGGGTCGCGTTCACGCATCCGAACAAAACCGTCTACATGACGGCGATTTTCATCGCCGAGATCCTCGTCTTCGCGTCGACAGGACCGATCAACTCGGCGATCGTCAATCTCGTCTCGCCGACCGAGCGCGCCAGCGCCGTCGCGCTGTCGATCTTCATGATGCACATCCTCGGCGACGTACCGTCGCCGCCGCTGATCGGACATCTGTCCGATCTGCACGGCCTGGCGAAGGCGTTTCTGATCGTGCCCGTGGCAATCTTCATCTCCGGGATCGTGTGGATCTACGCCGCCGCAAGAGGGGAGCGGACGTCTCGTCCGCTCGTTTCTGCATGAGCGGACGAGACGTCCGCTCTCCACTTCGTCATTTCGTCACGGCCGTCATCCGCTTCATCATGCGGATCTTCTTCCGCCGCATCGAGCTGGTGGGCCTCGAGCACGTGCCGCGCGAAGGGGGCGTGATTTTTGCGGTCAATCATCCGAACGGCCTGATCGATCCGCTGTTCCTCCTGAGCTTCGTGCCGCGCCCGATCTCGTTTCTGGCGAAGGCGCCGCTGTTCCGCTATCCGCTGATCGGATTTCTCACCCGCGCGTTCGAATCGATCCCTGTCTATCGCAAGCAGGACAACGTGTCGGGCACGAACTCCGAGACATTCGGCCGCGCGCGCACGCTGCTCGCGCGCGGCGGCAGCATCGCGATTTTTCCGGAGGGGACGACGCACAGCGACGCGCGCCTGCGCGAGCTGAAGACCGGCGCGGCGCGCATCGCCCTCGGCTGCGGGTGCGAGGAAGTGATCGTGCCGACCGGCATCTACTACACGGCGAAGACGACGTTCCGCAGCTCGGCGCTCGTCGCGTTCGGCGATCCGATCGTGGTCACGCCGGAAGCGATCGGCGCGGACGGCGAGCCGCCGCCGGAGCGCGTCGACGAGCTGACCCGGACGATCGAGCGGAGATTGGCCGAGGTCACGCTGCAGGCTGATTCGCACGCGGCGCTCGAGCTGATCGCGCGCGGCGAGCGGATCTTCTCCGGCGACGACACGCAGAGCCTGGCCAACGAATTCGAGCTGCGGCATAGGTTCGTCGACGGCTATCACTATCTCCGCGAGCACGACCCGGCGCGGCTGGCGGAGCTCGAGGCTTTGATCCGCAGATTCGAGATTGCCGAAGTGCCGGCGCGCGTGTCGTTGCCGGAGGTCGTGGCGGCGATCGTGCTGCTGCCGGTGGCCATCGCCGGCGCGATCATCAATTACCCCATGTACCGCTTCGTCGGATTTCTGTCGAAGCGATTGACCGACGAGGACGCGATCGTGGCCACGATCAAGTTCATCGCCTCGGCCACACTCTTCCCGCTGACATGGATCGCGTACGCGCTGATCTTCGGCTGGGTCGCGCTGATCGCCGCGCCGCTGAGCGCGTATGTGGCGTTGCGCGTGTTCGAGGTACTCGACGCCGCGCGACGTACCCGCCCGATGCCGATCGAACGGGAGAACATCCGCTCGAGGATCATGGCAGTGGCCGAGGAGATGGACGCACAGACACAACAATAGCCCTCTCCCCGCTCACGGGGAGAGGGTGCCGAAGGCGGGTGAGGGGCTGTGCCACAGGCGACGAACGCCCCCCTCATCCGCCCTTCGACAAGCTCAGGGCACCTTCTCCCCCGTGCGCGGGGGAGAAGGCTATTGTGGGACGGCCGCCTTGATGAACGCCGCGAGATCGCTCTTCAACTTCGCGTGCGCCCGGCGGTCCATGTACATCATGTGGCCGCCCTCGTAGAAGCCCATCGACACGTTCTTCCGGATCTCCGGATCGAACTGCGCGCGGGCGAAGGTGTACTTCGTCGCGCCGAACGGCGTGGCCAGGTCGTAGTAGCCGTTGGCCACGAAGACGCGGAGGTACGTGTTCTCCGTCATCGCCTCGCGCAGCGTCTCGCTGACGTCGAGATAACGGTTCTCGTATTTGTCGTACGACCACGGGCGCACGCGCGAGGTGAGGATCTCGTACGGCAGATCGCTCTCGAACTTCAGCTCGCGGCGGACATAGTCATTGAAGTTCGCCGTGTACGCGCCGTACACCGCGGAGTACGACGGGTCGAACTCGATGCGCTCGCCGGCGGCGTCGCGATCCATCCCCTTGAAGCGTCCGTCGTAGCGGCCGACCGTCTTGCGTTGATCGCGCAGCAGTTCCTTGTCGAAGCGATCGATGCGGATGCGGTTGTTCGATTGCGCCACGTACTCCGGCCGCAGTCCCGTGTAGCGCGCCACCTTCTGCGTGATGTCGTCGCGGTCGGCGTCGCTGATCGCGTCGCCGCGCATCAACGCGCCGGCGTAGGGACCGACGGCGAACTGCTCGGCCTCGTTCACCACATCGGCCAGCGGCTTCGATTGCAGATCGGCAGGCAGCTTGTGGTGATACCAGGCCACGGCCGTGTAGCTCGGGAGGAAGAGCTCGAACGGCAGGTCGTTGCCGTTCTCGAAGCGCGCCGTCTCGAAGTTGAGGATCGACGAGATGAGGACCACGCCGTTCGGAAAAATGCCGTGGTCCTGCAGCCAGCCGGAGAGGCCCGCCGCGCGCGTCGTGCCGTAGCTCTCTCCGGCCACGAACTTCGGCGAGCTCCAGCGGTTGTAGCGCGTCATCCAGAGGCGGATGAACTCACCGACCGATTCGAGATCGCCTTCGAAGCCGTGGTATTTCGTGTCTTCCTTCACCGGAATGGCGCGGCTGTAGCCGGTGGTGATCGGATCGATGAAGACCAGATCGGTGACGTCGAGGATCGAGGCCTCGTTGTCGACGAGCCGCGACGGCGGCGGCGCGGCATGGCCCTCTTCGTCGGCGTACGCCACGCGCTTCGGTCCGAAGCAGCCCATGTGCAGCCAGACGGAGGAGGAGCCGGGGCCGCCGTTGAAGGCGAACGTCACCGGACGCTTCGCCGCGTCGGCGCCGTCGCGCGTGTAGGCGATGAAGAACGCGTTGGCCTTCGCGTTCCCGTCCTCGTCCTTCATCACGATCGTACCGGCCCGGGCGGTGTAGTTGATCGTCTCGCCGCCGACCTTGATCGAATGCTGCGTCGTGGCGATGTTGTCCTTCGGCGGCTCCTTCGAGTCCTTCTTCTCTTCCGCGATTGCGCCCACGGCGCACAACACCAGCGCTGCTGCGATGAATCGTTTGAACAAATCTCCCTCCTTCAACGACGTACGACAAGCTCTCAGCTTGTCCCGATGACAACGCTGAAGAGGTCGTCCTACGCAAATCAATGGACTACGACGCGCGTGCGGACGTAGCCGCTCGTGTTCGATACCTGGTCGACGACGCCGATGGACAGCGTGTGTGTGCCGCCGTTCATCGTCACGTCCGCGGTGAAGCTGATCGGCCGCGCGAGCAGCTGATCTTTCCTGTCTGCCGGGATGCGGATCTCTTTCGCGATGCGGGTGACGTTCGACATCGCGCCGTCCTGATCGCCTGTGGCGACGAAGACGCTGAAGCCGCCGATGAGCTCCCGGTCCTGGGGCAGGAGCGTGAACATGGCCGGCGGAATGAGCACTTCGACCGGAATGCTCCAACGGTTGCGGCCCGACTTCTTCGGAGCTCCGGTGCGGACGGCGATGCCGAGCTCGTTCTTCCCGTCGTGATAGATGTTGGCGATCACGCGATCGGTGAGCTGTTCGTCCACCGTGCGCGCGACGTACGAGCTCCGTGCGCGGACGCGCAGCTCGGGACGGTTCTTCACTTTGACCACGACGTTGCGCTCTTTTTTCGGACCTTCGTTCTGCCGGTAACCGAGGGAGTAGTAGTTCTCGAGATCGCGGCCGATGGTCTCCAGCGCCAGGTCGAAGTTTGCGCTGTGCGTCAGCGCCATGCCGCCGGTGATCCGGGCCACGGCCTGGAACGCGCTCGCGGTGTTGTCGTACTCGGCGAAGGCCGCGCCCGGGTCGGGCAGCGACTGTTCGGCGGCGCTCGGCATGAGCTCGCGCGTTTCGTCGCCGCCGTCGATCATGTACATCGTCACGCCGTTGGCGTTCGCGTTCTTCGCCAGTTTCTCGATCGAGACGGTCATGCTGGCGGAGAGATTGCCCATCGCGCTCGGCCGGAACTGGCGCAGGTAGGGCGAGAAGAGGTTGTCGGCGAAGATGAAGAGCTCGCGGGCCGGATGTTTCGGCAGCGCCGCGCCGGCATAGATCATCACCTTCTTGCCCTCCAGTCCTGCGAGCGTGCTGAGGATGACGTCGGCCGACGCGATGAGGTGCGTCTCGATGCCCTCGAACTCCTCGGAGTAGTTGCGCACGATGCTCACGCACTGGTCGAACGCGGCCTGGTAATTCCGCGAGAACTGCGCGTCGTAGAAGAGCTGCGTGCAGCGCTCGCGCACGTGCTTGCGATCCGACTCGTACGTCATCCCGCCGCCCGTCTCCTGCACGCGGGTGATCGCCTTGCGCAGCAGCGCCGCGTCCGGCGTAAACGATTGCTCGATCTTCAGGCCGCGGTACCAGACCACGACCGACGCTTCATCGCCCGGCCGCAGCAGCGTGTCGATCGAGCGGTCGATCGATTCGAAGATCTTCCGGCGCTGGAATGGATGGATGGAGTAGTTGTCGATGAAGATGATCAGGCGGCGTTGCCGCGCCTCGGTTGCCGGTTGCCCGTTGCCGGTGATCGAGGGCAACCGGGAACCGGTAACCGGCAACTGCTCCGGCGATTCCGGCGCCACCTCATAAAAATTCGTCACCGCCTGGGGCCGGCCGTTCTCGAAAATCTCGAAATCATCGCGGGTCAGGCCGGTGACCGGATGCCCGCTCCTGTCGGTGACCACGACGTCGATGTTCGTGACGCGGACTTCGATCGTCTCGGAGATCTGTGCGATCAACAGCGCCGCGAGAAGGGCCCGCATCAGCGCGCCGCGGCCACGCGCGTCCTGGCGTAGCCGGCGGAGCTGGCCACGTCGTCGACAATGCCGACGGAGATGTAGTGCTCGCCCGGCGCGACCATCACCTCGGCGGTGAAGGAGATCGGCTTCGCCCGCAGCGCCGCTTCCATGCTCCGCGGCAGTTTCACCGGCTGGCTGCGCTTGCTCACCGGCGACATCCCGCCGTTCTCGTCGATGACGGCGAAGTAGACGGTGAATCCGCCCACCAGGTTGTCGCCGTCCGGCAGCAGCACGATGTTCGAAGGGAAGGTGATCCGCACCGGGATGGAGAAGCGCTTGTTCGCCTGCGCCACGGGATGGCCGGTGGTGAGCGTGATCGGGATCTCACCCTTGACCTGCGAATGGAACGCGTTGGAGAGCACGCGGTCTTCGGTCTGCTGCTCCGCCGTCTTGGCCACGTAGCTCTGGCGCGCGCGGACCTTGAACTCGCGGTTCTTCGTCTTGACCACGATCTTGCGGTTGCCCGGCTTGTCGTCGGACTGCCGGTATCCGAGGGAGTAGTAGGCGCCGAGGTCGCGGGCCACGGTGTTGAGGGCGAGATCGAAATTGTTGGTGCGCATCAGGGCGATGCCGCCGGTCATGCGGGCCATCGCGCCGAACGCGTTTGCCGTGTTCGAGAAGTCGATGAAGTCGACGGTCGGATCGATCTGGTCGTTGTTCGCCGCGTCCGAGGTCAGTCCCTTGGTCGTGTCGGCGCCGTCGATCATGTACATCGTGACGTTGTTCGAGTTCGCCTGTTTGGCCACTTTTTCCAGTTCGACGGCGATGCTGTAGCGGCTGGCCTCGCGGTGCGCCACCGGCGTCGCCTGCGCGCTGGTGGCGAACATCTGGTCGAGCCACTGGAACATGTCGAAGCCCGGTTTGTCCGGCAGCTGCGCGCCGACGAACACCATCACCTTCTTGCCTTCCAGGCCGGCCAGGGTGGTGATCATCGTCGACATCGCCTGGGTCAGGCGCTTCTCGTTGGCGTAGAGGTCCTCGGCGTACGCGCGGGTCATGCTCAGCGCCTGCTGATAGGTGTCGTCCATCGCTTGCGCTGCGCCGCGAGAGCCGAGACTGCGCGCCTGGTCGATCATGGCCTGGATCTCGCGGCGCAGGCGTTCCTTGTCCGTCGCCAGCTGTACGCCGCCGCCGGTCGTGGTGGACACCTTGTGCAGCGCGGTGCGCAGACGATCGGCGTCATCGGTGAACGGCGCGACCATGCGCAGGCCGTGATTCCACGTCACGACCATGGCCTGGTCGCCGGGCTGGAAAAGCTTGTCGAAGAATTTGTCGATGGAGGCGAAGACTTCATTGCGCCGCAATGGATGCAGCGAGGCGTTGTCGACGAAGAAGATGATCCGCCGCTGCCGCACTTCGGCCGGCGCCATCGTCGCTTCGTCCGCCTGCGGCATGTTGGCGACCGTGTTCACCGATTGGGGCCGCACTTCGTAGAAATTCGTGATCGGCTGCAGCTTGCCGTTTTCGTAGATCTCGAAATCGTCCTTGTTCAGCCCGACGATCGGATTCCCCCTGGCGTCCGTGACCACGACGTCGACGTTGGTGACGCGCACTTCGATCGTCTCGACGAGCTTCGTCTGCGCAGTGGCGGCAGGCGAGACGATGGTCAGTATGCACAGCACTGCTGCGGCCGCTCGACGCATGGAAGGTTCCTCTGGCGGAGGAGATTAGCAGTTCGGATGAAGGGGGGAGTAACACGGTTGTAACGAGTTGACTGGTGACCGTTGGCCGTTGGCAGTGGGCAGGAGGCCGAGGTAGGATGCGCTGTCGGCTCTCCAGCCCGTTGCTCTTCGCACCACATGGCGAATATGAGCAGTCAATTCAGAAATCTCATTGCATGGCAGAAAGGTGTCGATCTGGCGGTGAGGACCTATCGCGTTTGCGAATCATTGCCGCCGTATGAACGATTTGGCCTCGCGCAACAGATGCGCCGGGCGTCCGTATCAGTTCCGAGTAATGTTGCAGAAGGATGTGGACGGGGCACACTGCCGGACTACCGGCGATTCCTGCTGCAGGCCCGAGGCTCGGTGTACGAGCTCGAGACGCAGATCGAGATCGCGAAGCGAATCGGATTCATCAACGAAACGGATGCCCTCGGTCTCACGTCAGATGCCACAGACGTTGCGCGATTGATCAACGGCATCATCCGCGAACTGAACGCCCGCCGATAAACTACTGCCAACTGCCAACGATCAACTGCTAACGAAACCATGCGCTCACCCCTCATCTCTCTCACTCTCGCTCTGACTCTCTCCCTCCCCCTCGCCGCCCAGGCGCGCCGCCGCGCGACCACGGCGCCCGTGCCGTTTCCCGGATGCAGCGTCGTGAACGGCACGCCGGCGGTCACGTTTACGCGCGACGAAGGGCGGACGCTCGCGCCGGTGGCGCAGGCGCTCACCGGCGTCGGCTACACGTATGGACTCGCGGCCCTCGATACGCCGGGGACGATGCTGTCGTGGCACAAGGCGACGCTGTCGATCTCGCACGACTACGGCTGCAGCTGGCAGCCGGTGGGCGACTGGCAGACCGATTTTCCGCCGACGATCACGGCGGCGCGCGGCGGCCGCGCGTTCGCCTGGTCGGACAATCGCGAGTTCATCCTTCGCTACGACTCGCGCGGCGCGGTGGTGCTCAAGGCTCCTGCGGTCATCGTCGGTCTCGGCACTGATCGCACGAGCGGCGATCACGTGCGCGCCGGCGACACCAATGGCGGATTATGGGACAGCGTCGACGGCGGCGATTCCTGGAGTCTGATCAACAGCCTGCCGCGGCTCGACAGCTCGTTCGTGTATCGCTTTTCATTCGATCCTTCGAACATCGATCACATCGTCGCGGGCCGGCTGGCCGATGGTTCTTATGTGACGTTCGACGGCGGCCGCCATTGGGAGCGCTCGTCGCTCGACAAGAACTTCAACGTCATGAATTTCGCCATGTCGCCGGTCGATCCGAATGTGGTCTGGGCCATGGCGGTCGATCTCCGTACGAGCGTGCACGCGATGCATCGTTCCATCGACGGCGGCCGGACATTTACGCAGGTCGTGGCCGAGGGCGGCGACGTGTTCATTCAGAACGGTCCGGTCATGGCGGCGCATCCGACCGACGCCGATGTGCTCTATTACACGCACGGCGTCAGCTTTCCCGAGCCGACGGTCGATCTGTATCGCGTCGAGGCAAACGGTACCGTGACGCACACGACGAACCGATTCTCCGGCTTCAATGCGATCGTCTTCTCGCCGCAGGATCCGACAGTCATGTACCTCGGTCTGGAGACGGTGAAGGGGCAGTCCTGATATTCTTCTCTCCGCAGGTCCGTAACTCACCTTGAAAGGACGTCCCCCTTATGCGCCTCGCGCGATTTTTCGCCGTGGCGGCCGCTCTCTTTGCGACTGCGACCACCCTCTTTGCTGACGCCGACCCGACCTATACCGCCCTCCGCGCCTCACGCCCGGACGGCCGCACGATCGCGGTCTCCAACCTGACGTTCGATCGCGACGTCTTCCACATCACCCTCAACGGCACGCTGCATCTCCTCACCGCCGTCGACGGCAAAACCCCGGGCGCGGTCTTCGTCGGCCAGGGGACGTATGAGCTGAAGCCGGCGACGAAGCTCGATCTCCGCTCGCTGCAGCTCAACTCGGGCGACGACAAGCTCACCTCGCTCGTCGACAAGTTCGACAACGCGGTCTTCTTCGGCACCGAGATCGTCAAGGCCGCGGAGAAGCAGGCCGGCGAGGCGAAGAGCGGCACGCCCGATCCGCGCGCCGCCGACGTTTTCGACGACTACATGAAGAAACAGCGCAAGGATCTTCAGGGCAACATGCAGATCCGCGTGCTGCAGTCGATGCTCAACATCGAGCCGGCGCCGTTCTTCTTCGCCTGGGTCCGCGGCGGCAAGTATCCGCCGGCGCTGCTGATGATCGATCCCACCGGCATCGACCGCAGCGGCGAAGAGACCGCACTGTCGGTTCTCGATCAGACCAAAGGCGGCATCTGGTATCAGAACCACCTCAAGACCGAGGTCGACGCGGGACGCGCCGAGTACGCGCGCCCGCTCGTCGACGCGGAGCACTACGCGATCGATTCGAAGTTCATGAACCGCGGCGACATCTCCGGCACCACCACCGCGACGTTCATTTCGATGATGGAAGGGACGCGCGTCGTCAACGTGAACTTGCGCGGCAAGCTGCGCATCACCGAGGCTTCGTGGTCACCGGCCGGGCCGACGCCGACCTGGACGCCGGTGGCCTGGATCCAGGAAAAGATGGATGAGGACGACGACTCCGCGGTGATCTTCCCGCAGCCGCTCAAGGCGGGCGAGAAGTACATGCTCAAGCTCGTTTACGCCGGAAAGGACGTCCTCTCTGACGCCGGCGACGGCAACTACACCGTCGGCGCCCGCAGCAGCTGGTATCCGAACTTCGGCGCCTTCAACGACGTCGCCACGTACGACCTCACGTACCGCTTCCCGCAGAAACTGCAGATCATCTCCGTCGGCGAGGAGAGCGAGAACCGCGTCGAAGGCGACATGCGCGTCTCGGTCTGGAAAGCGACCACGCCGCTGCGCGTGGCGGGCTTCAATTTCGGCAAGTTCAAGAAGATGTCGAACGCCGACTCGACCACCGGCATCACCATCGACGTCTACACGAACCCCGGAACGCCCGACATCATCCAGCGCATCAACCAGGCGCTCGAAGCGCAGAACGGCGGCGGCAACTGGGACGAGAACGGCGGCTTCGGCATGGCCACGGGACCGACCAGCATCCGCGTCGACACCGCCCGCCTGGCGCAGTCGGCGCTGGCGGACGGCATCAACACCGCGCGCACCGGCAACGCCTTCTTCGGCCCGCTGGCGACGACGAAACACGTCTCCATCACGCAGCAGTCGGAGTGGTTCTTCGGCCAGTCGTGGCCGTCGCTGATCTACCTTCCGTACACCGCCTTCCTCGACGGCACGACGCGCAACACGCTCGGGCTGAACGGACTGAAGGACTTCGTCGACCTGGTCGGTCCGCACGAATTCGCGCACCAGTGGTGGGGACATCAGGTCGACGGCCGCTCGTATCACGACGTGTGGCTGTCCGAAGGGTTCGCCGAGTTCACCGCCGCGCTGGTGTTGCAGCAGGCCGGCGGCTGGACGCAGTACAACAAGCTGTGGGAGAAGAAGCGGCGCGAGATTCTCGAGCGCCCGCGCGGCGCGCTGATCACCAACGACGTCGCCGGTCCGATCTCCCTCGGCTATCGCCTCAATACATGGCAGGACCAGTACGCCTACGACATCATCGTCTACGAGAAGGGCGCGTACGTGCTGCACATGCTGCGCATGGCCATGCAGGACCGCTCGAAGAAGAATCCCGACGAAAACTTCATGGCCGCGTTGACGGAGTACGCGCAGGCGTACGCCGGCAAGAACGCCTCGACGCGCGACTTCCAGAAGATCGTCGAGAAGCACATCCCGAAGAGCCTCGACCTGACCGGTACGGGCAGCCTCGACTGGTTCTTCTTCCAGTGGGTGCACGGCACCGCGATCCCGAAGCTCGAGAGCACCGGCGACGCCACCGACATCGGCGGCGGCAAGTACCACATCAAGGTGACGATCACGCAGTCGCAGGTGCCGGACGATTTCGCCTCGATCGTCCCGATCTACGTGACGTTCGACAAGGGTCAGATCGTTCGCCTGGCCACCGTGCCGATGGTCGGCAGCTCGAGCAAGCCGGTGGAGTTCGACATCCCGCTGCCGATGAAACCGAAGACGGTGTCGATCAACGCGATGCACGACGTCCTGGCGAGATAGCTACAGATGGGCCTCGGGCGGCTCCAGCCGCTCGAGGCTCTCCGCGGCCGCCAGGCCGGCGAATCGCCGTCCGTCGCGCGTCAGCTCGAGCCACTCTTTGCCGTCGTCGAGCCGGCGCATCAGGCGCCGGTCCACCAGCCTCGTCACGGCCGCTTCGACGTCGCCGCAGCCGTAGGTCAGGCACTGCGCGGAGAGCTCGCTGAAATCGACCTTCTCGCGCGCGTTGCGCCGGAAGTAATCGAGAATGTAGACGTCGATCGGCTGGAGGCGCATGCCTCTAGCCAGAGCAATCGAGGTGCCGCGGACATGCCTGAGGTCGTCATCATCGGCGGGGGAGTGATGGGAGCGAGCATCGCCGCGCATCTCGCCGAACGCGGCGTTCGCGACGTGCTCATCGTCGATCGCGGTTCGACGCTCGGCGCCGGCAGCACGGCACGCGCCACCGGCGGCTTCCGCGCGCAATTCGCAACCGAGGTCAACGTCAGGCTGTCGCTGCTCGCGCGCGAGGAGCTGCGCGCACGACCGGAGCTCGGCTACCGGCCGCATGGCTATCTGTTTCTCGCACGCGCCGAGGAGACGATGCGGGTGTTGCGCGACGCGCAGCGCGTGCAGCATGCGTGCGGGCTGCACGAAGCGCGCATGATCGACGCGCAGGAGGCGGGGGAGCTCAATCCGGCGATCGACGATCCACGCGTCATCGGCGGCGCGTTCTGTCCGACCGACGGCTTCATCGCGCCGATGGAGATGCTGCGTCACTACGCCCGCGGCGCGCGCGTCGAATTCGACGTCGACGTGCGCGGACTGCGCACGAACGGTGATCGCGTGATCGCGCTGCGGACGTCGCGCGGCGAGATCGGCGGCGACGTGTTCGTCAACGCGGCGGGGGCGTGGGCGGCGGCGTTCGGCGACGTCCCGGTCGAGCCGCTGGAGCGTCACGTCGTGCCGACCGTGCCGACCGACGTCCTGCCCGACACCATGCCGATGACCATCTGGGCCGACGACGGATTTCATCTCCGCGTCCGCGACGGGCGCGTCCTGCTGCTCGCGCCGGAGAGCGATCCCGTCGCGCCGGCGCGGGAGCGCGTTCCGCTGCTGCGCGATGTGGCGATCGATCGCCACGCGGCGTGGTCCGGTTTCTACGAGATGTCGCCCGACCATCACGCCATCCTCGGCCGCTCCGTGCCGTTCGCGAATCTCTTCCTGGCCAACGGATCGTCGGGCCACGGCGTGATGCACGCGCCGGCCATCGGGCGGGTGGTGGCGGAGATGATCGGCGGCGCGGCGACGTCGATCGATGTGAGCGCGCTGCGGCCGTCGCGATTCATCGAGAACGAGCCGATCGCCGGACCATCGTTGCTGTGACTCTTGACATATGTGACCATCAGGTCACATATTGTTCGGAGCATGAAGGACGTGTTCAAGGCGCTGTCCGATCCGACGCGGCGAAAGCTGCTCGACGCCCTCCGCAAGCGCGACGGCCAGACGCTGACGGAGCTGGAGCAGCGCTTCGAGATGACGCGCTTCGGCATCATGAAACACCTGCGCATCCTCGAGCGGGCGGGGCTGGTGGTCACGCACCGCTCGGGGCGCGAGAAACTCCACTACCTCAATCCGACCCCCATCCGTTCGATCCACGACCGCTGGATCAGCAAGTACGCCGAGCCGTGGGTGGCCGGCCTGTCGACATTGAAGAAAGTACTGGAGGCACCGATGGAAAAACCGCGACACGTCTATCAGATCTGGATCCGCACGACACCGCAGCGCCTGTGGGAGGCGATCACGCAGCCGGACGAGACCGCGCGCTACTTTTTCGGCACGAAGGTCGAGAGCGACTGGAAGCCGGGATCGCCGATCGTCCACGCAGAAGAGAACGGCGCGCATGCGCTCGACGGCGAGATCGTCGAAGTCGATCCGCCGCGCAAGCTGGTGACGACGCTCATCCTGACGCACGACGAGGCGGCGAAGAACGACCGGCCGACGCGCGTGACGTGGCTGATCGAGCCGAATGGCGAGCTTTGCAAGCTGACGCTCATCCACGACGACTTCGAAGCAGAGACCGCGACGTTCCGCCAGGTCGATCGCGGCTGGCCGTACATCCTCAGCGGCCTCAAAACGTGGATCGAGACCGGCACGTCGCTGCCGGCTGCGAAGGTCTGAACATGAGAAGGATGATCGTTCTGTTGTTCGCCATCACCGTGCCGCTGTTCGCCGCCGATCCGTCGCAACGCATCGAGCGCGACGTCGTGGTCCACGGCTCCCGCGCCGAGGTCTGGAAGGCATGGACGACGACCTCCGGCGCGAAGACGTTCTTCGCTCCCGACGCGAACATCGAGCTGACGCCGGGCGGCGCGTACGAGATCTTCTTCAATCCCGACGCCGCGCCGGGAGCGCGCGGCGGCGAAGGAAATCGCGTCGTGACGTTCGAGCCGGAGCGCCTGATCGTGTTCACCTGGAACGCGCCGACGAAGTTCGGGCCGCTGCGCAACGAGCGGACGTACGTGATGGTCCGCTTCGACGACGCCGCCAACGGCGCGACCCGCGTCCGCCTCACGCATTTCGGCTGGCGCGCAGGCCGCGACTGGGACGAGGTCTACGCCTATTTCGACAAGGCGTGGGACCACGTCCTCGGCAATCTCGTGAAGCGCTTCGCGTAAGCGGGGAGCGGACGTCTCGTCCGCCCGGTCTGTGCCTCGTGCGACGAAAAGAGCGGACGAGACGTCCGCTCCCCTCGATCCTGCCACAATCGCGGCATACTCCGGCCATGCACCACCAACGGACGTTCCATTACAACGACTGGGCAAATCGGGAGGAGCTTGCGCGGCTGCGCCAGCTCGCCGCGCCCCCGGGCGCCGCGCTGCGCGTCTTTGCGCACATCGTCGCCGTCGAGTGGCTATGGCTCGCACGCCTCGGCTGGAAAGCCTCGGATATGAGCGTGTGGCCGGAGCTGACGCTCGAACGATGCGCAATCGAGCTCGATTGGCTGCGCGACGCCTGGCGCGTCGTATTGCGTGACGCCGATCCGACGGGCGTGGTCGAGTACCGCAACTCCAGGGGCGAAACCTGGACGAACGTGATCGACGACATCTTCACGCACGTTCCAATGCATGGCGCGTATCACCGCGGCCAGATCGCGACGCATCTGCGCGCGAATGGCGATGAGCCGCCGTACACGGATTTCATTCACGCCGCGAGATCGGGCCTGCTCGCGGACGAGTGACGAGTTTCAGCCGGCCGCCAGAAGCAGGCTTGCGCGACGTCCTGAAGCATGACTTCATCGGCAAAGAGTCTCGGAATCCGCAGCGCGAGACTGTTTCCCCACTTCTGCACTCGTGTCTTCATGGCTGTTGATACAACGAGACCGCCCCGATTCCGCAATAAAAAAAGGCGGGCCGTCTCCGGCCCGCCCTGCTGACTGCCAACGGCAATCTGCCAACTGATTTAGTACATTCCGCCCATGCCGCCCGGTCCACCCGCGCCACCGGCCGGGGCTTTCTCTTCTTCCTTGATCTCGGAGACGAGTGCCTCGGTGGTGAGCATCAGGCCGGCGATGGAGGAGGCGTTCTGGAGCGCCTGTTTCGTCACCTTGGCCGGATCGATGATGCCGGCTTCGAGCATGTCGACGACCTTCTCGTTACGGGCGTCGAAGCCCCACGTGCCGCCCTTGGCGCGCACTTCATTGAGGAGGACCGAACCTTCCTGACCGGCGTTGAAGACGATCTGGCGGAACGGCTCTTCGAGCGCGCGCTTGATGATGTTGACGCCGACCTTCGTGTCGCCTTCGACCTTCAGGGCAGCCACGGCCTCGATGGCGCGGAGCAGAGCCACGCCGCCACCCGGGACGATGCCCTCTTCGACGGCTGCCTTGGTCGCGTGCATCGCGTCCTCGACACGGGCCTTCTTTTCCTTCATCTCGGTCTCGGTCGCGGCACCGACCTTGATCACGGCGACGCCGCCGACGAGCTTGGCCAGGCGCTCCTGCAGCTTCTCGCGGTCGTAGTCCGAGGTGGTGTCCTCGATCTGCGTGCGGATCTGCTTGACGCGGCCGGCGATCGAATCCTTGCGGGACTTGTCGTCGGTATCGGTGACGAGCGTGGTGTTGTCCTTGTCGATGGAGACGCGCTTGGCCTCACCGAGGTCTTCCCACTTGACGCTCTCGAGCTTGATGCCGAGGTCCTCGGAGATCAGCTTGCCGCCGCTGAGGATCGCGATGTCCTCGAGCATGGCCTTGCGGCGATCGCCGAAGCCCGGCGCCTTGACGGCGGCGACGTTCAGCGTGCCACGCAGCTTGTTGACGACCAGCGTCGCGAGCGCCTCGCCCTCGACGTCCTCGGCGATGATGAGCAGCGGCTTGCCCTGGCGGGCGACCTGCTCGAGGATCGGGAGGAGGTCCTTCATCGACGAGATCTTCTTCTCGTAGATCAGGATGCGGGCGTTCTCGAGGATCGCTTCCATCCGCTCCGGATCGGTGACGAAGTACGGCGAGAGGTAGCCGCGATCGAACTGCATGCCCTCGACCACTTCGAGGACCGTGTCGAGGCCGCGCGCCTCTTCGACGGTGATGACGCCGTCCTTGCCGACCTTGTCCATCGCCTGGGCGATGATGCTGCCGATCTCTTCATCATTGTTCGCCGAGATCGTGCCGATGTGGGCGATGTCCTTGCCCTCGACCGGCTTCGACATCTTGTCGATCGACTCGACGGCGGCCTTGACGGCCAGCTCGATGCCGCGCTTCAGCTCCATCGGGTTCGCGCCGGCGGTGACGTTCTTGATGCCCTCGCGATAGATCGCCTGGGCCAGAACGGTCGCCGTGGTGGTGCCGTCGCCGGCGGTGTCGGAGGTCTTCGAAGCGACCTCGCGGACCATCTGGGCGCCGGCGTTTTCCATCTCGTCCTTCAGATCGATCTCCTTGGCGACGGTGACGCCGTCCTTGGTGATCGTGGGGGAGCCGAACTTCTTCTCGATGACCACGTTGCGGCCCTTGGGACCGAGCGTGACCTTGACGGCGTCAGCCAGCTTGTTGACGCCCTTGAGGATCGCCTGGCGAGCCTCTTCTCCGTAAGTAACTCTCTTAGCCATGTGTGTGTCCTTTCTTCTTACTCGACGATGGCGAGAACTTCGTCCTCGCGGAGGATGGTGTACTCGACGTCATCGAGCTTGATGTCGGTGCCGGAGTACTTGCCGATGAGGACCTTGTCGCCCTTCTTCACGTCGAGCTTGATGCGCTTGCCGTTGTCGTCCCACTTGCCTTCACCGACCGCGACGACCTCCGCCTCCTGGGGCTTCTCTTTGGCGGTGTCGGGGATGATGATCCCGCCGCGGACCATCTCCTTCGCGTCGAGGCGCTTGACCACGATGCGATCGTACAGCGGGCGAATCTTCAGATCTGCTGCTACTGCTGACATTGTGTGTATCTCCTTTCGTTGGATGAACTTACCGCGGCTTAACGCCGCGTGACTGGATTTGAGTGATTAGCACTCATGCTGTGTGAGTGCTAACAATAGGCGTGGGCAATTATTCTGTCAAGCAGAGGGGTGGCAGGACGGCGGAGCTCTCCACGAATGTAACCGAATTGGGAGAGAGCGCCGCGATCGGCATGTTACCGTTTCGCGATGCACGACAAGAGACGCCTTGTTCTCGCCGCGGTCGCCGTTTTGCTGCTCGCCGTTCCGGTCGCCCACGCGACCTGCGGAGGAGGAGGCGGCGGCGGGATGGGCGGGGCGATGCCGGGCGGAATGGGGCAGCAGATGCCGCAGCCGCGCGCCTACCTCGTGCCGTGGCGTGTCGTGAATCCGGCCGAGGCGCAGCCGGCCAGTCCGATGTCGCTGGTCTGGATCCCGAGCGGCCGCGAGGACATGGACCTGCGCGACTCGCGCATGCTCACGCTCTACTCCGCGCAATGCATCGGCATGCAGCTGGTGCGGCCGGACGATCAGGTGTCGCTGACGAAGCTCGACGCGGTCGGCAAGGCGCCGGCGGCGCTGCTGCTGGTCGACGACAAGGTGGTCGCGCACGTCGACGCCGAGAACGGGCATCTCAAACTGGGCAAAGTCGAGGGGATGATCCGCGACGCGGTGAACGAGCGGGAGAAGGCGCTCGAGGCGCAGCTCGACGACGCGCGGAAGAAGGCCGACGGCGGCGACAAGGACGGCGCGATCGCCGCGTATCAGAAGGTGTGGGACGACCGCTGCGTCGCGCCGAAGAAGGGACGCGCGGCGCAGAAGGGGCTGAAGAAGCTCGGCGTGGAGGTGAAGGACTCGGCGCTGCGGATGAACGATCCGGTCGTGACGCCGGAGATGAACGAGCGGATGGCCGCGGCGATGGATCGCGCGCTGACCGCGGAGCTGACGACCGATTACGAAGCGGCGCGCAAGCTCTACCTCGCCGCCGCGAACCTCGATCCCGCCGATCCGGTCCCGCAGCGTTTCCTCGGCGAGCTCTATCGCCACAACACCGGCGAGTGGGCGAAGGCGGTCAACACGTTCAAGCGCCTCCTGGCGATGCAGCCCGATCCGCTGTCGAAAGCGGTGGCCCTGCACGGCATCGGCAAGATCACGATCCACATGGGCAACTCGGCGAAGGGGCTCGAGTTGTTTGAGCAGTCGATCGCCACTTACCCGATCTCGCTGACGTATCGCAATCTCGCGGTCTACTGGAACTCCGAGCGGCAGCACGCCAAGGCCGACGGCTACGTGCAGAAGGCGCTGGCCCTCGATCCGAATGATTCGTACAACCTGATCTTCGCCGCGACCTACCTCGCCGACAGCGGCCGCCGCGACGAAGCGCTGAAGATCGCGCAGGACAATGAGCACGTGCTGAGCGCCTCCTACAACCTCGCTGCGATCTACTCCCTCCTCGGGAACAAGGGGAAGGCGATGGAGATGCTGAAGCGCCACTTCTACGAGTACGAGCGTTACGACGAGGTGCGCGCCCACGAGATGTGGGAAGCGCGCGTCGATTACGTGTTCGCGTCGATGAAGGATGACGCGGAGTTCGTGAAGCTGACGGCGATGGCGAAATGAATTCTCACGTCCCTCTCCCCGCGCACGGGGAGAGGGTGCCGCAGGCGGGTGAGGGGGCTCCCGGCCGCGATCAGGCACCCCCCTCATCCGCCTGCGGCACCTTCTCCCCCGATGCGCGGGGGAGAAGGGAGTTGCTCGCGGCCGCGCGCGGCGAACGGGTGGTCGTCGACGACGACCTGGTTCGCGCGGCGGCGGCCGAGGGGATGCTCGGACTCCTCGGGCGCGCGGCGACGAATCCGCATCGCGATCTGCAGATGAAGGCCGCGGCGGTCGAAGCGCACGGCGTCTTCATGACCGCGGAGCTGGCGCGCATCGCCGCCGCGTTCGAACAGGCGAAGATCCGGCTGCTCGCGTTCAAGGGTCCGGTGCTGTCGCAGCAGCTTTACGGTCATCCCGGATTGCGCAGCTTCAGCGATCTCGACGTGATCGTCGCGCCGCGCCACGCCGACGCGGGCGAGGCGCTGCTGCGGACGCTCGGATATCGCGACACGATCCGCGACGCGGAACGAAAGACGAATCGCCGTTTCGCCGGAGAGGCGTTGTTCGCGAATGGCGGCAACGGTGTGCTGGTCGACTTTCATACGCTCTTCTCCAACCGGCAGTTTCCGGTGCGCTTCTCGTTCGACGACGTCTGGGGCCGCCGCGCGAGCGTGCTCGGCGTGCCGGCGTTCGGCGACGCCGATCTCGTGGTCCTGACCTCCAGCCACGCGGCGAAGCATCTCTGGCACAAGCTCGAATACCTCGCGCAGATCGCCGCGCTGGCGCGGAAGGAGATCGACTGGAACGAAGTCGATCGCGTTGCGCGCGAGGCGCGCGTGACGCGCCAGGTCGGACTCTCGTTTCTACTCGCGAGCGAGATCCTCGGCATTCCGCTGCCGGAGTCGCGATGCGTCGAAGCGGCGAGGCCGCATGTCGAGTTGGTCAGGCCGCTCGTGGGGACGGCGCACGACGCAACCGGCCGCGCGCTCTTCCATCTGCTCGATCGCCGGCGGGATGCGCTCTACGCGATCGCGCTGTCGGTTTTCGTCCCGACGGGCGAGGACTTCCGCCGCTCCGCGCTGCCCTGGCTCTACCGGCCGCTGCGGTTGATCAGGAGGCTTCTGCCGCAAGGCGCGCCGGGCTCTCGTGGTGCGCGCGCAGGAAGGTCTCGGGATTACTGAGGACGTTCCCCATCCGCATTCCCTTGCGGATCGCGGTCAGCGTGACGCGGCGCGTGGCGATCGCCGCGACGAGCCCGAGGTGCGTCTTGATCTTCCCTTCCATCCGGTAGCGGACGTCGACGGCGTGCTTCCAGAGTCCGGCGTACTCCTTATAGAACTCGTGCAGCGGGAGCTTGGTCGGGAGGACGGTGTGCGCGATGTCGAAGAGCTCCCAGTCGCGGGTCTGCACGTCGGGCTCGACCTCGTCCCACAGATCGGTTCCGGGGAGCGGCGTGAGAACGGAGAAGCCGGAGTTGTACGCGCCGGTCTGGTCGATCCAGCGCTTCAGTTTCTCGAAGTCTTCGTGGACCCAGTCGGGGTCGACGATGAAGTTCGGGGTGTAGCCGATGCCGAGCTCCTGCAGGATGCGGATGGCCTGGTTGTTATGGTCGGCGGTGTTCTTCTTGTTGACAGACCTCAGACCGGCGTCGTCGATCTTTTCCAGACCGAGGAAGACGGTCATCCGGCCGCAGCCCTTCCACATTTCGATCAGGTCGGGGAACTTGCAGATGATGTCGCTGCGCGTCTGGAGCGTGTAGTGCTTGCGGATGCCCGACCCGAGCAGCGCGGCGGCGAGCTCGCGGCCGCGTTTCACGTTCATCCAGAAGATGTCGTCGGTGATGAAGACGTTCGGCGCGTCGATCTGCTGCAGCTCTTTCACTACGCGGGCCGGCGATTTCTCGCGGAAGGTACTCTCGTGGAACTTCCAGACCGAGCAGAAATTGCACTTGAACGGGCAGCCGCGCGCGGTCTCCAGCAGGGCCAGCGGGCGGCGGAAATTGATGTAGTACTCCGAGGCGTAGCGCTTGATGAGATGGCGCGCCGGGAAGGGGAGGTCGTCGACGTTTCCGCGCGCCGGCGCGTGGCCGGTGTCGAGCGGCGAAGCCTGATTGATCAGCAGTCCCGGGACCTTGCTCAGGTCCTTGTCGCGCTGCCAGGCGTTGACCAGGGGAGGCATGACCTCTTCGCCGTCGCCGACCACGATGACGTCGATCTGCGGCTTGAGGAAGTACTTCGGATCGCGTGACGCGTCGTGGCCGCCGATCACGATCAGCGCGCCCGGCACTTCGTCCCGCACCCGCTTGGCCAGGCGCAGGCTGCGGTAGCGTTCCGTGGTGAAGTTGCACTGCAGGCCGACGATCTCCGGCTTGAAGGCGCGGAGCATCTCGAAGCCTTTCTCCAGGCCGTCGATGCGCATGTCGATGATCTGGCACTCGTGCCCGTCGAGCTCCAGTCCGCCGGCAACACACTCGAGACCGAGCGGCTCGACGAACGTGATCATTTCGAGACCGATGATTCCGCCGATCGGCGCTTTCAAAAACGAGACTTTCATGATTGAGACGTAATGTGTACCGGCGGCGGGGTTAAGTCAACCGGTCACGGCCGCAGCGCCCGCGTACGCCTTGCGGGCACGCACGCGAACGACTCCGCGTGCGCCGCGCTCTGCTCGATCCAATCCAGCGGCGTCTCGCTGAGGATGGAGGTCGAAGCGTAGGCGTCGATCATCGACGCGCGATTCTCTTCCGCGGACCACGGCAGCAGCTTCGCGCTGACGTCGCCGATCATCGGGCTGCGGACGTCGAGCGCCAGCGGCGGCTGGGAGCAGGCGAAGTCGGTGGCGGCAAAGCGCAGGCTCTTGCGCGCCGGCGTGACGTCGGTCGTCCAGGTCACTTCGAGATTCGTGAGGTCGTACGCCGCGCTCCAGCGCGTGTTCGGCTGCTTCACCGCCTGGAGGATGTCGAGCGTCCGGTCGGTGGCGTTCTGCCCGTCGGCCGGTTCTGCGATCATCATCGCCGTGCGGGCGAAGCGCTGCAGCGATCCCGACCCCGACGGCATGGCGTGCTGGCTGCGGAGGTACTGCAGCGACGAGGCGTACGAATCGTTGGTCAGGTTCGCGGTCGGGAGCGCGGAGCCGGTGTGGACGACGAGCTTGCCGTCGAGGTACTCGATCGTCGCCGCCGCGCCGGTGCGATCGGCGATCAGGTAGTGCAGCGGTGTGCCGCCGCGCACGCGCACATCATCGGCATGGGCGAGCACTTCGCCGACCGTGGCGTAGCGGTCGAGCTGGTACTGGATCCACTCCAGAACACCGAGCGCGGGACGCTCGTCATTCGGCGGATAGACCGAGCCGTCGAGCCACATCAGCGCCACGGCGAGGCCGGCCTCGTTCATGCCGTCCATCGGATACTCGCGTCCGAATTGATTGAAGGTGACGCTGCCGTAGACCGACACCCAGGACGCCGTCGTCGAGTCTTTCTTCGGCAGCGAGAACTTCTGCACGCCGCGGCGATTGACGATGACGACGCCGGTGCCGATGTCGAAGTCGTAATTGCGGCCGTAGACGACCGCGCCGTCCTGTTTGAGGCAGAACGTGGAGCAGGCCTGCAGCGGGTTGACTGAAAACGCGATCGCGATCGCCAACACCAACAGGACTGCTCTTCGCATCACATCACCTCGACGGGCTCCCGTTCTTCGATCATGTCGAGCTCGCGCAGCGTCGTGGCGTCTTCCGGCTTGCCATGGCGGCGCAGCTTCTCCATGTAAAGGTAGAACACCGGCGTGACGTAGAGCGTCAACGTTTGGGAAAAGATCAATCCTCCGACCACGGCCAGTCCGAGCGGCCGCCGCGCTTCGGCGCCCGCGCCGTATCCGAGCGCCAGCGGCAGCGTTCCCATGAGCGCGGCCATGGTGGTCATCATGATCGGGCGGAAGCGGACGACGCACGCTTCGTAGATCGCGTCGGCGGCGCTCTTGCCGCTCTTCTGCGCCTCGATGGCGAAGTCGATCATCATGATGCCGTTCTTCTTCACCAGGCCGACGAGCATGATCACGCCGACGAACGCGTAGATCGACAGATCGACGCGGAAGATGAGCAGCGTGAGGAGCGCGCCGAAACCGGCGAACGGCAGGGCTGAGAGGATGGTCAGCGGATGGATGAAGCTCTCGTAGAGGATGCCGAGGACCATGTAGATGACGGCGATGGCGATGATGAGCAGGAGGCCGAGGCCCTGCAGCGACGACTGGAAGGCCTGGGCCGTTCCCTGGAACGACGTCGTCACGCTCGAGGGCAGACTTTTCGCCGCGGTTTCGATCTGGGTCACCGCTTCGCCGAGCGAGACGCCCGGCTTGAGGTTGAACGAGAGGGTGACCGAGGGGAGCTGGCCGGAGTGATTGACGCTCAGCGGTCCGACCGCCGGCACGAGCTTCGCCACCGTGTCGAGCGGCACGAGGTCGCCCGACACGGAGCGAACGTAGAGCAGCGAGAGCGCCGCTGGATTCGCCTGGTACTGCGGATCGAGCTCCATCACCACCTGGTAGGAATTGTTCGGCGCGTAGATCGTGGAGATCTGGCGCGTGCCGTATGACGAGAAGAGCGCGTCTTCGATCTGGTTCGCGCTGAGCCCGAGGGAGGCGGCGCGCTCGCGATCGATCTGCACGTTCACCGTCGGGTTGCGCAACATGGCGTCGGTCGTGACGTCGATCAGGCCCGGCAGCGTGCGCATCTTCTGGACCATCGAATCGGCGGCGCTGTAGAGCGTCTTCGTGTCGACCGACTGCAGCGTGTACTGGTACTGCGAATTCGATTGCCGTCCGCCGAGGCGGATGGGGGGTGGGTTCTGCAGCGAGACGCGCAGGCCGGGGATGGCGTTCAGTTTCGGACGGAGGTCGGCCATGACCTTGTCGATCGAGTCCTTCCGCTCCCCCTTCGGCAGGAGGCGGAGCGAGAGCACGCTGCTGTTCAGCGTGCCGCGGCCGCCGCCGACGAACGAGAAGTAGGTCGCCACGCGGGGGTCCTTCGACACGATGTCCATCGCCATCCGCTGGTGGCGCACCATGTCGGCGAACGAGATGCCCTGCACGGCCTCGAGGCTGATGCGCACTTCGCCCTGGTCTTCGTTCGGGATGAAGCCCTTCGGCACGGCGGTGAAGAGCCAGACGGTGGCGGCGAGGACGACGAACGAGATGGCCAGCACGGTCGCGCGATGGGCGAGCGCCCAGCGCAGGCCGCGCTCGTAGAACGCGAGCAGTCCCTCGAAGAAGCGCTCGATGGCCTGGTACATCCGGCCGTGCTGCTCCTTGCCGTGAGGACGGAGGAACTTCGCCGAGAGCAGCGGCGTGAGGGAGAGCGAGATGAATCCGGAGACGAGGACGGCCGCGCCGATGGTGACCGCGAATTCGTGGAAGAGGCGCCCCAGGATGCCGCCCATGAAGAGGATGGGGATGAAGACCGCGGTCAGCGAGATCGTCATCGACAGGATCGTGAAGCCGATCTCGCGCGAGCCCTTCATCGCCGCCTCGAACGGCTTCTCCCCCATCTCCATGTGCCGGACGATGTTCTCCAGCATGACGATGGCGTCGTCGACGACGAAGCCGACGGAAAGCGTGAGCGCCATCAGCGAGAGGTTGTCGAGCGAATAGCCGCAGAGCCACATCACGGCGAACGTGCCGACGATCGACATCGGCAGCGCCAGGCTGGGGATGACCGTGGCCGAGATGTTCCGCAGGAAGAGGAAGATGACGAGGATGACGAGGAAGAGGGTGAGGAGCAGCGTGAACTGCACGTCGCGCACGGAGTCGCGGATCGACTGCGCGCGGTCGCGATGGATCTGCAGGTCGACCGAGGCCGGCGCGTCTTTCTTGAACGCCGGAAGCAGCGCGCGGACGCGGTCCGAGACTTCGACGGCGTTCGTCCCGGGCTGCTTCTGCACGGCGAGGATGAAGCCGCGCTGCTGCTTGAACCACGCCGCGGCCTGGTTGTTCTCCACGTCGTCCAGGACCTTGCCCAGCTCTTCGAGATGGACCGGCTTGCCGTTGCGCCAGGCGACGGTGATCCGCTTGTAGTCGTCGGCGCGATAGAGCTGGCCGTTCGCCTGGACGGTGTAGTTGGTGAACGGGCCGTTGAGGACGCCGGTCGGGAGGTTGACGTTGCTGTTGCGGACGGCGGTGACGACTTCGTCGATGCCGACGCCGCGCGTGGCGAACTGCTGCGGATCGAGCTGGATGCGGACGGCGTATTTCTGCGCGCCGAAGACCTGCACCTGCGCCACGCCGGCGACGGTGGAGATGCGCTGCGCCATGTTCGTCTCGGCGAATTCGTCGAGCTCGTAGAGCGGCATCGAGTCGGAGGTGATGGCGAGGTAGAGGACCGGCGTGTCGGCCGGATTGACCTTGCTGTACGACGGCGGCGCCGGCATGTTCGGCGGCAGCTGGCGCGCGGCGGCGGCGATGGCGGCCTGCACGTCCTGCGCGGCGTCATCGAGGTTGCGCGAGAGGTCGAACTGGATGGTGATCGAAGTGGAGCCGAGGTAGGAGGCCGAGGTCATCGAGTCGAGGCCGGCGATGGTGGAGAACTGCTTCTCCAGCGGAGTGGCCACCGACGCCGCCATCGTCTCCGGCGACGCGCCGGGCAGCGAGGCCGAGACCTGGATCGTCGGAAAGTCGACGTTCGGCAGATCGCTCACCGGCAGCTGCCGGTAAGCCATGACCCCGAACAGCAGAATCGCCACCATGACCAGGGTGGTCATGACGGGGCGGCGGATGAAGATGGCGGCGATGTTCATGATTCTCAGCGGTTGAGCGGTTGAGCGGTTTGGCTGTTGAGCTCAATCGCTCAACAGCTCAATCGCTCAAAGGCTGGTTTTAACCTCGACCTTACTCTTCGGCGTCAACTTCAACTGTCCATCCGTGACCACGGTCTCGCCCGCGGACACGCCTTTGTCGATCACGGTTTCCTGGCTGCCGGACTGGGCGATGGTGACGTTGCGCATTTCGACGCCGTTGTCGTTCTTCACGACGAACACGTACTGGCCGCGCTGGCCGTTCTGCACGGCCTGCGCCGGGACGACGACGGAGTTCGGGCGATTGGCGAGCGTCACGGCGACGTTCACGTACTGTCCGGGCCAGAGGCTGCCGTCGCGATTGTCATAGATCGCCTTCAGCGTGATGGTGCCGGTGGTGGCGTCGACGGCGTTGTCGACGAACGACAGCGTGCCATTTTGCGCCGCGCCGCCGCCCTGGGGCGTGGCGCTGACCGGCACCGGCTTTCCGGCGAACCGTGCGCGCAACTGCGACAGCTGGGCCTCGGGAACGGTGAACTGCACGTAGATAGGATGCACCTGATTGATCACGACCAGCGGCGCCGTGTCGTTCGCCTTCACCAGGTTCCCCTGATGCACCTGCAGCGAGCCGGTGCGGCCGTCGATCGGCGCGTGAATCTGGCAGTACGAAAGCTCGAGCTGCGTGTTCTGAATCGCCGCACGGTCGGCCGCCACGACCGCCTTCGCCGCCTCGGCTCCGGCGACGATCCGGTCGTACTCCTCGTGCGTCACGTAATCCTTCTTGATCAGGTCGGCGTAACGCGCCGCTTCCGCGTTCGCGTTGCGGAGCTGCGCCTGGTCGCGCGCCAGGTTCGCCTGCGCCTGCGCGAGCGCCGCCTGATACGGACGCGGGTCGACGGTGAAGAGCAGTTGCCCGCGCCGCACTTCATCGCCTTCGCGGAACGAGACGCGGATCAACTGGCCGCCGGCCAGCGCGCGGATGGCGACGGTGGAGAACGGCTGCACGCTGCCGATCGTTTTGATCTGCAGCGGGATGTCCTTCTGCTCCGCGACCGCGACCGTGACCGGGACGCGCTCGTCTTTTGCCTTTTCGGCCTTCCTGGCGCAGGCGGCGATGAGGGCCAGCATGGCGAGCAGCACGGCCGCGCTTCGAACGAGTTGCCGGTTGCCGGTTGCCTGTGCCCGGAAACCGGCAACCGGCAACGGGGAACCATCGATGTGCTTCGTCATCATTTCTTGCTTTCTTCCTGCGTCAGAGTTCCGCTGTCGTGCGCGAGCTGCGCCACGGCGAGAAACCAGTCCGCGCGCGCCTGCACTTCCTGCGCGCGGGCGCCGGCGAGCGCCGACTGCGCCGTGAGCACATCGAGGATATTGCCGACTCCTGCCTTGTAGCGATCGCGGGCCACGTCGGCCGACTGCGTGGCGCTGGTCAGCAGGTCCTTGGCCGTGGTCAGCCGCTGCGCCGCGGTCTGCAGCGCGTAGTAGCTGGTCCAGACCTGCAGCCCGACCTGTTGCTCGAGCGAGCGGACGTCTTCCTTCGCCAGGTCGGCTTCGATCTGCGCCTGGCGAACGTCGTAGCGATTGCGGAATCCGGTGAAGACCGGGAAGCGCATGGCGACGATCGCGGAGTAGGGCGTGAAGCTGCGCCCTCCGCTGGCGATCGTCCGTCCGGCGGCGCTGTTCACGACGAACGACGGCAGGTACGCGGAGCGGACTTCGCGCACGCGCGCCCCGGCGCGCTCCGCCTCGGCGCGCGTGGCGGCGAGATCGGGACGTCCCGACGTGGCGCGCGTGATCAGCTCTTCGACCTGCGACGTCACGCCCTGCACAGGGATATCGAGCGGCAGGTCGCCGAACTCGTAGCGCGTGGTGACCGGCGACCCGAGGACCGTGGCGAAGGTGCCTTCGATCGTGCGCAGCTGCCCTTCGATCGACTCGCGATCGAGCTCCGCCTGCGAGAACGCGGTGCGGGCCTGCAGCACATCGGCGATCGTCGCCACGCCGGCGTTGTGCCGGGCGTCGGCGGCGTCGAGCGACGTGCGGCGCTCGCGGACCGTCGCTTCCTGCGCCGCGAGCAACGCCTTGGCGTCGAGATAGTTGTAGTACGTCTGTTCGACCGCCAGGATCACGTCCTGAATGGCCTGGTCGTGGAAGAGATTTGCCGCGGCGAGCGTCTGCCGCGCCTGTTCGACTTCCGCCTCCCGTCCGCCGAAGTCGAAGAGGAGATAGGTCAACGCGACGGAGGGCGCGAACGAGGTCGTCGCCGCCTGCGTAGAGTTGCGCACGCGGCCGGCGGTGGCGTTGATGTCGATCTCCGGCAGGTACGCCGACTTCGCGCTCCCGAGCGCGGCCTCGGCCGCGCGCGCCTGCAGGTACGTCGTGCGCGTCTGCGGATTGTTCGTCAGCGCGATGTCGATCGCCTTGCCGAGCGTGAGCGGCTCGGCATGAGCGATCGTGGCGAGAAGGAGCGCGAACACGATCCGCTTCAACGCGTCACCTTCCGCTTCAGTCCCCGAATGAAAATGCTCGACACCAGTTCCGCATCCTCCTCGACCGGATTCGGACGCGTGCTGAGCATCCGCTGATTCATCATGGCCATGTTCGACTCGACGAAGAGCGCCGCCGCGGCGGGCGCGTCGACGTCCCTGAAAATCTCTTTCCTGATCCCTTCGCGTATCACACGCGACGCGCCCTCGGCCAGCCTGCGATAGCGATCACTCTGATACCTGCTGCCCCACACCCGCGTCACCTCACGCTCGTACAACAGGATGCGGAACAGGTCGCGCCGCTCCTCGAAGTAGGCGAGGTAGCGTAGCGAGTATTCGTGCAGCTTGCGATCGGGAGAGGCGTCGCCGCGCAGGATCCGGTCCATCTCCTCGACCATCGGCGTCAGCGCGGCGTCCTTCACCGAGTCGAGCAACTCCTGCTTGTCGCGGTAGTGGAGATAGACCGTTCCCTTCGCGATGCCGACCTCCTGCGCGACGCGTTCCATCGTCACGCTCTTGAGGCCGTCGCGGCACATCAGGCGGATGACCGCCTGTTGAATGCTTTCGCGCTTGAGATCCTGCCAGGCTCGACCCAATTGACTCTCCGGTCAGTTTTTATACGACAGAGTCAGGGGAGCGTTGAGTTACAGAAAGGAAAAGCTGTTGAGCGGTTTAGCTGTTTAGCTTTTCAGCTCAACCGCCCAACAGCTCAACCGCTCCGTCCTCCCCCCAGCCATCCCTTCTTCCAGAACCACGTCAGCATGGTCAGCGTCGTTGCCGCCATGAGGCCGAGGGCGAAGGGGTAGCCGTGCAGCCAGTGCAGCTCGGGCATGTGCTCGAAGTTCATGCCGTAGATGCCGGCGATGAGGGTGAGCGGAAGCATGATCGTGGAGAGCACCGTGAGCACGCGCATGATCTCGTTCGTGCGGTTGGCGATGACGGAGAGGTACGCCTCCATCGTCCCGGCCATCATGTCGCGCTCGGAGTCGATGGTCTCGCTGATGCGGAACATGTGGTCGTAGAGATCGCGGAAGTAGATCAGGTGCTCCTTCCGGATGAAGGGCGAGTCGCCGCGCGACATGAGGTTGAGCAGCTCGCGTTGCGGGAGCGACTGCCGGCGCATGACGTTGACGTCGCGCTTGAGGTGCAGCAGCTCGTCGAGATGCCCCGGCTTGGCGTTCAGGAAGATGGCGTCCTGCAGGTCGTCGACGCACTCCTCGACTTTCTCCAGCAGCGGGAAGTAGGCGTCGACCATCAGATCGACGATCTCGTACAGCAGGTAGTCGGGGCCGTTACTGAGGATTCGCTTGTCCTCGGGGAGTCGCGCGCAGATCTGGTCGATGGCCTCCATGCGGCCGTTGTGGACGGTGAAGAGGAAGTCGCGCCCGAGGAACGCGGAGAGCTTGTAGGTCTGCGAGCCGTGCTCGCGCAGGTTCACGTTGACGGCGCGGAAGACGAAGAAGTCGTACGTCGGGAAGGCGTCGTACTTCGGCAACGTGTTCGGCGAGAGCGAATCCTCGGCCGCGAGCTCATGAAAGCCGAAGCGGCCCTCGAGCAGCTCCTCGAGGATGTCGCTGTCCGGATCCTCGATGTCGACCCAGAGGCGTGCGCCGCTGTCGCGCCGCCATTCCTCGATCAGCGACGCGTCCCCCTGACGGAGAGCGTCGCTGTCGAGGATGGAAACACGGATGCGGGTCATCGCTTCATCGCGATTATCCCAACAATGCCGAGGAGCGCGGCGAGCAATGCGAGGATCCCGGGCGAGAGCGTCGGAATCGCCGGCGCCGCGACGACCGCGAATCCGGCCGAGCCGGTGTTGTCCGCCGGCGTCGCCTCGGTCGTCGCGCTGGAGACGGTCGCGGTGTTCGTGTAGTTGCCCGGCAGCGGCGGCAGGTTCGCGGTGATCGTGAACGCCGTCGACGCGCCGGCGGCCAGCGCCGGCGCCGTGCAGGTGACCGTGGTCGTACCGCTGCACGCGCCGGGCGGCGTGGTGGCGGTCGCGCTCATCCCGGCGGGGAGCGGATCGGTGACGACGATGTTCGTCGCGCCGACCGCGCTGTTGTTCGTGACGGTCAGCGTGAAGGTGACCGGCGTGCCGACGACGTACGGACCGGCGGAGACGCTCTTCGTGATCGAGAGATCGACCGCCGCGGCCGTCGTGAATGCCGACGACGTGTTGTTGCCCGGAACCGGATCGGACGTCGTCGCGGAGATGTTCGCCGTGTTCGTGATGGCGGCGGCGCTGTTCACGTGAACGGTCAGCATGAACGTCGCCGAAGCGGCGGGGGCAAGCGTCGCGATCGTGCAGGTCACGGTCGTCGTGCCGCCGCAGTTGAACGCAGGGCCGTTGTTCTGCTGCATCGAGACGAACGACGTCTGCGCCGGGATCGTGTCGCTGAGCGTCACGGCGGACGCGTCGCTCGGTCCGGCGTTCGAGACGCTGATCGTGTAGGCGATGTCGCTGCCGACCGCGGCGACCGACGGGCCGCTCTTGGTCACCGCGAGATCGGCGTGCTGTGTGATGGTCGTGTTCGCCGTCGAGCTGTCGTTGCCGCTGTTGGTGTCGCCGGTCGTCGTGGAAACAGTGGCCGTATTCGCGATGCTTCCGGTGGCGTTGGCCGGCACGGAGACGACGAGCGTGAACGTGGCCGTCGCGCCGGCGGGGAACGAGGCGTTCGAGCAGCTGATGGTCGTCGTCCCGCTGCAGCTGAACGCCGGACCGCTGTTCTGGTTGAACGACACGAACGCCGTTCCGGCCGGGATGGTGTCGGAGAGCTGCGTGCTCGACGCGGCGTTGGCGCCGAGGTTCTGGACGGTGATGGTGTAGGAGAGATTCGTGCCCGCGTCGATGGTGGCGGGAGCGCTCTTCGTCACCGACAGGTCGGTCACGCCGGTCACCGTCGCCGACGTCGACGAGCTGTTGTTGTTCGGATTCGCGTCGCCGCTGTCGCTGGTGAAGCTCGCGGTGTTGGTCAGCGTGCCGCCGTCGGCGAACGTCGTGCTGACGTTGAGCGCCAGCGAGAACGTCGCCGTGACGCCGCTGGCGAGTGTGTTGATGGTGCATTGGACCGTTCCGGAACTGCCCGGCGGCGGAGCGGCGCAAAAGAACGCCGGACCGGTGTTCTGAGTGAACGACGCGAGCGTGGTGCCGGACGGCAGGATGTCGGTCAGGTTGACGTTGCCGGCGGTGTCGGGTCCGTTGTTCGTGGCGGTGATCGTGTAGGAGATCGTCTGTCCCGCCGTCACGGACGCCGGCCCGCTCTTCACCACCGCGAGCTCGGCGTTGGAGACGGTCAGGAAGGCCACCGACGAGTTGTTGTCGGGGAACGGATCGGTGTCGCTCTTCACGGTTGCGGTATTCGTGAATGATGTGCCGGCGGCGGTACCGCCCGGGATGTTGCCGGTCAGCGTGAACGTGGCGGCGGTGCCGACGGGCAGCGTGCTGATGGTGCAGGTGATGGTCGACGTGCCGCTGCAGTTGAATGCGGGGCCGCTGTTCTGGATCAGCGAGACGAACGTCATCGTGCCGGGGAGCGTGTCGTCGAGCTCCACGTTCTGCGCGTCGCTCGGACCGCCGTTGGTGACCGTGATGGTGTAGGCGACGTCCGCGCCCGGCGGGGCGACGTTCGGGCCGGTCTTCTGCACGCCGACGTCCGCGTCGTTCGACGGAACGGAGGTCGACGCGGCGGAGGCGTTGTTCTCGTCGTTCGGATCGACGCCGCCGGTGCTCACCGTGGCGATGTTGGTGAACGTATCGCCCGGCGAGGCCTGCGACGGGATGTGCAGCGTGATGGTGAAGTCGGCGCCCGTGTCTGCGGTCATCGAAGCGTTCGTGCAGGTGATGGTGCCGCCGTTGCCGAAACCGGGATCGGTGCACGCCATCGTGGCGCCGCTCGTTTGATTGAGGGAGACGAACGTCATGCCGGCCGGGATGTTGTCGGTCAGCGTGACGTCGGCGTCGTCGGGGCCGGCGTTGAAGACCTGCACGGTGTAGGCGACGTCGGTGTCGGCCGCGCTTTGGGAGGGGCCGAGCTTCGTGACGCCGAAGTCACTGTCGGCGAAGGAACGGGCGGCGATGAAGAGCGAAGCGAGGGCGACGATCACCCGGAGTGAAGTGCGGAACTGCATCAATTTTCTCTCTCTCCTGGATCCTGGACCTCGGACCTGCGCGCCGATTGTATCGCTGGAAATGGAAGGTGAGGCGCGCACGAATTCATGCGCGCCTCGGCGTGGGAGGTAAGTCCTACAGCAGGTCGTTGAGAGCGGTATAGGCGCGGCCCTGCGACTCGGCCACGGCCTTGTACGTGATCGCCCCTTTGTACACGTTGACACCCTCGGCGAGGCCGGAGTTGTCGCGGATGGCCTTCTCGAATCCGAGGTTGGCCAGGAGGCGCGTGTAGGGGAGCGTGGCGTTGGTCAGCGCGATCGTCGACGTGCGCGGAACGGCGCCCGGCATGTTGGCCACGCAGTAGTGGATGACGTCGTCGACCACGAAGGTCGGATTCGAATGCGTCGTGGCATGCGCCGTTTCCACACAGCCGCCCTGATCGATGGCCACGTCGACGATGACCGATCCTTTTTTCATGTCGCGGATCATGTCGCGCGTCACGAGCTTCGGCGCCGAGGCGCCGGGGATCAGCACGCCGCCGACGAGGACGTCGGCGCGGGCGCAGGCGTCGGCGATGTGCGCCTTGTTCGAGGCCAGCGTGTTGACGCGGCCCTGGAAGATGTCGTCGAGGTAGCGGAGGCGATCGAGGTTCGTGTCGAGGATGGTTACGCGCGCGCCGAGGCCGATGGCCATCTTCGCCGCGTTGATGCCGACGATGCCGCCGCCGATGATCACCACGTCGCCCGGCAGCGTTCCCGGCACGCCGCCGAGGAGGATGCCGCGTCCGCCGTTCGGCTTCTGCAGGTAGTAGGCGCCGATGTGCACCGACATGCGGCCGGCGACTTCCGACATCGGCGTGAGCAGCGGCAGCGAGCCGCCGCGGCCGGTGATCGTCTCGTACGCCACGCCGCTGATCTTCTTGTCCAGGAGGGATTTCGTGAGATCGGGAACGGGGGCGAGATGGAGGTAGGTGAAGAGGAGCTGGCCGTCCTTCATCCGTTTGAGGTCGGCGTCGATCGGCTCCTTGACCTTGACGATCATCTCCGCCTCGCTGAAGACGGCGTCGGCGTCGGGGAGGATCTGCGCTCCCGCCGCGACGTACTCGTCGTCGCCGAAGCCGCTGCCGTTGCCGGCGCCCTTCTGGATGAAGACGGTGTGGCCGTCGGAAGCGAGGTCACGCACGCCCGAAGGCGTCATGCCTACTCGATATTCGTTGTCTTTGATTTCGGTCGGTACGCCGATCCGCATTGCGTTCGTCTCCGTTCGCTCGTATTTCGGCGCGCATTCTATCGCCCGCCGCCCGCCCATGACAGAAAGCAGATAGCAGATAGCAAAGGAGCGAGCGCTCCTGCTATCCGCTGTCTGCTATCTGCTTTCCGGGTGGGTGGCGGCCTAACCGTTCGGCCGCCGCTTCGGAGCGCCCGGCACCGGGAGGCCGAACGCCTGCGGGGCGATGATCTTCGCGGAGGCGAGGACGTCGAGCATGCCGTAGCCGTTCTTCGGGTCGTAGCCTGGGTCGCCGAGGTCCGTGGCGCCGCTGGTCAGCGCGTTGCGGACGTCCTGGGCCGTGGCGTTCGGCGCCAGCGACCAGAGCAGCGCGGCGGCGCCGGAGATGTGAGGCGTGGCCATCGACGTTCCGCTCAGCTTCAGGTAGTCCTCGAAGCGATAGCTTTCCGTCACGCTCTGCGCGCCGCCGTTGAGGAGCGTCTGCGCGTCGGGGTACGACATCGCCAGCGCCACGATCCACGGATAGTCGACGTCGGGCTGGTAGTACGTGCAGTTGAACGACTGATCGCACTCGCGGCGGATGAGGGTCCAGCCGCTGAGGCTTCCCTCGGTCTCCAGGTTGAAGATGATCGCTCCCACCGCGCCGGCGTCCATCGCGTTCCGCACCTTCTCGTTGAAGGTGAAGTTGCAGTCGACGAGCGCCACGCCGGGACCGCAGCCGCGCGCGATGACGGCGATCCTGCCGCGGGTGTTGAGCGGGAAGTCGGCCGGATTGCCGATGCCGCAGAAGACGAACGGCGCGGAGACGTCGCGCTTCGGGGAGCCGAAGATCGGCGTCAGGGCGAGGGTGAGGTTGTTGTCGGTCTGCGCGTCGGAGACGGCGTTCGTGCCGACGCGCGTCGTGGAGAGGACCCGCACGCCGGGGGCCATCACGCCGATGTTCGGGCCGTAGTTCGAGAAGGTGGCGCGGACGCCCTTCTCGTCGAGCGCGCCGGCCGAAAGGACGGTGGGGTAGGCGCCCGGGTACTCGAGAGTCGGCTGGTTCTTGTTGCCGGCGGCGGCGATGGCCAGGATGCCGGCGTCGAACGCGCGCTGGAACGCGTCGCGCTCCGGGAAGTCGACGTCGTTCGAGCCGAGGGAGAGGCTGACGATCCAGTGTCCGCCGACGGCGTTCTTCTTCGTGATGAGCCAGTCGAGCGCCGCCACGACGTTCTCCGTCGTGCCGCTGCCGCTGGAGTCGAGGACCTTGATGGCCCAGAGACGCGCCGTCGGCGCCATGCCGACCACGCCGATGCTGTTGTTCTCGGCCGCGACCGTACCGGCGACGTGCGTTCCGTGGCCGTGATCGTCGAAGGGCGGGGCGTCGGGCTTGATGGTGTTGTAGCCGCCGGCGTAGTTGTCGGCGAGATCGGGATGCGTCGGGTCGATGCCGGTGTCGATGATCGCGACGTTGACCGGCGGAAGATTCCTGGTCAGCGCCCAGAGCTCGGGCGCGTGCGTGGCGGTGATGCCGGGGGGAATGGTCTGCTCGAAGTTGTAGCGCGTTCCGTCGGTCGCCGCGGGCGGCGTCGCCGCCGCCGTCTCGAGCAGATGGCGCTCGTGCACGGCCTCGACGTAGCGAACCTCGCGCGAGGCGCGCAGCGCGGCGGCTTCCTCGTCCGTGAGCTCCGCGGCGAAGCTGTTGAAGTTCACGAAGCGCCGGACGTCGTGCGCCTCCGCAACCTCGGCGTCGCGAACCATCGGCACTTTCGCCGAACGCAGCGGTCCCCGGAGGCCGACGATGTAGCGCGTCGCCGCCGAGAGATGGACCGCCGTGAAGAGAACGATGAGGGACAGAAGTACGTTGCGGGTCTTATGGTTCATAGTCACCGACGAGATTACGGTACGTGCCGCCGCCGCGTCCAAATCAGCGCCGCTTGAGGATCGTCCGGCCCTGCGGCGTGCTGATCGTCCAGCCGATGTCGCGCAGCTCATCGAGCGTGAGATCGGGCGTGTGATTCAGATCGGAGCTGATGAACGGCTCCATCAACAGGCTCGGATTGGCGGTGACGTCGAAGTGATAGATCGACGACCCCGGCTCGAGGGTGCACGGCGCGTAGAGTTTCGGATATCCCTCGGCCGTCGCTCCGGCGAGATGGGTCGGATCGGAGAGCAGCGTGGCGCTCGCTCCGTTCGCGCTCTGGGCGCGGATCACCGCGCCGTCGCTCAACGAGACGCTGACCACCGGAATGGTGATGGAGGGATTGTCGCCGCTCATGCCCGGCGGCAGGCACGACTCCTCGCGGTTGTCGGCGATGATGATGCCGATCGCCCCGGCGGCCTGCGCGTTCTGCGCCTTGAGGACGAACGTGCACGGCGGATCGCCCGCCGCGTTGCCGCCGCGGTTGACGAGGGCCCACTTGCCGGCGACCGCGCCGGCGTTCGTGTACGCGCTGCAGCCGTCGGCGGTGCTCGGTCCGATCGCGTCGGCCGGGTCGGTCGCCGCGACGACGTCGCCGCTCAGCGTGATGTTTTCGAGCGACGCGCCGAACGTGGCGGTGCCGATGTCGAAGGCCCGCGCGCTCGCGCTCTGCGAGTTGACGCTGAGGAACGTGACCGGCTTGAGCAGAGTCGCGGCGTGTGCCTTGGTCAGCGCTCCGTCCCACGCCAGGTGGCCGGTGTTGATCATCGAGACGAGGCGCTGCTGCGGCGACATCTGGTTCCAGCGGAGGCCGGCCTGGTTGTCGAAGGTGTGGACGTCGAAGACGGACGGGGTGTTGCCGCCGCCGAAGTTGCCGCTGTTCGTGCTGATGTTCCCGGCGAAGCCGAGGCCGTGCGCGAATTCGTGGAGCAGCACGGAAACGAGATCGACGTCGCTGCCGTGATTGCCGTCCAGCCCGTAGTACCAGCCGTGCGTTCCGAGACAGGTGCTGTTGTCGACCAGCGCGTTGAACTGGGCGCTGATCTCCGCGACGCTGTCGTTGAGATCGCGTCCGGCGAGCTTGTTCGCCAGCGCCACCGGATAGCCGACGTGCGCCAGCGGCGCGTTCGTGAAATCGCTGAGGTAACCGGTCGGACCGGCCTGCCCCAGAATCGCGGAGGTCGCCGTGCACGGGTTGTTGGTGCTGTTGATCGGCGAGAACGTCGCCTTGATGACGATCGGCACCGGTGAGTCGAGGATCTCGCCCCAGATGCCGGCGGCGTACTTGAACGAGTTGAGGCGCTGCTCGCCGAGCGTCGTGCCGGGATTGCCGCCGATCGGCGCCGCCGGCGTCGGATCGTTGAATCCGAGGTTCGCCGCGTCGTTGTTCTGAATGGTGATGGTCACGCGCGCGAACGCGCTGCCGGTGGTGAGCAGGATGGCGAGAGAGGCGAGCAGGAGTGTCTTGCGCATGGTGATCACTGCTCCGCCGGACGGGCCGGCTCTTCGCGATGCTTGCGCTCGATGAAGGAGCGTACGCCCGCCTCGCTCGTGACGCAGGTGGTCGAGATCGTGCCGTCGTCATTGATGCGGGCGACGACGATGTTCGGGACCTCCGCCGGGATGAAGACACCGTCGGAAACGAACTGGTCACCGGCGATGGTGAACAACGCCGTGAGCGTCAGCGGCATCAAAGGCGACGCGTCGACGATGGTCTGAAGTTCCTGTTTTGTCACTCGCGGCGCGGCTGCCGGCTCCTGCGCGACTGCCGAACCGGCGAGCGCGGCTACAACGACCACTGCAATGAAAACACGGCGCATCTGCGTGCCTCCTCGGGGGCGATTACGATCAATCTACGGTTACGGAGGCGAACAGAGTGCGGCCCGGATCACATTCCGGTATCACTTATTGCAAGTCTGTTACGCTCACCCGCTCGAAAGGAGCCTGCATGGCCGACTGGCAGTCGAACCTGATCACCGATACGAACGGCATCAAAAACGTCATCCGCGAGACGAAAGTCATCGCCGTCCTCGGCATCAAGCCGGAGACCCATGACCATCAGGCGGCGTTCTACGTCCCCGCCCACATGGCGGCAGCCGGCTACGAGATCATCCCGGTCCCCGTTTACTACCCCGAGGTGACCGAGATCCTCGGCAAGCCGGTATTCCGCAAGCTCGCCGACATCGGACGCCCGATCGACATGGTCAACGTCTTCCGCCGCCCGAGCGACATCCCGCCGCACATCGACGACATCCTCGCCGCGAAACCGAAAAGCGTCTGGTTCCAGCTCGGCATCCGCAACGATGAGGCCGCTCAGCGCCTGGCCGAGGCCGGCATCAAGGTGGTGCAGGACCGCTGTCTGATGGTGGAGGAAGGGCGCGCGCGTTAACGCCCCTCGAGCTCCCGCAAGAGCTCCGATCCGAAATAGCCCGACGGAATCGTCCCCTGCTTGATGAAGAGCAGGTGGAACTTCTTCAGGTCGAACTTCTTGCCGAGACGCTGCTCGGCTTCGTGACGCAGCGCGTAGATCTCCGCCTTGCCGAGGCGGTATGTGATCGCCTGCGTCGGCCACTTCGAGTAGCGGAAGATCGCGCGCTCGGCCGACCTGCAGCTGGCGCGCTTCGAATCGGACATCGTGGCGTCGCGGCATGAGCCGCTCTGAAAATCGACGATGTTCGAGTAGAGATCGACCGCGTCGTCGTACGAGATCCGGCCGGTGTGGATGCCGGTGTCGATGCGCACGCGGAGGTCGCGATAGAGCTGCCCCTGCAATTGATAGAGGTGCTCTTCCGGCGTGTAGAAGCCCGGCGGCTCCGCCATCAGCGCCTCGGCGTAGAGTCCCCATCCTTCACCCGACATCGAGTCTTCCCACATCGAAGACGAATCCTCGATCGCGCCCGGCGTGAGCCAGCGCACCGGCGAGATGTTGTCGCGATAGCCGGTCATGACCTTGTAGTACCAGTCGTGGCCGGGGAAGCCTTCGTGCGCGGAGAGGTCGGCGAGCGCCGCGCGATTGTTCTCCTTCAGCGCCGCCGGATCGTTGTCGGTCGGCGTGACGTAGAAGCGTCCGACGCCGCTGTTCCGGAACGGCGGCGCGGGATAGTAGGCGGCGCCGTCGATCGACGAGCGGAGCGGCGGCGGCGTCTCCGTGACGTCGAGCTTGTAGTCCGCGGGCACGTCGAAGAGTCCCGTCTTCCGCGCGTAATCGACGAGGCGGAAGGCGGCGTCGCGATACCAGGAGACCATCTCCACGTCCGACTTCGGATAGTCCTCGCCGAGGCGATCGAAGACGAAGCGGACGGCGGCGTTGCCGTCGGCGGGAAGCGGCCAGCCGTGCTTCGTGCCGATCTCCCGCGCCAGGTCGATCATCTGCTGCTGCGTCGCCTGCACGACCGGCCACGACTCCTCGAACAACTGCGCCGTGGTCTTGTTCACACGGAGGTTGTTCTTCAGTGCCCAGTCGTACTCCGTTTCGCCGAAGACGTAACGATCGCCGGCGAACTGCGCCTTGATGCCGCTCTCGCGCGTCGGATCATCGAAGAACGTCGTGGCGATGAACGCGCCGAGCTTGCGATACGCCGCCGCGGCGCGCTTCGATGCCGCCTTCAGATCGACGAGCAGTTTTCCGCGATCGGGTCCGGCGATGCGGTAGCTGCCGTCCTGCGGCAGCTGCTCTTCGAAGAACTTCGCGTCGGCCTCGGCGGTGGTGATGCCGTTGCGATACAGCATCCGGAAATCGGGCGTGTTCTTCGCGGCGATCCCTTCGCGGAGCTGCTGCTCGGCGTTCTCCAGGTACGGCGGGATCGTGTTCACGCGGGCGATGAGCGTCCGCCACTCGTCCGCCGTTCCGTACGACTGCCCGCCGGTCTGCGTCATGCCCTGCATGTAGAAGTCGACGGCGCGGAACGGCTCGTCGGTGTAGCTGTCGAGCGCGCGCTGCTGCCACTTGCGCACCTGGTGGAGATGGAGCTGATAGCGGATCTGCGCGAGCGCGACGTCGCGATCGATGCGCGATGACGCCGAGAGCGTGGCCGGATCGATCGACTCGAGGTCGTGCTCGACCTGCGCGAGCCAGGCGTCCTCACGCGCGATCGCCGCGGCCGAATGATCGCGCAGCCGGGCGTCCGCCTCCTGCAGCGACGGATCGAGTCCCGCGCCGCCGAGATACGTGTTCACACTCGGATTCAGCCGGAAGAAGCCGACGACGTAGCTGCGGAGGTGCGTGCGGAGAGCGTCGTCGTTCGACGTCACGGGCACCGTGGTCGTCGTCGAGCAGGCGGAGAGGAGGAAAACGAACGCGAGGAGTCGGCGCATGGCCGCGGATTCTAGCGTTGTCGCCGTCTGTGAGGGGTGCGGACGTCTCGTCCGCACGGCCCGGCGCAGATTGCCGGCATCTTCGCTGCGCCGAGATGAGCGGACGAGACGTCCGCTCCCCTCAGTGCGTCGCATGGCTCAGCGACGCTTGCCGGTTTCGCGTTCGCGCAACTCACGCATCTGCCGCAGCATCTCTTCGCCGGAAACACCCTCGCCACAGTCTGCTTCTTCGAGAGCCGCGTCCAATTCCGCCAATTGCTCCGGCGTCATATCGACCGCGTCTTCGTCCTCGATGAACGGCTGGCCAGGCGGCATTTCCATGTTTCTATCCTACCCCCACCGCCCCCGCCAGGAGCCGCGTGAGCCACGCGTTCGTCAGCTTCTCCACCACCGTGTTCTGCCGCAGGCGCGCACGCAAATTCACGAAGTCGACCTGGTCGAGCGGCTGGTCCTGGTTGAAGCAGGAGAAGATGAATGTCTCCTTCCCGGTCCTGGGGTCGACGTGGCGCTGGAGGCACTGCGCGCAGACCTGTTTCATCATGCACTGCATGGGGGAGTTGATCGAGCCGATGCCGGTGTGGTCGGGGTTGAGGAGGTCGGCGAGTACACCGTGTCGCGCGTCCTTCACCGCGCGCATCATGCCGTCGGAGCCGATGGCGATGATCCGCTGCACGTCCTTGAAGTCGAAGGTCCGGTCGGCGGACGTGGCGTACGCGTGCATCGACTGCACGATGTTGCCGACGAACTTCCGGTCCTGCGAACGCCGCGGTTCGATCGGATCGCCGGCGTCGACCGACCAGATCACCTCATCGGTTCCGGCCTCGATCTCGTCGCGCTTGAAGACGTCCGCCGCTTTCTTGTAGCCGGCGAAGTAGACGACGCGGCAGCCGTGGTCTTTCAGCGCCCTGGCGATCGAGAAGAGCACGGCGTTCCCGAGGCCGCCGCCGGCGAGGAGGATGGTCTCGTTGCTCGGCAGTTCCGTCGGCTCGCCGGTCGGCCCCATGACCACCACCGGCTCACCCGGCTTCAGCATGGCGCAGAGACGAGATGAACCGCCCATCTCGAGGATGATCAGCGACAGCAGGCCGCGCTCCGGATCGGTCCACGCGCCGGTGAGCGCGATTCCCTCCATCACCAGGCGCGTGCCGTCGATCTCCGTCGCGCTGCTCTCGAAGTTCTGCAGGCGGAAGAACTGTCCCGGCTGGAAATGCCGCGCCGCGATCGGCGCGCGGACGACCACCTCGATGATCGTCGGCGTGAGGCGGTTGACCTCGTGCACGCGGGCGATCAATCCGTCGTCGAGTGTGCGGACCAGCTCATCCCATTTCGAAACATCGCCGCGCTCGAGCTGTCCGAACAGTTCTACGACATGTGGGTAACCGTTCTTCGCCGAGGCCATCGCCTTGACCACGTTGCCGGCGTACTTCGGGTGGTTGTCGCCGTAGAACGAGATCAATTTCTCGCGGCTCGAGGGGTGCTGATAGGACGTGAAGAAGCCGGTGTCGCGCGCCGGATCCTGGATCTCGATCAGCTCCTGATCGGCGCTCACCGCGTACGCCTGGAAGAACTGCTTCCACTTGTCGAGCTTGAACGTACCGGGATGTTCCTTCTCGTAGATCACGTTCGGGCTCGTCCCCGCCGCCACCATCACGCTGCGCGCCGGAAGCTCGACGACCTGGCCGCTGTCCTTCCACCGCCCGTCTTCGACCACCTGCTTCTCGAACAGGAGCGACCGCACGTGTCCGAACTCGTCGGGCACGGCCTCGACTGGCGAGAGCGATTCGGCGTACGCGATTCCCTCCTCGAACGCCTTGATGACCTCTTCGTGATTGAGGCGATACGCGGGTGAGTCCTGAAGCGACTTGCGGTAGGCGATGGTGACGCCGCCCCACGAGCGGATGAGCGGGATGAAGTCCGGCTTCTCGCCCGCGGCGGCGGCGCGCTCCCGTTCGGCGCGGATGGCGCGGCCGTGCGCGAGAAACTCGTCGAGGATCACGAGCTCCTCGTTGTCGTAGCCGGAGCGGAGCACGTCTCCGATTGCCTCGTAGCGCTGAAGGATCTTCTCGACCTGCACCGGGTAATACGCGAAGAGCTCCGTCGCGGTGTCGATGGCGGTCAGTCCGCCGCCGATCACCACAGCCGGTAGACGAACTTGCAAATTGGCCATCGATGACTTCTTGAACGCGCCGGTCAGCTGCAGCGCCATCAGGAAGTCGCTGGCCTTGCGGATGCCGCGAATGAGGTTGTTCTTCATCCGCACGATGGTCGGCGTCCCGGCGCCGGCGGCGATGGCGATGTGATCGAACCCGAGGCGGTCGAACGCGTCTTCAATGGTGATCGTGCCGCCGAAGCGGATGCCTCCGTACACCTTCACGTTCTTCTTCCGCTCCAGCGCGATGCGGATGATCTTCAGGAAGTTCTTGTCCCAGCGGACGGTGATGCCGTACTCCGACACGCCGCCGAAGCCGGCGAGGATGCGGTCGTCGAGCGGGTCCCACAGCTTGCGGGCGTCGACGATCGGTGTGGGACAGGCGCCCCCGCCTGTCATCTCTTCCGGAATCGGCTCGATCTTCAGTCCGTCGACCGCCACCACGCCGAACCCTTCGTTCGAGAGATAGTGCGCGAGCGTGTAGCCGGCCGGTCCCAGTCCGACGACCAGCACGTTCTTTCCGTTGTACGGGAGCGCGATGGGACGGCGGACGTTGATCGGATTCCAGCGCGTGAGCAGCGAGTAGATCTCGAAGCCCCACGGCATCCAGAGGACGTCGGTCAAGACGCCGGTCTCGATCTGCGGGATGTCGACCGGGTCCTGCTTCTGGAAGATGCACGACTTCATGCAGTCGTTGCAGATGCGATGGCCGGTGCCGGGGCACATCGGGTTGTCGATCATCACCACGGCCAGCCCGGCGATCGAGTCGCCGTCGGCGCGCAGCGCGTTCATCTCGCCGATCTTTTCGTCGAGCGGACAGCCCTCCAGCGCCAGGCCGAGCGGATTCGGCTTGAATGTCCCCCCTTTTTCGGGGAAGCCGTGCGAGCACGAGTCCTTCGTCCGCTCGTGACAGTAGATGCAGTAGTGCGCCTGGTCGGCGATCATGCGCGGCGTGGCGCGCGGATCGGTGAGCGTGAAGCCGTCGCGGCGGCGGTAGTGCTGGTCGTTGCCGACGACGCGCAGCTCGTCGATCGGTTGCGTGTCGACGAGGCGGTCGAAGACGAGCGGCTTCGGAAGGTGGAACGAGGTCCAGCCGTCGAAGCGCCCTGCTTTCCACTGCGTCGCCGTCCAGTCGACGAGCATGTCGGTGATCGTGTGCAACGCCGCCATCTCTCTCGCCACGGCCTCGGGGGAGTCGACCGGCTCGTGCCGCACGAGCGATTCCTCGAACGCATGCGACTCGCGCAGCGATTCGCGCAGCTGTCCGAGCGAGGCGCGCGTTTCGGCCGACGGCGTGGCCGCCTTCGCGCTGCGCGGATATTCGCGCTCGATGTCGAGCAGCTTGTTCGCCGTGCAGGCGAGCGCGAGCTCCGGATCGCGCTCGAACTCGCCGCCGGCCAGTGTGCGGGTCAGCGCGTCGATCGGCGCCGCATCGATGTCGGCCGGCGCCGCGACTTTCGCCACGCGCTTGGCCACGAATTCCTTTTTGAAGCGCGCGACCTGCGCGTCGCGCTGCGCCCGCTGCTGCAGTTGCGCCGGTCCGCCGTCGACCGGGAAGAGCTGCGCCAGAAACGCGCCGAGCTCGCGGCTGACCGCGATCAGCAGCTCCGATTCCTGCGGCGGGGTCAGCGATTCGGGGTTCGCGCGATACGCGGCAAAGCGCCCGAACAGCGCCTCGTCGCGCTGCGTGACGAAGCGATCGAACGCCGAGGCGAGCTCGCCCAGGCGGTCGTAGTCGTAAAGGTCCGGGTAAGTGAAATTCTCGATGCCGAGATTCATCGTTTTTTCCAGAACGTCGGTTGCGGCGGCATCCTTTCGCCGAGTCCGTGACGGCGATCCAATTCGATCTGCAGGCTCTCTTCGCCGCGGGCCATGGCCCAGCGGTGGTTCGCGCCGAAGATCGGCTTGAGGATCGGTGAAAGGATGCGCAGCAGCGGCTTTTCCGCCTTGATGCGCCAGTCGTAGATGATCTTCGTGTAGTCGCCGTCCGGCGTCAGTCGCCAGTCGCCGTGCCCGACGAAATCGCCGAACGCCTCGAGCGCGAAGCCGTCGGGCCGCCGCTCGGTCACCCGGAACGACCAGCCCAGCGTATACGGCAGCCATCCCTTCGTGAACAGCTCGACGGTGCCGCCGGCGTGCTGCTTCACGTCGAGATACACCGACGGCCACCATCGTTTCAAATCCTCGGCATCCGCCAGGATTTTCAGGATCTCATCGACGGCGCCGCGTACGCGCCACTGCGTGACGAAGTGGTACTCATTCCACATGTTCGTGTGTGCTGCACGCGGCATCGCGATGAACGCGAGCAGAACGACGATCACCACGATCAACACGATGCCGTTCGCCTGCAGATCGGCGCGGTCGTTGCCGAGCATGTCGAGCGCGCTCTGCCCGGCGTAGGCGATGAAGATCGCCAGCGGCCAGGCGATCGGGTTCTCGCCGAGGATGTAGCGGGCGATGAGCCACGCCGCCACGCCGAATGAGATCGCGCGGACCAGCGCCAGCGGCGTCTCCGCCGGCGTCACGCTCGAATCGAGCATGGCGCAGAAGAGGCCTCCGATGACCATCAGCGGCGCGATCCATTTCCGCGGCGACGTCTTCAACGCGTACGCCACGAGCGCGATCGCGCCGCAGAGGTAGATCGTGTTGATGATCGCTTCCCCTCCCGCCAGCACGGCCGGGAACGGGACGGCCACGTCGTCCGGTGCGGCGAAGCCGTGCACCGCGGCCAGCGATGGGAAGAGGCGCGAGAGCCAGCCGACGAGCATGCGCAAGGTCTGGAACGTCGCCACCGCGGCGATCGCGGCGACGACGCCGCTCCGTCCGAAGCGCGCCCGTCCTTCGCGCGTCAGCAGCGCGCCGGCCCACGGCCGCAGCGTCAGGATCGCCGCGATCGCCAGGATCAGTCCGCCGAGCTGGATGCCGAGCGAGCGGATGATATCGATGGACGCGTTGAAGCTGAACGTCTGCCATTGCACCGAGGTGTTGTAGGTGAAGAGCGTCCACTCCCAGTGCGTGACGACGTCGAGGATCGGGATGATCGCCAGCGCCGCCGTCCAGCGCGCGGCGCGCGCCCACGGGATGCGGCCCTGGCGCGCGGCCATGACGAAGCCGGTGACCACGAGCGAGATCAGCGCGACCACGCCGGCGATGCGCAGCATCAGCAGCAGGAAGTTCACGAACGTCCGCTGCTGCGATTCGCGATATGTCTCGTCCGGGACCTTCACCGTCGTCGCGAACTGCGTCACTTCATTGCCTGCAACGCGGACCGTGATCCGCCGCCAGGCGTCGGCGACCAGCGGCGTGTGCTCCTGGAAGTGGAAGAGCCAGTCGCGCCGGTTCGGCTGCTGGAAGCTGAGCGCTTCCTTCAGATCGAACGCGTTCGGATTCTGTTCGTACCTGGCGAACGCGCTCGTGGCGATCGCCTGCGCGGCGCTCTGTTCGAGTCGCGGGCCGGCGTTCCGCTCGTCCTGGTAGCGGTGATAGCCGATCGCGCGCGACGTGCGCGGATCGACCTCCACGAAGTACTCGTCCTTCTTCATCGGTGTGAAGAAACGAACGGTCCAGGTGCCGGCCGGCACGCGATGCCGCAGGACGTCGACCAGCGCGCGGTCGCGCAGTCCGTGGCGGAGGAGGTAGGTCGCGGCGACGGAATCGAATCCGCCCGGCGAGCCTCCCTCTTCGCGTCCCGACTCGCGGTCCCACGACTTGAAGCCGGACAGCGGGATGGCGATCACCCGTTCCGGCATCGGCTGACGCGCGGCTATCGCGACGTGCGCGCGGGCGATCGATTTCGTCTGCTCGCGATCGATGCGGTAGTCGATGGCGTCGCCGATGGCCGGCGGACGGTACGCCATCAGCGCGGCGAGCACGCCGGCGGCGACGAGCGCGACGATGAAGCGCGAGCGCACCGGCGGCATCGGCGGCGGGAGCTCGACGACTTCCGCGCTCTCCGGTTCCGGCGGCTCGGCGTTGACCGGAAGTGTGGCGTTCGAGAGATCGTCATCGGCGGCGAATCCCTTGTTCCGGATGTACAGCGCGATGGAGATCAGCATCGGCACGGCGAAGACGAAGCTCGCGAGCGCCGCCGACGTGACGTAGTAGGTGTTGTGCGAGCGGAAGAGCAGCAGCGCGGTGTAGAGCGCGTCGACCGTGTAGTGCCAGATCAGGAGCGGCAGGACGCCGTAGCGGAAGAAGAGAAATCCGAGGACCACGCCGGCCAGGCCCACTTCCACGCCGCGGATGAAAAACGGCTGGTTCGGATAGGTCGCGTGGCCGAAGCCCCAGATGAATCCGGCCACCACGATCGCGGCGACGCGCGAGCGCAGCACGCGCTCGAAGAACGGAATGGAGAACGCGCGCGACATGAATTCTTCGTTGAGCGCGGGGAAGAATCCGGCGAAGAGCACCGCGATCCAGGGAAACGCGGTGTTGAGCATGTCGTCGTACGGGGTCTCCGCCGGCGACCAGGCGCCGAAGTGTTCGGCGATGAGATAGAAGATGACCTGGTAGGCGAGGAAGAAGGCGACCAGGGCATAGCCGAGGACGAAAGAGCGGAAGACCCGTTTGGAGGCGAGCGCGCGGCGCGTCCAGAGTCGCGGCAGCGCCAGCTGTTGCGGCAGGCGCTCGCGATAGAGCACCTCGCCCGAGCCGCAGATCACGATCAGCAGCATCCCCATGCCGATGCCCTGCACCAGCGCGCCGGCGATCATCATTCCGAGGAACGCGGGGTACGAGGTCGTCGTGTCATAGCCGGCGAGGGCGGTGGGGAAGGAGTTGAGCGAGACGCCGGTGACGAGGACGACAGTGGTGAAGCCGATGGCCAGCAGGAAGCGGATGCTCATGTCGCCGCGGCGGAGGCGGACGATGAACGTCCAGAGCGCGGCGACGGCGGTGATGATCAGGAAGATCAGGTCGACGTTGCCGGCGGCGAAGTTCTTCGATCGCAGTTCGCCGTAGCTTCGCTGCCACGCGTCCGGCACCTTGACGCGCTGCGAATAGTCGGTCACCGCGCCGCCGTCGACGGTGACGACGAATCGATACGGCGCGCCGGCGGGATGCACCGACTTCGATTCCCAGGTGAAGATCCGCTGCACGCGATGCGGCAGATTGCGCTCGCTCTGGGACACGAGAGCGAGATCGGCGAGCGGCGCCTTGTTGCGCACGAGGAACTGTTCGGCGATCCGCCGGGCGTCGGCGATCGCGACCGGCGGGACCGCGCGGCTCTCCGGCATCCGGTGCGAGAAGGCGACGATCTCGCCGGTCGGCGCGACCTCGACCGCGTACTCCTCTTCCTGCAGCGGGCGGAACCAGCGGTGGTGCCAGTACCAGATGTGGACGTCGCGCCGCAGCAGCGCGTTCGCGCGCTCCAGTCCGAGGGAGCGCTCGAGGAAGATCTTCGCCAGGTTGTCGGAGTCGAACGTCGCGGTGTGCTTCAGGCCGCGCGTGTCGATCCGGAGGTCGGCAAGCACCCCCTCGGCCAGCGGGCGGGAGGCGCCGCGGTCGTAGCGGAACTCGATCGACGCTTCGGGGAAGGCGGCGCTGAACCAGTTCAGGACGACGTAGAGCGAGGCGCCGAAGACCGCTGCGCAGATGGCGAGAAAAACCCAGTCGCGCCGCGACAGTCGCTCATGGCTCTCCATCCGATGACCGGCATTGTAGCGATTCAGCTGTTGAGCCGTTGAGCGGTTCAGCGGCTAAACGGCAACAATGCTCAATCGCTCAACAGCTCAATCGCTGAATGGCTAAAGGAGCCCTGTCAGAATCAGGTCAGCAATCTGTTCCGCCTGATCGGCAAGGTTGTACTCCTTCTCCGAGAGGATCCACGACGTCACCATCTCGTCGAGGATGCCGAAGACCGACTTGGCCACGAGTTGCGGATGGAGGTTGCGGCGGAACGTCCCTTCCGTCTGCCCCTGCTCGATGATCTTGCGGATGATGTTGAGGTAGTCGGCCACCTCCTGCTGGGAGAGGAGGCTCATGAACTTGAGGCTGTGCCGCAGCTCGACCTGGGAGACGACGGCCAGGGCACGGTCGCGCCCGAGGGTCTCGAGGTGGTGGCGGATGGCCGTGCGGATGCGGTCTTCGTGGCGGCGCACCGGCATCAGCTCGCGCTCGAGCGACTGCAGGTAGTTGCGGGTGTGCTCGCGGAAGATCGTGATGAGGACATCTTCCTTGTTGTCGAAGTAGAGGTAGATCGTCCCGTCCGCGACGCCGGCCGCCTTGGCGATCTCCGAGACTTTGGCGTTGAAGTAGCCGTTCTGGGCAAAAACGTCGACCGCCGCGCGGAGGATGCGCTCGCGTTTGGAGGTGCCGCGGAAGGTCTCCGGTTGCTGGACGGTGGGGGGAGTCTGGCGGGCCATGATCGGCTGAATGATCATTCATTCAGCGGGCGCTCGTCAACGGCCGGGCCTACATTAACTACATGCCCACCCGCCTTTTCGCCGTTCTGCGCACCGTCATCGTCGCCGCGCTCTTCGTCTCCCTGTGGACCTGGTTCGCGCCGCGCTGGATGGCGATGTCGAAGCACGTGACATTACAGCCGGTCCTGGGGTGGCACCTCCTCCCGATGATCGTCGGCGGATTGATCATGGTTCGCTGCTGCTGGGACTTCGCGTGGACGGGACGGGGAACGCCGATGCCGCTCGATCCGCCGCGACAGCTCGTCATCACCGGCCTCTATCGTCGCGTGCGCAACCCGATGTACATCGGCATGGGCCTGTTCCTGATCGGCGAGGCGTTTCTGCTGCCGCAGGTGACGCGGGAGATGCTGATCATGGCGGGCGTGCTGTTCGTGGTGGTGAACGTTTTCGTCATGGCCTACGAGGAGCCGGTGCTGCGATCGTCGTTCGGCGACGACTACGTGCGCTACACGCGGGAGGTCGGGCGGTGGGTGCCGCGGCTCACGCCGTATCGTTCCCAATCCCTGTAATCCTGCGCGCAGACGCAGGATCTCCGGTTACACCGCGCCGCGCACGAACTTCAGCCCGTGCCGGTATGGCCGGAGATCCTGCGTCTACGCGCAGGATGTAGCCATGAACGCTTTCACCCGCTCGATCAACTCCTCATCCCGCGCCACCCGCGTCTTCCCGTCGATCGCCGCCATGACCTCGGCGCGCGTCGCGGTCGCGGCGACGGGATAGATGTGCAGGTGCAGGTGCGGCGTCAGGATGCCGAGCTTCATCACGATCGCGCGCTCGCATCCGGTGGCCTCGAGCAGGGCGCGCTCGGTCCGTTCGTAGACCGCCATGAAGCCGGCGAAGTCATCGAGATCGGAGAGGTTCTCGACGTGCTGCCGGGCGATGACCATCACGTGGCCGCGCACCGCCCAGTCTCCGTGAAACGCCACGCGCGCGACGGCATCCACATAGATGACGTCAGCCGTATCATCAGCGCACAACGCACAGGAGGGATTCACGAATGAAGGTTCTCGCCGCCATTATCGCGCTCGCGGCCTCGCTATCCGCGCAGACGCCGCCGCCGGAGCTCGATCCCGGACTCGGCGCTCTTCACCACGCGGTCACGACGACGAACGCCGAGGCGCAGAAGTATTTCGATCAGGGCCTGAAGTACGCCTATGCGTTCAACCACGAAGCGGCTGTCGACTCGTTCAAGTACGCGACGACGCTCGACCCCGATCTGGCCATGGGCTACTGGGGCGCCGCGCTCGCTCTCGGACCGAACATCAACATGGACGTCGATCCCGATCACGAAAAGGCGGCATACGAATCGATCCAGGCGGCGCTCGCGCACATCGATCACGCCTCGGCCGAGGAGCGCGATCTGATCAACGCGCTGACGAAGCGCTACAGCAACGATCCGAAGACCGACCTGCACAAGCTCTCCGAGGATTACAGCGCGGCGATGGGCGAGCTGGCTAAGAAGTATCCCGATGATCTCGACCTCGCCACGCTTTATGCCGAGAGCCTCATGGACCTGCATCCGTGGAAGTTCTGGACGCACGAAGGGAAGGCGACCGAGGGAACCGAGGAGATCGTCAGCACGCTGCAGGCGGTGCTGAAGAAGAATCCGAACCACATCGGCGCGAACCACTACTTCATCCACGCCGTCGAGGCCTCGGCGCATCCGGAGCTCGCACTCCAGTCGGCGCACCGCCTGCGGACCCTCGCGCCGTCGGCCGGGCATCTCGTGCACATGCCGGCGCACATCCTCCAGCGCACCGGCGACTACGCCGGCGCGGCGCACGCGAACGCGCACGCGGCCGACGTCGATCGTGAATGGATCAAGAAGCACGGCGGCGAATCGATGTACGCGGCGATGTACTACAACCACAACCTGCAGTTCGGCAGCGCGTCGTACGCGATGATCGGCGACTACGCCACGTCGAAGAAGATGGCCGACGAATTCGGCGGCACCGCCGCGCAGATGGCGAAGATGCTGCCGCCGCTCGAGATCTTCGCCGCCGCGCCGTCGCTCGTGCTCGTTCGCTTCGGCAAATGGCGCGATGTGCTCACCGTGCCCGATCCGAAAGCCGGGACGACCTCGACCGCGCTGTGGCATTTCGCGCGCGGGACGGCGTTCGCGAAGATGGGGAACGTATCGGGAGCGGAGTCGGAGTTGAAGGATCTCGACGCGATGCTGCCGTCGATCACTACCGATCCCGGTTTCACCCAGAACTCGCAGCGCGATCTGGTCGCCGTCGGATCGCATCTGCTCGCGGGCCGCATCGCGGCGGCGAAGGGAGATCACGACGGAGCGATCAAACATTACGAAGAGGCCGTGAAGGCGGAGGACGCGCTCAACTACGACGAGCCGGCCGACTGGCCGTTGCCATCGCGCGAAACGCTCGGCGCCGAGTTGCTGCGCGCCGGCCGCGCGGCCGACGCGCGGCGCGTGTTCCTGGAGGACCTGAAGCACAACCCGAACAATCCGCGGTCGCTGTTCTCGCTGGGCAGGAAAGTGCCGGGGTGGAAGGGCGGGCGGCTTCGGATCGAGGATTTATAACGCGCCAGTAGAGGGGTGCGGACGTCTCGTCCGCACGGCCGGCGCCGTTCGCCGGCTTTTCCGTTGTGCCGACATGAGCGGACGAGACGTCCGCTCCCCTCAAACCCGTTAGAATCCGCCGCCTATGCGGAAGATCCGATTCGGAAGAACGAACGTCGAAGTGCCCGCCATCAGCCTCGGCACGTGGGGGCAGGGCGGGCCGAACACGAACGAAGGCGTCTCCGTCGGTTGGACCGGCCACGACGATGCGCAGGCGAAGCAAGCGCTGATCGCCGCCTACCGCGCGGGCATCACCCATTGGGACACGGCCGACGCGTACGGCGCCGGCCACTCCGAGCGGCTCATTGGTGAGGTGCTGAAGAGCGACGTGCCGCGCGACGAGATCTTCATCGCCACGAAGTTCGGCTACATCAAGGGTCCGGCGGGCCGCTACTACGATCCGGCGTTCATGCGCGCGCAGTGCGAGGCGTCGCTGCGCAACATGGGCATCGAGACGATCGACGTCTACTACTTCCACCATTGCGATTTCGGCGATTCCTTCGACGACGCGCTGGCCACGATGCGCAAGCTGCGCGACGAAGGCAAAGTGCGCTTCATCGGCATCTCCGACTGGGACGCGTCGAAGATCATGAACTACATCGAGCGCGCCGATCCGGATGTGGTTCAGCCGTTCCGCAACCTGGTCGACGACGCGTACGAATCGAGCGGCCTCAAAGCCTACGTCGACGCGCACGACCTCGGCGTCGCGTTCTTCTCGCCGCTCAAGCACGGCCTGCTCCTCGGCAAGTACGACGCGCCGCATCCGTTCGAAGAGGGCGATTTCCGGCGCAACGTGCCGGAGTTCCTCGACGCCGATTTCATCGCCCGGATGAAGCGCGCCTCGGCGACGGTCGCGGAGAAGATGCCCGTTTTGCGCGCGGTGACCGGAGCGCTGCTGGTCGACAATCCGACCGCGTGCGTCCTCCTCGGGCAGCGCAATCCGAAGCAGGTCGCCGCCGCGGCGGCCGCGGGTGACGCGCTGACTCGCGAGGAAGCGGAGCTCGTCCGCAGCGCGTACTCAGTACGCCAATAGCTCCCGCGCAGCCTGCTCGATCTCCGCTTCGCTCGGGAGGAACTCCTCCTCCAGCGGCGGCGAGTACGGCACCGGCGTGTCGAGCGCGCCGATGATGCGGATCGGCGCGTCGAGCCACTCGAACGCTTCTTCCTGAATGATCGCCGCGATCGATTCCCCGATCGAGCCGCGGCGCGTGTCTTCGTGGATGATCATCACGCGGTTGCAGCGCCGCGCCAGCGCGAGGATCGCGTCGCGGTCGAGCGGCACCAGCGACCGCAGATCGAGCACGGACGCTTCTTTGCCCGATTTCGCGAGCGCCTCGGCCACGCGCATCGCGACATGCACGTATGCGCCGTACGAGATGATCGCCAGGTCGTCGCCCTCGCGCCGCAGCGCCGCTTTCCCGATCGGAATCGGCTGCGGCGCGTCCTCGGACAGCAACTGCTTGACGCGCGGATCGCGATAGAGCGCGATGTGCTCGTAGTACAGAACCGGATCGGGATCGGCGACCGCGCTCGCCATCAGCGCACGCGCATCGTGCGGCGTCGACGGCGCGACGATCTTCAGTCCCGGCACGCGATAGAACCAGGCCTCGGTGTTCTGCGAGTGGTACGGCCCCGCGTGGCGCAGCCCGCCCCACGGCATACGCAGTACCATCGGCACCGATCCGCCCCAGCGATAACGCGTCTTCGCCGCGCTGTTCACCAGCGGATTGAAGCCGGTGGCGATGAAGTCGTTGAACTGGATCTCGCCGATCGGCCGCCGTCCCGCCAGCGCGGAGCCGATGCAGACGCCGATCGTCGCCGATTCGCTGAGGATCGAGTTGACGATGCGATCGCCGAACTCCTTCAGCAGCGGCTTGAGGAGGAGAAACGCATTGCCGTACTTGCCCCCGACGTCCTCGCCGTAGACGAAGACGCGAGGATCACTGCGCAACGCATCGCCGACGCCGAGCATCACCGCTTCGAGGAATGTCTTCCCCTTCGGATCGAACGCCGGCGCGTCTGCGATGTGTACGACAGGCGCCCTCGCCTGTCCCCCTTCCGCATACACCCCTTCCCGCGCCCCCTTCCCCTCCGGCCACGGCGCCTCGATCACCTTCCGCGCCTCTTCCTCGACCAGCGTCTCGACTTCACGCTTCCATTCATCCAGCTCGCCGTTACCGATGCCGAGCTTCGCCGCGTAGGTCGCGATCGGATCCTTCGCGCACCAGTACTCGTACAGCTCGCGATTCGCGTAGCCGCTCTCGGTCAGCTGCGGATACGACCATGACGGCTGCGGGTCCTTACCGAGGTAGAGCATGTCGTCGTGATGGGCATGCCCGCACATGCGCATGGCCACGAGCTCGATCAGCGTCGGTCCGCGGCCCGCGCGCGCACGCTCCGCCGCGCAGCTGAACGCAGCGGCGATGGCTTCGGGATCGGTGCCGTCGATCGTGACGGCCGGAACGCCGTAGCCGGCGGCCTTGTCCGCGAACACGCGCACCGATGATTGTTCCGACACCGGCGTCGAGAGCGCGGTCTGATTGTTCTGCACGCAGAAGATCGCCGGCAGCTTGCGCGCGGCGCAGGCGTTGATCGCCTCGTGCCATTCGCCGAGCGACGTCGCGCCTTCGCCGACGAAGCTCACCGCGACGCGATCCGATTTCTCCAGATGGAACGCCATGGCGATGCCGGCGATCATCAGCGCGGGCGAGCCGAGCGGCGCCATCGCCGGCAGGATGCCGTACTCCCAATCGCCGACGTGCAGGTCCTTGCCGTTCATCGGCGGACCGGCTTTCCCCATCTGCGCGTTGAGCACCATGCGGATGGTGTCGCGATCGTTGCGCATGGCGATGACCGCGCCCAGGTCGCGGATCATCGGCGAGATGACATCGCCGCCGGGACCGCGGCGGAGCCGGATGCATGCCGCGTAGATCGCTTCCTGTCCCAGGGAGCGGAAGCCCTTGCCCTGGAACGAGGCGCTGCCGTAGCGGACCTCGCCGCCGGCGAAGAATTGCTTGAGGCGGTTGTCGGTCGCGCGGGTGAGGAGCATGCCGCGCAGGATCTCGCGCTTCTCGCCGGCCGACAGCGACGCGGCGATCGCCTCGCGCCGGAGGAACCCGTCGCAGGCATCGAGCACTTCGAGGACGGCCTGATTGAGCCGGTGATTGACCGTCGTGCCGGGCGTCGTGTCGGGAATCGGCTCGTCGATCGACGCCGTGGGGACGAGTGCCTCGCTCAGCGCCTGTTCGAGCAGACGGTGCAACTGCTCGCGCAATCCGTCGAGGACAAACCCGTCGCCCTCATCGAGCTCGCGTCCCCCGATCGCCTGCTCCAGCGCCCCGACCGCGGGGCGGAGGGCGAAGGGATGCCGCTCGGCGACGAATGACGCGAATCGCGCCCGCAAACTCATCGGCGCGGATGCTAGCAGAAGGGAACGACGAGGGCGCCGCCGGCCTCAGGTCGTCTTCCTCTCCTGCGCCGCCAGGAACTCCACGATCCTCTCCTCCGCCCAATACACCGCGCGCCACGGCACCCGTCCGGTGATGAAGCCGACATGTCCGCCGTGCTGCGTCACCACAAACGTCACCGCTTTCGACGCGGCGGCGCGGACGCGGGGGAGAACGTCGGGCGGGAGGAAGGGGTCGTCAGCGGCGCTCACGCACAGGGTCGGGACGGTGATGCGCGAGAGGTAACCGATCGACGACGAACGCGCGTAGTAGTCCTCCGCGTTAGCAAAACCGTGGAGCGGGGCGGTGGCGGCGTCATCGAATTCGCGGAAGGTCTTCGCGTTCATGGCCAGCTCGAGATCGAGCGGGGTCTCGTGCTGCTGGACGACGCGCGCCACCTTCGCCTTCAACGTGCGGAGGAACGAGCCGACGTAGAGGCGGCCGATCGGGTTGTGGTCGAGATAGTGCGCGCCGGCGCCGAGGTCGTAGGGGACGGAGATCGTGGCGGCGGCGGAGATCACTGTTTCGTCGGGATGTTCGCCGAGCCACTTCAAGAGCACATTGCCGCCGAGGGAGGCGCCGAAGGCGACGATCGGACACGGCACGCGCGGGGCGAGCATGCGGACCACGAAATCGAAGTCGCCCGTCTCGCCGGAGTGATAGAAGCGCGGGCGGCGGTTCGGATGCTCCGGATCGCGCGCGCAGGAGCGGAAGTTGATCGCCGTCGCCGACCAGCCGCGGCGGGCGATCATGTTCAGGATGCCCTGGATGTAGACCGAGCGCGAGCTTCCTTCCAGACCATGCATCAGCACCAGATGCAAGGGCGGATCGGACGCGTCGAGGTGATCGAGCGCCAGCTCATCGCCGTCCGGCGTTGATACGATCTCGCGCCGCAGCGGCACCAGCCGCCGCGAGCGCGTCAACCGCCCCCAGACCGTCTGGGCGTGTGGGTTGCGTAGCCACCAGGCGGGAGAAAAGTGCATGAAGTCGATGATTGTAAAGTGGGCGCCGCTGCCGGTCCTCTCCCTCGCCCTGGCCATCATCATCATCGACACCACCCTCCTCAACGTCTCCCTTTCCACCCTGATCCGCGAGCTGCACACGAACCTGCAGAGCCTGCAGTGGGTGATCTCGGCGTACTCGCTGACCCTCGCCGCACTGACCGTGACGGGCGGGCGGATGGGGGACCTCTTCGGCAAGCGCCGCATGTTCCGCTTCGGCGCGTTCCTCTTCGCCGTCGGCTCGTTCCAGGCGTCGATCAGCAATTCGGTGCCGCAACTGCTGATCGGCGAGTCGCTGATCGAAGGGATCGGCGCGGCGCTGATGATGCCGGCCACCGCGTCGCTTCTCGTCTCGCGCTACCGCGGTCACGATCGCGCGGTCGCCTTCGGCATCTGGGGCGGCGTGGCCGCCGTCGCCGGCGCGATCGGTCCGCTCCTCGGGGGATTCCTCACCACGCACTACTCGTGGCGCTGGGGATTCCGCATCAACGTCGTCGTCGTGGCCATCCTGCTCGCCGGGTCGGTGATCATCGACGAGCCGCACGAGAAGAGCGCGAAGAAAGTCGACTGGATCGGCGTGATGCTCTCCGCCCTCGGACTTTTCTTCATCGTCTTCGGCATCATCGAGTCGACGACCTACGGCTGGATCCGCGCCCGCCGGCCGATCCCGCTGCTCGACCTCGGCGGCTACTCGTTCGTGCCGCTCTCGGTCGCCATCGGTCTGCTGATCATCGCGTTCTTTGCCTGGTGGGAGTGGAAATGCGAGCAGCGCGGCGGCACGCCGATCGTCTCGATGAAGCTGTTCACCAACCGGCACTTCATCGCCGGCGCGAGCATCACCGGCCTGCTGATGCTCAGCCAGAACGGCGTGATCTTTTCGATCCCGGTTTTTCTGCAGTCGGTGAACGAGCTCGACGCGTTTCACACCGGACTGGCGCTGCTGCCGATGTCGATCATGCTGCTGATCGTGTCGCCGGGCGCCGGCTTCCTGACGAAGCACATCGCGCACAAGCGGATCATCCAGTGCGGCCTCGCGATCAGCGTCGTGGCGCTCCTCGTGCTTCGCTGGAGCCTGCATCCGGGGATGTCGATCTACGCTCTCGCTCCCGGCCTCGCGCTCTACGGCCTCGGGATGGGGATGGTGCTGTCGCAGGTGAACAACCTCACGCTGTCGTCCGTGCCGGTGCGCGACGCGGGCGAGGCCTCGGGCGTGATGAACACCTTCCGCCAGGTCGGCGCGGCGCTCGGAGCCGCGGTTATCGGCGCAATCCTACTTTCGACGATCGTCACGAACATGCAGAGTGCGATCGATGAGAGCCCGTCCATTCCCGCGGCGTCGAAGCCGAAGCTCGACGCGTCATTGCGGATGCAGGCTCCCGCGCTCGCGTTCGGCGGCGCCGAGGTGTTTGCGGAAGTGCCACAGGGGATGCGTGAGGAATTAGCGAAGATGCGGCGCATGGCGACGACCTCCGGCGATCGCACCGCACTGCTCTGCGGTGCCGGATTCGCGCTGCTCGGGCTGCTGATGTCCGTGCGATTGCCGATGCGACCAGCGGATCATCCATGAGTCTCTTCGCCGTACTTTTTTTCGTCGCCCAGACCACCGACACCATCACCGTCACTGCCACGCGCACTGAAACGCGTCTCGCCGACACCCCTTCCAGCGTCGTCGTCCTCAAATCGAAAGACGTCGAGAACGCAGCGACGATCGACGACGCGCTCCGCCAGGTCCCCGGCTTCACGCTCTTCCGGCGTACCGGCAGCCGGACGGCGAATCCGACGTCGCAAGGTGTTTCGCTGCGCGGCGTCGGCGCGAGCGGCGCGTCGCGCGCGGTGGTGCTCGATGACGGCGTGCCGCTGAACGATCCGTTCGGCGGGTGGGTCTACTGGGGACGCGTGCCGCGCGCGGCGCTCGATCGCGTCGAGGTGCTGCGCGGCGGCGGATCGGATCTGTACGGCAGCGGGGCGATGGGCGGCGTCGTGCAGTTCATCCGGCGGCGCGATCCGAGCGCGCTCACGGTCGATCTCTCCGCCGGCACCGGGAAGACCGGCACCGGATCGCTGTTCGCCGCGATGCCGCACGTGCAGCTCGCCGCCGACTGGCTGACCACCGGCGGCTACGTCCTCGTGCCGCGCGAACAACGCGGCGCGGTCGATCGCGAGGCGAACGCGCGGCACACGCTGCTCGACGTCACGGTCGACGGCGGCCCGCTCTTCCTTCGCGCGTCGCGTTACGACGAGTCGCGCAACAACGGCACGCCGCTGCAGACGAACGACACGTTCAACCGCCAGCTGGCCCTCGGGTTCGATCGGGGCGCCGCTTCGATCCGCGCCTACGCCACGCATCAGGACTACCACCAGACCTTCACCTCGATTGCCGCGAACCGCAACTCCGAGCGGCTCACCGTCGATCAGCACGTACCGTCGCGCGCGGCGGGCGGCAGCGCTCAGTGGGCCCACGTGATCGGAACGCACCACGCCATCGTGGCCGGCGCGGAGTATCGCGACGTCCATGGCGTCAGCGACGAAGTCACCGCCACCGCGCACACGCGCAACGGCGGCAGGCAGGAGATCGCCGGCCTGTTCGTCGAGGACGTCATCGCCGCGACCGAGCGCCTCAGCCTCACCGCGGTGCTGCGCGTCGATTCCTGGCGCGGACACGATTCGGCGACCAGTCCCCGTTTGTCGATGCTCTATCACGCCAGCGACGATCTCGCGTTGACCGCGAGCGCCTATCGCGCCTTTCGCGCGCCGACGCTCAACGAGCTCTATCGCGGGTTCCGCGTCGGCAACGTGGTCACGCTGGCGAACGCGGGGCTCACGCCCGAGCTCCTCGAGGCCGTCGAGGCAGGCGCGCGCTGGCGCTGGCTGCGCGCGACGCTCTTCTCGATGACGACGAGCGACACGATCGCAAACGTCACGTTGACGACCACGCCGTCGCTCATCACCCGCCAGCGCCAGAACCGCGGCACGTCACGCTCGCGCGGCGCGGAGCTCGAAGGGGAATGGCAGTTGCCTCGGCAGATGAAGTTGTCCGCCGGCTATCTCTTCACCGACACCGACATCGAAGGCCGCCGCATCCCGCAAGTGCCGCGCAATCAGGCGACGCTGCAATGGTCGTACGCCTCGATCGCAGGCGTGCAGACACGCTGGTCCTCATCACAGTTCGACGACGATCTGAATCAGTTTCCGCTGCGCTCGTATGTCGTCACCGATCTGTTTCTGACGCGCGGGATGTTCACGATTTCCGTGGAGAACGTCTTCAATCGCCGCATTGAAGCGGGTGCAACGCCGGTGATCACGCTGGGGCAGCCGCGGGCGGTGCGTCTCGGATTTCGATACCGGCGATAGAGGGGAGCGGACGTCTCGTCCGCTCAGCAGCCGGCGCGCGGCGCCGGCCGGGCGGACGAGACGTCCGCTCCCCTCTGTCTGCTTATGTGATCCGCCTTACATTTTTATTCGGAGCTTGAGCCCAGATTAGACACGGGTCCGAGTCATGTCCGACTTCTCGCCGGTCGCGGTGTCCTTTCAAACCATCGGCAGCCTGCTGCTGGCGCTGATGATGGCGCAGCTCGGACGGATGTTCCCGTGGCGTTACGCGCGCAACTGGGCCTTCGCCTGGCTGGCGATGTTCGTCGCCCTCGCCTCGGTGCGCGTCTACATCGCCACGCAGGACCGCCTCTGCTGGATCGTCTACCTCATGGCCGAGTGGGCGTTCCTCGGACTTCTGTACGCCGGCTCGCGCGAGCTCGCCGACGGCACGCATGTCCCGCTCCGCTACTTCTTCTATTGCGCGCCGCTGGCGCTGCTGCTCGCCGCGTTGCCGGTGCGATTCGCGCGGACGTTCAACGACGTCTTCATCGGCCAGGCCGCAGCGGTCTCGATCGGTGCGCTGATCTCGTTCCTCACCCTCGGCCGCACCGGACCGAATCGGCGGCAGGTCGGCTGGCAGACGATGCGGATCGCGCTGGCGCTGATGACCATCGCCTACGCCGCCTACGTCCCGCTCTTCACGCTCTACACCATGGGCTGGAATCTCTGGTTCCTCCCGTACTCGTCGCTGGCCGATCTTCTCGGCTGCATCGTCCTCGGATTCGGGATGATCCTCTTCACCACCGAGGAGGCGAGCCGGGAGTTGAAGGACGCGGTGACGGCGCTGCAGGTGGCGCGCGATCAGATGCAGCACAAGCTGCACACCGATCCGCTCACCGAGGCCTTGAGCCGGCACGCGTTTCTGGCCATGCCGCACGGCATCACCGGCGTCGTGATCATGCTCGACATCGATCACCTCAAGCAGATCAACGACGAGGCGGGACACGACATGGGCGATCTCGTCATCCGTTCCGCGGCCAACGCCGTGCGCGCGCGCATCCGCGCCGACGACCTGTTGTTTCGCTGGGGCGGCGACGAGTTCCTGATCATCGTTCCGAGCTCCACGATGGACGTCGTCAACGCGCGGCTGTCGACGCTTGGCGACGGAATCCGAATCGAGCGTCCCTCGCGCGAGCCGCTGGTGTTCACCGTGTCGTGGGGCGGCGCGGAGTTCGGCGACGGACGGTCGCTGGAGGACGCGATGCGGATGGCGGACCTGGCGATGTACGACCGCCGCGAGTCGAAGCGGACCCTTGCGCAAGGGTATCGCCGGACCTAAATTAAGGGCTTCAAGAATAATGGACATCCATCCTTGAAGAGGGATGATGACGCTGTACTCGTTCGCCCCGCCTCGACTCCGGCTATGGGGCGGATGCTCCCTTCTCGCGGCGGCCTCGCTGGTGCTCCAGGCCCAACCCCTGAACTTCTCCACGTTCGCCGGACCGCCGGGCGGGGCAGGCTCGGCGGACGGTAGCGGCAACGCCGCGCATTTTTTCAGTCCATCCGCGGTGGCCACGGACAAGGCGGGCAACGTCTATGTGGTGGACTCCGTCAACCTGACGATCAGGAGAATCACACCCGGTGCGGCGGTGTCCACGTTGGCCGGCCTGGCGGGATTCGTTTCCGGAAGCCGGGATGGATTCGGCAGCTTCGCTCAGTTCGGATCGGGCCTCACCATCACCGGCCTCTCCGGTCCCTTCGGCGTGGCCGCCGACGGCGCCGGGAACGTCTACGTGGCCGATACGTTCAACCACATCATCCGCAGGATCAACGCGGCGGGACAGGTGACCACGCTGGCCGGTTCCGCCGGTGTGGCCGGGAGTGGGGATGGCAGCGGCGGCGGGGCGCACTTCCGATATCCACGGGGCGTGGCCACCGACAACGCCGGGAACGTCTTTGTGGCGGACAGCGAAAGCCAGACCATCCGGAAGATCACTCCCGCCGGCGTGGTGACGACGCTCGCAGGTTCGCCGGGTGTTACCGGCAACGCCGACGGGACCGGCGGCGCCGCGCGCTTCAACTTCCCGTTCAGCCTGACGGTCGACGACGCCGGCAACATCTACGTGGCTGACTTCAGCAATTACGCGATCCGCAAGGTCACGCCTGCGGGAGTGGTGACCACGCTGGCCGGGTCGCCCGGGAACCCCGGCAGCGTCGACGGTTCGGGCAGCGCCGCGCGCTTCGGTGGTCCCAGAAGTGTGACCAGCGACAGCGCCGGCAACGTCTATGTCGCAGACACCGCCAACGCGACAATCCGCAGGATCACCGCGGCGGGCGTGGTGACGACACTGGCCGGGTCGACCGGGAGCGGCGGCACGGCGGACGGCACCGGCAGCGCCGCACGCTTCGGGAAAACGACGTTCGGAGGTCAGCTCGGAGTGGCGTGCGACAGCGCCGCAAACGTCTACGTGGCCGACACGGTGAACGACGAGATCCGGAAGATCACCCCCGCGGGCGTGGTGACGACACTGGCCGGATCGCCGGGCGGTTCGGGCAGCACGGACGGCAGCGCCGCCGCCGCGCGCTTCCTCGCGCCGCAGGGTGTGGCGACCGACAGCAGCGGCAACGTGTATGTGTCCGATACCGCGAACCACACCATCCGCAAGATCACCGCGGCGGGAACGGTGACGACCCTGGCCGGGTCGGCGGGACTCGCCGGCAGCGCGGACGGCACCGGCAGCGCCGCGCGCTTCAACAAACCTGGCGGACTGGCGGCCGACAGCGGCGGCAACCTGTATGTGGCCGACTACAACAATTCGACGATCCGCAAGATCACCGCGGCAGGAGTGGTGACGACGCTGGCCGGGTCGCCGGGTGCACGCGCCCTCGTGGATGGAACCGGCAGCGCCGCCCGCTTCAGCCTGCCGTGGGGAGTGGCCACGGATGGCGACGGCAACGTCTATGTGGCCGACTACGCGAACTGCTCGATTCGAAAGATCACCCCGGCGGGAGCGGTGACGACGTTGGCGGGCCATTTCGAGATCGGCAGCGCGGACGGAACGGGCAGCGCCGCGGGCTTCAACTTTCCCAGCGGCCTGGCGATCGACGGCGCCGGGATCCTCTACGTCGCCGACAGCGGAAACCACACCATTCGCAAGGTCACCCCCGGCGGCGTGGTGACCACACTGGCAGGCTCCGCCGGAGTCCGCGGCAGTGAGGATGGCACCGGCAGCGCCGCGCACTTCGGATTCGACTCTTCGGGAAATCCGCCCGGAATGGCGATCGACGGTAGCGGGAACCTCTACGTGGCGGACACCTTCAACCACACCATCCGAAAAATCACGCCGGCCGGCGTCGTGACAACGACGGGCACACCCAATGCCTTCGGCTGCGAAGAAGGAACCGGATACGCCGCGCACTTCGGCGGCCCCGCCGGCGTGGCCACCGACCGCGCGGGGAACGTCTACGTGACGGACACCGGCTACAACACGATCCGGATCGGCAGGCCGGCGCTGGCGGACGCCGCCGCCATCGACTCTTCGACCGGCGACGTCTTCATCCCGCGCCGGCTCGACACCTCCCCCCAGACCGCCACGAGCTGGCAATGGAGCCTCGTCCGGCAGCCCGCGGCGTCCACGGCCGTGCTTTCATCGACCTCGATCCGCAATCCCGTCTTCACCCCCGACGTCGAGGACGTCTACGTCTTCCGGCTCCTCGCTTCGGACGGAGTGAACACGAGCATCACCACCGTGGAGTTGACGGCAGGTCGCGCCAGGCGGCGGACGGTCGGCCACTGATGCTGCCGCTGCGCCGATGCTGCCTTCTCGCGGCGATGACGTTCGGCATCCACGCCCAGCCGCTGACCTTCACCACGTTCGCCGGACCAGGCGGCGGCCCCGGGTCGACGGACGGAATCGGCGGCGCCGCGCGCTTCAACAATATCGAAGGTGTGGCGACTGACAGCAATGGCAACGTCTATGTGGCCGACCTGGCCGGCAATACGATCCGAAAAATCACTCCGGCGGGTGTGGTGACGACCCTGGCCGGCTCGGCGGGCCTTTCCGGCAGCGTCGACGGGATCGGCGGTGCCGCGCGCTTCAGAGTTCCGATTGGAGTGGCAACCGACAAATCCGGAAACGTCTATGTGGCTGACGGTGAAAACGGCACGATCCGAAAGATTACGCCGGCGGGTGCGGTGACGACCTTCGCCGGCTCGGCGGGCGAGGCCGGGTCGGCAGACGGAACCGGCAGCGCCGCACGTTTCGCCTATCCCAGGGGAGTGGCAACAGACAGCGCCGGGAACGTCTACGTCGGCGACACAGGGAACAATACGATTCGAAAGATCACCCCGGCAGGAGTGGTGACGACTCTGGCCGGCTCGGCGACGACGATCCCCGGCAGCAACGATGGCATCGGCAGTGCCGCGCGCTTCAACGTTCCGATCGGCGTGGCCGCCGACAGCTTCGGAAACGTTTATGTGGGTGACGTGGGGAACGTCACGATCCGAAAGATCACGCCGGCGGGAGTGGTGACGACCCTGGCCGGCTCGGCGGGCGAGGCCGGGTCGGCGGATGGCACCGGCAATGCCGCGCGCTTCGTTTATCCCTATGGAGTGGCGACCGACAACGCCGCAAACGTCTATGTGGCGGATGCGGGGAACAGCACGATTCGAAAGATCACGCCGGCGGGAGTGGTGGCCACGCTGGCGGGCGCGGCGCGCTCCCGCGGCAACAGCGATGGCACCGGCAGCGCTGCGCGCTTCAATGGTCCGGCTGCCGTGGCAACCGACAAGAACGGGAACGTCTATGTCGCCGAGCTGTTCAACAGCGCCGTCCGGAAGGTCACGCCGGCGGGGGTAGTGACGACACTGGCCGGCTCGGCGGCGGAAGGCGGCAGCGCGGATGGCACCGGCAGCGATGCACGCTTCGGAGATGGGTTCAGCGCAGACCTGTTGGGAGGCCCTCTCGGAGTGGCGACCGACACTGCCCGGAACGTCTATGTCGCCGACAAGTTCAATCACACCATTCGAAAAGTCACACCGGCGGGAGTGGTGACGACACTCGCAGGCCTGGCGGGAGTCAGCGGCAGCGAGGACGGCACCGGAAGCGTCGCGCGTTTCCACGATCCCGTCGGAGTGGCAACCGACAATGCCGGCAACGTCTATGTGGCCGACCAGGGCAACAGCACCATCCGGAAGATCACGCCGGCGGGAGTGGTGACGACCATCGCGGGCTCGGCGGGACTTCGTGGCAGCGACGATGGAACGGGCAGCGCCGCGCGCTTGCGCTCTCCTTATGGCGTTGCGGCCGACACCGGTGCGAACCTCTATGTGGCCGAAAGTGTGGACAACACGATCCGGAAGATCACGCCGGCGGGAGTGGTAACGACCATCGCCGGCTCGCCCGGCACCTTCGGCAGCGCGGATGGAACCGGCAGTGCCGCACGCTTCGGCGAGCCCCAGGGGGTGGCGACCGACAAGAGCGGGAACATCTACGTGGCCGACGGTTTCAACCACACGATCCGGAAGATCACGCCGGCGGGAGTGGTGACGACCATCGCCGGCTCGCCCGGCACCTTCGGCAGCGCGGATGGAACCGGTAGCGCCGCGCGCTTCAGCCTTCCCAATGGTGTCGCGACCGACGGCGCCGGGAACGTCTACGTGGGAGACATGCAAAACAACGAGATCCGCAGGATTACGCCGGCTGGAGTGGTCACGACCCTGGCCGGCTCGCAGCTCTTCGGTGCCGAGGATGGAACCGGCAGCGTCGCGCGCTTCAACTACCCCGCTGGAGTGGCAGTCGACGATGCCGGGAACGTCTATGTGGCCGATCAGGACAACCACAAGATCCGCATCGGCAGACCTGCCCTCGCCGACGAAGCCACGATCGACCTGCCGATCGGCATCATCGGAACGCCGCGTCAGCTCGACACCTTTCCGCAGACCGCGACGAGCTGGCAATGGCGCGTCATCCGCCAGCCTGCCGGCTCCGGCAACGCGCTTTCCTCCGTCTCGATCCGCAATCCCTTGTTCACCCCCGACGTCGCCGATCTCTACGTCTTCCAGCTCACGGCGTCCGATGGAGTGAAGACGAGCATCACCACCGTGAGCCTGGCCGCGATGGAGACGCCGGCCGAGCCCGGGCCCCGGCGGCGCGCCGCTCGCCACTGACCACTGGAGGAGTACCGATGAAGAGGACCGCAGCTCTCGCCATCCTGTTCCTGCTCGCCTTGTGCGCGGCACTGAGCGCGCCGGCGCAATCCGCCGATCCTCCCGTGACGTTCCACATCGCGTTCACGGCGGACAGCGGCCGGCTCGTCGTCGCGTCGCACGCTGGTGGAATCAAGGTGCTGAGCGTCCCCGACCTCAAGGTGATCCGCACCATCGCGTTGACGAGCGGCCATCCCCTGAGAAGCGCCGCCGTTTCGCCGAGCGGCCGCTGGCTCGTCGCCGACGATGACGCGGATCTCCTGGTCTGGAACCTGGAGACCGGCGAGGCGCAGACCGCGGTCCCGATTACCCACCGTCACCGTTACATCCATCCTGTCTACGTCTTCGGTCCCGACGACGACACGCTTTTCGTCTTCGAAGACATTCTGAAGATCTGGGACGTGAAACAGGGCCGCGACCTCGGCGTCGTGAACGGAATCGGATCCGTCGAAATGATGACCGTGTCGCCCGACGGACATTTTCTCGTTGCGTTGGGGCAATGCGACGAGGGCCGCGTCAGCGGGACCCTTTGCGTCCTGGCGATCGACCAGAGAAGCTTCGTGGCCGCCACCCGATGGATGGAGAGTTTCAAGGACTACGGGAAGCAGTATGCGAACTGGTATCCGAAAGACCTGGTCTATACGAAAGACGACCGGATTCTCCTGACAGCCAAAGAGGATCAGGGGACGTTTCATAGCTGCTTCTACAAACCTGCCGACCTGAAGGCGCTGGAACAGACCGTGGTCGAGCCGGAACGAGGATGGCTATATCCGGGTCTCCGCTCCACCGCGAGCGGGCAACTGGAGACCGTCAGTCCGGACGGGAAGTGGAAGGTGACCGGTTTTCACAAACGCCTCTATCTCTATCGCGTCACCAGCGAGACCACCCGCACTCTCGAGAAGTTCACGGCCATCCCCTGAGTCTCCAACGGAGGTGCCTCCATGCTGAGCACGAAAACTCTCAAGCCTCTCGCGTTCATCGCGGTCGTCGCCATCCTGGCAATGACGGGATCGGCACAAGGGACGGGGAAGAAGCGGAGGCGGATCATGCAGAACATCGACGACCCGTACCTGGCCTTCGTCCCGGGACAGCCATTGCTGCTCGCCGCCGAGCGCGGCGGCGCCGTGCTCTTCCTGCATTGCCCCGATCTCGAGATCAGCCGGAAGCTCGAAGCGCCACCCGATCTCAAGCTGGACGTCATCAAGGCCTCGCCCGACGGGGCCTGGATCGCCGGTTTTTTCGAAGAGAGCATTTTTCGCCAGGGAGGCACGCTTCGGGTGTGGAAACTCGCCACCGGAGAAACACACCTCGTGCTCGCCGACGCCTCGCGGGCCTTCGATTTCATGGACAACAACCGGCTGATCGTCTGGCAGCCGAAGGGCGGCATCACGCAATGGGCGGTGGGCGAGGGGGAAGGCAAGCGCGTCGGCCCGGTGATCACGTCCGCCACCAATGTCCAGGTCAATATCGCCACAAAAGGCATGTACTTCTCTCCTGATCACCGGTATCTGCTGATCAGCGGAGGCTGTTATGGCGACGATCCGAAGACAGACTTCGGCCGGTACTGCCTCTATGACACGAATGACGGTTCGACCGTCGGGTGGACGGAGGAGGATCCGACCAGCATGAACAACCCCAATGGGGAACACTTCTCCCGTCAGTTCAACGAGCTCCTGGTCACGACGGGCGTCGACGCGACGGGCGGCGGCGCGGGCAACTGCGCGCAGGTGGGGCAGAACCGGCAGCTGTGCAGCGATCCCGTCCAGGTCAACCTGATCGAGACGACCGTCGTCGTGGAAGTCCCCAAAGAAACGCAGCCGGCTCCGGTCGCTGAAGAGGCCCCGAAGGAGGCTCCCGCTCCCCAGCGCCGGATCCCGTTCATGAACATCGTCAGCGAGCTCCAGGAACGAGGGAAAGCGGCTGCGGCGGAGGTCGAAGCGTCTCGCGCACGCCGGGCGGCGGCCGCGGCGGCGAGCGGCCGGCGCGTCCTCTGGACGATCCGGTCGAGCGACGAGCTCGGAGGCCGCTTCATCAACTCCTGCGCGGTGAGCGCGGATGGTCGATGGGTCGCCGTCGCCGCTCAGGGAGTGACGGTGTCGCTCTTCGACACCACGCACCTCGAGCCGAAATCGAATTTCCTGAACGGCAGCTGGCAGGAACCGGTGATGATCAAACAGTTCGAGATGCCGTGAAGGTCACAGCCTTCGGCGCTCGCTCCTGACCTTCTTCTCCAGCTCCACTTCCGCCGGCACTCCCGCCACGGTGCAGCGGGGGATCTTCTCGCCGATGGTCGTCTCGATGTTGCGCACCATCTGCAGGTCCTGCCAGACGGCGATCGTCGACACCGTGCCGATGGCGCTGCCGCGCGCGGTGCGGCCGCTGCGGTGGATGTAGTCCTCCACCGTCTCCGGGATGTCGAAATTGATCACGTGCTGGATGCCGGGGACGTCGATGCCGCGGCCGGCGATGTCGGTGGCCACCATGATGCGATGCTGGCCGGTGCGGAACTTGTCGAGGTTCGCCACGCGCTTCCCCTGCGAAAGGTCGGAGTGAATGCGCGTCACCGGATGCCCCTGCCGGTGGAGGATGTGGTACAGCCAGTCGGCGTCGATCTTCCGCCGGGCGAAGACCAGCGTCGATCCGAGCTCCTGCAGCAACAGCGCGAGCAGAGCCGGCCGCTTGTCCTCGGCTTTGACCAGGTAGAGCCGGTGGCTGATCCCCTCCGCCGATCCCTGCGGCGTGATGTCGATGCGATCGGGATGATTCATGAAATCGCGGGCGATCATCTCGATCGAGTCGGGCATGGTGGCGGAGAACATCATCGTCTGCCGCTCGCGCGGAAGGCGGCGGAGGATCTCGCGCATCTGGGGGAGAAATCCGAGGTCGAGCATGTGGTCGGCCTCGTCGAGCACGAGGTACTCGATGGCGTCGAGCTTCACGTTCTGCCGTTTCACGTGATCGAGGAGGCGGCCCGGCGTGGCCACGACGATGTCGGGCTCCGCGCGGAGGTCCTTGATCTGCGGCGGCATCTTCACGCCGCCGATGAGGCAGGCGGTGCTCAGCTCGTGCCTGGCGCCGAAGAGATCGAGGAAGGCCTTGGTCTGCAGCGCGATCTCGCGCGTCGGCGAGAGGATGAGGCCGCGCACGCCGCGGCCGTGGGTCAGGCGCTCGGCCAGCGGCAGTACGAACGCCGCCGTCTTGCCGGAGCCGGTCTCGGCGAGACCGATGACGTCCGATCCCTTCAACGCCAGCGGAATGACCGCGGCCTGAATCGGTGTGGGATGGACGAAGCCGAACTGGCGAACGACTTCGACGATGGCCGGCGACAGGCCGAGGGTATCGAAGGTCTGGTCCGTGGTAGGGACCGGGTGCTGTGGAATTCCGTCTATCGACATTACTTGAAGACTCTCACGTAAACGCTCACGTTCACCACCAGGACGACGACGCCGATCGTGACTTCGATCGTGCGCGTCAGTCCCGCGGGATAGATGAGCGCGAAAATATAGTGCGACACGAAACCGCCGCTGTAGCCCGCGCGACCTGCGCGACGGAGCAGCCAGTTCTCGATTCCGGTCAGTGGACAGTACCACCCCATCATCTCGATGACGACTCCCCAGATCGCGGCGGGAAGGTGAATCCACATCAGCTTCGGCCAGAACAGCAGCAGGAAAGCGCCGCCGATGACGAAGACGATGAACGCGAAATGCAGGACGGCAACCGCAGTGGCGAGAAGCTGATAAAGCATCGATCGCATTCCCGCTGAAATTATGACGCTTATAATCTTCGCGGTGAATCGTCGGGTCTGGGTCCTCTTACTTCTCATCACGATTTCCTGCGCCACGGCGACAACGCCGCACAGGGAGCCCGTCCATCTCGTCATTGTCGGCACCACCGACGTCCACGGCTGGTTCAACGGCCATGTGACGGCGCCGCCGCGCGGCGGCGAGGGAATTCGATACGGCGGCGCGGCGACGCTGGCCAGCTACATGAGCGCCTTGCGCGCGGCGAATCCCGATCACGTCATCCTCGTCGATTCCGGCGATCTCTTTCAGGGAACGATGGAATCGAACATGTTCGAAGGCGAGCCCATCATCCGCAGCTACAACGCCCTCGGATACACCGCGGCCGCGGTCGGCAATCACGAATTCGATTACGGCCCGGTCGGTCCGAACGCCGTTCCGCGATCGCCGGGCGACGATCCGTTCGGCGCGCTGGAGCGCAACGCGAGGCTCGCGGCGTTTCCGCTGCTCTCCGCCAACATGGTGGAGAAAGCGAGCGGCCGCACGCCCTGGTGGGCGAAACCGTCGATGCTCGTTTCGATCGCCGGCACAAAGATCGGCATCATCGGACTCTCCACGCCCGACACGCCGAACGTGACGATGGCGGCGAACGTGACGACGTTGTCGTTCACCGATCCGGTGGAGGCGGCGATCCGCGAATCGAAGGCGCTGCGCGCGCGCGGCGCGGACGTCGTGATCGTCATCGCGCACATGGGGGGCCGCTGCAACGACATGAGCGACGTGCACGACCTCAAGTCGTGCAGCGACGCGCAGGAGGCGATGCAGTTTCTGCAGGCCCTTCCGCCCGGAACGATCGACGCGTACTTCGGCGGACACACGCACGCGCAGATGCGGCAGTACGTGAACGGCGTGCCGGCGCTGCAGGCGCTGGCCTACAGCCGCGAGTTCGCGACATTGGATCTCTATGTCGACCCCGCCACGCACCACGTCGTCGGCGACAAGACCAACCTCCGGCCGCAAACGATGATCTGCCCGATGGTCTACAGCGGCACCGATCAGTGCGATCCGCTGCAGACGACGCCGGAGGCGAAGTTCGTTCCCCGCGTGTACGAGGGGAAGACGATCACGCCCGACCCGAACGTCGCCGCGATTCTCGAGCCGTATCTCGCCCGCGTGGCGACGAAGCGGAACGCGAAGATCGGCGCGCGCGCGTCGGCCCGTTTCCCCAGGACCAACGGCACGGAATCACCCCTCGGCGATCTGCTGGCCGACACGCTGCGCGACGCGGCGAAGAGCGACGTCGCCTTCGTCAACTCCGGCGGCATCCGCATGCCGCTGCCGGAAGGCGATCTGATTTACGGCGACGTGTTCGAGGTCGCGCCGTTCGACAACTACCTCTCCATCGTGCAGATGACGGGGCAGGACATCATCGACTCGCTGCAGATGACCACGACCGGCGATCGCGGGATCATGCAGGTCAGCGGCGTCCGCTACGTGTTCGACGCGGCGCTGGAGAAGGGACGTCGCGTGACCGCCGTGACGCTGCCCGACGGGACGCCGATCGATCCGAAAAAGACGTACAGCGTGGCCATGCCCGACTTCCTCGCCGCCGGCGGCGACGGACTGATGCCGGTGATGAGCAGGCTGCCGAAGGATCGTTTCTCGACCGACTACTCGCGCCCGTTGCGCGATGTCTGGGTCGAGAGGTTCCACCAACACGCGCAGCCGCTCGTGCCGAAGACCGACGGCCGGATCACGGGATTGAACGTTCCGAAGAGCGACGCGCACTGATGCCGCGCTGCGCGAGCATCCGCTGAACCGTCTCCTCCTCTTCGCCGGGCAGCGCCAGGAGGAAATTCGGATCGTCGACGGGAAGCGTGTCGAGCGCCTGCTCGATGTCGGGAAAGATCGCCGGCCGCGACGGAACGTAATCGATCTCGAGCGGCCGCTGATGCGCGAGCAGGTCCGCCGGCGCCACATCGTGCACCGCCCCCTCGGGCGCCCAGAACCAGGCCAGCGGACTCCCGAGGGTGCGGACGATCTCCTGCGCCGCGGCGACCGAGGCGTGGCGCCCGCCGGAGGCGCCGCCGAAGAGGACGATGACGGTCAACTAATACCGCGCCCCGCACTCCGGACAGAATTTCGGCGAACCTTCTGCTTCGTGTCCGCATCCGGCGCACGATTTCTTCGCCTGCAGCGTGGCGCCGCATTCCTGGCAGAACTTGCCGCCCTGCGTCTTCACGCCGCAGGAGGGGCAGACGGCGCCGGTGACCTGATCGATCTTGCGGCTCTTCGTCCAGTCGACCTCGCGCGCCTTCGTCTGCACCTGTTCGCGCGCGGCCTCGGCCTGCGCGGCGGCGAGCTCCTCGTCGAGATCGGGCGCGCAGTTCTCGCAGAGTCCCGCCTTCTTGTTCCAGCAGATCGGCTCGCAGACCCAGTGTCCGCAGCGCGTGCATTGTTTGAAGATCGGGGCGATCTCCTCGACCGCTTCCTTGAGCGCCGAGTCGTGCGCCGGGCCGCCGACGGCGCGCTGCACTTCGTACGTCGAGTCGGCGACGTTGCCGAGGAATCCGCCGAACAGACTGCTCGCGGCGCGGGCCGCGGAACCGAGCATGCCGATGGTCGAAGTCTTGAACGTCGACATGTACCCGTTGTTGCACTTTTCGCAGTAGAACTTGAACTGGAACCCGCGGTCCGTCGACAGGTCCTCGTAGTTTCCGGTGAAACGAATGGCGACCATGGAATCTCCTTAGTGGGCAGTGGGCAGTTGGCCGTTGGCAGAAGGACGTTGGTTCTACTGCCAACTGCCAACGGCGAACGGCTAACTGATTCTGCTAGCATCCCGCTCCATGCGCAAAGCACTTCTTTTCATCTCAATCTTCGCAACCGTCGCCGCGCTCGCCCAGCAGCCGGCGCCGGCGGTCAAATATCCGCGGGTCAGTCAGAAGTCGACGCTCATGCAGAGCATCGGCACCACCGACATGACCATCACCTACAGCCGTCCCGGCGTGAAGGGACGGAAGATCTGGGGCGCGCTCGTGCCGTACGGCGCGGTGTGGCGCACCGGGGCGAACGAGGCGACGACGATCCAGTTCAGCGACGACGTCACCATCAACGGCCAGAAGCTCGCCGCCGGCACCTACTCGCTGCACTCCATCCCCGGCGAGAAGGAGTGGACGCTGATCTTCAACAGCGTCGCCAACCAGTGGGGGAGCTACAGCTATGACGCGACGAAGGACACGCTGCGGGTGAAGGCCACGCCGACGCCGGCGTCGTTCACCGAGTGGATGTCGTTCGAGGTGCCGATGCTCTCGACCGATCAGGCCACGGTCGCGCTGCGCTGGGAGAACGTCGCCGTGCCGTTCACGGTGAACAGCAATACGACGCAGAAGGTGCTCGCCGCCGCCGGCACCGCCGTCACGAACGCGAAGCCGGACGACTGGCGCACCGCGTATGCCGCCGCGAACTTCGCGTTCGACAACGGCATGCTGACCGAAGCCACGCAGTGGAGCGACGCGTCGCTCAAAGCGGGCGAGACGATGGGCAACCTCTGGCTGAAGGCCCGCATCCTGGCCAAGCAGGGAAAGAAAGCCGACGCCATCGTCATGGGCGAGAAGGCCCTGGCGAAGAAGACGGACAAGGACAGCGCCGACTTCGCGGCGGAGATCCGGAAGACGATTGACGAGTGGAAAAAATAGCGGTTGAGCGTTTCAGCTGTTGAGCTGTTGAGCGGGAGCTGAAAAGCTCAATCGCTCAACAGCTCAATCGCTTCCTACAACGTAAAGCTCCCGAAGTCCCCGTGAGCATCGTCGGTGTCGGAGTTCAATCCGCACACCGACTGCTCCGGCCCCTGTTTGATCGACCACTCGGTGAAGTCGGAGTAGCCGCTCCAGCCGGTCGATTGCGCGAGCCAGGCGTATTCGGCGAGGCCGGCGCCGTAGATGGCGGAGCAGGTCGCCCCTGATCCGTAGACGCCGACGGCGTAGGCGTCGGCGATCGTCTCGTCGATGGCCGTGAAGTACGCGGTGATGTTCCCCTCGATCTCGCTCTGCGCCGCGTCGTAATCGACGGTGAAGTAGATCGCCGAGCCTTCCGGCTGGCCGACCGCCGCCGCCTGCTGCATCGCGCCGGTCGCGTCGGCGGTGCCGCGCGCCGCGCTGAAATAGCTGTACGACGTCGGACCGTCTTCGTACACCGCGACGATCTCCAGTCCCGCGTTCGAGATCAGCTGCGCCTCCGCCTGCGTCAGCTTCTTGCCCGCGATCTGCGTCGTCCGGCTGTAGTACCGGCCGACGAAGGCGATGCCGTTTTCCTTCAGACACGAAATGCTGTCCGCCGTGCAGCTGCTCGAAGAATCGACTCCCGAAACGATGTCCGCCATGCAACTCCCTCCGTCCTACATGCGGAGAGTCGTCAGGTGAGCGATTCCCTACCCGCCGGCCGCTTCGACCGCGGGCTCGCGCGCGGGAAGCATCTTCTCCACCAGCAGCGCGCCGGCCACGCCGGCCACGCATCCCACCACGTTCCACCAGAGCCAGGCGGTGTCGGTGAAGAGCGCACAGCAGGTGACGGCGATCTCGCCGAGGGCCGCGCCGGCGCAGACGGCGAAGCCGCCGACCTCGCGGAAAAAGAAGGCGACGATGAAGATCGCCAGGATGGTGCCGTAGAAGAGCGAGCCGAGCTTGTTCACCGCCTCGACCAGCGATCCGAGGCGGCCGGCGAACTCGGCGAAGCCGATGGCGAAGACGCCCCAGGCGATGGTCAGCAGCTTGGCCACGCGCACCGAATCGTGCTCGGTCGAATCGCGATCGATGAAGCGGCGGTAGACGTCGATGACGGTGGTCGAGGCCAGTGAATTGAGCCCCGAGGCCGTGGCCGACATCGCCGCGCAGAAGATCGCCGCGAGCACCAGGCCGACCACGCCGCGCGGCAGGTAGCGGATGACGAACGAGAGGAAGACGTAGTTGGTGTCGCTGCCGTCGGCGAGCGGATCGTTGCGCCGGATCAGGTTCGTCGCCTCCTTCCGCGTCGCGTCCTCGACGCTCTGCGCCGCGTGCAGCGCCGTGGTCGCCGCCGCGACTTTCGTGTCGTCGCCGCTGCGCATCGCGCCGACGAGCTGCTGCACGCGCTCGCGCTTGGCCACGAACTCGACCCTGTGCTTTTCCTCCAGCCGCGAGAACGACTCGGCGTAACGGCTGGCGCCGATCTTCGCCCGCTCCGCCGTGTTGAAGAAGAGCGGCGGCGCGACGAACTGGTAGAAGACGAAGACCATCGCGCCGACGAAGAGGATGAAGAACTGCATCGGCACTTTGATCAGGCCGTTGAAGAGCAATCCGAGACGGCTCTGCTCGACCGTCTCACCGGTGAGATAGCGCTGCACCTGCGATTGATCGCAGCCGAAATACGACAGCGCCAGCATGCAGCCGCCGATCAGTCCCGACCAGAAGCTGTACGGCGTCTTCAGGTCGAACGAAAAATCGATCGCGTTGAGGCGCCCCATCTTCCCCGCCACTTTCATCACCTCAACGAACGAGATGTCGGAGGGGATGGCGTGAATGGCGATGATGAGCGCCACGGTCATGCCCCCGAGGGCGATCAGCAGCTGATGGACGTGCGTCCAGCTGACCGCCTTCGTCCCGCCGGTCGCGGTGTAGAGGACGACCAGCGCGCCGATGACGATGTTCGTGACGTGGATGTTCCAGCCGAGGATCACGGAGACGATCAGGGCGGGGGCGTAGAGCGTGATGCCGGTGGAAAGGCCGCGCTGGATCAGGAAGAGCGACGCGGTGATGGCGCGCGTGCCGGGACCGAAGCGTCCCTCGAGATATTCGTACGCGGTGTAGACCTTGAGCCGGTGGTAGATCGGAACGGCGATCGCCGCGAGCAGCACCATGGCGATCGGCAGCCCGAGGTAGAACTGCACGAAGCGCATGCCGTCGGTGAAGGCCTGGCCCGGCGTGGAGAGAAAGGTGATCGCGCTCGCCTGCGTGGCCATGATCGACAGCGCGATCGTCGGCCCCTGCAGCTTGCGTCCGGCGAGGAGATAGCCGTCGAGACCCTTCTGCTTGCGCCCTTTCCACAGCCCGTACGCCACGATCGCGGCGAGCGTCGTGACGAGCACGAACCAGTCGAGCGTCCTCAACGGAAGTACCTCGTGAAGGCGTACATCAGCGCGATGAGGATCGCGAGATTCGCGAGGACGAGGGAGTACCAGCGGCGCCAGGTCATACAGGGATGAAGGATGAAGGATGAGGGATGAATCGCCGTGTCGTCACCCGAAACAGCTTGTTACTTCGCTGCAACGTCATCCTTCCGCCTTCATCCTTCATCCTTCATCCTTCGAATTACTTCGCCGAAACAATGTTCGCGAACAACCGGTACGCCCCCGCCACCCCCGCCGGCAATTCGCGGAACCAGTCGTAGCAGGTGTAGACGAACACGCCCTTCCCGTACTTCGCGTACAGCTCGCCGCCCGGCTTGTCGCTCTCGCCCGGGTCGTGCGACGAGATCACGGTCTCGTACTTCGGATCCCAGTCGGTGGTGAAGTTGAGGCCGCGCTCCTGCACCCAGCCTTCGAAGTCGCGCTGCGTGATCTTGTTCGGCGTCGTCAGCAGCGGATGCTCCGGCTTGAGCAGCGTCACCGGCGCCTCTTCCACCGTCACGCGCTCGTTCGTGATCTTGAACGGATACGGCCCCGGCGCGTCGACGATCAGGCCGCCGCTGGTGTTGTACTGCACGACGTAGGTCCCGCCGTTCTTCACCCACTCCAGCAGCTTCGGCGTGTCGAGCTTCAGCCGTTTGCGCGTGTTGCAGGCGCGCACGCCGGCCACGATGGCGTCGTATCCGCCGAAGTTGCCGCGCTCCAGGTCGTCATCGGTCAACATGTTGACTTCATAGCCGATCTGCCGCAGCCCCTCGGGCACTTCGTCGCCCGAGCCCATGATGTAGCCGATGCGCGTCCCGCGCTTCTTTACGTCGATGCGGATCAGCTTCGCCGCCGCGTCGGCGAAGACGCGCTGCGCCGGGATGTGCGGATATTCGATGTCCGTCAGCGCGGCCGACGTCGCCTGCGCCAGCCCCTGCGATTCCCCCGCCGGCGGCGTGACCGTAAACGTGGCGCGCGCCTCGTCCCCCTTGTCCTTGAACGTGACCGGCACCGATTCCGGCGTCACGCTCCACCCCTGCGGCACCTTGAGGCGCAGCGCGGATTCGCCCGCGCCGCTGAAGCTCTTCGCGCGGACCACCACCTGCTTCGGTTTCGCGTCGGGAAACAGATAGACCTTGCCGGCCACGTTGGTTACGACGTCCGGCACGACGTCGACGTTGCGCGTCTGCTCGCCGCGCACCGGATCGGTCCAGCGATAGATCGCCGGCACGGTGTAGAAGAGCGTGTGCATCCGGTCGTCGGCGATGGTGATGATGATGGGGATAGCCGGCGCATTCTCCGGACGTCCGATCAGCTCCTGGTCGTCGACTACGAACGATCCCTTGAGCGGCGCCTTGCGCAGCCAGTACGGCTGCGAGACCGGCGTGTCATCCGGCACTTTGATCGTGATGTCGGTCTTCAGCGGGACGTTGTTCGCCAGCGGCTTGCCGACGGCCATGCTCGGCGTGGCGTAGCGCGAGCCGACGGTTTGCAGCGTGAACGGATAGCCGCTGCGATTGATGACGCTGACCGTCACTTTCAGGTCGCGTCCGGCGACGACGGCCGAATCGGCGGCGCTGACGTCGATGGCCAGGCCGGCGCATCCGGCGATGGCGCGCATCAACTCATTGCGCTTCACCTCGATCCACGGATTGATCTTCGCCGACCACTCCGGCCGTGCGCCGATCCGGTCGAGCATCGCGTTCGCCTCGAGCAGCAGCGGGATCGATTTCTCCGGCGACTTCGGATCGAACGTGTCGGAGGCCTGCTGCAGGAGCTTCCCGACATCTGCGCCGCCGGGATAACGCGACCAGCTCACGTCGACGCCGTCGAAGAGATCGGTCGCCGCCGGGTCGCCGTCGAGTTGATCGAAATAGTTGATGGTCGTACCGCGGCGCTCGGCCGAACCGAAGCCCTGGCTCTTGTGCTGGCTGCGGCTCTCGGCGGAGATCTCGGTGTAGGCGCGCCCGAGGAGCGGATTGAACGCGCCGAGGTCGACGCGCAATGACTTCGCCACTTTGGGATCGTTCGGATCGATCGGCTGGAACGAGAAGCGGTTCCAGAAGATCCGCTTCGGCTGCCACGGCTGGACGTACTTCAACTGCTCGGGGAACTTCGTCGCGTCGCCGGCGAGCTTGAAGGCCTCGACCGCGAGGATCGCCGACGCGGTGTGATGTCCGTGGCCGCCCTCGCCGGTGGTGGGGAAGCGGGTGACGATGACGTCGGGCTGGAACCTGCGGATGGCCCAGACGACGTCCGCGAGGATGCGGTCGTGGCCCCAGATGGCGAGTGTTTCGTCGGGACCTTTGGAGAAGCCGAAGTCGAGGGCGCGCGAGAACATCTGCTCCGCGCCGTCGATGCGCCGCGCCGCCAGCAGCTCCTGCGTGCGGATCACGCCGAGGAGCTCGCCCTTCTCGTCGCCGATCAGGTTCTGGCCGCCGTCGCCGCGCGTGAGCGCGAGATAGCCGGTGCGGTAGAGGCGATCGTTCGACCAGTAGGAGAGGAGCGCCGTGTTCTCGTCATCGGGATGCGCGGCGATGTAGAGCGCGCTGCCGACGACGGTGAGCTTCTTCAGCGCGAGCTGCAGTTGCGCCGCGTCGAGAGGGCGTTGGGCGAACGCGTTGATTGCGAAAAAGAGAAGGAGGAGAAGGGCGAGAGTGCGCTTCATGGAGCGCAGATGTTAGAAGAAGTTGCCGGTTACCGGTTGCCTGTTGCCATACGGTAACCGGAAACTGGCAACCGGTAACCGGCAACTGTGATGAACGACAACTACGACGTAGCCGTCATCGGCGCCGGCGCCGCCGGCCTCATGGCCGCGCTTTTCGCCGCCCGCAACGGCGCGCGCGTGGTGGCGCTCGACGGCGCGAAACGCCTCGGCGCGAAGATCCTCATCTCCGGCGGCGGACGCTGCAACGTCACGCACGACGAGGTGCATGCGAAGGACTTCAACGGCAACCGCAACGCGATCGCCAAAGTGCTCCGCACGTTCGACGTCCCGGAGACGATCGCCTTCTTCCGCGACCTCGGCGTCGAGTTGAAGCGGGAGGAGACGGGGAAGCTGTTTCCGATCACGGACCGCGCCGCGACGGTGCTCGACGCGCTGGTCGGCGCGTGCGGGGATGTCGAGATTCGGACCGGCTTCCGCGTGGAGACGATTGAGGAGAGCGGACGTCTCGTCCGCTCATCGCGCCGAGCGGACGAGACGTCCGCTCCCCTCTTCATCATCAATGACACCGTGCACGCCAGGCGCGTCATCCTCGCCACCGGCGGCCGCAGCGTCCCGAAGACCGGCAGCGACGGCCACGGCTACGACCTCGCGCATCGCCTCGGGCACACGGTGACGAAAGTCTTTCCCGCGCTCGTGCCGCTGATCCTCGAGGATGGCCACTGGCTGACGAAACTGAGCGGGACGAGCGTGGAGGTCGAATTGATCCTGCGCGGCGCCAAGATCCGCGAGCGCGGGTCGATGCTCTTCACGCACTTCGGCTTGAGCGGACCGGTGGTGCTCGACATCAGCAGGCACTGGGTCGAGCATCGCGCCGATCTCGTCGCCAATCTCCTTCCCGGCGAGACGTTCGAATCACTGGAGGCGCAACTCCTCGCCGCGTATCCGCACGCGACGCTGGCCGGCTTCGCGCGCCGCCGCGGAATCCCGGAACGCCTCGCCGACGCGCTCGCCCGCGACCTGCCGCCGATCGGCAGGATGACGCGCGAGCAGCGGCGCGGCGCGATCCACTCGCTGATCGAGCTGCCGCTGCCGGTCACCCGCGATCGCGGCTTCGATTACGCCGAGGTCACGGCGGGCGGCGTGCCGCTGTCGGAAGTCGACGTGTCGACCATGCGCTCGCGCGTCTGCGAGGGGCTGTACTTGTGCGGCGAGATCCTCGACGTCGACGGAAAGATCGGCGGTTACAACTTTCAGTGGGCCTGGGCGAGCGGCCGGCTGGCGGGGATGAGTGCCGGTTGCTGAGGCGCCCCGGTCGTCTCTCAGTACCTCAGCTTCTTCAACGGCGGATCGAAGTCCAGTGACCCCAGTAGCAGCCAGCGGCGCGCGCCCGGCTTTCCGATGAGCGGCGTCGTGTAGTGCCAGAAGGGGAGGCGGTAGACGGCGATGCCGCTATGGCCGGAGACGTCGTGCGACTTCGAGAGGAAGTGCTTCTCCTCGTACACCAGGAACTGCGACTGCACGGCGTCGTTGGAGAACATGACGTGCACGTCGACGAAGCCGTTGCGGGCGATCTCGCTCTCCGGATGGTGATCGTTGTGCGGGCCGCTGTAGTCGCCCGCCTCGTAGCAGATCACCTGCCGTCCCCAGTTGTTCTCCTGCAGCCGCGCGCCGACCACGCCCTCGGCGAACCTGCGGAACGACTCCGACTCCATCATCTGCGACAGCCCGATCTCCCGCGCCGCGTCGAGTGATTTCGAGCGGGCGGAGTTGAGCGTGGCGGTACGGACGCGCACCGTCTTCGGCAGCCGGTCCTTGTAGTTTTTCTTCTGCCCCGTCAGCGCCTCGCGGGGAATCGGGTTGTGCATCCGGCGGAGGAACGGATACATGACCGCGTCGAGCGCGGCGATGCAGCGCCGCGACGTTTTCGCGTCGATCAGATCGTCGAACACGGCGATCGGAGTGCGGCCCCGGCCACGGAATTCTTCCAGCCGCGGCGGCCGCTCGAGCAGCGCCCGCCCGCGCGCGTTGAGCAGGTCGGCAAATTCGGATGGAAAGAGGTGCATGCATGAAAGATAGCAGTTGTTCGTTGGCAGTTGGCAGCAGCTCCGGCCCTTCTGCCAACTGCCAACTGCCAACTGCCAACGGCCATCTGCCAACGGCCATCTGTCAACAAATTACTTGACTAATCAATTAATGACTCTTAAACTAACACCATGTCATCGATTCAGCACGAGCTCAAACAGACCCGTCCCTTCTCCTCCAGGGGGGAGGAGGCGGGGGTGGCGATCCTGCGCACGGCGGATCTGCTCCGTCGCAGCATGTCCACCGTCCTCGCTCCGCACGACCTCACCGAGCAGCAGTACAACGTGCTGCGCATCCTGCGCGGGGCGGGGGAGCGGGGGCTGCCGACGCTCGACATCGCCGAACGGATGATCGAGGAGACGCCCGGCATCACGCGGCTCATCGACCGCCTGGAGGCGAAGGCGCTGGTGACGCGCGAGCGCTGCAACGTCGATCGCCGCCGCGTCTACTGCCGCATCACCCGCGCCGGGCTCGAGCTGGTCAATGCCCTCGACAAGCCGATGCTGGAAGCGGCCGACCTGGCGATGGGCGGGCTGAAGAAGCGCGAGCTGACCGAGCTCCTCGCGCTCCTCGATCGCGCCCGCGAGTTCATGAATCAATCGCTCACCAACCTGCGCGCCGCAAACGCGTCGCGCCGCTAACCAACGTAAGACAACCTCTCAGGTTGTCCTCAACAGGAGGATTCCTCATGCAGTTCAAGCGTTTCGTTCTCTCCGCCGTTCTCGCCATCGCGGCCCTGCCGCTCGCCGCTGACGTCTACAAAGTCGACAGGTCGCACTCCGACGTCGACTTCAAGGTCCGCCACCTCGTCAGCAACGTGACCGGCAAGTTCACCGACTTCGACGGCACCATCACCATGCAGCCGGGCAAGCCGGGCGCGTCGTCGGTGGAGTTCACCATCAACGCCGGCAGCAACGACACCGGCAACGCCGACCGCGACAAGCACCTCCACACCGCCGACTTCTTCGACGTCGAGAAGTTCCCCGCCATCACGTTCAAGAGCACCTCGATCGCCCCGGCGAAGAAGAAGGACCTCTACAACGTGACCGGCGACCTCACCATCCGCGGCGTCACGAAGCGCGTCACGATCCCGGTCCAGTTCCTCGGCGCGGCCAAAGACCCCTGGGGCAACGACAAAGCCGGCTTCTCGCTGACCACGACGATCAACCGCAAGGACTACGGCGTGAACTGGAACAAGGCGCTCGACAACGGCGGCTTCCTGCTCAGCGACGACGTCGAAGTGACGATCAATCTGGAGACGCAGAAGCAGAAGTAAAGGCAGAAAGCAGAAGGCAGAAGGCAGAAGTGGGTAACCGGTAACAGGCAACCTTCACATTATTTTGAAAGTCGTTACTTGCCAAATATCGGCACCCATGGCATCGTCCCAATCATGAGCTTTCCCGAACTCCTTTCTTTTCCAACAGAAGCGACCGCCGAAGAGGCCGTCGCGACCCTGCTCCGCTTCATCGGCGAGGACACGGGGCGCGACGGCCTCCTCGACACTCCCTCCCGCGTCGTGCGCGCCTGGCGCGAAATGACGTCGGGCTACGGCGACGATCCTGCCGAGATCCTTTCGCGCACGTTCGAGGAGTCGAGCGACGAGATGATCGTGCTGCGCGGCATTACGTTCTACTCGGTCTGCGAGCATCACCTGCTGCCGTTCTACGGCACCGCGTCGGTCGGCTATCTGCCGGGGCGCGTGGTCGGCATCAGCAAGCTGGCGCGGCTGGTGAACTGCTTCGCGCGGAGGTTGCAGATCCAGGAGCGGATGACGCGGCAGATCGCGGAATCAGTCGAGCGGCATCTCGACGCCCGCGGAGTGGGCGTCGTGGTTCGTGCGCATCATCTCTGCATGGGCTGCCGCGGCGTGCGGCAGGAAGAGACGGAGATGGTGACCTCGTCGATGCTCGGCACGCTGCGCAGCGACGCGACGTCGCGGGCGGAGTTCTTCCGCCTCTGCAAGGAGTAAGTGATGGAAGTGATCCAGGTTGACGGCGAAGACGTGCTGATCATCCGCCGCGGCGACGAGGTGTTCGCCATCGGCGCGCATTGCACGCACTACAACGGACCCCTCGCGGAGGGCTTGCTCGACGGCGATGAGATCCATTGTCCGTGGCATCACGCCTGTTTCGACATCCGCACCGGCGAGGCATTGCGCGCGCCGGCGCTGCTGCCGGTGGCGACGTACGACGTCGAGGTACGCGAGGGCAAGGTCGTGGTGCTCGGCAAACGCATCGCCGTGAACAGCGTCGGCATCATCGGCGCGGGCGTGGCCGGAAACGCAGCCGCCGGGATGCTCCGCCGCCGCGGGTTCGGCGGTGCGGTCACGATGTTCGGCACCGAGGCGCCGGTCGACCGGCCGAATCTCTCGAAGGAGTATCTGTCGGGACACGCACCTGAAGATTGGCTGCCGTTGCCGATGGGCGAGCGGGTCGATCTGCGGCTCACGCGGGTCACGAAGCTCGACGCGGCGACGAAGACGGTCACGCTCGAAGACGGCACGACGCAATCGTTCGACGCGATCCTGATCGCCACGGGCGCCGACCCCGTCCACCTCCCATTCGAAGGTCAACATGTTCACTATCTCCGCACCGCCGCCGACAGCAAGGCGATCGTGGCCGAGGCGCAGGAGGGAAAACGCGCGGTGATCCTCGGTTCTAGCTTCATCGGTCTGGAGGTCGCGGCGTCGCTGCGCGAGCGCAAGGTCGAGGTCACGGTCGTCGCCCCCGAGGAGATTCCGCTGGCGCGCATCCTCGGCGAGGAAGCCGGGAAGTTCGTGAAGCGCCTGCACGAAGAACACGGAGTCACGTTCCGCCTCGGATTGACCGCGAAGGCGATCGAGAGCGACCGTGTCACTCTTTCGGATGGAAGCACGCTGCCGTACGACTTCGTGGTCATCGGCACCGGCGTGCGCCCGAATCTCAAACTCGCCGAGGATGCGGGGCTGACGCTCGACAAAGGGATCGTCGTCGATGAATTTCTGCAGACCTCCGCGAAGGGCGTCTACGCCGCGGGCGACGTCGCGCGCGTGCACGGACGTCGCGTCGAGCACTTCGTCGTCGCGGAGCGGATGGGTCAGGTCGCGGCGGAAAACATCCTCGGCATGCGCAAGCCGTATCGCGACGCGCCGTTCTTCTGGAGCCAGCACTACGACGTCAGTTTCAACTACGTCGGCCACGCGCTGGAGTTCGACGAAGTGCGCATCGACGGCTCGCTCGACGCGCGTGACGCGAAGATCGAGCTGGTGAACAAGGGGAAAGTCGAGGCCGTGGTGACGCTGTTCCGCGATCTCGACTCGCTGATGGCGGAACGAGAGTTGGCAGTGGGCAGTTGACCGTTGGCCGACGCTCTACCGCCAACTGTCAACGGCCAACTGTCAACGCCTCTTCACCCGATGCGTCGGCGTGGCGTTCCACGGATCATCCGGCCAGGGATGCCGCGGATAGCGCCCGCGCAGCTCCTTCCGCACTTCGGGATAGGTGTTGTTCCAGAAGCTGCGCAGATCGCGCGTGATCTGCACGGGACGTCCGTTCGGCGCGAGGAGCTCGAACGTCACCGGCGTCTGCCGCGGACCGAGGCGCGGCGTCTCGGCGAGGCCGAAGAGCTCCTGCAGTTTGACCGCGGCGAAGACCGAGCCGTCTTCGCGATAGTCGAGCCTCGCGTTGCGTCCCGAAGGCAGCGCGATCGCCACCGGAGCGAGCTTGTCGAGGTTCCGCTCGCCGCCGGCGAACGCGATGCGCCGCTGGGTGTGCGGATCGACCTTCGGTTTGTTCGCCCCGGCGAGGATTCGCGCTTCTTCGATCGGATCGACCTCGGCGTTGCGCTCGCCGAGCGGCAGCGCGCCGTACCAGAGCCGCTCGATCGCGCGCACCCGGCCGGCGTTGGTCAACATGTGGACCTTCTCCGTTCGCGTCGGCTTCAGCCAGTCGCGGTCGACGATGCTCGCCGTCCGCACCAGTGCCTCGCCCCCGCCGCCCGCGAGCTCGAGCGCCACCAGGAACTCCCCTTCGCGCACGCCGCTTTCTTTCGCCAGCACCGCGCCGGTGCCGCTCGCCAGCAACAGGCGCGGCGAGCGCGGCTCGCGGCGCATGGCGATGCGGTCGGGATAGGCGGCGAGGATGGCGCGGAGCACATTGCCGTTTGCGTGTTTGCCGATGCGCATCAGCTCCCGCACGACCTCCCGCGGCGCATCGTCCGCCAACGCAAACGCGTCCGACTCCGTCGTCTCCGATCGCCGCAACCGCACGCCTTCCGACAAGGCCGCCGCGATGCGCACAGCCAGCTCATCCCCCTCGGCCGCGATGATCAATCGCGCCAGCCGCGGATGCAGCGGATACCGGCGCAGCTCCGCGTCCGCGCCGAGCTGCTCGAGCAGCGACAGCGCGGCCTCGAGTCGTTCGGCCGACGGCGCCTCGAAAAATGAGAACGCGCGAGGGTCGCCGCCCCAGGCGATCACGTCGAGCATCGCCGCCGCGAGATCGACGCGCTGGATCTCCGGCTCGCGATGCGGTCGGAGGATGTCGCGCGCGTCCCACAATCGCGTTGCCCGTCCCGGCGCCGTGCGTCCCGCGCGGCCGGCGCGCTGGTCCGCGGAATCGAGCGAGATGCGCTCGGTGACGAGATGATCGATCGCCGTCTCCGGGTCGTAGCGCATCACTTTCTGCAGTCCCGAGTCGATCACCTCGGTGATCCCTTCGACCGTGAGCGACGTCTCCGCGACGTTCGTGGCGAGGATCACGCGCCGCCGCGACGCCGGTGCGAGCGCGCGTTCCTGCGCGTCGACGTCGAGCTGTCCGTGCAGCGGGAGAACGAGCGTGTCGATGTTGCCGATCTCGACGCGCGCCTGCTCGATCTCGCGCGCGCCGGGGAGGAAGCAGAGGACGTCGCCGCTCGAGTCGCGCACCGCCTGCGCGACCGACATGCCGGGGCGATAGCGGATGTCGATCGGATAGGTCCGCGCCTTGATGTCGAAGACCCGTGCCCCACCGAGGAATCGGGATACCGGCTCGGCGTCGATGGTCGCCGACATCACGATCACGGCGAGATCGTCGCGTGCGTCGAGTGCCTGCTTCACCAGCGCGAGCGCGAGATCGGCGTGGATGCTTCGCTCGTGGAACTCGTCGAGGATCACCACGTTGAAATCGCTCAGAAGCGGATCGGATTGCAGCCGCGCGGTGAGGATGCCTTCCGTCGCCACGAGCAATTGCGTGTCGCGCGAGAAGCGGCGCTCGAAGCGGATCTGCCAGCCGATCTCCTCGCCGATCGTCCAGCCGCGCTCGAACGCGATGCGGCGGGCGAGTGCGCGCGCGGCGACGCGGCGAGGCTGAAGCACCATCGTGCGGCCGAGGCTGGCGAGGGCGGGCGGGACGCGCGTCGTCTTGCCCGAGCCGGGCGGCGCGACGATCACCGCTGTCCGCGCGCGGCGGACGTGCTCGGTGATCTCCGCGAGATGCGGGTCAATCGGGAGCGGCGCTTGCACCTGTCTCTGCATTATGGCCACGAACCGCAGAAGCGACAGCGACATCGACTACACGCCGGAAGGCGCAACCCCTCCGGTGGAAAAAGAAGATCCAACCAACCGCGGCTATGACGAAGCCGCCCACAGCGGCAAAGGCGAGTACGGCACCCCCGAAGGAAACGGCGGCGTCTTCGGCACCACCGGCGGCGGCACCTACTCCGGCGGCATGCACGTCGTGGAGAGGCCGGTGATCGAGGGGACGGAGAAGGGGGAGGACGAGACTCGGGGTTAGTGCTGGGTGCTTGGTGCTTGGTGCTTGGTGCTGGGTGCTTGGGGAAAACCCAGCACTCAGCACTCAGCACCCTGGCACCTAGCTTTTCAAGGCATCCAGCTTCCTCGAAATCTCCCCCATCATCGCCACGAGCTCTTCGTATCGCACGTCTTCCTTTGCCGGCTCTTTCGGTTTCATGGCGAACGAGCCGCCGGGCTCGAGGACGCATTGCGCGAGCGAATGGACTCCGTCGAAGCCCTGCCGGCGCGCGACGACGTCGAGCTCGGAGGTGGTGATCATCTCGCGGGCCAGCTCCTTCTGCTGCACCTTGCCGTCCTTCACCAGCACCGCCGGCTTGCCCTCGATGATCTGGTCGAGGCGGCGATGGCGGAAGAAGAAGCGGACCACGAGATAGTTGCAGAGCATCAGCGCGAACGCGCCGAAGAAGCCGCCGGCGACGGAGTTGTCCTCGCCGATGATCGCGTTCTGCACCGTGTTGGAGAGCGAGATCAGCACGACGAAGTCGAACGGATTGAGCTGGGCCAGCTCGCGCTTGCCGAACAGGCGCAGCAGCAGCACCAGGAATCCGTAGACCAGCACGGGGCGGATCAGTTTCTCGGCGATCGGAATGGGGATCGAGAACATGTGCTGCACGAGCGTGTGCATCGCGGCCTCCTATTCGGCGGCGACGCGCAACAGATCGCGGCCGACGATGACTTTTCCCTTGAACGTCTTCGACGCCCGCTTGAAGAACGCGTCGTCGTCTTTGCCGACGAGGTGCGTGAGGACGAGCGTCTTCACGCCCGCCTTCGTGGCGATCTCGCCCGCCTCTTCGGCGCTGGTGTGGTAGTGCTTCAGCCGCGCGGCGACTTCGGGCGTGTCGACCTTGTCAAAGAACTCCGGCAGGTAGGCCTCCATCACCAGGATGTCGGCGCCGCGCGCGAACTTCAGCAGGTTGTCGTTCGGCCGCGTGTCGCCGGAGACGACGATGATTTTCCCGCCCGACTCGAATCGATAGCCGAGCGCCGGCACGACCGGGCGGTGGTCCTCGACGAAGGCCGTGACCTTCACCTTGCCATCGTCGAAGATGACGCCTTCGCCGATCTCGTGCGTGTGGATCGTCGCGCCGCCGGCGGGTTGCGCCTCCAGCAGATCGCGGCGGTAGTGGATGTCGTCGGCGAAGAACGCCAGCATCGCGTCCGACAGCCTCCTCGTGCCGCGCGGACCATAGAGCTCCAGCGGTCGCGCCTTCCGCCCGAACATCCAGGAGGCGATGAAGAGATCGGGAAGTCCGGCGGTGTGGTCGGAATGGAAATGCGTCAGAAAGACGGCGCGCATCTTCGCGTAGTCGAGCGTCGTGGCGGCGATGCGCATCGTCGCTCCGCGCCCGGCGTCGACTACGAACCATTCGTCGCCGAGGTCGATCACCGTGCAGGCGGCGGCATGATCGGGATTGGGGCGGGGGAAGCCGGTGCCGATCAGGACGACGTCGATCGCTCCGAAGGCGGGCAGCGTGAGTGCGAGCAGAACTGCTGTGAATAAGCGATTGAGCGACACCTCGACAGCTTAAAAGCTCAGGAGCTCAACAGCTCGTTAAAAACGATCTGTGACCATGACTCCATCGCCTCCCGCATCGCGGCCAGCTCGCCGAGCGTGCGCCATTCGCCGCTCAGCTTCTCCGTCTCCAGCACGCGCACGTCGCGCGACGGCGCGTCGAGAATGTAGACCACGCCGAGGTGGACGCGGCTCACTTCCGTCGACTCGTCGTTGAGGATGCCGGCGAAGGTGAGCTCGTAATCGCCGTCGATGGCCACCTCTTCGTCGAGCTCCTTCCACAGGCCGTCGATGAGATCGAGTCCGGGATTGATATGGCCGCCGATGCCGAGGGAGATCTTCTCGTGCAGGCGCGCGTCGGTCCCTTTCTTCGTGCGGCGGAGGACGAACCACTGCTCGCCGAAGCGGATCACGACGTACGGAATGATCTGCCGGTACTGCGGCGATTCCTCCGCCGTCTGCCGGACGATGAAGAGATGTTTGTCCTCGATGAGCTCGAGGATCGATTCGGCCTGCTCGCGGATGATGCCTTGCCGCAGAAACGGCGCGAGCAGCGCGGTCTCGACGACCATGACCTCCTCGGACATGCTCATCGCAACGCCTCCAGCACCGCGTCGTGCAGCAGGCCGTTCGTCGAGACGCCGCTGCCGCCGTCCGAACGCGCGTTGCCGGCGAGGTCGGTGAAGCGGCCGCCGGCTTCCTCCACGATCACCTGGATCGGAGCGACGTCCCAGAGCGCCACCTCCGGTTCGGGGGAGATGTCGCACGCTCCTTCGGCCACGAGCATGTGGCCCCAGAAATCGCCGAAGCCGCGCGCGCGTCCGCACCGGCGCTCGAAGGCGAGGAACGGATCGCGCAGGCCGCACTTCTCCCAGGTGATGATGTCGTCGTAACTGAGCTGCGCCTCCTCGATCGTGGCGATCGCCGAGACGTGGATCCGGCGGCCGTTGCAGAACGCTCCTTCGCCGCGCGCCGCCCACCAGCGCATGCCGAGGGCCGGGGCGCTGACCACGCCGGCGACGTTCTCCAACGCGATCAGCGTGGCGAAGACCGGGATACCGCGCATGAAGTTCTTCGTGGCGTCGATCGGATCGATGATCCAGCGCCGCGCCGACGTGCCGGTGACGCCGAACTCCTCGCCGACGATCGTGTCGTCGGGACGTTCGCGTCCGAGGCGCTCGCGCAGAAGCTTCTCCACGGCCAGATCGGCCTCCGTCACCGGCGTCCGATCGACCTTCGTTTTCACGGAGAGCGACGCCGCGCGGAAGAAGCGCATGGTGATGGCGTCGGCTTCGTCGGCGAGGGAGAGGGCGAGGGAGAGGTCGGGATTCATCGAACGATGAACGATGAACGATGAACGATGAACCGTCAACGGCTTATCATTCGCGCGTGCTTCGGTTCATCGTTCATCGTTCATCGTTCATCGTTTTGATGGCGCTGATCGTTGCCACGCCAGCGATGGCCCAGCAACTCCTCCGCTGGGGCGGCGACTCCGAAGGTGGTGCTCCGTATGTCGAAGCCGATCCCGGCAATCCGGCGATCGTGCGCGGGTTCGACGTCAAGGTCGCGGACGAGATCGCCAAAGGCCTCGGCAGGCGCGCGCAGTTCGTCCAGGTGCAGTTCCAGGAGATCGATCAGTCGGTCGCGCGCGGCGACTTCGACATCGGCATGAGCGGCGTGGAGCAGACGGCGGCGCGCTGCGCCGCGCTGGCCTGCACCATGCCGTATTTCGAGTTCCAGGAAGTGCTCAGCGTGCGGCCGGAGGATCGCGGCAGGTACCACACGCTCGCCGACCTGAAGGGGCATCGCGTGGCCACGCTCTCCGGCACGATCGCGTACGACCGCGTGCTCGAAGCGGAGAAGACCGAGGGTGTGCTCCTCGTCTCGTACGACGACGACGTCCATCCGTACGAAGACCTGAAGCAGGGACGGGTCGACGCCGTGCTGCTCGACAACATCATCGCCGCGCGCGCCCTGAAGCGCACCGGCGGCATCGTCATCCAGCCGCAGCCGATCGCCACGGGCCATTACGTCGGCGTGCTGGCGAAAGAGAACGGCGCGCTGCGCGATCGGATCAACGAAGTCCTCAAAGCGCGCATGCGCGACGGGACGCTGGAGAAGATCTATCGCAAGTGGGAGATCTGGGACGAGTATCAGCCGAAGTTTTTCGCCGGTGTAGGACAGGCGCCCCCGCCTGTCCCGTCGGCGCCTTTGGTTGGGGGACAGGCGAGGACGCCTGTCCTACACACGACGCTGAAATATCTGCCCGCCCTGCTGCGCGCCTCCGTCATCACCATCGTCCTCTCCTGCGCGGCGATGGCGCTGGCGATCATGGCGGGCGTGATCATCGCCAGCGGCCGCGTCTACGGCGGCGTGCTGACGCGCGCGATCCTCTCGATCTACGTCGAAGTGGTGCGCGGCACGCCGGTGCTGCTGCAGCTCTTCGTGCTCTATTACGGACTCTCCTCGATCATCAAGCTCCCGGCCTTCGTCGCCGCGCTCCTCGGGCTCGGACTGAACTACGCGGCGTACGAGAGCGAGATCTATCGCGGCGCGCTGGAGGCCGTGCCTCGCGGGCAGCTCGAAGCGGCGCGCACGCTCGGCCTCACCGAGTACCAGGTCTTCACGCTGGTGCGCGGACCGCAGGCGTTCCGCATCGCGCTGGCGCCGATGACGAATGATTTCGTCGCGCTGCTGAAGGACTCGTCGCTCGTCTCCGTCATCACCGTCGTCGAGCTGACGAAGCAGACGTCGATCTTCGCCGCGAACATCGGCAGCTGGGTCATCCCCGGCGCGCTCTGCGCGGCGCTCTACCTCGTGCTGTCGCTGCCGCTGGCGCGTCTGGCGGGATATCTCGAATCGAAGTGGAGGATGTCGACGGAATGAGCGAGATCCTGCGCATCGAATCGCTTCGCCTCAATCGCGGCTCGCGGCAGGTGCTGCGCGGCGTGAACATGAGCGCGCAGCGCGGCGAGCTGCTGGCGCTGATGGGACTCTCCGGCGGCGGCAAGACGACGATCCTCCGCAGCGTCGCCGCGCTGGAGACGTTCAACGACGGCACGATCGACGTCGACGGCGTGGTGCTCCGTCCCGGTCCGCTTCCCCATCGTTCCGTCATGCGGGAGCTGCGGAAGCGCGTGGGGATGGTGTTCCAGCTCCACTACCTGTTCGACCACCTGACGGCGATGCAGAACGTGACGCTCGCGCCGGTGAACGTCGCGCGCGTGGCGCACGGCACCGCAAACGACCGCGCGGTGCAGCTCCTCACGTCCCTCGGCGTCTCGCATCGCAAAGACGCCTATCCGCGCGAGCTCTCCGGCGGCGAAGCGCAGCGCGTGGCGATCGCCCGGGCCATGGCGATGGATCCGCCGCTGCTGCTGATGGACGAGCCGACCGCCTCGCTCGATCCGGCGCGCCGCAACGAGCTCGGCGAGACGCTGCGCGAGCTCGTCGCCGGCGGCCGCACGCTGATCGTCACCACGCACGACGACGACTTCGTCCGCGATTACGCCTCGCGCGTGATCATCCTCGCGGAAGGGGAAGTGGTCGAGGAAGGCGATCCCAAGATCGTCCTCACCACTCCGCGTCATCCGGCGACGAAAGCCCTCCTCCAGGGCGGAATGTGACCGGGGTCACAAACACCACCAAGTAAGATTTGTGACTGGGTCCGAACCGTCTATCCGGAGAGAGGGAGATGACGCGTCACTTAACTCAGGATGAAATTGACCGCTACGTCAGCCGAAAGGCGGCGGTCGATGAGATCCTCGCCGCGGCGGAGCACCTCGACGGATGCTTCGATTGCCGCGACCGCGCCGCGGCGCTGGTCGACGACGGCACCGGCGACCGCCCGCACGGCCGCGTGCGGCGGATGACGCTCGTGCAACCGACGCCGCGGCGCTATCGCGTGCTGTTCTGGACGTTGATTGGAGTCGTGGTGGTTGTCGTGGCTGTGTTGCTGATTTTGTATCGGCCGTGAATGGTTGCCGGTTACCAGTTACCCGGCAACCGGTAACTGGCAACCGGCTACGCACTCCTGACGAACAGCGCCACCGTCATCACCAACCCGATCGTCACCACCGTGCCGCGCACGAATTTGCGTCCGAAGTAATGCGCGAGGCGTGCGCCGGCGAAGCCGCCGATGATCGACGCGACGGCCATGATCACGACGTCGCGCCAGATCACGGCGCCGCTCCAGGCGAAGTAGATCGCGGCGACGCCGTTGATGCAGATGGCGAGCAGGTTCTTGAGGCCGTTCATCTGGTGGAGGTCGGCGAGGCCGATCAACCCGAGCGCGGCGAGCATGAGGATGCCCATCCCGGCGCCGAAGTAGCCGCCGTAGACGCCGACCAGAAACTGAAAGACGAAGACGAACGTCACCCAGCCGGCGGTCGGATTGCGATGCGTCTGCGCCAGCACCGTGAACTTGCGCGTGAGGAACTCCTGCGCCGCGAGCAGGAGCGTCGCGCCGAGGATCAGCAGCGGGACGATACGCTCGAACGTCTTCTCCGTCGTATGCAGCAGGACGACCGCGCCGGTCGCGCCGCCGAGGAGCGAGGGGATCATCAGCCAGAAAAGCCAACGCTGCAGTTTCGCGATGTCGCTGCGGAACCCGATCACGCCGGCGAACGAGCCGGGCCAGATGGCGACCGTGTTCGTGGCATTGGCGATGACCGCCGGCCGCCCGATCCAGAGCAGCGCCGGAAAGGACAACAGCGTGCCGCCGCCGGCGATGGAGTTGATGACGCCGGCCAGGAAGGCGGCGAGGGCGATGATTGCGTCATTCACGAACGATGAACGATGAACGATGAACGATGAACGTGCAAGCGCATTCGTTCATCGTTCATCGTTCATCGTTCATCGTTTCAATGCAGCCCTTCCACCACATACAAATCACTCGTCGTCCGCAACGCGTCATACACGTATGCCGTTGCGTCCGGGGTGATGAAGACGGGGCTGATCTTGTAGACGCCGCCGGGATCGGTGGGGGCGAATTGTTTCCACGGTTCGCGCAGACCGGTGGCGAGCGTGATGCGCGTGATCTGGCCGGGGACGGAGGTGGGGCGGTAGATGTAGAGCATCGTGCCGTCGGTCGAGAACGTGATCGGCACTTCCCCTTTTTCGGCAGTGGCGATCGGGACCGGCGGCGCGCTGCCGTCGATCGAGTAGATCGCCATCGTCTGCTGCGCGGTCATACCGGCGACGGAGCGGCCGTCCGGCGACACCGCGAACGGACGGGCCGCGTCGCCCCAGACGCTCTCCGTGGTGATCTGCTTCGACGTCTCGTCGAGCGTGTCGACGAGATGCAGTTGATAGCCGTTGCCGTCGACGTTGCCGCCGATGACCACGCGGCGCGAGTCGGGCATCCAGGCGGCCCCGTGGTCGAACGGTCCGGTCACCTTCAGCTCGCGCGCCTCGCCCGTGCCGGTCGGCAGGAGGACGAGCTTCGCGCCGTTGTGGCAGAGCACCCAGCGGCCGTCGGGCGAGAGACCGTCGCCCTGTCCGTCGCCGATGCGCACGGGAGCCGGCGCGTCGGCGCGGCGGAGGTAGATGCCGTTGCGGTCGCCGCCGCCTTCACGCGTCTCGTTGAAGAGGATCGTCCTGCCGTCGGGCGAGAGATCGGCGGCGATCGACCAGTCGAGCCACGACACGTCGTGTTCGGTCGACTCGCCCGGCGCCTGGTACTGCAGCGCCGCGCGCCAGGTGCCGTTCGTCAGCAGAAAGCGTCCGGCGCTCGAGACGTCGTACAACCTCATCGAGCCGGTGAGGCGATGCACGAGGCGGACATTGCCGCCGTCGAGCGTCACGCTGTAGAGCGACGGCGGAGCGGCGCTGTCGGTGCCGGTCAGCCAGATCTCTTTTCCGTTCGGATGCCACACCATGCCGCTCGTGCCGTGACTCCAGCCGGCGGCGATCGAATCGAGTTTTTTGTTCGCGATCAGCGAGAGCATGTCCTTGCCGTTGACCTGCTCGATGAAGGCGATCCGTCCATCCGGACCGACGCGCATGGCGGTGATGGCATGCCCGGTGTCGTATTGCAGATTTCCGATCGGCGCCTCGACGCGGTACTTGCCATTCGTGTAGCGGACGATGGCCAGGTCGGTGCCGTTCGGCATCCAGTCCGCGCGGATGACGGAGTCGGCGATCTCGCGCGGCATGCCGCCGGCGAGCGGGACGCGGGCCAGCGTGCCGATGCCGGTCAGCCGATCGCGGCGAAGCATGATGGCCAGCTCCGTCGACTTCGACACCGCCTCGACGTCCGCGTCATTGATCCCCAGCGGCCGCGCTTCGGGGCTCTGCCTGCTGGCCACGAAGATCGCCGACGGCTGGCCTTCCCACGCCGCGCTGTAGACGATCGTGTCGCCGTCCGGCGTGAAGCGCGCGCCGCGTACTTCGCCGCGGCGGAACGTGATGCGGCGGAAGACCGCTTCCGGCTGCTCCTCGTTCGCGTGCGTCGCGTACCACCAGCCGCCGAACGCCGCGCCGGCGATGGCGACGACGAAGAGAAGCGCGAGCAGCAGCGGCGAGACGCGCGGCTTCGGTTTGGTGAACGAGGTGCGGGGACGGGCGGTGGTGGGATGCGCTTTCGTTGCCGGCATCGACAGCGTCGAGGTCAGCGGTTTATGCGCGGTCGGCGTGGAGGTTCTGACCGTCGGCGAGACGCCGCTCACGTTCTGCTGCGGCGCGCCGCCGGCCAGCGTCGCGGGGATCGACATCGACGACATCGTCTCGAGGTTGAAGGCGAGGTCGCGCGCCGACTGGAAGCGGCGCTCGCGGTCCTTCTCCAGGCAGCGGCGCACCAGGCGCTCGAGCGACGGCGGGATGTTCGGCAGCCGATCGGCGAGGTCGGGCGGCTCTTCCTTGAGGATCGCGCTCAGCGTCTCGATCGACGAGTTGCGCTTGAACGCCCGCTCGCCGCTGAGGATCTCGTAGACGATCGTGCCGAAGGAGAAGATGTCGGAGCGCTCGTCGACCGCCTCGCCGCGCACCTGTTCCGGCGACATGTAGCCGACCGTGCCGAGGACCATGCCCGGCTCGGTGGCGGTCATCTGGAACGTCGGGCCGTCGGCGCCGCTCTTCGGATTGAGCTTGGCGATGCCGAAGTCGAGGATCTTCACGCGGCCTTCGCGGGTAATGAAGATGTTGTCGGGCTTGAGGTCGCGATGCACGACGCCCTTCTCGTGCGCCGCGGCGAGCCCCTGCGCCATCTGCGACGCGCACTCGATCGCCTTGCGCGGAGGCATCGCGCCGCGCAGCAGGCGTGTGCTCAGCGTCTCGCCTTCCAGCAGCTCGCCGACGAGGAACGGCGTCCCCTCGTGATTGCCGACGTCGAAGATGGTGAGGAGGTTGGGATGGTTCAGCATCCCGGTGGCGCGCGCTTCCTGCTCGAAGCGCTGCAGGCGTTCCTGATCGTTCAGCGTGATCGCCGTCAGGACCTTGATGGCGACGTCGCGATGGAGGCGGGTGTCGCGAGCGCGATACACCGCGCCCATGCCACCCTCGCCGAGGAGGCCGGAAATTCGATATGGCCCGAGCATGTCGTCGGGCTGAAGAGGCATAACCTTATGGTATCAGGCGTTATCCGCACCGGTCCGCCCCATGAAAATCCGCGTCCTCGCTGTTCTTCTCGTTTCCCTCCTTCCGGCGATGCCTCTTTTCGCTTCGCTGCATATCTGGGCCGGCGCATCGAACGGCTCGTTCTCTGACGCATCGAACTGGATCGGCGGCTCACCGGCCGGCGACTCCGCCGCGGATCTCGTTTTTCCGCCCGGCGTCGCTATGGAACTGACGAACGACGTCAGCGGCCTCACGCTGCATTCGATGTCGTTCACGGGAAGCGGGTACACGATCAGCGGCAATCCGATCGCGCTCGATGAAGCGGCGATCGACAACCCGGGCGGAGGCACGGACGTCATCGTCTGCGACGTCGTGCTGTCGGGCGTCTCGACCATCCGCTCGTATTCCGGCGACCTCGGGACGGCGCTCGCATTCACCGGCGCCATCAGCGGATCAGGTGGTCTCACATTGGTCAGCGGCGGTTTCACGCTCTTCGGCGGCACTGCCGCGAACACGTACCGCGGCACGACGACGATCCTCGATGGCGGCCTGCGGCTGGCGAAGCCGGCGGGAGTGAACGCAATCGCCGGAACGCTGGCGATCGGCAATCCCAATATCGGTTCTCACGCGGCAGGGGTCGTCATCGATTCGCCCGAACAGATCGCCAACGGCGCCGCGGTGCTGGTCGGCAGGAGCGGACACCTCGATGTGCTCCGCGACGAAACGGTCGGCCCGCTGACGCTGCGCGAAGGTGGCACGATCAACGCGACCGGCGGCCGCCTCATCCTCGGCGGCGACCTCACATGCGACGGCGCCGGCACGGTCTCCGGCGCGCTGTTCATCCCGTCCAGCCGCACCATCAGAATTCCGAACGAGTACGCCGGTCTCAAGGCGTTGACGATGCACGCCGCTCCCTCGGCGACGCTGACGTTCGTCGGCGGCCCGGTAGAGATCGGCGGCGACTGGTCGGGGCCGACGATCCTGAACAATTCGTCGACGCGCATCAGCGACAAGCTAACGCGCGTGACGCTGAACGGCGGCAGCATCACCGGCACCGCGGGATCGCTCGACTCGCGCGGCGGCACGGTCGGCTCGTTCACCGCCGTGAGCGACATTCATCTCGATTCGCGATCGATCGTCCGCTTCAAGCCGGGCACGCCCGGGCTCGCCGCCGGCGCGGCGATCGACCTGGCCGGCGCGCTCGCGATCGAGGATGTGGATCCGTCGCGGGGAAAATCGTACGCCGTCGCTTTCGGCACGCCGGTTCGCGGCTCGTTCATCGGCCTGGCGGAGGGAGCGCGGATCGGCGCCGAGCGCTACGTCCTCTCGTACACCCTCGGCGATGGCGACGACGTCGTGCTCACCGACGTTTCGCGCGGCGAGTTCCGGGTGTCGATCCAGGAGGTGAGCCCGTTCGAGAACAAACTCGGCGCGCCGGTCACGCTCAATGCCTCGATCTACCCGGTCGCGTCGTGGCATCCGCCCGCTCCGACCGGCAGCATCACCTTCCGCGAGGGATCGGCGGTGCTCGGCAGCGCCGCGATCGCCGGCACGACGGCGTCGCTGACGATCATCACTCTCGCCCCCGGAAGACACATGATCACCGCCGTATACGCGGGCGATCCGAACTGGGAGCCCGGGCAGTCGCGTCCGGCCGAGTTGATCGTAGCCCAGGCCGTCCCGATAGTGACGTCGATGAATCCGGGGAGTGCGAAAGCGGGGCAGATCGTCACGCTCTCCGTCTTCGGCAACAACTTCGTGCCGGGTTGCACGGTCCGCGAGCGCGTCATCGCCATTCCGACGGAGTTCATTTCATCGACCGAGCTCCGCGCAACGCTGAATCTGAAGGGTTGGAGCACAGTCTTTCCCTCAACGGAGATCAGCGTCGCGAATCCGGGTCCGGGAACGTCGATCTCGAACGCGATCACGTTCCCGATCTCCGCCGCCGATCCGCCGCCGCCGTCCGGAATGACGATCGGCACGAACTACGCCGAGGTGAAGATGACCGGGGGCGGGAAAACCGCCTGGATCGCAGTGCTGGAGAGCTTCTCGTCGATCCGCACTCCCTCCGCCATCGTCGACAACAACAGTGACGGCACCGTTCGCTGGAATCTCGGCACCGTTCCGGGGCTCGCGCGCATCGTGGCCGTCGACATGTCGTCCGGAACGTTGATCTCCGACGGCCGGGGCGGCGGCGAGCGCCTGCCATTTCCCGATGACGCGCTCGATCTCGGCCCGAACGGCAGGATCTCGCGGCTGCTGCTGCATGTTCGCGAGACGGACGTTTTCTGGGTGCGGCCGGGCGTCGGCGCCTGGTTCATCTGGGGACAGGACGGCAGCGGCGGCACCGACGCGGACCACATCAGCAACCAGGTCCTGACACTCACGCCGTCACAGCTGCAGCCGGTGCCCGGCAGCCCCGCGGCGCCCGATTCATTCGAGCCGAACGACGTCATCGTCATGATCAACGAAGGCGATCTTTCGTGGTTCGGCGACACGATCGGCTCCCACATCCATCCCTCCACCGCCGATCCTTCGCTCGAGGCGGGATCACAGCTTTCGGTGCGCGAAGGACAGCCGCTGACATTCGCCATCGTGCGCAGCGGACGTGCCGACGTCGCGGCCGGCGCGCATTACGAGTTCAAGGAAGGCAGCGCGAAAGCAGGTCTCGATTACCAGGCGGCGGCTGGCGACGTGACGTTCGCGAGCGGCGAGTTCGTGAAGACGATCGTCGTGCCGACGTTCGACGACAAGCTGTACGAAGGGTGGCGCGATCTCTCCATGACCATCACCAGCGCGGACGGCGCGACGATCAGGACCGCGACGGCGAAGCCCCAGATCGCCGAGGATGATCCGAAGCCGGTGATGAGCGCCACGGGCGTGACCGTGCAGGAGGGAGGATCGGGAACGCATCATGTGACGATCCCGATCACGCTCGCCGGCGGCTGGCGCGAGCCGACGGTGGTCGGCTGGACGATCGGCTATGGGGAGAGCGAGAGGCGGGGCAGCGTCGTGTTCGTTGCCGGCGAGAGTCAGAAATTCGCCGACGTCGCGTACGAGGGAAATGAGACGCCGGAGCTCGATCGCGGGGGCGAGATCCGACTCGGTTCGAACGGGGCTGAGGAATCGGCGCAGAAGGCCGTTCTACTGATCGTCGACGACGATTCGCCCGGCGTCTCCATCTCCGACGTCGCGGTGAAGGAAGGCGACAGCGGAACGAGCGTCGCCACGTTCACCGTGAAGCTCGACGTCGCCGGCGCGAAGCCGACGACCGTCTCGTACACCACGGCGGACGCAGGCACGACTGCCGGCGCCGACTACCTGCCGGCCTCGGGCAGCATCACGTTTGCGCCGGCGCAGACGCAGCAGACGATCGCCATCACCATCAACGGCGACACGGCGCAGGAACGGAATGAGACGTTCGTCGTCAACCTCACCAGCGTCACGTACGGACATCTTCTCCGCGCCACCGCCGCCGGAACGATTCTCGATGACGACGGTGCGTCCCCGGCGATCTTCGTCGACGATACCGAGACGCGCGAGACCGCTCATGGCGGCCAGACCTACATGCGCTTTCACGTCCGGCTCTCCGCGGCGACCGGCCTGCCGGTGACCGTCGACTACGCGTCGTCGCCCCGGAGCGCGACGGCGAACGCCGATTACATCAACGTCATCGGAACGCTCACCTTCGAGCCGGGCCAGACCGAGCAGCGGATCGACGTCATGGTGCCGGGCGACGACACGCCCGAGCCGAACGAGACGCTGCAGGTGCTCCTGTCGAACGCACACAACGCGACGATCGGCCGCGCCGCGGCGACCGGCACGATCATCGATGACGACGGTGACTCGTTCCCCCGGTTGTCGGTCAACGACGTCGGTCTGATGGAACGGAATCAGGGGACGAGCGTCGCGACGTTCACCGTGTCGCTCTCCGCCGCGTCGACGACGCCGGTGACGGTGTCGTACGCCACGATCGACGGCACGGCGACGGCACCATCCGATTACTTTGCCACGGGCGGCGAGCTGCGCTTCGAGCCGGGCGAGACGAGCAGGACGGTCAACGTCATCGTGAACGGCGATACGCTGGCCGAAGCAGAGGAGGAGTTCGTCGTGGTGATGTCGAACGCCACCGGCGCGGCGATCGCGAATCCGAGCGGCCGCTGCGTGATCACCAACGACGACGGCGCGCCGTCGACACCGCGAGGCAGACCCTCGCGGCACTGAGCCATGAAACATCGCGTCCTCGCTCTCCTCGCCGTTTCGTCGCTCTTCTCGTCGACGCTCTTCGCGGCGTCCCACATCTGGACCGGCGCGGCGAACGGCGCGTTCTCGAATCCGGCGAACTGGATCGGCGGCTCGCCTGCCGGCGACGCTGCTGCCGACCTGACCTTCCCGGTCGGCGCGCCGGTGATGACGCTGACGAACGACATCGCCGGCCTCACCGTGCACTCGATCTTGTTCCGAGGATCGGGATACAGCATCGCCGGGAACGCCATCACGTTCGCGAGCGCGACGATCACCGACTCCTCGCTCGGCTGGAACACGATCGCCACCGACATCGTCCTCGCGGGCACGTCGACGATCACGACGAACGGCACGATCTACCTGAACAATGAGCTGTCGCTCAACGGCACGATCAGCGGCACCGGCGGCGTGACCATCGACGGAGGCGGCCGGACGATCTTCGGCGGAACCGCGGCGAATACGTACAGCGGTACGACATCGGTCGTGGATGGCCAGCTCCGTCTGTCGAAGCCGGCGAACGTGAACGCCATCGGCGGTCGGCTGGTGCTCGGCACCGCGGGGATCTATCGGTATGGATCCGTCTACCTCGCCGCCGCGGAGCAGATTCCGAACGACGCCGGCGTCACCGTCTGCGAGTCGTGCGAGATCAGGACGAACGGCAACGACGAGACGTTCGGACCTCTGATATTGAAACCGGGAGCCACGATCAATACCGGCTTCGGCTCCGCCCGCATCATCCTCGGCGCGGACATCGTGGTCGCCGACGGCGAAGGCTCGAACAACATCAATCTCTACGGACTCGTCTACCTCCCGGCGAGCAGGACGATCAGCGGCAAGTCACGTCTCAAAACCTTCAGCGCGACGAACATCAGCGCGGCGCCGGGCGCGACGCTCACGGTCAGGGGCGGGAACGTCGACCTCGCGGGCGACTGGACCGGTCCGACGATCGTGAACGATTCCGGGGCCCACATCCGGAACCCGAAGAGCGCGGTGATCGCGAACGGCGGCTACATCTCCGGCCAGGCCGCCTCGCTGGTGTCGAACGGCGCGACGGTGGGGCCGTTCAGCGCCGCCGGCGACATCCATCTCGACGGGCGATCGGTGGTGACCTTCCAGACCTACCCGCTGCCGTCCATCACCGCCGGCGGCGTGCTCGATCTCGCGGGGGCGATGTCGTTCGACGCGTACTACACGCGCGAGCCGGGCAAGAGCTATCTCCTGATGTCGAACGCCGGTCCGGGCGCCGTTCGCGGCACGTTCAACGCCACGCCCGAAGGCGCGACGCTCAACGGCGGCTCGCTGCGGATCACGTACGCGGGAGGCGACGGGAACGACGTCGTGCTGACCGACATCTCGCGTGTTTTCACGGGCATCACCACCGACGTCTCCAACGGCACGCAGGTTCCTGCCGCCACATCGCTCACCATCAACGCCACCGTCGCGGGATATGCGCCGGGGAAACCGCTCCCCACCGGCAGCCTCACGTTTCACGAAGGGACGACGACGCTCGCCGTCGTGCCGCTGAGCGCGGGCAAGGCGTCGCTGGCCATCGGCACGCTGACACCCGGTCTGCATACCATCACCATCGACTACCCGGGCGATGCGGTCTGGGCGCCGTCGACGGTCGACGTCAGGCTCTCCGTGTTGCATCCGGTGCCGGAGATCACGTCGCTGAGTCCTTCCAGCGCGAAGGGAGGGAAGGCCGTCACCTTTTCGATCTTCGGCAGGAACTTCGTCGACGGCTGCGTCGTTTACGAACGGAACTTCGGCATTCCGTCGCAGTTCATCTCCTCGACCGAATTACGGGCGACGCTCGACCTGACGTTCCACAACGTCGCGGGGACGACGAGCATCAGCGTCTCGAATCCGGGTCCCGGCGTCCTCAACTCCAACGCGCTGCCGTTCGAGATTCTCGCTCCCGATGTGCCGTCCGGTTCCGGATTGACGGTGGGAACGAATTACGCCGAGGCGAACGTCACTCCTTCCGCAACGACGGCCTGGATGAGCGTGCTGTACGAGAACGCGAAGCGCCTCTATCACACCAGCTACAACGTCCTCACCGACTCCGACGGCGACGGCATGGTCCGCCTGAACTACGACTTCCCGTACCAGACCGGAGAGATCGGCGTCGTCGACATGGCGACCGGCAAGGTGATCGTCGACGGTCCGCTCGGTGCCGGCAGGGAGCTGCCGTTTCCCGACGACGCGTTCGACCTCGGGCCGAACGGCAAGCTCTCGCGGCTGACGCTCCGCCAGTCGCGCAGCTACATCCTCTGGGTCCGTCGCGGCAGCGGCGCCTGGTTCCTCTACGGCCCCGACGGCGGAACCGCCGACGCCGACCGCCTGCGGAACGGAACCTTCACCGCGCTGACGTCGCAGATGCAGCGGATCGACGACAGTCCCGAGCCGCCCGACCGCTTCGACGCCGGCGACGTCCTCCTCGTCATCGACGAAGAGACGTTCTCCTGGTTCGGCGGCACGATCGGATCGCGCCTGCACGCCTCCACCGCCGCGACGACGCTCGACGTCGGCGGCGATGGCGTGGCCCTCGAAGGCTCCCCACTTCACTTCACGATCCTGCGCGCCGGCCGCAGTGATGGTGTGACGACCGTGCATTACGCGACGAAGGACGGTACGGCCGTTCCCGGTCTCGACTATCAGGCCGTCAGCGGCGACGTCACGTTCAACCCCGGCGAGTTCGCGAAGACGTTCACCTTGCCGACGGTCAACGACGCCGTCTACGCCGGCGCCCGCGACCTGTCGTTCACCATCAGCGACGCCGCCGGCGCGGCGATCCATACCGCCTCGATCAACGCGCTGATCTGGGAGAACGATCCGCTGCCGGCGATCAACGGCACGACCGTGACGGTGCAGGAGGGCGGGCCGGGCACCCATACCGTGCAGATTCCATTCACGCTCACCGGCGCGACGCGCGTCGGCGCGAGCCTCATGTGGCAGCTCGGGTTTTCACCCGCTCCGGGAAATTTCGGGAAACTCGTGTTCGCGCCGGGCGAGACCTCGAAGAGCGTCGAGGTGCACTACGACGGCGACGACGTGCCGGGACCGGATTTCACGATCGAGGTCATCACCAGCTCCGCCAATGGCGCGACCGCGCCGAAAAGCCCGCCGCAGCTGAAGATCATCGACGACGATCAGCCGCGGCTGTCGATCAACGACGTCGTGGTGAAGGAAGGCGACAGCGGCCCGGCGACGGCGACGCTCGACGTGACGATGAGCAGCGCCGCGACGAAGCAGATCACGGTGTCGTACGCGACGGCGGACGGCAGCGCGACCGCGACCGGCGATTACACGGCGGCGTCCGGAACGCTCACCTTCGCGCCGGGCGAATTGAAGAAGACGATCAATGTCAACGTCACGGGCGACACGAACAAGGAGCCGAACGAGATCTTCGTCGTCAGCCTGAGCAATCCGGTGAACGCGTCTCTCGGCCGTTCGGCCGGCGCGGTGTCGATCCTCGACGACGACAACGGCGAGCTTCCGTCGCTCTCGATCGGCGACGCGCGCGTGCGGGAACAGGACTATTCCGACGCGCCGCCGCCCGCCGGCTTCGTCGTCCAGCTCTCGTTCGCGTCCGCCACGCCGGTGCTCGTCGATTACGCCACCACGGCGGCGACGGCGACGCCCAACGTTGATTACAAGACCACCAACGGGACGCTGACGTTCGCGGCCGGCGAGACGCAGAAATTCATCACCGTCCCGATCGTCGGCGACTTCACGCCGGAGCCGGACGAGACGTTCCGTGTGACGCTGACCAATCCCCGCGGCGCGACGATCACGCACGCCGACGGCACCGGCACGATCGCCGACGATGACACGCCGCCTCCCGTACCGACGCTGTCGATCGCCGACGTCGCGCTTTCCGAGGGCAACCAGGGGACGAGCGTCGTGACGTTCACCGTGACGCTCAGCACCGCCGCTCCGGCCGTCGTGACGGTGTCGTATGCGACCGTCGACGCCACCGCCGTCTCTCCGGTCGACTACCTCGGCACGAGCGGCGAGCTGCGTTTCCAGCCGGGCGAACGGACGAAGACGATCAGCGTCAACGTCAACGGCGACACGCTGCCCGAAGCGGACGAGAGCTTCGCCGTCGTGCTGCTGAATGCGGCCGGCGCGAAGCTCGATCCCTCGTCGGCGAGCTGCGTGATTCTCAATGACGACGGAGCGCCGCCCTCAACGCGAGGCAGGCCCTCCCGGCACTGAACCGAACTTCTCGCCGAAGAAATCGCCGACCATCCACGCCGGACGTTGCGGCGCTCTTTGTGTTCGAAGCGCTGCAGCCGCTCAATCGGCGTGATCGCCCTCAGGATTGTGGCCACGTCGCGATTGGAGGCGCGTGTCTCGCGCGCGCATGGGTCGCCGCCTAGACCCCCTCACCGCCAGGCCGGAGATTCGATAGGGCGCGAGGATCCCGTCGGGCCGAAGCGGCATGGGCACGATTCGAAACGGCGAATCTCCAACAGCATGCGCTAACGTATGAGCTCATGCCCAGTCTGTTCGTCGTGATGCCGTTCGGTGAAAAGCTTGTTCTTATGTCCCATGAAGCACGATGTCGAATCCGAGGCGTTCGAGGTTGCGTTCCACGATCCGGATGCCCAATGGGCCACGGCTGACGACTGGGACTTCAGCGGGTAGCATTACCTCCCGAACTTCTCGCCGAAAAAGTCGCCTGCGGTCCACGCCGGACGTTGCGGCGCGTTCGCCGCGGTCCAGGCGATGAGAAGTTCGTCTGCGCGTTACTTCAAGACGTTGTTGGGTTGAGGATGCCGGCGCGTGTCACGGCCCGGTACACAGCGCCCATGCCCTCCTCACCGAGCAGGCCGGAAATTCGATAAGGCCCGAGCATGTCGTCGGGCTGAAGAGGCATGACCGTACGGCAGGCCGGTGATTGACTCGGACGCGAGCGTCATCTCAAAATCGCAGCCATCCCGCATGAAGACTCGCGCACTCGCCGCTTTCTTCGCCACCCTTCTTTCCGTTCCGCTCTTCGCTTCGTCGCATGTCTGGACAGGCGCGGCCGATGGTCTGTTCTCGAATTCCGCGAACTGGGCCGGCGGCTCGCCCGCGGGCGATGCCGCGGCGGAGCTGACGTTCCCGAACGGACCGGCGGTCACGCATTTGACGAACGACATCAGCGGTCTGAACCTCCGCGCGATCACGTTCAGCGGCGGCGGATACGAGATCGCCGGTACGGCGATGACGTTCTCGGCGGCGGCGATCCGCGACACGTCGGCGCGATCGAACGTCATCGCGTCCGACATCATTCTGGCCGGCATCTCGACCATCACCGCGGCCGAGGGCTTCTATCCGGACAATGCCGCGCTTTCGTTCACCGGCACGATCAGCGGTTCCGGCGGCGTGACTCTCGACGGCGAGGGACGAACGATCTTCGGCGGAACGAACGCCAACAGCTACCGCGACACGACGCTCGTGCGTGCGGGCGAGTTGCGGCTTTCCAAGCCGCCGAACGTGAATGCGATCGGCGGTCCGCTCATTCTCGTCCAGGGCGATGTTTCTCTGGCCGCCGGCGAGCAGATTCCGAACGACGTCAGCGTCACGATCGGCGACGACAGCACGATTCGTCTCGGCGGCAACGACGAGACATTCGGTCCGTTGAAGATGCTCGGCGACAGCTCGATCACCGGCGGTCGCGTCATTCTCGGCGCCGACCTTGCGGTCGGTGGCAGCGGGTACACCGACGTCACGATCGACGCGATGCTCTATCTCCCGGCCAGCCGCGCGATCCGCGTGGCGGAGGCCTATCACGGCTTCACGGCCCGCAATGTCACCGCGGTGCCGGGAGCGACGCTGACCATCGACGGCGGGAACGTCGAGATCGACGGCAACTGGAGCGGCGCCACGATCCTCAACGATTCCGACGCTCGAATCTTGAACCGGAACACCGCCGTCACGCTGAACGGCGGCAGCATCACCGGCGAGGCACGATCGCTGATTTCCAATGGCGGCACGGTGAATCTGTTCGACGCCGCGGGTGACATCCGTCTCGACTCCCGATCGGTGGTGATGTTCCGCGACGACGTTCCGGCAGTCGTGGCCGGCGGCGCGGTGGAGATCGGCGGCGTGTTGTCGATCGGCGCGCCGCTGCGTCACGCCGGAAAGACGTCCGTCGCGGTGTTGAACAACGGCCCGGAACCGGTGCGCGGCTCGTTCAACGCGGCGCCCGAGGGGGCGTCGATCGATGACGGTCTCTTTACGATCTCGTACCGCGGTGGCGATGGGAACGACGTCGTGCTGACGGATGTCTCGCGCCTCGAGCCGGAGATGCATGTCGAGCTCTCCGCCGATGAGGTCCGCGCCGGCACGGCGATCGCGGTGATCGCGACGATCGCCGGCCATGCGCAGTGGGATCCGCCCGCGCCGGGCGGCTTCATCACGTTCCGCGAGGGGACTACGATCTTTTCGACGGAGCCATTGAACGGCGGCCAGGCCGCGCTGTCGCTCGTTCCGCTGCCGCCCGGCCGCCACGAGATCACGATCGACTACTCCGGCGACAGCGTCTGGCTTCCGGCAACGCAGCAGGTCGAAGTCGTGGTTACGCATCCCTTGCCGGAGATCACGTCGCTGAGCCCCTCGGGCGGCAAGGCCGAAACCATCCTCACGTTCGCGGTCTTCGGGAAGAATTTCGTCCAGGGGGCGCAAGTCATTTCGTCTCCCTTCCTCGTCTCGACGGAATACATCTCCTCGACCGAGCTGCGCGCGACGATCGATCTGACTCGCTGGCACGATGCCGGAACATTCGAGATCAGTGTCGCGAATCCGGGGCCGGGCTCGCTCTACTCGAATCATCTGACGCTCGAGATTTTCCCCGCCGATCCCCGGCCGCCAACCGGAATGACGCTCGGTGCGACATACGCCGAGGTGAAGGTCACTCCGTCCGCCACGACGGCCTGGCTCGCCGTTCTTTGGGATTACAGCCGTGTCCCGGCCGCGGTTAGCGCCCGCTACACGACGCTTCCGGACACCGATGGCGACGGCGTCGTTCGCTGGGACATCGGCGTGCCGATTCAGACAGGGGAGATCATCGCCGTCGACATGTCGTCGGGCCGATTCACCGCGGACGGTCCGCGCGGCGGCGCCGAGCATCTGCCGTTCCCCGACGACATATTCGACCTCGGGCCGAACGGGAAGGTGTCGCGCCTGCGGCTTCATCAAGGCCGCAGCGAGGTGCTGTGGGTGAGGCCGGGAGCGGGTGCCTGGTTCATCGAGGGGGAGGACGGCGGCAGTGCCGATTCCGATCGGATCGAGGACATGATTTTCACCACGCTGACGTCGTCGATGCGGCCGGTCGGCGGCAGTCCTGCTCCGCCCGACAGTTTCAATCCCGGCGACCTGCTTTTCGTCATCGACGGTCTCCAATTCCGCTGGTTCGGCGGCGCGATCGGTACGCATCTGCAGCCGTCGACCGCCGCGCCGACGCTCACCATCGGCACGAATTTCATGGTCACCGAGGGAGACGCGCTTCGCTTCTCCATCGAGCGCCGCGGCCGCGCCGACGGCGTGACCACGGTGCATTACGCGACGAAGGACATCCAGTCGGTGACCGGTCTCGACTACCCGGCGGCGAGCGGTCTCGTGACGTTCAATCCCGGCGAGTTCGTGAAGACGATCACGGTGCCGACGATCGATGACCATGTCTACGCCGGCCGGCGCGAGCTGTCGTTCGTCATCAGCGACGCTTCGGGCGCGACGATCAAACAGGACAGCGTTCGCGCGTTCATTCTCGACAACGATTCGCGGCCGTTCGTCGGCGCGCCCGATGTTTCGGTGCCGGAGGGAGGAGCGGGGATGCACCACGTGCAGGTTCCGTTCACTCTCACCGGCGTGACGCGACTCCCGGTGAGCGTGAGCTGGCAGGCCGGCCCGGAGAGCTCGGGAACGCTCTTCTTCGCCCCCGGCGAGACGTCGAAGACCGCGGATGTGCTCTTCGAAGGGAACGACACGCCTGAGCGCGACCGCGTGATCGCGATCTCTCTGAGCACCTCCTTCGACGCCGACGTGCCGGACCGCTTTCCGCGGCTGACCATCATCGACGACGATCTGCCGCGCGTATCGATCGATGACGTGACGGTAAAGGAAGGCGACAGCGGCACGACCACGGCGACGTTCAACGTGACGCTCGACGTACGCGCGCCGCGGCCGGTGACGATTTCGTGGGCCACGGCGGACGGCACCGCGACCGCGGGCGCCGACTACTTGGCAGCATCCGGAACGCTCACCTTCGCGCCGGATGAGCAGGAGAAAACGATCGACGTGGCGGTCATCGGCGATGCGGCGAAGGAAGGGAACGAGCTGTTCGTCGTCAATCTGAGCGGCGCCGCGCTTTCCCGTTCCGCCGGCGTGGTCACGATTCTCGAAGATGACCCGCCCGTCCCGCCGTCGCTGTCGATTGCCGACGTCCGGGTGCGCGAGGCGGATCAGGCGATCTTCATCGTCGAGCTCTCCGCGCCGTCAGCATCGACGGTCCTCGTCGATTACCAGACAGCGGCGGCGACGGCCTCGGCGGACGATTTCTACAGCGCTGCCGGGACGATCACGTTTGACCCGGGCGAGACGCAGCGTGCCATCGACGTGTATCTGATCAGCGATCTTGTTGCCGAGCCGGATGAGACGTTCCGCGTCGTGCTCACCAATCCACGCAACGCCACGATCGAGCGGGGCGAAGCGATCGGCACGATCGTCGACGACGATCTGACCTCGGCTCCCTCTCTCTCCATCGGCGACGTGACGGTGAAGGAAGGGACGACCGTCGCGACGTTCATCGTGACGCTCAGCGCCGCGGCCACGCAGGCGGTGACGGTTTCGTACTCGACCGTCGATGCCGGCGCGACCTCACCGGCGGATTACATCGGCACGCGCGGCGACCTCCGCTTCGAGCCGGGCGAGACGACGAAGACGATCAGCGTGATCGTCAACGGCGACGGGATTTCGGAGGGGACCGAAGAGTTTGCGGTCGTGCTGTCGAATGCCCTGGGAGCGACGCTCGGGAGTGCGGCGGGGCGGGGGGTGATCGTGGATGACGATCCAGTCCCGACGTCACCGCGAGGCAGGCCCTCCCGGCACTGAACCGAACTTCTCGCCGAAGAAATCGCCCGCGGTCCACGCCGGACGTTGGGCCCCGTTCGCCGCGGCCCAGGCGATGAGGAAGTTCGTCTGCGCGTACTTCACGCCGGTGGCCCAGTCGAACGGCTGGTTCATGTCGTCCTTCGGCGTGTGGTAGATCGTGCGCAGCCACTCCTTCGTCACCTTGTCGCCGTCGATGGCCGGATCGGCGCTGGTGGAGCCGGTCTTGAGGCTGATGGCGGGGACGCCTTCCTTCACGAACGAGTACTGATCGCTGCGGATGAAGCGCACTTCCTCCGGAATCGGATCGGGACTGATGGTCAGGCCGACGCTCTCCGCCGCTTCACGCGCCACGGCGCCGAGCGAGGTGTGCTCGCCGCCGAGGGCCACGAGGTCCTTCGCCGGAAAGAGCATCAGGAACATGTCCATGTTGATGTCGGCCACGATCGTGCCGCCGATGGGCGGATGCGACGCGAGGTACTCGGAGCCCTGTTCGCCCTTCTCCTCGCCGGTGAGGGCGACGAAGAGCATGGAGCGCTCCGGCGGCTGCGGGAGCGACGTGAAGGCGCGGGAGATCTCGAGCATCGCCGCGATGCCGGAGGCGTTGTCGTACGCGCCGTTGTGGATGCGATCGCTGCCGTTGCCGTGATCGCCGAGGTGATCGAGATGCGCGGAGACGACGACGTACTCGTTGCGGCGCTCGGGATTGGAGCCGGGGAGCGTGGCCAGCACGTTCTCGCTCGCCGCCTCGGCGAACGTCGAGACCGTGCGGATCGTCGCCGAGACGTTGAGCGGGAACGAGTGCGCGATGTTTTTCTCCGCGTCGGCGAGCAGTTGCTCCGGCGTCAGCGGCGCGCGGACGAAGAGCAGCTTCGCCCCGGCGCGGCTGATCGAGCCGTTGGCGCGGACCTGCGGCAACGTGTCGGCCGGCCGGCCTGCCGCGTCGAGGTAGCGCATCGAGGCCATGTCGCTCTGCCGCGCGCTCTTTTCGAACGAATAGCGCGCTTCGTCGGCGTTGCTGCGCAGCGCGATGACGCCGATCGCGCCATGCTCCGCGGCGATCTGCTCCTTCACCAGGCCGCCCGAGTAGTAGGCGCGCTGATCGTTGGCGAAGGTCGACGGCGCGCCGCTGATGACCACCACGATCTTTCCGTTCGCGCGGATCGAGGCGTAGTCGTCGTGCTTCAGCTCCGGCGCGGTGATGCCGTAGCCGGCGAAGACGAGCGGCGCGGTGATCTCGTCGTTGTCGTTCAGGAAGCCGGGACGCAGAAGGAAATCTTTTTTCACTTCGAGCGCGACGTCGCGCTTACCGTCGTGAATGACGAACGTGCATCGCGGCGCGACGAGCTTCGAGCTGCGGAAGCGGATGTGTTGAAAGTACGAGCCGTCGTCGCCGGCGGGCTGCAATCCGAAGGAAGCCAGCTGCGCGGCGACGTAGCGCGCCGCGATCTCGAAGCCGCGGCTGCCGGTCTCCCGTCCTTCGAGAAGATCGTCGGCCAGAAAGCGGATGTGCGAGGCGATGGCGCCGGGGCGGATGGGTGGGGGGACAGGCGGCGGCGTTTGAGACCACACCGGAAGAGTGAGGAAAAGGGAGATCACGAGGGACGATTTCATTGGCGGTAGAGTGTAGCGCTATCATCGCCCGCGCTTTGGCCCGCCCTCGCTCGAACCTCCTCGCCTGGCTCTTCATCGTTGCGTCGGCTCTCGTCGCCAACCTTGGATCGACGCCGCTCTACGACGCCGACGAAGGGCGCAACGCCGAAGTCGGCCGGGAGATGGCGGCGACGAACGACTACGTCATGCCGCGCATCGACGGCATGCCGTACCTCGACAAGCCGATCGTCTACTTCGCGGCCGAAGCGGCGGCGATGGAAGTCCTCGGGCCGACGGAGTTCGCCGCGCGCCTGCCGGCGGTGCTCTTCACCCTGGCCACCGCGCTCGTCGTCTGGTGGTTCGCGAAGCGGGTGTGGGACGAGGAGTCCGCGCTCGTCGCGGCGATCGCGTATCTGACGATGCCGCTCGTGCTGGCGTTCGCGCGCACCGTGATCTTCGACAGCGCGCTGACGTTTTTCATGGTCGTGGCCATCGTCGCGTTTTTTGTGGAGAAGCCGACATTGGCCTGGGCCGCGGTCGGCTTCGGCGTCATCACCAAGGGCCCCGTCGCCATCGCCGTGCCGCTGCTCGTCGCCATTCCGTTCGCCATCAAGCAGAAGAAGTTCCGTTCGCTGTTTTCGTGGTGGGGGCTCGTCGCCTTCGTCGCCATCATCGCGCCGTGGGTCTGGGCCGTGTCGCAGGTCGTCCCCGATTTCCTGCACTACGTCCTCGTCACCGAGACCGCGCAACGGCTGGCGACGAAGGCGCTCAAGCGCACCGGACCGCCGTGGTACTTCATCCCGTACGTGATCGGCGGCGCGCTGCCGTGGATCATCGTGGCGATCGCGAACGCGAAAGAATTTCGCAGGAAGCTCGATCCGGCCACGCTCTACGCCATCCTCTGGATCCTCATCCCCTTCATCTTCTTCTCCATCTCGCAATCGAAGCGGCCGCAGTACATTCTGCCGGTGATGCCGGCGATCGCGCTGCTCGTCGCGCGCGCCACGAAAGGGTTCCGCGACGCGGCGATCGCCTGGATCGTGCTCGGAGTGGCGTTGCTCGTCGCGCCGCCGTTCCTGAAGATGCGGCCGGAGCTCCTCGACGCGGCGAAGTCGTCGGCGCTCGCGCTCGGCATCGTCGTCCTCGCCGGCGGAATCGTGGCGCTGCTGGTGAAGCGGCGCGAGGTGCTGATCATCGCGCTGTCGATGCCGGTGGTGGCGATTCCGATCCTCGCCGATCCGATCATGAAAGCGATCGGCGAGCGCCGCTCCGCGCATGCGTTCGCCGCGCAGGTGCGCCCGCACGTGACGCCGTCGACGGAGATCGTCGGCATCGAGGCCTACACCGGCTCGCTGCAGTTCTATCTGCAGAAGCCGATCATCGTGGTGACGCCCGACGCCGAGGAGTTCACCAGCAACTACATCATTCGTCATTACGCGCAGTTCGCCGGCGGACAGTGGGCCGTTCGCCGCAGCCTGACCCTCGACGGCGATCGCGTTTACGTCGTGCGGAACGACGACCGCGCCAATCGTGTTCTGCTCGAGAGTCGCGGCAAACACCTCATCGCCTCGGCGGCCCATTTCGTGGCATACAAGTAAAGTGCTGAGTACTGAGTGCTGGGTCCTGAATGGACTCTGTGATCAGCACTAAGCACTCAGCACCAAGGACAGCTCTTAGATGTGCGGAATCTACGGAATGATCTCGGAGAGCGGAACCGCGCTGCGGTTCCCCGACCTGGCCGTGCAGATGGGCGACGCGCTCAAGCATCGCGGACCTGACGGACACGCCGTGCTGACCAATCCGCACGCCGTGATCGGCACGGCGCGGCTGCGCATCATCGATCTGCATGAACGCGCCGACCAGCCGTTCGCTGCGCCCGGCTCGCAGGTCTGGCTGGAGTGCAACGGCGAGATCTACAACGCGCAGTCGATCCGCGCGCGGTTTCCCGACTATCCGTTCCGGTCGCACTCCGACGTCGAGGCTATCCTGCCGCTCTACCTCGAGCGCGGCACCGACGCCATTCCGATGCTCGACGGCATGTTCGGCCTTGCCATCTGGGACAACCGGACGCGCACGCTGATCCTGGCGCGCGATCGCGCCGGCGAGAAGCCGTTGTTCTACACGCGCGTCGGACGGGAGATCGTCTTCGCCTCCGAGCTGCAGTGCATCCTCCAGCATCCGGAGATCTCGAAAGAGCTCGATCCGATCGCCGTCGCCGAGTACCTCCGCCTCGGCTACGTGCCCGAGCCGCGCACGATGTTCAAGTCGATCCGGCGCGTCGAGGCCGGGACGTTCATCCGCTTCGGTGACTTGGGCCAACAGACGTTCCGCTATTGGGATCCTGCGTCGTTCGTCATCGAGCCGCGCTCGCCGCGCGACGCCGTGGCGGAGCTGCAGCGGCTGTTCGAGAACGCCGTCACGAAGCAGGTGATGAGCGACGTGCCGGTCGGCGTCTTCATCAGCGGCGGACTCGATTCGTCGCTGCTGGCGACGCTCGCGTCGCGCGCCATCGGCGTCGACAAGGTGCACACGTTTTCGGCGCAGTTCGCCGAGGCGTCGTATGACGAGAGCGGGGACGCGGCGGAGCTCGCGAAGTGGATGCGCACGACGCACATCCCGGTGCGCACGGACGAAGAGACGCTGCTCGAGGCGCTGCAGCACGTGACGAACGGCGTGGCCGAGCCGATCGCCGACGCCGCGGTGCTGCCGACGTTCCTCCTGGCGCGCGAGGCGCGCAAGCATGTGAAGGTCATCCTCAGCGGCGAAGGGGCGGACGAGTTGTTCGGCGGCTATCCGACCTACCTCGGGCACAAGATCGCGCCGAAGTACGACGCGCTGCCGGCGTTCCTGCGGCGCATGGTGAGAGGCGGCGTCGCGAAGCTGCCGTCGTCGGGAAAGAAGGTCACGCTCGAGTTCCTGCTCAAGCGCTTCGTCTCCGACGCGGAGAAGCCGTGGGTGGAGCGGCACCTCTCGTGGTTCGGCACGGGACTGCCGGCCGACATCAACGCGGTGGGCGAGATGCCGGAGCTTCCGAGCGCCGGTCCGTACCCGAACGATCCGCTCCTCGGCGCGATGCTGCTCGACTACCGCGGCTATCTCCGCGACAACCTCCTGGTGAAAGTCGACCGCGCGACGATGCTGTCGTCGGTCGAAGCGCGCGCGCCGTACCTCGATCACTACCTGACGTCGTTCGCGCTCTCGCTCCCGGCGCAGCTGCGCGTGCGCGGCTTCGAGACGAAGTGGGTGCTGAAGAAGGCGGCGGAGAAGTGGCTGCCGAAGTCCGTGATCTATCGCCGCAAGCGCGGCCTCTCCGTGCCGATCGCGTCATGGATCAATCACGGATTGCGCGGCGAAGTCGATCGCCTGCTTGCGCCCGAACGTTTGCGCGCCGATGGCCTGATGAACGAGCGCCGTGTGACCGCGCTGTTGGACGAGCATCGCACCGGCCGCGCGAATCACGCCAAGGCACTCTGGGCGATCGTCATGCTGCAGTACTGGCTGGAGAAGTGGGGCTAGTTGTTGTCGGTCTTCGTCGGCGGAATGAACGCCCCGTAGCGCAGCTGCGACGCCACTCTCCGAACCGCCGAATCGCGTGACGCCGCGAGGTGGTGGGCGACTTCCTCGTCGAAACCGGTTACGCAGAGGCGGACGATGTTGCCCAGCTCCGCGATCTCGAACGGCTTGCGGATCACGCCGGCGACGATGTTCGGATCGACCTTCTTGAAGCGCTGATCGGCGTAGGCCGTGATGACCAGGACCACCGGCTTGTTCGGCGGCGGATGGCTGCGCAGAAATTCGATGACGCCGAAGCCGTCGACGCGCGGCATCATCAGATCGAGGAGGATGACGGAGTAGTCGTGCTCCCGGAGGCGATCGATCGCTTCCTGGCCGTCGGCGACGCAATCGACGTCGAGCCGCTCGCGCCGGACGACCGTGCAGAGCAGCTGCCGGATCGACGGGTCGTCGTCGGCCACCAGGACGTGTGCTTCGTGTTCGTAGTCCACTTCAGCCGTAGTTATCTGAAAAAACAGTGCCAGCGGCTGAGGCGCCGCAGGTTATGAAGAGTCAATGGCTTACAGTGAGGCAGCTGGGCTCGGCGGCTCCCGCCTTGCCGTTCGCGTGCGAGAAACAGCCACCTATACGTTCCGCCATACATATTGACTTCCCTGTTGACTTCCCTGTCTCCGGCGCCTTACATTGTCCCATTCCCAGAAAATCTCATGCCGGAGCTCTTCTCGATAAACGGGGCTGTCAACGAGGTCAGAGGCGCCCCGGAAGAGTTGGTTTGTCGATGAAAGCGATTCTTCTTGCGTTGCTGTTCGGCGCGATGGCCGTCAACGGCCAGGAAGTCATCGAGACCTGGGACGGCTCTTACCGGGCGTTCCAGGACGAACAGGGCCGGTATGTGCGGCTGGAGAGCTCTGACGGAATCGTCCTCCACTATCTTTATGATTCACCGGCGGCGACGGCGGAAACCGGCGTGGCCGTTCGCGTCAGCGAGACGGTGACGCTGACGGTCCGGTACAACGACCGCGGCGATTTTTCGGCGCCCGGACTTCCGAACGTCAGCATGGTTCCGGATTCCCATGACCGCACACTGGAGATCCGCGCCGGCGACAAGCCGATCGCCACATTCGCCTACCGCCCCGACAAATACATCGCCGGCGTCTCGCTGCCCGGACATCTCTCCATGCGCCTCACTCCGCCCGACGCGCGTCAGCACGTGCGGCAGATCCTGCAAAGCGGCGCCGGTACAGTCATTGGACTGGCCGACGTGGTGAGCTCGGCGGCCGTGGTCGGAATGTGGAGCGGGTTTACCTTCGACACGGTTGCCGGATCGCTCGGCTTCAATCCTCGACCACTCACCTTCAAGAAAAGTCCTGTCGGCTACCTGACGACGGCGCGCGACAGGAAGGGCAGGGTCGCGCTCTATATCGTTTCCGCCGGCGGGCAGAGCGTCGGCTTCACGCCGGATGGCGTGGCCCGTTATTACGACCTCACGGCGGAAATATTCGATTCGGAAATCCCGGCGGGTAGTGATCTCGGCATTTCCGTTTCTCTCGATCAGAACAAGGCCGCGCCGGAGCACATCACGCTCACCGCGGACGGGACGCTGGGCATGTATGTCGAGGAGCCCGCCGACGGCGCGATTTACGCCGCGTGGGTCGAGCCGGGCGAAGTCATCAAATATTCGCGGGCCACGGCCGAGAAAATCACTCGCGCGAGTCGCTGATCCCGGCGCCGTCCGGCGCATAGGATTGTGCTGACAGCGCCGAAAAAACCGCCCCGCCGTCCCTCTCCACTACAAGCGCATACAGAACACGATCCGGTCGTTCACCCGGCGATCGACGGCCGATCTTCGTTCGCGTGAGTTTCATCGCGTCCACAATCCCGTTGCATGTCCGTAACTCCATTATTCAACGTAGGGAAAAGATGCTCCCATAAGTGTCTACGTAAATATTGACATAGGCGTGGCGGCGACCTAAGTTGCTGGCGGTCCCAACAATTCAACTTGCGGAGTAAAGAGTGAGACAACTTTGCGTGGCGCTGGGTATCGTGTGCGTGTCCCTCGAAATTTCTGCTCAGAACGTCGTGACCGTCAGCAATGGATCGACGTATTCGTACCTCACCAACAGCACTGGTCAGATCACCACGATTACGAATGACGATGGTTCCGGCGTCGCGTTCGATTACGACTCCGCCGGCACGGAAGTGGGTACGTCAGTGCAGGCCGGGCCGATGTGGCTGACCGTTCGCCATGTGGTGCTCGGCAACACCGGTTATGTAGCGGCAATGGGCCTCCCGGCGCTGCAGATCAATCACGATGCGCTCGGCCGTACGATCGACATTACGGCCGACCCGAATATCCACATCGATCAGGGTGGTGAAATCGTCGTCGAGGCCAGCAACCCGTCGTGGTTTGCGCCGCACAGTTGGACGGCGGCCTCGTTCACATACGACACGGCCGGCCGTCTCACGTCGACAACCTTGAGCGACGGTCTTTCCCTTCAGTTGGGAACGCCCGACGGCGCCGGAATCGTCCATCAGACCCTGTACGGCGCGCAGGGCAACACGATCGCCGAAGCCTCAGCGGTTGGCGCGGCGCGCGGCGTGCGTATCGTGCCGGCGCACCTGGACGCCGTCGCCGCCGGACTCGGGTTCGGACATCAGTGGGCTGAATCGCTGACGTTCGAAACGACGGCGAGCGGATATCTGACCACCGCGTTCGACGCCGATCATTCGCCGGTGCTTTATCTCGTCGACGTCGGTCCGTATCGCGTCGGATTTTCAACCGACGGCACGCCGCTGTTCTACGATGTCCAGCCCTCTTACGAATCGATCAGCGAAGCGAGCGGCGAGGAGCCGGCGCCGCTGCTCGCGGGCGTGGCGCCGAACCACATCGTTGTGGTGGCGGACGGCCGCGCCGGCTTTTATCTCGATCATCCTGCCGACAGTGCGTTGTATAGCGCCTGGACGGAATTGGACACATCCGGCAACGCGGTACAGCCGTTCGCGGTGCTCGAGCCGTCGTCCTCTTCGTCGCTGAGCATGGATACGAACGCGACCCGTCGATCATCGACGCATCCGCACCTCGTGGCCGCACCCGACTTCATCCGCTTCTACAACACGACGGTCTGCGTGAACGGTTACTGCTGGACGCGGGTCTGGTCCGAGTGGGTCGAGGAAAACAGCGGCGGCGGTGGCGCCGGCAGCGGGGGAGGAAGCGGCCCTCCGGCGGCCGGTGGTAATCCGGGGGCGGCAAAGGGCAATCAGATCAAGGGCGATCCGCAGATGAGCGCGAAGGTCAATCGCGCGCTGACCAACGCCAAGAACAAGTTGAACAGCGCCCGCTGCCGCGCCCTCCTGGACCAGTTGGGTAATTGGGGCAAACTGAGCGACGTAATGAAGGGTCGCAAGTTCAATGATCCCGCCGCCTACATGAACCAGGCGATGTCATACTTGCGCGGAGAGCTGAACACCAAACAGTGCAAGGATGGCGACACCAGAGCGAGTACTACGGTCGGTTCGTACGTCGTGTACGTCTGTCCCGGTTTCACGAATTCCGCCGAGGGAATGGCCGCCGATTATCTGATTCATGAGATGCTGCACTCCCTCGGCCTGGACGAGTACCCGGCTCAGGGCGCGAAGACGAGCCAGCAGATTACGCAGGAAGTGGTCGAGGCGTGTGGGAGCTGACGATGAAGCGGATACTACTGCTTGCGGTTCTATGTGTTGCCAGTTTCGCCGGCGCGCAGGAAATCATCGAAGCGGCGGACGGGTCGGGCTCGTATCGCCCGATCGCCGATCATCACGGCCGTTACATTCGCTTCGAAGGGTCCGACGGCGTGGTTGTCAGCTTCTTCTACGATTCGCCCGATACCACCCTCGATTCCGGTATGGCCATCCGCGTCAACGACAAGGTGACGCTGACGGTCCGTTATCACGGGCGTGACGATCTGTCGGTTGCCGGCCTGCCCAGGGTCAGCATGGTTCGGGATCCGGAGGAGCGCACGCTCGAGATCCGGGCGGACCAGAAGCGCGTCGCCAGCTTCGATTACAGCGCCGACAAATACGTCGCGGGTATTTCGTTGCCCGGCTTTCTCACGATGCGGCTCACTGCGCCGGACCGGAACCATCACGTGCGGCAGACGCTGTACAACGGATCCGGAAAGCTGGTTGGGCAGGCCGAGGTCGTGAGCTCCGCGTATGAAGTCGGTATGTGGCGCGGTGTCGCCTTCGATGGCGTCGCCGCTTCGCTCGGGTTCGATCCGCGATCGCTCTCATATAAAAGCAGCCCGGTCGGGTTTCTGACTACCGGGCGCGATGCGAATCAACGGGTGGCTCTCTACATCGTCAACGTCGGACCTCACTCCGTCGGCTTCACGCCCGACGGCGTGCCGCGCTTCTACGACATCCGCGCCGATCTGCTCGACGCCGACATTGCGCCCGGGAGCGACTGCAGTACGTCCATGGCCATCGATCAGAACAAGGCCGCGCCGGAGCACATCACGCTCACGGCGGACGGAGTGCCGGGCATGTACATCGAAGAGCCGGCGAGCGGAGCGATTTACGCCGCGTGGGCGGAGAACGGCGGCGCGGTTGCGTTCACGAGAGCGGGATCAGAAGGGATCACGCCAGCGACTCCTCGATTCTGATCTCGCTCGTCAGCGTCTTGTACACCGGGCATCGCCGCGCGATCCCGAGCAGCGTCTCGCGCTGCTCGGGCGTGAGGTCGCCGAGGAGCTTGAGCTTCACGTCGAAGCGGGTGGATGTAGCCGGCGGTGGAGGAACCTGCCCGCGGCGCGATTTACGCCGCGTGGGTCGAGCGGGGCGAATTCGTCAGGTATTCGTGGGTCGCGCCCGAACCGATCACGCCGGCCGCTCCTCGATTCTGATCCCGCAATTTAATGCCCGCTTGACGGCACGATGTCGCGTTGCTATCGTGCGCAACCCTCCTTCGGCGAATTCATCCAGAAAGCGATATTCATTGATGCGTGTCCGGTACTGGTTTGCCGTTACGTTCACGGCGTGCTTCGCGGCTTTGCCGCTGAGTGCGGCGACAAGCGTCTTCGGCCCGAAGGCCTACGTCCTGGGTACGGGAAAGCCGCAGACGTTCTCTGACTCGTTCGCCATCGACACGACCGCGTCCTGCGACGGGAAGGCGCTGTACCTTCTGGAAGTTCAAAACCAGGGCGTCGCGAGCGCTACGATCAGCGTCAATGGCGCGCCGCTGGCGGTCGAAAGCGACTTTCAAGCGCCGGCGGTCGCGTTTGAGCGGCAACTGAGCGTCGGCGCGATGAACACGTTGACCGTCGAATTGAAAGGCGGAAAGAGTGGCGCTTCGCTCGTCATCTCGATTCGGCGGCAGATCGAGGAGCACGTCAGTCCGCCGGTAGCGCTCGCGGTGACTGCGGGAAGGACTGTCCTTCAGCGCTCACTCGACGTTCTCGATCCGATGAGCCATTTCTCCATCATCGCTCAGAATGGTGACGGGGACGGGAACCGCGTCAACACCGCCACCGTGCGCGTCAACGGCCTGACGGTGATCGGGGACAATGACCTCAATCGCTCGATCGCACTCGTGCGCAAGCCGCTCAGCCTCGAGTTGCACAACACGATCGACGTGGAGCTGACCGGCCCGACCGGCAGCACGATCAGCATCACGTTCCACCGTCAGCTCGATGAATCGGCCTGCGGCCCACACGCGACCTTCGACAGTCCGGCCGAGCACGCGGTCATCACGACCGCCGGCGTTCTCGTTCAAGGCACAGTGGCGGGCGGGCGCGATGTCGGAGTGACGATCAATGGCGTCAGAGCGGACATCGATCTTTCGCCAACCGGAACAGCCACTGATCCCTTTCATTGGCTTGCGACCGTCATTCCTGACGCTGGTCCGGTGACCCTCCATGCGGTGGCGACGAACGCCGGCGGCGGGAAAGGCGAGACGTCGCGGCCGATCACGTTCGCGCCCGCGCCAAACGCGTTTACTTTCAGGGCGGATCCTGCTTCGGGCGTTGCGCCGCTCTCCGCAGAATTCAACATGTCTCTTCCTGATTCGATGGCGATTGTCCGATACGAGTTTGATCTCGATGGCGACGGTACCTATGAAACGAGCTCGCTTTCGTATCCCGATTCGCTTCATCTCACGTACCCCATACCCGGTATCCGGATCGCCTCAGCGCGGCTCACGACGAATGACGGTGCGGTGCTGACCGCATCCGCGCCGGTCGTCGTCCAGTCATTTGCGGTGATGGACGGGCTGCTGCGCCAGCAGTGGAACAGCTTTACGGCGGCGCTCGCGGCGGCTGATGTGGACAAGGCGTTGGCGCAACTTGCGGATGGCGAAGTGCGGACAAAGTACAAGCCGGCGCTGGACCTCATCCGTCCGACGCTTCCGCAATTTGCCGCGGGCCTGGAAACCATCGAGCCGGTCTGGATTTCGGCGAACGCCGCCCACTACCTTCTCATCAGAAACGAGGAGGGCCGGCGGCACGGCTACCATATCTACATGGTTCGCGACGCGAGCGGCCGCTGGAAGATCTCGCAATTCTGATCATGCGTCGACGCTGGTTTTTCCTTTTCTGGTTCTGTGTGGCGCTCATCGGTTGCCACCGCCTGCTCGGACCGTTCACGTATTACTCGGATCCCATCCATGGACGGGTGATCGACGAAGAGACGGGACAGCCGTTGCCGGGTGTCGTCGTGCTCGCCGACTGGACGATGGTCGGATACGGAGGTGACGCCGTGCTGCACACCGCCGAAACGATGACCGATAAGAACGGGGCGTACACGATTCCGGCGATGCCGCGAAAGATTCGCCGTCCGTTCAAGTGGCTCGACTACCGAGATCCTGAATTGTGGTTGTACAAACCGGGGTACTCCTGCCTGTGGCGCGCAAACAACGACGCGTACATTACGCCGATCTCGCCGGTCGGCGTCGACGTCGTGACAACCACGCTCTCCGACGGGCGGGTTATCACCGATGGTTCCTATTCGAGCGCGTCGAAGCGGTTCAGCTACTGGAATGGGAAGGTCATCCCGTTGACGCGGCCACATTCGCTCGAGGCCGAAATTCGCGTATGGGAATTCGCGAATTTTGTCCCCGGCGCCGTCGGTGTGACGCCGCCGAAGGCGCCGCTGTGGTGGCACGCGCTTGCGGAAGAGTACCGGCAGCGCCCGAAAGGCGAGAACAATTCATGGGGAAACCCGCAAGAAGACATCGACTATTGGCGTGAGAAGAACAAATGAAACATAGGCTGCTTTTGATTTGCACCTTGGTCCTTCCATGCGCGACGGGGGCTCACGCGTACGTACAGCTCGTGCACCAACGCATCACGGAGGCAGCCTTTAACCGCCTCCAAATCGATTTCACGCACCGCCTCGGTATTGCCCGTGATCAAGGACTGAATGGCTTCCGTCCGATCCGTCTCATGTCCCAGGGCGCCGATGACGAAGATCAAAATATCCGCAGCATCAACCACTTCTACGATCCCGCACACGATGCGCCGCTGACCGTTCTGGCACTCTTCTGCACACCGCCGCCGGGGTCGAACACCGCGCCTGCCTGGGCTCTGGGATCCAGTGGTCTCTGGAATGAATTCAGTCTGAAGGACGCAAATGACCATTACCGCAAGGCGCTGGTCAGCCTGCAAAAGGACATCCGTACGACGGAGACCGCACGTCTCTTCCTGACGCTTGGCCACGTCGTTCATCTCGTGCAGGACATGGCGCAGCCCGAGCACACGCGTAATGACCAGCACCTGCCCCACACGGAGCTGTTCCTGAGCAACGGCACCAAGGCCAGTCTGTACGAAGAATGGGGTATCCCCAATATCGCGAGCACCGATCCGGCGCAGCCGCCGATCATCGATTACGGCGGCTACCCCGACGTCGCTTTGCCGGACTACGCCAGCTACTTCCATACGCCTGAACGTTCGGCGACGGGCGGATCGCTCGGTCGTGGCCTGGCGGATTTTTCGAATCGTTCGTTCGTGACGCAGGATACGAACTATGGCGAACGGTCGAACATTCTGGAGCACGCGTGTTTCACATATCAGGAGCCAGCCTTGAGGGACGCTACGGCGCGTATCCAGACCGTAAGGGAAAGGGTGCTGCTCGATGATGGTACGTGCTGCCGGTTCGAGGAGGTTGACGAAGGCATCTTTACCTCATCGCCGAAGGACTACTACACCGGCGGCACCGAGGTCGGTCCGTTCCATGCGTTTGTTTCGTCCGTCGATCTGGAGACCAGAAAATACAATCCGGAGAGCAGCTTCTACTCCTTGAGCGATGCCTCGTTCCAAACCCGCGCTGCGATGCTCATTCCCCGTGCCGTCGGCTATTCCGCCGGGCTTGTCGAACGGTTCTTTCGCGGGAGGATCTCTTCAGTGTGGACGCGAAACAACGACTACACGTACGACCTCACGCTGACCAACAGCTCCCCGGAGCCGCTTGGCGCGGACGCCTCGGTGACGGCGATCTATGTTCCCGGACAGTACTATTTCATTCCACCGACGGGCGATGACGCAGAGACCGTCATCGACGGTCCGATCAGGAAATACGTTCCCACATTTGCCGGTCTTGGGCCCGGCGGGAGCGTGACCATTCCCAGGCTCACGGTTCCAGCACTGGACCGCGCGGACGTCGTTGATCAATTCGAGCGGCGCGTGGCGGTGACGGGTACGCTCGGGAGCGAGACAGCCGTGATCGGCGATGTCCTGCCGGCTCGTGACGAACGGGGCTTGCGGATGGAGTTTCATTGCAATCATCCGCTCGTCCAGTTTTTTACGACGGAGACGCAGTACGACTCGCTTCCACTCGGCGACTACCTCTCGTACGCGGTCTTCAACCGCGTTGGTTGCTTCGGATTCTCGTGCTTTGGCGGCGGTAACGGCAGATATGTCACCTGGAACGTAACGAAGCGTTCCTATTTGCCGGATCGTCTGGATTATCTCATCGCCAATCCGTCACCCGGCGGATACGTCCTGCGGGTCGCACTCGATCCGCGATTCTGGCAGGAGGGCATTGTCGCCCGCGCTCGATTCTTCCTTGATGGCAAGCTGGTTCAGGAAAATAGTCTCGAGATCCCGAACGGCCCCGAGACGCCATTCCGGCCGTTCACTTCTTATCTGCCGCCGGCTGGATATCATCCCCCGCAATGAGGACGAGTTGCATCGTCCACGTCGTTCTGGCTCTTCTTGTATCGGCCTGTTCGCCGCATGAGGCACATAGGGCCGCAGTTCCTCCGAGCGTTGTCGAACGGCCGGAGTTCTACACCTCCGCCCGCATCGATGCCACGGTCGTCGACGCGAGGACGGGCGCGGCCGTCTCCAATGCAGCCGTCGTCGCCATCTGGCGCAGGATCGAAGTTCTTACGGAGCGTTGGGACGGGATGGATCGCATCGTCCAGACACAGACGGATGCAAGTGGGCGGTTCACGATTCCCCGGTGGGGCCCGCATACGCTCGGTTATGACGACTATCTCGACAGTCGCGATCCGGAGTTGTGGGTTCTGAAGAACGGCTATCTGCTTGGATACTTCGACGAGACAGGATCATTTGATCCACGCCTGTTCAGTGCTCGGCGCACGCTCCCGGTACGCAAGCCACCTCCCAATACTACGATCGTGTCCCGTCGCCGCCTTTTCTCCCGATCAGCCGACGCGACCTCGCGATGGAATGGCAAAACGCTCCCGCTATCCCGAGCGGGTAATGTCGAAGAGACCGTTCGGTCTCTTACCGCAGCCGACCCGATCGAGCCGTATGAGCCGGCGCATGTCCGGCTACCGGCCTTTGCGGCCGAATGGCTGAGCGCATGGCAGGCGCTCCCGCCGGCCGTACGCGATCAAGCATGTTGTCCACGTGCGATCACTGATTCGATCACGCCGGACGAGCGCGCGCAGCTTGGACTGCCGGCCGAAACTCCTACTCGACCAGCGACTCCTCGATTCTGATCTCGCTCGTCAGCGTCTTGTACACCGGGCACCGCCGCGCGATGCCGAGCAGCGTCTCGCGCTGCTCGGGCGTCAGGTCGCCGAGGAGCTTGAGCTTCACGTCGAAGCGGTGGATGTAGCCGGCGGTGGTGACGCAGTCGGCGCAGTCTTTGGCGTACATCCGGTCGTTGGTGATGACCGCCTCCACGCCTTCCAGCGGGATCTTTTCGCGTTTGGCGTAGAAGTGCAGCGTCATCGACGTGCAGGCGCCGAGGGCGGAGGCGAGGAGGTCGTAGGGGGTGGGGCCTTCGTCGTTGCCGCCGGCCGACTTCGGCTCGTCGGCGATGATGCTGTGCGGTCCCGCTTCGATCTCGGTGCGGAAGGTCCCGTGATTGCGAACGATGACTGGTACGCCCATCGGCTTACTCCTCGTGCAGTTCCATCGGCAGCACCATTCCGATCGCCCACTCGCCGTTCCGTTCGGCCACCGGAATCCAGAACCATTCGGGCGCCTGGCCGCCGACCGACATGCGGGCGAAGAGGCCGGACTCGCTTTTGGAGTACGGATTCACGAACGGCGTGGAAAGCTCGAGGATGATCCGCTCGTGATCGCGCCGCGGATTGATGGCGTCGACCGGTTGCCACGTACACGAGCCGCCGGCCGGAATGGTCAACGGCAGCGGCTTCAGCACCGCGTTGAGGGCCTCGGACATCATGACGCTGTTGCCATGCTTGAAAAACGCCTGGCCGAGCGCGTCCATCGACGAGGCGGTGATCAGCGGCTGCGTCATCTTGAGGACCAGGATCTGCGAGTCGCGCGCGACCCCTTCGCCGCGCAACCGCGCGCAGAACGCGTTCAGGATCGGCGCGGGGACGTTCGTCCATACGGGAGCGGGGGCGGGTGGGGCGGTGGTGGCGCAGGCGGCGAGCAGGAGGAGTGCAGGCAGCAGTTTGGTCATTGGCGCCAGTTTAGCGAAGGCTAAAACAGTCGGATCGACAATTGCGGCGTCGTCTTCGCTTCGAAAAACGCGCGGATGTCCGCGGCCGGTTTTCGGGACACGAGCTCGCGCGGCGATTCATCGTACCAGTCGGCCGGGAAATAGCGGGCGTACGTTTCCTGCGCGAAGCGTTTGCACAGCAGGACGATGATGCCGACGTCGGTCTCGCTGCGGATCACCCGTCCCGCCGACTGCACGACGCGGGTCATGCCGGGAATGAGGTACGCGAACTCGAAGCCGGCGCCGTACTGATCGTCGTAATACTGCTTGAGCAGCTCCTGCTCGAAGCTGACCTGCGGCAGCGCCGGACCGATGACCATCACGCCGGAGAGCATGTCGCCGGCGTAGTCGACGCCTTCCGCGTACATGCCGCCCGAGACGGCGAGGATCAGGTTGCCGCGCTTCGGCCGGTTGCGGAGGATCTCCAGGATCGCCCCGCGCTCGAAGTCGGTCATGTCGCTGCGCTGCACCATCACCTTCTTCTGCAGCGGAGGCATCCGCTCCGCCACTTCGCGCAGGAAGGCGTAGCTGGGGAAGAGCGCGAGGAAGTTTCCTTCCGCGGCCTCCGCGATCTGGGCCACGTTCTCCGCGATTCCCACGTAATGGTTCGCCCGGTTCTTGTACGTCGTGTCGACTCCGGGAATGATCACGATCTTCCGATTGTCGCGCGGGAAGGGGGAGGGGAGCGAGATCTCCGCCGTGCGGTCGGACGGTACGCCGAGAAGTTTGCGATAGAAGTCGAACGGCTCGAGCGTCGCGGAGAGCGCGATCGTGGCGTGCGCCGACTCGAAGATCTTGCCGAGGAAGCGCGACGGGTCCTTGCAGAAGATCTTCAGCTTGATCCCGTCCGGCGTTTTCTCCACGAGATGCGCGAACTCGTCGCCTTCCTCGGTCATCAGGTTCGCGAACTTCACCAGCTTGAAGTAGAAGTCGACGACCGGGTCCTCTTCCTCCGCGATGCGGTTCTCGATCTTCCAGCCGATGTACTCCATCACCAGCCGTTCCCACTCCACGCGCTGCTGGAGGAAGAGCTCGCGGCTCGGTTCGCAGAGCGCGGTGGTGTAGGACAGGCGCCCCCGCCTGTCGTCGTCGTCCTCGGGACAGGCGAGGGCGCCTGTCCTACACAGCTCGTGCATGTGATCGCGCAGCATCTGCAGCAGCTCTTCCCATCCGTCGAGCCAGCAGTTGCGCGACATCAGGTGCGTGCGCACTTCGTCCAGCGTCTTCTCGTGCAGCTCGGGCGAGTAGTAGCCGCGGCCGCGGTCGACGAGGTTGTGCGCTTCGTCGACGATCAGCACGCAGTCGCCGTAGTCCTCGTCCTGCTTGTAGGTCTTGAGGCCGACGTACGGATCGAAGATGTAGTTGTAGTCGCAGATGACGACGTCGGCCTGCTCGATGAGCTCGAGCGACACCTCGAACGGGCAGACCTCGGTCGACTTCGACATCTCGAACGTGATGTCGGGATCGAAGTAGCTCATGCCTGTGGTGATGCGATCGCGCAGGCCGCTCTTCTCCATCTTTTCGCCGTAGCGCGCGGCGTACGGGCAGAAGTCCTCGTGGCAGATCATCTCCGTGTGCGCGCACATCTTCTGCTTGGAGCGGATGCGCAGCACGCGGAACGAGCCGTCGTTGAGCATCTTCAGCGCCTCGACCGCCGCGTCCTGCTGCATGGTCTTCGAGGTGAGGTAGAAGAGCTTCTTGCCGAGGCGCAGTGACTGCTTCACGGCCGGATAGAGCGCGGCGATGGTCTTGCCGACGCCGGTCGGCGCGGAGGCCAGCAACGCCTCGCGCTGCTCGATGGCGCGGGCGACGGCGGAGATCATCTCCGGCTGGTACGGCCGCATGACGTCGTACGGGAACTGCAGCGTCGCGGCGAAGGAGCGCTTGGCGACGCGCAGGGCATGCTGCGATTCGATGTCCTCGATCAGCTGGACGAGCGAGCGGTCGAGGGCCGAGGCGACGCGGGCGACGTCGAACTCGGTGTCGACGATCTTCGTGTCGCCGGAGACGAGGTCGATGAGCACGAGCTGCGGCACGAACGTGAAGCCGGCGAAGTCGGGCTGCGCGGCGAGGAAGAGCGAGTAGAGCAGCAGCTGGTAGAGATGGCGCTGCAGTTTCTCGGAGCGCGAGAGCGCCTCGAGCTCGAGGTCGAAGTGGATCGATTTCACTTCCTCGATCACCACGCGCTGCGCGGCCTTGTCGACGGAGAGCCCGTCGATGCGCCCGGTGACCGTGACGCTCCACGGCCCCATGTGCGTGCGATGGACGACGTGGACCTCGGCGCGGTAGTGCGGGTCCTCGGCGGCGCGGACTTCGGCGCGCTTGGTGTGGATGTCCTGCCCGATCCACATCCGCCGGAAGCCGTCGCCGCGCTCGACGCCGATGCGGCGATACGTCGATTCATAAACGAGATCGCCGACCGAACAGACGATCTCGCGCTTGTCGTGATCGACGCGCATGACTCAGTTTATCCCGAGCGCAGGGAGGGATCAGCGACGGCACCGCGACGAGGCGAGCTCATCGCGGTGCCTCCGTTGACCCCTCGACTGCGCTCGGGGTGAACTTCAGAACCAAAACCTCACTTCGTCAGATACACCGCCGCCGCCGCCACCCACCCGCGATACATGTAATCCGCGGCGTTCGTCCCGAACCCCTCGGTCTCGAGGTCGAAATTGATCTCGTATTGCAACCGATAGGTCTTGTCCGCGTCGGTCTCGACGGCGGCGCTCTGCTGGCCTTCGAACTTCGCCGACTTCTTGTCGCTCGTCTCGCCGTAGCCGCCGTTGAGGAAGATGCCGGTGCCGCGGAAGTCGTTGCGGAACATGACCGAGACGTTCGCGTCGAGCTTGCCCTTGTTGTTCTCGATGTCGTAGTTGAGCATCGTGCCGGTCGACGGAGAACAGAGCTCGCCGCGGCACATCCCGCCGGGGGTGAAGTTGAGCTTCAGCCGGCGATCGTCGGGGAAGCGGATGTCTTTCTGCAGCGTGGCGTAGAGCCGGTTCTTGTTCCGGATCCGGCCGCCTGAGAGGAACGTGTATTCAGCCCGGCCTTTCGTGTAGAAGCCGAGATACGGCCCGGTGTTGTGATCGAGCTCCGTGATCCACTCGGTCGTCACCTGCTTGCGCGATCCCTTGCCGGTCTCCTCGGTCTGCGGCTGGGTCGAGCCGGTCCACTTGCCGCTCACCAGCGCGTACGTCCCGCCGGCGCGCTGGATGGCGATGAAACTGCCGAAAGGAATCCTGCTCTCGCCGGCCGTCGCGTCGACGACGTTGACGTTCGACTGCACCCACGGGAGCACGCCGCCGGCTCCCGGCAGTTGCTGCGCCACGCTGCACGGTCCCGCCTTCGCTGCCGGAAGGCTGTAGTGATAGATCTGCCAGTCGTCGGAGAAGCGGACTTCGTCATAGACGGAGTTGCGCTGCGTCGACACCCACCAGTCGAACGGACCGCTGTCCGGACCGCTGGTGTAGCTGCCGTTGCCGCCCACCGGCGCGGAGTATTTGAAGACTGGTGTGAGCGTCTGCGCCGCGCCGCCGCAGGTCACCTGCAGCGAGCCGTCCCACTTGTTGCCCATGCTGATCACCCGGCCCCAGAGCCCCTGCCCGTTGCCGAGCATGGTGGAGGTCAGATAGTTCGCGCGCAGGAGCACGGCGCTGGAGCTGTTCGGCAGGAAGTTGCCCTGCGCGTTGACCCGCTCGATGCCGTACGACAGCAGTAGCCAGTCGGTGGCGGCGTTGAACGCGGTCGCCTGCTGCACGGTGTAGCGGTCCCAGTCCTTCTTGAACTCCTCGGTGGGGCGGGGAGGCTGGACGCACTGCTCGGGATGCAGCTTGCACTGCGTGTCGAGCACCGTCGCGGCCCAGAGGTACATCGCGTACGCCTTCTGCTCGCGCATCCGGAAGTCGACGAATTTCTTTTCCGCGAAGTCGTAGACCTCGTACGCGTTGACGCGATCGACCATCTCGGTGGGATGCTTGATGCGCCACTCGTAGAACGGATATTTGATGATCGGCTGGCCGTCCATCGCCTGGATCGGCTTGGTCAGGACGGCGTTCAGCTCGGCCAGCATGGTATGCGGCGAGGCGGCCATGATCTCCTTCGCGAAGCTGAGCATCGCGTCGCGCGTGACGTCGCCGTCCACCTTGTCGAACTGCGCCTGGTACTTCTCCCACAACCCCTCGATCTTCACCAGGTGCTGCACGGCGACGACGTTCAACGCGAGGTTGTTGAAGCGCGCGTTCATGACGTTGTACTGCTCGTTCAGCTGGCGCTGGATCTCCCGCTGGCCGGTCTCGATCGTATTGAGCTTGTCGTTGATCTTGTTCAGCTGATTGGTGACGTTCTCCTTCCACTCGTCTTCCGTGCGGCCGCTCACGCTGCCGAGGACTTTGCAGATGTAGCCCGTGGCGGCGTCGAGGTTCCGGTCCTTGCACGAGCTGTCGTAGAGGAGTCCGGCGACCAGTTTGGCGGCGATCTCGCCGCCCTTGGCGCCGGCCGATTTGGCGATCGCGGTGGCCGTGTCGTCTTCGGCATGAGCGGGATATGCCGTCATCAGGGCCGTCATCAGAGCCATGAGCAGAGCTGCCGCGGGCAAGACGCGTTTACGCATTTTTCTCTCTCTCCTTGGGAACAGAATTGTAGAGCCGGTCTACAACTTCTCGACCACGTCCCCGAGCACGAACGCGTCGTACGCGTCCGTTCGATACTCCGAGAGCGGCAGCGCCGGCGACTCGGTGGCCAGGCGCTCGTAGAGCTCGCGCAGGCTCTGCTTCTTCGTCTCCAGCACCTCGTGCGTCAGGAGTCCCTTGAACGAGAGCAGGTGCTTGAGGTCTTCGGTGGGGATGCGCAGCGGGCGGTTGATGTCGTCGGAGCGGGGGTCCCATTCGCCGATCAGCACGTGCTCGAAGCTCGTCTCGTTGTTCGGGACGCAGACCACGAGCTCGCTGGCGATCAGGCGCTCGGTGGTGGTGTCGTGCCGCGAGCCGCGCGTGTCCTCGCCGAGCTCGATCGGCGTGAACGGATGCTCCTCGTCGCGATGGAACTCCGTGCGCAGGACGATGACCAGCGGATCGTTGTTCTCGATCGGCGTCGCTTCCGCTTCACCCGGCGCGAAGGGGACGATCTCGCCGACTTCGATGTTGTCGAGGCCTTTGAGCGCCACCATGCCGAGGAGGCGGATGCCCATCTGCTCCACTCCGGGAATGGCCGGATTGAATCCGATGAACGTGCCGAACTGCGACTTGATGCGGAACAGCTGCTGCGTCTCGGCGGCCAGCTCGTTCGACAGCTCCTGCAGCAGCGGCAGCGAGGCGACGATCCCCTCGTTGATCAGGTTCCCGTTCGCGTTCATGTACGCGTAGTACTCGCGCGACTGCTGGTCCTTGTCGACGACGTCGACGCCGCGCGAGAGCGGCGCGAAGAACGCCTGCACCTTCGACTGGTCGTATCCGCGGGCGATGAGGAACGCGGCGATCTCCTCGATCTCCTTGTTCGCCTTGCCGGTGGTGAGCCGCGACAGCTCGACGATGCCGGGGCCGTAGAACTCGGTGATGCGGTCGGCCGAATCGTCGCCCGCCTTCATCGGCAGCAGCCGGTAGTAGCCGTAGTTCAGGGCGATGCGGAGCCCTTTGTTGAAGGCGAAGCCCTTGCGCTTCATCTCGCTGTAGAAGCGCTGGATCTCCACCGCGGCGCGCACCAGGCGCAGCGCGCGGCGCGTGGTGTAGAACGCGCCGTCGCCGAGGAACTTCTCGAACATCAGGCGGTGCCGCGTGGCCACCGACTCGAGGCGGCGCTGGAACAGCAGCATCTGGCGGTACGACCGCACTTCCTCCTTCTCGCCGCCGCGGCGGATCGCGCCGAGCGTCTCGGTGAAGGCGGAGATGTCGTAGATCAATCCGAAGCGGTGGACCATCGGATCGATGACGCCGGGACGGCCGAAGTCCATCGGCCGCGTGGAGCGGGAGAAATTGACGGCGGTGCGGCGGTCGGAGACGAGCTGGCCGGTCGGCAGCGTCGTCATCCAGAAGATTCCGCGCCGCAGCTGGTTGAGCACCGCGAATTCGCGCAGGCGGCGCGAGATGAGCGCGAACTGCTCGCGATCCTCGCGCGTGACGGCGTTTTGCACCGACATGTTCTCGTACAGGAAGGTCTGGAATCGCGAGTCGATCAGCAGGGCGATGGTGATGCCCTGATCGGGGTTCGCGCCGAAGAGCGGCAGCGACGCGCGGAACGTCCGGTCGCTCTGCAGCAGGTCGTTGGCCACCGCGCGCAGCCGTTCGAATCCGTCGCGGAACGACTGGAACTCGCGATGGAGATACCCGGTGACGAACGAGCGCAGCTCGCGCAAATCGGGACCGATGAACTCCTCGGTCAGCAGCAGGACGTCTTCCTGCAGCAGGCGGATGAACTGCAGCGCGCGCTGCTCGTCGCCGTCGAGGAGCGAGCCGGCCTTCGCCGCCACGTGCGTCATCAGCTCGCGCGTCTCGGTGACCCACTTCTGGTAGATGCGGTACTTGAGCGAGTCGCCCTGCAGCCGGCCGGTCTGTGTGTCGACGGTGCTGACCCGGCGCGGGATGCTGCTGAACTGCCGCGCCAGGTCGGTCGAGTGCGCCAGCCAGAAGACGGCGTGGTAGTCGCTGAGAACGTTCGCCATCATGGCGTTCTCGGCGAGCTTCGTCAGCTGCGCGGTGTAGGCGGCGAAGGCGAGCTGCGTCTTCTCCTTCGAGGCCGCGTCGCGGCGCACCTGCCAGTAGCACTCGTGCGTCAGCCAGTTGTCGAGCCGCGCGTCGAGATCGCGCATGATCGGCGTCTCGGCCACCGGAAATCCGAGCAGCGTCGGCTGCGTCTCGTCGGCGGGAAAGATCTTGTACGGCTGCGGCAGGATCTGCTCCGCCCGGGGGAACAATTCGTCGATCGTCCTTCCCAGCTCCGACGGCAGGAGAAACGTGGCCGTGTCCGGCCGCTGCGCGAGATAGGGGAGGAGTGTGCGGGACATGACAAATGGGAGTTGGCAGTATACAGAGGGCAGTTGATCGTTGGCAGTTGGCAGTTGGCAGTTGGCCGTGGCGCGGTCTCCTGCCAACTGCCAACCGTCAACGGCCAACTATACTTACCCCATGTCCTCCATCGCCCCCGCCGCACCGAAAACCTGTCCCCGCTGCAACGGCTCCGGATGGATTCCGCTCGACAATGATTCGCTGCGCGTGGAGCCGTGCGGTTGCCAGGGCGATCTGCGGCGGCGGCAGCGCATCAGCGCGGCGAGCATTCCGCGGCGTTACTACCACTGTCGCATCGGCAACTTCCATGATCGAGGCACGGGTGCGCTCATCGCGGCGAAGCGGAAGGTGCAGGAGTTCGTCGACGAGTGGCCGATGCAGCGCGACGGCCGCGGCCTGCTGTTGATGGGAGGATGTGGAGCAGGAAAGACGCATCTCGCCGTTGCCGCACTGCTGGAGATCATCCAGTGCGGAAAGCCGGGACACCTGCTGTTCTCGAATTTCCAGGACCTGATTCAGGCCATCCAGGCGTCGTTCGACGACGACGCCGAGACGTCGAAGGCGGCGCTGTTGCGGCCGTTGATCGAAACCGACCTGCTGGTGCTCGACGAGCTCGGGTCGCAGAAGCCGACGCCGTTCGTGATGGATACGCTCTACTACGTGATCAACAGCCGCTACAACGACGAGCGGGTCACGCTCTTCACCACGAATTACACCGACGAGCTGAACGAACGGATCGGCGAGCGCCTGCGCAGCCGGCTGCACGAGATGACCGAGGAAGTGCGGCTCACCGGTGTGCCCGACTACCGCGTCGGCAAAGGCCAGAACACGTTGTGAAGCGCACCGTCGCCGAGATCATTCGCCGCGGCTTCGACATCACGGTCGCCAACTGGCCGCTGCTGCTGATCCGGATCGCGGAGCACATCCTCATGGCGGTGCTGGCCATCGCCGCGGTGGTGGCCATCGTCATCCCCATCGCCGTCAGCGCGGGCCTCGGGCACTTCAACATCGATCCCGAGAATCCCAACGGCGCCGCCGGCGTCATCGTCAATGCCCTCGTCGAGCACTGGGCGTTGTTCCTCTTCGTCCTGCTCATCGTCACCGTCGTGCTGGTCATCTTCGTGGCGGTGCATTCGTTCGTGCAGGCGGGATCGACCGAGGTCTACGTCGCCCGATCCTTCACCGCAGAGCGCTTCATCGCCGGCGGGAAGCGCGGCTGGCTGCCGGTCTTCTGGATCTACAACCTCGCCTGGCTCTTCGCCGGCGTGGTGCTGCTCATTCCGCTCGTCCCGGTCCCGTTCATCATCTTTCTCATCGGCGAGAACGCCGGCGCCATCGTCGCCGGATGCCTGCTGCTCGCGATCTGGGGCTTCTTCACCGTCCTGGTCGGCCTGGCCACGGCGCTCTGGACGATGAAGGCGATCGTGGTGGCCATGACGCGCAACCTGCCGGCGCGCGAAGCGCTCACCGAGGCGCGGCGCCTGATCCGCGCCGAGCCGGGAGAGCATTTCGCGGTCGGCTTCATCATGCTGGTGATCTGGTTCGGCGGCACGGCGCTGATCGGGATGTTCTCCGGTTTCGCCTCGCTCGGCCACGCCACGCCGTTCGCCATCATCACCGCGCCGGTGCACCTCTTCCTCACGTTCGTCAACGCCATCTTCTCCGCCGGCCTGGAGAGCTGGTTCCTCGCCTCATTCGTCAGCATGGAGTCGTGATTTGACCGATTACGCGTCCTTCTTCTCGCGCGACGCGCACAACTTCCGGCCGTCCGCCATCCGCGCGTTCGCGAAACTGATCAACGATCCGAACATCATCTCCTTCGCCGGCGGCGTGCCGAGTCCGGAGACCTTTCCGGCGATGGAGATGGCGGAGATCGCCGCGCGCGTGATCCGCGACAAGCGCGAAGTGGCGCTGCAGTACGGTCCGACGCGGGGACTGCCGCGGCTGTGCGAAGCGATCGCCCGTATCTGCGGCGCGCGCCGCATCGCCTGCACGGCCGACGAACCGATCGTGACCACGGGATCGCAGCAGGCGCTCGATCTCATCGCCCACACGCTGCTCGATCCGGGCGACGTCGTGCTGGTCGAGCTGCCGACGTACATCGGCGGCTCGGCGTCGTTCTTCGCCCGCAGCGCGGTGCTGGCCGGCGTGGCGCAGGACGACGAAGGGATCGTGCCGGAGTCGCTCGATGACGTCGCCGCGCGGACGAAGCCGAAGCTGCTCTACACCATCCCGAACTTTCAGAATCCGTCCGGCCGCCTGATGACGCAGGCCCGCCGCGACGCCGTGCTCGCGCTGGCGTCGAAGCACGACTTCCTGGTGATCGAGGACGATCCGTACGGCGAGCTGCTCTACGTCGACGGCGCCGACACGACGCCGATGAAGTCCCGCGACACGGAAGACCGTGTGCTCTACCTCGGGTCATTCTCCAAGGTCCTCGCGCCGGGCCTGCGCTGCGGCTGGATGCTCGCGCCGCACGCGGTCGCCGCGCAGCTGGAGATCGCCAAGCAGGCCGCCGACCTGTGCTCCGGGATGCTCGATCAATCGATCGTCGAGGAGTTCTGCTCCACCGGCGCCCTCGCGCCGCAGATCGAAAAAGTGCGCGCGTTCTATCGCGGCAAGCGCGGCACGATGCTCGACGCCCTGGCCCGGCATTTCGGCGGACGCGCGCAATGGACCAGCGCCGACGGCGGCCTCTTCACGTTCGTGACGTTCAACGACGACATCGACACCGCCGAGCGTCTCGCCGACGCCGTCGCTGCAGGCGTCGCGTACATCCCCGGTGGCCCGTTCTTCGTCGACGGCAGCGGGAAAAACACCATGCGGCTCACGTTCGCGAAGGAAAACGACGAGCGAATTCGCGAAGGGATGCGGAGGCTCGCCGAGTGTCTCGATGAGGGGAGCGGACGTCTCGTCCGCTCATCCGCGTAGCGGAGACGCCGGCGCGCGGCGCCGGCTGTGCGGACGAGACGTCCGCACTCCTCTTTCTCTAAAACGCCTGCCCGCTCGAGACCGACGCCAGCAATCCCTGCCTCCCGTACGAGAGATCGAACCGCAACAGATTCTTCGGCGTCCGCGGCAGCCCGATCCGGATGCCGATTCCCGCATCCACCTTCAACCGCATCAGTCGCGTGAGCCCGCCGTCGGTCGCGTTGCCGGCGTCGATGAACGCGACCACGCCGGGCGACGCGAGCTGCAGGATCTCGCGCCCGAGGTAGAGGCGCTGCTCGAGATTCATCACGATGGCGCGCGGCCCGGCGAAGGCGTGCACGCGATAGCCGCGCAGTCCGGTCACGCCGTCGGCGAAGAACTGCTGCTCGCGATCGAGGCGCCAGCCGTAGTTCACGTTGATGCGGGCGACCGTCGCCTGCGGATGCTCGAAGCCGTAGCGGCGGACGAAGAAGAGATTGCCGCTGGCGATGCTGTTTTGCGGGCCCCCGTCAAAGCGGCTCTCGAACGCGACGAACGGCATCATGAACGAGCTCTCGCCGAAACGGTGTCCACTCGCGGCGGCCAGGCGCGTGAAGGCCGCGTGCCGCGAGATCGCGCCTTCGATCGACGTCTGTTCGCCGAGGTTGAAGTCCTCGTAGCGGATGTCCTTGCTGACGAAATTCAGCTTCACGAACTCGTTCTCCACGTGGTCCCAGCGGGCGAAGGCGTAGCGAAAGCGGCGGTTCTGCGCGACGGCGGAGAACGTGTCGTCGATCAGGCGGATGCCGCCGGTGAGGCGATTGGCGCGGACGTCGCTCGGATTGCGCGCCACGCCGTAGTCGAGTTGCAGCTGCTTGTGCTCCTGCTGGAACGTCGCCACCGTATGGCCGCCGGCGAAGAGGCGGTCGTTCTGCTGGAACGCGACCCAGGCCGCGCTCGCCGCCCACGGCGTGGCGAACGAATAGAACGGGCGGCGGAGGATGAAGCGGTGGTCGTAGCCGTCGGAGTTGTGGCCGTAGGCGAGGTGCGTCGACCAGAACTGCGAGTTGATCGCCGGGTCCTGGTAATCGATCGCCAGCCGCGTGCGATCGATCGTCTTGTCCCAGCTCAGCGAGACTTCCTTCCCCAGCCCGAGGAGGTTCGAGTCGGTGATGCTCGCGCCGTAGGTGCTCTCGCCGCCGCGGTTGCCGGCCTGCGTTTCCGGTGCGATCGACCAGGCGTCCTGCGTCGTGACCGTCACGTCGACCAGTCCGTCGTGCGGCTCCGACGCCGTCACGCTCGCCGATTTCAAAAAGTGCAGCGCGCGCAGCGCCCGCTCCGTCTCCGCCAGCCGCTCGGGACGGTAGACGTCGCCTTCACGAAAGAGAAGGAACTTGCGGATGACCGAGTCGCGCGTCTCGATGTGCAGCGCGTCGGCCGCTTTGTAGAAGCGCCCTTTTTTCGCCTCGGCGTGTGAATAGACGTCGAGGGGAGTGATGGTGATTTTGCCGACGCGCAGCGGCTGCGCTGCGGCGAATGCAGAATGCAAAATGCAAAATGCAAAAAGGGCGAGCGATCTCAATTTTGCATTTTGCATTCTGCATTTTGCATTCGCCATTTGCTATCCTCGCCGAAGCTCACATTTCACTCGGAGGCGTTCCTTGGACAGTCATCGCGGCGGCTGGATCGAGATCATTGCGGGAGGCATGTTCTCGGGCAAATCGGAAGAATTGATTCGCAGATTGCGGCGGGCGGTGATTGCGCGGCAGCGCGTGCAGGTCTTCAAACCGATCATCGACGATCGCTTCGCCACCGACGAAGTCGTGTCGCGCGACGACCGGCGATTGAAGGCGTACGCCGTCGCCACCAGCACGGAGCTCCTCGCGCGCGTCGAGATCGGCGTGCAGGTCGTCGGCATCGATGAAGTGCAGTTCTTCGACGGCGGCGTGGTCGACGTCTGCATGCAGCTCGCCGACGCCGGCATTCGCGTCGTCGCGGCGGGACTCGATCAGGACTACATGCGCCGTCCCTTCGGGCCGATGCCCGCCTTGCTCTCGGTGGCGGAGGAAGTGTCGAAGATGCACGCGGTCTGCGTCCGCTGCCGCGGCGCCGCGCATTATTCGCAGCGCGTGTCGGGCGGAAACGCGCAGGTCGAAGTCGGCGACTCGTCGTACGAGGCGCGGTGCCGCGCCTGTTACGAACTGTACAAAGCGACGCCGGAAGAAGAGCCGGCGGTGCAGCTGACGATTCCTGCCCCCGCTGCCGTAAGTTGACAATTCTTGTCACCATAGGGGCGGAAACGCGTCATAACTCTTGTGACGCAGGTCACACCTCTCTTAAGTCAACTCCTCTGTTTTCTTGACTTTGACTCTTCTTCCGAGCTTGGTACCGTCCTTGCGCCTAAGGGACCGGGTTCCGGAGGAACATTGTGCAGAGAAAAGTGAGGGGCTTTTCCCTCGTTGAGCTATTGATGGTGCTGGCGATCATCGGCATTCTCGCGGCCATCGCCATTCCCAACCTGCTGACCGCGATCTCCAAGGCGAAGCAGAAACGGACGCTGCTCGATATCAAGACGATCGCCGTGGCGTGGGAAGCGCGGGCCACCGACATGAACCGCTACAACGCCGCCGGAGGCATCGAGGGGGTCTCGATTCCGCTGAGCGTCAGCACGCTGGCGGCCGCACTCGAGCCGACCTATTCGAAGAAGATTCCGACGCAGGATGGCTGGGGAAAAGACTTCACCTGCCTGATCGATTCGGATTGGGGCGTCACCCTTCCCGCGTCGCGCTACGTCATCATCTCCGGCGGCGCCGACCGCGTGATCTCGTCGGGCATCAGCGAAGGGGCGTTCTCCAATTTCGACTGCGACATCATCTATACGAACGGCCTGTTCCTGAGCTATCCGGAGGGAACGCAGGTCTCGTCGGCGACGCATTGAGCCCGGACCTCGCGCCGCGCGAGGCAGGCAGACCTTCTCCCCGCGGGAGAAGGTGCCCGAAGGGCGGATGAGGGGCGCGCGTCATTAGAAGCCACGACGCCTGCGCCAGCTATACTCGCGCGCAATGCCGAGCCGCCGCTCGATCGTCGCGCTCACGGTCATCTTTTCGATTCTCGCGCCGCTGCACTGCCGCCGCGCGACCGGCGTGGCCGAAGATCCGATGGACCGCGAAGCGCTCGACGCGCTCGCGGCGTACATCCGCATCGACACCTCCAACCCGCCGGGCAATGAGACCGCAGGCGCGAAGTATCTGCAGCAGCTGCTGGCGAAAGAAGGGATCCCTTCGCAGCTCGTCGGATCCGATCCCCGCCGCCAGTCGCTCTACGCGCGGCTCTCCTCCGGCACGAACGAGAAGGCGCTGCTGCTGCTGCACCACATCGACGTCGTGCCGGTGACTCCGGGCGAATGGACGAAGCCTCCGTTCGGCGGCGTCACGCAGGGAGGCTACATCTTCGGACGCGGCGCGCTCGACATCAAGTCGCTCGGCATCGCCGAGCTGATGTCGATCATCGAGATCCGGCGGCGCAAGCTGCCGCTCACGCGCGACATCGTCTTCCTCGCCTCGGCCGATGAAGAGATGGGCGGCGCGCACGGATGCGCCGAGCTGCTGCGCGATCATCCCGAGCTTTTCGTCAACGTCGGCTACGTGCTGAACGAAGGCGGCTACGCGGAGACCATCGTCGACCGCGTCTCGTTCTGGGGCATCGAGGTGCAGCAGAAAGTTCCGCTCTGGGTGCGGCTGCACGCGAAGGGAATCGCCGGTCACGGCGCCGCGCCGCCCGACGACGGCGGAAGCCTGGCGAAGCTCGTCCGCGCCCTCGGGGGGATCGAGAAGATCGAGACGCCGTACCGCCTGCTGCCGTCCGTGGAGCGGCACTTTCACGCCGCCGGCAAGACGAAGCCCGACGAGCGGGGGAAAGTCATGCGCGCCATCGGCGATCCGCTCGACGTCGAGCGCGTGAAACACGTGCTGTCGTCCGGCTACCGCGCGCTGCTGCACGACACCATCGCCGTCACCCGCATCGACGGCGGCACGTCGGTGAACTCGATCCCCGCGCACGCCACCGCCGACGTCGACGTCCGCCTCCTTCCGGACGAGCGCACCGAGCCGATGCTCGCGCGCATCCGCGAGGCGGCGGGGAAGAACGCGGAAGTCGAGGTTCTGCTGGAAGGAGAGCCGCAGCCGGAGACGCCGAGCGATACGGATCTCTTCCGCCTTCTCTCGCGCGACATGAAAGCGGACGAGCCGGAGTCGAGCGTCGCCGCGGTGGTCGGGGCGGGGACCTCGGACAGCCGCTTTTTCCGCGCCCGCGGCATCGTCGCCTACGGCATCGCGCCGTTCAAAGTGAACTACTACGACGCCGACACGGTGCACGCCAGCGACGAGCGCATCCGGGCGCGCTTCTTCGCCCAGGGGACGCGGCTGGTGCGGAGGATCGTGCGCGATTTCTGCGCGCGCGAGCAGTGATGCGACGCCACGCGTTTCCGATCGCCGTGATCGTGCTCCTCGGCGGCGCGCTCTTCGTGCCGGCGCTGATCCATCACGACGTCTTCACCTTCCGCGACCACACCGACTATTTCCAGCCGCTCCGCTACTACACCGCCGAGTATCTGCGCGTGGGAAAGCTGCCGCTCTGGAATCCGTACAACGCCTCGGGCGAGCCGTGGCTGGCGAACCCGCAGACCGGCGTCTTCTATCCGCCGACGTGGCTCTTCCCGGCCATGCCGTTCGAGACCGCGTACATGTCGTACCTCCTGCTGCACTTCCTGCTCCTCGGCATCGGCGCGTACGTGCTGTTCGTGCGCGGCGCGACGCGAGGCGCCGCGGTGGTGGGAGCGGTGGCGCTGATGGTGTGCGGTCCGACCATCTCGCTCTTCGACGTGAACAACAACCTGGCCACGTTCGCCTGGGTGCCGCTGACGATCTGGTGCGCGCTCGAGCGCCGCCCGCGCCTCGGCGGCCTCGTGCTCGCGCTGGCCTTTCTCGCCGGCGAGCCGTTCTTCGCCGCCCTCGCGGCCCTCCTGTTCTCCTGTGTCATTGTGTGGGACAGGCGCCCTCGCCTGTCCGGACAGGCGTGGGCGCCTGTCCTACACGCCGCTCTCATCGCCTTCGGCCTCTCCGCCATCCAACTCCTCCCATTCCTCGAGCTCCTCCGCTCCAGCGATCGCCGCGCGGGGCTCGATCGCGAGACGATCTTTCACGCCTCGATGCCGCTGCGCGAATGGCTGCGCGTCGGCCTCCCGCTGAGCAACTACGACGCGACGCTCTCGCAGCACTTCATCCCGATCATCTACATCAGCGCCTTCACCGTGCTGCTCGCGCTGGTCGGGTTGAGCGTGCCGCGCAAGGCGTGGCCGTGGCTCGTGCTGCTCGCGGGCAGCATGGTGGTCGCCGCCGGCAACTACCTGCCGACCGGCGAGTGGATCGCGCGCGCGCCGGTAACGCTCTTCCGCTACCCGGCGCGCGTCGTGCCGTTCGGCGCGCTCGCCATCATCGCCCTCGCGGTCATCGGACTCGACCGCATCCCGAAACGCCGGGCCTGGGTCGACGTCGCGCTGGTCTTGCTGTTGCTCGTCGACATGGTCCCGCGCACGGTGGTGATGCGCGTCGTCGCTCCGCTGCGCACCGATCGCGTGCCGTATCCCGCCGTCGTCGGCCGCGATCTGAAGATGATCCGCCTCGGCGCGATGCCGCCGCTCAGCCGCGACGCCTGGATCGGCGGCTACCTCAATCTCTACACGCAGCGCTTCGACGCCGCCACCGCCGCGCCGGTCGCGTCGCAGCTCTACATCAGCACGCTCACGCACGAGATCGTGAACGTCGGCATCGACCATCTCGACCAGATGGGGGTGGGCTGGGTGATCACCGATCGCCAGCTGCCGCGCGGCCGTTACGTCTTCGTCGCGGACGGCGGCAACGCGAAGGCGTGGCGCTCGCGGAGAGCGCTGCCGATGGCGCGCGTGATCGAAGGCGACGGCACCATTCGCGGGGTGCAGGCGCTCGCCCTCGACGCGTCACAGGCGCGTGTGCGAGTCGATACGCCGCACGGCGGGACGCTCGTGCTCACGCAGCAGACCGCGCCGGGATGGAGCGTGTTCATCGACGGGCACGCAGCGAACGCGCGTGTGTACGATCGATTCTTTCGCGCGGCCACCGTTCCGCCCGGAAAACACGAGATTCTCTGGACTTTTCGGCCATTTTCACTCATCGCCGGAGCGATCATCACCGCTGTGACTGCCGTCCTGCTCCTCTTCGCGGTAGCGACGAAATCTTCAACTGTCAAGCGATGAAGAGCACGAAATTTTTCTTTCGTGTCACTCTAAAAACTTGTGGCGTCTTTCCAATCACGCGGTAGTAGAATCTCGCTCCTCCGCAATCAAGCCCGGACACACCAAAGAGGTTGAATCGATGGTAAGTATCGACGACCGCCTGAATGCAATCATTCGCGAGTTGATCGGCAACGGCATCACCCTGGAGCAGGCAGTCGAGGCGTTCGAGGGGAAGTACATCGTGGCGGCCATGACGGCCAGCCGCGGCAATGTGACACAGGCGTCGAAGAAGCTCGGCGTCCATCGCAATACGCTGCACAACAAGCTGCGGAGCCAGACGATGCTCAATGGTTTCGCCGAGTCCATCCGCCCCAGCAGGCGCCGCGTTTCGCACAAGCGTGTGACCGCGCCCTCCGCCAGCCGCGCGTCGAAGACCAACGGACGCGCGCGCTGATCCCGTGAGCGCTCAACCAACGGAGCTGCAGCGATCGATCATCGATCTGCTGCGCTCCAAAGGGAATCATCTCCTCACCATCAGCGACATCCGGGAGCGGCTCGCCGATCCCGAGCTCACCCGCGAGCAGGTCGAGCGCGCCGTCGAAGAGCTGGAGGCCGACGGCGTCGTCATCGCCGTCCGCGGCAAGCGATATTCGCTCCTCGAGTTCACGCCGTATCACGCCGGACGCGTGCGCGTGCACCCCGACGGCTACGGCACGGTGCTGCACGGTCCTTCAAAAACGATGGCCGAGCCCGACATCTACATCGATCGCCGCTCCATGAAAGGGGCGATGAACGGCGACCTCGTGGTCGTCCGCGTCGACAAGCGCCGCCCCAGCTTCCGCAAGGTCCACAACCGCGACTACATCGCCGGCGAGGTGACGGAAGTTCTCCGCCGCGCGCATCGCACCGTCGTCGGACGCTTCCACCAGAACGGCGAGGATCCGTTCGTCGTCCCGTACGACGTCCGCATCGACACCGACATCCTCATCGAGCCCGACGAGACGATGGAAGCGAAGGACGGGCAGATGGTGAACGTGGAGATCGATCGCTATCCCGACCGCTCGTCCGCCTTCGCCCAGGGACGCATCGTCGAAGTCCTCGGTTTCATCGGCGAGCCCGGCGTCGACATCGAAGTGGTCATCCGCAAGTTCCATATCCCGCACCACTTCCCTCCGGAGATCCTCCGCTTCGCCGAGTCGGTCCCCACGGAAGTGCATCCCGAGGAACTGGCGAAGCGCGTCGATCTCCGCGACCGCAACATCGTCACCATCGACGGCGAGACGGCGAAGGACTTCGACGACGCGGTCGAAGTGCGGATGCTCGACAACGGCAACTTCCTCCTCGGCGTGCACATCGCCGACGTGTCGTATTACGTGACCGAGGGAAGCGCGCTCGACGTCGAGGCGTACGAGCGCGGCACTTCGGTCTACTTTCCGGGGAAGGCCGTGCCGATGCTCCCCGAGCGGCTGTCGAACGGCATCTGCTCGCTCAATCCGCGCGTGGAGCGGCTGACCTTCTCCGTCGACATGGAGATCGATCCGCGCGGCCGCTTCCTCAATCGCAAGGTCTACAAATCGGTGATCAGGACAAAGGAGCGGATGACGTACACCGACGTGAACGCCATCCTCACCGCCCGCACCCCGGAGCTCGAAGAGCGCTACCGCGATCTCCTCCCCGAATTCGAGCGCATGCACGCGCTCTTCGAAGTTCTGCGCAAACGTCGCGAAGGCCGCGGCTCGATCGACTTCGATCTCCCCGAGGCCAATGTCGTGCTCGCGGAGTCGGGCGAGATCTCCGACATTCTGCCGAGCGAGCGCAACGTCGCCCATCGCCTGATCGAAGAGTTCATGCTCGCCGCGAATGAAGCGGTGGCCCAGGAGCTCGTCTTCGCCGGCCAGCCCGGCATCTTCCGCGTCCACCAACAGCCCGACCCGCAGAAGCTCGAGGACCTGCGCGAGATCCTGAAGGAGTTCAAGCTCGCGCTGCGCGGCGACGTCGAGGAGATGAAGCCGGCGGAGCTGCAGCGCATCCTGAAGTCGGTCGCCGGCACGCCGGAGGAGCGCTTCCTGACCAACTTCGTCCTCCGCTCCATGAAACGGGCGTCGTACCAGGAGAGCGACACCGGCCACTTCGCGCTCGCCCTTCAGCACTATTGCCACTTCACCTCGCCGATCCGGCGCTATCCCGATCTCATCGTGCATCGGATGCTGACGAAGCTGCTGGAGAGCGGGCCGATGTACGGCGAGCTGCGCGCCCAGGTCGAGGCGAAGATGCCGTCGATCGCGCTGCAGTCGAGCGAGCGCGAGCGCCGGGCGGAAGAGGCGGAGCGCGAAGTGCTGGAGTGGAAGAAAGTCATCTTCATGCGCGACAAGGTCGGCGTCGCCTTCAACGGCATCGTCACCGGCGTCGCGCCGTTCGGTCTCTTCGTCGATCTCGAGGAGGTCTTCGTCACGGGCATGGTTCCAGTGGCGACGATCGGCGGCGATTTCTGGATTTTCAAGGAGCGCGCACACCGGCTGATCGGCCAGGCGTCGGCGCGCGAGCTGCGCCTCGGCGATCGGGTGAAGATCGAGGTGAAGTCGATCGACGAAGACCGCCATCAGATCGAGTTCCGCCTTCTCGAGGCTGGTGGAACCCCGATTGCACGACGCGAACGTCAGGCATGAGCCACGACCAACTGACCGACCTCGTAAACCGCCGTGTGGCCCTCGAAGCGCGTTTGCAGCATGAAACAGGGGAGCTCTCCGAGACCGCGGTCCGCTCGTACGACCGCGAGTACTCGTCGCTGCAGCGCGAGCTGGCCACCCATTTCCGCGGGGCCACCGAGGACCGGCAGCGGATCACGTCGATGCTGGAGATGATCCGCATCCTCGAGAACCGCCTCGTCTACCTCCAGAACTTCACCGTCGATCCGACCTCCGACAACCGGATGCTGGCGCAGCTGGTCACGCAGTTCATCGACGAGCTGTCGCGCACGCGCTCGACTGTCCTCACGAACCTCGAAGCGACGTACTACCGCGCGGTCGCCGCGCTGTATGCCGGCGACGTCCCGCGCGCGACGGAAGGTTTTCGCGACGCCTGCGCCTCGGAGGAATCGGACGAGGCGAACGACATCAAGTACAAGTCCTACGTGATCCTCGGCAACCTCTCGCACGAGGAGCGCGATTACGCCAAAGCGAAAGACCTGCACGATCAGTCGCTCCGCTACTCCGCGAACAACAACGTCACGGCGCAGGCGCTGGCGCTGAAGGCGCTGAACTCGTACGCGCTGGAGAATTACGACGAGGCGCTGTACCTCTTCCAGGAATCGCTGCAGCTCTTCGACGTCAACCAGCCGTTCTTCAACTCCTACTTTTTCCGCAACGCCCTGCTCTTCTGCGGCGCGATCTTCTTCGACCGCAAGGACTACCCGCGCGCCGCGGAGTTCTATCAGCGCGTGGTCGACAACGTGGAGGAGACCTCGTACGACTACTTCGACGCCCTCGCGCACCTCGGCCGCATCCACTATCTGAAGGAGCGTTACGACGACGCCGTCAGCTCGCTCGAGCAGGCCCTGCGCAGCCAGAAGCTGAGCGAGAACGAGTACATCATCGACACCTGGTTCCTCATCGCCCGCGCCCACCTCAAGCGCCACGACCCGGCCTCGGCGCGCAAGTACCTGGAGAGGATCGCCGCCACCGACGTGCGGTACGACAAGAAGCCGCAGGCGGTGGAGCTGTTGCAGAGGATCGCGTAGAGGGCGGGTTACCGCTTCTGTCCACGCACGACCTTGAGATAAGCCTCAAACTCCTGCCTGCTCATTCCGAGCGTGCGCATGTTGGAGCGGACGATGTCTTCGCCGAGGTCCTTGTCCATCTTGATGATTACCGGACGAGCGATGCCCGGTTTCGTCATGATGAGGTGATCACCCTTGATGCGCGATTCGACACAGCCGGCGAGCTTGCAGACGTCCCTCAGCTCCTGCCACGAAATTCTTCTCAAGCTGTGGCGCCGAGAAGCGTCGTTGCAACATAGCCTGGGATGGTCAGACTGATCGCGAACGCTTCGCCAAGGATGTTCGTGCGCCCTTGTCGCTTTTCGCGAGGCCGGTCAGCGCGACCCCCTTCCGCGGAGGGCCGAAAGTTTGCCTCGCGAAGCGCCTGATCGAGAACGCCGCGCTCGATACAGCTCTCGAACCACAGCTCAACAGCCTCCTGCAGACAGGCCTTCGCCTCGGACGCGCTGCGTCCCTGCGACGCGACGCCGATCAGCGGACAGGTTGCGATCCAACGCCGTGCCGTGTCGCGGCGCACGTAAGCGTTGAGATTCACGCCGAGGGAAATCGTCTCGTTCATCAAGACGGATTTTAGCGCCTACTTCACCAAACCTCCGCCGGCGCGCGGCCGAGGCGCAATCTCGCCTGCCTTAGAATGTTGTTGTCATGCAGGTCACACTCGATTTGCCGGATGACATCTCGGCGGTCCTCGAGGGTCGCTGGCCGGATCTGCCGCGGCAGGCGCTCGAAGCGCTTGCCGTCGAGGCGTATCGCACGGGCGCGCTGACCGAAGGACAGGTGCGGCGGCTGCTTCAACTGGAGACGCGGTTCGAGGTGCACGCCCTCCTCAAAGCCCACGGCGTACCGCTGCGCTACAGCGAGGCGGATTTCGAGGACGACCTGGTGGCCCATCGTGAGGTCGGTATTCTTCGGGACTGATGATCTTGTCGCGGACAGCAGTCCGCTGCACTACCTCACCAGTCAATCGTGATCACGATGCACTCGACGGTCCGGGCGCATCCGACCTCGACGTGGTCACTTGACCGCCGGAGTATTGGCGATGCCGGCCGCCGCGTGATCCCTGCGCGCGGCGCGGCGCGCCTCCTCCACTTCGCGCACGATGTCAGACGCAGTCACGCCATAAACGTCCCCCATCTCCAGCAGCGTGTCGACGCTCGGCATGTTCCGGCCTTTCTCCAGCGCGCCGAGATAGTTTGGATTCATCCCGCAGCGTTGCGCCGCGACGATGATGGTCCAGCCGCGGGCAATGCGCAGGCGGCGAATGATGGCCCCGAAGCGGACGGCGTCGTGATTGGCGGAGGTGAGCTTGGGCATGAGTAGATGATACGGCCATGGATGTGATGTGGCCAAGCGCACATTCATCACAGCGTATCCGTGGATGTGTCGTGATGGCGTTCGTGCTGCGTTATCACTGCCTAGGATGTGATTGATCGGCGTGTATGCCAGCAGCGGACAGCTGACTCTCTCATTCTGTCGGATTTGATGCGTGTAGAACACAGCCATAGATGTGCTGCGATCTGGATCATGGCTGTAATGACACGCCCATGGATGTGGCGTCGATTAATGATTGCCATATGGCTACATCCTTGGATGTCTTCTATGGAGGTGAATCAGCGGGGAAGCTGCGTCGATTCCGCGTCGGGCCACGCGAGTGCGTCGGCGAATCCCACGATTGCCCACGAAAGCTCCTCCGCATGCGCGCTGATGACGCCGTCCAGCTCCCGCGCGAGCACGCCGCTGATCGTGGTCCGCTCTCGCTCCGCAAAATGCTCCAGCATCGCCACCTGATGCCGCGGTAGCCGGACGTGCAGATCGATCAACCGCACAGCTTCCGGCAACACGCCGTTCGCGTCGGCGCCGAGTGCGTCGCGAACGTCTGCTGTTTGCTCATGAACGCAGTATCACCTCAACCTGCGTTTTCCACAGCATCAAGCAAATCGACTTGTGCAGAGGCTCCCTAGGGGGTCGTCGCGATCGACGGTGGCACTGATGCGAGCAGTTCGTTGACGATGCGCTTGCCGCGCGACGCGGTATTCGTCTGTTGACGCCGGCGAGCGCCTGGTGCACGACGGCGGCGAGATGTCGATACGGAAGGAAAGTGGCGGGTTAGAGCACCCTACGGTTTGCTCAAAACGTAATATGCCTCTCGTAATGGCACGTATACCCACCCGGATTCTTCTTCAGGTAATCCTGGTGATACTCCTCCGCGGTCCAGAACGTCTTCGCGGGCACGATCTGCGTGACCACGGGACGCTTCCATGCTCCCGATTTGTCGACGCGGGCTTTCACCGCTTCGGCGATCCGGCGTTGCTGGTCGTCGTGGTAGAAGATCACCGAACGGTAGGACGTGCCGACGTCGTTTCCCTGGCGGTTCAGCGTGGTCGGGTCGTGGATCTTGAAAAAGTAGAGCAGGATCTGCTCGTACGAGATCTTCGCCGGGTCGAAGAGCAGCTCGACCGATTCGGCATGGCCTTCGTGGTTCTGGTACGTGGCGTTGGCGACGTTGCCGCCGGTGTAGCCGACGGTGGCGTGCACGACGCCGGGAAGTTTGCGCAGCAGATCCTCCAGGCCCCAGAAGCAGCCGCCGCCGAGCGTCGCTTTCTCTAAATGCGGAGCGGGAGCGGGTGTCGCGCCATCGAGATGCATGGCGCAGAGAATGCTGAACATCGCGATCACAAGCAAGCGGGTGCGGGACATCAGGTTGCCCTCCGGAAGCGATTACTTCACCACAACGTCCGAATACGCGTCGAACAGTGACGTCACCCAAACCTCGGGCACTTTCATGCCGCGCCGAAGCGTGATCACGATCGGCTCGTTCGTTTCGCCGACGGCGTCCCGGCCGATCATGACGCGCGCTTCCACCGGCTGGCCGGTTTCGGCGTCGCGCGATTTCACGATGACCTTGTTCACGCCGGCGCGCAGCTTCGCGGGGGTCATCTCCACGATCATCTTCGGCGGCGTGGCCGGCAGCGTGATGATCACGGGGGGATAGAACTCCGGGTTGAGCGTCAGCGTCGGCGGCGCGAGGTCTTCATGCCCCTCGGCGTTCTTCACCCGGTTGAACTTGTGCGTCCACTTGAACGGATATCCGGTCGACGTCTTGCCGGTCGGATTGGCGGGCGCGCGGATGAGCTGTTTCTCGATGTCGATGTCGGCGCGTACCGGCACATGCGTGTCGGGATCGATGGCGTAGACGTAGATGTCGCCGTCGTAGTCGCGTGGAATCGTCGCCGGCACGACCCAGACGATCGGCGGCTTGGTGTGCATGACGTCGAGGTGCTGCTCCTTCGCGCACTGCTGCCCCTGGGTGGCGAATCCGCTGGCGTGCATGTCGACGCCGAGGGCCCAGATCTCCGTGAACTCGCGGCATTGCTCGTGGTCGAACGCGTTCGACGGCGGAAAGGTGCGGTCGCACACCGCGCGGTACTCGCGGATGAGGAGGTCGTCGCAGAAGAGGAAGTTGTTGCCGGGCGTGGCCAGGCAGGTCGCGTGCTTCCGGCAGATCGGCGCGTAGAGCTTCGTCAGCTGGTCGTAGTGATCGTCGAACCACTGGCCGTTCGGCGAAAGGCCGAGCATCGTGAACGCCGCGCTCCGCAACTGCGACCTGTCGTAGCTGACGCACGTCCCCGCGACCGCGCACGGACTCGGCGTGAAGTCGTCGGGAAACGGTTGGCGTTCCTGCGCGGAGGCGAAGGAAGCGGCGAAGAGGAGAAGAAAGAGGATGGCGTTTCGCATTCGGTCGATATGACGCGCGTCAGTGGAAGCGCGTCACGACAAAAGCGATGTCATCCTTGAATTCTTCCGTGGTGGCAAACGAGCAGATGTCGGCGTAGATGCGATCGTAGAGCTCGCCGACCTCGATCTCGCCGGCGTTTTCGAGCAGGCGCGCCACGCGATCGATCGAATAAAACTCGCCGGCCGCCGTGCGGCGATCGGTCAGTCCGTCGGTGTAGACGAAGAGCGTGTCGCCCGAGCTGATGGTGGTCCGGCACTCCTCGTACTCCATCTTCGGCATGGCGCCGAGGAGATGGCCCGGCTGCTCGATGACGTCGGTGCGGCCTTCCTCACGGCGGTGCAGGAGGAAGGGAGGATGCGCGGCGTTCGCGTAAACGAGGCTTCCCTCGCTGTCGATGCGCAGCAGCTGCGCCGTCGCGTATTGCGCCGGCAGGCTGACGGTGAAGAGGAAGTCGTTCAGCCGGGCCATGAACGTGGCCAGCGATTCGTGCGCGCTGGCCTCGGTGTGGAGGTAGCTCTTGAGCAGCGACACCAGAATCGCGGCCGGCAGTCCGTGTCCCGAGACGTCGGCGACGAAGAGGTACATCAGGTCGTCCTGCACGAAGTAGTCGTAGAAATCGCCCGACAGCGTTTCGCTCGGGATGTAGGCGGAGCGGACTTCGATGCGCGGCGCGGTGAACGTGGCGGGCGGGACGAGCGCCTCCTGCACGCGACGCGCGATCTGCAGGTCGCGCGACATCTGCTGGTTCACGCGCCGCAGCTCGTCCTGGTACTCCTTCACCCGCAGCAGCGCGCCGAGGCGCGCGAAGAGCACCTCGGCGTCGGAGCCTTTGGTCACGAAATCGTCGGCGCCGGCGCCGAGGCCGTCGACGACGTGCTGCGGCGTGTCGGCGCCGGTGAGCATCAGCACCGGAATCGTGTGCAACTGCGCGTGCGCCTTCACGCGGCGGGTGACTTCGAAGCCGTCCATCACCGGCATGCGGTAGTCGACGACGATGGCGTCGGGGATGACCTGGATCGCCAGGCGCAGACCTTCTTCACCCGACGTCGCGGGAACGACGTCGTAGCCGCGGCGCTCGAGGAAGCGGCGCGTCACGGCGACGTCGTTCGCGTTGTCGTCGATGAGGACGATGCGGCGTTCGCGTCGTGCGGGCGCACGGCTGCCCGTCTCCGGCGTGACGCGCATCATCGGAACAACTGTCATTGACCTCCCTCGTACAACTTGTACCCGCGCTGGACGCGATCGTCGTTCAGACGATTGCCGAGCTTATCAGTGAGCCGCTTCTCGAAACCGTCCACGCCGTTCTGATCGGCGCCGGTGAGGATCGCGACGAACTCTCCGCTGTTGTTGTGGCAGACGATGTCCTCCTGCCGGCAGAGCTTCACCATTTCGCGATGGAGGTCGGGGTCGTCATCGTTGGCCTTCATCCAGTAGACGGCGAACGGCGAGTCGAATTTCGACACCGTTTCGATGTTCCGCTGCAGCTTGTCGTTGAACTCCGGGTCGAAGCTGATGTCGTTGCCGTTCTTGGAGAGGAGCGAACGATTCTTCGGCTGCGACGCGCTCTCGCCCGATTTCATCAGCAGCAGCATCTCGTCGCCGCTCACGGCGCGCACGGCCTTGGAGCGGGTGGTGAGGCGGCGTCCGCTGCGGCGGATGAGGGCGTCGACGCGGGCGCGGAACTCGCCGGCGTGGAACGGCTCGGCGATGAAGTCGTCGGCGCCGGCGCGGAGGTAGAGCACTTTGTCCGACTGCCGGTTCGCGTACGGCGAGATCAGGGCGAGCGACGAGGTCGAGGTCTGCGCGAGGTCGAGGATGGCGCTGACGGCGGCCGCGCTGCGCGCCGGCGAGACGAGGACCAGTCCGGGGCGATCGCGTTTCGCGCGCTCGACGCCGGCCTGCACGTCGTTTTCCGCGTGGATGGTGTATTGCGTGCCGAGGGCCTCGGTCACGCGGCGGATCGTGTCGGGCTGCGCGCCGATGAGCAGCACGCTGCGCTTCGTCTCCGACGTCTCCTCCCACGGCTTCGTCACGTCGGTGACCTGCTCGCCGTCGCCGCGGTAGTTGATCAGGCCGCGGCCGTCGAGGATGCGGTAGTGCGCGGAGAGGTTCTCGTTGTTCGCGTAGCGGAGCTTCGAGAGGCGCATCAGCCGCCCGCCGGTGGCCTGGTCCTGCGACAGCGCGATCACGCCGAACGCGCTCTGCTCGAGCGTGCGGATGATCGCGTTGTGCTCCGCGTCGTCTTCGTCCCCGGCCACGAGGATCGTCGTCACCGGCAGGTCCTCCAGCGCGTTGATGAGCGACTGGGTGAGCGTCAGCGCGAAGTGGCTCGAATAGGCGGTGTTGATCAGCGTGAAGACGGGATCGATGACCAGCCGTTTCGCCCCGGTCGTCGCGATGTAGTCGGCGAGCTCTTCGACGATGGCCAGGATGTCGGCCGGACTCTCCACCAGCTCGAAGTAGCGCGACGAGGGGTTGAGGATGGCCAGTTGTTTGCGTTTGACCGCTTCCTCGATCTGGAATCCGATGGCGCGCGCCTGGGCCAGGGCGTTTTCCGGCTTCTGGTCAGTGATGAGCACGCCTGGCTCGTCGTGCTCCAGGCCGCGGGTCAGGAACTGCAGGCCGACGACCGATTTGCCGACTCCGGTCGGTCCCTTGACCACGTAGACATGGTTCGGCAGCAGGCCCCCGGCGCCGTAGTCGACGAGGTCGATGCCGCTGATGATGCGATTGGCCGGATTCACTGCGGTTTGCTGCGACGCCGACCTGACTTCGACTACCGGCTCTGTGAGCGGCAGTGGAACATCCGTATTCGATCGCACTTCAGTCGATCCGTTCATGAGGTCTCTCCAATCTCTTCACCTGTTGTGAATGAGAGGCGAAAGCAACAGGTGGGCCAAAGCACTCCCTTCTCCCCCGCGCACGGGGGAGAAGGTGCCGCAGGCGGATGAGGGGGCTCTCCCCGTCGACTCGCGCTCTAACTCGGCCCCTCACCCGCCTTCGGCGTCGGCGGCGGCAGCGTCCATCGACCGGTCGTGCAATCGCCGCAGCAGCGCCAGCGCGCAGATCGCCCCGACGCACGCCATCGCCATGTCCTTCTGCGTGTCCCACACGTCGCCCTGCGTCCCGAGAAAGGCCTCGGCGGCGGTGCCGGTCAGCTCGGCCACGGCCCATTCCAGGAGCTCATAGAAGGCGCTGATGGCGGCGCACATCGAGAAGATGACGACGTTCAGCCATGCGTCGCGGCGATAGCGGGCGACGCGGATCAGGATCTCGCGGGCGGCGATGGCGGGGACGAAGCCCTGCGCGAAGTGCCCGATGCGGTCGTAGTGATTGCGCGTGAAGCCGAACCAGTGTTCCATCCACACGCCGAGCGGCACCTGCGCGTAGGTGTACTTGCCGCCGAGCATCAGGATCATGGCGTGGATGGCGATCAGGACGTACAGAAGGTTGGAGAGCCGGAACCGCCGATACGTGGCGAGAATGACGACGCCGGCGATCACCGCGGGAAAGACCTCGAGCACCCAGGTGAAGCGATCGTGCGGATGGATGCCGCTCCATACGAAGACCGCGAGCGTCAACGCGAGCAGAAAGAGTTGGGGTCGCATCTGGACAATTAACTTAACGGCCCCCCACACCACCGTTAAGTTAATTGTCCAGATACGACCCCAACTACTTTACTTGAATCTGGTCGGCGGTCGAGACTTCCTGCTCGCTGGCGAAGATCGTCCGGGCCAGCTGCTGGTACTCGGCGAAATTGCCGGTGCGGGGACGCACGGCCTCACCCGGATCGGCCAGCCGCGTCACGTCGAAGGTCTGCGACAACGGCTTGAGCGACACGTGGCGGATGTCGTCCTTGCGGACGTCGTGGAAGCGGCGATACAGCGTCACGAGCTGCGGCACGGTGAGGTTCGTCTCGGTCTTGTTGGACAACGAATGCGCCGCGCCGATGAGCCTGATCATGTCGGGCGCGCCGCGCTGGGCGATGCGGTCGCGCATGGCGTTGATGACCTGTTGCTGCCGCAGCTCGCGCGCGAAGTTGTCCCCCTCGGGGCCGAGGACGTAGCGATAGCGCGTGTAGGCGAGGGCGCGTTTTCCGTCGAAATGCTGCCAGCCGCGCGGAAAGCCGTCCTGGAAGAGGTAGTCGTAGAAACCGCGCTCGACGAAAACGTCGATACCGCCGAGGTCGTCGATCAGTTTCTCGAAGGCGGCGAAGTCGATGCGCACGAACGCGTGGATCGGCTGATTGAGGATCTTCGACACCGTATCGCAGAGGAGTCCCGGTCCCTTGCCGGGATAGGCGCTGTCGTTGCCGATGGCGTGGGCCGCGTTGATGCGATGCGCGCCGTGCGTGCCGAGGCGCACCCATAAGTCGCGGGGGATGGAGATCACCGCGGCGTGGCGCGTCGACGGCTGGAGGCTGACGAAGAGAATCGAATCGGCGAGATCTTTTCCGCTCCCCGGATGCGCGTCGCCGCCGACGCCGATGAAAAGGATGTTGATGCGGTCCTGGCGCAGCCCCTCGGCGAAATGGTTCGGCACGCGCCCGTGGGAGGGCGAATAGGCGAAATAGAGCGCGATTCCGCCGAGGAGGATCAGAAGTCCGAAAACGCCGAAGAGCGTGTATTCGAGGATGTGCTGCGATCGGGTGGGCTTCGGTTTTTCGGAATCGGGACGCCGTTGATAATCACCCGATCCATCCGGGTTGAATCGGCGATAGCGCGAATATCGCGGGCTCATGGGCGGGAGGCTCTTCTGCAATCGGAATACCGCGCGGCATCCAATTTGAAGCCGCAGCGTTGCATGACCAGGAAACTATCCCTCATTGCAGTGCTCCTCCTTCTTGCGGCCGTCGCGCGCGCCGACTGGACGAACGTCGCACCGGGCATCGATTACCAGGAGTTTGCGGACGAAGGGAGCGATATCCACGTCACGCGGGTCGATCTGACCAACGACGCATTGCAGGTCGTCGTGACGCGCGAAAGCGAGCGCGGCCTCAAGGTGAGCGAATTCGCGAAGAAGAACAAGGCGCTCGTGGCGGTCAACGGCGACTACTTCGACGACAAGTTCATGCCGATCGGACTGACCATCGGTCCGTGCGGTCCGTGGGAGGGATCGAAAGACACGAAACGCGAAGGGGTCGTGGCGATCGGCGAGCGGAAGGCTTCGATCCGTCGGCAGGCGGAGGTCATGGACCCGCCGGAGAACTGGGTGGCGGAAGCGATCTCCGGCTGGCCCGCGCTGGTGGTGAATTGCGAGGTGGTGAAGCCGCTGCCGGGGAGCGCGGCGTTCACGGGATCGCCGCATCCGCGCACGGCGGTCGGGCTGTCGCAGGACCACGGGACGCTCTATTTAGTGGTGGCGGAAGGGCGGCGGAGCGGCGTTCCGGGCCTGACGCTCGCGCAGCTCGCGGCGTTCATGCATGACGAGCTCGACGTTTGCGCGGCGATGAACCTCGACGGCGGCGGATCGGCGGCCATGTGGGTGGGCGATCACATCGTGAACCGATTGAGCGACGGCGTGGAGCGAAAGGTCGGGAATCACATCGGCGTGATCCTGCGCAGCGACTTCATTTCCTGCAATCCGTCATTGGAATCGACATTGCAGAGTGGCGCTACCGAGAGGCAGTAAAGACTTCCGCAGTAAAGCCGCTGTACAAGCTTCAAAGCCCGTAATACCAAAGGAAGGCCGCCGCTATGAGGTCAGGAAAGTTTCTTTCCGCTCTGATGCTGTCCCTGTCGGCGCTCTGTGCGATCCCGGTTCTGGCTCAGAGCGATCACGATCAACAAATCAAGCTGAGTCGGGAGTACATGCAATCGGGCCGCTATTACGAGGCGTCCCAGATCGCGGCGCGTCTGCTGGCGATCGATCCCAATGACGCCGAAGCGGCCGCGATCCGCGACGACGCTTCGTCCCGGCTCAAGGACGTTCTGAACCAGCGCGTCGCCGACGCCGAACGGGGCGGCGATCAACTCGCCCTGGCCAATGCGTATTTCGACGCCGGACGTTATGACGCGGCGCTCGATCTCTATGGAAAGCTGCCGGCCTCATCGCGAGATCGCGACGTCCGCCTGCGCGAGGCGCGGGCGATGGCCTGGTCGGGACGGTTCGACGCCGCGGAGCGCTCGTATTCGACGCTGTTGAAAGAACAATCGTCTCCCGAATTACAGCTGGAGTACGGGCGATTGCTCTCCTGGATGGGGGCGACGAAGCCGGCGGTGGCGCACCTCCGCGCGCTCGACCAGCAGCTCGGGAACGAGGAGACGGCGGTCGCGCTGGCGAATGCCGAGGCGGCGAGCGGCAATCGCGAGGAAGCGATCCGGCTGTTGAGCGATTTCACCGAGAAGCACGCCGACGCCATCCAGGCGAAGGCGCTGCTGCGCGAATTGCGCGCGTCGCCCGAACTGCGATTCGAGCACATCAATCACCTGATCGAGGCCGAGCCGTACAACCTCGCCTTGCGTACGGAACGGGCCCGGATGAACCTCGAACGCGCGCATTACAACGAGGCGCTCAATGACGTGCAGTTCGTCCGCGAGAACAGCAAAAACCGCGTGGAAGGGCTCGACGCGATCGAGAAGGAAGCGCGGGCCCGGCGCGAGCAGGAGCTGAAATCGCTCTCCGCCAGGCTGGCCGCGCTCAAGGCGAACGATCCGAAGAATCCGGACGAGGTCCTGTCGCTGGCCAGGGCGTATGTGGGGCTCGGCGACTATGACAACGCCATCGCCTTGTACGAGCAATATCTCGCCATGCGTCCGAACGACACCGAGGCGCGCATTCAATACGCGCGGGTCCTGAGCTGGGATCGCCGTTATGCGCAGGCCAGCAGGCAGCTGGAGACGCTGATCGAGCAGAATCCCGACCGCGCCGACCTGAAGCTCGAATACGCGCAGAACCTCTCGTACGACTCGAATTTCGCCGGCGCGCTGCACATGTTCAGCTCGCTGACCGACCTGTCCGACAATCCGCGCCGGGAGCTCTACTCCGACGTCCCGCCCCGCGCGTACTACAACATGGGACAGATTTACCGCTGGTACGGCTGGACGGAGCACGACGTCCTCGATCAGAACCGCGCGCTGGCCCTGGACAGCAATTACACCGCGGCGCAGCGCGAGCTCGACCTGGCCCGCCATACGCGTCCGAGCTCCACGCTCGACGCCCGCTACACGTACTCCACCGATTCCAACGATTTCACGCTCAAGCGCGCCGATCTCGACGCCGCGAAGTGGACGTCGCAGAGGATGGCGTTCGACGTCGGCGTCGGCCGGCACCAGTTCGAGCGCCTGGGCGAGGAGGCGGTGGCGAACGCGATCAGCGGCGGCGCGCTCTATCGCCTCAATGACCGCACCTCATTACGCGGCCGCATCGGCGCGAACTTCTACGACCACGACCTCGGTACGCGCCCGTTCTTCGGCGCCGGCGCCACCTGGCTGCCGAACCTGCAGAGCCGCGCCGCGCTCGACTTCAATCATTACGACCTGGTGTACGACGTCTTCACGCTGCAGTCGTTGACCGTGCCGACGAGCGGAAACAATTTCCGCGATCCGATCTCCATCAACGACTTCCGCGGCCATTACGACTACAACGGGGGCGGTCTTCTCAGTTACCTCGCCGACGCGTCGTACGGCTTCATCTCCGACGACAACAAGCGCGCCGCGGCGCACGGGGTGGTGGCCTTCCGCATCCTGAAGGCGCCGTTCGTGGCCTTGAAGGCGGACGGGCGCTGGCTGTCCTACGACTTCCGCTCCAACCGCTACTGGTCGCCGAACGATTACCACTCCCTCGCCGGCGTGGCCCAGATCGGACAGAACATCCGCGACCGCTTCATCTGGAACGCCGAAGTGAAATACGGACGGTCGTGGGAGGGAAGCCGCAGTTCCGATCTCCGCGCCTATGAGGCGACGGCGACCGTACCGGTCTCCGACGCGTTCGACATCGTCGGCAATTACGGGTACGGCAAGAGCGGGCGCCTCGACTCCGTCTTCGGCAACAGCGGCACCGACATCACGAATTACTGGCAGCGGCACTGGTACGTCGGCGTACGGGTGAAACGATTGTTCGCCAGCGACGACCAGCGCCGCCGGAACCCCTACTACTTCGACAACAGTTCGCTCGCCGGTTCGCCGGTGCTCCCGGAGGTCCACTGATGGCCACCGTAAAGAAACCGATGAATCCCCGGCTGCAATTGCTGCTGTCGATTGCAGTGATCGCCGTCGCCGTCGTTCTGACGGTCTTCCTCTTCCGTTATCCGCAGAAACTGGGGCCGATCTTCGTCGCCGCCCTCGTGGTGACGCTGGCCAGCTTCCTGTTGCTGCTGATCCTGCGGCATTTCATCGTCATCTGGTTCAGCTACCTCCACCAGCGCGAACTGGCCGGAGGGGAGGCGTACGAGAACTATCCGTTCGTCTCGATCATCGTCCCGGCGTACAACGAGGCGGAGGTCATCCAATCCTCGCTTTCGTCGCTGCTCGAACTGCGGTATCCGTATTACGAGATCATCGCGGTCGACGACGGGTCCACCGACGGCACGTTCGATCAGATGAAGGAATTCGAGGGAAATCACTATGGCGTGAGGGTGTCGGTCTACCGCAAGGAAAACTCCGGCAAGGCCGAGACGCTCAATTACGGGATCCGCCGCTCGAAGGCGCCGATCGTGGTCTGCATGGACAGCGACTCGCGTCTCACCGCCGACGCGCTCCGCTATGCCATCGCCCACTTCAAGGACCCGCACGTCGGCGCCGTCGCCGGAAACGTGAAGGTCATCAACCGCCACAACATCTGGACGAAATTGCAGGCCCTCGAATACATCGAAGGCCTCAATATCGTCCGCAACGCCCAGGCGTACTTCCGCTCCGTGAACGTCATTCCCGGGCCGATCGGCATCTTCCGGCGCAAGGCGATCGAGGCGACGGGCGGGTATGACAGCGACACGTTCGCCGAGGACTTCGACATGACCGTGAAGATCCTCGCGGACGGGTGGAAGATCGATTACGAGCCGAAGGCCGTCGCCTATACCGAAGCGCCGGAGGAACTGCTCGACATCATCCAGCAGCGCTATCGCTGGTCGCGCGGAATTCTGCAGGCGCTGCGCAAGCAGCGGCATCTGCTGACGCAGAGCAGCGGGGCGATCACCACGCCGTTGTCGCTCTGGTACATGATCTTCGAAGGGCTGGTATGGCCGGCGATGAACATCTTCGCCAACCTGTTCTTCGTCTGGGTCGCGCTGCTGTACGGCATGACCAAGCTGCTCGTCTTATGGTGGATGCTGCTGACGGTGCTCGACCTGTTGATCGCCATCCACGCCACATTGATGGAGAAGGAATCGATGTGGCTGGTGCCTTATGCCGTTCTCTATCGCTTCTTCTACATTCTCATCATCGACGTCACGAAACTATTCGCCACGCTGGAGGAGCTGTTCGGCTTCGACATGTCGTGGGGAAAGCTGGCCCGCAGGGGCCGCATCTAAAGGACAAAGGCCATGCACTTCGACTGGGTAAACGTTCTCGCAACCGTCATTTTCGTTTCGATCGTCGTGACGCTGATCCTCGCGGTGGCGTCGTATTTCGCGTACAAAGTGCGCGAGTCCCGCCGCCCGAAGAGCGCCGCCGATCTGCGCCAGGAAGGGAAGACGAAGGCGTTCTTCAACCAATACAACCCGGAGGGAGTGGATTCTTCGAAATAGCGCCCCGGTATGAGACACCTCGCCATTTACGCTTTCGTGGTGGCGCTGGTCGTCGCCGTCGGCGCCCTCGCCATCTGGTCGTTCATCGAGCGGCAGTCGCTCGTCGTGGTCACCGAGCCGCTGCCGAAGGTCACGATCGTCACACGCGACCCGCGCTCGCCCCTCGCGGCGGCGTGGGTCCGGCTGCTGACGAAAGCGCAATTCGCGCCGACGCTGGTCACGGCCGACAAGATCGATTCGGCCGAAGGCATCGTCGTGATGTGCGACGTCGCTCCCATGAAGCGCAACGGCCCGGCGGTTTACGTCGGGTCGACGCTTCCCGCGGACATCGGCATGTCGGACGACTCGCTGCATCTCTCCGAGACGATGTCGCCGCTGCTGGCGCGACTCGCTCCGGGAATCGAGTTTTCATCGCGGCGGACCCAGGTCGCGCTGTTGAAGGAAACGCCGCGGATGGTGATCGACGCGCGCTGGCGCGAGAACGCGCGCGCCGCGGTGATGCATGTCGAAGAAGCGGGCGCGCGCTCCGTCTGGTTCGGCTTCGATCCCGACGCCCTCAATAATCCTGACGATCCGCGGCTGCACCTCCTGCTGCGCACCGCGTTCCGCTGGGTCGCGGGCCAGCCGGTCTCCGACGGCGTGGTCGGCACGCTGACCGCGGAAGGGCGGCGCAAGGCGCGCGCGGAGCGCTTCGCCTTCAGCGTCGACCGCCTCCGGAATCCGCGGCTCTTCTCCATCCGCATGATGAACCGCGGTACGCTGCCGCTCGACAAGCCGACCGTGAAGGTCTGGCTTCCCCCGGGTGTGATGGAGGTGGAGCTGGCCGGCAGTCTCATCATGCGGCGCGGCGCGACGCTTCAGGACGATCCCGGCGAAGCGGCCTGCCTGATCTCACTTCCATCCCTCGGCCGGAACGAAGATCGCATCATGAAGCTGAAGGTGGTGAAGGAGAGCTCCCGTGCGGCAGCAGCAAGCGTGGCGTCTCGATGACAACGAACGGATGATCCGGCAGCAGATCATCGCGCGCGGGATCACGGACAAGCGGGTGCTCGACGCCTTCCGCTCCGTGCCGCGCGAGCTCTTCGTCCCGCCCCAGCACCAGGCGTCGGCGTACGACGACACGCCGCTGCCGCTCGAGCGCGGGCAGACGATCTCGCAGCCGTTCATCGTCGCGTTCATGACGGAGCTGCTGCGCCTGCGCGGCGACGAAAACGTCCTGGAGATCGGCACCGGCTCCGGCTATCAGACCGCGATCCTCTCCCGCCTCGTGCGTCACATCTACAGCGCGGAGCTGGAGCCCGACCTCGCCCGTACCGTCGCCGACCGCCTCACGCGCCTCGGCATCGACAACGTCACGCTGGCCACCGGAAACGGCATCGAGATCTTCCGCGACCGCGGCCCCTTCGACGCCATCCTCTCCGCCGCCGCCCCCGCCCGCCTTCCGGAAGAACTGATCGACCAGCTTGCGGAGGGAGGTCGTTGCATCATTCCGGTGGGGGAGGCGGAGGCGCAGAACCTCTGGCTGATCGAGAAGAAAGACGGACGGGTCACGCGCACGGGGATGGATGCGGTGAGGTTTGTGCCGTTGAGAACGTGAAAGTGATCGAGCGACGGAGTGATAGAGAGATAGAGAGATAGAGGGATAGAGGGCGTGGCGTTTCTCTATTTCTCTATCGCTCTATCTCTCTATTTCTCTATCACTCGTTCTCGTTCACGGCGCTGCCTTGAGCCCTGCAACGGTCGTCACCAGCTGCCCGATCGCCGCGAGCGGATACGACGCGTTCCTTGTCTTCACGGCCGCTCCCGACGTCGGGAACTCCGTGAAATTCGTCGTCGAGGCGTACTCGGCGCCGATGGCGCCGTGCAGTCCGCTGCCGACGTTCTGCAGCAGCGCCATCCACTCTTTCAACTCCTGCACGCCGGCGGTGGAGGGCGCGGCGTCGATGCGGTTGCCGAGGAGCGTCGGCATGTCGGCGGAGGAGAGGGTCGTCGCGCCGGTGGCCGCCTGGTAGGCGGTGATCTTCAGGCCGTACTGCGATTCGACGGCGTTGATGAGCAGCAGCGCGTAGAGGTCGACCACGACGCGGACGCGTCCCGTGGTCGGCAGGTCGGTCGTCGCGCCGGTGTTCGTCGCGTCGCTGACCGCGAAGCCGGAGATCGTATCGATCGCGTTCACCGCCTTCGACACGACCAGTCCGCTCACCGCGGCGGTGCCGAAGATGGCGGTCGAAGCGACCTCGCCCATCGTGGAGAGGTTGACCGCGGTCTGCGCGGCGTCGGGGTTCGGATCATTGAGCTTCACCATCGCCGCGGCGTACGAATTTCCCGCGCCGGCCGCGGTGAGAAGCGCGGCGCCGTGATCGCTGCCGAGGGCGAAGAGTGCGCTCAGCGCCTGGGCGGCGGCGGGGGAGCTGCCGGTCTTGCCGCTGACGATCTGCAGCACCGCCGCGGCCGTGGCGTACTTGAAGTAGGTGTACGTCTCGGCCGACTTCAGCCCGTACTTCAGGCCAGACATGTTGAGGTAGAACGACGACGAGATGAGATTGCTCTGGCCGACCAGTTGCAGCGCGCAGATTTTCTTCACGTCCGCCGCGTCGGCGTAGGCGGAGATCAATGGATAGGCGATGGGGAGCGCCTGCGTCGAGTCGGGCGAGATGCCGAGAGGGAGGACGTTGTAGATGTCGGAGAACGTCAGCGGCACGCCGGCCGGGAGGCTGCCGCGCAGCACGCCGGTCGGGACGACGCCGACCTGCACCGGCGTGAAGTCGTATCCCGGAAGCGCGGCGGGGTTTCCACCGACCGCCGCGAGCGTCTGCGCGATGATCGAGTTCGAGACGTTGCGGACCGAATCGGCGGCCAGGTTTCCGAGGCCGTTCGGCGAAACGACGGGGTTGCGGTCGTTCGGATTCATGTCCTGCGTTGCGACGGCGACCGGGTGGTAGATGCCCTTGGCCAGGCTCGCCGGATCGTAGTCGCTGAACACCTGGCTCAGGACCGGCGCGAGCGTGCTGTTCAGCTGCTGATCGGTGGCGTTGACGACGGCGGCGGTCGCCGCGTCGGGCGTGACCGTGGCGTTCGTCATCGCCAGGTTGCTGAAGTTGCGCGGCGAGGTGAGGCCGGCGGCGCGGTCGACATGCACGTCGAGGCGCGCGACGTTCGTGCCGAACGCGCCGGCGTCGATGAGCTGCGTCGTCCAGTTGCCGTTCGGTATCGAGTGCAGCGATCCGAGCGGCGTGTGCGTGTGGCCGGAGGCGATGACGTTGATGCCGTGGACGTGGCGCGCCAGCTCGACGTCCTCGCCGGAGGTGCCGCTGGCGTCGGTGCCGGAGTGTGAAAGGGCGATGACGATCTGCGCGCCCTGGTTCGTGCGGAGGTCGTCGACCAGCGCCTGGATCACGTCGTAATTGAAGGAGAGGAACTGGAACGTGACGGGCGCCGCAGCGGGAGATTCGATCGCCGCTTCCTCGCCCATCAGTCCGATGAAGCCGACCTTCAATCCGTTCGGAAGCGTCTTCACGTACGTCTTCTGGATCGCCTTGCCGCTGCCGAAGTAGGGGATGAGGTCGGAGTTGTTGCCGATGTCCATGTTCGACGCGACGATCGGCGTCTGAAACCCGAAGTTGGTGCGCGCGCCGGCGAGCATCTGCGCCAGGCCGCGCGGCGTGTAGTCCCACTCGTGATTGCCGAGCGTCACGGCGTCGTAGTTCAGCGCCTTGATGGAGTAGAGCGCGAGCGGACTGCTGCCGAGGGTGAGGTCGTAGAGCGTACCCATCGTCCAGTCGCCGGAGTCGACGAGCAGGACGGGATGGCCGGCCGTGGCCCGCACCTGGTTCACGTACGCGGCGATGCGCGCGTAGGCGCCGGTGGCGCTCATGGCGGTGGCGGGATCGACGTCGAGTCCGACGTGTCCCGAGCCGTTGGCGTGATCGTGCAGGTCGGTGGTCTGCAGGATGGTCAGCTCATCCGAAGGAGGAGCGACGGTGCGGCGCCGGGTCTGGGCGGTGAGGTTGGCGGTGAGGAGGACGAAGACAAGGCCGAGGAGCGCGGCGCGTCTGATCATGCGGGGATTATGGCCCGAAGTAATGGCAGCGCGACGTGCACGTTTCTTCGATCGTGACGCGATGCAGGATCGGGATGAGCGGAGCGAGGCGGTTCCAGAGCCACACGGCGACCATCTCCGACGTCGGGTTGTCGAGGCCGGCGATGTCGTTGAGGCAGTAGTGGTCGAGCTCCTGGACGATCGGGTCGACCGATTTTTTCAGGTCGGCGAAGTCGATCAGCCAGCCGGTTTTCGGGTCCACTGCGCCCCGCACGGCGATCTCGCCGCGGAACGAATGGCCGTGCATGCGCCGGCACTTGTGGCCCTCCGGCACATTCGGCAGCCAGTGGGCCGCTTCGAATCGAAAGTCCTTCACCAGTTCGACGAAATGTGATTGCATCGGCAGCGCAGAACGCAACGGGTACCTCTTTTGCTCCAATGACAAAGTATGAGCGCAGCTCCGATGAATGACGACTATCGATCGCTGGGGACGATCTTCAAAGACCTCAGCGCCGACATCTCCACTCTGTTCCGCAGCGAGATCGCCCTCCTCAAGCTGGAGATCAAAGACACGGCGGCCAAACTGGGCGGCGGGACGGCGATGTTCGCCGGCGCGGTGTTCCTGGCCCTCCTCGGGCTGGCCTTCCTCGTCGTCACCATCGTTCTCGGGCTGGTGGCGCTGGGCGTCCCGGCCTGGCTGTCGACGCTGATCATCACGGTGATCCTCTTCGCCGGCGCCGCCGTCCTGGCGATGATGGGAAAGAAGAAATTCCAGGCGGTCGAGTTCGTTCCGAACGAGTCGATCCAGCAGATCAAGAACGACGTCGAGTCGATCAAATCCGACATCGCCCGCGTCAGGAGCCGTTAATGCCCGACATTGATCAGGAGAAGGCCAGCGTGGAGCAGGCCATCGAGCGCGCCCGCGACGGCATCAGCATCCGCATCGACGAGCTCGACCAGCGCATCCGTACGCAGTACGACGTGAAAGCGTTCGCCGCCGAGCATGCCACGCAGATCGTCGCCGGCGGCGCGGTCCTCGGGCTTCTCGCCGGCTTCGGTTTCCCCAAACCGCTCCGCCGCCTCATCCAGATCGGCATCCCCCTCGGCCTCATCGCCTGGAAGGTCAAGCAGACGATGGACGTCGACGGAGACGCTATCCTTCCGTAGTGCGATTCCTCTTCGTCATCCTCCTCGCGGCGTGCGCGACCGCACCGCAACCCGATCCGGCGGACCTCGACATCCGCGCCACCGTGATCGCGGAGTACAACGTCCTCTCCGGTCAGGCCGGCCGCCGCGACTGGGACCGCTTCAAGGAGCTCTTCGCGCCGGACGGCCGGATCGACGGTCTGACGCCTGCCGATTACGTCACGCAGAAGAAGCCCTGGTTCGATCAGAACGGATTGTTCCAACATCCGACGTCGATGAAGGTCAAGCGGCATGGCGATACGGCGCACGTGACGGCGAATGACGAGTCGCGCCACGCGTCGAACGACGAGAAGCCGTACGCGCAGGGCGTAACGTCGTTCGACCTCGTGAAGAGCGGCGACGCCTGGAAGATCGTGACGATCGTGACGCAGTGATCACGATCGCCAACCTCACCGCGATCCGCGGCGGCCGCCGCATCCTCGACGACGTCAGCTTCGACATCCGCGCCGGCGAGATCCTCGGCGTGATCGGCCCCAACGGCGCGGGCAAGACGACGCTGTTCGAGTGCATCGCGGGATTGCAGCCGATCGATTCGGGGACGATTGTTCGCGAAGTCGAGTCGTTTTACATGCCCGACGGCGTGAAACCGTGGCCCGATCAGACGGTGGATTGGACGTTGAGAATTTTCGCCGATATGTGGGGTGCGGACGTCTCGTCCGCACTGTGCGGACGGGGACGTCCGCACCCCTCTGGGACTCTCTCCAAAGGCGAGACCAAGCGCCTCGACATCGCGCTCGCGCTCCTCGCCCCCCACCCGGTCCTCTTCCTCGACGAGCCGTTCGACGGGCTCGATCTGCGCCAGGTGCGGGCGACGATGGAGCTTCTGCGCGGAGTGCGGCGCACGCTGGTCCTCTCCATCCATCAACTGAACGACGCCGCGCGCATCTGCGACCGCTTGCTGCTGCTCAACAACGGACGGGTCGTGGCGACCGGCACGCCGGCCGAGTTGGGCGACATCGAAGAGGCTTTCCTTGCGCTCACGTAGAGTCCTGTTCCGCAAGGACCTCGGCGAGCTGTTCGCCTCGCGCGCGTTCTGGCTGACGTTGATGATGATCGGCCCGCTCGTGGGACAGGCGTTCATCCAGGCCGTGAACACCTACGCGGAGGTGAGCGCCGGCGCGTTGCCGCAGGGGCTCTCGCCGCTCGATGGCATCGTCGTCCCGTCGCTCGGCGCGTACGAGCTGGCGATCATGCTGCTCTTTCCGTTCGTCGCCATCCGCACGATCTCCGCGGAACGGACCACCGGCGCATTGAAGCTGATCCTGCAATGGCCGGTGTCGCGCGCGGCGCACGTGCTGTCGAAACTGAGCGCGCTCGTCGTGGCGTGGCTGCTGTCGCTGGTCGCGTTCGGCGTCGCGATGGCGCTCTGGTGCAGCTACGGCGGACATCTCGACGGCGGTGAAGTGGCGAACGTGCTCCTCGGCTACACACTGCGATTCGTCTTCACCGCCGCGATCGCGATGTGCGCGGCGGCGCTCGTGCCGGGAGCGGCGAACGCGGCGGTCGTCGTGCTGGCGTTCACCATCGGCACCTGGGCGCTCGACTTCCTCGCGACGGGCCGCGGCGGTATCTGGCAGACGCTCGCGTCGTACACGCCGGCGGCGGCGCTGCGATCGTTCGAGCGCGGATTGCTGCGCGTCGACGTCGTCGCGGTGATGCTGATCATCACGATCGTCGCGCTCTACATCACCGCGCGGTTTCTGAATCTCGGATCGATTCCGGTCGCGGCGATTGCGCTGATCCTCGCGGCAGGGGCAATCGTCGCGGCCTCGCGGGTGAACGTCAGTGCTGATCTCTCCGAGGATCGCCGCAATTCGTTTTCAGCCGCGGACGAGCGCGCGCTGCGATCGATCAAAGAGCCGCTCACGATCACCGTCTGGCTCTCGGCCGAGGATCCGCGCATGAACGACTTCGAGCGCAACGTGCTCGTGAAGCTGCGGCGGACGATAGACGTCGATGTCCGGTATCCACTCGAAGGACGCACCGGCTTGTTCGAAAAGTATGGCGACATCGAATACCGCATCGGCGGCAGGAGCGCCGTCAATCGATCGACAATCGAGGAAGTCGTGCTGGAGACGATTTACGGATTGAGAGGGGAGCGGACGTCCCGTCCGCTCAGCGCGGACGAGACGTCCGCTCCCCTCTACAGTGGCTATCCGCTCGTGGCATTTCCGAACGGCGCCGCCATCATTTTTTACGTTTTCTGGCCCGTCAGTGTGCTGCTGGCGTGGCTTTTTGCACGTCGAAATCGGCGAACTGGCTGACGCTGTCGGTCTTCGACCAGAGTCCCACCTTTCCCGACACCGGCTCGGCCAGCGTGTACTCGAGCAGCAGCTTGTCGTCGAGATAGCCGCGCAGCGTCGTGCCGGAGGTGGCGATCTTCATCCGATGCCAGTCGCCCATGTTCAGGTGGACGTTCTCCGTCCCCTTCTTCACGAAGCTCCGCTTGCCGTTCTTGAAGGTCCAGAGCACGAGGTTGTCCTCTTTGCCGTTGAAGCGGACGGTGAGGTAGTCGCCGTTCGTCTTGAGGTTGAAGAGGATCCCGGCGCACTGGTCGAGCTGGCCGCTGATGAGGCGGAAGCGCATCGAGATCTCGCCGTCGCGGAAGTCGTCGACGTCCCTGGCCACGGCGTACGGGAAGTAGGCGTACGCCTTGACGCTGTCGATGAACTCCTCGTGATGCGCGCCGTAGATGCGGCGTGCGTTTGCGGCGAGGCCGGCCGAGGGCTGGCCCTTGATCCACTGCCGGCCGTCGACCTGGACGACGTCTTTCGACATCGTCCAGTCGCCGACGATCGGGAGGAAGGACTTCGGTGCGATGAGGGAGAAGAGCAGCGCGATGTGTAAGAAGAGTGTGGTCATGGTTTTCAATGCCTTGTTGCGCGAGGTTGCAGCCCCCTCATCCGCCTGCGGCACCTTCTCCCCCGTGCGCGGGGGAGAAGGAAGTTGGTTAGTTAGAAGACGTACCTCACCTGGATCTGGTACATGCGCGGCGGGTCGATGTTGGCGAACGCCGGCTGCGCGTTCGTGGCGTTGCCGACGGCGGCGAGTTGGCCGAACGTCGGGTTCGGGATGGCGGTGTCGCCGTAGATGGTCTGGGCGCGCCCGAGGTAGTTGCCGTGATTGAGAAGGTTGAAGCCCTCGAGGCGCAGCACGAAGCCGGCGATGCGTCCTTCGATGAACGCGCCGACGTCCGAGGTCGCGGTGCCGCGGAAGGCGGACTTGCCGAGGACCTTTCCGTTGATGACGGGGCGGTCGTTGTTCGCGCCGTCGCCGTTGTTGTCGACGCCGGTGATGGCGCTGAAGGGACGGGCCGAGGCGTACTGCGTGAGCGTGCCGACGGTGATGTTGAGCGGCAGGGCGTAGGTGAGCGTGAGCACCGCGCGATGGCGCTGATCGACGAGGCTCGGTCCGCGCTCCTCCTCATCCAGACGGTCGATGTTGCCCTGGTTCGGCGCGACGCCGTTGCCGTCCGGCTCGAACGTGTTCGTCGCCTTCGACAGCGTGTAGCTGAGCGACGCGAACACGCGGGAGTTGCCGCGCCAGGTGACCTGCGTCTGCAGGCCGTCGTAATTCGCGTCGCCGAAATTGGTCAATACGTTGACCTGTCGCACGCCGCCGTTCACCGGCAGGATGGGGCGGGTGGCGTTCGCCTGGGCCACGGTGCGCACCTGTCCCGGCGCGGTGCGGTCGAAGGGTGACGGCGCGTTGAGGTCGATGGTGCGGTCGAGGTTCGTCCACGACTGATGCACGAAGTCGGAGCCGACGAAGAGGCCGCGGATGAACTCGTGCTCCGCGCCGATGGAGATCACCTGGCTGCGCGGATTGACCAGCTTGTCCGGATAGTTCGGCAGCTTGCTGAAATCGAGGCCGTACTTCGCGAACTGCGCGGTGTAGAACGCGCGCTGGCCCGCCTGGATGGTGATGTCGCGCGCCGGGATCTGCGAGGCGGGAAGCGTCCGCGGATCGATCGCCACCGGCACGCAGGTGAGACAGGTGGGAAAGCCGGTCTGGTCCTTGATCGCGGTGTACGTCGCCAGTCCATCCAGCCCGTTCACCAGGTAGCCGGCGACGGCGTTCGAGCGGATCTGCGTGTAGTACATGCCGTAGCCGCCGCGGATAGCGGTGCGGGGATCGCCGTTCGGGTGCCAGCCGAAGCCGAGGCGCGGCGCGAAGTTCTTCTTCGCGTCGGTCAGCGTCTGTCGGTCGTACCGCAGGCCGGCGTCGAGCGTGACGTCGCCCATGTGAATGCTGTCCTGCAGGAAGCCGGTGTAGAGCTCCTGCGAGAGTTTGTAACGGTCGATGCCGAAGTTGATCGGCTGCGTGTAGTTCTGCACGTCGTCGAGCGTGAGCTGCTCGAACGGCGCCGTCGTCTGGCTCTTGAACGTGAACGTGCCGAGGATCGCGGTGCCCGGCTCGCTCCCAAAGCCGCCGGAGGTGTGATGGATCACGCTGGCGCCGAAACGGAGGTAGTGATTGCCGCGCGACCACGACAGCGTGTCGGAGAGCTGCGCCTGCCGGCCGTAGAGATCGGAGGCGCGCGACTGGCCGATGGTGAACGGCACGTTGCCGCTGCGCGTGTAGACGGTCGACAACGTCTGCGCTTCCCATTTCGTGACCGGATCGCCGGAGAGATACGCGACGCGCGCCTCGTTCAGGACGTTCGCGTTGATGACCGCGGTCTCGTTGGCCTGCCCGGTCCAGGCGCGGCGCGAGTAACGGCGCGCCACGCTGGGAGCGCTCGTTCCACCGACGGCGTCCTGCGGATTGTCGTCCGACATCCGGTCGATGTTCGTGCGCAGCATCAGCGTCTGGCTCGGCGTGAGCGTGTGATCGAGCCGGCCGTTGAAGAGCGTTTGGTGATAGTGGCCGGTGTAGGCGAGGTTGCCGTCCGCCGGCAGCACGAAGGCGGGGAGTGAGCTGGAGAGGAACGTGGTCCGGTCCTGCTTCGTGTAGTCGGTGGTGGCGAAGAAGAAGGTGCGGTCCCTGATCAGCGCGCCGCCGACCGACGCGGAGGCCTGATTGAGCTTGTCCGGGATGTCGACCGGATTGATCGCCCGCAGCGTCGACGGCGTGACGCAGGTGTCGACCGAGGGGGGGCAGAAGCCCGACGTCGAAAACGTCTTCGCCTGCCCGGTGCCGGGGCGGAGCATGTAGATCGCTTCGCCGAGGATCCTGTTGGTGCCCGATTTGGTGACGACGTTCACCGCGGGACCGGCGGTCCAGCCGTACTCCGCGGAGAAGGCGTTGGAGAGCACCGTCACTTCCTGCACCGCGCCGAGCGGCACGGTGGCGATCATGGTCTGGCGGCCCCACGCCTCGTCGTTGTTCGCGCCGTCGAGCGTGAAGGTGGTGGTGCGGCGCGAGCCGGCGCCGGTGATGAAGTAGGTCTGGTTGACGAAGAGGTCGCCCGTCCCCTTGCCTTGCCGGAACGCGGAGTTGATGAGCGGGAGGGACGACAGCTTGCGCCCGAGGATCGGCGTCTCGTCGATCTGCCTGGTCTCGAGGCGGCGGCCGATCTGCGGATCGGCGCGGACGCCCTCGGTGGTGCCGTAGACGGTCATCTCCGCGGTCTGCGACCCGAGGAGGAGTTTCACTTTCAGCGTGGCGGTCTCGCCGGAGCGAAGCGCGATGTCTTTCCGCTCCTCGCTGCCGAAGCCGCCCTTCGAGACGACGACGGAGTAGGTGCCGGTGAGCGAGAGGCCGGGGATGGTGGCGCTGCCGTCGCTGCGCGAGGTCGCTTCGCGCACGGCGCCGGTGGCGGCGTTGACGACCGTGATCGTGGCGTCGTTGACGGGAGCGCCGCCCTGGTCGGTCACGGCCACGACGAGCGTGGCGGTGTTCGGAGTTTGTGCAAAGAGCGGGACTGCGATGAACGTGAACGCGAGCGCAAGTGCGATTCGCATGCGCATGAGGAACCTCCAGTGTGGCGGATGAACGTCGGCGGGACAGGCGGCGGCGCCTGTCCTACACGTTCATGCGCGTGGAGAGGAGGAGGATGTCGTGCGAGTGCCGCGCCGGGACGAGCGAGCGCCTCGGCTGCGGCGTGAACGGACGGGAGAGGACCTGCGTCGCCGGCGCGATGGCGTCGGTGGGAAGAACGGTGTCCCACTCGCTGTCGCGGACGTCGCGTCTGGCGCGGTACTGGAGCGGCAGCTTCGCCGACGACTCGACGCGTCCCCCCTCGCTCCACACCACGACGTCCGCTTCGCCGGGCCGCGCGGCCTCGGGGGCGTGTGACGCGGAGTGCGCGAGCGGGAGCAGCGCATCCGGATCTGCGTGGATCCGGAAGCGCTGCGGGATGGAGTGCAGCGTTTCCACCCGCTCGTTGCCGGTGCGGAGGAGGATGCGGACGTCGGACGACTCGACGTTCGGGACGAGGATGTCGTAGCTGCGGATTGCGATGCCGACGTGCGGCGTGAGACGGACGGAGTAGAAGCGTCCGCCGTCGACGGAGAGAAATGCCTCCCACTCCTCGGCGCCCGGCGCGATGTACTTTGCGTCGAGCGTGAGCGTGGTGAAGTGCCCGCCCCGCAGGTCGGTGGGGAGGAGCTCGCCCTGCGCAGCAATAGCCGCAAACAGGAACAGCGGGAGGAGTCGCCGTAGCACGGAGCGCATATTGTGCCTCAAAAATGTCCTTCTCCCCGCACGCGGGGAGAAGGACGAGGGGTTACTTCACTCTCACATATCTCGCTCCCGGCAGAGCCCGGATCCAGCCGCCGAGCTCCAGTTGCAGCAGCGGCTCGGCGAGCGCGGAGGGCGGGCGCCCGAGGCGCGAGGCGACCTGCTCGACGTCGGTCCCTTCGTCGCGGGTGAAGGCGGCGAGCACTTCGCGCAGCGGCGAATCGGGCTCCGCGGTCGCGCGCGGCGCGAGCTTCAAATCGCCCGGCAGCTCCTCCAGCACGTCGTTCGCGTCGTGCACCAGCTTCGCGCCGTACTGGATCAGGCGATGCGTTCCTTCCGATCCGGCGGCGAAGATCGAGCCGGGGACGGCGAAGACTTCGCGTCCCTGCTCCGCGGCGGTGCGCGCGGTGATGAGAGAACCGCTGCGGCTCGTCGCTTCGACGATGATCGTGCCGGAGGTCAGTCCTGAGATCACGCGGTTGCGGATCGGGAAGTTCATCGCGAGGGGCGGCGTGCCGGGCGGAAACTCGCTGAGCAGCAGCCCCTGCTCCGCGACGCGGCGGAAGAGCGCGCGATTGCAGCGCGGATAGACGACGTCGATGCCGGTGCCGAGGACGGCGATGGTGGGAAGCGAGGCATCGAGCGCCGACTCGTGCGCGGCGGCGTCGACTCCGCGCGCCAGTCCGGAGACGACGACCAATCCGCTGCGCGCGAGATCGTCGCCGAGCCGGCGCGCGACGTTGATGGCGTACGGCGACGCGCGGCGCGAGCCGACGACCGCCACCGACGGTCTGGCCAGCAGCGTGCGGTCGCCGCGGACGTGCAGCGCGAGCGGCGGATCGATGATCTCGCGCAGCAGCGGCGGGTAGTCGGGATCGGCGAGAGTGATGGTCGAGTCGCGCAACGCGGCGACGCGGCGCCCGTTCAGTTGTAACGGATTTCTGACCTGCTCGGCCTGCGCTTGATCAATGCTTAGGAGCGATGCGATTAGTCTGGATGAGGAGTTGCAGGCCGGGCCGGGCGGCTCCCCGAACATTTCCAGCAACAAGCGAGTCCGGTTCGGCGTGAGGAATGGCAGCAACGACCATGCGATCAGAAGATCGCGCGGTGACTGTTTCATGACGATGTTGGTGCTGTAGAGGAGGCGGGCCGATTGCGAAGAAGCAATGTGATTATAATCCTCGGACATTCACTAGGAGAAACCCACTCATGACGCGGGATTTACGGTTCGCAGCGGCCGTCCTCGCGACCGCCGTTCTCCTCGGGTCGTGTTCTCACGCGACCACCACCGAAGCACCCCGGCAGCAGGAAAACTTCGGCGTGCAGATGGCTCGCATGAACCTCTGGCGCGAAGCGATGTTCCGCTTCCAGCGGGCCACCGAGATCACCCCCGGCAGCGCCCTGGCGCACAACAATCTCGCCGTCGCGTACGAAGCCAACGGCGATTTCGAGAAGGCGCGCAGGGAGTACCTGGAGGCGCTGAAGCTCGACAAGTCGAATCAGTACATCCAGAAGAATTACAGCCGGTTCGTCGAGTTCACCTCGCGCAACAAGAAGCGGACGCCGGCGAAGGCCGCGGCGGGGTCGACCGCCTCGACGACGAACCCGACGCCTCCTCCGCCGACCGTCGGCGTCTCCGCTCCGCCGATCGGCGACGCGCCTCCGGGATCGATGGCCCCCGGCGACGTCTCGCTGCGGCCGGAAGGGGCGCAGCCGGTCGCGCCGCCGGCTCCTCCGGCGAAACCTTCCGACCAACCGCCGCCACCGACTCCCGTTCCGCCGCACGGAGGTGCCTAGTGATGAAACGAGCCGCGATCATGCTCGCAGCCGCGCTCGTCCCGCTCGCCGCGTTTGCCGGTGTTCTCGAAGTGAAGCTCAAGCTCCCGGTGAAGCCGAAACTGCAGATCAGCGGCGATGAAAAGATCGCCATCGCGCCGTTCGTCATCGCCAACAACGGCGAGCGCAAGAACGACCGCGCCTCGAAGATCGACGTGCAGTCGGAGTTCCAGCGCTACCTCCGCAAGCAGCTGACGAAGAGCACGAAGCTGCGCATCGTCGACGTCCCCTCCACCAAGCTGCCGGGGACCGACATGAAGGCGCTCGAGGCCAATCGCGACTACTGGAAAGAGATCGGCTCCAAAACGGGCGCCGACTACATCGTCTCCGGCATCGTCGATTTCGACATCAACGACAAGTCGGGTTACCGCACCGAGGAGTACACCTCGCCCGCCGACGGGCGGACGTACTACCGGCAGGTGCTGATCGAGACCACCGGCTTCGTCTTCGACATCGACATCGCCGTCTTCGACGCCGACACGGGCGAGAAAGTGCTGGAAGAGAACTTCCGCGATTTCAAGGAATTCGACCAGCGCAACTACGACGAGATCCTCGGTCTCTTCGAGAACCTGCGCTCGATGGAAGCGCAGCTCGTCGGCATCTTCGTGTCGCAGGAAACGAGCGCCAGTCGGTACGTTTTTACAGAATGAGCTATTGAGCGATTGAGCTTTTGAGCGGCTGAACAGCTCAACAGCTCTACAGCTCAATGGCTTCATCGGAGGAATCGTGAAGCGTCTTCTAACGCTGCTGTTCGCAGTCTCCGTCTTCGTCGCACCCGCGGCCTACCCCTTCGGCCAGAACAAGATCGTTTACGACCGCTTCAACTGGAACATCTACCACTCCACGCATTTCGACGTGTATTTCTACGACGAGGAAAAAGCCTCGCTGCAGAAGGTGGTGGACGCGGCGGAGAGCGCGTACGACGATCTCTCCCGCAAGTTCAACTACCAGATCTCGAAGAAGATCCCGCTGATCTATTACGCCACGCACTCGGCGTTCGAGCAGACGAACGTCGATCTGAACTTCATCCCCGAGGGCGTCGGGGCGTTCGCCGAGCCGGCGCGCAACCGGATGGTCGTGCCGATCGACAACACCGACGAGAAGAACGCGCAGGTCATCCAGCACGAACTGACGCACATCTTCGAGTACGAGATCCTCTTCCAGGGGAAGCTGGGCAAGACCGTCACCGCCAATCCGCCCACCTGGATGATGGAAGGCCTGGCCTCGTTCATGGCCAGCGATGAAGACTCGAAGGACCGCATGGTCCTCCGGGACGCGGTGGTCAACGACGACGTGCCGGCCATCACCAAGAACCCGCAGGGCTACTTCGCCTACCGCTTCGGCCACGCCGTCTTCAAGTACATCCAGCAGAAGTACGGCTGGGAAGGCATCCGCGACTTCATCTACGAATACCGCAACACGCTCGGCAGCTCCGTCGACAAGGCGCTGAAGCGCGCCTTCGACGTCACGCCCGACGAATTCGACAGCCACTTCCGCACCTGGCTGCGCAAGCAGTACCTCCCCGCCCTCATCGCCAAAGGGGAGCCGATCGAGTACGGCGATCCGTTCAAGATCCGCCCCGAGCAGCGCAGCGACGAGATCTCGCCCGTGCCGTCGCCCTCCGGCGATCTGCTCGCCGGATTCACCACCTACAACGAAGACGTCGACGTGGCGGTGTTCAACATCCCGGAGCGCAAGCTGCTCAAGAACCTCACGCCGGGCTACACCAGCCGCTACGAATACCCGATCGTGCAGTCCTTCACCGTCGGCCCGGTGATGGGACGCGACATCGGCTGGTCACCGAACGGCGACCAGATCGCGGTGTTCGCGAAGAAGGAGCGGGGCCGCAATCTGCTGCTGATCCATCCGCTGACCGGACAGCTGCAGAAATCGATTCCGATGAAGATCGAGCAGCAGCTGAGCCCGACCTACGCCCCCGACGGCCACAAGATCGCCTTCGCCGGCTTCCTCGGCAATCAGCCCGACATCTTCCTCTATGACCTCGACAGCGGCGCCGTGTCGAACCTGACCAACGACAAGTTCTTTGACGCCGCGCCGGTCTTCTCCCCCGACGGCAAGTGGCTGGTCTACTCGTCGATCGTCGACGGCTACGCCAAGCTCTTCAAGCTGAACATGGCCAATCCGGGGGAGCGTTACCAGCTGACCACCGGTGAGTGGAACGACGTCGACGCCTACTTCACGCCCGACGGCAAGCGGATCTTCTTCTCCTCGGACCGCCAGACGGGACGGAACATCGAGCAGGCCGCGGCGATCCTGGAGGCGGCGGAGAACAAGGCGAAGCGGGACGGCGATACGCCGAAGGCCGACCCGGCCAGCTACGCCGCCTACAACGTCTATTCGCTGAACCTGGAGAACGGCGACCTGCTGCAGTACACCGACGTCGTCGGCGGCTGCTTCACGCCGGTCGTCTTCACCGGCACGAACAACAAGGAGAAGATGGTCTTCTCCTCGTACTACAAGCATCAGTGGCAGCTCTTCTCCACCACCACCGACAAGCCGTTGCACGAGGCGGAGAAGGTGCAGCTGCCGTCCGCGCCGCTGCAGGCGGAAGCGCGCTCCATGTTCCAGCCGGCGGTGGAAGTGGCCATCGATCCGGAGAAGATCGAAGCGGCGCACAGCCGCAAGCTCTTCATCGACGACGTCGAGGTCAACGCCGGCGTCAGCTCCGATCAGCTCTTCGTGTCGCGGTCGGTCATCTACATGAGCGACATGCTCGGCAACCGCCGCTTCATCGCCTCGCTCGATTCGGTGTCGTCGTTCTCGAACTTCGACTTCCTCTACTTCGACCTGCAGCACCGGATGAACTGGGGGGTGCGCGTCTTCGACGACCGCTCGTTCTTCACCGCGGTCAGCCAGGACAGCTTCAGTCTCGATCGCCACCAGATCTACCGCGAGACCGGCGCCATCGGCCTGATCAGCTATCCGTTCACGCGCTATCACCGCATCGACGTCGGGGCGGGATACGAGAGCCGGCAGATCGCCTATCCCCAGGCCTTCGACGTCGGCGGCGGCCAGACGGTGGTGGCCTTCGTGGAGCGCCGCGACAACTTCCCGCTGGTGACGTCGACGTTCAGCGGCGACACGACGATCTTCAAGCAGTTCGGTCCGATCTCCGGACATCGCTACGACCTCAGCGCTTCGTACGCCCCCGACCTGAAGGGGAGCGGCACGCTGACGCAGGACCTGCAGATCGACGCGCGGCAGTACCTGCAGATCACGTCGCGCTCGCTGCTGGCGGCGCGGCTCTTCGCCGGCTATTCGTCCGGCAACGTGCCGAACTTCTATTACTTCGGCGGCCTGAACACGCTGCGCGGCTACGACTTCCGCTCGCTGATCGGCACGCGCGCCGGTTTCGTCAATCTCGAGTACCGCTTCCCGCTGGTCGACGTGCTGGCCACGCCGATCCTCATCTTCCAGCAGGTGCGCGGCAACCTCTTCTTCGACATCGGCGTGGCGAATTTCAAGGGCCAGCCGTTCACGTTCAGCCAGAACCATCGCCTGGTCGACGCCAAGGCCGCACTCGGCTACGGCTTCGCCCTCAACTTCCTCGGCCTCGAGCTGCACTGGGATTTCGCCAAGCGCTTCGACGGCAAGACGACGACCGGAAAGTACCGGACGGAGTTCTGGATCGGGGAGACGTTCTGACGTAGTTGGCTGAAAGGCAGTTGGCAGGGGGCAGGAGCAAAAACAACTGCCAACTGCCAACTGCCAACTGCCCACGATCCCTTCACGCCGCGCGCGGCGTGTTGCGCCGGTCCGCGATCGTCTCCCGCAGAAACCGCAACAGCGCCTTCTCCTCCATCGACATCCCGACGCGTACGACGGGGCTTCCGCGTCGTGTCTTGCGCAGGGTCTCGAACGGTTTTCCTTCCAGGTACTCGTCGAGGAGGCGGGGGCAGACGTATGACTTGCGGCAGACGGCGGGGGTGTTGCCGAGCTGCCGGGCGGTGGCGGTGATGGCCTGGCGGATCCTGCGCTTGCGCGCCGCTTTCGACGGCGCCTGGCCCTGCATGGCCAGGGCGATGGAGCAGAGGAGCGTGCCGGCCCAGGTGCGGAAATCCTTCGCCGTGAAGTCGGGGCCGATGATGGACTGGATGTAGTCGTTGACGTGGCGGTCCTTCACGTCGACGACGCGGCCGTTGTTGACGAACTTGAAGAGCTCCGCCCCTTTCGTCTTCTTCAGCTTCTCCGCGATGCGCGCCACTTCCGGATCGCGCACCGCGCGCTGGTTCTGCTTGCGCCACTTGCCGATGTAGTCGAAACGCAGCGTGTCGCCGTCGATCTTCACGTGCCGTCCGCGGACGGTGGTCAGGCCGTAGGTCGATTCCTGCTCCGCGCTTTTGTCGTTGCCGATGCGAAAGAAGCCCTGGTCGATGAGGCGCACCATCGCCGCGAGGACGCGCTCGCGCCCCAGGGCATCGCCGCGCAGATCGGCCCGCACGCGGCGGCGGAGCTTCGGCAGCGCCTCCCCGAACTCGACGACGTGGCGGAACTTCTCCTCCTCCCGCTGGGCGCGGAAGCGGGCGTGGTAGAGGTACTGCGTCCGTCCCTTCCTGTCGACGCCGACGGCCTGCAACGGCGCGGAGTCGCCGCGCGCGATGCGCACGTCGCGCCACGCCGGCGGGATGCGCAGGCGGGCGATGCGGGCGAGCACTTTCTCATCCGTGACGGCCGCCCCGCCGGGGAAGCGATAGTTGAAGCCCGATTCTTTCGTCCCTTCGCGCCGGATCCCGTGCAAATCGAGATACCAACGGCGCCGGACGCCTTTGGCAGGCATGACGCGAGGCAATTTTGCGAGAATGGTGCCGCTGCCTGCGCCACCATCAATGTTCACCCTTTTCAGCCAGCCGCCGGCGCCGCTGACGCGACGCGAAAAGCTCATCTTTGCCTCGACCTGGATCCTCGTCGCGGTAACGCGCTTCCTTTCCCGGACGCGCTCGGCGTGGGACTGGGATGAATTCAACTTTCAGCTCGGCCTCCGCGAGTTCGACGTCCCGCTGCACCAGCCCCACCCGCCCGGGTATCCGCTCTTCATCGCCGCCGGCAAACTCGTCCGCCTCTTCGTCGATACCGACTTCCACGCGCTGCAGATCGTGGCGCTGCTCGGAGCGCTGCTCTTCTTCCCCGCGGCGTTCCTGCTCGCGCGCGAGCTCCGCTTCGGCTTTCGGACGTCGCTCTTCGGCGCGCTGATCGTCTCCTTCCTTCCGAATGTCTGGTACTACGGAGGGACGGCGTTCAGCGACATCCCCGGCCTGGCCGCCGGCCTCTTCGCGTCCGCGTTGATCCTGCGCGGCGGCCGCGATTCGCGCGCCTACGTCGCCGGCGCGTTCCTCCTCGGAATCTCCGCCGGGATCCGGCCGCAGAACCTGATGACGGCGCTCGTTCCGGCGCTGATCGCGACGTTCATCCGCCTGCGCGCGCGGTCGTGGCGCAGCGTCGTGGCCGGCGCGCTGGCCGGAGGGATCGCCATCGGCGCCTGCTACACCGGCGCGGCGCTGGCGTCATCGAACGCCGGCGAGTTCGTGGACGCAGTCCGCAAACAGGAAACCTACGTCCGCAACACCGACTCGTACCACAACCCGTACCGCCCTCCTCTGCCCGAGGTGGCAAGGGGCGCGTTCCTGCAACCGACCGGCGCACCGCGCCTCTTCACCATCATCGAGATCCTGATGCTGATCTCGCTGATCGACGCGATTGCGCGGCGCCGCCCCGGTCCTCCGATCGCGCTCATCTCCTTTCTGCCGTTCGCGGTCTTCACCTGGCTGATGCTGTCGATCGAGGTGTTTCCGCGCTACTCCATCGGCTACGTCGTCGCCTACGCCCTGCTCGCCGCCGACGGCATCGCCGCGATCGCGCGGCTGCTGCCGAGCCGCGCCGAGGGGATCGCGCAGGCGGTGATGTCGATCGTCCTCGCCGCGTACCTCGGCGTCTGGACCTGGCCGGCGATCGCCATCACACGCCGCACGCTTTCGCCGCCGGCCAACGGCATCCGCTACATCCGCCTCCACGCGAAGCCGCGGCAGGCGACGATCTTCGTCAGCGGCGCGCTCACCCCGCACGCCGCGCACGATCTCGCCGATTACCAGCCGGTCTACTTCGATCGCGATGAAGACATCCCCGACGCCGGTTTCCGGCTGCCCGCGTACATCCTCACGCCGGTCGTCGACGCGAGCGAGGGAGGAGAGACGTTCTCCATTCCGCATCGCAAGCCGCTGTGGGACATCGTCCGCCGCCGCAACTTCGAGGTCTGCATCCTCCCTGCGTACCGGCGCGTGCGATTCCTCGGCGGCTGGTACGGAGTGGAGACGGATGGCGTGAACCGGTGGCGCTGGATGGGGCGGGAAGGGGTGATGCAGCTTCCGCCGATCGCAGGACGCGGACGCCTGGCCATCCGCTTCCGCGTGCCGCTCGATCTGGAGCGCCAGCCGCCGACGCTCGACGTCTGGATCAACGGCGTGCAGGTCGAGCACTCGCTCTGCAGCACCGACATCGAAGAGCGCGCGTGGGTGATCGAGTCGAAGCGCGACGCGAAGAATGACGTGCGCCTGGCGATCAGCGACGCGCCGAGTCCCGCCGCGCTGCACCGCAGCGGCGACACGCGCGCGCTCGGCATCGAGCTGCGCGAATATTCATGGACGCCCGCGCCGTGAGATCGACGCGCGTCGTGCTGATCGTCATCGGCGTGGCGGTCGCCCTCACGCGACTGCTCGCCGCGGCGCACAGCCTCTGGGAGTGGGACGAGGCGCTCTTCTGCCTCGGGCTGCGCGATTTCAACGTCGCCGCGCACCACCCGCACCCTCCCGGTTTCCCGCTCTACATGCTGCTCGGGCACTTCTTCCGCTTCTTCACCGGCGACGACTTCCGCGCGCTGCAGGCGATCAACCTCCTCTCCGGGATGCTGATCTTTCCCGCGACGTACATGCTGGCGCGCGAGATGAAGCTGGAGGTGGTGCCGTCGGTCAACGCGGCGCTCCTGACATCCTTCGCCCCGAACATCTGGTTCTACGGCGGGACGGCGTTCAGCGACGTGCCGACGCTGGCATTCCTGCTGTTCGGCGCGGCGCTGCTCCTGCGGGGACGAACGAATCGCGGCGCGTATTACGCCGGCTGCGTGGTGATCGCCGCAGCCTGCGTCATGCGCCCGCAGAACGTCCTCCTCGGCGCCTATCCGTTCTTCGCGGCGTCCTGGCCGCGCTGGAAGGAGCGGAAACGCGATCCGATCCTCGGCGCGCTGCTCATCGTCGTCATCGTCGCGTTGTTCTTCGGCGGCGCCGCGTACGTCACCGGCTTCGACGCCTATCGAGCCGTGTTGAAGGGGCACAGCCAGTACGTGCTCGCGATCGACTCGTACCACAACCCGACGCGTCCTCCGTGGCACAAGACCTACCGCTATTTCCTGCTCGATCCCTACGGCGCGGGAAAAGTATCGACCGTGATCTCGATCTTCGCGGCGATCGGACTGCTCCGCTTCCGCCGCGTGGCGCTCGAGTCGCTGGCCATCTTCCTGCCGTTCGTCCTCTTCTCGCTCTTCATGCTCAATCCGTGGTCGGGCGGGCGTTACGCCATCACGTCGATGCCGATGCTGATGATTCTCTGCGCGGAGGGGATGAGGGTAGTGGCGCGCAAGCCCGTGTTTCAGGCCGTATGCGCGGCCGCGATCGTCGGGCGGCTGGTGCAATGGACGCTTCCCGCGCTCGACGACGTCCGCAGGCATGACGCGCCGACCTTCGCGGCGATGCGGTGGGTTCGTCAACATGTTGACCGTAAAACGGCGACGATCTACGTCAGCGAGATGGACCCCATGGCGGAGTATCTGCTCGGCGATTACAGGCGCGAGTCGGCGGTCAGCGACGACTTTTCGGGCTTTTCGGCCTCCGGCTCGAATGGCTGGCTGGTCGCGGAACGAACCTCGGCCATGCCGGGCGCGATCAATTTCATCCGGCCGCGCGGACATCTCTTCAACATCTCGCGCAAGCGCTACTTCGAAGTTCACGTGCGTCCGCTCGCCTCGGTGATCACCTACGGCGACGGCTGGTATGGCGAGGAGAGCGACGGCGCCGAGGTCTGGCGGTGGATGGGACGGCGCTCCGAGGCGCAGCTGGCGGCGGTGCCGGGGAGGGGAGAGTTGAAGCTGGCGTTCGAGGTCTCCGTCGACAAGCCGGTGGCGACGATCACCTATAACGGGCAGGTCATCGACCGCATCGTCTGCCCCAAGCACGTCGAGCGGCGCTGGGTGCTGCCGTCGAACGCCGCGGCTCCGAACGCGTTGCGCATCGAGCTCGATCGCGTCCTGCGGCCGGCCAGCGATCCGCGCGACCTCGGGCTGCAGCTCCTCGGCTGCTCCTGGCGGCCGGTGGAGCAGCGATGACGCCGCGGCAACGGATGACCGTGCTGATCGCCACCGCGGCCGTGGCGGTGACGCGCTGGCTCGCGCTGTCGCGGACGCTGTGGGATTGGGACGAAGCGCAGTTCGTCCTCGCCCTGCGGCATTTCGACATCGCCGCGCACCACCCCCATCCGCCCGGCTTTCCGCTCTTCGTCGCCGCCGGGAAGGCGATGCAGTGGATCGGCTTCGACGAATTTCACGCGCTGCAGGCGCTCAGCTTCATCGCCGCCGTGCTGATCGTGCCGGCGATGACGTCGTTCGCGCTTGCCGCCGGTGCCGACTTCCTCACGTCGCTCCTTGCGTCGCTCATCCTCGCCTTCTTTCCGAATGTCTGGTTCTACGGCGGGACGGCGCTGAGCGACGTGCCGTCGATGACGCTGATCGTGCTGGCGCTCGCGCTATTGCTGTCCGACAACCTCTACGCCGGCGCGATCGTCCTCGGCGTCGCCGCGGGCATCCGTCCGCAGAATCTGCTCATCGCCGCGGCGCCGTGCGCGATCGTGATCTGGCGTCATCGAAAGCGCGCCGTGCCGCCGCTGCTGATCACCGCCGCCATCGTGATCGTCAGCTACGGCGCGGCGGCGTGGGCCACCGGCGGGTGGGGCGTCTTCCTCGACGCGCTGCGCAGGCACCAGGCGTACCTCGCGCGCGTCGACGCCTGGACGAATCCGACCCGCCCGCCCCTCACGCACCTCATCGACGATTTCTTCTTCCGTCCCTACCGCGCGCCGTTGATCAACGTGTTGACGACCTTGCTCGTGCTGATCGCACTGGTTCGTGTGGCGACAGGCGCCCCCGCCAGTCGGCGAGCGCTCGCCGCGTTCGCCCCCTTCTGCCTCGCCGCGTGGCTGATGCTCGATCACTTCAGCGTGAGCCGCTTCTCCGTCGGCTACGCGCCGCTCTTCGCCATGCTCGCGGCGGACGGCCTGGCATTGCTCAAGCCGCGCATGCAGGCGATCGCCGGCGGCGCGTACATCGCGCTGATGATCGTCTGGACCTGGCCCGCGCTGACCGTCGTGCGCACGACCATCTCACCGCCGGTGGCCGCGGCGAACTGGATCGGCGCGAACGTCCATCGCGAAGTGGTGGTCGATCCGCGCATGGCGGCGTTCGGCGACGCGCTGCTGCCGTCGATGAAGCGCCGCGGCGCGTTGTGGAGCGCGCAACCGGGCGATGTACTGCTGACCGACGTCCCGGGCGCGATCACGTTCCGCCGCCCGCACGGCCGGCTCTGGGACCTCGCGCGGCGGCGATACTTCGAGGCCTCGGTCTCGCCGGTGCAGTCGCCGTTCGCGTTCGGCGAAGGCTGGTACGGTCAAGAGACCTCGGCCGACGAGGTCTGGCGCTGGATGGGGCAGCGTTCGCGCACGCGCCTGCTCGCGCCGTGTTCGGAAGTGGTCCTCGATTTCTACGCCCCGGTCCCCGGCGCCACGATCTCGATCATGTTCCACGGAACGTTGTGGGACCGCTTCAAGCCGACCGCCGCGGAGTTCATGCGGACCTACTACGTGAAGGTGCCGCGGGAGATGGTGATCGAGACCGATCGCGTCGCGCGCAACGCGAACGACCCGCGCGCGCTCGGCCTGCGGCTGAAGGGGATCGAGTGCCGATGAGCACCTACAACTTGAACGTGATCTGCTGCGGGTACCACGTCTTCACGCGCTTCCCTTCCTTGAGGCCGGGGGAGAAGCGCGTCGCTTTCATCGCGCGCGACGCGGCTTCATCGAGTCCGAAGCCGACGCCCTTCAGCACCTTCACGTCGAGCACCTGCCCGGTCTCGGAGATCAGGGCCGTGAGCAGCACCGTCCCTTCGACGCGCTGGCGCTGGGCGATCGGGGAGTAGAGCGGGCGGATCGCGGCGAGGGCGTGCGGAACGGTGTCGAGGTCATTGACGTCGACCACGTCGCCTTCGCGCACGGACGCGGTCTGCACCGGCGCCGGAGCGGCGGCGGCGGGCTGCGGCTGGGCCACGGCGGGCTGCGGCTGCTGCGTCGCCGTCTGCGGCGCGGCGGGCTGCGGAGCGGAGTCGCGGCGCTGCGCGTCGAGCGCCGCGGCGGACGGGTCGGGCTGGGCCGGAGCGGCGACGGCGGGCTGCGGGGTGGCCGCCGCGGTCTGCACCGGCGCGTTCTTCGACTGAGTCTGCTGCAGCTTCCTGGTGAAGTCTGTCTGCATCTTCATCAGCTCTTGCTGATATTTCTGGTTCACCGCGTCATCGAACGCCTTCTGCTGATCGGCGGTCGTCGTCGGCGCGGTGGTCGTCGACGGCGAGGCCTGGGCCACGACCGGCTCGGAGACGAGCTTCGGTTTCGGCGGCGCCACCGGCGCGGCGGCGTTGGCCTGCGTCGCGGTGGTGGTGGTCGCCGGCGCCGCCTTCCTGTTCATCAGCATGAAGCCGGCGCCCGCGGCGATGGCGATGATCACGCCCGCGGCGATGGCCAGCGGCGCCTTGCTCTTCTTCGGCTCCTCGGTCATCGCGCCGAAGATCGGCGTGGTGTTCAGCTCCGCTGATGCCGCGGCGTGCGCGGCCGGCTGCGGCGGCGCTTCGATGTACGGCGCGACGTTGAGCTTCAGCTCCTTGTCGCGGTCGAGCGCCTCCCCTTCCATCTCCTTCTTCAGCAGGTTGCTGAGGTAGAAGGCGAGGTTGAACGTCGTGGCCGAGTACTTGCCGCTCGCCGCGAGCGCGGCGATGGCCTGCTTCATGTCGCCCATCGACGCGTAGCGGCCGTTCGGATCGGGATCGAGTGATTTCGTGAGGATGGCGCGGATGTCGTCCGGCAGCGACGAGCCGGCGGCGGTGCGCGCGGCGCCGACCGTCTGGGCGAACGCGCTGCTCGTCGCCGCGTCGGGAGGCTCGACGCCGGTCACGAGCAGATAGAGGATCGCGCCCATCGAAAAGACGTCCGTGGTCTTCGTGGTCTCGCCGGAATTGCGGTACTCGGGAGGGAAGTAACGGCCGATGTCGGTCGCCACCTTGGCGTCCTTGAACGACGCCACGATGCCGCGGCCGAGCTGCTGGCCGCCGACGCGGATCTCGCCGCCGTCGTCGATCCAGATGAACTGCGGGATCAGCGCGCCGTGCGCCAGCCGTCCGCCGGAGGAGTTGCGCAGCTCCGCGGTTGTGGCCAGCGAGAGCGCCACTTTCTCGGCGATGACGATGGCCTGGTCAATGGGGATCGGGTTGGGCGTGACGCCCTGTCCGCCGCGCGCGCGGTTGACGATGTGCCGCAGCGAGCGGCCGCCCGCGTAGTCCTGGGCGATGAAGGGGACGTCGTTGATGACGTCGATCACCTGGTGTTTGGCGAACGAGACGCCGGTCAGTTGGGGGGCGAGGTCGCGCGCCGCGGTCGCGCTGGCGCCGAGGGCCGCGCGATCGCCGCCGGTGAGGCGGCGGACGGCGACGAGCGTTCCGATCTGGCCGTTCTCGATTCGCGCGGCGCGCCAAAGCTCGCCGAGGGCATCGCTTTCCAGTTTCTTGAAAAGAATGTACGGACCGAACTGCTCGTACGGCTTGTTCTTCGCGGCCATTTGAAGACGGACCCCCGGAGAGAAATTGAACTAGCGGATTCGGGCAAGAATAGCAGATGAAAGCTATTGAGCTATTGAGCAGTTGAGCTGTTGAGCTGTTGGGGAGCTCAACAACTGAATGGCTCAACAGCTAAACCGCTCAACAGCTGAATGGCTCAACCGCTCACCGGCTCCCATTCGCCTTCCGATCTCTGTACCACTGCTTCTGATAGATCTCCACGTTCCGATTGTGCTCGGCGATGTTGGAGGAGAAGGCGTGCGAGCCGTCGTGGCGGGCGACGAAGTAGAGATAGTTGGTCGACGCGGGGGCGGCGGCGGCGCGGAGGGAGGCGAGGCCGGGGTTGGCGATGGGGCCGGGGGGGAGGCCGGGGAAGCGATAGGTGTTGTACGGCGAATCGATCTGCAGGTCGGCCTTGTGGATGTTGCCGTCCCAGCGGCCGGCGAGCTTGAGGGCGTAGATCACGGTCGGATCGGCTCCGAGGAGCATGCGGCGGCGGATGCGGTTGAGATAGACCGAGGCGACCAGCGGCCGGTCGTTCGGCAGGCGCGCCTCCGTCTCCACGATCGACGCCAGCGTCACCGTCTTGTGCACGTCGAGTCCCGTGGTGATGAAGGCCATCTCGCCGGTGAAGTGCTTCCGGAAGTTCTCCACCATCGCCTTGACGATCGTCGCGGGCGGCGTGCCGGGATTGAATTTATAGGTGTCGGGGAAGAGATAGCCCTCCAGCGACTTCGCGTCGGGCGCGATGTCGCGGATCAGCTCCGGGTCGCCGGTCAGCTTGTCCCATTGCTGCGCCGTGCCGAAGCGCTCGGCGACGAACAGCCGCCCGACGGCGAAGCGGTCGAGACCTTCGCGCACGGTGACGCTGCGCAGGATCACGTCGCCCCGGAAGAGCTTCTGCAGCACCTGCGCGGCGGAGAGCGGGCGATCGAATTCGTAGACCCCTGCCTTGATCGAGTCGTTGCGGCGGAGGAGCTTCATGTAGATCAGCGGCACGTACGGATCGCGGATCACGCCGTCCTCCTGCAGATGGCGGAGGATGATCGACGTCCGTTGTCCGTGGCGCACCTCGACGTCTTTCTTCGGCTCGGTGAAGCCTTTGTAGGGCGAGGTGAGGGCGCGGAAGAAGAACCAGCCGGCGGCGATCAGGATGAGGATCGCGAAGATGAGGATCGTTCCGAGCGACTGCAGGACCTTGCGGCATCCGCGTCGCGCACCGCGGCGTGCCGCTATGACGTCCTCCCTCTGTGCTCATCGAGCCACGACTGGAGAATGACCGCGGCGGCGTGCATGTCGATCTCGCGCTGGGCCTCGCGGCGTCCGCGGCCGGCGGCGCGCAGTTGTTCCGATGCTTCCACGGTGGTCAGGGCCTCGTCCCAGAGGATGACCTCTTTGCAGGTTTTCTGCCGCAGGCGATCGGCGAAGTCGCGGAATTTGCGCTCGTCCGCCCCCGGGCGGCGCGGTACGCCGACCACGAACCTCTCCGCCTCGAGCTGCCGCCCGAGGTTCGAAAGCTTCTCGATGATGTCTCCTTCGTTGCGCATGACGGAGTGAGGAGTGGCCATGATGCCTGAATCAGAAACGGCGATGCCGATGCGTTTGGCGCCGAGGTCGATGCCGATGACGGACACGGGTGGATTCTAACGATGAACGATGAACGATGAACGATGAAGGCAACCGACGGTTCATCGTTCATCGTTCATCGTTCATCGTTACAATGAGAACGAGGCCCGCATGAAGAACTTCAATCTCGACGCCATCCTCGAGGCGATGCTCAAGATGTCCGACCGCGTCTCCGACCTCAATTTCTCGGTGGGGCGGCAGCCGCAGGTGGAGATCGACGGGCAGCTGACGCCGGTGAATTTTCCGGGACTGCCGCGCCTCACGCCGTATCAGACGGAGATGATCGCCATGCACATGCTGCGCGGCGATCGCGAGCTGACCCGGACGCTGATGACGAACGGCTCGGTCGACCTCTCGTACTCGATCCCCATGAAGACGCGCTTCCGGGTGAACGTCTTCTCCCAGCGCGGCACCTACGCGATCGTCCTGCGCGTTATCCCCGAGGGGATCCCGACGCTGGAGAAGCTGGGGATGCCGGCGGAGCTGCAGAACATCGCCAAGCTGAAGAACGGCATCGTGCTGGTGACCGGTCCGACCGGCTCCGGCAAGTCGACCACGCTGGCCGCGATGATCAACCAGATCAACCAGAACTACGCGTACCACATCATCACCATCGAGGATCCGGTCGAGTACATGCACCGGCACATCAAGTCGACGGTCAACCAGCGCGAGGTGGGGAGCGACACCAAGACGTTCTCCCTCGCCCTGCGCGCCGCGCTGCGCCAGGCGCCGAAGGTGATCCTCATCGGCGAGATGCGCGACGTGGAGACGATCGAGATCGCCATGGAGGCGGCGGAGACCGGCCACCTCGTGCTCTCGACGCTGCACACCATCGACGCGGCCAAGACCATCGATCGCATCGTCGGCGTCTTCCCCAAGGACCAGGAGCCGCAGGTGCGGACGCGCTTCTCGCAGTCGTTCCGCTACGTGATCTCGCAGCGCCTGCTGCCGAAGGTGGGGGGCGGGCGGATCGCCGCGCTGGAGATCCTGAAGTCGACGATGCGCACGCGCGACTACGTCCTCAAGGGCGAGACCGACGGCCGCTCGCTGACCGACGCCATGCACGACGGCAGCGTCGACGGCATGCAGACGTTCGACGACGAGATCGAGAAGATGTGGCAGGCCGGCACGATCACCAGGGAGACGGCGCTGGCGTACGCCACGAACCCGACCAACCTCGCCCTTCGCCTCACGGACGAAGACAAGCGGCCGCAGGAAGACAACTCGATGATGTCGATGCTGGAGTAAGGACCGAATGATCCGGATCGTCTGCACGAATTGCCAGAAACCGCTCTCCCTCGACGAGACGAAGCTGCCGGACAAGGAAGTGGCGTTTCCCTGTCCGGTCTGCAAGACGAAGCTGAGCGTCGACAAGCGGAATTACGTGACCGGCGAGCGCGAGGCCCCGGTGCCGCACGACGAGTCGGAAGGCTTCGGCGCGAAGGCGGTGATCGTCGGAGCCGACAGCCCGGCGCTGCGCCAGGCGGCGAAGCTGGTCGGCTTCCTGCCGGTCTACTTCGCCACCGCGGCCGAGGCCCGCGACTTCTACATGCAGGAGTACCCGCAGGTGGTGATGATCAATCCGCCGGAGATGACGCCGCCGCCGCTGGAGTCGATGCAGCCGATCATCTCGCTGACGCCGGCCGACCGGCGCCGGGCGTTCTTCATCCTCTTCGCCGACAACCTGCGCACGCTCGACGGCAACGCGGCGTTCCTCTACGGAGTGAACCTGGTGGTGGCGCCGAAGGACCTGCCGGCGTTCTCGCAGGTCTACCGCGACGCGCATGCCTATCATGAGCGGCTCTACTCCAGCATGACCTCGGTGCTCAAGGCGATGCACTCTTAGCCAACAAAAAGGGCGCCCGGAGGCGCCCTTTTCGCGTGATACGGAGTGTGTGCAGCCTACTGGGTCTGCGCGCCTTCCGCCCACTGCAGGAACGAGCCGTTGGAGTAGATGATGTCGTTGTTGAACGACGTCGTCGGTCCACCGTCGGCACCGTCGGTCGTGCCGTCCTTGCCCGTGGAGCGGATCACGTACACCTGGGCGGCCGGGGAGGTCGCGGTCGTGGCGACGTCCTGATCCATGAGGAAGATCCATGGATTGTTCCAACCGTCATTCCTCGGCAGCTGCTTCATGTACGTCGGGCAGAGCATCGTCGAGAGGCCCGAGGTGCTGATGGTGCTGCTCGGCAGCGAGAGCGCACCCGCGGCGTTGTAGCGGTTCGTGTCGGTCGCGCGCGCTTCCCACGCCGTTGCGATCGACCGCATGTCGGCCATGGTCCGTTTCTGCTTCGAGCGCTGCATAGCGGTGAGCAGGTTCGGGATGGCGATGGCGGCCAGGATGCCGATGATCGCGACGACGATCAGCAGCTCAATGAGGGTGAAACCTTTCTGTTTCCTTGTCATGTAGCTCCTCCTAACAAGAGGCGTGGAAAGGGCAAGCCGGATGCCAGTGGCCGCTAAAGCTAAATCATTCAGATGTAACGCTTTAGTATTCGAATTGACGGCTAGCTGACGAATTCTTGTCGCTTTCGGGCCGAAACCGCTGACAAATACTGTCAGTCGAACGCGTACCGCTTCACGATCTTCTCCATCAGCTCCACCCCTTCCTCGAACCAGTCGAGCCGGACCCGCTCGTCGATTCCGTGAATGCCGGTGGTCTGGAAGTAGTCGACCGGGAAGGGCCACATGCCGTAGCACTCGATGCCGAGGGGCCGGAGGAAGCGGGAGTCGTTGATCGACTTGGTCAGGATCTGCGTGCCGACCGGCACGTCGTACTCCCGGCGGACCTCGTCGGCGATGACGGCGAACATCGGACTCCGGTCGGAGCTGAGGCGGGCCACCGGATCGTTGACCTCGATCGGTCCCGGAGTCACGCCGTACGGCGCCACGTGCCGGGTCAGCCATTCGATTCGCGGCCCGGGGGCGACGTTGGGGAGGTTGTAGAGCGATGTGCGCATCGCCCAGCCGTCACCGTCCTTGCGGATGGTCGACGCCCAGACGACGTTCTGCACCAGCTCGCGATACGGGATCGGCAGCTTCCAGAGCTGGCCCGAGCTGACCGTGCGCTGGAGGTCGTTGAGCTCCTCGCGCGGCTCGAAACGGAACGGGGCGATGGCGTGAAAGTAACGGACCACTTCCGGCAGGACGACGTCGGCGTCGGTGGAGATGAAGTACGGCTCGAGGGCGATGCGCGCCTGCTGCAGCTGCTCGCGCCTCGGCGCGTGGAGATCGAGCGTCACGATCTGCTTCGTTCCGATCTCCACGCCGAAGTAGGTGACCTGCTCCTGCAGCGTCTCGGTCACTCCCCCCTCGTTGAGCGCGTAACGGATGCCTTCGACGATGTCGGGGCGGTGCGCGACGATCCAGCGCATGCCGTTCGCGCTCCCGGTCTCCTCGTCGGCCACGGCCAGGAGGACGATGTCGCGCTCCGGCTGCCGGCCGCTGCGCGCCACGTCGATGAACGCCTGGAGCTGGCAGATGGTGATGCTCTTCATGTCGAGCGAGCCGCGGCCCCAGAGCTGGTTGAGATGGATGTCGCCGGAGAACGGCTTGCGCGTCCACCCGGCGGGCGTCGCCGGCACGACGTCGATGTGGCTGGCGAGCATCAGCCCTTCACCGCGGCGCTTTCCGCGGATCCGGGCATAGAGGTTGGCCCGCCCCGGCGCCGGCTCGAAGATCTCGAACGGAATCTGCTCGCGGCGGAGCTGCCCGCCGATCCAGCGCGCGCCGTCGATCTCGTTCCGGTGCGACGTGTCGATGCGAATGTATTGCTGCAGCAGCAGGGCGGCCGGCGTGATCTTCTCCCGGCGCGGGATGAACGGAGTCCCGGCGATCTGGTGCCGGATGTACGAGTTCCAGGCGAGCAGCACGGCGCTGGCGATGATCACCAGCACGAGGATCGATCCGAAGATCATCCGCTCGCGGCGGATCTGCCGGCGGCGGGCCTCAGGATCGATCGGCATCGACAGGCTCCAGGTGTGTGCCGCCGGCGTCGGGCACGACGTGCACCATCTCTTCGTACGCGACGTCGGCCGGCTCCGGCCGCGGCTTCAGGAGCGCGACCACGCCGAGCAGCAGGATGGCGATGAGCGAGATCAGCATCCCGACGCGCACCAGCTCATTGCGGTACTGCATCTCGATCCTGTGCCTGCCGGGCGTGACGATGATCCCCTGATAGCCTATGTTGGCGACGATGGCCGGCGTCTCGTTGCCGTCGACGGTGATGCGCCAGTACTTGTGCGGCGTGACGCTCATGACCAGGAATCCCTGGCCGAAGCTCTCCACGTCGATGACGGCGCTGTTGGCCGTCTCGCGCACGCCGCGCACGACGCCCTTCGCCGGCACGAACGACGGCTGCTCGATGAACGCCACGGCCGGCGTGTAGCTGTTGTGCGAGAGATCGTCGACGAACTGCTGGCGGTTCCTGATGGTGATGAGCTGATCGGCGAAGTAGTAGCGCGGATAGTGCGGCCCTTCGACGAAATCGATCGGCTCGGCGTTCTGCATCTTTCCGCCGACGCGCTTCTTCTCCCGCTCGTAGTCGCGGTAGACGCCGCGATACCAGGCGTTGGACATGGCCATGAACGGCACGTACCAGTCGGACTTGCCGGCCCGCTTCACGTCCCAGATGGAGTCGGTGAGATCGACGGTGGGGAGCAGGCTGGTCTTGTCGTAGTCGCGTTCCAGGACGGTGTGGAGCTTCACGCCGGCCGGCGTCATGGGGAAGAGACCGTCGCGCACGATCCAGTAGACGGCGTCGCCGGAGGAAAAGTATTTGCGCGCCGTCTCCTCCTGCCCGTACCAGTCGGCTTCGTGAAAGACGCGGAAGGCGGTGCGATTCGCGGGAAGGTGTTTCGACGCCGGCGGCGGATCGAAAAAGTTGCGCGGCATGCGCGGGTTGAGCTCGTAGACCACGACGCCGAGGTCGGCGCAGAGGACGGCGGTAAGGGCGGCGAGCCAGAGGGTTTTTTGTGGCCGCCGCACGGTCAGCAGCAGCGCGATGTACGACATGCCGCGCGCCACGGCCACGATCCAGTCGGTGCGCGAGATGGAGATCATGTGCCTGCCGTTCGCGCCGCTCAGCGACCAGATCTTCGTCATGGCCTGCCCGTAGAGCGGCGTGAAACCGAGGATGGAGATCATCACCGCGACGACCGTCGTGGCGATGAGGAAGCCGAGCGCGCCGTCGGCGATCGCGTCGTCGCCGGCCAGCAGGCGATCGAGCAGCTGCGAGGCGAAGAGGATCGACGCGAAGACGCCGATGAGGATGAACTTCTCCGGATAGCGGATCGACGTGACGATGCCCGCCTTGTAGAGCAGGTGCAGGAACGGAAGGTGTCCGCCGAGAGCCACGAGGAGTGAGAAGAGGATGAGCAGCAGGACGAAGCGGCCGCCGCGGGGACGGACGAAGAGCGCGCCGACGAGCAGCGCGGAGAGAAGGAGGCCGGAGTAGATGCTGAAGATGAACGGCGATCCCATTCCCGTGTAGAGGCCGCCGCCCCAGTACCACATCACGCGATCGATGGAGATGTGCCCGAGGACGTTCGGATAGATCAGCTCGAGCAGCTTCGACCACGGCATGCTCCACGCTTCCACCAGGCTGAACTCGAACGGCCGGGCGCGCGCGGAATCGCGCACGTGATCGAGCGCCGGAAGGATCTGCGCCGCGCCGACCGCGAGACCGCCGATGGAGACGAGTCCGATCCAGATGACGCGCGTGATCGACTTGGAGAGGCGCGGCTTCGAGTACCAGGCGCGGTAGAGCGCGTAGCTGCCGAGGAGGAAGCCGGTCTGCAGGACGGTGGTCGGCTCGCCGACGAGCATCTGCAATCCGAGAAAGAGCGATCCGAGCGCGAAGTCCCGGGCCCGAGGGTGGAGCAGAAATTTGCGGACGTAGAGACAGGTGAGCGGCAGCCAGGCCGCGCAGAAGAGGATCGGCAGGAGATTGATGTACGACAGGTAGATGCCGCCGAGGCCGAAGCTGAGCGCGCCGAAGAACGACGCGTACGGGCGGACCTCCATCGATCGCAGCAGCGCGTACATCCCGAGCAGGCCGATGTAGATGTGAATGAGGATGTGCAGGCGATACCCGAAGTCGTAGCTCGGCAGGAGGATCAGCCAGGTGAGCGGGTAGAAGACTTCGTGCTCCGGATTGGCGGCGATCGGCTGCCCCGCGGAGAAGTAGCGGTTCCAGTACGGGAACTCGCCATGCTGCACGATCTCGCGCAGGACCTGCTTGGTCGGGTAGTAGTAGCGCGTCATGTCGCGCATGTAGAACTGATTGACGCCGAGGAGGACGTCGGCGAAGAAGATGGTGGCGAGGAGAACGAGGGCGCTGACGGCGAGGAGGTCGGCGCTTCTGGAACGATGAACGATGAACGATGAACGATGAACGGAATCAGACGGCGTGTTCATCGTTCATCGTTCATCGTTCATCGTTGGCACGAGAGGCATGCCACGCTCGCGAAAGATTCTGTGCGACCAGATCCGCTTCTTGTGCGCCTTGTACAACACCATCGTCTTCAGGATCTCCAGGCCGTATCGCACCGAGCGCCAGAAGCCGATCTGCGAGGCTTCGTCGAAGTAGCGCGTGGAGATCGGCACCTCGCGGATGCGCATTCCCGTGGCTACGCCCTGGGCGATGATCTCGGTGTCGAAGACGAAGTCGTCGGAGTTCGCCTCGAAGTTGATCGACTCGAGATAGCGGCGCGAGTAGGCCCGAAACCCCGAGTGGTACTCGGAGAGGAAGATGTAGAACGTCGCGTTCTCCACCATGGTCAGGAAGAGGTTGGCGAAGTACTTCCACTTCGGCATCCCCCCTTCGATCGGACGTCCGCCGAGCATGCGCGAGCCGAAGACGGCGTCGCATTCGCCGTTCTGCAGCGGCTCCACGAGGCGCGGGATGATCTTCGGGTCGTACTGATGGTCGGGGTGGACCATGACCATGATGTCGCCCCCCATCTCGTCCATGGCCGTGCGGTAGCAGGTCTTCTGGTTGCCGCCGTAGCCGCGGTTCTTCTGATGGACGACGGTCCTGATGCCGAGCTCGCGGGAGAGCTCGACGGTCCGGTCGCGCGAGCAGTCATCGACGAGCAGAATCTCGTCGACCCAGTCTTTCGGGATGTCGTCGAACGTCGCCTTCAGGGTCTTCTCGGCGTTGTATGCGGGGAGGACCGCGACGACTTTTTTCTCGCGCAGGGGCATGGGAGACGGCGGAGCATAACACACGCCTTTTTACGGCATTCCCGCCGCTTTCGCCGTCCTCCCGGCCTCGGCGCGCGAGCGCTCCGCCTCCTCGTGATGACCGGTCGCCTCGAGCCAGCGCGCCTCGTTGAGGATGACCAGGACCGTAGTCCTGACGGTGCCGGTCGGGTGCGCCCGATTGCGCGCGATGAGCTCGCGCCACGGCGTCGTGTCGTCGCGCAGGCCGCACCAGGCGAAGACGACGCTGAACGCGATGAGATAGGCGGTCGCGATGAGCACCGGCTTGAAGCGCGCGAGCCAGGCGAGCAATGCGAGCAAGGCCGCGGTGAGCAGCATGAACGTCCACACCGCGAGCCGCGCCTGCGGCGGCACGAAGCTGAACGTCCAGTGCGCGTGCAGCGCGGCGCCGATCAGCTGCGGCACTGACTGATAGAGGTTGAGATCGAGCGGCGCGAAGAAGAGGGCGAGCGTCCAGAGCGACGGCACGACGGCGATCGTCAATGCGGCCCAGCGCGGAATGCGCGCGAAGAGCGCGGCCAGCCCGAGGATGAAGAAGATCGTGCAGTTGTCGAAACGGCGCTGACCGAACGCCGCCCCGCCCCAGAACGCGCGGTCGAGCGTTCCGATCATCAGCCACTGGATGGCGAACATCGCCATCGCCGCGATGCCGAGGCGGCGATCGTCTTTGTACAGAAAGAAGAAGCCGGCGATGGCGAAGAGGAGGAGCGGCGTCCAGACCGCGAGGCCGTGATACGACGAGAAGATCGTCTCCAGCAGCCGGATGTGCGTGAATGATTGCCAGTCGTTCCCCTGCGCGCCGACGTTGGCGAATGCCAGCGGCGAGCCCCAGAGCACCTGGCTGACGATGATCTGCGGGAGGCCGCCGACGATCGCGCCGAGGATCGTCCATGCGAATTTTCGCGACGGCGCGAGAATCAGCGGCACGAGGATGAACGGCGCGTTCTGCGGGCGAACCGCGCAGGCGAATCCGACCGCCAGTCCGATGGCGAAGTTCGTATCGACGCCGTCGCGCAGGCGCATCGACAGCCACACCACCGCCGCGCACGCCGCCGCGCCGACCGCGTGCGACATCGTCGCGTGCCGCAGCGAGTACCACATCAGCGGCGATCCGAACCAGATGGCGATCGCCGCGATGAATGCATTGTTTCTGAGGGGAGCGGACGTCTCGTCCGCTCTCGCGGACCGGGCGGACGAGACGTCCGCCCCCCTCAAACCCAGCAGCAACGCGATCAGTCCCGCCACCGCGCTGGTGAAGACCACCGGCACGTTGTACGGCAGCGAAACTCCGTCGGCTCTTCTCGCAAGCGCGTGCCCCAGCAGGTATGACGGGAACCACGCCATCGCGCTGCCGCAGGTCCAGTGATTCGCGAGATGCCCGTTTGCCGTGACGTCTTTGAATCCGATCACGCCGTCGCGGATCATCCCGAAGCGCTGCCACTCGTCGAAGAAGAGCAGATCGTGATCGAGCGTGATCGATGGGAGGTAGACGAAGTAGCCGGCGCCGTCGGGAATGACGATGCCGGGCTGCAGCCAGAGCAGGGTGGTGAGAGCCCAGACGCCGGTGAGGACGGCCGCGGCCCGTCGCGTCATCCGAGCTCTGCCCGCACCGCGTCGCTCAGCGGCACGGCGTCGGCCGCGCACGCGTCCGCGATCACCTGGTACGCCTGCTTCCGCCGCCCGTCGCGCAGCATTTCGAGCACGCCGCTGGCGATGATGCCGTCGAAGAAGCGCTTGCGATCGACGTCGGTCGGCAGCACGCTCTTCGCGCCGTCGCGCAGCGATCCGAGTACGTCATTCACCTCGGCGTACTCCGGTCCGATCACGCGCTGCAGGTCTTCCTTCAGCGTCCGCGCCAGCGCCGGCGACTTCCCGCCGGTCGAGACGGCGATCTGGATCGAGCCCTTCTCGATGATCGCCGGCACGATGAACTCGCAGAGCGGCGTGACGTCGACCACGTTCACCGGGATGCGCCGCGCGCGGCAGTCGGCGGCGATCTGTTCGTTGACGTCCTGGTGATCGGTCGAGGCGATGACGATGTTCGCGCCGTCGAGGTCCGCTGCTTCGTACGGTTTGCGGCGGATCGTGAGCGATCCTTCGCGCCCCCACTGTTCGATCTCGTCCGTGAATTCCGGCGACACGATGGTCACGCGCGCGCCGTACTTCATCATCGTCTCCGCCTTGCGGGCGCAGACGTTGCCGCCGCCGATGATCACGACGTTACGGTCTTCGATGTCGAGGTAGATCGGGTAATACGGATATTTCTTCATCAGAACGATGAACGATGAACGATGAACGATGAACGAGTCTGACGCGCGGGCGTCTTCATCGTTCATCGTTCATCGTTCATCGTTTCCTCAGTAGATGGGAAAGCGGTCACACAACTCTTTCACGCCGCTCTTCACGTTTTCGATCACCGCCGCGTCGCCTTTCGACTCCAGGGCGCGGGCGATCAGTCCGGCGATGGTCTTCATCTCCGGCTCGCGCAGTCCGCGCGTGGTGACGGCGGGCGTTCCGAAGCGCAGTCCCGACGCGACCATCGGCTTCTGCGTGTCGAACGGAATGGTGTTCTTGTTGACCGTGATGTTCGCAGACTCGAGCACGTTCTGCCCGTCCTTGCCGGTGATCCCTTTGGCGAAGACGTCGGTGAGGAACATGTGGTTGTCGGTGCCGCCGGAAACGACGCGGAAGCCGGTGTCGGCGAAGGCCTGGGCCAGCGCTTTCGCGTTGCGGATGATCTGGGCCTGGTATTCGCGGAACTCCGGCGTGAGCGCCTCGGCGAACGCGACGGCCTTGGCCGCGATGATGTGCACGAGCGGCCCGCCCTGCACGCCGGGGAAGACGGAACGATCGAGGTCCTTGGCGTACTTTTCCTTGCAGAGGATCAGTCCCGCGCGCGGGCCGCGCAGCGTCTTGTGCGTGGTGGTGGTGACGAAGTCTGCGTACGGCACCGGCGACGGATGCAGCCCGGCGGCGACGAGGCCGGCGATGTGCGCGATGTCGGCCATCATCAGCGAGCCGTTGCGGTCGGCGATCTCGCGGATGCGCTTGAAGTCGATGACGCGGGAGTACGCCGAGGCGCCGCAGATGATCAGCTTCGGCTTGTGCTCGTCGGCCAGCCGTTCCATCTCGTCGTAATCGATCAGCTCATCGCTTTGCCGCACGTGATACGCCACCACCTTGAAATCGCGGCCGGAGTACGACAGCGGATGTCCGTGCGTGAGGTGTCCGCCGTGCGACAGGTCCATTCCCATGATCGTGTCGCCCGGCTTGAGCACGGTGAAGTAGACCGACATGTTGGCCTGCGAGCCGGAGTGCGGCTGCACGTTGGCGTGCTCGGCATCGAAGAGTTTCTTCGCGCGCTCGATGGCGATGTTCTCGACGATGTCGGTCGGTCCGCATCCGCCGTAATAGCGCTTGCCGGGATAGCCCTCGGCGTACTTGTTCGTGAACACCGAGCCCATCGCCGTGAGCACCGCTCTGGAGACGTGGTTCTCCGAGGCGATCAGCTCCAGCGTGTCGTGCTGGCGCTTCGTTTCGAGGCGGATGGCGTCGGCGATCTCGCGGTCGACGGTGTCGATGCTCCGCTCCAGAAAGTCGTGCCCGACGGCCGCATGCTGCTGTTCTTCGGTGATGGACATGATGCGTTCTCCAGAGCGGCGATCTTACTCGATAATGCGAGGCCGGATGAGGCGCCTGGCACCGATACTTCTGCTATCTGCTATCTGCCTGCTGCTATCTGAATTCGGCTTCTTCTACTTCCGCGACAACTTCTCCACGCACTATCCGATCAAGGTGTTTTCGGCGCAGTCATTTCGCGCCGGCGAGATCCCGTGGTGGAACTTCGCGGACGGCGGCGGGCAGCCGCTGGCGGGCAATCCGAACTCGCTGACGTTCTATCCCGACAGCGTCCTCTACCTCATGCTGCCGGCGCACGTCGCGTTCAACCTGCACTTCCTGATCCATCTCATCGCGGCGTGGTTCGCGATGCGGGCGTGTGTACGACAGGCGACCTCGCCTGTCGAAAGCGGGCAGGCGAGGGCGCCTGCCCCACACAACTTCGCCGCCTGGCTTTACGTCCTCTCCGGTCTCGCCCTCAGCGCCACCGGCTTCTACACCCTGATCACCGCGGTGGCGCTGATCCCGTTCGCGCTCTGGGCGGCGGAGCGGCGAAGCGCGCTCTTTCTCGGCACGGCGTTCGGCCTGCTCGCGCTGGCGACCGAGCCGGTGACGATCCTGGCGACGGCGCTGGCGGTGGCGATCGTCGCGTTCGGACGGATGCCGATCGTCCGGATCGTCGGCGCGGCATTCATCGCGTTCGTCATCGCCTCTCCCCAACTCGTCGCCTACTCCGAGATCGCGCGCGAGGTCGAGCGCTCGCACGGCTTCTCCGCGCAGACGGTGCTCAACGCCTCGCTCGCGCCGCGACGGCTGCTCGAAATGGTCATCGGTCCGATCTTTCCGCCGCCCAGCCAGCATCTCTTCATCTCGCTTTTCATCGGCGTGATCGTGGTGCCGGCGCTCTTCCAGCGCTCGCGCTACGTCGCCGTCGCGTTGCTGATGCTCTTCCTCGCCCTCGGCGGCTCGAACCCGCTCGTGGCGGCGGTCGTCCGCGCGTTTCCGGCCATTCGCATCGGCCGGTATCCGGAAAAATTCGTGATGGTGGCGGTGGTCGCGCTCGTCGTCCTCTCCGCGATGGTCTACGCGCGGGCGAAGGAGAAGCGCTACTGGCTGCTGGTGACCTTCGCGCCGATGCTGGTCTGGCTGCCGCTGAATTTGCTCGTCGACTCCTTCGCGCCGTATCGCGTCGAGCGCGTCGTTCCGTCCCAGCAACGCGTCTGGCTCAAGGGATTGCCCGGCGGCCAGGCGCCGTCGCGTCTCGACTACCGTCTCCGCGCCGCGCATCGCGACGCGCTCTTCGGCTCGATCGCCGGCATGCAGTACGCGCTCGTCCGCTCGCCCGACGACATGCACTCGCTGCTCAGCCGCGTGGCGCTCGAGCGCTGGACCGCGACGCGCCATCCGCGCTGGCTGGCCATCGCCACCGCGCCGCCGGCGTCGATCATCCCGCATGCGATCGCGACCCGTTCGGTCAACGAGGCCGTGCAGCGGATCGAATCGAGCGACGATCACGTCGGGCCGTCCGCGTTCGACTCCGCGCCCGATGCGCGCGTGCTGTCGTATGCGCGCAAGGGCCAACTGATCGCCATCGATGCCACCGGTCCGGCGCTGCTGATGGTGAACCAGAGCTACTTCCGCTCGTGGGTCGCGCGCGCCGGCGAGCAGACGCTCCGCACGATGCCGGTCGATCTCGATCGCCTCGGCGTGATCGTGCCGCCCGGCACGCAGCACATCGAGCTCCGCTTCGGCCGCCGCGGCACGCTCACCGTCGCGGCGTGGCTGCTCTCGTCCCTGGCGCTACTCGCCGCGGCATTGTCGCTACGCTTCCAAAGAGGGGAGCGGACGTCTCGTCCGCTCGCTGATTAGCGCGCTGTTCGCGAGCTGAGCGGACGAGACGTCCGCTCCCCCTAAGCGCCCTGCGCATCGAAGTACTCGATCGCGGCGCCGGCGAGGTAGAGCGAGCCGCCGACGAAGATCGAGCGCTCGCCTGATTGCGTCGCGCGGAGCAGAGCCGCGAACGGTTTCGGCTCCGCCACCGCACGAATCCCGAGCTGCTGCGCGATGGCGACGAGCGATTCCGCGCTCGCCGACCGCGGCGGAAACGGCTCGGTGGCGATGATCGAATCGAACAGTGGGAAGAGCGTCCGCGCCGCGGCGGGGACGTCTTTGTCGCTCATGATCCCGAACACCAGGAGTCGCGGCCTCGGGATGCGCTCGTTGATGTACGGGATCACCGCGTCGATCGCGTGCGGGTTGTGGCAGCCGTCGATCCAGATGTCCTTGCCGCTGACCCGCACGTGCTCGAGCCGCCCGCGCCATTGCGTCCGCGCCACGCCGCGGTCGATCGACTCGTCGGTGATCCGCGGCAGTTTCCCGCGCAACTCATGCGCCGCGCGCACGGCGAGCGCGACATTGCGCCGCTGGAACGGGCCGGGGAGCGGCGTGTCGTGCTCCTCCGTCACTTCGATGAAGCGGTTGCCGAATTTCTCCGCCCGACGGCGAAGCACGCCGGCGATCAGCGGATCGTCGTTCGTCGTCAGCACGATCGCGCCGCGGTGAATCACGCCCGCTTTCTCCGCCGCGATCCGGCGCAGCGTCGATCCGAGGTACTCCATGTGATCGAAGCCGATCGGCGTGATCAGCGCGGCGAGCGGATGCACCACGTTCGTCGCGTCCAGCCTTCCGCCCATCCCCACCTCCAGCACCGCGACCTCGCACTCCGCGAGGTGGAAGGCGATGAAGGCGACGATGGTCAGCGCCTCGAAATACGTCGGCGTGATGGCCACGCGATCCGCCGCTTCGCGCAGCATCTCGATCGAACGTCGCAACAGCTCCGGATCGATCATCGCGCCGCCGATCATCCAGCGCTCGCGGATGTCGACGAGATGGGGCGAGGTGTAGAGACCGGTGCGGTAGCCCGACTGTTCGAGGATCGACGCCAGCGTGGCCGAGGTCGAGCCCTTGCCGTTCGTTCCGGCGATGATGATCGAGGGATAGGCACGCTCGGGATGGTGCAGCGAGCGGAGCATCGCCCGGATGCGCCCGAGGCCGGGACGGATGCCCGAAGCCTGAAGCGAATCGAGCCACGTCAGTGCTGAGTGCTGAGTACGCAGTGCTGAGTGCTGAGTGCTGAGTGCTGGGTCTGACGGATCGGCCATAGTTAGTTCTCAGCACTAAGCACCAAGCACTAAGGACTGGCTTTATTTTCCGGTAAAGATGTGGAGGAAGCGGCCGAGCGCTCCCTTCATCTCCGACCGCGGCGTGATCAGATCGACCATGCCGTGCTCGACGAGGAACTCGGCGCGCTGGAAACCCTCGGGGAGCGTCTGCCGGATCGTCTGTTCGATCACGCGCGGACCGGCGAATCCGATCAGCGCCTTCGGCTCCGCGATGTTCAGATCGCCAAGCATCGCGTACGACGCCGTGACGCCGCCGGTGGTCGGGTCGGTCATCACCGAGATGTAGGGCAGCCGGGCTTCGGCCAGCTTCGCCAGCGCCGCGGAGATCTTCGCCATCTGCATCAGCGAAAGAATCCCCTCCTGCATGCGCGCGCCGCCGGAGCAGGAGACGATGATCAGCGGCTCCTGCTTGTCGAGGCAGCGCTCGATGGCCAGCGTCAGCTTCTCGCCGACGACGGAGCCCATCGAGCCGCCCATGAACGCGTACTCCATGGCGCAGACGACGACATTGAGCCCGTCGAGCTTCCCCTCGGCGCAGAGGACGGCGTCCCCTTTGCCGACGCGCGCCTCGTACACCTTGAGGCGGTCGCGGTAACGCTTCGTGTCCTTGAACTCGAGCGGATCGCCCGAGCGGATGTTGCCGGCGAATTCCTTGTACTGGGCGTCGTCGAAGAGGAGGGTGAAGCGCTCGCGGGCGCTCAGGCGGAAGTGGTAGCCGCACTTCGGGCAGACGTTGAAATTCTGCTCGACTTCCTTCCGGTAGACGATCTCCTTGCAGTCATCGCACTTGATCCAGAGACCTTCCGGAATGGCGGTCTGCTTCTCCACCGCTTCCTTCGGCTTCTTCTCTTTTCGGAACCACGCCATCGGGCCGCGACTTTAGCTCAAATCTCGCGGAAGATGTATGGGCGCAGTACATCGATCCGCTCCTCGAGCTTGCTGGCGTCGAGATAACGGAGCGTCGCCGCGACGGACGAGAGCAGCGAGTTGCCGTCCTGCGGCGTGTAGCAGAAGCCGACCACCTTGCGTGGATTCGGCACGGCCAGCGTCGACATCGGCATGACGGTCTGCGACAGGATGCGGCCGTAGTAGCCGTGATCGCGTCCGAACGAGAAGATCTGGTTCACCGAGCGCTTGTTCGTGCAGGCCACGCGCGGGTTCGCGCGCAGCGCCGACTTCACTTCCTCCAGCGACGTGTCGTGATGGAGGTCGAGGTTGAACCAGAGCGTGTGCATGTACTGCGTGTTGATCTTGATGGCGGAGGAGAAGAGGTTGAGCTTCTCGCCGACGGTCTGGAAGAGGTGATACGCGTCGCGGGCGTGGTGCGTCCCGAAATCGGGATCGTCGTGCTTGCCCGCCTGGGGCGAGGCGAGGAACGACTTCGCGTCCGAGACGTCGTTCGCGCGGCGCATGCAGACGAACTGGCCGGAGTGGAGGGAGATCTTGCCGTCGCGCAGCGTGATCGTCTTCAGCAGGACGGAGATGTTGTGCGTGTTGCACGACACGATCTGCACGAAGCGCTCGTCGGGCGACTGCACCTCGTCGTTGATGCCGCGCGCGTACGGCTTGCCGAATCCGAACTCGGAGCCCTGGGCCAGGAAGCCTTTCGGTCCCTTCACGCGCTGGTAGAAATGCTTGTTCTCGTTGCCGGCCGGCGTGCAGTCGACCACGACCGTGGCGCGCTCGATGGCCTCCTCGGCGGTGTACGAGACGCGATGCCCGAGGCGGGCGAAATCGTCGCGGGCCTCGTCGTCGGCGGCGAGCCGCGCGCCGTGGTGGATCAGGTGATTGATCATCGCCCGGTCATCGGCGTTCGGAGTCCGCTTGTGGAACGTGACCTCGTCGATGCCCCACTTGTCCTTGAACTCGGTGAACATGCCGATCAACGGCTCGCCGATCGTACCGGTCCCGACAACATGAACGATGTTCTTATCAGCCATGAATTGCTTGCTCCCGCTTCGGATTTGCGCGCGGATTGTATCCGAGGCAGCGCGTTGGCAGTTGGTAGTTGACCGTTGGCCGAAAAGCAAGAGGCCGAGGCTTACACGCCCCGGCCTCCTGCCAACGACCAACTGCCAACGGTCAACTACTTCGAAGAAACAACCTTCACCGTCGCCGTCGATCCCGGCCACTTCTCGCCGGTCATCGGCTCGAAGCGGCCGCCGAGGCACTGGCCGAGGAACGCTTCGGCGCGGGCGTTGAAGTCGATCGAGTTCTCGGGACGGGCGAAGCCGTGGCCCTCATCCGAGTAGATCACGTACGTCACCGAGCCGTGGTTCTTCTCGATGGCGTCGACGATCTGTTCGGACTCCGCGTGATTGACGCGCGGATCGTTGAGGCCCTGGCCGATGAGCAGCGGCTTTTTGATCTGGTTCGCTTTGAACAGCGGCGAGGCGTTCTTCACCAGCTCCGCTTCCTTCGGATCGTCGACGTTGCCCATGCGCGCGTCGAAGACGGCGCGGAACGTCTTCCAGTACGGCGGGATCGAGCCGATCAGCGTCTTCAGGTTCGACGGTCCGACGATGTCGACGCCGCACGCGTAGACGTCGGGCGTGAAGGCCAGGCCGGCCAGCGTGGCGTAGCCGCCGTACGAGCCGCCCATGATCGCCACCTTCTTCGGATCGGCGTAGCCCTGCTTCACCGCCCAGTTCACCGCGTCGGTGAGGTCGTCCTGCATCTTCAGGCCCCACTGCTTGTCGCCGGCGTGGAGGAACTTCTTCCCGTAGCCGGTCGAGGCGCGGAAGTTGACCTGCAGGACCGCGTAGCCGCGGTTGGCCATCCACTGCGGGAAGCCGGAATAGCCCCACGTGTCGCGTCCCCAGGGTCCGCCGTGAACGAAGAGCACCATCGGCAGGTTCTTCGCCGGCACGCCGACCGGCAGCGTCAGGTACGAATTGAGTTTCAGGCCGTCGCGCGAGGTGATGACCACCGGCTTCATCGGCGCGAGCTGCAGGTTGTCGAGCTTCGGCCGCGCGGTGAAGAGGAACGTGCCCGTCTTCGTGGCGCGGTCGTACGTGTAGTAGCGCGTGGCGGAGCGATCGCTGGTGAAGGCGACCAGCCAGGTTTTGTCGGCGCGGTCGCGGTTCACCACCGCGAAGTCGCCGTCGTACAGCCTGGTGATGGCGTCGTAATCGGCCTTCACCGACGGGTCGATCACCGTCCAGGTGCTGCGTCCCGGCTCGAACGACACCGCCTCGATGGCGTGCGTCATCGGATTGATGGCCACGTTGCCGGCGTCGACCTCATTCGAGGAGGCGATCACCTTCTCCGTGTTGTCGGCGATGTTGCGGACGATCACCGCCGAGGTGTCGCGTCCGAGGGACGACTCCATCACGAACGACTTGCCGTCGGGCGTGACGTCGTGAATTCCGATGTTCTCCTCCGGTCCCGCGGTCAGCCACGTCTTCCACGCGCCGTTGTTGTAGAGGCGGATCTCGGTGCCGCCGTCGGGCGTGCTGGCCTGACCGCCGACGACCTTCATGTCCTTGTCGGTGATCCAGCCGGCGAGGTCGCCCGGGTTCTGCGTCTGCAGCACCAGCGCGCCGGTGGAGAGAGTCAGGTGATAGAGATCGAAGACCTCCTTGTTGCGGGCGTTGATGCTGACCAGGAGCTCGTCGGGATGAGACGGCTCGATCGTCTCCACGCCGGCGCGTGCGCCGAGGAACGGCGTGTAGTCGCGCACCGTTCCGCTCTCCAGGTCGACGCCGTAGAGGTGGAAGTTCTCATCGCCGTCGTTGTCCTGGAGATAGACGATGGTCTTGTTGTCCTGGGTCCAGAAGTACTGGCGGATGCCGCGCTTCTTGTCGGCGGTGACGACCTTGTCGTCGTCCTTGCCGATCGTCTTGACCCACACCTGCAGGACGTTCTTCTTGTCCGGCGCGATCCAGGACAGCCGCTTGCCGTCGGGCGAGAGGCGGGGAGCGGTGCGCTCCGGATTGCCGAAGAGCGTTTCGCGCGGAATGAGGGGCGGGAGCTCGGCGAGGACCGCCGCCGCCGGACCGATGGTGATTGCCGCGAGCACGAACGCCCGCGCGACCGTAATCAAACGGTTATGCATGAAGGGAGTCTCCTTTCAGATACCTGTCGGCGGACTATACGGCCGGATCGGCCGGGGGTTGCTACAATCCCGCCCCCATGGCCACGAAGCCCGCGCCGGCAAAGGCGAAAGCTGAAAAGCTGATCGCCTCGAACAAGAAGGCGTTTCATGAGTACTTCGTCCTCGACAAGTTCGAGTCGGGCATCGCCCTGACCGGCACCGAGGTCAAGTCGCTGCGCGAGGGAAGGGTCAACCTCAAGGACAGCTACGTCGAGGTGAAAGGGGGCCAGGCCTTCCTGGTCGGCACGCACATCTCGCCGTACTCGCACGGCAACCGCGAGAACCACGAGCCGGAGCGGACGCGCAAGCTGCTGCTCCATCGCCGCGAGATCGAGAAGCTTCACGTGCAGCTGACGGAAAAGGGTCTGACCATCGTCCCGCTGCGCCTCTATTTCAAAGGAGGCCGGGTGAAGGCGGAGATCGCCGTCGTCCGCGGCAAGAAGCTGTACGACAAGCGCGAGACGGAGAAACGCCGCGAAGCGGATCGCGAGACCGCCGCCGCGAAAAAGCTCGCGCGCTGAAGCGGTGTGGTACCAGAGCCACACTTGCGACGTCCCCAGACCACACTTTCCCCGCCCAGCCGCTAAACCACTAAACCGCTAAACAGCTGATAACGAAACAGCTTAACCACGGCAACCGCCAGCCCCTCCCCGTGGCACCCCCCCTGCTCTACTTCCCACCCGGACATGTACGCACAGCGCAAAACGATCAACACCACCGTCAGCATCACCGGCATCGGACTTCACTCCGGGATCTACACCCGGGTCGCGCTGCATCCCGCCCCCGCCGGCAACGGCATCAACTTCGTCCGTGCTGATCTCGACGGTCTTCGCATCCCCGCCCTGCAGGCCTCCACCACCGCCCTCGACCATGCGACCACCGTCGGCAAGGACGACGTCGCGGTCGGCACCGTCGAGCATCTCCTCTCGGCGACGATGGCGTGCGGCATCACCGACATCGACATCGTGATCGACGGTCCGGAAGTGCCGATCGTCGACGGCAGCTCGCTCCCCTTCATGCACCTCATCGACGCGGCCGGCGTCCGTCCCCTCGGCGCGGAGATCCCGGTCCTCAAGATCCGCAAGCCGATCGAGCTCGTCGAGGGCGACAAGAGCATCCGCATCACCCCCGCCAATCGCCTGATCCTCAAGTACAAGATCGATTTCAATCACCCGATCATCGGGCGGCAGTCGCTGCAGTTCGATTTCAATCACGACAGCTTCCTGAAGAAGATCGCCCCCGCCCGCACGTTCGGCTTCATGCGCGACGTCGAGAAGCTCCGCGCCGCCGGCCTCGCCCGCGGCGGATCGGTCGATAACTGCATCGTGCTCGACGACAAGGCCGTGGTGAGCGGCGAGCTCCGCTTCCGCGACGAGTTCGTCCGCCACAAGATCCTCGATCTCCTCGGCGACCTCGCCCTCGTCGGCCGCCCGATCGTCGGCGAGATCACCGCCTCGAAGGCCGGCCACGCCATGCACTCGCGCTTCGTGGAGAAGATCCTCCGCGCCGCCGCCGAGCAGGACGAGGAGCTCGTGACGAGCAGGGTGCTCGGATACGCAGAGGCCTGAGCGATTGAGCTGTTCAGCAGTTGAGCTGTTAAGGCGCTTCCGCTCAACAGCTTAATAGCCGAATCGCTTAACAGCTCCCGGCTGTGGTAAAACAGCCACACCGTGCGACCTCTCGCGCTTTCCATCCTTACTCTATTGCTCGCGACGTCCGTCGCCGCTGACCCCAAAATCGAAAATCTCTCCGCCGTTTCGGTCGGCGGCCACGTAACGGTCCGCTTCAACCTCGCCGCGGCGTTCGACAAGCGGCGCGTCGATCAGGTCGAGGCGGGAGCGCAGACGATCATCACCTACGTCGTCGAGATCTACCGCGACCGGCCGAACTGGTTCGACGAAGGGATCTCCCGCGCGCGGATCGAGATCAGCGCGCAGTTCAACTCCGTCACGCGCGAGTATCTGCTGACCTATCGCCGCGACCGGAAGCTCGTTCGCTCCGAAACCTTCACCGACCTCGCCTCGCTGGAGAAGGCGATGACGGCGATCGACGAGCCGAACCTCTTCGACATCGGCAGCCGGCGTCCCTACAAAGTGAAAGTGCGGGCCAAGGCCGACCTGATGCGCGGCTGGCTGCTGTACTTCATCCCCTGGGAGATCTCCACGCGCTGGAAGGAGACCCGCGTCACGGCGTCGGAGCTGAAACCGTGAGCATCCGCGAGCTCCTGCTGCGCTATCGCAAGGATCCGCGCTTCATCATCACGGTCCCGCTGCTGGTCCTCACCGGCACGAGCCTCATCTACTACCTGATCCAGCGCGCCAAGGAGCTCTCCCCCGAGGCGCTGTCGAGCCAGGTTCTCCTCTTCGTCCTCTGGAACATCAACCTCCTCCTGATCCTCGGCATCCTCTTCGTGATCCTGCGCGGGATCGTGAAGCTCGTGCTGGAGCGGCAGCGCGGGATCATCGGCTCGCGGTTTCGGACGAAGCTGGTGGTGACGTACGTCGCCAGCTCGCTCGTGCCGGTGGTCCTTCTTTTTCTCATCGCCACCGACTTCCTCCGCGTGTCGATCGACCGCTGGTTCAACACGCCGGTGCGGACGATCCTGCAGAACGCCGAGGCCATCGCCCAGATGTCGCAGGACCAGGCGGCGAAGGTGGCGTCGGGTGCCGCGCGCGAGCTGGCCGCCACGCCGGCGCTGACCGACGCCGCGCAGATGGACGCGGTGCTGCGGCGCGTCGAGCAGTTCCACGACGTCGACTCCGCCGGCCTCTATCGCGGCGCGACGCTGGTGAAGATGCTCGCCGATCCGCGCGCGCCGGTGTTCGAGGTGCCGGAGCCGTCGGCCCGCTTCTTCGACGAAGTGCAGAAGAAGGGGACGATGACGAAGATCGACGTCGGCGCCAGCGGGAAGTGGATCCGCGTCGCGCAGCGCATCGGCGACGGACCGTACGTCGCGGTGACCGGCGTCTTCATCCCGGTGGCGATGAGCCGGATGATCGACGAGGCGATCGTCGCGCACAAAAACTTCCAGCAGCTCGACGCCGAACGCCCGACGCTGAAGGCCTCGCAGACCTCGCTCTTTCTCGCCGTCACCCTGGCGATTCTCTTCGGCACGCTGTGGACGTCGATCTACGCGTCGCGCCGCATCACCGTGCCGATCAAGGCGCTGGCCGAGGCGACGGGGAAGCTCGCCGAGGGCGGCTACGGACATCGCGTCGAGATCGCGGCCACCGACGAAGTGGGGCGGCTGATCGACTCGTTCAACGACATGTCGGAGCAGCTCGCGCAGCAGCGGTATGCGCTGACCGACACCAATCGCCGCCTCGACACCGAGCGCGCCTATCTCTTCACCGTGCTCGACTCCGTCTCCACCGGCATCATCGCCTTCACCGACGATCTCGAGATCCTGAGCGTGAATCGCGCGGCGCTGCAGATGCTGCAGCTCGACGCGCCACCGCCGCGCGCGCGCATCCCCGAGGTCTTCGACGCCGACCTCGCGCCGATGTCGGACGCCGTGGCGGAGCTGACGCGCCGCGGCAAGGCGCGCGCACGCGAGGTGACGCTGATCCGCGGCGGCGAGCTCCGCTACCTCGAGATCTCCGCCGCGCGCCTCGGCGGCACGGAGAAGGGCTGGGTGCTGGCCATCGAAGACTCGACGCAGCTGGTGCAGGCGCAGAAGCTCGCGGCGTGGAACGAAGCCGCGCGCCGCATCGCGCACGAGATCAAGAATCCGCTGACGCCGATCCAGTTGTCGGCGGAGCGGATGGCGAAGAAGTTCGGCCCGAACGAGCCGGCGATCGAAGAAGGATGCCGCACGATCGTCACCGAGGTCAGCCAGCTCAAGCGGATGGTCGACGAGTTCTCGCGGTTCGCGCGCATGCCGGCCGTCCACCTGCGGCACGCCCAGCTCGCCGACATCCTGCAGCAGGCGGCGAGCCTCTATCGCGACGTGAAGCCGGGAGTGACGGTGAGCGTGACCGTCGACGACGACATCGAGCTGCTGATCGATCCCGAACAGATCCGCCGCGCGGTGGGAAATCTATTGAAGAACGCCGTCGAGGCGACCGAGGCGGGCGAAGTTCGCGTCACGGCCCGCCGAGCGCCGCATCGCGTCGTCATCGAAGTCGCCGATCCCGGCCGCGGCGTCCCCGACGCCGACAAGGAAAAACTCTTCCTCCCGTACTTTTCCACCAAGCGCCGCGGCACAGGCCTCGGCCTGGCCATCGTGCACCGCATCGTCCGCGATCACGATGGGCAGATCAGCGTGCATGACAATCACCCGACAGGAACGAGGTTCGAGATTGAGCTACCTGCGTAATCGAAACGATGAACGATGAACGATGAACAGGGCGGCCGAGGCCGTTCATCGTTCATCGTTCATCGTTCATCGTTATGGCAAAGATCCTCATCACCGACGACGAGCCCTCCATCCGCTCCACGCTCTCCCAGATCCTGGAAGACGAGGGGCACAAGACCACCACGTGTGAGTCGGGGGAGGAAGCGATCGCGCAGTTCGCGCGCGACGAGTTCGACCTCGCCATCCTCGACCTCTGGCTGCCCGGCATCGACGGCCTGAGCGTGCTCGAGCGGATCAAAGGCTCGCCTGCCGCGCCGCCGGTGATCGTCATCTCCGGCCACGGCAACATCGACGCCGCGGTCAAGGCCACGCGGCTCGGCGCGTACGACTTCCTCGAAAAGCCGCTCTCGCTCGAGCGCGTGCTGCTCACCGTCAATCACGCCCTCGCCGACAGCAAGCTGCGCGAGCAGGTGCGCGATCTGCGGCGGCAGCAGGTCTCGCTCGAAGAGCTGCTGATCGGCGAGAGCGAGCCGATGAAGAAGCTCGATCAGCAGATCCGCAGCGCCGGGCCGTCGAACAGCCGCGTGCTGATCACCGGCGAGAACGGCAGCGGCAAGGAGATCGTCGCCCGCACGCTGCACCGCCTCTCCCATCGCGCCGACCAGCCGTTCGTCGACGTCAACTGCGCCGCCATCCCGGAGGAGCTGATCGAGTCGGAGCTCTTCGGCCATCGCAAGGGCGCCTTCACCGGCGCCATCGACGACCGCAAGGGAAAGTTCGAGCTCGCCGACGGCGGCACGCTCTTCCTCGACGAGATCGGCGACATGAGCCTGAAGACGCAGGCCAAGGTGCTGCGCGTGCTGCAGGAACAGACGTTTCAGCGCGTCGGCGGACAGCAGACCATCCGCGTCGACGTACGCGTGATCGCCGCGACGAACAAGAACATCGAGGCGGAGATCGAGTCGGGCAACTTCCGCAGCGATCTCTACTACCGCGTCAACGTCATCCCGATCGAAGTACCGCCGCTGCGCAACCGCGGCAACGACGTCACGCTGCTCGCCGACTACTTCCTCCGCCGCTTCGCCGCGGAGACCGGCTCGCCGCGCAAGAAGCTGTCCGCCGGCGCGGGGACGAAGCTGAAGGCGTATCACTGGCCCGGCAACGTGCGCGAGCTGCGCAACGTGATCGAGCGCCTGGCCATCCTCCTGCCGCAGGAGACGATCGAAGCGGAGGACGTCCAGCTCGGCGCGCGCGGCGACATCCCCGCCGAGATCCCGCGCAACCTGACGCTGAAGGAAGCGCGCGACGAATTCGAGAAGCAGTACATCCTGGAGCGCCTGCGCGACCTGGCCGGAAACGTCAGCCGCACGGCCGAGGCCCTCGGCGTGGAGCGGAGCAACCTCTATCGCAAGCTGCACGCATACGGCATTCGCGTGGAGCGCGCGTAAATAGCCCTTCTCCCCCGCGCCCGGGGGAGAAGGTGCCGAAGGCGGATGAGGGGGTCCCTCCACGCGGTTCGAGGCGTATATTCGCCGCACATGTTCCTGCTCGCGCTGACGGTGATGATCGAGCTGACCGCCGAGCCTGCGGCCGTCTCGTATGCGCGCGAGCGTGCCCTGGCCGGCAAGGCCGCGATCACCACCGACCAGGTCGCGCGTGTGGAAGAGCAGCAGCAGGCGGTCGTCGCCGCGCTGCCGGACGGCGCGTTCCGCTACTCGATGTCGCGCGCGATGAACGGCGTCGTCGCGGAGCTCGATGACGACGACATCGAGCGCATCGCCGCGATGCCGAACGTCAAGCGCGTCGTGCCGATGGTCCCTCTTTCGCTCGATCTCACCGCGAGCGTGCCGCTCGTCGGCGCGCCTGCGGTCTGGGCGCAATCGGGCGGCCGCCGAGGAGACGGCGTTCGCATCGGCATCATCGATACGGGAATCGATTACCTGCACGTCGACCTCGGCGGCGCCGGCGTCTACAGCCGCACCAACTTCACGACGGCCGACGTTCCGTGGAACGCGAAGGTCGTCGGCGGCACCGACCTGGCGGGCGACGACTACGACGCCGGCTCGGGCAGCGCGAGCAAGCGGACGCCGCGCCCCGATCCCGATCCGATGGATTGCGCGGGGCACGGCACGCACGTCGCCGGCATCGCCGCCGGCCGCGGCGTGAAGAGCGACGGCAGCGCGTTCACCGGCCCATACGGTCCGACGCTGAACGCGAGCGACTTCCGCGTCGGTCCCGGCGTCGCACCCGGCGCGCAGCTCTACGCCATCCGCGTGTTCGGCTGCGCCGGCACGACGCTGCTCGTGCCGCAGGCGCTGGAGTGGGCGCTCGATCCGAATCGCGACGGCAACCTCTCCGATCACCTCGACGTCGTGAACATGTCGATCGGCTCCTCGTTCGGACCGAACGGCGATCCGACGTCGATGGCCGCCGCCGACAACGCGGCGAAAGCGGGGATGATCGTCGTCGCCTCCGCCGGCAACAGCGGCGACACGCACATGATCACCGGCAGCCCCGCGGCCGCCACGCGCGTGATCTCCGTCGCTTCGTCTGTCGACAGCACCGACGTCTTCGACGGCTTCGACGTCACCGCGCCGGCTTCGGTCGCCGGCACGAAATTCGGCACGGCGTCGAAGACCTTCGTCTGGTCGAACCTGACCACGCCGGTGTCCGGACCGGTCGTCTATCCGGCGACGCAGCCGACCGGCTGCAGCGCGTTCAACGCCTCGAACGCCGCGCTGCTGGCCGGGAAGGTCGCGCTCCTCGACTGGACCGACAACGCCTGCGGCTCCGCCGTGCGCGTGCAGGCCGCGTTCAACGCCGGCGCCATCGGCGTGCTGCTCGCGTACAACAATCACGCGCGCATCGACATCGCCATCGCCGGGTCGACGGAGATCCCGTCGATCCTCACCACGCAGGCCATCGCCAACGCCATCAAGTCCGTCGCGTCGCCGGTGGTCCGCTTCGACGCCACGCTCCTCTCATCGCAGAGAGTGGCCGACGACTCGATCACCGACACCGTCTCGGACTTCACCTCGCGCGGCCCGCGGTCAGGCGACGCGCTGCTCAAGCCCGACGTCGCGGCGCCGGGACAATCGATCTTCTCCGCCGCCTACCACAGCGGCACGGGAGGCGTGTCGCTGAACGGCACGTCGATGGCCTCGCCCACGGTGGCCGGCGGGATGGCGCTGCTCAAACAGATCCATCCAGACTGGAGCGTCGAGGAGCTGAAGGCGCTGGTGATGAACAGCGCCACGCACGATCTCTTCAATGGCTCCTCGCGCACACCGCCGATCCATTCGCCGACGCGCGTCGGGGCGGGACGGATGAACGTCGCCGACGCGTCGGCGCTCGACCTGCTCGCGTTCGCGGCCGACAATCCGGGAAGCGTCGGCCTGTCGTTCGGCGCGCTCGAAGTGCCGGGCTCCATGCCGTTCGAGCGGCAGTTCTTCCTGGTCAACAAGTCGTCGTCGCCGGCGAACGTCACCCTCTCGTTCGCGCCCGCCACCGTCGTACCCGGTGTGTCGTTCGACTTCCCCGGCGGGACGACGTTGTCATTGCCGGCGAACAGTCCGGCGAGCGCGCGCCTGCGGCTGACGGCCGACACCTCGCAGATGAAGCATCAGCGCGACGCGACGTCGGCGGCGCAGCAGGGCGGATATTCGCGCAGCTGGGTGACGGAGGCGACCGGCAACATCATCATCACGCGCGGATCGGAGACGCTCCGCCTTCCGGTCGCGGCGATCATCCGGCCGTCGTCGGCGATGTCGACCGGCCTGTCGTCGATCGCGTTCCCCGGAACGAGCGGACACACGACGATCGCGTTGAACGGCCGCCCGGTCTCGACCGGCACGTCGTTCCCGAACGACTGGACGTCGCTGGTCACGCCGTTCGAGCTGCAGGAGATCCATTCGCGCAACTACGCGGTCCCCGGCGCGCAGAATCTCCGCTACCTCGGCGTCACGAGCGATTACCGCGTGAAGTCGGGCTCCGTCGCCGACACGACTCTCTACTTCGGGATCGCCACGTTCGAGCGCTGGGGAACGCCGAACGAGATGGAGATCGACGTGCGCATCGACACCAACAACGACGGCGTCGACGACTACGCCATCTACAACACGAACGCCGGCGACTTCCTCGGGCAGGGGGGCGCGACCGACGTGCTCATCGCCGCGCTCTGTCCCCTTCCGTTCCCGCCACGCCCGTCCGACAAGTGCTCGTCGCAATGGATCAACGGGTACGACGGCGCTTCGCTCGATGTCGCGCCGTACAACAGCGACGTGATCCGCTATCCCGTGCGCGCCGCGGCGCTCGGCCTCAAGGCGGGACAGTCGCGCTTCTCCTGGCGCGTGCTCGTCTTCGATCGCGCCACCGGAAGATTGATCGATCGTTCATCGCGGATGACGTTCGATCCCGCCCACGCCCTCGCCCTCTACGGCGCGCTCGAAAGCGGCATGTTCTTCGACCGGCCGAACAACCCGCTGCCGGTCGACTGGACCGACGGCGATCTGGCGAACAACAGCAAGGGACTGCTGCTGTTTCACTTCTTCAATGCCACGGGACAGCGCGCGGAGATCATTCCGACGGCGGGGCAGAAGAGGCACGGCGTGGGGCAGTAGAAATTAATGCCATGTCTCGCCTCTGATAGGGACTTCCCATCCATAAGACACGATCGCTCCCAACTGTGGCGATGACACTCCAAGCTCGGTAGCGGTACCTAGACCGGGGCCGCCCCATATCAATCCGCCGTAAGCGCCGTACCCACCACCTCCAGACACGCTCCAGCCGGTGATGAATCTCGTGAGCGTATTCTGCGATGCGCGTTGTGGTTGATCAAGCCAGCCAGCAGTTAATGAAACCGACGGGGCGGGTGATATTGTCAGACCAGGAACGAAATACTGATGTCCATTGCGGTCTTTTACCGCTTGAAGTGAAATGAAGAAGGCACTGATCGAGTATGTCACATAGTCTGGTGACACCTGCTTCGTACGCAGGATCCGGTTCGACCAGCTCGTTTCCCAGTTTCGCGCCCACGACTGCAGACTCTGCCGTGTATTCGAAATCGACAAAGCGCCGGACGGATCAAGCCGGTTGGCGGGATTGCTGTCCGCGTACGCATAGGGATTGATCACGCCATTACGTTCGACCTTCGCGTTAGCCGGGTCCCGCGACAAGAACTGCCCAAACCACGGATCGTAATATCTTGCCCGGAGATAAATCAGCGTCGTGTCGTCGCGTTCTTCGCCGGCGAAGCCGTGAGGGGGGAAGTAATACCAGGAGCTTCCGGCGCTCAGGAGGCCGAATACGTCCCAGGAGAAATGCGATTCCTCGAAGCCAGTGCCATCGGTGACGGAGATCGTACTGCCGAGCGCGTCCTGATGAATGTAGTGGGGTGTCGAGCCGACGACGGTGTAGAGCAGGTCGTGTCCGTACACGTAGTACGTTGTGGTGCCGTTCGTGGTCTCTTTGAGCACCTGCGAGATTTTTGGAAGAGTATTGACGACGTAGGAAGTGGTCACGCCGTTCTGCGTACGCTGAATCCTCCGGCCGTCGCCGTCGTACGCGAAATAGGCCGACACACCGTTCGCATACGCCGACGCAAGGAGCCGCTGCAGGTTCCAGCCGTAACCGCGGCCACCGTCATATACCAGAGCGCCGTTCTCGTCGTATGACCGGGAGCCGAAGTCACTGTTGTACGCCTGATTGGCGGAGTCGTAGTTGTAGTACGTGGTCGGTGCCTGCTGAAAGCCGTTCAGGTAAGGAGTCTTCGCCGTGCGATTGCCGGCCGGATCGTAGCCGTAGCTCACGCCGCGGCCATCCGGATAGCTGGCAAAGATCAGGCGGTTCAGCTCGTCGTATGAGTAGCTCTCCGTCGCGCCGTATTTGTCGGCCTTCGACGTCCGGTTGCCGTTCGGATCGAGACCGTAGTTCGCCGAGGCGATGATCCCGTTCCCATTCGAATAGGCGACGCGCAGCGTTCTGCCGCTGTTGTCGTAGAGGCGTGTACCCGTCACCTGGTTCGGATACACGCATGCCGTCAGGCGGCCGGCGGCATCGTAGCTATAGGTCGTCACGCGGCCGCCCCAGTCGGTCACGGTCTTCATCCGATTCGCCGCGTCGTAGCCGTAATAAACCGTCCTGCCGTTCTCGGCAAAGAGATAGCTCAGATTGCCCGCGAGATCGTAGCCGTAGCCGGTCGACTGCCCGTTCGTGTTCACATTGATCGCGCGATTCAGGGCGTCGTATTGCCAGTTGGTCGTGCCCGTCCAGTCGGACATCCCGGTTCTGTTGCCGACTCCGTCGTACGAGTAGAGGACATACGAGTTGTCGGCGAATGTGATCTGCGCCAGGTCGTTCGACGTGTTGTAGGCGTAGTGAGTCGTCAGCCCTCTGGCGTCGGTGACGGTGGACAGGCGGTTGCGGCCGATGTAGGTGAAGTACCAGGTCCGGTTCAGTCCGTCGGTTTCAGAGGCCTTGCGGTCCAGGTCATCGTACGTATACCGCGTGATGTGGAAATCGGGATCGGCGACTTGCAGGAGATTGCCCGTGAAGTCATCGTAGGTGAGCGCGACCGTGCCGCCGCGCGGATCGGTGATCGTGGAGAGCTGATTGTGCTGGTTGTACGAATACGTCGTCGTGTGCCCGCTTTGATCGGTGGCTGACGTCTTGCGTCCGTAGAAGTCGTAGCTGAAGCTCGTCTGGAGCGGCAGGGGGTCGGTCATGGTGATGATCTGGTCCCGGCCGTTGTATGTGTAGACGGTGCGGTTGTGGAGGGCGTCCGTCTCCGCCGTCTTTCGCCCCGCCGCGTCGTACTCGAAGCTGGTCGTTTCACCGAGGCCATTCACCACTGCGAGCGGATACCCGTTCGCGTCATAGGAATAGGACGTCGTATGGCTCAGCGGATCGACATCGACCTGTTTGAGGCCGTTCGGAAAATAGACGTGCTCCGTGACGTTTCCGAGGGTGTCTTTTTCGCGGATGAGGTTCTGGTGCCCGTCGTAGGTGTAGATCGTCTCCCGGCCCAGATTGTCCTGCTTTTTCGTGAGGTTGTTGTACGCGTCATAACTGTAGAAGGTGATACGACCGCCCGGCTCGTTCACCTGATTCAGGTTGCCCGTTCCCCAGTCGTATACGGAGTACATCTGGCCGTCGGGGCTCGCATAAGACGACGTCAGGTAGCCGATGTACTGCCAGGTGTCTTCGTTGAGTAAGGATCCATTGGGCTGCTCGCGATCGTGACTGAAGACCCTGTTGTTCTGATAGTAGTAGTAGACGTGCAGCCGTCCATGCGTATCGACAACGGACGTGGCGCCGGAAACCGGATTGTCATAGGAGAAGAAAATAGTGGCCAGCTCGTTGAAGCGCTGGGTGATGACGCGCTGGTTTGGATAATCGAACGTCTGCACGAGACGGTTTCCGTCCGCATCGTCGTACTCCGTCATTTCCCAGACGCCGGCGCCATACGTGTAGTTGGACACCGCGTAAATCGTTCCGAACTGATCGCGTTTCGTGACCGCCGTAATGAAGCCGTTACCGTTGTGCGTGTAGTCGACCGTGCGGCCGAGGGGATCGGTGATTCTGGAGACGTACGAGCCGGAGTACTGGAAGGTGAGGAATCGCCGGTTGAGCGGCTCCGTCACCTGTGTCACGCGGTGGTTGCCGTCGCGGGTGATGACGGTGGTGTTGCCGTTGGCGTCGATCTGCGAACTGAGTGTGCCGTCGCCGGCGAAGACGAGAATCGACTGGTCTTTGCGGACCATCCTGTAGGTATTTGTCGCGCGATCGAGGGTGAGTCTTTCGTAGATGCCCTCTTCCGGGGAGAACGTATCGTCGGGATTGCGCTTGAAATAGCTTTGCCCGCCGTCGGCGCGATCCCAGATCACGCCATACGTGTCGACGCCGGTCTCGAGCTGCACGCCGTAGCTCCATGTCCATCCGACGCCGAGGTCGGAAACCTTTCCGCCCGAGGACTTGTTGTTGTAGGTTCGGGAAACTTCGAGCGGGAAGCCGATGGTGGTGATCGATATGTCGCGCTCCGCGAGATAGAAGTTGCCGCTGCCGACGTCGGTGCTCACGCCGGCTTTCAGAGTCCAGGGTTGATGTCCCGCTCCGTTCCTGAATGAGCCGGCCCATGGAGATCCGAGCCAGTTGTCGTACTGGACGTTGCCGGTGATGCGCGCGCCGCCTGTTTCCGGCTGTCCGATGAGCTGTGGTCCGAGCACCGAGCCCCACCAGTTCCATGTCGCATCGACATTGACGCAGCAGGCGGCGTCGATTCCGCGGGCGATACCGTCCGAGGACCGGTTGTTCGTGATCGAATTGTAATGAAGCGTGATGGGCGAGGTACTGTCGGCGACGATCGCCGAATTGCTCTTGTTGTCGTCGATGGAGTTGTCGCGAATCTGCGCCGCTGTGCCGTTCTGGGCGTCTATGGCGATATTCACCGCGCGGCGGATGACGCAATTGAAGATCGTCGTGGTCGACGGGACGTTGGAGAGTTTCAGATTGCGCTGATTGTCCGTGAGCGTGAGCCGCTGCACGACGTATTGAGAAGCCGGCGGGGAGTCGAGGAAGAGGCCGTGGCCGCTCATGAAGGTCGAGCTGAAGTCCTGGAGCAGTGGAGCCGAATACAGCACGAACAGCGACCCTCCGTACCGGATCACCACATGACTCAGAATCCCGAGCGCCGGCTGGCCGCTCGCGCCGTTGAAGCTCACTGTTCCCCAGTCGCCGGGGCGTGGGAAGGTCACGGAGCCGTCGCCGTTCGTGTCGCCGCCGATCGCGTCGTCCTCGAGTGACGTGAAGTAGATCGGTTGCGCCGTGGTGCCGGCGGCCTGAAGCCGTGCGCCGGGCGAGATGTAGAGGTTTGCGCCGGGCGCGAATTTGATGATCGTTCCGGCTGGAATCGTCAGCGTCGCGCCGTTGCCGACGGTGATATCGCTGGTGATGACGTATGGAGAATCGGCGAGGACCCACGTCGTATTCGTGTTGATCTGTCCAGCCACGTTACTCGGTCCCCAGCGCGTGGCGGTCCGGATTTCCTGCAGGTAGACGGCGCGCAGCTGTTTGCCGTCGAGGAGCGGGTCGGTCCACGCCGGAACCGGGCGGCCCAGTGCCGTCAGTGCCGGAGCGATCGCCGTCCGCAGGTCCTTGATGTGGATGGCGCGGATGTTCGCCGGCGACGGATCGGTCCACGAGAACGCGCTCAGTCCCGCGGCCTGGCGGATGGCGTTGACGGCGTTGCGGAGCTCCGTGAGCTGAACGAGCCGGAACGGTGTGTTGCCGGCGACGAGAGGATCATCGGTGTACGCGACGGTCGCGGGCGAATCGGTATGTGTGCGAGGCGTGTCCGCGTATTGGGCGACCGGCCACGCGAGCACGAATCCTGTGACGAGGCACAGGACCGCGCGCCGGGCTCGTGGAATGACTCTCATGGTCATTTGCCCGTCATTGCAGGGACAGCAGCACGAGGATTTCTCCTCGGCCTCCCGACAGCGGTTCGAGCGCCTTTCCGATCAACGTCCCGGGGCGGTGGATCTTCACCCCGCCCAGGTCGATCGGTTCCGACACCATCGCCATACCCGCCTCATCGCTCGTGACGAGGAGGTCGCCGATCTTCACCGCTCGGTGCGAGGCATCGACGCGCACGCGCACGCGACCCGACGTCGCCACCTGCGACTTGGAGGGACCGGCGTCGCCGAGGAGCACGCCGGGGCGCTCCGACACCACGCCGGCCACCGTGGTGTCATAGGCGTGATCCGACTGCTTGACGTGGTTGTTCTCCGTCCCGTCGATCACCACCACCGTTCCGGCCGCAAGCTGGGTCTTCGAAGGCACCCACTCAGCCACGTCCTGCCATTTCGCGTTGATGTTGCCGCTCACGTTGATGTTGCCGTTCACGTCGAGCTTTTGAGTCGGCGCGCCGGTGGTGCCTATTCCGACATTGCCGGTAACGGCCTCGATGATCACGTCGTTGTTGCCGTTGGCCTGCAGATAGAGGTCGTGGTTCGTCCGCGTTCCGAAGAGGCCGACGAATTTTCCCCCGCCGAGAGCGGCGGTTCCGACGAGGAGATCGACGTGGTTCAGCGAATCGCGGGCCGTGATGCCCGTCGGTCCGTTGTTCGTGGCGTAGATGACCGTGGAGGTGTTGTTCGGCGCGTCCGTGCCGACGCCGACGTGGAGCCGCGAAAGTGGATTGGTGACGCCGATGCCGACGTAGCCGGTGAGTGCCTGAACCACGAGGTCGTTTGCGGAGTTGGCCTGAAGGTAGAGGTCGTGGTTCGTGCGCGTGCCGAAAAGGCCCGCGTACTTTCCGCCGCCGAGTCCGGCCGTTCCGACGAAGAGATCGACGTCGTTCAGAGAATCACGAGCGGTGATCCCGACCGATCCGTTGTTCGTGACGTAAAGAGCGGTCGTCGCGTAGTTCGGCAGATCGGTTCCGGCGCCGACGTGCAGCAGCGTCCGCGGATTCGTCGTTCCCACGCCGACGTTGCCGTTCGGATAGTAAATGGCACCGGAGGTCTGCCCGGGAGGTAACCACTGGCCGTGAGCAGCGCAGACGGCAAAGAAAACAATGGCGATCACGGCACAACGGCGAATGGCGGTCATGTTCACTCCTCGAAGGACTTACCTATGGAGTGACATGGCTCGATCGTCCCCTACCATCTGATTTGGAAAGTCATGGCTGCTCAGATCATCACTGAATGTGCAGGTTGATGCTCCCGTAGAGCGTGTAGACCAATCCGAGCGGATTGAACTTCGCGAGCAGTTTGCGGCGGGCGCGCAGTAACGCTTCGCCGGCGAACTTGCCGGCGAGGAAATCCTGCAGGAATTCGAGCGCCATGGCCGTGGCCAGTTCCGGCCACACCGTCACCTCGGTGCCGACGACGGCCGAGGCCAGCCGATTCTGCACGAAGGCGGTGATGAACTCCGCCGGCGCTTCGGCCGAGAATCCGACGCTGCCGCAGGCGTTGAGAAAGACCAGCGGCGCGTGGCTCCAGGCTTTCCCGGCCAGTTCCGCGGGACGGACGAAATCGCCGGCCTCGCGATTGCCGAAGTCGAGGTTCGGATCGTTCGCCTTCTCCTTCGAATCGGGGTAGGCGTGGCAGTAGAGATAGACGACGTCGGGCTCGTTGTCGTCGAAGCTCTGCACGATCCGGTTGCGCTTCTTGTTCGCGGCGAGAATCGTCGCCGTCTTCAGCTTCTTCACCGCCGCGTCGAGCGCCGGCTCATGCGTGTCGCTCTCCTTCACGTTCGGGTTGAAGCCGGCGATGATGCCGACCGGTTTCGCGGCCGTCACCACCTCCGGCAGCGGCCCGATTTTCTGTCCGCCGGTCTGCTGCGCCGGCACTTCGATCTGGTGCATGAAGCCCCAGAAGCGGCGCGGACAGATGACCGTCTCCGGGCAGATGGTGTTTCCGCCGTGATTCGCGCGATAGTCCGCCACGCCCTTCGCCGACAGGATGCAGTTCGCGTCGGTGACGCATTCACCCGCCGCCATGTTGCCGTCGGCGTCGGGCTTGCCGGCGAGACAGAGCGCGCGGTCGACGGGGATGTCGCTGTCGGTGGCCTTGTCGTACCAGGTGGTGCGATTCGGATCGACCAGGCGGTCGTAGATCAACGGCCAGGTGATGAGCTGCTGCAGCTTGATGTGCGCGGCATGAATCGTTCCGCCCGAGCCGAGGAGCTCCGCCGCCTTCGCCTGCTGCGCCCCGTCCTTGAGGATCGAGAAATAAAGGCCCCAACCCTCCTGGGCGATCGGCCAGAGACGCTCGAGCAGCTTGTCTTCCGTCCCGGAGTTGTCGGCGTCGTAGAGATATTCGTCGATCGGAGTCTTCGACGACGACAGCAGCGCGGCGCGGAGACTCTTCACGTGGTCGCCGACGTTGGCGTCGATGGTGGTGCTGAAGAAGTCGGTGCCCTTGATGGAGAAGATCTTCTCGCCCGCGCTCTCGTTCGCCACGATGGAGAGCGATCGCGCGGGCGCGCTCGCCGCGTTTGCCGGGTCGACGGCCGAGTACTCCAGGCGCGTGAGATAGCCGGCGTCGCTCGCGCCGATGAGGGAGAGATCGGCGTCGAGCGCGGCGCTCATCTTTTTCGTCGTGTCGTGGCCGCAGGAATCGAGAAGCGCCGCGACCCGGAACGACTGAAGGACGTTGTTGCGGTGATAGAAGGTGAAGCGCATCCGGGCCACGCCCGAAATCGTGGTGAAGGAATTGGGGCGGACGGCGAACGTGATCAGCGGGCTTTCGCCGTTGCGCGGCAGCCAGAACTCCTGCACCGGCTCGCCGGCGTTTTCGAAATCGATCGGCGTCAGCGCGACCTCGATCCAGGTGCCGGTCATCTGCGGCGTCCACTCGATCCCCTCGTCGGCGAAGATCAGATCGCCGACGTTCTGGAGCAGCTTGTCTTTCTCGCCGATGCGGATGCCGAGGTGGACGGTCGCGCACGGCGTCAGCCGGGCATTTTCCTGCGCGACCTCCAGCAGTTCCCCGTCGTCGTTCGCGGTGTAGAACCGCGTGTTGACGTGCCGCGGAAGTGGCGGAGTCTCCGGCTCCAACCCCTTCGGAAGCGCGCGCGTCGCGCCGGCCTGCACGATCTTGCGCAGCGCGGTCGACTTCGCGGCGAGCGGCAGAGTTCCCCCGCCTTCATGGAAATCGAAGACGTAATCGCGCTCCGATTTCTGGAAGTCCTCGATCTTGTCGGCGACGAACGACTCGAGCTGGGGCGCGGTTTTGGGATCGAGGACGTGCTCGATCGGCATCGCCTGGCTGTGGACTTCCGTCGCCAGGTCGTCGAGGGAAACGGAGCCGTCACGCATGGCGTCGAACGGTCCGCCGAGCGATTTCACGAGGTATCCCTGATCGACGAGATTGCCCTGCACGACGTCGTTGAATCGTGAGTATTTCGTCCACTCCTGGCCGGCCGCGATCGCTTTTCCATCGAGCTTCAGGTTCACCGTCTTCGCGCTCTTCTCCAGCGTCTCGCGGATGAGCGTTGCACGCATCTTCTCCGGCTCCGCCATGGCCCTCACCGGACTCGCGGCGGCGGCGCCGTGGTCCGCTTTCGCATGCAGCATCTGCTGGATGCCCGGGTCGAGCAGGTAGCGCGCGACGGCGGAGAAGCGGATCGCCTCTTCCCGGCCGGCGCCGCCGAAAAGCGTGCCGCCGAGCTCGTACGTGATCCAGTCGAGCGGGCGGTCGTGCAGGAGATCGGCGTAGAAGCCGGTGACGTCGATTTTTTTGCGATCGAAGAGAATGATCGCCGGCCCACCGCGATCGACGATCGTCTGCGCGACGCGGCGAAGCGCCGGCAACTCGTGCGGCTTCGCCTCGATGACGATGACGCGCACGTTCCAGCGGTCGCATCGCCGGAGCAGCCAGCGCATGCTGCCCGGATCGTCGGCGCCGGTGCGGTTGAGGAGGAGATCCGCTTCGCCTTCGAAATGGACGATGTCGACCACCGGCCATTGCGCGATGTCAATCTCCTTTTCCGCGATCTTCGCGCTCGTCGATTTCACGACCATGGCGTAGTCGGATCGCGCGTCGAGGAGTTTGTCGACGGCGTCGATGACGCTGCCCCCTTTGCCGAGAGCGAGAACGCGCGCCGGAAAATCGAAAAGGCGCTGCGTCGCGCGCGGCTGAACGTCGGAGATCCGCACGGCGAGCACCGGCCTGGCGGCGATCGCCGAAAGGATCTCCTCCCAGGCCACCTCGACGAGCGCCGGCTCCTGCATCCGGATGGCCAGGCGTTGCATGTCGATGCCGGAGTACGTGCTCGACGCGACGTCGACGAACGGCTGCCAGGCGCGGAGTCTTTCCGTCAATCCGGTCTGGTCGGACAGCAGCGAGCGCTCGACGAGGAGCATCGCGTCGCCGAGCTGCAGTTCCGCCTTGTCGGTGCGGACGAAGCGGCCGCTGAGTGTGAAGTCATGACGGGTATGGCGATTGGCCGGCATGCGTCACCTCTTGTTGAGCAACGTCACCAGTCCCGCGTGGCTGAACTGATCGAATCCGACGCCCCAGAGGAACGCCGCCAGGTACGACAGGAGGCCGCCCCACGTCAGGTCGTCGACCCACAGCGTCTTCAGGCCGGTGAGGACGGCGATGGCGAGGATGACCGCCGTGATGATCAGATCGGTGCGGCGGATCGATTCGTCGATCGTCTTCATGGAGCCCGACGCCGCGAGCTTGTCGCTGCTTCTGCCGAAGCCGAAGATCGAGCTGATGTCCCACGTTTGCGCGGCGCTTGCTGCCGGCGCGGACATGGTGCGGAGGGCGTCCATGCCCGCGGCGTCGGCCCCCAGGTTCGCGGTGGTGGCGCTGATGATCGCGCGGTACTGGGCCTCCGCGTCCGCGAGCATCTTCCACGCCGTCATCAGGTCGCCCGCGGCGATCGCCGCGGCGATCTTCGTGACGAGCGCCTGCACCGGCACGTACGCCTCTTTCGCTTTCGTCTGGTCCACGCGATTCTGCAGGTGGGTTTGGAACCCGCCGAGGGCGGTGTTCAAAAAGAGTGCGAGTGCTGACCGGAACGCGTCCGTCGCCTCGGCCGCCGTCGGCGCGCTGCGGGCGTACGCCAGTCCCGACGTGATCGTGCTCAGGATCGCCGGCCAGTCTCGTCCGTCGACGCCGATCGGCGGCGTGGCGGAAAGACGCGTCGACAATTCATCGGCCAGCAGGCGGACATACTGCCGCCGCAATGTGTCGAGTTGCGCGGCCGCCTCGGGGAGAGGGAGTTGGTCCTGCGTGACGGCAGTATCGAGGGCGGCCGCCACCTGCAGGATCAGCTGCACCTCGGGGCGCTTGTCGTTCTGAAGGTCCTTTTTGAAGTCCGCCAACTGCTTGACGATCTCCTTCTTCAACTCCACGTCGATATCGACCGGCATCTCGTCGAGATCGGCGAGCTTCGCTTCGACGGCGGTCTTATTCGCCCCGTCGTTGGCCAGCGTCTGCGCGGCGGTGACGAGTCGCGCCTCGAACGGCGCGCGCAGCGTGTCGGGCTTCAGGTCGGCGACGCGCTTGCGCAGGGTGATCCAGCGCGGCAGCAGCGCGACCTTCGCGTCGTAGACGTCGAACGAATCGGCGGCCGTCAGCTGGCCGAGGGAGGCGAGCTCGTTGTAGCGGACCGTGAGCGCGCGCCGGACGTTCTGCACCATGCTCAGCGCGCCGGCGTCATTGCCGGCGAGCGTGGCGTGCTCGCTCAACTCGTTGAAGAGCGTGGCCACGCGCCGCTCGTTGAGCAGTCGCGGACGGAGCACGGAGGTGTACGAGCGGATGAAGAACGAGAGGAGCACGCCTGCGGCGATCAGGATGAGTGCGATCCACCACGGCTCGCGCACGTAGACGGTCAGCGGGACGACCGTGTCGTCGTAGCCGTCGCCGCCGAGGCGGACCTTCGCTTCGTAAAGTCCGGCGTGGCGAAGGCCGGTGAGCGTCAGTTGCAAGGTCTTGTTGTCGGCGTTGACCTGGAACGGGTTCTTATCCGCTTTCAGCGTGACCGAGGGCGGCTGCGCCGCGACCGTCGATTTCGCCGACTCCTTACGCGTGACGCCGAGCAGCGTGGGTGCAGCGAGCGTCACGGTGTCGCCGGTGGTGCGGACGTTCACGTCGAATGACTCGTCGACCGCGCAGAGAGCCGTCTCGACTTTCGCCGGCGTGGAGGCGATGACCAGCGGAGCCTTGGCGAACTTGCGCTCCACGTCGATCGTGCCCTCGAACGGGCTGGTGTCGCCGGCGTCGATGCGCAGTTGCGCTCTGTAAACCGCGGCCGCCGGAAGCTTCACTTTGATTTTGACCGTCGTCTCCGCGTGCTTGTCGAGCGCGAACGGGGCGGAAGGATCGAGCGAAGGCTCGGCGGTTCGTCCCGAGCCCTGGAACGGCGTCAGATGGACGCTGATGTTCTCGACTTTCGCCGTCCCGCGGTTGGCGATGGTGAGCGGGATCTCGAGATCCGGCTGCTGCACGCCGGTCCATTTCAGCTCCGTGCCTTTGCCGAATTCGACGACCCTGATGTCCGTCTTCGGCTTGACCTCACCCGTTTTCGGCGGCGCCGGAGATTTCGTCGCGGCCATCGCCGTCGAAGCGAGCACACACAGCACGACACCGGCTACCCAGTTCCGCATTTGGACGCTCCTGACCGAGGGATGTCCATATTTTATCCCTTCCATCAGAGGAGGCGGGGTAGGGAATTGGGTTGGGATGGCCCTCCTCTAGTAGGTCAGTCCATACAAATGCCGGTAAACACCTCCGTGGTGTTCATCGCGGTCCGCGATCGCGATGGACGCGCCATTCCCTCCGCGCGCGTCTCACTGCGACGCGCCGATTCGGCGGAGTGGACCGACCTGCGATACGACGCCGCCGCTGAGCAGTGGGTCAGCGATCCGATCCTGCTCGGCGAGTACGTCATCCGCGTCGAAGCCGAGGGGTACGAGCCGCAGCAGTTCCCGCTCGAGGCGAAGGGGTCGAAGTTGTACACGCGATCATCCTCGGGCGGCCCGGCGAGGCGTACTACGTGGACGGCGGGCGGCGGATTTACTACGAGCTGCAGCAGCCGCGGCCGGGCCTGCGTGCGATGGTCACCGGCACCGGCCGTGCCCCCGCGATCCTCAGCCCGTTCATCGAGCTGACCACCGAGCGCGGCGTGTCGCGCGAAGAGGTCGAGGAGCTCGTCCGCCCGTTCGGTCTGCACGTTCACTATCAGGACCGCGGAGCTTCGTACATCTTCGTGCTGGAGAGCGACGAGCCGCCGGGACTCGATTTCGGTGCGTTGCCGGAGCGGCTGATGGCGTTGCCGGGCGTGCGGTCGGCGCGGTCGATTCTGGATGCGCGCAGCGAAGAATTGGCGTCGGTCGTCGCGACTGACGCGCTCTTCCCGGTGCAATTTCATGCGCACGTCATTCGCCTCCTCGAGGCGTGGGAAGAGTTGCCGGCGATCGATCCAGGGCATTACGGGAGCGCCGACGTCATTGTCGCGGTGCACGACTCCGGCATCGTCACGACCGGAAACGGCTCGGCGATCAACCATCCCGAGTTTCAGGGGAATGTGACCGGCGGAAAACTCTCGGGACCGGTCGTGAGTGCCCGAAAAGTCCTTTTCACCTACGACTTCCAGCCGGTCGTCGCCGGCGACATCAGGCCGGGCAACGACAAGCAGAGACTTGACGATGCCGGCAACCAGTCGCCACACGGGAGCTGGACCACAGGCGTCATCGGCGCGAACAAAGACGTGCACGGCATCGCCGGCATCGCGCCGAATGTGAGGCTTTGCAGCTACATCGCGCATTTCGGTTCGACAACTCCGAGGATCCCTCACGCTCTCGATTTCGTCGGCGGCTTCCAGCCGTCATGGCAGAACGAGCTCGATTATTCGAAGGGCCAGTCGTTCCCCGCCCCATTCGGAACGGCGAGGAACGTCGCCCCGGCCGCTCACATCATCAACTGCAGTCACACGTTGCCGGTTCTTCCGCCGACGATGGACAGAGTGCTGCAGCGCCTGTCGCTCTTCGGGCGCGACCGGCGCGGCGTCCTCGTCTTCGCCGCCGCCGGCAACATGAATCGGAACTGCCGCAAGGACGGGTGCTGGGGTGAAGACCTCAACGTCATGCGTGTCTCCGCTTCCGCGCTCGACGTCGACGAGGAAGAGGTGCGGATGAACTACAGCAACTTCTCCGCTCCGAAGGATCGAATCATCGATTTCTGCGCGCCGAGCGAGTCGCACAACGTCCCCCCCGTGGAACATCTGCCGCCGCTCGATTACGGCTTCATCACGACCGACCGCGACATCTTCAACGGCCTGCACGGCGGCTTCGGCCCGAAAGCCAACGTGGTGGCGGCCGTGCAGAAAACGTTGCAGATCGCCCAGAACGACCTCTCCTCGTTCGCGGCCGGGCAACAGGTGCTGATCCGCGACAAGGACAAGCCGCTGCATGCGGAGCTCCGCAAGATCGCCACCGTGACCAAGCCGGTCACGATCGAGCTCGACAAGCCGCTCAATTATTCATACGCCGCAAATCGGGCGGAGATCATCCGCCTCGATGGCACCGGCGGGTATTCGATCGCCTTCGGCGGTACGTCGGCCGCGACACCGCAGGCCTCCGCGATCGCGGCGCTCATTCTGTCCCTGCGGCCGGAGCTGACCTGGCTGGAGGTACGGCAGGTGATGCGCGACTCCGCCGTACCGATCAACCTTCGCTATCGCGGACCGGCATACCTCGGCGATCCGAACCGCGAGCGTTACGCGTGGCAGCACTGGTCGGGCGCGACGCTGTTTGACGCGAACGGATTGCTCGCCACGGGAAGCTGCACGACAACCAAGCATCCCTATTCCCCCGGCGACCGTTTCATCAAGGTCGCAGACTCGACCGACATCCACGCGCGCCAGTCGCTGCTCATCGGAGCGGAAACGACCCTCGCCGACGATCACGGAACGGAGAGCACTCTGCGCGTCGCCGACGAACGCGGTTTCAAGAAACACGACGAGGTCTACATCGGCAGGTCTGTCCGCACGGTGCTGATCTCGGATTGCGGCAAGGGGCGCTCCACCCTCTGGGTGCAGTCGGAGGTCGGGTTCGAGATCGGAGACGTGGTGACGGTCGACCCCAACGGTCCGAAACCCGAGGACGTCACGATCGAAAAAATAGCGCGGATGTCTCTCGCGCTCGGCGCCGAGAAACCGCCAAACGGGAAAGACGACGATGCCGAGTGTGGTCTCACGCTCACCGCCCCGCTCAAGGAAGAACACAAGCGCTACGCCGTCGTGGAAATCTCGAAGTCGCAGCGCGAAGGCCCCTTCAAGCTCGACGACGTTCAGAAGGGAAAGCTGGTGCTCGAGAAGGCGGTGGCGGCGTCGCGCAAAAAAGGCACGGTGGTGAGGAAGAAGGGGACGGAGCTGCGCGCCGTCGTCGCCGTGGACGGAAAGCAGGTCGAGATCGATCCGCTCCGCAACGACCACGACGACAACGAGAACGTCGGCATCGGATTGGCCGTGAACTACAGCCCGATCTTCGGATACGGCCGGCTCGACGCGCTCGCCGCCATCCGCAAGGCGGTCGAGTACAGCCACGACGATCGCGATCTGATGATCCGCAATTTCGTCGGCGACGACGGCGTGAAGGGACGCGCGAAGAAGGAGGTCGACAGTCCCGACGTCTGGGTGCACGACGACGTCCCGGACGATGAGCCCGAAGACTCGCCGAAACATGACGCGCCGCGCGTGACGATCGATCCTCCCATCCACGTCGGCGTCGGGAAGAACGACGCCGAGGTCTCCGGCACGTGCACGAGCGCGGCGGAGCTGACCTTCACGCTGAAGATCGCGTCAACCGGTACGCCCGACAAGTTCGACTGGAGCGTCGATGGCGGTCCGGTCACCGCCGGCGTCTCGATCACAGGATTTGTGCAGTCGTTGAGCAACGGCGTGAGCGTGCAATTCGCGTCGACCACCGGGCATACGGCAGGCGACCGCTGGATCATCGCCGCGCGGAAGATCGGCGACCGCTACCTGCACGTGCGCGTCCGGAACCGCGGCAAGGAGACGTCGTTCGGCCGGTCGTCCTATTTCGAAAACCCGACGCTGCTCGACGTCGCGCAATCGCGCATCCTGCTATGCGTCGCGGACGGTTTCCCGGTCTGCCGCTTCGCCTCGACGCTCAAGATGCCGGGATTCGACAACCTCTCGGTCGTGTCGAGATACACCGGTAAAAACGAGCGCGCTCTTTATTCGGTCGAGATCTCCGCTGTCGATCCGGGCGGCGACACGTTTACCTGGTATCGCGACGGGAACGAAAAGGGGACAGTGAAGCTCGCCGTCGGGTCGGTGGAGCACGCCCTCGACGATGGGGTCAAAATCCGCTTCCTTTTTCACAACGGTCATCAGAAGACCGACCGCTGGGATCTCTTCGCCCGCTCCGGAGAGGCCGCCTTCATCAACGTCGATCATTACTGGGAAGTCGAGCCCGGAGCTCTCGGCGAGTTCCATCCCGCATCGGGGCGATGCGGCACTCGCACTTTGAAGCTCAATGGGATCTCGGAGCTCGCCGCCGGCGGCACGGCCGTCGACTACGTCCTCTGGCCGGAGGATCTGCGTCCCCCCACCAACAGCCCGAACGACTCGATCATCAAGCCGCTGCGCATCTTCGCCCTCGGCGAAGTCGTCCCGCACGACGGAGAGCTCGCCGGAGTCACGGCCAAGACCAACAACAACTTCTCCTTCCGCGAGCTCTGCTTCGCGAAGTTCCGCTTCATGCAGGGAGACCGCGTCACGCCGCTCGAGGGGCAGATCGACATCACGCCGCTGGAGAAAGTGACCAAGCCGTTCCATGTCGACGTGCGCACCACGTGCGGCACGTTCGCGGCGGAGCGCGTCCGCGTCAAGGTCACGGTCGGCGGAACGCTCTACACGTTCCGCTACGCCGACGGCTCCTGGGATTGGGACAAGAAATGTAAGGCGGTGACGATTCACGCGCCGAAGGCGGCGCGCGACAAAGACGGCGTGCAGAAGGACGCGACGGGCGAGCAGTACGACATCTCGTTCGAGTGCGATTACACCGCCAACGCGGCGTTGAAGAACCTGAAGATCGAAGCGGAGATCCTGAGCGATTTCCGCGACCTGGCCGTGGCCTCCGCGGCTTACGACGTCACGATCATCGAGGCTACGCCGCTGCCGCAACTGGGCGAGCCGGTCCCCCAGCCTCCTCCCGTGCCGGTGTCGCATGTCTTCGCCGCCATGGCCTCGCTCACCGGGCAGACACCGGAGCAGGCGTTCGGACCGGTGATCGACGCGAGTGATTCCGACAGCATCACCACGCGCTACCGCACGACCGCGCTCTTCACCGGATCGGCGGACGTGCCGGCGTATGCGGTCTGCGACGGCACGCTCGCCATCCAGCGCGATCCGGCGAACAACGACACGGTGAATCTGCTGCTGCGTCCGCGCGTGCAGCCGATCGCCGGATTCACGCCGGTCCGCTATTTCGTCTACCGCGGCCTGAAGCTGCAGGAGTTTCTGAAGGGAACGTCGGAAACCGACGCGGCGCTGATGCAGAAGGGAAGCACGGCGTCACCCGTGGTCGCTGACGCGTTCGTCGATTTCGTCGCGCTCAATGCCGGCGCGACGGAAATGCCGTCGACCGCCTTCGGCTACGACCCGGCCGATCCCGTGAGCAAGCCGCTCGACGAGATCTTCTTCCGCACCGGCGGCTCGCAACTGCCGCCCGTCGCCCGCGGCGCGCTGCTCGGACATTTCTTCGGCGGGACGCACGGCATCGGCTTCGACGTCGTGATCGAGAACGGCGCATATGAGCCGACCGTCGGCTATGCGCGCGCTGCCCATTACGAGATCGACATCAGCGCCGACCTGCCGGCCTTGATGGCGGGAAATCCGAGCGCCTTGACCGCCGCGTCGACGGCGGCGGATGACGATTTCGCCCTGCGCGTGCACAAAGAGGAGATCCTCAACTTCCTCGATCCGGCGGCGTTCTACGGCCTGCACATGCACAAGGACGGCGTCATCCACGCGGAAGGCGACGGTCCTTACAGCGGCGCGGACGTCTTCACGAAAGTGGTGTCGAAGTTCCGCACGTGCAACCGCCTCTACATCGACGTCCGCAGCGACAACGGCAATTCGCTCAATTTCCACGGAAATTACGGCACGGGCGATCAGATCAAGGTCGGCGATTCCAACGCGTCACCGATCGCGCGGCCTTACGCCGATAACGGCTGGCCGATCGTGACGGTCGACGCGGTGCCGGTGACTACCACCGACGACTTCCAGAGAGTGGAGATCGAGCTGCCGGTGGCGGACAACGAGAAGCCGGTTCTGTACGTCGAGCACGGCGCGTCGACGAGCTCGTTCTTCAGTGGCGCGAGCCTGGGCACCGGAGGTCCCTGGACCCTCGGACTCGACTTCAGCTATCCGAACGACCTCGCATCGGGCGCGCGCCGAGGTGTGGCGTGGGTGCTGCGCCTGCACTACGGCCGCCGCGCCGTCGCCACGCGCACGGTCCCGCTACCCGGCACCGTGTTGAAGACGCAGAAATACACCGACAACGTCTTCGGACCGATCGATCGCGTCTCGCACTGGAGCGGGTCATCCGACATCAAGTGGACGCAGACGCAGGCGAACCGCTATGTCGATGCCGCCGCCTCGCTGAACTGGCGGCAGATGATGACCTGCGGCCTCGCGCAGCAGGGCGCGTCGCGCGTGCTGCTCTATGCGATGGCCACGGCGCGCGACAGCGACGATCCGACGCCGTTCATTCCGCTTCGCTCCGTGCCGGAGGGGGCGAGCGATCAAAACAGTTTCTTCGCCGAGCCGGGATTGTTCGGCGGATTCGCGCTCCAGCCGGATGAGATCGACGACGGCGGCCCGGTTCGGACACTGGAGCTGCGGCAGGGCTCGACCACCGGGTATTCGTCGCTGAGCGCGCTGCTCCTCGGATTATCGAAGACCGAATTCGAAGGATTGCAGGCGCTTTCCGCGGAGGGTCTCGACACCAGCTACGGCCGGACGTTGTTGCTCGATACGGGCACGCCGCACACCGACCCGAACGGCGTCGCCTACACGAAATACCGCGTCGGCGTGCAGGGGCTCAAGAGCGCGGACGGAACGTACGGATCCGAATTCCCCGCTGCGAACGTGTTCGTCTACAGCACCGACGGGCAACTCTTCGCGTCGCCCGAATTTGCGAAAGCGGAGCCGCTGCCGGCTCACTACGCGCGCGGATTCGAGGAGAGCAAGGGCGTTCAGCAATGGCCCGCGCAGCAGCGCGTGATCGACGCGGTGACGGCGACCTCCGTCACGCTCAAGAACGTCGACTGGCGCAAGGAGGTCGTCGCCGGCGACAGCGTCAAGATCGGACAGTCGAAGGACAAGGGAAACGACGGCAAATACACGGTCTCGTCGGTGTCGCTCTCCGGTTTCGACACGGTGATCGTATTGAGCGGCGCGAACCTCAAGTCCGCCAAGCCGGTCGGCCACGTCTTCACGCCGCCGAAAAACATCGAGGACCGCTTCATCGATCTCGATCAGGACACGACGTCCGGCACGACGATGCGCGGCCTGGTCAAGGCGTTCAAGAGCAGCCTGTCGCCGTCGGATGACCTCAATGCGCTGCTGACGAAAGTGAAAACGGCGTCGGGGATTCTCACCCGCGCGCGCAAGCTCTGCTCGATCCACCAGGCGCGGGCCGACGATTACGAGCGGTGTCTCTACTGGGCGCGCCTGCACCTCGGTGCCGAGCTCAGGGACCACCCGTTGTGCCGCGGCTCGGCGACGAAGAGCCGCGCGGTCATGAAGCAGTTCGAGATCGTCACGCGCGGATACGACGTGACATGGAGCGGCGCCGGCAAGCGGATCGTGGTCACGGGATTCGATCCCTTCCAGCTCAGCAAGAAGATCGACCGGAGCAATCCCTCGGCTGCCGTTGCGCTGGCGCTGCATGGCGAGACGATCACCGATGGAACGAAGTCGGCGGTCGTGATCTCGGCGATCTTCCCCGTCCGTTACGACGACTTCGACGCCGGCGTCGTCGAGCAGTTCATGAACCGTTTTCTGTCCGGCTCCGACAAGGCCGACATGATCATCACCATCAGCCAGAACGGTGACGAGTCGTACTTCGATCTCGAGCGATACGCCGGCCGGGCGCGCGGCGGATTCCCGGACAATGAAAATCACAGCCGGCCGGCATTGTCGAAAGTCGGCGACGGGTCCTACAAAGAGTTTTACGAGACGACGCTGCCGGCGAAGGAAATGGTGGAGGGGCCGTTCACGGGGACGTCGTCGCAGCGCATCTACTACGACCAGTCGTATGTGTCGGCGGGAAGCCAGGTCGGGCATCCCGGATCGATCAACAGCAACGTCAACGATTCGAGCAAGCCGGTCGGTGACGTCTCGGCCGGTTCCGGCGGCAACTATCTCTCGAACGAGATCTTCTACCGCACCGCCTACCTCCGCGAAAAAGCGGGCAACACTACGAAGACCGGTCACTTCCACATCCCTTCCACGGAGAAGTCGAGGATCGGCATCGACGAGATCATCAACGAGGTCCGGGAACTGATCGGACGCGGCCTGAAGGCGCTCTAGCGATGGCGAACGAGTACTATCCGCGCCTCTCCTCGCTCCTGCCGCTCGACGCGCTTCCGGAATCCCTCGGCTTCGTCAAGAACGGCATCACGAGCCTCCTCGGCGGGCTTTATTACAAGGACCTGCAGTACAGCATCAGCCGGCGGGGGGATGCGGCGCAGTACAGCCTGACCATCGTCCGGAACAAGAGCCTGGAGATCGAGGTCCCGGGAACCGGCATGTTCCTGATGCTCAACCCCGGCACGACGTCGTCGCCGCATCCGGAGTTTCCGGTCACGCTGCGGTACGAGTGGGGGATCCTGACGTTCGTCCGTGCGTTCAATCCGGAGACGTTTTCATTTCAACCCGCCGATTTCTACAGGATCGCGCTCGATGCCGTCGGGATGACCGAACGTCAATTGCTGGAGCGGGCGCTCGACGCATTCGTCCCCGGCGCGAATCTTCTCGACAAGGTGAATCAATTCATCGACGACGCCAATGCGCTGTACGGCACGACCGTCGCGCATCAGAGCGGTACCGATCCGCTCGGCACGGCATTGTCGCTGGTCAAGGCGGAGACGCAGCTCGAGTCGACGATGCTCGCGTTCGCGCTGTACATACAGGACGTCGACCTGTCGGCAGCCGAGGAGCGGCTGGAGGTGTTTTTCTCCGGCTTCTTTCCCGGTTCATTGAAGGAGTACTTCACGAAGCTGATCACGCCGCGCATCGACGCGACGTTGCAGGTCGGCTTCGGCATCCGCTTCCCGGAGTCGATGCTCAAGCCGCTTCCCGATACGAGCGGCAATACGCCGCCGTTTTCGGCCCTCACATTCGACGCGGGGAAGTTTTCCTTCAGCACCGAAAGCGGTATCGGATACGACGGCACGCTGGCCGCCAAATTTACGCCGTCGGAGATCGGCAACAGCGGATTCAAGATCGCCTTCGACCATGCGCTCCTCGATCTGAGCCGCAAGACGAACATCGCCCAGGCGACGGCGGACGGGCGGTCGGAAGAATTCGTCGGCGTGTTCATCGAGAACGCAAAGATCACCCTGCCGCCGTTCTTCAAGCACGATCCCGGCGCCTCCACCGCGGAGATCGTCGGCACGAATCTGCTGATCGGGACGGGCGGCGGGATCTCCGGGCGCCTGGCGCTGCGGGCCAGCGACTCCAACGCCACGACGCCGGCGCTGGTGAAGGCGAAATTCGGATCGGGATTCGAGCTCGGGCTGCAGGAAGTGAACGTCACGTTCAAGCAGAACGTGATCACGGAGTCGGGGCTGCGCGGCTTCATGAAGATCCCCGGCTTCAAGGACGTCGACGGCAACGACGCGGAGATCGAGATCACGGCGAAGGTGTCGAGCAACGGAGACTTCGACGTCACCGCCTCTGAGGATGACGGCATTCGCGCGCTGCGCATCGAGGACGTGCTGGAGTTCGACGTCAAGAGCCTGTCGGTCGGCCGCAGGAGCGGCCGTTTCTACGCCGCCCTCGTCGGCACGATCGATTTCCTCGGCGTGGTCGGCGAGTTCCTCGCCGACAAGGTCGAGATCCAGAAATTGCTCATCTGGGACAACGGCGACATCGAGCTCGAAGGGGGGAAGATCACCCTGCCGCGCGCCGTGTCGCTGAAGGTCGGTCCGGTCAAATTGTCGGTGTCGGCGATCGGCTTCGGGTCGTATGAGCACGAGCACCTCGGCATTCTTCGCAAGTACAAGTACTTCACGTTCGACGGCGGCGTGAACGTCAATCCCGGCGGCGTCGACGTCAGCGGCAGCGGCATCGCGTTTTATTACAGCGTCGACGGAGTGAATCCGCCGCATCGCTTCCTGCGCATCCAGAGCATTTCCGTCGATCTGGTCATCCCCGGCAGCGCCTCGCGCGAGAGCGCGGTGGTGCTGATCAAGGGCTACCTGTCGATGCGCGAGGCGACGCCGCCGGCGGGCGGCACCGAATACTCCGGCTCGGTCTCGCTCACGCTGCCGAAGATGAAGATCAGCGGCAGCGCCTCGATGCGCCTCAATCCGAGCGTGCCGGCGTTTCTGATCGACATCGGCCTCGAGCTCTCCACGCCGATCCTCATCGGCTCGACCATCTTCGGCATCTGGGGTTTCCGCGCGCTGCTCGGCGTGCGGTATGTGGCGTCGAAGACCCAGATCAAGCTTCAGGAAGACGATCCGTGGTGGAAGTACTACAAGAAAAAAGTGGAGCCCGATTTTCACGAAGGAATCCAGGTCTCGAAATTCGCCCAGAAGCCGGGCTTTTCCGTCGGCGCAGGACTTTCCATCGGCACCGCGACGGATACGGGCATTACGTTCTCGGGCAAGGTCTTTCTGCTGCTGTCGCTCCCCGATGTTTTTCTATTGCAGGGACAGGGACAGATCCTCAAGGGCCGGATCATGCTCACCGATCCGACCGACCCGCCGTTCTTCACGATGATCGCCATCACGAAGAACTCCATCGAGGCGGCGTTCGGCGTCCATTACGCGCTGCCGGATGACGGCGACGAACCGGGCGGCATCGCGACGGTCGACGCCGTCACGGAGATGGGTTTCTTCTGGGGCAGCTCGGCGGCGTGGTACGTCAACATCGGCCGGGAGAGTCCCGACAGCGAGCGGGTGCAGGTGCGCCTGCTGAAGATCATCGACGCCTATTTCTACCTGATGATCTCCGGCGCCGGCATTCGCGCCGGCGCGGGGGCGTCGTACAGCCTCAAGAAGAAATTCGGTCCTTTGAAGGCGGAGCTGCGCGCGTACCTCGATACGGCGGGGCGGATCAGCTTTCATCCGAGCCGGATCGGCGCGTCGATCGGCATCGGCGGCGTGGTCGAGATCTCGATCTGGGGCTTCGGCTTCAGCGTCAGTGCCGCCGCGTCGCTGGCGGCCGAGGGGACGAAGCCGTTCACCATTACCGGCTCGCTCAAGGTCTGCGTGCGCGTGCTGCGGAAACACCGCTGCGCGAAATTCGAGTTCACCTGGATCTTCAATACGGATCTCGACTGCTCGGAGATCCCGCTGCTGAAGGAGAACCGCCAGGAGTCAGGGAAGGCGCTGAACATTCACACGCACGAGACGTTCGATCTCTGGACCGGTTCGGCGCTTCCCGCGCAGCCGGAAGAGGTCGACGATTACATGATCCCGCTCGATTCGTACATCGACATCGAGTTCGCCCGAGGCGTCTGTCCGTCGCCGGGCGTGGTGAAGGCGTATGGCGGCAACACGATGGGGAGCGAGTACGTCGATTATTTCGCGCCGCAGCGCGGGAAATCAGACCGCGTCCGGCACGAGTACCTGCTCGACAAAGTGGAGCTGCTCTATTACGACGGCGGCTGGAAGCCGTATGACATCTACGCCGCCGCCACGCCGAAGCCGTTGAAGCCGTTCATCACCAGCGACCTCTCCACGCTCAAACAGGGCTTCTGGCAATTTCAGGCTCCCAACCGCCACGATAAATTGCGCATCCTGGCGCAATCGCCGCTGACGTATGTGTCGCAGGGCCCGGGCGATCACGTGATCGAGGATTCGGGGATTACACCGGAGTCGATTTTCTGCGCTCCCGATCCGATCGCGCCGGTGTGCGTCGATTTCGACGACTATCCGATCGCCGAGCTCGAGATCGACCGGCAGTTTTTCCATCGCCGGGTGCAGCTCCGCCTCACCGGCGCGGGCGGCGGCGTGATCGGCATGCCGGACGGCGGACATACGCGCGCGCTGCGTGTCGATTCGGGATCGTCGCTCGAGCTGTTCCTGATCGAGCCGGCGGTGCACGTGCGCTTGAAGATCCGCGCCGCCACCGATTCGGCCGTGGTCCGCTTCTATCGCCGCGTGCCGGTTCCGCCATTGAACACGGAGTACACGTACGAGCTCGCGGCGACGAGGGCGGTGGCCCGCGGGACAACGGCGACCGAGGTGCTCTATGACGATCGAGCGAACGCGGTGGTGAAGATCGTCATCGAGGCGGGGACGTGCAGGGCCGTCCCGCCGCTGGTGTGCGATACGACGCTGACGACGCAGGCCCACGACCTGGAGCGCTTCCTCGACACACTGGCCAGACGCGGGCAGCTGCTGGAGCGGACGGTCGATCTCTGCGCCCGCGATTGCGGGGCGTGGGACGGCGTCTTCTTCAATACGTCGCTGTACGGCCCGCGCGTCGATCCGGTCTATTTCCGCTACGGCCTCGTGTCGTCGACGGCAAACGAACTAAGCGGAGAGATCACCGACTGGCGCGGGTTCGCGTGCGCGATCACATTGACGGTGATCGACGGCCCGTCGACGATCGATTGGAAGCGGATCGTACGTTTCTATCAGATCCGCGCCGACTCCGATCCGGTCCCGGGCGTCAATTACACGTTCCTGATCGACGCCGACGTGCAGGTGGCGAACAACGTCGTGCGGGTGACGCTTCGCGGCCGGTCGTGTTATCCGATCACGAATTGCGGAGTATCGGGCGACTGGGAGCCCGGAGTCGTGACCCCCGAGGCCTCGGCCCTGGGCGATCTGCTGCACAGGCTCGCGGGAAACAACCAGCTCGTGCAGCCGCGGGTGAAGCTCGGCGCCGCGGAGCTGCCGCACGTCAACAGCATGTTCGTCGCCACGCGCCGCTTCGATGAGGGGAAGGTGTGGCTGACGGCGGCCGGCGACGCGACGAAGCTCGACCTCACGCTCGGCGATCGCGGCACGGTGTCGCTCGTGGCGCGCGATACGCGACCCGACTTCGATTTCAACGACGTGACCGCGTTCAGCGATCTTCGCCCCTCCATCGCGGGATTGAAGGAAGGGCCGAACAGCGGATTCGTCATCGACGCGCGCCTGCGCAACGGCGATACCGTCACGCTGCACGGCGAGGCACCGTTCACGGTCACGACGGCGACGCGGCTCGACCTCGGCAGACGGCGGCCTTTCGTCGGGTGGGGCACAGGCGCATCGGTGGAATGCGCGGTCTATCTCTATGAAGTCTGCATGCTCGACTACCCGTCGGCGGCGTTCAACGACACGCTGATCACGCAGAGCGAAGTGGACGCCGAGGTGGCGAGCATCAGGAACGCGGTGCAGGGATCGATTCCGCCGTTGCTGCGGCCCAACACGCGTTATGCCGTTCGCCTCACCACGTACGACGTTCTTTATCGCGACAGCACGTCGGAGCAACTGAAGACGTATCCGAACGAGCATGTCTTCGGGTTCCGCACCGTCGGCCCGCTCGGACATTTCCACATCTATCCGAAGAACGGCGTGCCGACGCCGCGGTCCGACTATCACGAAGATCGTCCCGACGAATACAAGCTCGCCCGCCTTCTGCACTACATCGATTTTCCGAAGTGCTATCCGAACGCCGACGGTCAGCTGCTCAATGCCAAGCCGCTGTTCTACGAGAAGCCGGAGCTCCGGCTGTTCTACCTGCAGACCTATGTCGCGCGGATGTTCTGCGACTGGGCGCCTTACGGAGGTCTGGAGGGAGCGAACGCCGTCTTCGAGGTCCTGGTGAGAGACCCGGCGCCTGATCCGAGCGCCGGTGACGCGGGCGGAGTGGCGGCGCACTGGGAAGTGAGCCCGCTGCCGGTCGTGTCGCGGGACGTGGTCATCCTCAACAACATCATCCGCCACGGCACGCCGTGCGGGACGATGACGACGGAGATCGTGCCGACGACGCTCTTTTCGTCGTTCCCATTGGAGAGCGTCAACCTGCAGCCATTGAAGCTCTACACGGCGATCTTCACGTTGCGCTTCAAGAACGAGAAGGCGACCGATTACGTGAGGCGCGACCTGCTCAGTTACGGGTTCCAGACGTCGCGTTACGCGAATTTCAAGGAGCAGGTGGAGAGCTACAAGAAGACGACCCTGTTCGACATCGGTAAGGCGTTCACGGCGTACGAGCTGTCGGTGGCGAAGAGCGTGCTCGACGACTCGATGCCGGCCGGCGATCCGCTGCGACAGATGTTCGGCGACCCGTTCAATCGACTGTTCGACGGCGCGTTCATGCTCGAGCCGCTGCACCCGCCGCCGACGACCGAATTCAATCTCGTTCGCGACCTCGGCTCGGGACGGATCCTCGGAATCCTGGTCCGCAATCCCGAGCCGTTCAATGATCCGAAAATCCCGGCGACGATCGCCGCCGATACGATCCGGCTCTCCGTCAACAATGGCGATCCGAAGCTCTACAAGGCGCTGCATTTGGGGGACCTTTCGCAGGCGTTCGTCACCAACGCCGGCGCCGGCATGAGCATCCCGGCCGGCGCCACGCTCGATTTCACGTTCGATTACGTGCAATGGGACGGCAGCCAATACGCGGTGATCGAGAGCGTCGCCGTGAAGGTGGTGCTCCCATGAGCTTCGTCAATGAATACGGCTTTCCCGTCGACGCCACATACCGCGCCGTTCTCAGCGCCGATGTGAAGGGAAACGGCGGCTTCCGTATTGCCGGGACGTTCGATCGCGGATCGGGACTGGTCGCCGCCATCAAGACCGAAGGCACGAGCGAGTGGCAGAAGGTCTACACGGTCAACGGCGGCGGCGACATTTACTTCTGGACCGGCGTCCGGTGCGATGACGGCGACCTTCTCGTTCACGGTTCAATGGCGAAGAGCGCGGGTCTCAACGAAACTCTCATCGTCCGCCTGAAGCCGGACGGCGGCGTGCGCTGGGCGAAGACGTACACGAGCGACAGGACGCGCTACAACGTCCGGCTGGTGAAAGGGATCGGCGACACCTATTTCTTCGCCGGTTGGTACAACGAGTCAGGCACGGTCGACGACGTCGAGGTGGTGAGGATCGACGGCGCGGGGAACGTGCTGGCCGCGGTCATTCTGCACACGATGTACGACGATCAGCTCTCGTCGCTCATCCCCTACAACCAGGGTTGCATCGTCACCGGCGGCACGGGCGTGGAGGGGTGGAGCGGTTTCGTCGCCGCGCTCGATTCCGATCTGCACGTGATGTGGGGGCGCTTGATCGGCGCGGCGGGGTTTCAGCAGATCGATGCCATCGTTCAGATCGATGGGGCGAATTTCGTCATCGCCGGACAAACGGGTGACAAGCGTCAGCCGTTCATCGCCGCGTTCAGACCGGGCGATCACAGCCTCACCGCCGCGGTCTACAGCTTCGGGTCGGGCGACGAGTCGGGCCCCAAGAGGCTGATCCGATCGAGCTCGGGAAATCTCTATCTCGCGGCGGTGCTCGGCGCGGCTTCCGTCGTCGCGCGGTTCCATCCCAACCTGAACCCGGCGTGGGTGAAGCGGCTGGCGGTGCCGGGGGAGTGGTACGTCGCGGACATCGTCGACGCCGGCGACGGCGAACAGGGGCTGGCCGTCTGCGGCATGGTCCTCGGAGCGCCGCCGACAAAGCCGCTGCTCGCGTATACCGATCTTCAATTCACAAGCTGCGTCACGGCCGATCTGCGCAAGCGCGATCCGATCGTGACGCAGTTTGACGTCAAGTACTGGACCAATCTCGAGTTGAAGCCGGTCGTCATGCAGGTGACCGATCGAAAGATCGACGTCAGGCCCCTGACGCCGGCCCTGGACGAGCTCTGTCCGGTCGAGACGCCGATCGACCTCACCGACGCCGAGGTGCAGTCGCCGTACATCTACATGCAGGCCGCCGGCTCGGACGCGAGCGACGACACGGTGCGCGGATTTCATCTCCGCTGGGACCTGCTGCGGCGCCTCGGCGAGGCGCATCTGCCGAAGGGCAACCTCGCGGCGCCCGGAGGGCCGTGGCCGACGACGATCGGCTACAACCGGGCCGACGACTTCGTGCGCATCTACAAGACGCCGCTGCAATCCGATTTCGGCGTCGACGTGCACTTTCAATTGCCGCCCACGTCGACATTCAAGAGCGGATCGGTGCGCGAATGGCTGTACGAGGACCTCGTTCCATTTACGGGCCGCACGACCGACGTGTCGATCCGCTTCCTCGACGTCGCTCAATACGACACCTTGCGCGCGTCGATCGATCCGATGGCCGAACCGCAGCAGTTCATCGCCGAATACCACGGCGTGATCGAGGCCCGGGCCATCGGCAAGCTCGCCTTTCTCGCCAGGTTCCAGCTGACCGGCAGCGGCGGCGCGAAGACCGGGACGTTTCGCGTGGAAGCCATTGGAATCGCCGACCGCCTCGACAACCATTCGCGGCGCGTCGTCTGCCGCCGGCGATGGACCCTGCTGGAGACCGAGCCGATCGTCTGCGAGAACATCGAATCGCTCCGCTTCGATTACAGCGGGTACATTCCGACCACGCTGCACATCGCCACGTATGAAGATTTTCTCTACGGCGTGGCGGAGCGGAAGCTGTGGAAGAAGGTCGGCGACTTCAGTCTCGACGACGGCAATGCCGACGCGAATGTAAGCGTCTTCCGTCGCCTGGAAGACCAGCCGGCCGTGAGCATCGACAACGCATGGCCTAAATTTCAGCGCCTGCCGGAGCCGGGACTGGCGCGCGTCGCGGCGCAGAATTATCGCGACCGCTGGACGATGCCGGACAATGGGCTGAAGCAGGGCGTGACCACCTACCTCGACGCCAGCCGCACCGACGTGAAGGCGAACGTGGAGGTGGCGAACTCCGATCCGGTGACGAACAAGTCGTCGATGGAGCTGAGCTATCTCGACCTCCTCAATTTCGTGGCCCTCGATCACCACGTCGCGCGCATGCTCGGCCTCGGGACGATCGACGCGAGCGCCACGGTCACGCCGGCGGATCAATTCATCTACCTCATGCAATACGTGACCGAGGGGCAATTGGAGACTGAGACGCCGCACAGAGTGCTCCATTGCTACATGACGCAGCCGACGTCGATCATCGATTACCGCCTCCCGCCGCCGCCCAATATCACGTTGAGCTACGGCCTGCCGCCTGAGGAATGCGGAGGAACGACGACCGCGCTCACCGACGCCGCCGGCTATGCGAAATTCGACAGCGTCCGCTTCGTCAATCTCGATCGCGCGCCGTTCCGTCACGAAAAGCCGATGGAGTCGTTCTTCCAGACGGCGGACGAATTCTGCCTGTGCGAGGAAGGAGTGCCGGTGGCGTTCGGCGTCTCTTATGGCGCCGGTCCGATCGGAGCGGGCGATGAGGTGCAACCGGAGCTCAGCCACAATGAAGCGTGGCGCGATCCGTCGGGCATCGATGAAGTCGCGCCGATTCCCGATCGGGCGATGAATCCGGTCTACACGCACGGCGAGCGTGATGCCGGCGTGCACCATTACCGGCTCTACAGCATCAACTGGTTCTCGCGGACCGGCAAACCGTCGAACGAAGTACAGACCGACGCCACGGCATTTACGGCGCGCAGTACGCTGCTGCCGCCGTCTGCCTTCGCCGTGCAGCTGATCCAGCCGGAGGATCCGCTGATCCTGACGACCGACGCCGAGCAGAAACGCCTGGCGCTGCTGCCGGACGGCGACCAGACGCTCGTGCGCGTCACGTTCGACTGGAACCACATTCAGAATCAGGCGTACATCTCCGCCGACGCGGTGGAGCTCTTCTTCCGCACCGCGCAGGCGGCCGTCGTGCGCGGCAAGATCGCCACGGTCACGAAAGATACGGCGACGCATACCGTCACCATCACCACGACGCGGTATTTCATTACGAGCACGAATGTGCCGCAGACCGTCCAGCCGCAGATCGACGCGGCGGACATGCAGCGCTTCGTCGGCGCACGGCTGGGGGCGCGCGGCGAAGGCTGGATCGTCAAGTCGATTACCTCCACCGGTCTCAATCCGACGCTCGTGCTGGAGCAGATCCGCAGGACCGACTCGATCAGCGTGAAGCTGGACAACGAGTTCTGCACGGTGGAGACGTGGATCAGCCCGAACAGCGGCGACCTCTTCCTGCTCCCCGAGAATCTCAATCAGACGGCCGTGTGGGACCTGCAGTTGAAGAAGGAAGTGCCGCTGACGCAGTTCTCGCCACCGTACATGGAATTCGTGGTCAACAACGACGGCACGTCGCGCACCGTGATCCTCGGCGGGCTGGCCGATTCCGCGTTCGTGGAGGACGTTCCCGATCCCGATCCGAACATCGGGACGTTCATCCCGTCGGGCGGTCCGCTGGCGGTTCCGACCGGCGCGTACAAGGTCACGTTCAATTCGCAGAAACTGACGCCGCCCGCCGATCCTGACGTGGAGTTTCATGAGGGCGTCTTCCGCATCCGCGACCTCAACGGAAAAATGAAGGTCCTGCGCGTCTGGAGCATCGATACGACCAGGCCGACGCTCGAGCTGGTCGTCTATGACAGCGAGTTCGGATTACGGCGCGATCCGACGACGAAGCAGTTCAAGCTCGATAACTCCAACCATTTCGTTCCCGTGCCGGGCTATGTGCCGATCCAGATCGGAAGCGTACTGACCGTCAATTTCCATCCGTCGTATCGCGTCTATCTCACCGTCGATGCCGTCCATCCCGAGACGTTCGGCGAGGGGACGATCCTGCCGGCGAAACACGAGGGGACGCGCCAGACGCTGATGACGGCGCGCTCGAAGGACAGCAAGACGTCGCCGCTGCTGACGTCGTCGATGGCAAAGGCGGCGGTGCTCGTCGCGCGCGAGCTGCATGAAGCGGCGCCGCCCGCCGAACCGATCGGACCGCTGTACGCCACGAGGCCGAACGTCTATGGAAAATCGACGTACACGTTCGACGTCCAGGTCGACGATCCGCACTCCATCATTTTCTACAAGGCGAACGAGCGGAAGATCCTCGATCAGCTCTATGAACCGGCCACCGCCCGCCAGCTCGCCGCCGCCCTGGAAACGTTATCGGGCGCCGATCTCGAATTCTCGCCGAAGCGCTGGCGCGACCTCGTGCACCTGGTGACCGACGGCAACGGCGATCTCCTCCGCTATGTGCCGGACGGATTGCGTTTCCCCACGCCCGACAATGCCGATTACGCGATTCCCGATCCCAATCCCGACGCTCCGGCGGTTTATCCGTTCAAGAACAACACGACCCCGCCCGGAAGCGGCACGCTGGTGGCGGGGGCGCAGCGCTCGATGCGCGACGTCGTGCGCGAGGCGATCGAAGGGGCGTTCATCCCCCTGACGGAGCTCCCGCTCGTCTACCGGCAATTGACGGACGACACGATGCAGACGTCAGGACGGCCGCCGAAACTGCCGAAGGACGATCCGTGGCCGATGGCCATCCGTTACGAGAAGAACGCAAAGGGCGAGGTCCTGCAGAAGGGGAACGCCGGCTATGGCGATCCGGCCAATACGCGCTGGGTGCGCATCACCGATTACACGCTCGACGGCGCGTCGACGAACATCTATTTCTATTTCGCCGTCGAGCTGACCGACCAGATGCGGGTCAGCGAGCGGAGCGGCGTCGCCGGACCGGTGCAGCTGGTCAACAGCATGTCGCCCGCGGCGCCGGCCATCCGCGACGTGCGCGTGCGCGCCGCGAATGAAGCGCTCGGGATCGCGGCGGCGATCGTGGTGCAGGCGAATCCTTATTCGGCCGCCGAACGGGTGGTGCAATTGCGGCTCTATCGCGCCCTCGACGCGCAGGCGGCGCAGAGCGTCCGCACCATGACGCTGGTGACGACTGCGGCCGCCGGCGGGGAGCTGGTCGACGACTTCAGCGACCTCGGCGTGATTCCGTTCGGCGATCCGCTCTTCTATCGCGTCGTCGCCATGCGCCGTTTCAGCAACGAGCAGGGCCGGGAGGAGCTCGCGCCGTCGTGGCCGAGCGAAATGCGGACGGCGCAGATGATCGACGACGTCGTGCCGCCCGCGCCGGAGCTCTCGTTCACGTACGGCACGCCGATCGCCGGCCCGCCCGTCCTTTTCCCCGGCGTCACGCTCACGTGGAAGCGCGCCGCGTGGAAGCCGCGCTATCACCTCTTCCGGATGAACGCGCTCGGCAACTGGGTGAAGCTGCACACGCTGGCCACGAACGACGCGCTCGTGACCCTCGACCTCGCCGCCACCGACCTCGGGACGAACGTCCTGCCGAAACAGAACGCCGCGGGCGAGACGATCTATCACCGCTTCAAGGTGGTGACGGAAAACAGCGGCGGATTATTGAGCAGCGAAGAGAAGGCGATCGTGATCTGAGAATCAGATCTCCGCGTAATGCGATTGCAGTCGCGTCGTGGAGCTCTGCGGCGCGGTGGCCAGCAGCGCCAGCAGGGCGACCTTCAATTTCGCCTCGAAATTCTCTTCCGTAAAGATGATGTGCTGCTGGGCCGGGGCGATCATGTCCCACGCTGTCTTGCTGACGGCGCTGGAGATCAGCAGGCGCCAATTGAGCCGCAGACCGTTCGCCACGCCCAGTTCCCACAAGAGCCAGGGCGACGGCCAGCATTCGTTGCCGAGGCTCAGGGAGGTCTCGGTCCAGATGCCGAGGAAATCGGTGCAGGAGCCGATCTTCCGCACCAGGCCGGTGGCGATGTCGGGATCGCGCTCCAGATTTTCGCCGGTGAAGACGTCGCATCCGAGGCTCTCCGCCATCGCCTGCGCGGCCTTCAACTTCTCCGTGTCGAAGCGGCACGAAATGAAGAGCACCGGCCGGCGGAGGGAGCGGGTGATCTGCTGATACCGGGCGATCAGGCGATTGGCGAGATTGAAGCGGTGAACGTCGAGCTCCGTCGCCATGCCGCTCTGCAGCAGCTGCGACAGGTTGCGGCGCCGAATCTGGAGAACCTCGATCGGGTCCTCGATCGCCGCGGCCGCGATCTGCTCTTCCGCCGTTTCCACCGGCGCCGGACGATGCTCCAGCGGCTGCGGGTCCCACGGCTCGGCGTATGCGTTCGGATATCCGATGTGGAGGTCGAGATCCATCGCCGCCGGCGAGGAGGCGAGAGCGTGCTCGAACAACTCCTTCACCTCCGGCGTGGTCGAGCCGGCGGCGGCGGCGCCGCGCACGATGCACTCCGTGATGGCGCGGTCGCGCGAGTCGGACGGCGTGGAGAGCAGCGTCAGCAGATTGAAGCCGGCGTCCTTGAGGGCGGCGGTGATTTTCGCCAGCGCGCCGATCTCGTCGTCGTGCTCGATGCGGGCATGGATCACGGCGTCGGAATTGCGGAAGAAGAGCACGCGCAGAAACCTGTCCTTCGTGTCCGAGATGCGGAGGTGGAAGCCCCAGTCGTTTCCGTCCGAGATCGTTTTTCCCAGGATCGATCGCACCTCCTGCGGCAGTTTCAGGCGCAGCCGGCGCGGTTTCCCTTTCTGCGGTTCCTGCAGCTCGACGTTCGCGTGGTTCTGATACGGCCGGAACGTCATGGCCTGCTGGGCTCCGACGTCGGAGAGCTGCTTGAGCCGGTCGAACGTCTGCTTGACGCGCCACAGGTCATGCACCCGGCGCAGCCGCAGGCGGGGGCTGCCGTCGGGGAGGAACTCGATCCGGTCCAGCACCCGGTGCAACAAGGTGAATTCGAGGATTTCCCGCGTGTGCCGATCCGGAATGCTCACGATCATCTCGAGGTGATACATCCCCTCTTCCTGGCTGATGTTCGACTCGCAGGCGATGATGTTGACCGAGCATTGCGCCATCGTGTCGGCGATGGCGTTGACCAGTCCGGGCTGGTCGCGCACCGACGTGGTCAGTCGCCACAATTGTCCCCAGTCGTCGAAGCGGAAGGGCGCGACGACGAGCTCCGGCACCGATCCTTCGTCCGGTTGTACGGCCCGCGCGGGGAGGAGGCAGAAGTGGACCGTGGTGTCGTGCGAGAGTCCGAGATGCGTTCGGTGATAGACGGGGATGTCGATGTACTTACCGTAACGCGTCGTCTTGCGCGGGATGTCGAGAATGATCATCGGTAGCTCTTCGGACCCGCGATGCAGGGTACACTCAGGGAGACTTCCGCAACAATGTAAGTATCGAACCAGACGGAGATTCGCGCCGACGTGAGCGAGTATGTCCACAACACCGATCTCGAGCCGGACGAGCCCTATCTCGCGACGCTGGGTGCGGTCGCTCACGTCTTCACGTTCGAGCCGCTGCGTCTTCTGTTCCGCGAGCACGACGTCGAGGCGAATCGCAAGCAGAAGACGTTCACCACTCTTGGCGTGACCTCGCTGGCGCTGGCCCTCGCGGCGCTCGCCGGCAGCGCCATCGAGTTGCTGCTTCCGTCGTTCGGTTATCACCTGCTGTGGGAATGCGTCATGGCGCTGGAGCTGTGCGCGATCGCAGCCATCGTCATCGCCCTCGGGCCGGTGATGCGCCGCGCGCGGCGTCATTGGCTGATCGGCCGCTATCTGACCGAGCGCATGCGGCAATGGGTCTTCCAGATGCTGCTCGACGGAGAGCTCGTGTCGAAGGCGGAGAGCGATCCCGCGGCGTTCGACGAGATCCGCAGCACGCGCTGGGCGCAGTTCAAGGCGCAGGTGCCGACGGCGGAAGGCGCGATTCCGGCCTTCGTCGACGGCGCCCGGATCGCCTCCTTCCACGAGCGCACTCCGTATGCGAACGAGGAACTGGCGGCGAAGGCGTTTCAGGCGTATGTCGGCCTGAGATTCGCCAAGGAGCTGGCGTACTTCAAGTTGAAGTACGAGCATTTCGCCGAGCGTGACGACTGGTCGGAGACGCTCGCCCGGTCGACGCTGTTCGGTGCCGTCATCCTCGCCGCGGCCCATATGGGCGTGGCGCTCGGCGGCAGTCTCGGGATGCTGCACGACGCACATCAATATGGCGTGATCTGCGCCGCCCTCGTGATCATCCTGACCCTCATGAGCACCGCGACGCGAACCTACCGCAACGCCATCGGCGTCTCCGAACAGCGCCAGCGGTACGAGTCGAAATGGGTCCGCCTCGTCGCGTTGGAGTCGGCGTTCGCCGCGGCGACTTCTCAAAGGGCGAAGCTGAAGATCCTCAACGAGGTCGAGGAGATCCTGGCCGAAGAGCTCCGCGAGTTCCTCCGCCAGATGCGCGGCACGTCGTACGTCCTCTGATCCCCCTCGGGCGTGGGTCACCGAATGCCGCGCTGCTCAGATCATGACCCGCCGTTTTCCCTTCACGGGTCAATAAAGGCGCCAAAAGTCTCGAAAACAGGCCTTTTTCGTACGGCACAATTTTTGACTTAGTTCGGCCAGTCTCGCGCCCCCAAATCAATCGAAAAGTTTAAGGATGGGAAAGTAACCGTGAAGAAGATCTATACCCTCCTGGCCGTATTTTTCGTATCGGCGACGATTGCCAGCGCCGCGTCACAGGGAAACGGACCGAAGTTCCCCACTCTCGACGAACAGCTCAAGGCCGCTCACGCCAGAAAAGGGAGCGCCCTGGAGAAGCTGATCCGCGACAACCAGGATTTCGGCAAGCTCAAAGACAGAGACGCGAAGGACACTATCGTTCCGCCCTGGCTGAAGGTCTACTGGCGGAAGGGACACCCCGAGGCCAACTACGACAACGACAACGACCCGACGGGCGGCTATCCGCTCGTTCTGAAAGAAGTCCTCGAGTGGATGATGACTCATCAGGACCTCAAGCCGGGCAACGCCGACGCCTCGATGTCGCCGGGCGTCGAATTCGGCGATCGCGATGGCGATTTCGATCGTCCCGCGGGCGGGAAGCTGCATGCCGGCTCGCTCGCGGCCACCGCGGGCAGCAACGTTCGCACGTCGGGCTCGCAGACCGTTTCCCGCAGCGAGTCGGACATCCGGATCAACTATTGGGATCCGACCAAGATCATCGCCGCCTCGAACAACATCGGCGGCTCCGGCACGCAGGGGCAGTACTACTCGACCGACGGCGGCGTGACGTGGGGACAGACCAACCTGCCGCTCGCCAGCGGCGACGCGTTCCACTCCGACCCGACGGTCGACTGGAGCTCGGACGGCACCGCGTGGTCGACCACCATGGGCATCAACTCCGCCCAGACCGTGCTGAAAGTGCAGTCGTACCGCTCGACCAACGGCGGCGCGACGTGGGTCTTCGACGGCACCATCTCCGGCAGCCAGACGAACACCGACAAGCAGATGCAGTGGATCGACCACAGCGCGTCGTCGCCGTATGCGAACAACAACTACGTGATCTGGCACAACGGAAATCCGGCCTTCATGAACCGCCGGACCTCGTCCGGCTGGGGCACGCCGATCCAGGTCAGCGGCTCGGAGACGACCGGTACCGCCATCGGCGCCGACGTCAAGACCAACTCCGCCGGCGACGTCTTCGGCTTCTTTCCCGACACCGGCTCGCGCGGCATCTACATGGTGAAGTCGACGACCGGCGGCGCGAGTTACGCGGCGCCGGTGCGCATCGTCACCACGTACGACTCGTACGACATCGGCGTGCCGGCGTTCAACAGCCGCCGCATCCTTCTCTATGTGTCGGGCGGCGCGTACCGCAACGGCACGACGAACAACGTCTACGCCCTGTGGTCCGATCTTTCGGGCGACACCGGCTGCACCACGGCCACCAACGAGCCCGGCTCGAGCACGACCTCGACCTGCAAGACGCGCATCTGGTTCTCCCGCTCCACCGACGGCGGCGCCACCTGGAGCGCCCGCGTGAAGATCAACAACCAGAGCGGCCTGAACGACCAGTTCAACCCGTTCCTCGCCGTCGATGAGACGAACGGCACCATCGGCGCGATCTACTACGACACCGTCGCCGACGCGGGCCGCAAGAAGGTCGACGTCTGGTACCAGATGTCGTCCGACGGCGGCGCGACGTGGCAGGCGGCGGTCAAAGTCACGACGGCGATGACCGACGAGACCGTGACCGGTTCCGACTCGGGCAACCAGTTCGGCGACTACAACAGTCTCTCCGGTTACGCCAACTCATTCTTCCCCTCGTGGACCGATCGCCGCAATAACGCGAAGGAAGAGATCTGGACGGCGAAGGTCACGACGTCGACCGCCGCGACGTACTCGATCTCCGGCAGCGCCGGCACCGCGGGCGCGACGGTCACCGCAGGCTCCTCATCCGCGACGAGCGACGGATCGAACAACTTCTCGATCGCGGGACTGGCGGCCGGAACCTACACCGTGACGCCGAGCAAGAGCGGCTGCACGTTCTCGCCCGCTTCGAGCTCCGTGACCATCACCTCGGCCAACGTGACGGGCGTCAACTTCACCGCCAGCTGCACGGCGCCGACCTTCTCCATCAGCGGCAACGCCGGAACGACCGGCGCGACCGTCACCGCGGGCTCGAGCTCCACCACCAGCGACGCGTCGAGCAACTACTCGATGTCGGGCTTTGCGGCCGGCACCTACACCGTCACGCCGAGCAAGTCGGGCTGCACGTTCTCGCCCGCTTCGAGCTCCGTCACCATCACCTCGGCCAACGTCACCGCGAACTTCACCGCGACGTGCGGCAGCGGCGACACGCAGCTCACCAGCGGCGTCGCCGTCACCGGCCAGAGCGTGGCCCAGGGCGCCTGGAAGTACTACTACATCACCGTCCCGGCCGGCGCCACGAACCTCACGTTCGCCACGACCGCCGCGACCGGCGACGTCGACATTTACACGCAGGTCAACGCCAAGCCGACTTCGTCGTCGTACATCTGCCGCCCCTACACCTCATCGGGCAACGAGACCTGCTCGGCCACCAACCCCGCTTCGGGCACGTGGTGGGTCGGCGTGAACGGTTACGCCGCCGGCAGCTTCACCATCACCGGCACCGTGACGATGCCGGTCGCCACCTACTCGATCTCCGGCAACGCCGGCACGTCGGGCGCGACCGTCACCGCCGGTTCGCAGGGCGCGACCAGCGACGGCTCGAACAACTTCACCATCACCGGCCTGGCCAACGGCACGTACACCGTGACGCCCTCGAAGAGCGGCTGCACCTTCTCGCCGGCTTCGAGCTCCGTGACCGTGACCTCGGCCAACGTCACCGGCGTCAACTTCACCGCCAGCTGCAGCACCTCGCAGACGCTCTTCTCGAACGGCTTCGAGAGCAGCACCGGCTGGGCGATCGTCGACGTCGCCGGCACCGCCGGCAACTGGACGTTCAACACCTCCGGCACGCTTCCGACGGCCACTCCGCACGGCGGCAGCTACCTGGCGAAGTTCAATTCGTACGACGCCACGGCCGGCAACAACACGCGCATCTACCAGACCACCGGCTTCGCCATCCCGGGCACGGCGACGACCGCGACGCTGAAGTTCTGGATGTACCACGACACCGGCTACTCGACGTCGGCGGACAAGGTGCAGCTGCAGGTTCTGGTCGGCGCGACCTGGACCAACGTCGGCACCGCGGTCAACCGCTACGACGGCTCGACCGGCTGGAAGCAGCACACCATCGACCTGACCGCGTACAAGGGCACGACCGTGCAGCTCGGCTTCCTCGGTATGAGCCAGTACGGCAACAACACGTTCATCGACGACGTCACCGTGACCACGCCGTAACCATCGATCAAGCGTAGAAACACGAAGGGCCGCGAGCGATCGCGGCCCTTCTGGTTTTTTGGGGGCAAAGAAAAAGGGCCGCCGAAGCGGCCCTGGTCAATTTCGTTTGGAGCGGGAAACCGGACTCGAACCGGCGACATCAACCTTGGCAAGGTTGCACTCTACCAACTGAGTTATTCCCGCTTACGGACGGCGAAGCATAGTGAGCGAAGTGACCACTGTCAAGCGCCGTGTAACGCCTTCTAACGACCCCCGCGCCGATCCTATTTCCGCACGTACTTCTCCCGAAGTGTCCGCAGATGATGCAGTTCGTGTCCCGCGACGTGGAAGGCGAGGCCTCGCGCCGAGGCGCTGTATCCGTTCACGGTGCCGCGGCGGACGGAGGCCTCGGGCGTGAGCGACTGGAACAGCGTGATCGACGCCTGGCGGACGGAGCGGTACTCGTCGACGAGATCATCGAGCGTGCGCGACTCGAAGTTCGCGCCGGCGACGTAGTCGTTCTCGTCGAATCCCGGCAGCGGCGCCGCCTCGCCGCGCGCGACGCAGAGCGCGCGGTAGGCGAAGATCCGCTCGTCGTCGACGAGGTGCCCGAGAACTTCCTTCAGCGTCCACTTCCCCGGCGCGTAGGTGAGGCCGTTCGCGCTCTCGTCGGTGAACGCGCCGAAGAAATCGAGGACGGTCTGCTCCTGATCGCGCAGCGCGGCCACCGCTTCATCGCCGGAGACGTAATCGATGTCGCTCTTCGCGTAGGGGGCGTACTCACCTTCCTCGGGACGGCCTGATTTCATGCAACGCTCCTTCGCCGCGGGAATCGCGCCCGCAGCGTCTCGATGAAAACACGATCGGCGTTCGGCGACACCAGCTCGAGCGGCGAGTAGCCGCGCGACCACGCCGTGTAGAACGTGATGACCAGCGCGACGCCGGTGATGACGAAATTCTGCCAGCCGTTGAGCGGCCACTGTCCGCTCCACGCCAGCTCCGGATAACGGGAGAAGGGGAGGAAGTAGGGGATCGGCCATTGATAGCCGTCGGGACCGCGCGCGCCGATGATGTCGCCGGCGATGTGCGAGTGAAACGCGATTGCGGTCAGCATCGCGGTGAGCCGGCGCTGCCGCGCCAGCGCGAAGGCGATCGCCGTCACGACGATGGCGAAGCCGACGTTGTGCGCAAGGATGTGGTGATACTCCGTCCACCAGAGGAACGGGTGGTTCGTGTTGCGCGTCGGGATCTCCACCATCGCACCGAGGCCGTCGATGTCGGGGATCACGGCGGCGGCGGTGATCAGGCCGCGCTCGCGGCGGGTGAGCGTCGGCGAGACATTGGCGATGCACCAGCCGATGAAGAAGTGCTCGACGACGTTCATGACGCGCGGCAATCACACCGCGTCGTCGGCCGGCGCGTCAAGGGCGCTGCGGATGGCGCGCAGCAGCACGGCCGACGACACCGGCTTCTCCAGGAAGCGCATCCCCGGCTCGAGAACGCCCTGGTCGCTGATGGCGTTGTCGGTGTAGCCGGACATGTAGATCACCGGCAGCTGCGGGCGGAGGCGGTGCACGGTCTCGGCGAGCGTGCGGCCGTTGCGGTCGGGGAGGACGACGTCGGTGAGGAGGAGATCGATCTTCACGTCGGGACTCTTTGCCAGCGCGACCGCTTCCGCTTCCCTCGACGCCTCCAGGACGTGGTAGCCCTGCTCTTCGAGCGTCTCGCGCAGGATGGTCCGCACGAGTTGTTCGTCCTCCACGACGAGAATCGATTCGCTGCCCCGCGTCGAAAGCGCGGACGAGTCATCGACGACCTCCTCGACCGCGGTGATCGATTCGCGCACGCGGGGAAAGAAGATCTTGAACGTCGTTCCCTGGCCGACTTCGCTGTAGAGCCAGATCTGTCCGCCGGTCTGCTCGATGATGCCGCGCACGACGGCCAGGCCGAGGCCCGAGCCGCGTCCGCGCGTGGAGAAAAACGGGTCGTAGATCTTGTCGCGGATTTCGGGAGCGATGCCGGAGCCGGTATCGCTGACGATCAGCTGGACGTAATCGCCTTCGCGCAGGTGCGGACGCTGACGCACGTAGGCTTCGTCGACGCGCACGTTCCGCGTCTCGACGGTCAGCGCGCCGCCCTTTGGCATCGCCTCCCGCGCGTTGATGGCGAGGTTCAGCAGCACCTGGTGCAGCTTCCCCGGATCGGCGTAGACGTTCCACAGCTTTTCGTCGACATGCGTGCGGATGCTGATGTTCTCGCCGAGGCTCGAGGTGAGGAGCTGCATGGTCGAGCCGACGATCTCGTTGAGATTGACGACCTGCGGCTGCAGGACCTGGCGGCGCGCGGCGGCGAGGAGCTGTTGCGTGAGGTCGCGGCTCTTCGTGGCGGCGCTCTTGATGTCGGAGATGTAGCGCCGCTGCGGCTCGACCGTCCCGTTGACCCGCAGCAGGAGGTCGGCGCGGGAGAAGATGACCATGAGCATGTTGTTGAAGTCGTGCGCGATGCCGCCGGCCAGCTTGCCGAGGCTCTCCAGCTTCTGCGACTGGAGGAGCTGCGCCTCCAGGGCCCGGCGCTGCGTCTCGTCATGGGTCACGGCGACGAAGCCGACGATCCGTCCCCCGCGGTCGAGCATCGGCGTTTTCACGACGTGCGCCCAGTAACGCGTTCCGTCCTTGCGGATGCGCCATCCCTCGAGCTCGGCCCGCCCGTTCGTGGCGACCTGTTCGAGATGCAGCCGCAGCCGGTCGCCGTGGCGATCTTCCTCCGGCTCCAGGTTCAGCACCGATTTTCCGATCATCTCCTCGGGCGGGAAGCCGGTCATCTTCTCCGCGCCGGTGTTCCAGGTGGCGATCTGTCCCTCGAGATCGAGCAGGATGATGGCGTAGTCGTGAACGCTGTCGAGCAGCAGGCGGAACTTCTCTTCGATCTCCCACAGCGCGTCGTCCTTGCGGGCGTGCTCGCTCAACTCGACCTTGCGCCGGGCCAGCGCCAGCGTGATGGCGCGCTGCAGTTCTCCGTCGTCGAACGGCTTGACCAGGTAGCCGTAAGGCGACGAGCCCATCGATCGATCGACCGTGCTGACGTCGGCGTGCGCGGTGAGGAAGACGATGGGGACCGCTTCGCCTTCGTAGATCGTTTTCGCCGCCGCGATGCCGTCCATCGGCCCTTTGAGGCGGATGTCCATGAGCACGAGATCGGGCTTGTGCCGGGCGGCCGATTCGATCGCCTCCTCACCGTTGTCGACGACGGCGACCACCGCGCAGCCGAACCTCCGCAACGTGGCGGCGAGGTCCATGGCCACGATCGTCTCGTCCTCCACCACCAGGATGCGGGCGTTATGCATGGGCGCGCTCCGAGGGGAAGTCGATGCGGAACTCCGTGCCGATGACGCTGCGCACCTCGAGGCATCCGTCGATCTGCTGCACGAGACCGCGTACGAGCTGCAACCCCAGGGTGTCGATCGACTGAAGATCGAATTGCGGCGGAAGGCCGACGCCGTCGTCGCGGATGGTCATCACGCAGTGGTCGTCCCTTCGCTCCAGCCGGACGAAGATCGTTCCGCGCCCGCCGGGGAAGGCGTGCTTCAGCGCGTTCGAAAGCACTTCGTTGACGATGAGACCGCACGGCACCGCGGTGTCGATGTCGAGGAAGAGGTCCGTTCCGGCGACGTCGAGCACGACGGCGTCGACCGTGACGGCGAACGATTTGAAGAGCAGCTCGCCGAGCGTGCGGACGTAGTCGCCGAAGTTGATGCGCGTCAGGTTCTTCGCCTGATAGAGCTTCTCGTGCACCAGCGCCATCGACCGGATGCGCAGCTGCGTCTCGTCGAAGATCGTGCGTGCCTGCGGGTCGCTGATGTTCGACGCCTGCAGACGGAGCAGACTCGACGTGATCTGCAGGTTGTTCTTCACGCGGTGATGGATCTCGCGCAGCAGCGCTTCCTTCTCCCGCAATGACGCCTGGATCTGCTCTTCGAACAGCCGCCGCTCCGTGACGTCGCGGACGATGCTGATGACCAGCGTCTCGGCCTCGGTGCGCAACGGACTGAGACTGATCTCCACCGGAAACTCGCTGCCGTCTTTTCTGCGGCCCGCGAGCGGCCGGCCGGCGCCCATCGGCCGCGTGTTCGGATCGGCGGAGTACGCCGAGCGGTCGGTATGATGATGGCCGCGCGCGCGCTCCGGCACGAGGATCTCGATCGGCTGGCCGAGCAGCTCCTGCCGCTCGTAGCCGAACATCCGCTCCGTCTCGCTGTTGACGATGGTGATGACGCCGGAGGTGTCGACGACGACGATGGAGTCGGGCGCCGACTCGAGCAGCCCGCGGAAACGCGCCTCCGCCAGCCGCTGCGTGGTCATGTCGCGGATGATGCTGGTGATCAGCGTCCCGCTGTCGGTCTCGATCGGACTGAGTCTGATCTGGACCGGAAACTCGTCGCCGTTGGCGCGGCGGCCGCGCAGCTCGCGGTCCGCTCCCATCGGCCGGGTGCGCGGCGCGTGCGCGTACTTCGCGCGATCGATGTGATGAGCTTCGCGATACACGTCCGGCACCAGGATCTCGACCTGCTCGCCGACCAGCCGCCGGCGGTCGTAGCCGAACATCGACTCCGCCAGCGGGTTCGCCGCCACGATCCGGCCGTCGATGTCGACGACGACGATGGCGTCCGGCGCGGCGTCGAGAAAGGCTTTGAATTTCGCATCGAGCTCTCCGCCGGACGTGGACATCTCTATGATCAGAGTGACGCAAAATGGAAATTACCCACCACGTAGGGAAGGTCCGACATAGCCAGGAAACCCGCGGCGTAGAATGCTGAAGAGCCGCATGTTTCCCCTTTTCATGGCGATCGGTTCGCTGATCGCGGCGGCGACTGCCGCCCCGATCGCACCGCCACACGTTCCGATCGCGTACGCCACCACGCGCGGGGCCGACGGCAATTCGATTCACGAAGGGGAGATCGTCACGCTCGCCGGTACGGCGAACATCGACTCCACGATCCTCTATCGCGACATCACGAAGTTCTATATCGAAGACGACAAGAGCGGCATCGCTGTTTTTTCGCAACAGCGATTGCCGGTGCACGTAGCCCTCGGCGACGTGGTGCGGGTCACCGGCGCGATCAACACCTGGTCGGGGAGCATCGAGGTCATCGCCAACGACATCGAGGTGATCTCGCACGGGCGTGCGCCGCAGCCGCAACCGGTCAGCGCCGAGGAGCTGCCGAGCGGCCGCTACTACGGCCGGCTCGTGCAGACGCGCGGCCAGGCGGTGGAGGTCGTTCCCCGCGCACGCGGCACCGACGTGCGCATTCACGCCGGGCGCGATCTGCTGACGCTGCACGTCACCGACGCCCAGAAGAAGACGATGCCGCAGTTCGAGGCGGGATCGACGCTGGTGGTGACCGGCATCGCCTCGACGTTCATCGTCGGCCGCTCGCCCCGCCCGACGCCGCAGATCCTGCCGCGCTATCCGTCGGACATCCAGGTCGTCCACGCGCCGCCGCTTTTCACGCGCAGCGACGCGCTCGATGCCGCCGCCGGCGTCGGCGCGCTCGTGCTGATCATCGTGGTCTGGAACATCAGCCTTCGCCGGCGCGTCCGCCGCGAAGTGGCCGAGCATCGCGAGAGCGAGGCGCGTTTCGAAGCGGTGGCGGAGACGGCGCCGGTGGCGATCTTCATCTACCAGGGGACGGTCTTCCGCTACGTGAATCGCGCGGCGGAGCTGATCACCGGCTATTCGACGAAGGAACTGGTGGGGAAAGAGTTCTGGGACATCGTCGATCCCGATTTCCGGGAGCTGATCCGCGATCGCGGCGCGGCGCGGCTGCGCGGGGAGGAGGTCGCGCCGCGTTACGAGTTCCGGATCGTCCGCAGCGACGGCACGCGCGCCTGGCTCGATTTCAGCGCCACCACGATCCAGTACGGCGGCGAGCCGGCGGCGCTGGGGACGGCGTTCGACATCACGGAGCGCAAGCGCGCCGAGGAGGTCCTGCAACAGAGCGAGAAACGCTTCCGCGAGCTGGTGGAGAACAGCACCGACGCCATCGCCCTGATCGATCCGCTCGGCAAGCTGCTGTGGGTGGGGCCGTCGACGGAGCGCGTGCTCGGCTACACCGAGGCGGAATCGGTCGGCGCGAACGCGCTCGATCTCGTGCATCGGGACGATCGACGCGACGTCGAAGAACGGATGCAGCTCCTCATGCAGGCGCCGCGCGCCAGCGTGAGCGGCATGTTCCGCGCGCGGGCCAGGGACGGCCGCTGGCTCTGGCTGGAGATGATCGGCACGAACCTGCTCCATGAGCCGGCGGTCGGCGCGATCGTGGCCAACTATCGCGACGTCAGCGAGCGGAAGAAGGTCGAGGAGGAGATGAAGCATCAGGCCCTCCACGACACGCTGACCGGTCTGCCGAACCGCAATCTCTACCAGGATCGTCTCGGGCTGGCGCTGGCGCACGCGCGGCGGAGCGGACATCCGCTGGCCGTGATGTTCGTCGATCTCGATCTCTTCAAGCTGATCAACGACAACCTCGGGCACATCGTCGGCGACCGCCTGCTGCAGGAGGTGGGACAGCGCGTCGTCGGCTGCGTCCGGTCCAGCGACACCGTGGCCCGCGTCGGCGGCGACGAGTTCATCGTCATCGTCGAAGACCTCGACCGGAGCGAGACCGCGCTCGGCGTGGCGGACAAGATCCTCGAGGAAGTCGGGCGGCCGTACTTCATCGACGATCATCAGCTGCACGTCACCGCCAGCATCGGCATCAGCATCTTTCCGACCGACACCGACGACGCCGACACGCTCACGCGCAACGCCGACAAGGCGATGTACCGGGCCAAGGAGCTGGGTCGGAACAACGTCCAGCCCTTTACGCCGGAGATCAACGACCGCTATCGCAGCCGGCTGATGTTCGAGGCCGGATTCCGCCGCGCGATCGAGCAGCAGAATTTCGTCGTTCATTACCAGCCGATTCACGCCGCGAGCGATGGACACGCGGCGGGTGTGGAGGCGCTGGTCCGCTGGAACGACGCCGAGCGCGGGCTGGTCTTCCCCGACGAGTTCATCCCGGCGGCGGAAGAGACGCGGATGATCATCCCGCTCGGCGCGTGGGTGCTGCGCACGGCGTGCGAACAGCTGCACGCGTGGACGACCAACGGACTGCCGCACATGCAGGTCTCCGTCAATCTCTCCGTACGGCAGTTCCAGCAGCGCGATCTGCTCGGCATGATCGACAACGTGCTGCGGGAGACGAAGCTCGATCCGGCCAGGCTGGAGCTGGAGATCACGGAATCGGTGGCCATGCAGAACGTCGACCTGACGCGCACGGTGCTGCAGGAACTGCGCGCCCGCGGCGTGCGCATCGCCATCGACGATTTCGGCGCGGGCCAGTCGTCGCTGCTCTATCTGCGGCAGTTCCCGATCAACACGATCAAGATCGACCGCGTCTTCGTGCACGAGATCACCAGCAAGAAGAGCGACGCCGCGATCGTCGGCGCCGTCATCCGCCTGGCCCACGACCTCGGATTGACCGTGACGGCGGAGGGAGTGGAGACCGAGGCCCAGCGCGACTTCCTCGTGGCCAGGGATTGCGATTTTCTGCAGGGGTATCTGTTCAACCGGCCGATGGCGGCGGAAGAGATTTATTCGCGGCTGACGGGGTGAGTTAGAGGAAGAAGACACAACAAGGCGATCGTCGCCCCTATGAATAATGAGCCCACACAAATGGCGATGACTCTTCCACTGCGTCTTCTCATCGCAAGCGAGCGAGGGCGCTCAATGTTTTCTCTCCACGCGCCAAGCGCCGCCACGAATTCATCGCTCCAGGACTTCGCCAGGCGAATCGCCTGACTGCCGCGGTTCTGGAAGTTCTTCGCTCGGCGAGCCATGAAGAAAGTATAGACATCGGGCTCAGCAATCCTTCTTTCGTGCTATCCTTCCCTTCTCGATTACAAACCGACCGGCCGGTAACTTTGGAGGCTCTCGCATGCGTCATCGCGTTCTCGTCTTCCTCGTCCTCTCCTTCGCCGCTGCTTCTCTTCACGCTCAGGTCGGACTGACCACCGACTTTCGTAACTGGCTGACCGCAAACGGCTACGGGGGCTACGGCTTCGAACGGAGCGACGTGACCGGCGGGAGCTACGGCGGCCGCACGTACGCCGGTCAGCCGGTGGTGAATCAGCCGGTGATCTTCATCCACGGCAACTCCGACACGGCGCTCGGTTACAGCTCGAGCCTCACCGGCTGGACGTCGAGCATCAATTACTTCCAGTCGCAGGGCTACACCTCGGCGGAGCTCTACGCCACGACCTGGGGCCCGGCGAATTCGCTCCTCGCGTCGAACCAGTACCACTCGAAGGCCTACATGACGCGCCTCCGCGCGTTCATCCAGGCGGTGAAGGCGTACACCGGCGCGACGAAGGTCGACATCGTCTGCCACTCGATGGGCGTGACGCTGGCGCGCAAGGCGATCAAGGGCGGCAGCGCCTACGACGCCTCCGCCGGCGGAACCTACAGCCTCGGATCGTCACTCACCGCGCTGGTCGACACGTTCGTCGGCATCGCCGGCGCGAACCGCGGCCTCGTGGCCTGCTACCAGTCCGGCCCCACCACGCCGACCTGCAGCGACGTGAACGGCCTCTATCCCGGATACCTCATCGGCATCTACGGCCCCTACGACGTCTCGTCGATCCTGGTCGACATGAACTCGACGTCGCATTACGAAGGGTCGTACGTCTACTCGATGTGGTCGAGCGTCGACGAGGTGATCGGATACGGCACGATCGTCTACGGCCAGTCGACCTGTCGCATCCCCGGCCAGAACGGGGAGGCGACGTTCGGCAGTTACCCGTACGGCCACATCGGCGTGAAGGACCAGACCGGCTACTACCAGTGGCGGATGGTGAAGTACCACGCCACGAACTAGCGCCGGCGCCAGCGCTGCGCATCGGCCTCGTCGTGCAATTCCGCGAACGTCTTCGCGGCGAGCTCGTAACTCCGCCGATCGGGATTGGCGCGGACCAGGCGCTCCATCGTCTGGTTCGCGCGCGTTCGATCGCCCTGCAGCAGATAGATGACGGTCAGGTTGGCGTACGCCTGGCGGTCGGCGGGGAAGCGGCGGATCTCCTCGTTGAACGATTCGATCGCCGCCGGCACCTGGTTCATCCGCGCCTGAATGTCGCCGCGCACGAAGAAGAGGAGCGGCGGCGGCTCCAGCTTCGCCTCGCGCGCGGCGGCGAGGGCCGCATCGATCTGAGCCGCGGCCTCGGCGAGCCTGCGCTGCCTGACGTAAATCTCGGCGAGGAGCACGAGGCCGGCCGGGTTGTAGTTGAACGTGGCGATGGCGGCATGCGCGTCGGCGATCGCGTCGTCGAGCCGCCCGAGGTTGAGCTTTGCGCGGCCGGAGATGAGGTGCGCGTTTCCGGGATTGACCTTCATCCCCGCGCTGGCATTGGCGATCGCCTCGTCGAAGCGATTCAGCATCAGGTCGACGTTGGCGATCGACAGCGCCAGTTCGCCGGCGACCGACGGCGCGACCTCGATGCAGTGCTTGTACGTTTCGAGCGACTCTTCGTAACGGCCGGTGCGCTCGTAATGCTGCGCGAGGAGTGTCCAGGCGTCGGTGAGACGCGGGTTCATCGCGATCACGCGGCGATAGCCGGCGATCGCTTCATCGGACTTGCCCGCGCGGTCGAGTTGTCCTGCTTCCTTCAGCAGCGCGATCTGACTGATGGCGTCCTTCGGATCGGGCAACGGGCCGCTGCTGTTGCCGGCGGCTGACCCGAGATAGCCGAGCGCCTCGAGCTTCTTCGCTTCCTCCGGATCGACGGTGGCGATCGTCGGCAGCTCGCGGCTGAACGGCGCGAGGTCGTTTCTCATCGAGGCGCTGACGCGACGCTCGTCGGCGATGACGTTGTGCGCTTCCGCGGCGTCGCTCGCGGCATAGAGCTCCGCGCGGGGCGAATCGATGAAGTGAAACTTGTCGTCGGCCAGCGAGCGGAGATCGCTCCAGCCGAGGTGGATGCGCGGATAGAGCGTCTCGCTGTAGACGCGGCGCGGGGGAAGCGTCGCGAGATCGAGGAGCGATCGCCCTTTGCCCGCGGGCGCGCCGGCGCCGGTGAGGTTGGCGAGCGTGGGGAAGACGTCGATGAGCTGGGCCGGCGCGTCGACGGAGCTGTTCGCCTGCCTGTTGCCCGGCAGCTTGAGGATCAGCGGGACGTGGATGTCCTCCATGTAGAGGAAGATCCCGTGCTCGTCCTCGCCGTGCTGCCCGAGGCCTTCGCCGTGATCGGAGAGGAGCACGATGATCGCGCGGTCGTAGATGCCGGCGGCCTTCAGGTGCTCGATGAACGTTCCGACGATGGCGTCGGCCTTCGCGATCTGCCCATCATACGAATCGTACGGTGCGTGCGGCTCGAAGAGGTGAAGGAAGTAGAAGAACGGCTCGTGCACGTGCGCGTCGACCCAGCGCTCCGCCGCGGCCTCGGTCTCTGGCCCCGGCCGCCGCAGTTTTCCGAGCGTCTCGCCCGCGGTGACGGCTACGTCATCGTCGTACGCATCGAACGCGGAGGCGAGTCCGGTGTTGCCGCGCAGGACGTACGCCGAGACTGCGGCGCCGGTCGCGTAGCCTTGCTTCTTCAGGAGCTGCGGCAGCGTCGGATGCTTCGCCGCGTCGAACGGGAAGCCGATGTTGTTCCGCACGCCGTTGTCGGGCGGCAGCTCGCCGGTGAGGATCGACACATGCGACGGCAGCGTGAGCGGAACGTGCGAGTAGGCGTGGGTGAAGAGGATGCCGTCGCCGCGCAGCTTGTCGATGTTCGGCGTGGCCACGCCTTTGTAGCCGTACGCGGGAAGGTGATCGGCGCGCAACGTATCGATGGAGATCAGGATGACCGGCGCGCCGGAGTAGCGGATGGCCGGACGTTCGGACTTGCGGCATCCGATCGCCGCGAAAAGCAGAAGCAGCGCAAGCGCCTTGTGCTTCATCGCAGGACCTCCATCACCTCGGACGCCATCTTCCGCGCCGCGGGTCCGGGATTGAGGCGCACGGCCTGATCGACCGCGGCGCGCGCTTCGTCGCGACGACCCTGCGCCGCGAGGATCACGGCGAGGTTGCCCCACGCCTCGACGTCATCGGGATAGCGCTCCACTTCCTTCCGATACGCCGCTTCCGCCTCGGGGCCGCGCTGCAGGTGCAGCAACGCCTCGCCGCGGCCCGCCTGCAATCCGCGCACGGGATTCGGTGATTCGGCGGCGGCGCGATCGAGCGTCGCGAGTGCCGCCTGCCAGTCGCCCTGACGTTTCTCGACGCCGGCGAGCGAGAGCAGCGTGCTGACGCGATGCGGCGCGGCGGCGAGCGCGGTTTCGATCTCCCGCCGTGCGCCGGCGACGTCGCCACGCGCCAGCGCGATCTTCGCCAACATCTCGCGCGCGAGCACCGGCTCACCCGCGACGACCATCTCCGCGACACTGCGCGATTCGTCGTAGCGCTTGCGGCGGAAGAGCGCGTCGGCGAGCACGAGCGAGACGGCGGCGGAGTCGGGGAAGTGTTTCGCGGCCTCACTCAACGTCTGAATCGCGTCATCGGGACGCGCTCTCGACAGCAGGACCCAGGCGTCGAGGATCTCGGGCGCGCTGCGCGTCACGTTCTCGAGCATCGGGATCGCGCGTGCGGTTTCTCCTGCGCGCGCCAGCCGTTCGGCGGTGCGATACATCGTGAGGAACGGAATGCGATCTTTCGGATCGGGATACGTGCCCTGGTCCGCCGGGCTGCCGGAGACGTAGCCGAGCGAGGCGAGCTTGCGCTGGTCCTCCTCATCGACATGCGTCGGCGCGCCGAGCGGCTTCGTGCGCGCGGCGAGATCGTGCGCCAGCGCCGCGGCCTCGCGACGACGCGCGGCGATGACGTTGTTCTTCTCCGCGGGATCGGCGGTCAGATCGTAAAGCTCGCGCGTCGGCGCTTCGATGTACTGCGCCGTCGCGGTGACGACGGACGTCAGCTCGTGCCAGTGGAGATGCAGCCGCGCGTAGTAGCTCTCGGCGTCGACCTGCCGGTTCGGATTTTCTTTCGCCGCCAGGAGATCGATCCCGTCGACGCGCGCCGGCGGCGCGACGCCGGCGGCCGCGAGAATCGTGGGGAGGACGTCCGACAACGCGGCGAGCGACGACACGTGTGTTCCCGCATGCTCGGAATGAGGCAACTTCACGATCAGCGGTACATGAATCGCTTCGCGGTAGACGAAGACGCCGTGATCGAGCTCGCCGTGATCGCCGAGTCCCTCGCCGTGATCGGAGAGGAGCACGACGACGGCGCGATCGTAGAGGCCGCGCTTCTTCAGATCGGCGACGAAGCGGCCGACGGTGTCGTCGGCGTACGCCACCGCCGCGTCGTAATCGGAGCGCCCCGCCTTCTGAAATTGCGGAGGGGCGTGATACGGCGCGTGCGGATCGTAGAGATGGAGGAAGCAGAAGATCTTCGGCGAGCGGACGCCGTCCATCCAGCGCTGCAGCGTCTGCATCGTGCGATCGCCGGGACGGGACGCGGTGACGTCGAGCGAATCGCCGGCGTCGTCGTCGAAGAAGTCGAAGCCGCGCCCGATGCCGGTGGAGCGCCGGAGCACGTACGACGACACCGCGGCGCCGGTGGCGTAACCGTTCGTCGAGAGGATCGACGCGAGCGTCGGCGAGTTCGACGCGAGCGCGTAACCGACGTTGTCGCGCACGCCGTTCGTCGCCGGAAGCAGGCCGGTGAGGATCGTCGCGTGCGAGGGCAGCGTCAGCGGGACGTGGCTGTACGCGCGGTCCCACGTCGTGCCGTCGTGCGCGAGGGCGACGATGTTCGGCGTGAGGTCGGGCCGCACGCGATCGGCGCGCAGCGTGTCGACGGAGATCAGCACGATCGGAACGTCGGCCGCGGGTCGCGGAGTTTCGTGGCAGGCAGTGAGGAAAAGCGCGAGCAGGACGAAGCAGCGATTCATGGAAGGCGAACGAAAAAATGCCCCGGCCGTTCGGCCGGGGCAAGAGAGTACAGCAGAACTCAACGCGCTCAGAACCGCGCGCCGAGGGAGAGGAGATAGGTCCTCGGGAGCTGGAAGTCGCCGTTCGGAGCGATCAGGTTCGCACCTGCGCTCGTCGTCGGGTTCCGCGGCTTTCCGAAGTTCGGGCCCTTCCCCCAATTGAAGCCCTGCGCGACGCACGCAGAGGCGGCGGTGCCCTGCGGACACTCCGTCGGGTTGTCGGTGAACGGGTTGAACGGGTTGTAGATGCGCACGCTGGTGTTGCCGTTCGTCTGCGCCTGGTTGTTGAAGGCGTTGATCACCTTCCCCTGCGCGAAGAACGTCAGCCCGTGAACCGGCACGTTGAGCGTGGCGGCGAGATCGGTCGACGAGACGTCGTCCCAGCGATAGATGCCGCGTCCGCCGAAGAAGTAGCTCACCGTTGCCGGCGGGCCGTTGTAGGCGAAACCGGCCGGCAGATCGGGCGTGAACGTGGTGGTGTCGATCTGCCCGATGGCGGAGTACGACGAGCCGGAGGCGTAGCGCTGCAGGAGGCTCAGGTTGAGCGCCGTGCCGAACGCGAACGGCTGGTCATAGCTGATCCACGCATTGAGGCGGTGGCGCTGATCGCCCGGCAGGTAACCCTGCGGAGCGAACTGCGCGAAGCCGCGATACTCGGGATAGGCGAGCTGGGTCTCGGCGATCGGGCCGCTGCCGGTCGTCTCGGCGAGAACGTTCCCCTTCAGCGTGGAGTAGGTGTAATTGACGCCGACGTTGGTGCGGGCCCACGGCTGATAGGCCGCCTGCAGCGTCGCGGCGTTGTACGTCCGTTTGAACCGGTCGCTGTTGGTGAGGAAGGCCAGGTCGAAATCCTGATGCAGATCGATCGTGGTGCCGTCCTGCGTCACGATGCCCGGCACGCTGCCGGTGCTCTGGTTGGCCACCAGGGCATAGAAGTTCTTCCAGTCCTTATGCTGCAGGTCGAGGCGCACGAACGCGTTCTTCGACACCTGCCAGCCGCCGCCGAGCGAATATTCATCGACGCTGGGCGACTTGAGCGAACCGTTGATCTTCGTGGCGATGCCGGCGATGTTGCCGAAGAGGGCCGGGTTGTTCGTGCCGCCGTGAGCGAAGAAGTAATCGAACATCTGTTGTAATGCCTGGGTGGTGGTCAACGAGTGATCGGTATTGATCGTCGGGCCGGTGTATGCGTAATAGAGATACGACGGATTGCCGCCGCCCGACGCGCCGCCGCCGACCGATTCCGCGACGCGGGAGACATAACGGCTGTAACTGGCATTGAGGCGGATCTTCCCATTGGACAACGGATCGAAGATCACGCCGAGGCGGGGGCCGATGGCCGAATCATTCGCCACCACCGCGCCCGAAGAATCGACGCCGTGGTTCTTGTCATAGCGCAGGCCGAGGTTGAAGCTCCACTGTGAATTGAAATCCCACTTGTCATTGACGAAGACCGAACGGGTGGTGAAGTCGGAGCCCTTGGTCAGCTGGAAGATCGGGTTCCACTTGATCAGGTCACCCGTATTGAAGGTCGGGTGGCAGACGATGGAACTGGCGTCCGGTCCGACGCAGTGCGGCGCAAGGAGGTCGTTGTCGGACGTTCCGAGCGTATAGACGATGTAATTGGACGCCGACTGGTAATTGTTCGCCACGCGTTGTTCGGACCAGTCGTCGTAACCGCCGACGATATTGTGCGTGCCGAATCCCTTGGAGGCGAGGTAATACGTGGCCTTCACGCCCCAGAGCGTGTTGTTGCGCTCTTCCGGATCGCAGCGGGCGCAGAAGATCGAATCGCCGGCGTAACCTTCGCCCGTTCCGAGCGCCGTAATGACCGGCGTGCCGTCGGCCGGCGTCGTGCCGGAACCGCCGCCGCCGATGAAGGCGAAATACTTCTTCGACCAGTTGCCCTGGATCAACAGGGACGGGGAGAGGATGCCGCTGTACTCGGCCGTCTTGATGTTGTTCGGGTTCTTGCGGTTCAACTCCAGCGAGCTGGTGTCGAGGCAGGGGGCGAAGGAGCAGAAGTTGGTGAGCGTGCTGGTGTCGCGCAGATACGAGCCGACCAGGCTGTGCTTGTCGGTCAGCTGCGCGGTCAGCTTCCCTTCGAAGCGCTCGTCCTTGTTGCCGAAGATGTACGGCGTGGCGTCGTCGTTGCCGAAGGTGTTGGTCTGATTGCGATTGGCGTAGCGGCCGGCGGTGAAGAACCAGAGGCGGTCCTTGATGATGCGGCCGCCGAGCGTCCCTTCATACACCGGGTTGATCTTGTCCACCGCCTTGCGCGTGGAGAGATCTCCCTGCGCCGTCCAGCGGTCATTGGTGAGCGTGTCGCGGAACGAGCCGCTGAACTGGTTGCCGCCCGACTTCGTGATCGCGCTGACCACGCCGCCGGTGAAACGCCCGTACTCCGCGGAGATCGCGCCCGTAAGTACGGTCGTTTCCTGGATCGCGTCTTCAATGAAGAGATTGTGCGGCTGTCCGCGCAGGTTTTCGTTGACCGACGCGCCATTGACCAGGAACGCGCTGTCATAAGCGGGTGCGCCGGCGATCTGAATCGATCCCGACGCCGCGCCGCCGCCCGACGCGCCGTTGCTGGCGTTGTTCGAGATGACCACTCCCGGCGCGAGCGACGTCGCCGCCTGGAGCGTGCGTTGAATGGGCAGGTTATTGAGCATTTCCTGCTTGACGTTCGTCTGGATCTCGTTCGTCTCGAGCACGGCGGTCGTGTTTGCCGTGACGGTGAGAACCTCGGCCAGCTCGGACATCTTCATGTCGGCGTCCGAACGCGCCGTCTCGTTCAATCCGACGCGCACGTTCTTTTCCACCGCCTGCATGCTCTCCAGCTCGAACTTGACGTGATAGTCGCCCGGCGGGAGAGCGCCGAAGTTGTAATTGCCATTGACGTCGGTCTGGGCCGTGCGCGCGCCCTGCAGGGCGGGCGACGTGATCGTCACGGTGACGCCGGGGATCGGATTACCGCTGACCGTGACGGTGCCGGTGAGCGCGGCACGCGTCTGAGCGTGCGCGGCGACTCCGACCAACATCAGAAGAGCCATTGTTGCGGAGAGTTTCTTGAGTACTGACAAAGTATTCCTCCTGAATTCACACTTGCTGCTTGTCAAATTTGCGGACGCGTAGCGTATGGGTCGTCCTCTCACCCCTTTCAATGGAGTCTTGTTTGCGGACCTGACTGCGGTGGCGACGGCCGTAACCGTCGCGTTACAAGCCCGCGATTCCTCACCACGTGTAAGTGCACTGTGGCGGCCACAATGACGCGGCCTGGAAATTCGTGAATTTCCGAGGATTTAGTGGATTGTGAACAAACCTCCGGTAATCCCGAAAATCAATTTCCAGGATTACCGGTTCAATTTATCGAGGGAGGGGTGTTACGGACGTGTCACCCTCGTGAACGTTCGTTCACGGGCGCCGTCAGAACACGATCGACCAGCCGGGTTTGCTCGCCTGCTCTTTCGTATACGACACGCCGTCGACCACTTTGCCGGCGGAGTCGAGTAGCGTAATTGAGCCGCCTTTGTTCGAGAGCTGCATCGGCGCGCCGATCGTCACGCGCACGGCGTCGCCGGACGCGAGCGGGCCGGACAGCGTGAACTGGTTCTTCAGGCGATCGGTGAGCTTCCATCCGGCGAGATCGATATCGTCGGGCGACGCGTTGACCAGCGTCACGGTCTCCACCTCCACCGCTCCTTTCGAATTCGCCATGGCGGCGACGATGCGGATGCGCTCGGAGATCGTCGGCTGTGGTTGCGGTTGCGGTTGGGGCTGAGGTTGAGGCTGGGGTTGCGGTTGCGGCTGCGGAGGCACGACTCCGGTCGCATGGCCCTGCGCGTCGGTCTGCCACGACTGGTTCTGGAATCCGAGGAAGATGGCCACCCAGCGGTTGTCTTTCGCGAAGTGGAAGAGCATCGCGCCGTCCTGCCAGATGCCGTCGTCGTTCTTGAACTGGGCGCTGTTCCCCTGGTTGAAATGGATGTCGTGAATTCCCTGGCCCGGCTTGAAGTCGAAGTAGGTGTCCTTGACGCCGGGATTCTTGAAGAAGCTGCCGAAGGCGTAGACGCGCGCGCCGCTCTCCGACATCGCGCGCATGACGTAATGATCGATCTTGTCGTTCAGATCGTTGTCGTCGCCCGGCAGGGTGAGGGGGAGCGGGACGAAGTCGGCGCGCTTGATTCCGAGGTTGCCGCGCACGAAGTCGAGAGCCACGCCGCCCGGTTTCGAGGCGACGGTGTGATGGCCGTCGGTCATCGCCGCCAGCGCCGCCGTCATCGGGTGCGTGAATGTTTCATCGACGCGGTACAGCACCTCGGAGCCGTCACCGCTCTGCACGTTGACGGCGAGGCGGTAGCTTTCTCCCGCGGCCTCGACGCGAACTTCGTAATGGTTCTTCTTCGGTGTGGCCAGACGGCGATCGCTCACGCCGCCGATGAGGACTCCGTATCCCGGTACCGGCATGGTCTCCCTCCTGTAGAAATGAGGAGAAGATTAGAGCACGACTTCAGGCCTTCCATCTACTAAGCGCTGCCATACCGAGCAGAGCCGCAAGCAATACGAGCGTCCACTCCGACAACGTCGGAATCGCGTTGATCACCGGCGCCGGATCGTCATCGTTGATCGTCAAGGTCGCGCTGGAAAGACCGAGCGTCGCGGAGCCGGGATTCGAGAGGGTGAGCGTGAGCGTTTCATCCGGCTCGTCGATGGCGTCGTTGATGATCGGAACGCTGAACGTCTGCGACGTGACGCCCGCGGCGAAGGCGAGCGTTCCGACGACCGGGACGTAGTCGGCAGACGGCGATGCCGTGCCGGGCGAGGTCGAGTACTGCACGGTGACGAGGCTGTTCGTCTCGCCCGTTCGGGTGACGGTGATGGTCGCCGAGCCGCCGTTCTCCGCGACGCTGTATGTCGCGGACGAGAACTGCAGCACCGGCGGCGCGACGACGGCGACGGTCGCTTGCGAAAACTCCGACGTGCCGTGCGGTCCGTTCGCGGTGCCGGTGATGATGCGGCCGAGCGGAATCGGCGAGCCATAGAAGACCGTGAAGTTCGCGTTGCCGCTCGCGTCGGTCACGACGGACGCCGCGCCGGTGAGGTGCGTTTCCCCTTCGCCGAAGCCGGATGGATCGGCCGAGTTGTTCGAGTAGAGGTGAATCGTCAGCGGCGTATTCGGATTGCTGTTGATCGTTCCGCCGATCTGCAACTGCGTGGCGTACGAGATCACCGGAAAGTTCTGCAGTGAGTTCGCGCCGCTGTCGGGATCCTGCGGGTCGTTTGCGTTGACGCCGGTGGGATGGAGATCGATGCCGAGGCCGCCGTTGGAGAAGAAGGAGTTGCCGGCGAAGTCGTTGTCGGTGGAAGTCGGATGGCCGTGCACGCCCGCCAGGAGGTTCGAGGCGATGGCGTTCCCGGTGAAGAGGTTTCCCGTGGCGAAGTCTTCCAGGGCGATGCCGTACTGCGCATTCGGGATCGACGCGGAATTCGCGGCGTTGCGGCCGATCAGGTTGTTCGTGAACGTCTGCGCGGCGCCGTCGACCCTGATGCCGCTCAGGTCATTTCCGGAGATCACGTTGCCGGTGACGGTGTTCAACGTCGAGCCGGAGAAAATGTCGACGCCGTTCGCCAGGTTGCCCAGATCGACCGTGCCGGTGACGTCGGTGCCGATGTAATTGCCGCTGATGGTGCTGTTGACGTTGGTGTTGCGAAAGATGACGCCGTCGGTACTGTTGCCGGAGATCACGTTCCGCGCTCCCGCCTGCGTGCCGCCGATGGTCACGCCGGTGCTGGCGTCGACGATGACGCCGGCCGAGCCGTTGCCGCGGACGTCGCTGCCGTCGGCGCGCAGGCCGATGACGTTCCCCTGGATCGTGACGTTCAACGCGGTGTAGATGAAGATCCCTTCATCGCCATTGCCGGAGATGACGTTCCCTTCGTTCGCGCCGGTCGAGCCGATCGTGGCCAGCGTCGTGCAGCAGCCGCGCACGCCTGTGAGGCCGTTGCCGAGGATGTTCACGCCGGCGGCGTCGAGACCGATGATGTTGTGCAGGATCGTGACGGGGGCGATGAAATTGCTGCCCCCTCCCGAGGCGAAGAAGATGCCGTCGAATGTGTTGCCGGAGATCAGGTTGCCGGCAGTGGAATTGCCGATCGTGACGAACGAACTGCTCATCAGGATGCCGTAGGAGTTGGCCAGCGCGATCGTGCCGGTGACGTCGGTACCGATGTAGTTGTTGACGATGACCGTGCCCGGGCTGTCGCCGCTGATGAAGATCCCGTCGAATGAATTGCCGGAGATGATGTTCCGGCCGGTGACCGTTCCGATCGAGCTGTTGGTCGTGTCGACGATGTGCACGCCGTTGAAATTGGGCTTCGCCGCCGTCCCCGTGGCATTGGTGCCGATGAAGTTGTCCGCCACGGTGACGTTCTGCGCGCCATTCATCGAGATGCCGTCGCCGAGATTGCCGGAGATGACGTTGCCGGATCCGCTGTCGCCGCCGATCAGTACATTGCTGCCGGTGATCAGAACGCCGGTCTCGTTCGGACTGCCCTGCGTGATCGGACCGATGTAGCTCCGCTGCACCGTGACGTTGCCGGTGAGGATGCTGAGACCGGTGTCTGTGTAGCCGGAGATCTCCAGCGCGGTCAGCGTCGATCCGATGGCGGCGGCATTGAAGACGAGACCGAAGGGGACGGCCGAAGCGCCATCGACGTGCACCAGCGGGACTCCGGCATAACCGGGCGCGGTCGTGCCGTCGATGACGGTGGGAGCGTTGACGGACAGCGCCGCGGTCGTCGGGATCACGCCGGCCATGCTGAAGCCGATGGTGTCGGTGCCGGCGTGCGCGTTCGCTTCGACGATCGCCGCGCGCAGCGTGCAGACGCCGCCGCCCGCGTCGCAGATGTCGTCGCCCGGCGTCGCGTCGGTCGCGTCGCCGAGGTTGTTCACGGTGTAGGTGCTGGCGGATGCCGGCGGCACGAGCGCCAGCGCGAAGATCGCGACGACGATTTTTAGACGCATTTATGGCGAATCGTACCTCCTCACGCACGCCACTGCCACGGCCGCGTGGCATCCGCGATCGGACGAAATGCGTCCGGGAAGTGCGTCACGACGAAGCGCCGACCGGTCCACTGCAGGGAGAGGATGTCGTAGCGAAGCTCGACGCCGGGATGCCGCGCCGCGTATTGGTCGCCGAGGCGCACCAGGCGTTCGCGCTTGCGGCGATTGACGGCGTCGAATCCTTCGCCGGCGGAGTGCGACTGACGCGCCTTCACCTCGACGATGGCGACGGTGCGGCCGCGGCGCACGACGAGATCGATCTCGCCGGCGTGGAGGCGGAGGTTGCGCTCGACGATCGAATATCCGCGCAGGCGGTAGAACCAGGCGGCACGGCGCTCGCCGCGGCGGCCGAGATCGCGTGGGGGAATCGAGTTGCCGAACATCAGGCCGAGGGTAACCGGCAACCGGTCACCGGCAACGTTTCTCTACTTCCTGTGGAAGTGCCGCTCGATGTCGAGGTGCTTGATGTCGACGATGATCGGCCGTCCATGCGGACAGGCGAACGGATTCGACGACTGCAGCACCTCGGCCACCAGCCGCGCCATCTCCTCGCCTCCCAGCGGCCGATGCACTTTGATCGCCGCCTGGCAGGCGAGCGAGGCGCAGACTTTTTCGCGCACGGCGACGAGATGCGATCCGCGCTCGTCGATCGAGAGGTCGATCAGCTTGCGCAGGAAGGACTGCATGTCGTTGCGCAGCAGCTCCGCCGGGATCGCGGCGATGGCGAACGTGTTGCCGGAGAAGCGCTCGATGTCGAAGCCGACGGCGCGCAGCTCGCCGGCGTGCGAGTCGAGCACCGCGCACTCCGCGGCGCCGGCGTCGTAGAGCATCGGCGTCAACAGCTGCTGCGCCGCCGGCGCGTGCTGCGCGAGGCGGAGGAGGTAGCGGTCGTACAGCACGCGCTCGTGCGCCGCGTGCTGATCGACGAGGCGCAATCCACCCGGTGTGTCGAGCAGGATGTAGCTCAGGCGGTATTGGCCGATGACGCGTCCCTGCAGATCGCCGAGCTGCGGCGCGATGTCGAGCTCCGGCTCCGGAAGCGTCGCGGTTTGGGCGGGGCGGGGAGGTTGCACGATGGCGCGCTGCTGGAAGAGCGGCGCATATTGAAGTGCTGGGTGCTGAGTGCTGGGTGCTGGCGGCGGGAGTCCAGCACTGAGCACTGAGGACTCAGCACCGAGCACTGAAGGCTCAGCACCGAGCAGTTTGTCGCCTTCCTGGGCTCCGCCGAGGGCTTTCTTGATGCCTTGTTCGACCACGACGTGCACGGTCCCGGAATCGCGGAACCGCACTTCGGTCTTGGCGGGGTGCACGTTGACGTCGACCGACTCCGGAGGCACGTCGACGTAGAGCACGATGGCGGGATGTCCGTCGAAGTCGAACTGATCGGCGGCGCGATTGGCGGCGTGGGTGAGGACGCGATCGCGCACCAGGCGTCCGTTGACGAAGAAGAATTGATTGCGGCGGCTGCCGAAGCGAAGTCCGCGCGTGACGAAGCCGGTGGCGTGGGCGTCGCCGATGGTGGTGTCGATGTCGGCGAGGTGCGCGGCGGCGTCATCGCCGAGGATCTGCAGCACGCGCTCGCGCGCCGTCGACGCCGCGGGGAGATCGAGGACCACGCGCCCGTTGTGCTCCACGCGAAACGCCCGCGAGGGAAGCGGCAGCGCGTACGAGGTGACGACGGTGACGATGGAGCGGAACTCCGCGTCGGCGCTGCGGAGGAACTTGCGGCGCGCCGGCACGTTTTCGAACAGTTCGCGCACGCTGATGGTCGTGCCACGATCGCGCGCCGCGGGGCGCAGCGTGCGCTGCGAGGTCAGCGGATCGCATTCGATCTCGATGGCGTGATCGCTCGCGCCGTCGAAGGTCGTCAGCGTGAAGCGCGAGACGCTGGCGATGGAGGGGAGCGCCTCGCCGCGGAAGCCGAGCGTGCGGACGCGGGTCAGGTCGTCGAAGGCGCGGATCTTCGAGGTGGCGTGGCGCTCGAGGGCGAGCGAGGCGTCGTCGGAGGACATCCCGCAGCCGTCGTCCCGCACTTCGATCAGCTTCCGGCCGCCGCTCTCGAGCAGGATGTCGATGGTCGCGGCGCCGGCGTCGATGGCGTTCTCGATCAGCTCCTTGACCACCGAGGCGGGCCGCTCGACGACCTCTCCCGCGGCGATCTGATTGATGAGATCGGAGGGGAGGACGTGGATGCGGGGCATTTGGTGAAGATAGCAGATGGGAGTTGACCGTTGGCCGTTGGCAGTTGACCGTTGGCCGTAGCTCCTGCCAACTGCCAACTGCAACGGTCAACTGTCACCTGACAGGCACGACAGTTGCCTTCCGGAGTACACTCATGACACGACGAATCGGTGCTCTGTTCGGGATGGTCGTCCTGCTGGGACTGGCGGTTCTCTTGATGTGGAACGTGTATGTACATCACGCTCGCGGAGTCGTGGCGGAGGAGCCCTCCGTCGTGTCGGTCAAACCGCTCAATGTGGCATGCGCCCTGCTGTAGGTAACTGCGGGAGAGCAAATAACTTATGAAATCCACACTGATCGCACTCACGGCCGCAATGGCGATTCTCACGGGGCCGATGGCCTTCGCGCAGAGCCCGGCGGCTGTCGACCTGACCAGTTCGTTCCGTACCGCCGGCCTCGCCGATATCGACCGCCTGCAGGTGTTCGAAGTCGGCGGCATCGTGATCATCCGCGGCCGCACCGACGACTCGTACAAAGCGGCTGAAGCCGGCCGCGTCGCCTCGCAGCTCGGCTACACGCGCGTGGCCAATCTCGTCCAGCTCACCAGCGTCCCCGACGACGCCGCCATTCAGCGCGCCGCCGAGCGCGCCCTTTCGCGCCACCGTTCACTCGAAGGCTGCAAGCTCAGCGTCGACAGCCAGCACGGCGTCGTCCGCGTCGCCGGCACCGTTCACTCCGAGCTCCAGAAGCAGGTCGCCGTCGAACTGCTCAAGAACATCGATGGAGTGCGGGGAGTGCAGACCGAACTGACTCACTAGATTCAGTGCTAAGTGCTAAGTGCTCAGTGCTGGTACCACAGCACACAGCACTAAGCACCAAGCACCAAGCACCAAGCACTCCAGCACTCCAGCACTCTGCCTATCGAACTGTCCGAATCGAAAACCTCACCTTACTTCCCTTCAAATTGTCCGGCGCGTGCAGCGAGCGGGCGTAGACGACGCTGAGGAGTACGTCGAAGTCGCGGATGCCGATGCTCGCTTCGGTGCCGATGCCGGCGTCGACGGCGAGGTTGTTCGAGCGGCCGAGCTGGCCGTACTCGAAACCGACCGATCCGGCGCCGAGATAGCCGATGCCGTAGAGCGTGTTCCAGTGCAGCGCCCAGGTGCGGAAGTCGCGGTTGCGGAAGACCGGAACGAAGTACTCGTTCGTCATGTGGACTTCATGCGTTCCTTCGGTCTGGTCCTTGTCGGAGAGGCTCTTCAGCGCCTCGCGGCCGCCGAGCTTGAACATCTCGTATTGCGGGATGGTGTAGCGCGCGATCGCCGGCGTGTCCACCGTCGCATCCTCCGCCGTGCTGCGGTTGAGGAAGAGTCCCGCGTGCAGGCGGGAGACGAGGAACGAGGTCGGGGTCATGTCGAAGCGGCGCAGCGCCTCTGCCTCCGCTTTGGTGTAGTGATAGTCGCCGGTGGCAACTTTTGCCGACTGCGTGATCGCCGCGGCGAGGCCGGTCTTCTGCGGACCGAGCTCGCGGAACGCGGTGAGGACGGGGACGATCCGGCCGCGCGTTTCACCGACGATCGCGTTCATCCGCTCATCGAACTGCGTGCCGTACTGGTAGCCGACCTTCGTGTAGATGTTGTTCTTCCGGTTGTCGGTCTTGGTGACGTCGCCGAAGGTGAGGCGATCGTCCTGGATCAGCCAGTACCAGCGATTGTTGTAGTCGCGCGGCACCTCGAAGAGCAGCAGGCCGCCGCGCACGCGCTCAAACTCCTGCTTACTCGACGAGCCGATGTCGGGGAAGCCGATCGAATCGAACACGCCGAGGCGGTAGGTGAAGTTGCGCGCGTAGTACTTGTAACGGAGGAAGGTGGAGATGTCGCCGTTGACGAAGCGATAGTCGATCTGGCTCTCGAAGAGCACGTTCTTGATCAGTTTGCGCAGCCGGATCGACGCCTGGCCCTCGGGGAGGTAGACGTTGACGTACGGCAGCGAGTCGCGCCGGTCGTACGCGCCGGCGGCGGTGCCGGAGAGCGTCGGCGGAGGCGTCGGCTGCGACGGATTCCCTTGATCCGCAGGCGTTTGTGGCGGGATTGCCGAAGGATCGGGCGTCTGTCCGAGTAAGGTGGTCGTGGCGGCAAGACAGGCGATGAATCCGGTGATCAATGTTGGCAGGCGCATCAGTCTCAAACCCTCCCCAGCGCTGTATGCAAGGATGACACTCATAGACTCAACCTATGGTAAAGTCAACGAGTTGAAATGGTTAGGGATTCAACAGCCGAGCTTTTGGCACACGTTTTGTAGGCGGCACGTAGCTGCGACAGATCGCGTGCGTACTTTTTTTTCGGAGGTGTGATTTTGCTGCGTCTACGTCGGCTGCTCCTGCCCCTTATGTGTTTCCTGGTCGTGGCCTCTGCCGCATTCGCGCAGAGCGGTGCCTCGACCACCATGACCCGCGAGGATCAGATCAATCTCGCCGCCCCCACGTGGGGAGGACAGACGGGTCTTTTCACCACGGTCACAGGCGATACGCTGCATCGCGGTGATCTGTCCTTCGGAATCTGGTTCCAGGATTTCGATCTGCTGGCCGCACCCGCCCGCGACTTCGCGCCCCTGACGGCGCGCAAGTACAAGGATCTGGGTTACGACCTCTATCGCGCCAGCGCGTCCGTCGGATACGGCCTGACCGATCGTTGGGAAGTGTCGGCCATGGTTCCGTACGATCGCCTGCAGAACCACGGCAACGATCGCGCGGGCTTCATCAATGGCTGGCTGTATCAGGGCCGCTTCTCCGACAGCGGCGCCGGCGACGTGCATCTCGCCACGAAGCTCGGTCTGACGTCGGGTTCGCCCACCAGGGTCGCGCTGTCCGGTTTCGTCGACCTCCCTACCGGCGACGAAAACAGCGGCATCTCGAGTGGTAACGCGAACTACGGCCTCGGCCTGCACTTCACGCGCGGCATCGGCTCGCTCGCCGCGACGTACGCGATCGTCGGCAAGCGCGACGCCGACAACAGCAATCTCGGCGTCGACGTCGATCTGCCGAACGAGATCCGCCTCGACGGCGGTCTGAACATCCCGATCAGCTGGTGGCGCACGACCAACTGGATCAGCGAAGTCAACACCGTCTTCTACAACGGCGGCGACGTGAAGCCGAAGTCGCCGATCAACCTCGTCACCGGTCTCCGTCACTGGTTCGGCGACAGCGGCTGGGCTCTCAACGCCGGCGTGCGCTGGAACGTGGCGAAGTTCTCGTACGACAACGACGAGTGCCGCTTCACCGAGCTCGATGACTGCGCCCTCGGCGGCCTCGTGGGCATCACCTACGCCCCGATGCACCTGGCCATGGTCGCTCCGGCCCCGCCGGCACCGACCCCCGTTCCTCCGCCCCCGCCGCCTCCGCCCCCTCCGGCTCCGGTTCCGCCGCCTGAGGAGGCTCCGGTCACCCCGCCGCACCAGCCGCAGGAACTGCGCACGGACGAGATTCACTTCGAGCCGGGCTCGGCGCGTCTGACCAACATCGCGAAAGCCATCCTCGACGACGTCGCCCTGCGCATGAAGCAGGAGCCGAGCTCGACGGCCGTGGTGATCGGCTTCACCGATGACCGCGAGGCCACGGGACCGCAGGCCGATCTCGATCGCCGCAGGGCCGAGGCCGTGCGTGACTACCTCGTCACGCGCCACGGCATCGATCCCTCGCGCATCACGGTCGAAGGCCGCGACGCCCGCGAGCCGGTTGCCGACAACAGCACGGCGGAAGGCCGCCTGCGCAACCGCCGCGTCGTCATCCGTCTCATCATTCCGTAGTCGTTTCTCTCCGCTTTTTCAACCCAGCCCCCGCGGCACGTCGCCGCGGGGGTTTTCTTTTTGCAGACTGGCGCCTCGACATGAAACGCATCACTTTCGCTGTCCTTCTGCTCGCCGCATGCACGTCGTCGGCGCCGCCGCCGCATCCGCAGGTCAAGGCGATTCCGCCGCCCATTCTGCCGACGCCTTTCCCGCCGAACCGGATGACGCCGATCGGTTCGATCCCGAAGGCGATCGCCGAACCGCGCATCCGCGTCGGATTGCTGAGCGATCAGAACAGCGTGTCGTTTCCTCGCATCGACGGCGGCTACTACATCGGCAGCGACAACGGCGCCTCGACGCTCAAGCGCGGATTCTCCATCGCCGCGCCGCTGACCGATACCGCGGTTCGCTACGGCGTGCAGGTCGCGGCGATCGTCGACAAGCCGAGCAGCGACGCGCTGATGGAGAAGATCCGCACGGAGACAGGCCAGCGCGTCGACGCGGTGTTCGATCCGACCGCCTCGAACGGCGGGATGTACCGCATCGTCGTCGGCGACTTCCCCGATACGCGCGCCGCCGCGCCGCTGCGCGCCGACCTCGAGAAGCGCGGCTACGGCAAGGACATGATGGTCGTCCGCCGCCCGACCGACACGCCGTTCGAGAAGAAGATGCAGCTCGTCGACGACGAAGGCGATCAGTACTTGATCGAAGGACCGTCGATGCTGGTCATGCCGATCAGCGCCGAAACGATCGAGATCGCCGGCAAGCCGTATCGCACCGCGGCGCGTCTGTTCATCAACAACCGCGGGCAGCTGAACGTCATCAACGAGCTCAATCTCGAGGACTACCTCGCCGGCGTGGTGCCGGCGGAGATGGGGCCGAAGGTCTTCGACGAGCTCGAGGCGCTGAAGGCGCAGGCGGTGGCGGCGCGGACGTACGCGGCGCGCAACATGGGGCAGTTCGCGAGCGAGGGCTACGACATCTGTCCCGGTCCCGCATGCCAGGCCTATCTCGGTTTTTCGGGCGAGGACAAGCTCTCGACGCAGGCGGTCAACGCCACGAAGGGACTGATCATCACGTACGACGGCAAGCCGGTCGACGCGCTCTACACGGCGACGTGCGGGGGCGAGACGAGCGACGTGGCGACGATGTTCCCGTATCGCAATGAGCCGTACCTCAAGCGCGTCCGTTGCGTGGAGCTGGAGATGACGTCGATCGCCGGACGCGCGGACAGCGGCATCCTCACGGAGACGCAGGTGAACGCGCGCGTCTTCGCCGCGCTGGCCGGATTGCCCGACACGAGCGCGAGCTGGAGCGCGCGCGACGTCGAAGCCGCGGTGGCGGCCGCGATGCGAACGATCGGCGCGAATCCGCCGGCGACGCATCCCGCGTCGTCGCGCCGCGGCGACGTCCTTCGCTTTCTCGCCGTCGAGCAGTACGGACGGGTCCTCACCCTTCCGGAGGACCGGAAGTACTTCTTCGCCCAATCGGCCGATCCGGAACAGGCCGCGTATGCCGCCGCCGCGTTTCTGATCAAGTACGGGCTGATGCCGGCGCAGAACATCGATCGCGTCGATCTCAACGCCGCGATGCCGCGCGAAGAACTGTATGCATTGCTCGGCTCGTGGCTGCGCAAGCACGAGGCGCTCGGCGAAGTGACCGGCAAGATCCAGGCGGTCAACGGCCGGACGATCGCGCTGAAGGCGGAAGGGAAGCTGACGAACATCACTCTTCCGCCCGGCATCCCGATCTTCCGCCGGCTCGGCGACCGCTACCAGGAGTACGCGAACCTGCCGGTGATGATCGGCGATCGCGCGTTCGTGCAGCGCGGCGCACGCGGCCCCGCCGCGGTGATCGTGCAGGCGAACTACGACGGCGCGTCGTTCGACCGGACGTCGTCGTTCGCGAACTGGACGCGAAGCTACACCGCCGACGAGCTGGTGGAGTCGATCAACAAACGGCAGCCGATCGAGCAGCTCGTCGATCTCAAGCCGATCACGATCGACGCATCGCAACGGATCGCCGAACTGCAGGTGATCGCCGAAGGCGGCCGGGTGATCGATCTGAAGGGACTGCCGATCCGCTGGTCGCTCAACGTCCCCGACAACCTCTTCGTCATCGAGAAGACGAAAGACCCGAATGGCGCCGATCGCTACACGTTCTTCGGCAAAGGCTGGGGCCACGGCGTCGGCATGTGCCAGGTCGGCGCGTACGGCATGGCCTTCCGAGGATGGACGTACGATCGGATCCTGAAGTACTTCTACACAGGGGTCGGGATCGAGGCGATGAAGTGACTCACGGTTCGCTCCCCAGCACCAGCGTCGCCAGCGCCACCGCCACCCGCCGGTCGATCGGCGAGCTCGCGGGGAGATCGAGCACGTCGACGTCGCCATGTCCGATGTCGCGGCGGACGATCGTGCCGGCGTCGGTGCGGCCGATGGCGAGCCGGATGTCGGCGTCGTAGCGGCGGCTGAACTTCGCGGCGAACTTGCGGACCAGCGCGCGGCCGAACGATTCCTCCACCGCCTCGCCCAGCCACCGCCCGCCCGCGTCGAGGATGTGCCAGCGGTTGCGGCCGAGCCGCGAGAAGAAGGAGCGGCGCACGCGCGCCAGGCGGATGCCGTCGGGCGTGACGATGGTGAACGAGATCACCGGAAAGCTGGCCCGCGAATCCTGGGCGATCGTCAGCGCCGGCGTCTGGCCGTCGTACAGCGTCACGCTCGTCGGCGGCACGAGCATGGCGATGAGGAGCGCGAACGCGATCGCCAGCAGCAGCGCCACCAGCGCCGCGCCCTGGCGGTGCTCGGCGACGAGAAACGCCGTGGCGGCGAAGCCGGCGATGAGGACGATGGCCGCGGTCAGCGCGGCGACGATGCCGACGACGCTGGCGAAACTGCGGTAACTGAGCGCCGCCTGTCCCTGCTCGTCGCGGATGCGCGCCGTCTCGCCGGCCGGCAGGCCGGTCATGAACCGGAAGCGCGTGGCGGAAAAGGGAGTCCGCCGCGCTTCCGCCTCAGCCACGACTTTTGGGCGGTCGGGCTCCGCGCCGGTGATCGGCTCCGTCGGCGGCTCGTCAGACGGGGCCGGCGCCGCCGGTGTCATCGAAGTCGAGGGATCTACTCCACTTTTTTTTTTAGCTCTTCTTCGCCGAGCTTCTCGTGCGGCAGCGTCTCCATGCTGATGCGCGAGTTCTCGTCAGTGGCCACTTCGTCGATCTCGCCCGAATCGAGGGCCACGGTCGGCTGCTGCGGGATCGGCGTCTCCAGCGGCTCCTGCACCGGCGGCGCGTCGGCCTCGGTCGGCAGCTCTTCGGAGAAACGGCCGTAGCTGTTGCCCATGCGCAGTTTCGCGCCGTGCGTCAGCGGCGCGACGCGGATCCGCTTGCCGTTGATGTACGTGCCGTTGGCGCTGGCGAGATCGTGCAGGACGAAGAATCCGCGCTCGAACACGATCTCGGCGTGGTGCCGGGAGACCTTCGGATCGCGCAGGATGATGTCGTTTCCGGGATCACGTCCGACCGTAAACGGGCGGTGTGTCTGCAACCGGTAGCTTTTCTCCGTCCCGTCGAGTCCGACGAAGAAGATCCTCGCCATTCGCCGACGATGATACCTGATGAGGGTGCTGAGTGCTGGGTGCTGCGTGCTGCGATTTGCGTCAGCACTCAGGACTCAGGACTCAGCACTCAGGACTCGGCACTCAGCACCGTGACCAGTTCGTCGACGGAAACGGGCTTGGTCAGCCAGGCCTGGATGCGCGGATCGAGCGTCTGCGGCGCGGGCTGGCCGCTGATGACGATCACCGGAATGAGGCGCTCGTTTCGGCCGCCGATACGGTCGAGCAGCTCGCCGCCGTCCATCAGCGGCATGAGCCAGTCGAGCAGGACGATGTCGGGCTTTTCGTCGACGATCCGCTCCAGCGCCTCGGCCCCGTTCGCCGCGAGCTTCACCTCGAAACCACGCTGGTTCAGTCCGATGGCATACAACCTCCGGATGTCGGAGTTGTCATCGACTATCAGAACACGCTGTCTCATCCGCATGGCCAGAGCCGATTGTGCAATCGGCGCGCCGTGATATTCTGCGCGGCCGATCAGCATGAATGTAAAAAAACGTTTGCTCGACGGCGCCCGGATGAACCGCGCGATTCGCCGCATGGCGATCGAAGTGGTGGAGAAAAACCGAGGCATTGAAGATCTCATCATCGTCGGCATCCGCAGCCGCGGCGTTCCCATCGGCGAACGGATGGCGAAGGAGATCGGGGAGATGGAAGGAACGCCGGTTCCCTTCGGTATCCTCGACATCACCCTCTATCGCGACGACCTCACCACCATCGCCGCCAATCCGGTGGTGAAACCGACCAAGCTCCCCGAGCCGATCGACGACAAGATCGTCGTCCTCGTCGACGACGTCCTCTACACCGGCCGCACCGTGCGCGCGGCGCTCGACGCGCTGATCGACTTCGGACGTCCGAAGAAAGTCATGCTGGCCGTCCTCGTCGACCGCGGACACCGCGAGCTGCCGATCCACGCCGACGTGATCGGCAAGACCGTCCCCACCGACGCCAACGAGGTGATCAAGGTCAAGCTCGTGGAGACGGATGACGAGGATGAAGTGCTGATCATGGAGAAGTAGGTGCGTACGCAGGCCTCAGCCCTCCGATCCCGCCACCTCCTCGGCATCGAACCTCTCTCTCCCGAAGAAATCATCCTCATCCTCGACACGGCTGAAGGCTTCAAGGAAGTCAGCGAACGGCCGGTGAAGAAAGTGCCTGCGCTGCGCGGGCAGCTGGTCATCAACCTCTTCATGGAGGCGTCGACGCGCACGCGCGTCTCGTTCGAGATCGCGGAGAAGCGCCTCTCCGCCGACACGCTCAACTTCGCCGCGTCCGGATCGTCGGTGGAAAAAGGGGAGACGCTGATCGACACGGCGGAGAACCTGATGGCCATGGCCCCGGACATCATCGTCATCCGCCACAAGCATCCCGGCGCGCCGAAGATGCTGGCCGATCGCCTGCCCGCCTCGATCATCAACGCCGGCGACGGCGCGCACGAGCATCCGACGCAGGCGCTGCTCGACGCCTTCACCATCCGCGAGCGTCTCGGCCGGCTCTCCGGCGTCAACGTCTCGATCATCGGCGACATCGCCCACTCGCGCGTCGTCCGCTCGAACATTCACCTGCTGACGAAGATGAAGGCGAAGGTCACGCTCGCCGCGCCGCCGACGCTCATCCCGGCGGAGATCGAGCGCATGGGCGTGCGCGTCGTGCATTCGCTGGACGAGGCGATCGAGGGAGCGGACGTCGTCATGATGCTGCGTATCCAGCTCGAGCGGCAGGGGAAGCTCAGCTTCCCGTCGTTGCGCGAGTACTACAACACCTTCGGCCTCACGCCGGAGCGCCTGCGCCGCGCGCACAAGGACGCCATCGTCATGCATCCCGGTCCGATGAACCGCGGCGTGGAGATCGCCAGCGACGTCGCCGACAACGTCGAGCGCTCGGTGATCCTGCAACAGGTGACGAACGGCGTGGCGGTACGCATGGCCGTCCTGTATCTCCTCGGAGGAGCGCACGTTGTCGAGTAATCTGCTCATCACCAACGCCCGGGTCATCGATCCGTCGCAGGAGCTCGACGCGAAGCTCGACGTCCTGATCGAAGACGGACTGGTGGCTCGCGTCGACAGGAAGATCAAGGCTTCGAACGTCACGACCATCGACGCCGGCGGCTTCGTCGTGGCGCCCGGCTTCATCGACCTGCACACGCACCTGCGCGAGCCGGGGCAGGAGCACAAGGAGACGATCGCCACCGGCACGCGGGCCGCGGTCGCGGGCGGGTACACGGCGGTCTGCGCCATGGCCAACACCGTCCCGCCGAACGACGAGCGCGCGGTGACGGAGATGATCATCGCCGAGGCCGCGCGCAACGGCGCGTGCCGGGTGTATCCCATCGGCGCGGTCAGCCGCGGACTGGAAGGGAAAGAGCTCGCCGAGCTCGCCGATCTCCGCCTCGCCGGATGCGTGGCGGTCAGCGACGACGGCAAGCCGGTCTACAACGCGCAGCTGATGCGCCGCGCGCTCGAGTACTGCTCGATGCTCGGCATCCCCATCGTCGCGCATGAAGAAGACGCCAACCTGAACGAAGGCGGTGTCATGCACGAGGGCTACTTCTCCACGCTCCTCGGCATGAGCGGAATTCCGGCGGCGTCGGAAGAGACGATGGTCGCGCGCGACGTGATCCTCGCCGCGCTGACCAAGTCGCACGTGCACATCGCCCATCTCTCCACCGCCGGCGCCATCGCCGCCGTGCGCAGCGCGCGCAAGGCGGGCGTGCGCGTGACGTGCGAGGTGACGCCGCATCACATCGCCCTCGGAGACGACGCGGTGCAGACGTTTTCCACGAACCTGAAGATGAATCCTCCGCTCCGTTCGACCGAGCACCGCGAGGCGCTGCTCGAGGCGATCGCCGACGGCACCATCGACGCCATCGCCACCGATCACGCGCCGCATCACTTCGATGAAAAGAACGTCGAGTTCGACCTCGCGCCGTTCGGCGTGATCGGACTGGAGACCGCGTTCGGCGTCTGCTACGACCGGCTGGTGCGGGAGAAAGTCATCGACCTGCCGCGCCTCATCGACCTGCTGTCGTGCGGACCGGCGCGGACATTCTCGTTGCCGGGCGGCACGCTGCGCGAGGGGAGCGCGGGCGACGTGACGATGCTCGATCTCGACACGCGCTACGCCGTGACCAACACCTTCTCCTCGAAGGCGTCCAACTCGCCGTTCATCGGCGAAACGCTGCACGGCCGGGCGGTGATGACCATCGTCGGCGGCGCCGTGAAATACGACATCCGGCCCGGTGTAGGACAGGCGCCCTCGCCTGTCGCACGGACGAAGAAGACAAAGCGATGAGCGAAGAGAAGCCGAAGAAGCGGATCGTCATCGTCGACGACTCGCCGGCGTACGGCGATCTCTGGTCGAACTTCATCATCGAGCGCTACGAAGACCGGGCCCAGGTCGAGACCTACTCCCATCCGTACGACGCCCTGCCGAAGATCGACGCCAACATCGACCTGCTGATCGTCGATCTGGAGATGCCGGGCATGGACGGGAAGAAGTTCGTCGACTACGCCCGGCAGAAAGGGCTTTCCTCGCGCCGGATCATCGTCACCTCCTCGCATTCCGCCGACGAGCTGCACCAGCGCTTCCGCCTGGGCGAGGCGATCGCCGTCATCAACAAGACCGAGGCGAAGCAGCAGGAAGCGTTTCTGATGATCCTCGACAGCGTCATGCGGCGCTAACTCGTATAATCTTTTCCAGTGACGTCGCCCACTCCGACCACCGCACCCCCCGAGCAACAGCCTGCGTTCGGACTCAACGACCTGCTCGTGTATATGGCGAAGCAGCAGGCGTCCGACCTTCACCTGAAGCCGATGCGGCCGCCGCTGATCCGCGTGCAGGGGAAGCTCGTGCCGGTGGGGAGCGTGCCGCTCAAGCCGGCCGACCTGGAGAAGATGCTGCTGCCGCTCCTCAATCGCGCGCAGCGTGAGAAGTTCGATCACCAGCAGTCGGTCGACTTCGGCTACGGCGTCGCCGGCATCGCCCGTTTCCGCGCCAATCTCTACATGCAGCGCGGCACAGTCGGCGCGGTGTTCCGCCGCATCCCGATCCAGATCATGTCCATCGACGCGCTGGAGCTGCCGCGCGCGATCCGCGATCTGACGCAGATCCCCGACGGCCTCGTGCTGGTCACCGGTCCGACCGGTTCGGGCAAGTCGACCACGCTGGCGGCGATGATCTCGGAGATCTCCGAAAACGAGCCGCTGCACATCGTCACCATCGAGGATCCGATCGAGTTCCTCTTCACCGACCGCATCGCCGCCATCTCGCAGCGCGAGGTCGGCACCGATACCCCGAACTTCAAGGAAGCGCTGCGCAACGCCATGCGCCAGGATCCCGACGTGATCATGGTCGGCGAGATGCGCGACGTGGAGACGATGCAGACGGTGCTCACGGCGGCGGAGACGGGCCACCTCGTTTTCTCCACGCTGCACACGAACAACGCCGCGCAGACGATCGACCGCGTGATCGACGCGTTCCCGGTCGATCAGCATAAGCAGATCCGTTCCCAGCTCTCGCTCGTGCTGCGCGGCATCATCTCGCTCAAGCTGGTGAAGACGAAGGACGGGCGGCTGACGGCGGCGGTGGAGATCCTGAAGAACTCGCCGCGCATCGCCAAGCTGATCGAAGAAGGCGCGACGAAGGACATCCACGAGGAGATCGAGACCTCGGTCGGCCTCTACCGGATGCAATCGATGAATCAGTCGCTGATCACGCTGCTCGTGCATCAGAAGATCTCGTACGAAGACGCGATGGAGCTCTCGAGCGATCCCGACGATCTCTCGCTGAAACTGCGCAAGCTGTTCCCGCAGATCGAGGACCGCGTGCGGCAGGGAGGAGAAATGGCCCCCAGTTACTCCGATTTTTCCCAGATCACGGAGCTGATGGACATCAAGCGGCTTTACGAAGAGCAGGAAGTGCAGTGGCGGCAGCGCCTCGCCGACAAGGACGAGGAGATCCAGAACCTCCGCCACGACATGGAGTGGCGCGTGCAGGCCGCGCAGCAGCAGGCCGCCGCAGCGCCCGGACAGTCCGAAGAGGTCGCGCGGATGAAAGGCGAGAACGAGCGCCTGCGCGCCGACGCCCAGGCCAAGATCACGCAGCTCCAGGAGCGCATCAAGGAGCTGAATCAGAAGTTGATGGCGGCGAGCCCGCAGGTGAAGAGATAGTTGCCAGTTGCTGGTTACCAGTTGCCCGCGATGGCAACCGGCAACCGGCAACCGGCAACCGGCAACCATGTCTACCAAGCCCTCCAAAGATCTGCAAACATTCCCCAATCCCAATCCCGAGCGCGACTACGAGATCGCGTTCGAGGCTCCCGAATTCACCTGCCTCTGCCCGATGACCGGGCAGCCCGACTTCGCCACCATCCGCATCCGCTACACGCCCGACCAGAAGTGCGTCGAGCTGAAATCGCTGAAGTTGTACCTCTGGTCGTATCGCGATGAAGGGACGTTCCACGAGGCGGTGACGAACCGCATCGCGAACGACGTCATCGCGGCGATCGATCCGCGGTTTCTCGAAGTGGAGGGCGATTTCTATGTGCGGGGGGGGATTTCGACCAAAGTGAAAGTCACTCACCGGAAAAGTGATAGAGGTGCAGAGAGATAGAGTGATAGAGGAAGGCTCTCTATCTCTCTGTCACTCTATTTCTCTATCACTCGGGTCAACGCCGTGATCGCGGCGCAATCGCCACATCTCATCGATCCGTTCCAGGAACGTCGCCCGTCCTGACTCGATCCACTCCGTGAGGATGTCGACCGAGGCGTCGTCGAGCGCGTCGATGATCGAGAGGCTCGCCGCTTCGGCGATGCGCGCGATCGGCTTGTCGAGCTCCGCGACGATGCGTGCGGATCGCGCCAGCGTGCCGGCGAGCTCGAGGTCGTGTTCCATGGCGATCATGCGCGAGGCGGCGAGTGTCAGCGCGATGGCGGCGTTCCAGTTGGAGCGCTCCTCCCACTTCGGCGGAACGATGAAGTCGGCCATGCCGTGCTCCGCCGCGAGCGCGGCGATATGCCGCTCGGTAGCGGTGTGGATCGGATCGAGGTTCGCGTGGAAGAGCGTCTCGTACGTCTCGTCATCCGTCGCCAGCACGTTCTTCGCCGTCGCGTCGAGCTCGACGGCGAACGACGCCAGGAACGTCGCGCCCTGCTCCTTCGCCTTCGCCGCGATCTCCGCGAGTGTCTCGAGGTTCGTGGTCAGCGGAAAGATCACCGGAATGGCGACGCCCGAGGCGGTGCTCACGGTGTTATGGATGTCGCCCGAGGTCAGCAGCATCGCGTCGGGGATCGCGCTCGCGATCTCCGCGCCGCGGCCGAACACGGTTTCCACGTTCCCGGTCGCCTCGATGAGCACTGGATGATCGATGCGCGCCGGAAGGTCGATGCGATCGCACACCGTCACCTCGAGTTTCTCGGCTGCGGTCGCGCGGAGGTCGAGGTAGTCGATGGCGATCGGTGTGGCGCGGCGGCTGCCGTACGGCGCGATCGTCGTCGCCGCCCAGTACGGCGGCTCGGGAGCGGCCGCGCGGCGGATCCTGAGCTGCGGCGTTTTTCGGTAGAGGATCACTTGCGGAGGTAGGGTGCCACAAGTGCGTGGATGTGCTTCGCGATCATGTCGAACTCGAGGTTCACGTCGTCGCCGATGCGCGCCGTTCCGAGGTTCGTTCGCGACAGCGTTTCGGGGATGAGCGCGGCGCCGAACGACTCGGCGTCGGGATCGACGATGGTGAGCGACACGCCGTCGACGGCGATCGATCCCTTTTGCACCACGAGATCGGCGAACTCGCCCGGGAAGCTCCAGCGATAGTCGCCGTCTCTGATCGAGATCAACCGGCCGACGCAATCGACATGTCCCTGCACGATGTGTCCGCCGAGGCGATCGCCGACGGCAAGCGCGCGCTCCAGATTGACGACCGCTCCCTCGGCCAGCGATCCGAGTGTCGTCCGGGCGAGCGTTTCCTCGGAGAGATCGGCGACGATGACGTCGCCCTCCGGCAGCATCGTCAGGCAGACGCCGTTCACCGCCACGCTCTCGCCGCGCTGCAGATCGAATTCTGCCGGGACGCCGAGGCGCAGCCGCGCACCGTTCGGGTGACGGTCAAAAAACTCGATCGTGCCCTGGTGAGTAATGATTCCGGTGAACATGGGATTGAGCGGTTGAGCTATTGAGCGGCTGAACAGCTGAATCGCTCAACAGCTCAATGGCTGTACGCAGTGATCATCAGATCCGAGCCGACGACCTCGACCCGATCAAATCGGAAGCGATACGCGTCTGTCAACCGGCTCACCGGCCGGCCGGCGAAGATCGATGGCGCTTCGGCGCCGCCGACGATGGCCGGCGCGACAAAGACGATCATCTTCTGCCACAGGCCGCGGCTGATGAAGTCGGAGTGCACGAGCGAGCCGCCTTCGACGAGCAGCGACTGAATGCCGCGCTCGTGCAATTCGCGCAGCACGACGACGAGATCGAGGCGGCCGTCGATCGTCGGCATCTCGACGACTTCGACGCTCGACGCGAGGTCCTGCGGCGCGCGCGGCGTGAAGAGGATCGTCCTTCCGCCGTCGGCGAAGAGTTGCGCGTGCGGCGGCGCTTCGCCCCCCGCGTCGAGCACCACGCGCGTGAACGGCGTGATCGATTCGCTGACGCCGAGACGGCGGGAAAGGCGCGGGTTGTCGGCGATCAGCGTGCCGCTGCCGATGGCCACCGCGTCGTACTCCTCGCGCAGCATCAGGCTCCGCTCGCGTGCCTCGGACGACGTGATCCACTGGCTCTCGCGCGTGACGGTGGCCAGCTTGCCGTCGAGAGTCATGCCCGCCTTGAGCAGCACGAACGGGAGTTTCTGCGACTTCGCCCAGACGAACTTTTCGTTGAGGCGGCGCGCTTCGTGCTCGAGCACGCCGGTGGTGATCTCGATGCCCTGGAGTTGTTCGATGCCGCGGCCGTTGACCAGTTCATTGGGATCGCGCATGGCGAGTACGACGCGTGCGATGCCGGCCTCGCGGATCGCGTTCGTACAGGGCGGCGTGCGGCCGGTGTGGCAGCACGGCTCGAGCGTGACGTACATCGTGGCGTCGCGCGGATCGCACTTGCGGAGTGCCTCGACTTCGGCGTGCGCTTCGCCGGCGCGGCGATGCCACCCTTCGCCGATGATCGCGCCGTCACGCACGATCACGCAGCCGACCATCGGATTGGGACTGACGCCGTAGCGCCCGCGCTCCGCGAGCTCCAGTGCGCGGCGCATGAAGATCTCGTCGGTCACGGCGCGGATTGTATCCGCCGACTGCGTAGTGCTCAGTGCTGAGTGCTTAGTGCTGGGTGCCAGGACTCAGCACCCAGCACATGACCGTTAGGGAATTCTCAGGAACCGGTAACCCGACAGCGACTGGCCGTTGCGGCCGCCGCTGCTGGTCACGTAGACGCGGATCGTCTGGCCGCTCTTCAGTCCATCGACTGCCTTGCTGAAGTCGGCGCTGCTGTTGATCTTCTGGCCCTGCACTTCGCTGATCACGTCGCCCTCGGTGATGCCCGCGTCGCCGGCCGGCGACACTTCCTTCACTCCGGTGACGACGACGCCGCGAATGGCGTCGCCGAGGCCGTACAGCTGCCGCGACTGCGGCGTGATCTCCTGCACGGAGACGCCGAGGCGGTTCTTCGTCGGACCGCCGTTCTCGCTCTGCGCCTCTTCGGCCGAATCGTTTTCATCCGGGCGCGTCGCGGTCGTCGCGGTGACGCTCTTCGGCTGACCGTTGCGGATCAGCGTGATGTTCACCTTCGTGCCGACCGGCAGGTACGAGATGTAGTCGATCAGCTCGCGGTTGTTGTTGATCTTGCGGCCGTCGATCTCCTTGATCACGTCGCCCGGCTGGATGCCTGCCTTGTCGGCCGGCTTGCCCGGTTCGACGGTCTGCACCAGCGCGCCGGTGGCGTCGGGGAGGTTGAACGACTGCTTCACGTCCTCGGTCACTTCGTAGATGCCCATGCCGAGGTAGCCGCGCGTGATCTTGCCCTGCTTGAGCTGCGGCAGGAGGCGCTTGGCCGTGTTGATCGGCGTGGCGAAGCCGATGCCCTGCGCGCCGCCGCCGCGGATGGCGGTATTGATGCCGATGACCTCACCGTTGATGCCGATGAGCGGGCCGCCGGAGTTGCCGAAGTTGATGGCGGCGTCGGTCTGGATGAAGTTCTCGAACGAGCGGGTCTGCTGCGAGAGGCCGAGGGAGCGGCCTTTGGCCGAGATCACGCCGACGGTCAGGGTGTTCTCGAACTCGAACGGATTGCCGACGGCGATGGCCCAGTCACCCTTGCGGATGCGGTCGCTGTCGCCGAGGGAGATGTTCGGCAGGTTTCCGGTGGAGTCGATCTTCAGCAGGGCGATGTCGGTGGCCGGGTCATGACCGACGATCTTGGCTTCGACGGTGTGTCCGCCGTTGCCGTTCTCGTCGGCGCCGTAGTGCACTTCGACTTTGGTCGCCCCTTCGATGACGTGGTTGTTGGTGAGGATGTAGCCGTCGGGCGAGATGATGAAGCCGGAGCCGCCGCTGCGCTGCGCGTGCTCGTCATCGTCGTCGTTGTTGTCCTGCCCCATGCCGCGGCGGCGCGGCGTCTGATTGGGATTGGGGAAGAAGAACTCGAACGGATCGAAGCCGCCCTGTCCGCGCTTGCGGAGGTCGCTCGTCTTCACGATCTCCGTCGAGCGGATCGAGACGACGGCGGGCATCACGCGCGCGGCCACATCGGCGAAGGAGGGGATGGTCACGCTGGTGACCGGACCCTGCGCGGTTGTGATCTGGGCGGCGGGTTGTGCGTGTGAATTGCGCATCAGGCCGAGGTCGGCGCTGATGATCACCCCGAACGCGACGGAGGCGATTGCGATTGCGATGGTCGACAAAATGCGTTTCGTCGATGGCGTCATGACTTCCTGAACTCCTCCTGGGGATCTATTCATCTGTGGTGGAAACCGGATGCGCCGGCGTGGAATTGCTGAATCTGGGGCGCATGCGTCCATCGAATCAGACGAACGTGTGCGATCAATGGTTCGCCATCCAGGGATACGAGAGTGGTGACAAATCGTTGAACAAAAAAGGCCTCGCGACGCCGCGAGGCCCTTGAAACAGCGTGTAAGGGGCGCGTCAGACTACGCTTCGTCTGCCGACGATCAGCCGGTAAATGAAGAGCAGAGCGATCGCGCCGATGATCGATCCGATCCACCCCGCGGTCTGCTCCTGACGTCCCATGAGCGTCGAAGCGAGGAATCCGCCGACAAACGAACCGGCGATCCCCAGAAGTATCGTCACGATCCAGCCGCCCGGGTCATTTCCGGGCATCAGGAACTTTGCGATCGCGCCGACGATGAGACCGAACAGCAGCCATCCGATGATGTTCATTTTTCCTCCACAGTTGGGGCCGGCGTCCATGCGCCGGCGCACCTAATGGTTGAGCAACAGGGGTGCCAGATGAGTTGGCAGTTGGCAGGTCGCAGGTGGCCGATGGTGTGGGATCTGCTGTCAACTGCGAACGATCAACTACTATCTGCGAAATATGGGAAGTAAACGCATCGGTATTCTCACGGGCGGCGGCGATTGCCCGGGCCTCAACGCCGTCATCCGGGCCGCGGTCCGCACGGCGATCCGCGACTACGACTTCGAAGTCCTCGGCATCCAGTTCGGATTCGAGGGACTGCTGACGAACTCTGCGATTCCACTGTCGCTCGACGCAATCCGCGGCATCCTGCCGAAAGGCGGCACGCTGCTGAGGACGACGAACCGCGGCAATCCGTTCGAATATCCCTCCTTCGAAGACGGCGTCCAGAGCTGCGTCGACCGTTCGGGCGAGTGCGTGGAGAACATTCATAAGCTCGGCATCGACGGCATCATCGCCATCGGCGGCGACGGCACGCTGAAGATCGCCCAGAAGTTGTGCGACCTGGGCATCCCGATGGTCGCCGTGCCGAAGACCATCGACAACGACCTCGCCTCGACCGATTACACGTTCGGTTTCATGACCGCGGTGGCTGTGGCCACCGACGCCGTCGACCGCCTGCACACGACGGCCGAAAGCCACGACCGCGTGATGATCCTCGAGGTGATGGGACGCAACGCCGGCTGGATCGCGCTCTACTCCGGCATGGCGGGCGGCGCCGACATCATCCTCATCCCGGAGATCGAGTACACGCCGGAGAACATCATCAACTCGATCATGCAGCGGGAGAAGGAAGGATCGAATTTCGATCTGATCGTGGTGGCGGAAGGGGCCAAGCGGGTGGGCGGGGAGGAGGCGTACATCGATCGCCGCTCGCGCCGCCTCGGAGGCATCGCCTATCAGGTGGCCGAGGACATCGCCCGCCACATCAACCACGAGATCCGCGTGACGATCCTCGGGCACATCCAGCGCGGCGGCTCGCCGATCGCGTTCGATCGCATCCTCGCCAGCCGCTTCGGCAAAGCCGCCGCCGACCTGATCGGCCAGAAGAAGTTCGGGAAGATGGTCGCGCTGCGCGGCGACGAGATCGTCGACGTGAACATCCGGGACGCGGTGTCGAACCCGAAGTACGTCGATCCCGACGGGCAGATGGTGATGACGGCGCGGAGTCTCGGCGTGTCGTTTGGAGACGGGAGATAGTTACCGGTTGCCGGTTGCCAGTTGCCGGGGTAACCGGCAACCGGCAACTGGTAACTCACTTCTTCACCACTTCTCCGCCCTTCATCACGAACACCACCTTGGCCATCGCCTTGATGTCCTTCAGCGGATCGCCGTCGACCGCCACCACGTCGGCGTAATGTCCCGGCTCGAGTGAGCCGATGTTCGCGGTCTGATCGAGCAGGGCCGCGGCGTTGATCGTCGCGGCCTGGATCGATTGCAGCGGCGTGAGGCCGGCCTTGACCAGAGCCTCGAACTCGCGCGCCACGACCTTCGGCTCGTCGTCGAGGCCGAAGGCGATCTTCAGGTGATACTTCAGCGCCCAGTCGAACGCCGCCTGCTGGTACTTGAGAATCGCCTTCCCCTTCTCCAGCATCACCGGCTCCTGGCCGCTGGAGAGGCCGATCTCCACGCCGCGCTGAAACGTCTCGAGGGTCGGCACGAGCCACGTGCCGCGTTCCGCCATCAGCTTCGCCCCTTCCTCATCGAGCACCGTGCCGTGCTCGATCGTGTCGACGCCGGCGCGCACCGCGGCCTTGATTCCCGCCGTCCCCTCGGCGTGCGCCATCACCTTCTTGCCGGCGCGATGTCCCCACTCCACCGCCGCCCGCATCTGCTCGTCGCTCAGCTCCTGCACGTTGTAATCGCTCAGGACATCGCTCACGCCGCCGGTGGCCATGAGCTTGATCCAGTCGACGCCGTTGCGGACGTCGTGGCGGACCGCCTTCTGCGTTTCCTCGACCGTGTCGGCGATGTTCGAGAAGACCGGCATCGGCACATCGGGCGCGAGCGGATTGAGATCGGCGTGGCCGCCGGTGACGGAGAGCGGAATGCCGGCGACGAAGAGCCGCGGTCCGCGGAACATCCCTTTGTTGAACGCGTCGCGCAACGCGACCTGGCCATACGCCGTGTCGCCTTCGCCCGCGTCGCGCAGGGTCGTGAACCCGTGGTCGAGATACGTCTGCGAATTCATCAGACCCAGCAGCGTCTTCTGCGGCGAAGAAAGGCGGAGAAAGGAGGTCGAGGAGAAGTCATTCCAGTCGGTGACGAGGTGGACGTGGCAGTCGATGAGTCCCGGCAGCACCGTCGCGTCGCCGAGGTCGATCACCTTCGCGCCGGCGGGAGCGGATTTCGCGACCGCCTCGATGCGTTCACCGCGTACGACGATGTACGCGTCCGAGACGTTGCCGCTGCGGACGTCGAGCAGGCGGTGCGCGTGAATCGCGGTCAGCTGCGGCTCGGCGGCGGAAGCCGTCATCACCGTCAGCGTCAACAGAAGTCCGAAGAAAAGCCGCATGACGTACAATCCCCCACTTCATTTGAGAACGGAGATTCGAATGGCTGGAAATCTGGTCGATTATAGGGTTGAGAAAGGGGTCGCGATCTTCGAGCTGAACGATCCCCCCGCCAACACCTACACGTACGAAATGAACAAAGAGTTGGACTCGTGCATCCTCGAAGCGCGGATGGACGATTCGGTCCACGTCATCGTTCTGCGCGGCTCGGGTGACAAGTTCTTTTCCGCCGGCGCGAACATCAAGATGCTTTCCGAGGTCACGCCCGGCTTCAAGTACTACTTCTGCCTCCATGCGAACGAGACGCTGCTCCGTTTCGAGCAGACGCCGAAGCTGGTCATCGCCGCGCTGAACGGGCACACCGTCGGCGGCGGTCTGGAGATCGCCATGGCGGCCGACCTGCGCATCGCCATGCAGGGAGCGGGCAAAGTGGGACTTCCGGAAGTCTCGCTCGGCGTCCTTCCGGGCACGGGCGGCACGCAGCGGCTGTCGCGTCTCGTCGGCAAGACGAAGGCGATCGAGCTGATGATCGAGGGAGGCCTCTTCGAGTTCGAGGAAGCGCAGCGCCTCGGCATCATCAACTACGTCTGGCCGGCGGAGACCGACGGCCAGAAGTGGTGGGACCGCGTGATGGAGTACGCCTGGAGCTTCTGCCCGCCGAACAAGGCGTCGAAGGCCGTCGGCCGCATCAAGCGCTCCGTGCAGAGCGGATGGGAAGTGCCGCTGGAGAGCGCGCTGGCCATCGAGCGCGAACTGCAGCAGCAGCTCTTCCAGAGCGAGGACGCGAAGGAAGGCCTCGGCGCCTACAACCAGAAGCGCAAGCCGGCCTTCGCCGGCAAGTAAACGATCTCAACGACAACGACGTACCAGACGGCGATGCGACGCATCGCCGTTTTTGTTTTGATCCTCGTTGCCACGACGCCGCTGCTCGCGGCGGCGTTCGATCCATGCCATGCATACCTGGAGAATCAATTCATCATCGTCGGCGACGGTGAGCCGGCCACGCTGCTCTTCGTCGATCGCGCGGTTCCCGCTGTCTACGCTCCCCCCACCGTGGAGATCCTGGGGGGCGAGATTCGTGTGACCCAGCAGCAGAGCGACGCCGTACCGCGCGGGCCATGCAACGTCGCGGCCGCGGCGCTCGTGTTTCCGCCCGAGTTACCCCCGGGCGATTTTCACGTCACGTGGACCTACGCCAACGTGTGGCGTCCCGCCGCGGAGTGTCGCTTCTCGAAGGGCGTCACGCCGTCGCTCACGGTCGTGCCGGCACATCCCGACGCGTCGACACCTGTCTCGCTGATCGGATCGGGCTTCTCGCCGTCGTACGATACGTCGTTCCCTACGCGGAGCGGCTCGAAGATCCTCGCCCGGCAGTCGATCGGCGCGTCGGGGCTCGGGATCCACCCCAGGGGTCCGGAGAGCGCCGCGCTCGGGCTGTTGCCACCCGGCACTTATGAGGCGATCTGGTCGATGCAGGCGCCCGCTTTTGCGCCGACGCGGATCGAGAACCGGCGCGTGACGTTCACGGTCGATCCTGCGCCGCGGCGGCGAAGCACAGGCGGCGGCGCCACGAACGTGATCGAGCAGCCGTGCAGGCGGAGAGGCCGCGTGCTGATCGAGCCGCCGTTGCGCGCGAGCGGTGACGCTGCGATCTGGCTCGATCAAGGCTCGACCGACGTCGGCGAGGCGGTCGCGTTCGAAAGGCCGGAGGTCTCGTTCGATGGAATGTCGTTTCACGTTACGCAGGAGGCGAAGGCGGCGAGCGGCGGCGATCCATGCACCTCGTGGCGCATCGATCTGCGGCAACCGCTGCTGGACGGCACGACATACCCGCTCACCTGGGATACGGTCGTGGAGCGCAACGACGGAACGAGAGTCTCGCATCGGTGGGAGTCTTCGGTCCCATACAACACCGTCACTGTTTCGCTGGAGATTGTCCCGGGCACCTTCTCGCCCGGCGCGCCGGTCATCGTGAGCGTCACACTCTCCGGCCTGGGTGACGACTTCCGGACCGCGCCGGCGCGACCATGGGTTCTTGTGGACGGAACGTCGGTCTTCATCGACGTCGAAAGATCCTCGGACCACCTCACCGGCGCGCTGGCCGTCCTGCCACCGCTCGCCGCCGGGACGTACGACGTCACGATCACGACGCACGTCGACGACGTGTCGCCGCAGTCGCTGCACCGCACGTACACGACGCTCGTCATCCGCCAGGTTGAGGCGGGCAGGTAAACGATCTCAATGGCAATGACGTACCAGACGGCGATGCGACGCATCGCCGTTTTTGTTTTGATCCTCATTGCCACGACGCCGCTGCTCGCGGCGGTGTTCGATCCATGCACCGCATACCCGTGGAATCCCGTCATCATCGCCGGCGACGGTGAGCCGGCGACGCTGCTCTTCATCGATCGGGCGGTTCCCGCTGCCTACGATCCGCCTACCGTGGAGATCTTCGGCCGCGAGATTCGTGTGACCCAGCAGCAGAGCGAGGCCGCCGCGCCGCGCGGGCCGTGCAACGTCGCGGCCGCGGCGCTCGTGTTTCCGCCCGAGTTGCCCCCGGGCGATTTTCACGTCACGTGGATCTACGCCAGCGGCGACGCGTGGCGTCCCGTCGCGGAGTGGTCCATCTCGATCGGCGTCACGCCGGCGCTCACGGTCGTGCCGGCACATCCCGATGCGTCGACGCCTGTCTCGCTGATCGGATCGGGACGCTTCTCGCCTTCGTTCGATCCGTCGTTCGCTACGCGGAGCGGCTCGAAGATCCTCGCCCGGGAGTCGGTCGCCGCGTCGGCGGTCGGGATCTACCCGAACGGCCCGAGGCGCGTTGCCCTCGGCCTGTTGCCACCCGGCACCTACGAAGCGGTCTGGTCGATGCAGTTCCCCGCTTTAGCCCCGACGCGGATCGAGACCCGGCGCCTGACGTTCACGGTCGATCCCGCGCCGCGGCGGCGAAGCACCGGCGGCGGCGCCACGACCGTGATCGAGCAGCCGTGCGTCATCCCGGTCCGCCGCGTGCTGATCGAGCCGCCGTTGCGCGCCAGCGACGACCCTGCGATCTGGCTGCATCAAGGCTCGACCGACGTCGGCGAGGTGGTGGCGTTCGAGAGGCCGGAGGTCGCGTTCGATGGAATGTCGTTTCACGTTACGCAGCAGGCGAAGCCGGCGAGCACCGGCGATCCATGCACCTCGTGGCGCATCAACCTGCGGCAACCGCTGCTCGACGGCACGACATACCCGCTCACCTGGGATACGGTCGTGGCGCGCAACGACGGAACGAGAGTCCCGCACCGGTGGGAGTCATCGCTCCCATACAACACCGTCACCGCTTCGCTGGACATCGTCCCCGGCACGTTCTCGCCCGGTTCGCCGGTCATCGTGAGCGTCATGCTCTCCGGCCCGGGTGACGACGGGACCGCGCTGGCGCGACCATGGGTTCATGTGGACGGCACGTCGGTCTTCATCGACGTCGAAGCAGTCTTCGAGCACCACACCAGCGCGCTGGCCGTCCTGCCGCCGCTCGCCGCCGGGACATACGACGTCACGATCACGACGCACGTCGGCAAGGCGTCGCTGCACCGCACGCATACGACGCTCGTCATCCCGCCCGCCGGCAAGTGATGTAGACTCGGATCACATCGAACGTACGGACGGCGCAGCCTCGGCTGCGCCGTTTGCGTTTGGAGGGTCCGTGAAAAACATCGCCGCGATTCTGCTGTTGTTCGCCGTCCTTCCGGTGAGCGCGCAGCTGGTTACGTATCCGGTCGTGCAGATGGTTCCGGCGTATCCGCGCGACGGCCAGCCGGTGAGGATGACCTGGTCGCAGACCGTCATTCCTTCCTCGCGCTTCGGGACGCCGCAGGTCGGCACGTCGCCGCAACCGTGGGCCGGGTGGACCTACGGCGCGGCGCATACCGTCGTGATTTACCAGACCGCGTTCGCGGATGCCGGCGGCGGCGAGTCCACCGATAACGAGACGGTCTACCTCCCGCCCGCCGAGGCGGGGACGTACTCCGTCTTCCTCGAGCTGACCGCCACCACCGAGGCTGGTCCGACGACGTTCGTATTCCCGATGGGCGACTTCGTCGTGGCGCCTGCCTGCTCGTCCGATCCGAGCGCGAGCGCGACGTACTCATGGGAGAAGTCGGCCTATGAGATCGACTTCGAGGACTCGATGAACAGCAACGTCACGACCGGCCGGCCGGAGCTGTTGTCGATCGAGGGGAATCACGTGACGGTCCGCCAGACGCTCACCTTCGGCGGCGTCGCTCCCACGCGGCCGTCGTGTCTTTCCAGCAAGGTCGACCTCGCGATTGCGCCTGGTACGTATCGTCTCACCTGGATCTACGACGAATTCTTTGCGCCGGCGAGTCTGCGTGCTGCGGGCAATGGCCCGACGCTCACGCGCGAGCTGACGTTCGATGCTCCCGTGCCGCGACGGAGGACGTCGCGACGCTGACGTTCGTATCACTCGGCGTGAAACGGCTGATCGTCCTCCTGCTCCTCGCGCTGCCGGCGCTCGGCGTCACGGTGCCGTGCACTCCCAGCGTAAACGGCATCTATCTCGTCCCGCCGCGTCCCGCCAGCACGGAGCCGGTGCTGCTTCGCGTCGGGACGCGCGTCCCCGGCAAAGCCACCTTCGGCGATCCGACGATCGAGTATCTCTCGTTCAAGCGGATCATCGTCACGCTGCCCGTCAGTCGCATGCCGTATGACGTGCCCGACATTGAGACCTGCGATGTTCAGGTGCTGCCGGTGCCGGAGCCGCTCCGTCCCGGCGTCGTCTACTCGGTCAGTGTTGATTACGGAGGCAGCGGGCGATACAGGGAGATCGCCGTCCTTCCGCCGCTCGCCGCAGGTACGTATCTGGTCACTGCCACGGTCCGCCGGTTCATGGGGTTCGGGTGGCTGCGCTCCTACAATCGCACTCAGTCGATGTTGACCGTCGTCGCCGATGCGCCGCGCCGCCGGCCGTCGCGGCACTGAGTGGCGGGTTGGAGAACCCGCCCTGCGTTCGCGTGCTACGCTATCGCCCCCGGAGGCCCACCCGATGCGTTACCGCAAACTTCACAACACTGATCTCCAACTCTCCGAGCTCGGCTTCGGCACATGGACCGTGTCGACCGGCTGGTGGGGAACCTACACCGACGAAGAGGCGCAGCGGATCATCCGCCGCGCGATCGAGCACGGCATCAACTACATCGACACCGCCGACGCCTACGGTAACGGCCGCGGCGAGACGATCCTTGCGCCGGTCCTGAAGGACCATCCCGACCTCATCGTCGGCACGAAGTTCGGCTACGACTTCTACAACAATCCCGAGCGCCCCCGCGGCCAGCGCGAGCTGCCGCAGGACATGTCGCCGAAGTTCATCCGCTTCGCCTGCGAGCAGTCGATGAAACGGATGGGCGTCGATCACATCGCCATCTATCAGCCGCACAACCCGCGCGTCATCACCCTGATGGAGGACGAGCATTGGGAAACGCTCGAGGCGCTCAAGAGTGAAGGAAAGATCCTCTCCTACGGCCCGTCCCTCGGACCGGCCATCGGCTGGCGCGATGAAGGGATCTACGCGGCCGCCATCCGCCACGCTCCCGTCACGCAGATGATCTACAACGTCCTGGAGCAGGATCCGGGACGCGAGTTCATCCTCGCCGCCGAGCGCGGTCCGTCGTATCGCGGCGGCGCCGACGCCATGAGAGGGGAATCGAACAAGAAAGCGTGTGAGCCGACGGAGTTTTTCGAATCGTCGTTCCGCGCCTGGAAGGTCGATCCCGGTCCGCAGTTCCTCATCCGCGTGACGCATTCCTCCGGCATGCTCGAAGGGAAGTACACGCTCGACACGAAATTCGACGAGAGCGATCACCGCTCGCACCGCCCGCGCGCCTGGCTGGTGGAAGGCGTGCAGAAGGTCGAACGCCTCATGCCGCTCTGCGAGAAGCGCGGTGTGACGATCGGGCAGTTGGCGCTGCTCTGGCTCTACGCGCATCCGTCGATCGTCTCCGCGCTGCCGAACATCTACAACGAGGAGCAGCTCGACGAATTCGCCGCCGCATCGAACTACCCGGTGCTCGATGACGCGGAGATGGAGCAGATCCATCAGATGTACGTCCGCAACTTCGACATCGTGCCGTATGCGGAGGAGACCGCAGTCGCCCGCTAGGGAGCCCGCGCGGCAGAAAAGCGTCTTGCGAAACTCCTGAAGGAGGCTTGGCCAACCAACGCTGCCGGCCGTGCCGGCCCGGCTAGTCGCCGCTCGAGCCTTTTTCGCCGACGCGCCAGTCGATGAACGTCGCGCCGGCGCGGCAGACCCACGCGATCACGCGCATGTGAGGACGGAGCTTTCCCTTCTTCACTTCGATCCGCTTCCAATCGGCGGCCGTGAACTTCGCTCCCAGCACGAAGTACGCATCGGGCGTCGCGGTGACCTCTTCCGTTGTTCCCGCGTCGGTGCGGATGCGAAGGACGGTCTTGCTCTTCGAGCGTTTGTAGGAGATCACCCCGCCGGCGTACGCGGTGACGTCGTTGCGCGAGCAGGTGACGAACGCCGGAACGGCCAGGCGTCCGCCCGACCTTTGCGGCGGCGGCTCGATCGGAAGGCCGGCCGCGACCCACGCGTCGTAGCCGCCCTTCAGTGCGACCGCGCGCTCGATGCCGTGATGCTCGAGCTCCCGCACGGCCTGATCGCTGATCTCCTCCCGTTTGCACGAGCAGTAGGCGACGATCAGTTTGTCCTGCGGCAGTTCGTTGACGCGCGCGGCGACGAGCCCGAGCGGCATGGAGATCGCGCCTTCGATGTGCCCGAGGTCGTAGGGGACGCTGCCGCGCACATCGATGGCCACCGCCTCACCGCTCTCCATTTGCTGGTGGAGCTCGGCGGGCGTGATGGTCGGCACCTTCGGCACGTCGGTCGCGAAGAGCAGAGCGAGCAGCGGAAGGATGATCATGAGGTCTCGATGATGACAAAAGGGACGCCCGAAGGCGTCCCTTTTCGATGTTCGATGTCGTTGGGATTACAGGCCGCGGTAGGTGGCGCACTGCGAGTCGGCGCGCGAAGCCTGGCCGGCCGAGAACACGTACATGCAGGCGTCGTCGGTGTAGTCCATGAAGTTTTCGATCGGATCGTCGCCCGCGTCGCGCGGGCAGGAGTCCTGGCCCGCGGGGCAACCGAACGTCGCCGACTTCTCGGCAGGTGTGTCGCTGACGTAGTCGCCCTTGCCGTTACAGCCGCCCTGGAACGTGTGGTAGAGGCCGAGCCAGTGGCCGACTTCGTGGGTGGCCGTGTCGCCGAGGTTGTACGGAGCGGCCGAGCCGCCGGGGAACGACGCGTTGAGCACCACGACGCCGTCCATCGCCGGAGCGTGGGAGTAGTCGGACGGGAACGTCGCCCAGCCGAGGAGGTTCTGGCCCATGTTGTTCGAGTAGAGGTTCAGGTCGCGCGCCGTGCCGGTGTGGAGCGCGGTCTTCATCGCCTTCTCCGCCGCCGAGCCGGGAACGCAGGTGAACCAGGCGTCATTGTTCGTCGTGTCGGTGCCGGCGAGGGTGAACTTGAACGGCGTCGGAGCGCCGCCCGTGATTCCGCTGTAGGCATCGTTCAGGACTTTGATCTGGTTGCTGATCTGCGTCGACGACACGCCGCCGCCGCCCGCCGCGCTGCGGATCACGTGGACGTAGACGTTGACCGTGACCGATCCGGCGGCGCGGTTGCTGCCGATGCGAGCGTCGCTGCCGACGCGGCTGAACTGCATCGACTCGGTGTAGGCCTCGATCATCTGCGCTTCTTCAGATGTAACGGGGCGCGTGCCGCAGTACTGCGAGAACTGGTTGATCGTATGAAGGCTGCCGTCGCGACCGAGGTCGAGGTTCGCGACGTTTTCTCCAACCTGGGCCGACGCGACGCCAGCGACCACTACGAGAAGCAACGCACAGAGGACATACATTGAACGACGAATCATTGAATAACTCTCCTATTTCCTTCCGGTTGTACTCGCCGCAAAGGCAATCGGACTGCCAACCGTAACTCGTTGAAAACAGGTGAAGCATCGCCCATTCGAGGGTCAGGCAGGGACCCTTGTGCTCATAAGTTGACCGTAGCGGCGGTACCTCAGCTGACCCTTTGCGCAATCTGCTATCTTCGCGGGCCATGCAGAACCAACTCTTCATCAACGGTGAATTCGTCGACGCGCAGTCGGGCGAGACATTCGCCACCATCAATCCCGCCACCGAAGAAACGATCACGAACGTAGCCTCGGCCGGCGCCGCCGACGTCGACACCGCGGCCCGCGCCGCGCGCGCGCAGATGGAGCCCGGCAGCGAGTGGCAGAAGATGAAGCCGCGCGACCGGGCCAAGGTCCTCTGGCGCATCGCCGACATGCTCACGGCGAAAGCGGACGAGATCGGCCGCATCGAGACGCTCGACAACGGCAAGCCGATCTTCGAGTCGCAGTTCGTCGACACCCCCGCCGCCGCCGAGTGCCTCTACTACTTCGCCGGCTGGAGCGGGAAGGTCACGGGCGAGACGATCCCCATCGCCGACAACGCCTTCACCTACACGCTGCGCGAGCCGGTCGGCGTCGTCGGCGCCATCACGCCGTGGAACTTCCCGCTGATGCTCGCGGTCTGGAAAATCGCGCCGGCGCTCGCCTGCGGCAACACCGTCGTCATCAAGCCGGCGTCGAACACGTCGCTCTCACTGCTGAAATTCGCGGAGTACGCGAAAGAGTGCGGATTGCCGCCCGGTGTTCTGAACGTCATTCCGGGACGCGGCAGCGTCGTCGGCAACGCGATGGTCGATCATCCCGCCATCGACGCCATCGCCTTCACCGGCTCGACCGAAGTGGGCAAGGGATTGATGGCGCGCGCGGCGAAGACGTTGAAGAAAGTCTCGCTCGAGCTGGGAGGGAAGTCGCCGAACATCGTCTTCGCCGACGCCGATCTCGAGGCCGCCTCGCGCGGCGCGCTGAACGCGATCTTCTACGGCAAGGGCGAAGTCTGCGCCGCCGGTTCGCGGCTGCTGGTCGAGGAGTCGGTGCACGACGAGCTGATGTCGAAGTTGACGGAGCGCGCCTCGAAGATGGTGGCCGCCGATCCGCTCCATCCGAAGACGCGCCTCGGCGCGATCGTGTCGAAGGAGCAGATGGAGAACGTCCTTTCGTACATCGAGGCGGGCAAAGGCGAGGGCGCGAAGCTCGTCGCCGGCGGCGAGCGTGCCGACATCGGAACCGGCAAGGGCTATTTCGTCAAGCCGACGATCTTCGACGACGTCGAGCCGGAGATGCGCATCGCGCGCGAAGAGATCTTCGGCCCCGTGCTGGCGACGATCCGCTTCAAGGACGCCGAGGACGCGATCGCGAAAGGAAACGCGACGGTCTACGGACTCGCCGCCGCCGTCTGGACGCGCGACGTCTCGAAAGCGCATCGCATCGCCCGCTCCATCAAGGCGGGGACGGTCTGGATCAACTCGTACAACCTCTACGACCCTGCGCTGCCGTTCGGCGGCTTCAAGGAATCAGGCTTCGGCCGCGATCAGGGGAAGGACGCGCTGGAGAAGTACACGCAGACCAAGAGCGTGTGGGTGAATCTGTAGAGGGGAGCGGACGTCCCGTCCGCTCATTCGGCGCAGCGGAAAAGCCGGCGCGCGTTGATGTGGATTAATATGCGCGGCATGAAGAAGAAAACACTGATTATTTCCATCGCCATCGTCTCGCTGGCGCTTTTCGGATGTCCGCCCAAGAGTGCCGAACAGACCGGCACCGCCGCGAGCGCGGGCGGCGGCGAGATCCTCGTCGGCGAGTACGGCTCGCTGACCGGACCGCAGGCCACGTTCGGTCAGTCGACGCACAACGGCATCATGATGGCCATCGACGAAGTGAACGCCGCGGGCGGCGTGAACGGCCGCAAGATCAAGGTGCTCACCGAAGATGATCAGTCGAAGCAGGAAGAGGCGGCCAACGCCGTCACCAAGCTGATCTCGCAGCAGAACGTCGTCGCCGTGCTCGGTGAAGTGGCGTCCTCCTCCTCGCTCGCCGCGGCGCCGATCTGCCAGGCGAACAAGGTGCCGATGATCTCGCCCTCCTCGACCAACCCCGAGGTCACGAAGAAGGGCGACTACATCTTCCGCATGTGCTTCCTCGACGACTACCAGGGTCACTCGCTCGCCGATTACGTGGCGAAGTCGCTCGGCATCAAGACCGCCGCGATCCTCACCGACGTGAAGAGCGACTACTCGCAGGGCCTCGGGCACTTCTTCGAGGAGCAGTTCGTGGCCAACGGCGGAAAGATCGTGGCCAAGGCCAGCTACGCGAACGGCGACAGCGACTTCAAGTCGCAGCTGACGTCGGTCAAGGCGGCCAATCCGCAGATCCTCTTCGTCCCCGGCTACTACACCGACATCGGCCAGATCGCCATCCAGGCGAAGGACCTCGGCATCACCGCGCCGCTCGTCGGCGGCGACGGCTGGGAGTCACCGAAGCTGATCGAGATCGGCGGCAAGGGACTGGAAGGCAGCTACTACTCGAACCACTATTTCTACGGCGATTCGCTGCCGATCGTGCACGACTTCGTGCAGAAGTACAAAGACCGCTACGGCCAGACGCCGGATGCGCTCGCGGCCCTCGGCTACGACACCGCCAAGGTGCTGGCCGAAGCGCTGAAGAAGGCGAAGAAGATCGACGGGCCTTCGCTCCGCGACGCCATCGGGCAGACGCAGGGCTTCGCCGGCGTCACCGGCACCATCAACATGGGACCGGACCGCAACCCGGTCGGCAAGAAGCTGGTGATCGAAGAGATCAAGAACGGACAGCTCGTGCTGAAGGCCTCGATCGAGCCGAAGGGCGGCGCCGCGGGCGCTCCGGCGGCCACCGGTACTCATTAGTCACCGTTACCGACATTTCTCTTGCAAAGCGACGGTCCGGCGAGTAGTTTTCGCCGGACTTTCGCTTTCTGTCGGCCCGCATGCAGACCCTTCTACAGAATCTGCTCAATGGAATTGCAGCCGGATCCATCTACGCCCTGATCGCTCTCGGCTACACGATGGTCTACGGCATTTTGAAGCTCATCAACTTCGCCCACGGCGACGTCTTCATGCTCGGCTCTTTCGTCGGTTACTACGCCGGCGGCTACTTCTCCCGTCACGCCCAGGGCGGCCAGATGGCGTTCGGCTACGCCGCGCTGGTCATGCTGCTGGCGATGCTCATCTGCGGCCTCTTCGGCTACCTCAATGAGCGGATCGCGTACCGCCCGCTGCGCAACGCGCCGCGCATCGCCTCGCTCATCACCGCCATCGGCGTCTCGTTCTTCCTCGAATACGGCGGCCAGTTCGTCTTCGGTCCCGATCCGAAATTCTTTCCCACGCTCGTGGAGAAGCACCTGATCCACTTCGGCGGCGTGACCACCACGAACTACCAGCTCATCGTCCTCGGCGTGGCCATCGTCTTCATGGCCATGCTGCAGTACATCGTCTACGGCACGAAGTTCGGCCGCGCCATGCGCGCCGTGTCGTTCAACTTCGAGACCGCGTCGCTGATGGGCATCCCCACCGATCGCATCATCTCGACCACCTTCGTCATCGGCTCGATGCTCGCCGCCGTCGCCGGAATCCTCTACGGCCTCGCCTACCCGAAGATCGACCCGCTGATGGGCATCATGCCGGGACTGAAGGCCTTCGTCGCCGCGGTCCTGGGCGGCATCGGCAACGTCCCCGGCGCGGTGGTCGGCGGGCTGGTGATCGGCGTGATCGAATCGTTCGTCGGCGGGAGCTCGTTCTCCAACTATCGCGACGCGATCGCCTTCGTCATCCTGATCGTGATCCTGCTGTTCCGGCCGAGCGGCCTGTTCGGAAAGTACCAGGCGGAGAAGGTGTAGATGACACGCCTTCCGTGGTGGCTCCGCGACCTCATCTTCCTCGCCCTTCTCGTCGCCGCCCTCATCGCGGTGAGCTATATCCTCGACGCCATCCCCATCAACGGCATGGCGTACTACAACCGCATCATCGTGCTGATGGGCGTGAACATCGCGCTGGCGGTCTCGCTCAACATCATCAACGGCCACGCCGGGCAGTTCTCGCTCGGGCATGCCGGATTCATGGCCATCGGCGCCTACTTCTCGGCGTTTCTCACCGTGACGTATCTCGCGCCGTACGTCGACAAGCTTCCGATCGACTCCTCGCAGCAATGGATCGCGCAGAACGCGTTGCTGCTCGTGGCGATCCTCGCCGGCGGCACGCTCGCGGCGATCGCCGGCTACCTGGTCGGGCTGCCGTCGCTGCGCCTGCGCGGCGATTACCTCGCCATCGTCACCCTCGGCTTCGGCGAGATCATCCGCGTGCTGATCCTCAACATCGACACGATCGGCGCCGCGCGCGGGCTCTCCGGCATCCCGAAGTGGTCGAACTTCTTCTGGGTCTATCTCCTCGTCGGCATCACCATCCTGATCTCGTGGCGCCTCGTGAACTCGTCCGTCGGACGCGCGTTTCTCGCCGTGCGCGAAGACCAGATTGCCGCCGAGGCGATGGGCGTCGACACGACGAAATACAAGGTCAAGGCCTTCATCATGGGGTCGTTCCTGGCCGGCGCGGCCGGTGCGCTCTACGCGCACTACATGATGTATCTCAACCCGACGATGTTCATGTTCATCAAGTCGTTCGAGGTCGTGGCCATGGTCGTCCTCGGCGGCCTGGGATCGATCTCCGGCTCCGTCGTCGCGGCGATCATCCTGACGTTTCTCCCCGAGGGACTGCGCGCGGCGAAAGACTTCATGCCGGCGTCGATGGCTGACAAAGATCCGCGCATGGTCATCTACTCGATCATGCTCATCGTGCTGATGCTCACCCGGCCGCAGGGGCTTCTCGGCCGCCGCGAGCTGTGGGAAGTGCTGACGCGCCGCAAAGATTCGACGGGTGGCAAGCGCGACGAGAAGTCGGGTCCGCCGGTTTCGTGATGAACGACAACGCTCCGATTCTGCAGGCCAACGGCGTCACCATCCGCTTCGGCGGACTGACCGCCGTATCGAACTTCAACTTCGAGATCCGCCCGCACGAGCTGGTCGGCCTCATCGGCCCGAACGGCGCCGGCAAGACGACGATCTTCAACATGCTGACCGGCGTCTACAAGCCGACCGAGGGAGCGATCTCCGTCGGCGGAACGCCGACGCTCGGGTTGAAGCCGTACGAGATCACCGCACTCGGCGTGGCGCGCACGTTCCAGAACATCCGCCTCTTCAAAGAGCTGACCGTGCTCGACAACGTGAAGATCGGCGGCCACATCCACTACAAGTACTCCGGCACCTCGGCGGTGCTGCACACGAACCGCTTCCACGCCGCGGAAGACGCGGCCGAGATCGAGGCGCTGAAGCTGCTCGACATCTTCGACCTGCGCGATCGCGCCGACAGCTACGCCAAGAACCTCCCGTACGGCGATCAGCGCCGGCTGGAGATCGCGCGCGCGCTCGCCGCGAAGCCGAAGCTGCTGCTGCTCGACGAGCCGGCGGCGGGACTCAACGACAGCGAGACGCACGCGCTGATGGAAACCATCCACGACATCCGCGATCGCTTCGACATCGCCATCCTCCTCATCGAGCACAACATGGAACTGGTGATGGGGATCTGCGAACGGATCCTCGTGCTGAATTTCGGCAAGACCATCGCGTCCGGGACGGCGGAGGAAGTGCGCGCCAATCCGGTCGTGATCGAGGCCTACCTCGGCGAGCCGGCGGAGGCGGTCGAGCTATGAGCGCGATCCTCAGCGTGCACGACATCGAGGTCTGTTACGGACAGATCACCGCGCTGCACGGCATCAGCCTCGACGTGGCGAAGGGCGAGATCGTCACCCTCATCGGCGCGAACGGCGCGGGCAAGACGACGACGCTGCGGACCATCTCCGGGCTGCTGAAGCCGAAGAACGGCGATGTCACGTACAACGGTGCGTCGATCGCCGGAAAGAAGCCGCACATCGTGACGGGACTCGGGATCTCGCACGTGCCCGAAGGCCGCGGCATCTTCGCGAACCTGACGGTGCAGGACAACCTCGAGCTCGGCGCCTACCTGCGGAAGGACAAGATCAAGCAGTCGGAGTACGACCGCATCTTCATGCTCTTCCCGGTGCTCAAGGATCGCATCAAGCAGAACGCCGGGACGCTCTCCGGCGGCGAGCAGCAGATGCTGGCCATCTCCCGCGCGCTGATGTCGAAGCCGCAGGTCCTGCTGCTCGACGAGCCGTCCCTCGGCCTCGCCCCGCAGATGGTGCAGACGATCTTCCGCGTCATCCGCGAGATCAACGCCGAGGGGACGACGATCCTCCTCGTCGAGCAGAACGCCCATATGGCGTTAGTCACCGCCCATCGCGGCTACGTGATGGAGACCGGCAGGATCGTGCTCGCGGACGACACGAAAGCGCTGCTCGCGTCGGATCGGATCAAGAAGGCGTACCTCGGCGGCTGACGTTGCCGGTTACCGGTTGCCGGCAACCGCCCCGGCAACCGGCAACTCCGTCACTCCACGTTCCCACTGTCCTTCGTCGAGTGATCCTTGATCTGAAACCGAAGGAACTCATGCACCGCCTTCAGCGCGTCGGCGTTCTTCGTCGTGATCCGGATGCGTCCACCTTCCGGCAGCTTCTCGAAGCTGTAGCGGATCGCGTCGCCGAGCTCCTTCATCCGCGCGGCGCCGTTGGGCATCACGCCATGCACGAACAGCGGCTTCTCGAAGTCACCTTTTGAAAAATCGGCGGTTACTTGGCGCATGTGGTTCTGGATGGCCTCGGCGGTCTTCGCGTCGGCATTCACGGTCCGCAGTTCGATCGCGCCGCCGTCGGCGAGGAGCCGGAAGGAATGCTGCGTCGTGTCATGCGACATGCCGAACGTGTCATGCCGCGCGTCGACCATGTGCTGGTGATGCATCGGGCAGTCGGTCATCTGTAGAAAAAGCGCGAGAAGCAGAAACGTCATCTCAAATCCTCCAGCAAGTGCGCGGCTTCATCTTCCGCCGTGACACTGAGTCGTTGATCCCAGGTTTCGATGGTCGAGGCGAGCGAGTCGCGCAGCGCGATGAGCTCCGCGATCCGCGCGTCGACGTCGTGCAGCTTTCGCCCGGCGAGGGCGCGCACCTCGCGGCAGGGCGGCTTCCCCTCGGCGCGGCGGCGGAAGATCCGGCAAAGCTCGTCCAGCGTGAAGCCGAGCTTCAGCGCGCGGCGGACGAGCCGGACGCGCTCGATCACGTCGTCCGCGTAGTGGCGATATCCGCTCCCGTCGCGCGGCGCCGCTCCGATCACGCCCTTCGCCTCGTAGTGCCGGATCGTGTCGACACTCACCCCGCATTCGCGCGCCACTTCCCCGATCTTCATGAGGGCAAGGTAAACCCTCGAACCAGTGCGAGGGTCAAGGGTGGGACGGCGGATGTTGCACTTTTCTTGCAGAGAACGCCTACAGACGTAAGGAGGTCTCATGCATCGATTCACTCTGGCGGTCGCTCTTGCTCTGCTCGTCGTGTTGCCTGCCGCGGCGCAGCAGGACGCCGACACGATCCAGCAGGCGCAGGCCGTGCTGCACGCCGCGGAGCAGGCCGGCGCGCGTAACTACGCGACGTCGCTCTTCGACGAAGCGGCGTATCGCATCAAGTTCGCGCAGGAGAACTGGAACGCGAAGAAGTCCGAACAGCGCGAAGAGGCGCGCGTGATGGCCATCGAAGGGCTGTGGGCCGCGCGCGCGGCGCTGGCGAAGTCGAACTGGATCGGGACGAACGACGCGATCCGCAATCTGCAGGGCGACATCCGCCGCCTCGGCGGCACATCCGACGTCGCGCTCTCCGACGAGCCGGCCGCAGTCGCGCTCAACCGTGGCGACACCTCGGCGGCGCGCATCGCGTTCGCCCAGGCGGCGCTCGATCAGGCCAAGGCGGCCGGCGGCGCGCAGGTGGCCGCGGACGATCTCAACACCGCGCAGAAAAACATCGACGCGGCGCGCAAGGTGACGAAGGCGGGCGGCACGAACTCCGCCGCCGACTACCTCGCATACACCTCGGAGATGATGGCCCGCCGCGCCTACTACCTCGCCCGCGCGAACGAGGCGTCGAAGCAGATCACGCCGCTGCAGCTGTCGCGGACGCAGTTAGCTCAAGCCCAGACGGAGCGGCAGGCGGCCACCGAGCGCGCGCAACGCGAGGAGGCCGAACGGCAGAGCGCCGAGCTGCAGCGCCAGCTGGCGGCGGAACAGAACAATCGGCAGGCGCAGCAGGCGGAGCTCGATCGTCTCCGCACGCAGCTCGCGGAGACCGAGCGCGCGCAGCAGGCGCAGATCGACGCCGACCGCGCGGCGCGCGCCGCGGCGGAGAAGGCGCTGAGCGAGACCTACGGCCGCTACGAGGCGGCGATCATGGCCGGCACGCCGACCGACGTCGAGACGCTGCGCCGGCAGGTCGAGGACCAGCAGCTGCAGCTTCGCGCCATCCAGGATCGTGAGCGGATGAGCGACCAGCAGATGAGCGTCGAGCTCGAAACGATGCGCACCGAACTGATGAAGGCGCAGCAGCAGGGCGGAATCGACGCGCAGATGCTCTCGCAGCGCCAGAACGAGTTGCTGCAGCGCCAGACGGAGCTCGAGACGCTGCGCAGGGAGCGCGAGGCCGAAGCGCAGCGGCTGATCAATCTGCAGCAGCAGCATGCGAACGCCATCGCTGACGCGCAGATGAAGCGCCAGCAGGCCGAGGCCCAGGCGCAGGAGATGAAGGCGCAGGCCGAGGCGGCGCAGAAGGCGGCGCAGGAGGCGAAGGCCGCGGCCGAGCAGTCGCGCCTGCAGGCGGAGCAATCGAAGAAACAGGCCGAGGCGTCGCAGGCGGAGCTCGAGCGCACGAGGCAGCAGCTGTCGCAGCAGGAAGCTGAGACGCGCCGCATCCGGATGGAGAGCGAGCTCGCGCGGCTGGCGCAGACGCGCAGCGACAAGCGCGGCTTCGTCGTCGCGTTGTCGGGCGGACTGCTGTTCGACACCGGCAAGAACGCGCTGAAGGCGGGCGCGAAATCGACGCTGACGAAGATCGCAGATACGCTGAAGACGAATCCCGCCGCACGCGTGTCGGTCGAAGGACATACCGACAGCGTCGGAACCGAGGCCAAGAATCAGGAGCTGTCGCAGAAGCGTGCCGACGCCGTGCGCGACTTCCTCGTCGGCGCCGGCGTCCCGGCGGACCACGTGACCGCGACCGGCAAAGGCGAAGCCGAGCCGATCGCCACGAACAAGACCGCCGCCGGACGGCAGCAGAATCGACGCGTGGAGCTGGTGATCACCCAGTGAGTTGCCGGTTGTCAGTTGCCGGTTGCCGGGGAACCGGTAACCGGCAACCGGCAACCCCGTCCTAACCTTTCGCCCTCGCCGCCGTCTATCTACTCAACTTGGACGGAGGACAGACATGAAGCGAATGGTTCTCGGGCTGCTCACGGCCCTCACCCTGGCAGTGATGCCGCTTGCGGCGCACAGCTACCACAATCACAGCGACGGCGATCACAACGTCAACGTCTCGGTCGATTCCGATGACGAAGGCATGGTCACCGACTGCAGCCAGATCAAGGTCACGTACGAAGACGAGCCTGCGGTGCGCGCCGAGGAGACCATTCCGGCCGCCGGTCTGACGCGCCTGCGCGTCAGCGCGAAGAAGCATGGCGGTGTCCGCGTGAGCGGATGGAACGAGAGCGGCTGGTCGATCAAGGCGTGCAAGGCCGCCGGAAGCGCGGCCGCGCTGAACGACATCCACGTCAGCCTCCGCGGCGACGAGCTGTCGTCGACGTCGGGCAGCGACAACGCCATGGTCTTCTTCGTCATCCGCGCGCCGAAGAACGCGACGCTGGACGTCGATTCGACCAACGGTCCGATCGGCCTCTACGACGTCAACGGCACGCTCAAGCTCCATGCGCAGAACGGGCCGGTGTCGGTGAAGAAGTCGAGCGGCACGATCGACGCGTCGACGGTGAACGGTCCGATCAGCTTCGGCGGCGGCAGCGGCAACGTGAAGCTGACCGCGCAGAACGGCCCGATCTCGCTGAAGCTCGAAGGCAGCACCTGGGACGGATCGCTCGACGCCTCCACGCAGAACGGTCCGCTCTCCCTCAAGATCCCGCGCAACTATCGCTCCGGCGTGCTCGCCGAAGCGCGAGGACATGGTCCGGTGTCGTGCCATGCGGACGCATGCAGCGGCGCGAAGCGGACGTGGGACGACGAGGAAAGCCGGAGGATCGAGCTCGGCGCCGGTCCGGCTGTGATCCACGTCTCGACCAACAACGGGCCGTTGTCCATCAAGGAGCGGTAGTTTCGGGGTTGCCGGTTACCGGTTGCCAGTGACCAGGCAACCGGTAACTCGGCAACTGGTAACCCTTGCGCGCTACACTTACCGCGCCTGATGCCGGACTCTGCGACGCCCACCGCGATGGCCCCGCGGCGCCTTCTGGCGATCCTCGGCGTCGGCTTCGGAATCGCCGTCACCATCGGCAACACCATCGGCGCCGGCATCCTCCGCACTCCGGGCGAGATCGCGCAACACCTTCCGAGCGTTTTTCCCTACCTCGCCGTCTGGGTCATCGGCGGCCTCTACGCGCTCCTCGGCGCGAACGCGCTGGCCGAACTGGCCACGCTCGTCCCTCGATCGGGCGGCCAGTACGTCTTCGTCCGCCACGCCCTCGGCGATTACGCCGGCTTCATCGTCGGCTGGAGCGACTGGCTCTCCACCTGCGGCACGACGGCGCTCGTATCGATCACCATCGGCGAGTACGCGCTGATCTATCTCCCGGCCATGCGCGCCTTCGAGGTCATCGCCCTGCTGACGATCGGACTGCTCACACTCGTGCAGTGGCTCGGCGTCCGCTGGGGCGGCGCGGCGCAGAACATCACCAGCGTGCTCAAGGCGGTGGTGCTCATCGCCCTGATCGCCGCCTGCTTCCACCTGGGCGGACGCCCTCCCTTCCATGACTCCTTCGTGACGGAAGGCGACGCGTCGTTCTTCGTCGCCTTCATGCTCTCCCTCGCGGCGGTGATCTACACCTACGACGGCTGGTCGGGCGTGATCTATTTTTCGGAGGAGGTGCGCAATCCAGGACGGGCCATCCCGCGGGCGATGTTCGCCGGCGTCGGCCTGGTGATCGCGATTTATCTCGCCATCAACGTCGCCTTCCTGCGCGTCGTGCCGCTCGGCTCGATCGCCGGACAGAAGCTCGCGGCGGCGGTCGTCGCGCAGCACATCTTCGGCGGCTATGCCGATCCGATCCTCCGCTCGCTCTTCATCATCGCGCTGCTCAGCGCGGTCAACTCGAACGTGCTGATGGCGCCGCGCGTCCTCTTCGCCATGTCGAGCGACGGCCTCTTCTGGCGCGGCGCGCGCGAGGTGAACGAGGGCGGCACGCCCGACATCGCGCTGATGATCAGCAGCACGATCGCCGCGCTCTTCGTCCTCACCGGGACGTTCGAGACAGTGATCGCCAAGCTGTCGTTTTTCTTCGTCGCCAATTACACGCTGTCGTTCGTCTCGCTCTTCGTCCTGCGGCGCCGGGAAAAGAAGGGAGCGGACGTCTCGTCCGCTCGGGATGTCGAGAGCGGACGAGACGTCCGCTCCCCTCAAGTCGCCTATCGCGCGTGGGGACATCCGTACACCACCGGTCTCGCGCTCGTCGCCTCGGTCGCGTTTCTCATCGCCGCGATGGGGAGCGACACGCGGAATAGCGTCTTCACCGTGATCCTTCTCGCGATCAGCTATCCCATCTATCGAGTGATGAAACGCGCATGACCTGGACCTTCGATCCGCGACTCGAATTCGCCTCCACCGTTCCCTCGCGCTACTACTTCGATCCGGACGTTCTGCGGCAGGAGTATCGCGACGTCTTCGGCGCGACGTGGCAGCTCGCCGGCCGCGCGGACCAGGTGCGCGAGCCGGGACAGTTCTTCACCACGACCATCGGCGCCGAGCCGGTGCTGATCGTGCGCGGCAACGACGGCGTGCTTCGCGCGATGTCGAACGTCTGCCGCCATCGCGCCGGTCCGGTGGCGAAAGGGGAGGGGAAGCGCCCCGTCCTGCAGTGCGGCTATCACGGCTGGACGTACAACCTCGACGGCACGCTCTTCCGCACGCCGGAGTTCGACGGCGTGCAGCAGTTCGGGAATCCCTGCCTGCCGCAGTTCCGCATCGAGGAGTGGAGCGACCTCCTCTTCGTCGCCATTTCCCATGACGTCCCGGCGCTCGCCGACGTCCTCGGCGACATCATGCGCCACGACTTCCGCGGCTATCGCCTGGCGGCGCGGAAGGATTGGGAGATGAACTGCAACTGGAAGGTCTACGTCGACAACTACCTCGAGGGCTACCACATCCCCATCGTCCATCCGTCGCTCTTCCGGGAGATCGATTACCCGAAGTACCGGACGGAGACGAAGCCGTGGTTCTCGATCCAGCACGCGCCGCTCAAGCGCGCCGAGCGGATCCGCGTGAACGGGTCGGGCAACGACGTGAATTACTACTGGGTCTACCCGAACCTGATGCTGAACGTCTATCCCGACAATTTCTCCACGAACCTGATTCTGCCGCTCGGCCACGGCCGCACGCTGACCGTGTTCGAGTGGTACTTCCGCGATCCCGACAGCGTGCGCCCGCAGGTCGACGAGACGATCGCGTTCAGCGACGAGATCCAGCTCGAAGACATCGAGATCTGCGAGGCCGTGCAGCGCGGACTGGCGTCCGCGACGTACGAGAGCGGCCGCTATTCACCGCAGCGGGAGAACGGCGTGCATCACTTTCATGGGTTGTACGCGGCGGCGATGGGGATTTAGGTGGCTGTGGCCCACCGCGGCTTCTTCTTCAGAATCCTCGCGTAAACCGGACACGTTTCGTCATGCGCGCCCGGCAGGTAGCCGACGCTCATCAGGAATGACGACGTGATCTCGCCGCCGGTGAAGACGAACGTCTTCTTGAACAGGCGCACCCATTCCTCTTTCGTTCGCGGATGATTGGCGTCGAGCCATTTTCCGAACGACCCGAGGGCGATGATCCGCTTCGCGTTCTCGATCGCCGCGTCGACCTTGAGCCGGTTGCGGATGATTCCTTCGTCCGCCAGCAGGCGCTGACGATCGCGCTCGCCGAAGCGCGCCACGCGCGCGAGCTCGAATCCGCGAAACGCTTCGCGGAACGCCTCGCGCTTCTTCAGGATCGTCAGCCACGAGAGGCCGGCCTGATTGATCTCCAGCACCAGGCGCTCGAACAGCGCGTCGTCGCCGGCGAGAGGGAAGCCGTACTCGCGATCGTGATACGGGCCATGCAGCGGATGGCCGGGGGCGATGTCGCAGTAGCTCATCGCTCCATTGTCCCTCTCCCCGCTCGGCGGGGAGAGGGTGCCGCAGGCGGGTGAGGGGCCGAGTTAGGGCGCGAGTCGACGGGGCGCCCCCTCACCCGCCTGCGGCACCTTCTCCCCCGTGCGACGGGGGAGAAGGACGTTGTTGGGCTACTTTGCTCCGAGTTGGGCGGCGAGGTAGGTTGCGTCGTTGGTGCCGTTGTCGATGATCGTGGCGAAGGCGCCGAACATTCCGGTGATCGGCGTGACGCGGATGAGGGCGGCGGGCGGGCCGTCGCCGAGGTTGCGCTTGTGGAAGATGTCGTCGATCTGCATGCCGCCGGCGACCGGCACCGCCGTGGTGAACTGATCGATCGTCCGGCCGGCGTTGTCGATGATCTCCACCTTCACGCTGACTGTCGTGTTGTTCGCGAAGCCGCTCAGCTCGACCAGGCCGACGTTGGTGCGGAAGTTCTTGTCGCCGACCGCGCCGAGGATCTCCAGCGTGTCGCCCGGACCGGCGGTCTGGAAATTGTTCAGCGGCGGCATCAGGAATCCGAACGTGCCGCCGTTCGCGTCGATGTTGTACGTCCGCGACGTCACGCGCACGCTGGCCGAGTCGGGGGTCGATTGATAGCGCAGGCGGGCCAGGCCGGTCTTGCCAAACGCGGTGAACAGAACGTCCTTGATCACGCGCGCCTCGTGCGGCAGCAGCGTCAGTTGCAGCGTCGCCGGATTCTCCTGCGTGTCCCACGCCTTCACCTGCAGCGTCACCGCGCGCACCTGGTCGGCCGGGTTGTAGAGATAGAGATCGCTGCGGAACTTCGAGTTGTTCGCGCCGTCGACGTGGCCGATCACGGGGATCGTGCGCACCGTCGGCGCGGGGAGGTCGGGCGGGAAGTACGTCGAGTCGTTCGTCCGGTTGTCGATCAGGTAGAGCGAGGCGATCGCCTCGCCGCTGGCCGGCTGCACCAGCAGCGCGCCGGTGTCGCTCGGAAGGAGCGAGAGCCGCGTCTGGATGCTGCCGAACTGCTCCTGCCCGTTCGCCACCGCGGCGAACGAGACGTCCGACGCGCCCATCACGCCGTTTGCGCCCGTGGCCGTCGTCGTCGCCACCGTGCCGCGGCCCGAGACGTCGGTCAGCACGAGGTTCGTGCGGTAGTTCGTCCCGCCGAACGCGCCGGAGAACGTGACCGGGAACCGCGGACGCGTGGCGGCGAAGACGTCGATGCCGTTCATGCCGAAGCCGAACGAGCCTGCCGCCGAGCGCGTGTAGGTGCGGCTCGTGGCGTTGATCCCTTCCTCCGGCTCGAGGAAGAACGCGCCGTTGCCCGACTCGTATCCGAAGATCGACTTCAGCGCGTCGGCGATCACGCGGATCTCCAGCGGCGCCAGCGTCAGCGTCTTCTCGCGCAGCTCGTCGGTCACCGGACCGGAGCCGGTCGGTACGTAGCGCACCACGACGTTCTGCGGCGCCGGCATCGGGTTGTAGAGGATCACGTCGCTGTACCAGAAGCTGCCGTACGCGCCCTGGATGCGGCCGATGCCGGGCAGCACGAGGCGCTGCCTGAGCGACGCGCGCACCACGCCCCACTCCTGCGTCACGTCGCTGCCGCCCGCCGGCGCGGGCGAGGTGCGGATGACGCCGGAACCTCCCGGAGGTCCGGAATCGAAGACGAACGGCTCACCCGACGCGATCCTGTCGACATCGACGTGAACGAATCCCTTGGTCACCGTTTCGTTGAGATAGAGCTCGTCGTAATTCGCGGGCGCCGGCTCGCCGATGTGCCACACCGCCAGCGCCGGATCCTTGAACAGGCGTTGATCGGCCTGCGGCCGCGAGCGATGCACCTGGATCAGCAGCGAAGTTCCCGACGCCCCGGCATGCAGCGCTTCGACTTCCGGTCCGGTGACGTCCTGCCACTCTTCCTTCAGTCCGGCGGCCGGCGTGTAGTGCAGCAGCTTCGTCGGCTTCCCGGCGCCGCGCTGGATCATCCACGCGCCGTTGTAGTCGAAGGTCGGGACGGCGAAGAACGACATCGCGTCGGTGCTGCCGCCGTCGGCTTTGGCGACGTCGGTGAGCACGCCGTTGCGAAAGACCTTCAGCGAGCGGACGGTGAGGAGCTGCTCGAGGTAGACGCTGTTATCGGGTCCGATCCAACCTTCGTAGTAGCCGTTCGGATCGACTGTGATCGTCGGATAGATGGTCGGCATCTCTCCGGGGAGCAGGGGGTTGACCGGCAGCACCGCGATCGTCGTCGCGTTCGTGCGCACGAGGACGAGCGAGCCGTCGCGGTTTGTGCCGATCGGGTACGCATTGAACGTCGTCGGAGAGAGGACGCGCGACACGCCGTCGGGCGAGATCGCGTAGACCGCGCTCGACGTGGCGACGATGAACGGGACGGCGTCGGTGCCGATGCGCACGCTGGAGTAGCGCCCGTGCGCGTATGGACCGCCGAGGTCCGACGCGCCGCTCAGCAGGTGAAAGACGACGTCGCTCGGGAAGAGGACGTGCGTCCATATCGTGCCGCCGTCGCTGGAAATCATCATCACCCACTGCTGCTGCGGGTTCTGGCCGTTCAGCGTGGAGTTCGTCTGCACCAGGATCGTCGGCACGTGCTGCGCGTTCTCGCGGACCGCGAGCAGCGCGAACGCGGCGAGCGAGCCGTCCTGCGGGAAGACGACACGCGGCTCGTCCTGTCCCTCGGAGTCGTAGACCACCACCTGCCCGTACGCGTAGCCGTTCCAGTACGGCGCCGGCGAGAGCATCGGTCCGTAGTAGACCGGGTTCGGTCCCTCGACCATGGCGAAGTGGCGATCGAGCCGATGCTGCGTTCCGACGAACGCCGCCCGGTCACTGTACGGCGCATACGACACCACGCGCGCGGACAGGATCGGCGCGCAGCAAAGCAGAAACAGCGCAACGAATGCGTGAAGTCGCCGCTCGAACATCGTCATCTCCTCTTACCGGTGGTACGGAACGACGGAATGCAGCGTCCAGAAGCTTCTCACCGTTTCATCCGCCGCGCCACCTGCGCGGCGGCGCGCTGTCCGCTGACGATCGCGCCGGCGACGGTGCCGGTCTGCTCGCCGTTCGTCGCCTCGCCGGCGAAGAAGAGCGTCGACTGCAGCGGTTTCGCCAGCTCCGCGTGTGCGCCGAGGCCTCCGACGCCGGCGTAGGAGTAGGCGCCGCGGCTGAACGGATCGCGCTGCCAGTCGTGCGTCCAGGTGCCGGCGAGCGTGCGGTCGAGGAGCTGCCTCCTGACGCCAAAGACGCGCGCCATCGAGTCGAGCGCCCGGTCGATCATCGCGCTCTCACCGTCGGCCGCCAGCGCGTCGGCGGCGTGGCCGCCCGCCCAGCCGGTCAGCAGCGGCGCGCGTGCCGGCGCGCAGGTCCACCACGTCGGCACGAAGCGATCGTTGGAGTGGACGAAGTTGGTTCCCTTTGCCCAGAACGGCTCGCGGAAACGGAAGGCGATCTTCACCACGTGGCCGACTTCGAGCTTGTCCATCGCGTGGCGTTTCTGTTCGAGCTCCGGCACGAAGCGGATCGATCCCGCCTTCAGCACGCCGAGCGGTACCGTGATCAAGGCGGCGCGTGCGCGCAGCGTTTCGCTCCCGCAGTCCATTTCCACGGAGCCGCGCTTCCAGCGGATCTCCGAGACCGTCGCGTTGAGACGGAGGGCGCTCGGATCGGCGACGCCGGCACGCAGCCAGGCGATCAGCGCGTCGTAGCCGTTGGCGATGCGGAACTGCTTCATGTCTCCGTCGCCTTCCGCTTCGACCGACTGGGCGCTGATGCGGTCGGCGTGCGCGGCGTGGAAGCCTTCGACGAAGCCGCACGCCAGCTGGCGCAGCCGCGGATCGACGCGCTGCGTGCGGAGAAACTCTTCGAAAGAGCGGTCGCGCTTTCCTTTCTGGATTTTCGCGAAGAGGCGCTCGAGCTCTTCCCAGAAATCGATCTCTTCCCATTTGCCGTCGCGCGACCAGCAGTGAACGTCCGGCAATTCGAGGGCGAGAAGCGGGGCGCTGTCGATGATGGAGAACGTCGCCTTCGGCTCGCCGTGCACGAACTCCGCGCCGAGCTCGATGGGAACGGGAAGGTCGTTCGGATGAAGGGTGTGGATGCGGCCGCCGATGCGATCGCGCGCCTCGAGGATGACGACGCGGTGACCCGCGAGATCACGTGCGGCCGCGAGTCCCGCGGCCCCGGCGCCGATGATGATGACGTCGTACTTCATGCGTACGTCAGAACGGGCAGTCTGCACATCCCGAGCCGCAGCATGTGGGCTCGGACGCGGGACGGATCTCGGGGCGATGAGATTTCACTGCCGGTTCCGGAGAGCCGGTATCCGCCGGTGATTCGGCGGGCTCGCTCGTCAGCGGCGTCTCGGACACGAGCGCGTCAACGCCCGGCTCCGGAACGCGATTCCGTCAATCGGCGGAAGCGACGATCTCGGACCACGGAAGGCGGCGCACGGCCTGCACCTTCTCGTCGATCTCCCCCTGCGTCGCCTTGTCGCCAAGGACGCGCCGGAGATACAACAGCTCGGGTGAAACGAGCTTGTTGTGCTTCGGCAGAAGGCGGATGGCAGCGCTTTGGAGATTCCGGTCAGAGACGGAGATGAGCTTCGGAGTCTTTCTCACTTGGGCGTCCATATGATTCGCAACGTGCTGTTACGCTCCGGTTAATCCTAAGGATCAGCTCACTTTTTCCGTGTGCTGACCGTCACCCGTAAAGGTATCAACGAGCGAAACGGCAGCAACTCCTGCACCACCTCATCCCGCAGCGGGGCGCATCCGCAGAGGGCACAACGCGTTCCGTCGATGTGCGCCGCGCGGGAGTGACCGCACCTGGGACAATGCTGGGCCTTCTTCATCAACGTTATTTGCATCAAATCACCTGCCAATGTCTCCTTGTCAGGATGCCACCCGCCTCCATGAACTCAGCGTTTTTCCAACGCGCGTAGAATTCCGGCCGGTGCGGGGCGCCAGGCCGCCGATTGCTCTCCGCGAGGTAGAACGTGCAGGAACTTCTCGACGCCATTCACAAGGGGGACGCCGCGCGCGTCGCCGCGCTGCTCGACGCCGATCCGACATTGATCGAGGGCGCCGGTCTGCTGCAGTCGCTCTATCGCAACCGCAATGATCTCGTGCAGCTTTTCCTCGATCGCGGTCACCACCTGACGTTTCACGAGGCGGCGGCGCTGGGCGACGTCGATCGCGTGCGCGAATTTCTCGACGCCGACCCTTCACTGCTCGACGCGTTCGGCGACGACGGGTTCAACGCCCTCGGGCTGGCGATCTTCTTTCGGCATCCCGAGGTGGCGCGGCTGCTGATCGAGCGCGGCGCGGACGTCGTGGCGCCGGCGCGGAACGCGATGAAGGTCGCGCCGGTGCATGCCGCGGCGACGCAGGGCGATCGGGAGATGATGCAGCTGCTGCTCGAGCGCGGCGCCGATCCGAACGCACGGCAGCAGATGGACTACACGCCGCTGCACAGCTCCGCCAACCGCGGCGATCACGAGACGGCACGCCTACTCGTCGCGCACGGCGCCGACGCGCGGGCGAAGACGAGCGACGGGAAGACGCCGGCGGACGTGGCGCGGGAGCGCGGATTTCACGAGCTCGCGGCGTGGCTGGATGACGCCAGCTGAATCGCCGGCGCGTCCGGAAACGAGCCCCGCGCGAAGAACACATGCGCCGCCACGGCGCGCATCGGCGGCGTGCGCAGCAGCGCGCAGGCGAGCTCCATCGCCAGCGGCGACTCGATCGTGCGGATGATCCGCCGCATCCAGGTGCGGGCCATGAAGCGGGCGCGGAACAGATCGCCGCTGTATTGCCGCAGTACCGCGCGATCGCCGCGATCGAGCCACGCCGCCGCGACGTCGGCGGCGAAGGCCGACAAACGAATCGCCGGATCGAGTCCGCCCGCGGTGAGCGGGGAGACCGCGCCGGCGGCGTCGCCGACCAGCAGCGCGCGCTCGTTCGCGATGCGGCGCAGCATGCCGCCGACCGGGATCATCCCGCCGCGCCGCTCGATGCGCCGCGACGACGTGTTGCCGAGCGACGCGCGGAATCGCTCCAGCGCCGCCGCCGGATCGAAACGCGCGCGGTAACCGGCCAGACCGATATGCGACTCCTCGCCGTCATCCGCCACCCAGGCGATGTAGCCGGGCGCGATGCGCGGATCGAGATAGCAATGCAGCTGCGGTTTCGACGCGCGTCCGGGGATCACGTCCTCGATCCCGGCGAGCAGCTCCCGGTTCGTGTCGAGGCCGAAGGTACGCGCGACGCGCGACTGTGCGCCGTCGGCGCCGATCACGTAGCGCACGTCGATCCGCTCCACGTTCGTCCCGCGGCTGACGGTGATCGAGGTGCCGTCGCCTTCGAGGAATCGCGTCTGCGGCATGAAGCGGACGCCGGCGCGCGCGCACTGATCGAGCAGGTAGAGATAGATCCACGACATCCGCCCGATGCGGAACTCGTCGTGATCGGCCGCGAGCCGCATCGCCCGGCGGGCGGGGGAGTAGAGCGTCACGTCGCGGATCGGCCGCCCGAGCTGTTCGTCCGGGAGCGGGAAGTCCTCCCACGTCTTGCGGACGAAGATGCCGGTGGTGTGGATCCCATCCGCGAGCGAGCGCTTGCGGTCAATGAGCAGGACCCGCAGGCCGCGCGAAGCGAGGAGGCGGGCGGTGTGAAGGCCGGCCAGGCCGGCGCCGATGACGGCGGTGTCGTAGCGCACAAAGTACTTTATAGCATAAAGTCTGCCGTTGGCAGTGAGCCGTTGACAGCTTCTGCGGCGAGTCAGCCCGCGATTATTCGTTTCGAATCTCGGTGAGATCCAATTCTTCGGCGAAGTTGCGGACTGTCAGAATTGCTACTGTGGCGCCTTCGACTCGATAGATGATGCGATACGCCTTCCGGTAGACGATCTCTCGATATTCGGGAAGCCCTATCTCCGGAACCATGCGACCCGAATTAGGAAACCTCTCCAAACGATCGGTCGACGCGAAGAGCCCCTCGAGCCATGACAATGCGGCCTCGGGCCGATCTTGTGCAATGTACGCGACCGTATCATAGGCACGGTCGATCGCAAGCGGCGACCAGACAATCTTCACCGCGTAAATCTCCTCCTGAGCTCCGCTTTTGCATCCCGATTCGATACGCCCTGGCCGTTTTCGATTTGTCGGACTGCTGTGCGAACGTCGCTGAGTAGCTCAATCTCCTCGACCATACGTTCGTAATCAGCAACGCCGAGTACCACCGCAGCAGAATGACCTCGCTGCGTCAAAACCAGGGGGCGACCGCTGCGACGCACTTGTTCAATCAGTTCTGCGGCGTTGGCGCGAAAGTCGGAAACAGGTTTGATGTCTCTATCAAGTTTCGGCTGCCGTCTGCCCATGAGTACCTCCTGACGTACGTTTAATTGTACCGTCGGAGTGGCGCGAACGGTTGGGCGCTCGCCGGTCGGGCTAACTATGTGCGCTGAAGATCAGCGTCGCGTTCGTCCCGCCGAAGCCGAATGAATTCGACATCGTGTGCGTCAGCGTCTTCTGCCGCGCCTGGTTCGGCACGTAGTCGAGGTCGCACTCCGGGTCGGGGTTTTCGTAGTTGATCGTCGGCGGGATGATGCCGGTCTTCATGGCCATCGCCGTGATCGCCGATTCGATCCCTCCGGCCGCGCCGAGGAGGTGGCCGGTCATCGACTTGGTGGAGCTCACCGCCAGCTTGTAGGCGTGGTCGCCGAAGACGCGCTTGATGGCCACCGTCTCCGTCTTGTCGCCCACCGGCGTCGAGGTGCCGTGCGCGTTGATGTACTCGATGTCGCTCGGATTCAGCCCGGCGTCCTTCAGCGCGCGCTGCATCACGCGCATCATGCCGCTGCCGTCCTCGGCCGGCGACGTGATGTGGTACGCGTCGCTCGACATCCCGTAGCCGGTGACCTCGCAATAGATGCGCGCGCCGCGGGCCATGGCCCGCTCGCGCTCTTCGAGCATCACCACGCCCGCTCCTTCGCCCATCACGAAGCCGTCGCGATCGGCGTCCCACGGACGCGAGGCCCGCTCCGGATCGTCGTTGCGCGTCGACAGCGCGCGCATCGCGGCGAAGCCGCCGACCGCCAGCGGCGAAATCACCGCTTCCGATCCGCCGCCGAACATCACGTCGGCCTCGTCGCGCTGGATGATCCGGCAGGCGTCGCCGATGGCGTGCGCGCCGGTGGCGCAGGCGGTGGCCGGCGCGGAGTTCGGTCCGCGTGCGCCGAAACGGATCGAGATCTGCCCGCTGGCCAGGTTCACGATCAGGCCGGGGATGAAGAACGGCGAGATGCGGCTCGGTCCGCGCTCCATCATCTTCTGATGCATTTCCTCGATCAGCGGCAGGCCGCCGATTCCGGAGCCGATCACCACACCGACGCGATCGCCGTCTTCCTTCGCCATCTCCAGTCCGGCGTCATCGACCGCCATCTGCGCCGCGGCCACGGCGTAGTGGATGAAGGTGTCGGATTTCTTGACCTCTTTTTTCTCGATCCACTTCTCCGGCTCGAAGCCGCGCACCTCGCCGGCGATCTGGCAGGCGAAGGCGCTGGGATCGAACTTCGTGATGCGACCGATGCCGGAGCGCCCTTCGATCAGTCCCTGCCAGGTGGCGTCGTTGCCGATGCCGAGAGGGGAGATCATGCCGATGCCGGTGACGACGACGCGCCGTTTGTTCAAGGAATCGCTCCGAAAAAAGAGGTTTGTGAAAATGGAATGGTCAGTTCAGATAGCCGGATCGACGATCTGAACTGACCACGGAACTGTCGCGAAATTGTCGGACGGGCCGTGAGACCCGCCGGTTACTGCGCGCTCTGACGCTTGTCGATGTACTCGACCGCATCTTTGACTTTGCGGATCTTTTCGGCCTCGTCGTCCGAAATCTCGACGCCGAATTCTTCCTCGAACGCCATGATCAGCTCGACCGTATCGAGCGAATCGGCGCCGAGGTCTTCGACGAACGACGCTTCGGGCTGGACCTCGTCCGCGTCCACTCCGAGCTGCTCGACGATGATCGACTTGACCCTATCCTCAACCGACATGGGCATCTCCTCCATCAGATTCCAGGGAACGCAACGCTGTGCAGTCGCGTTTTAGCACAAGCGAAACTTCATCGTCTATGCGGTCACGGTACACTTCGACTCGATGCGAAAACTCGGCGCGATTCTGTTCATCCTCTTCCTCGCCGTCGCCGTCTGGGCCGGCGCGCGCTGGATGGCCACCCGCGGAACTGTCAAGGCGACGATTATTTTTCAAAGCGCGGGGTCGTTGCGCGGCGGCGATCCGGTGGTTTCGAACCAGGTCGTCATCGGCAACGTCACGCGCGTCGACAAGGTGGATGAGCGCGACGCCGTGACCATCCGCCTCGACCGCGATCACCGCAAGGCCATCGTCAGCGACTCGCTCTTCACCGTCGACGATCACAAGCTCGTCGTCATGAACGCCTTTGCAGTCGGCGCGCCCATCGAGGACGGCGCCGTGATTCAGGTGAAGGAAGACCGGCTGACGAAATGGCTGGCCAAAAACGGCCAGAAGGTCGAGCCGCTCATGGACAAGCTCAAACAGCAGGCCGACAAAGGCGTCGAGACCGTCCGCACGAGCTCCAGCGGAGAGGCGCAGAAACTGAAAGAGAAGGTTGACTCATGGGTCGACAAGGTTCGAAAGAAGTGACGGAGAAGAAGCTCTTTTCGTACGAGGACGCCTGCGCGCTCCTCCCCGAGGTGCAGCGCCTGACCGACGCCGCGGTGGTGGAGGTCGAGGCCCTCGGCGAGGAAGTCGACGACAGCAACGACGACTTCCGCCGCATCGTCACCGACTGGGCCGAGCAGGTCATCGCCCTCGGCATGGAGGTCAAAGGCCTCTGGCTCGTCGATTTCGACAGCGGCAGCGGGTATTACTGCTGGCGCCATCCCGAGCCGGGACTGCAGTTTTTTCATGGATATGAAGAAGGATTTCGCGGGCGGGTCCAGCTGAATTAGCGCGACCTGGCTATTGAGCTGTTGAGCTCTTGAGCTGTTGAGGGAGACGGCTCGCTCAATAGCTGAACAGCTCAATTGCTCCAACACACATGATCAAAGCCATCGCCTTCGACCTCTGGGAAACATTGATCACCGAGGATGCGACCACCGCGCGGCAGCAGGAGCGGCTGCGGCTGGAGCGCATCGAACGAATCCTGGGAGTGGGCGGACAGGCGCACTCGCCTGTCCGCATCGAATCGGCCTATCGCCAGCTCTGGCGGCGCTGCTTCGAGCTCTACTGGTCCGAGGATCGCGACGTGCCGTGCCGCAGGCAGATCGAGCATCTGCTCGAGGAGCTCGACGTCGATCCTGCCTCGTTCGATGAGCCGACGCTCGCGGAGCTGGAGCGCGTCTACGCGCACGCCGCGCTCGAAATCCTGCCCCGGCCGGTCACCGGCGCGCCGGAAACACTGGAGCACCTCAAGCAGCAGGACCTGGTCATCGGCCTGATCAGCAACACCGGCCGCACGCCCGGCTATGTCCTGCGCGAGATTCTCGATCGCCTCGGCCTGGCGCGCTCCATCGACGTCATGGTCTTCTCCAACGAGCATGGCGAGTGCAAACCGCGCACGTCGATCTTCGAGCAGTTACGCGCCGGACTCGGTGTGTCGTATGAAGAGACGATGTTCGTCGGCGACAACCTTTACGTCGATGTCTACGGCGCGCAGCGCTGCGGCATGCGCGGCGTCCACTTCGTCCCGCCGGAACGCGGCATGGCTGTCGCACCACCGTTCGAGCACGAGATGGAGATTCATCCCGACGCCACGATCACCGCCCTCGGCGAACTGCCGGCCATCATCGAGAGGATGATGGATGCATAGGCGGCTGGTCGCGTCGCTCGCACTCATCCTGTTTCTTGCCGTTCCGACGAGGGGAGCGGACGTCTCGTCCGCTCGCGGTGGCAGAAGAGCGGACGAGACGTCCGCTTCCCACCTGGCCAAGAAACGCCGCAAGGCCGCGCCAAAACGCAGAGGGAGAGTCGTAGCCAGAGCGCCGTCGATCGCCGGCACCGCGGTCGGCGTCACGCTCGGCGAACGCCTGAATTCGCTGATGAACAGCACCGTCGGGCGGAGCTCCGAGGCCAGCCTGCAGGTCGTCGAGGTCGAGAGCGGGACGGTCGTCGCCGAGCGCACGCCGCACACGCCGCTCGCGCCGGCGTCGAACATGAAGCTCTTCACCACCGCGGCGGCGATCGATCTGCTCAAGCCGACATTCCAGGTCACCACCACCGTCTTCGCGCGCGGCAGCGTGCAGCCGAACGGCACGCTGGAAGGCGACGTGAAGATCGTCGGCCGCGGCGATCCGACCATCGGCGGCCGCTTTCACGACGGCCGCGCCACCGCGGTCATCGAAGACTGGGTCACGGACCTCAAGCGCAGCGGCATCAAGACCATTCACGGCTCGCTCATCTTCGAATACGGCTACATGGACACGGAGTACATCCATCCGACCTGGCCGGTCGATCAGCTGATCAACTGGTACGAGGCGCCGGTGTCGGCGTTTTCGATGCAGGAGGGCTGCGTGGAGGTGCGCGTGCTTCCGGCGCGTCCGGGGAAGCAGTGCATCGTGCAGCTCGATCCGCCGACGAATTACCTGCAGGTCGAGAACAGCTGCCGCACCGGCCGCGGAATGCCGTTCATCACGCGGATGCGCAACTCGAACACGCTCATCGTGCGCGGCGGCGTGCCGTCGCGGTCGGGCACGAGCTCGGTCTTCGTGACCATCGAGAATCCGGTGCAGTACTTCGCCACCGTCACGCACGAGACGTTCGAGCGCAACGGCATTCACCTGCAGGGCGACATGGTGGTCACGCCGCGCGACGATCGTCCCGACTGGCGCGCCGTATCGCAGCATTCGACGCCGCTGAACGTCCTCGTCTACGTCGTCAACAAGAAGAGCCAGAACCACTACGCCGAGGAAGTGGTGAAGATGATCGGCGCGGAGACGAAGAAGGCGGGGACGTGGACGGCGGGAACCGGCGCGGTCACCGACTGGCTGACGACGAAGATCGGCGTCCCCGGGGACGAGTATCACCAGGCCGACGGATCCGGGATGTCGCGCGACAACCGGGCCTCGGCGAACGCGTTCATCCAGCTGCTGCGCTACATGTGGAAGAGCCCGTGGCGCGAGGATTTCGTGTCATCACTGCCGTACTCCGGCGACCCCGACTCGAAGTTCGGGCATCGTCTCCGCCAGGCGCCGTACGCGCGTCAGGTCTACGCCAAGACCGGCTACATCGTCGGCGTGGTCGGCCTCTCCGGCTACGTGCACGCGACGAGCGGAAAGATCTACGCCTTCAGCTTCATCTTCAACCGTTACCATGTCGGCGTTTACGCCGTGTACCAGCTGCAGGATGAAATGCTGAGGGAGATCATCAGGAACGGATAGCTATTGAGCTATTCAGCGTTTAAGCGGTTCAGCACTCAACAGCTCAACCGCTCGATCGCTCAACCGCTATGTCCAAAGACAACATCGTTTTCACAGGCTTCGGTTTTCTCCTCGGACTGGTGATCGGGAGCATGGTGATCGGCCCGCGGCTCGCGCAGTCGAAGGCCGAGAGTGCCGCTCCCGCGGTTCAGGCCGAGGCTCCCGCTCCGACGCAGGCGCAGACGGCGCCCGCCGGCGGCAATCCGATGGGCGCCATCTTTCAACAGCTCAACGCGCTGAAGCAGCAGGTCGAGCGCGATCCGAACAACGCCGACGCGCTGGCGCAGCTCGGCACGATGTACATGGACGCCGGCAAGTTCCCGCAGGCGATCGAGTATTTCGAGCGGTCGCTGAAGGTCCGCGAGAATCCGCAGCTGCGCACCGACCTCGGCATCTGCTACCGCAACAACGGCGAGGTCGAGAAATCGCTCGCCCAGTTCCGCCAGGTCGTGCAGTCGAATCCCGAGCAGTGGCAGGCGCTGTTCAACGAGGTGATCATCCTCGCCGAAACACGGCACCTGGATGAAGCGCGCCTCGAGCTGGCGAAGCTGCAGAAGTTGCGGCCGGGAGACGCGGACGTGGAGAAATTGGCGCAGAGCATCGCGACCGCGCGATGACGTCCTACGTCATCCTCAACTGCTGGCTCGCCGGCGCGACGGCCAGTGTGTAGACGCCGGTCGGCTTGCGCACGGTGGCGATTCCCTGGAATCCGGGGAACGTCTGGATCCTGCCGATGAGCTCCGCGCCGTCGAGCTGCACGAACGAGCGCACCGCATCCTCCACCGATTCCGCGTCGCAGCTGTGAAACGATACGGGTGCAGGCGTTGCCACCAGCCTGCCCGCGAGGTCGGTGAGGTGGCGCTCTTCGATCGTGAAGCGCATCAGCACGGTCTCATTGTCCCGCGATTCCGTATGCAATTTCGATGCTTTTTACCCTGTTTTATACTCACTTAAATCGAGGCAGACATGAGCGAAGAACGCGTGCTGAAAGATGTGGTCCCGGTGATCGGTCGTATCGATATTCACGAAAGCGAACAGCGCGAGCTTCCTTCCTCCCGCTTCGCCGAACCGATCCCCATCGCCCTCACCTTCGACGACGTCCTGCTCAAGCCGGCGAAGTCGGAGATGCATCCCAACTTCGTCGACGTCTCCACCCGCCTGACGCGCGACATCCGCCTCAACATCCCCATCGTCTCCGCGGCGATGGACACGGTCACCGAAGCGCGGCTGGCCATCGCCATGGCGCAGCACGGCGGCCTCGGCATCATCCACAAGAACATGCCGATCGATCGCCAGGCGGAGGAAGTGGACAAGGTGAAGCGCTCCGAGGCCGGCATGATCGTCGACCCCGTCACCATGCGGCCGTGGCAGACCATCGCCGAAGCGATGCAGGTCATGGAGAAGTACAAGATCTCCGGCGTGCCGGTCACCGATGCCAACGGCAAGCTCGTCGGCATCCTCACCAATCGCGATCTGCGCTTCGAAACGCGATTCGATCTCCCCATCGCCGAGCGGATGACGAAAGAGCAGCTGATCACCGTGCCGGTCGGCACCACACTGGAGCAGGCGCGCGACGTCCTTCATCAGCACCGCATCGAGAAGCTCCTCGTCGTCGATATCAACGGCGATCTCAAGGGCCTCATCACCGTCAAGGACATCCAGAAGGCCCGCCGCTATCCGCAGGCGGCGAAAGACCGTCTCGGGCGACTGCGCTGCGGCGCGGCCATCGGCATCGGACGCGACGGCCTCGACCGCGCGCGTGCGCTCATCGACGCCAAGGTCGACGTCATCGTCATCGACTCCTCGCACGCCCACTCCGCGGCGGTGATGGACACGATCAGGCAGTTCAAGAAAGTCTTTCCCGACACGCCGCTCATCGCCGGCAACGTCGCCACGTACGAAGGGGCGCGCGATCTCTGCGAGCTCGGCGTCGACGCGCTCAAGGTCGGCATCGGACCGGGATCGATCTGCACGACTCGTGTCGTCGCAGGCGCCGGCGTGCCGCAGGTCACCGCGGTGATGGAGTGCGCGCGGGCCACCGAAAAGTTCGACGTGCCGATCATCAGCGACGGCGGCATCAAGTTCTCCGGCGACGTGACGAAGGCGCTGGCCTCGGGCGCGAGCTCGGTGATGATCGGCTCGCTCTTCGCCGGCACCGACGAAGCGCCGGGCGAGACGATCCTCTACCAGGGCCGTACGTATAAGGCGTATCGCGGCATGGGCTCCATCGGCGCGATGCAGCAGGGATCGAAGGACCGCTACTTCCAGGAAGACACGGACGAAGTGGGGAAGCTCGTGCCGGAAGGGATCGAGGGGAAGGTGCCGTACAAGGGATCGCTCAGCGCGATGATCCCGCAGATGGTCGGCGGCCTTCGCTCGGGCATGGGCCTCACCGGCTCGCAGAGCATCGAGGACCTGCGCACGAAAGCGGTCTTCATCCGCATCACCGCGGCCGGCCTGCGCGAGTCGCACGCGCACGACGTGACGATCACGAAGGAAGCGCCCAACTACCGGATCGAATCGACGGACTGACGCTTCACGGCGGAGCCGCGTATCAGGCATGTGCGCCGGCTATCGCTTCTCCTCACCCTCGTTGCCTCGCTGAACCTGCTCGCCGCTCCGTTGCGCGTCGAGCCTCCGTCACCCGACTCGGCGACGCGTTTCAAATTGATGTTCTTCGCGGCGCCGTGCGGGTATCCGGCGGCCGGCGTGACCGTGAACGGCAGACGCGTCGACGTCCATGTCGGAATCCGAGGCGGCGTCTGTATCGATCCGCTCCAGTCGTACATGATGAGTGTGGAGGTCGGTCCGCTGCCCGCCGGCACGTACGACGTGCACCTCGACATCGATACCTACCGGGCGACGTTCGAGACGACCGTGGTCGTGCGCGACGCGCATCCGCTGACGTTCGCGCCGATCGCCGGTCCCATCGGCGGCGGAACGGAGGTGGCGATCACGCGCGGCGATCTGAACCCCTGGGACGCGGACTCGGGGTTTGCCCTCCTCGGCGGAGCCAGGTCATCGTTCGATATCGACTACTACACGGAACGGGAAGGATCCGCCGTCCGCATGGTCACGCCTCCCGCCAGGGCGCCTGGCGCCGTCGATGTCACCGTCGGCATCGGCGAGGAGAGCTGGGTCGAGCGCTCGGCGTTCATCTACTACGATCCTTCGCAGCCGCCGGACCGCGCGTACGCCGAGCCGGTGTTGTTCCCGATCGCGTACGACGGTCCCGGCGCCTACGGTTCGGAATGGCGGACCGAGAACAGGCTGGTCCCGCCCGTCGTCTATTCCACCCCGCAGTTTTCCGCGCCGCTGCCGCAGTTCTTCACGCCGCCGTGCGACGGGTGCGGCTCGATCCTGCGGAAGGCGCTCACGCTGCCGCCGACGTCGCGAGCGGACGGCCAGGTGGTGTGGCTGCTGCGCGGAACAGGGCGCGATCTCGCCGCCTCTTCCCGAATCCGCGACGTGTCGCGTCCCGGCAACGCCGCGACCTCCGTGCCGGTCGTGCACGAAGACGATTTTCGTCTTTCCTTCGTCCTGCCATCCGTTCCCATCGACGCGCGGAATCGCGTGGTCCTTCGCGTCTGGTCGAACGAGCCCGCCTTCGTGTACGTCTACGGGTTCGCGTACCTGGTCCCGCTGCAGGTGTCGGTCAATGGCCTGCCATTCGCGGTGCGCGATCTCACGCCCGATCTCGCCCGGCTGCCGCGCGATCAGGGGTCGGTCGACGTGATCGTCAGGACAGACGGCACCGGCATCTGGCCGATGATCACGGTGACGAATAATGAGACGCAGCAGGTAACCATCATTGCCCCGGAGTGAACCATGACCCGAATCCACGGACTCTTCCTTTCCCTTTTTCTTCTCGCTGCTCCGCTCTTCGCCCAGCCGGTGGCGGTCATTCGCTTCGATCCGCCCGATCCGACGCCGCGCACGGCGGTCACGGCGCACATTCACGTGCCGAACGTCGGCTGCGGCGCCACCGGGGCGAACGTGACGCGCGTCGGATCGAACATCAGCGTGTCGCTCGAGCTGGCGCTGATCGAGTGCGTCGCGCCGGCGCCGGCCGACGTCACGGTCGATCTCGGCATCCTTCCGGCCGGCGTCTACGACGTCCTCGTCAGCCCGGGCATGCTTCTGTCGCTGATCGCGGAACAGGAGCTCGTCGTCCGCGAGGCGACGCCGCCGTTCGACGTACGTCCCAACACGCCAGGCTCCGCCGTCCGGCTGATCGCCAACGACATCGGGACTCCGGCCGCCGTGCGTTTCGGCGCCGCCACGGCCGAGGTCATCAGCGTCGGTCCGAATGGGATCCTGGTGAAAGAGCCGCTGCTCGCTCCCGGCACGTACGACGTCACGATCGAACGCGCCGGAGTGCCGGTGACCGCGATCGCCGCGTACCACGTCCCGAAGCCGGCGCCGTTCAGGGTCAATGAGGCGTTCTACGAGCGCGTGCTGCTCCCGGTCTTCTGGTCCGGCCCGGGTGCGTTCGGAGCCCGTTGGGAAACGAACGCCACGCTCTACAACGGCAACGAGTACGTGCTCACGCCTGCGCACACGACGGTCGTTCACATCCATTGTCCGGTCACGACGTGCGATTCCCGCGTCCCCGGCAACGCGGACGCCACGGTGACCGCCGATGGATCGACGGTCGCCGGCGTGGTCGAAGAACTGCCGCGGCAGGCGACGGCGAAGATCGATTTCGGCCTCACCATCCGCGACCGCTCGCGCGACGACAAGGACCTCGGCACCGAAGTGCCGGTGGTCCGCGAGTCCGATCTCTTCGCCCGCACATTCAACCTTCCGAACTTCCCGACCGATCCGCGCTATCGCCTGACGCTGCGTCTGTATGACCTCGACGGCAGCGCCGTCTTCGCGCTGCGCATCTACACCAACGGCGCGCCGACGCCGGCCGTCAATCAGGGGATCGCGCTCAACGCCGACGCGGCGCTGCGCAACGGCGGCTTCGCCGTCATCGACGACCTGCTGACGAAGTTCCCGCAGCTCGCCGGCTTCGGTCCGTTGCGCGTGGAGATCGATCCGCTGGCGCGGGACGGCGCGCGCTCGGCGTGGGGTTTCATCACCGTGACGAACAACGACACGCAGCATGTGACGGTGATCTCGCCGCAATAGAAGAGCAAGTAGAATCCGCCGCGTGATCGACCTCTCCAACGTCCACACCATCGGCGACTTTTCCATCGAGCTGCGCGACCGGAAGATCACCTACCTCGGCGGCGACGGCGAGCGCATCGCCTGGTTTCCGGCGTGGGAGAACGCCGATCGCGATCTGAAGCACTTCATCGCTTCCGACGTCCCGCTCGGATCCGTCGACGCGCCGTTCGAAGACTTCGACGACGCGTGGCGGATCGCCATCCTGGAGCACGAAGGGTTCGTCTACGTGCTGGAGGCCGACGATCCGCACGCCGAATCGTTCCCCCGCCGCTTCCGCGTGTCGCGCGACGCCTACATCCGCGCGTGGGCGAAGCTGCTGCACGAATACAACCCGGTGCTCTCGCTGGAGGAGTTGCTGGCAAACGCCGGCCGCGCGACCGACGTATAACCGTCATGCGTCGTTACGTTACGGTTCTTGCGATCCTCCTCGCGCCATTCCTGCACGCCGCCACCTTCCGCTTCGATCCGCCGGCGCCGACGAACGACACGACGACGAAGCTGACGTTCAACGGAGCCTCGCCCATTGCCTGTCTTCCGAAGCTGCCGCCGGGCGTCGTCGTCGACGGCGGCGCGAAACGGATCACGCTCCAGTTCGTGTTTGGGCCGGGGGACCTCTGTCAAACCCTCCCCACGCCGTTCATCACGAGCGTGAACCTGGGCGTTCTTCCCGCCGGCGTCTACGACGTCGTCGCGCAGCTCGCCCTCGGCCTTGATCAGTCCGTGCTCGGCGCGACCAAGCTCGTCGTGCGCGACGTCACCACCTACACGATCTCTCCGGCGTTCGCTCCGACCTCCGGCGGCACGCTCGTCACCGTCAACAGCAAGGAGCCGTTCGACGTCGAGCCGATTCACGTCTCGCTCGGCGGCCAGGATGTTTCGATCACCCGGGTCTTTCCCGGAACGATCCAGTTCAACGCTCCTCCCCATGCCGCCGGTCCGGTCGATCTCGTCGTCGAGAGCGTCATGGGCGGCCGTCATGTCGCCACCGCCGCGTTCACGTATTACGACCCGCAGGCCGCGACGCCCGATCCGTTCGTCTTCACCTGGCTTCTCTTCCCGCTCGACTTCGAAGGCCCCGGCGCGTTCGACTCGCTCTGGACGACCGACAACTGGGTCGAGACGTGGGCAGGGAAGGGAAAGCTGCCGGTGACCGGAAGCGCGTCGGGTGTCGTCTACCCGGTGGCGCGCGCGGAAACGGTCGCCGCCAACTCGCGCATCCGCGACACCTCGCGCGCCACGCTCAACGCCGGGACCGAGATCCCGGTGGTGCATGAAGACGACTTCACCGATCACATCCGCCTGCTCAATGTCCCGACCGGGAAGAACTTCCGCGCGCTGCTCCGCGTCTGGACCGTGGGCGAGCCGGCGAAGCGGTTCTTCTACAACATCGACCAGGTCCCCAGCCTCGTGCCCAGCACCGAGCCGCTCAAACCGGCGCAGGGCGGCTTTCTCTACGGGACGGCCATCCTGACGCCATTCGTCGATTCGCCGAACGACCACCTCGACATCAGCATCGGCGCCGGCGTGGGCACCCGCATCTGGGGAATGATCAGCATCACCAACAACGACACGCAGCAGGTGACGATCATCTCGCCGCAGTAAGATGCCGGGATGAACATCGTCCTCGTGCACGGCGTCCTCGGCGCGCACATCTTCGCCGGCCAGCCGTACTTCAACGGCGTGGCGGAACACTTCCGGAAGCAGGGCCACGACGTCATGGAGAGCGACACGAAGCCGATCGCCACCGTCGATCTCCGCGCGGACCAACTGCACGGCCAGATCGTCAAACGGTTCGGCGCCGCGCCGGCGGACAAGCTGATCATCATCGCCCACAGCATGGGCGGCCTCGACGCGCGCCTGATGCTGCACAAATATGCGGAGCTGGCGAAGCATGTGCGCAGCCTGACCTGCGTCGCCACGCCGCATCGCGGCTCGCCGGTGGCGACGTTCCTCAACAAACCGACCTCACCGCTGCGCCGGCTGCTCGACTGGTTCTCGCCCGGCAATCCGGACAGCCTGCTGCGCCGCGTCATCAAGGAATTCGACGCTGTGCGCGACCTGTCGGAAGAGGGGGCGCGGAAGATCGACGCGATGTGCCCGGACATCGACGGCATCCGCTACGCCGAAGTCGTCGGCATCGGACGCGGGCCGAACGGCGGCGACACGGCGGCGTTCTTCAAACTGATGCCCGGGATGAGCGGCGGAGTGAACGACGGCCTCGTGCCGCGCGACTCCGCGGCGCGGCCCGGCCGCAAGCCGCTGGAAGAGGCGCACGCCGATCACGCCGACCTCGTCGGGCACGATGTCGACGACTTCCCGCAATTACGCGCGCGGAAGTTCGATCACCTGCCGCTCTACGATCGGATCCTGGCCGCGGCTACGGCCTGAAGACCTTCCCGTCCTTCATCACGAAGCGCACGTCCTTCAGCGCGTCGACGTTCTTCAGCGGATCGCCGCTCACCGCGATCACGTCCGCGTAGGCGCCGGGCGCGAGGACGCCGAGGTCGTTCGTCATGTCGAGCAGATCGGCGGCCCGTGAGGTGGCGGCCTGGATCGCCTCCATCGGCGTCATCCCGAACTCCACCATCCGCCCGAACTCCTGGGCGATCGGATCGTTCCAGGAGAAGCCGCCGACGTCGGTGCCGAACGCGATCTTCACGCCCGCCTTGTGCGCTTTCGCGAACGACACGCCGTGCAGCTGCACGCGCTTGAGATCGCGCTTGCCGGCGGGCGTGTCGGGCGGCGCGTCGTGGTCGTAGTAGACGGCGAGCGTCGGCACCAGCCACGTCCCCTGCTTCAGCATCTGCGCGATCGCCGCGTCGTCGAGCTCCAGGCCGTGCTCGATCGAATCGCAGCCGCCGTCGAGCGCGCGGCGCAGGCCCTCGCCGCCGTACGCGTGGCACGCCACCTTGCGCTTCTGCCCGTGCGCTTCGTCGACGATCGCGCGAAGCTCCTCCACCGTCAGCGTCGGCTGCGAGACGAGGTTGCCCTGCCGGTCGAGCCACGAGCGATGGGTCATGTAGACCTTCACCCAGTCGGCGCCGTTGTCGATCTGCTCGCGCGCCGCCTTGCGCGCCTCGACCGGGCCGTCGATCAGCTGCGCCCCTTTCGGCACCTCGATCTCCGGCGCGTAACCCTCGAGCGGATAGCCGCCGGTGGTGGAGATGGCGCGGGTGGAGACGAACATCCGGGGGCCGGGGATGTAGCCGCGCTCCACGGCGTGCTTGATGCCGACGTCGCCGTAGCCGGCCCCTTCGGTCTCGACGTCGCGGATGGTGGTGAAGCCCTGCTCCAGCGCACGCCGCACGGAGACGGTCGCGCGCGCCGCGCGGAAGGCGATGCCCTGTTTGAGCAGCTGCTCGTCGTAGCCCCCTTCGGCCGGATCCTCGCCCTGCAGGAAGATATGCGTGTGCGTGTCGATGAGTCCCGGCAGCACGGTCATGTTGGAGAGGTCGATGACCTTCGCCTTCGGGTCGACCTTCGCCTTGCTCGCCGGCCCGACGCTCTCGATCCGGTTGTCGCGTATGACGATCACCTGATCGCGCCGCGCCTCATTCGAGCGTCCGTCGATCAGCGTTCCCGCCTTGATGACGGTGAGCTGTTGCGCCGCGGCGAGCGGCGCGAGAAGGGCAAGGGCAATCGCGGTAAACCGCATGGTCATTCCTCCCGATCGACGATTCGTTGTGCGATGAGCCACTGCGACAGGGCCGCGCGGATCGATTCATGGACGTTGTCCGCGTCGAAGTCGACGCGCAGCAGGCCGGCGACGTCGGTGTGCATCGGTGCGCCGCGCGGTGCGAGGATGCAGATCGGTTTGCCGAGGCCGCGAACGTAGCCCGCTTCGTAGACCACGTTCGAGTTCGAGGCGTCGTACACCGCCATGGCGAAGCCGCAGGCGTGCAGGTAGACCTCGATGTTCGCCAGCAGGTCGGCGGCGTACGCCTTCGTGTCGGCGCGGAACGCGCGCAGGCCGTGCGCGGCCAGCGTCTCCTCGATCGCGCGCTGCACCGGCTCGTGTTGCGGCGCGAACGGCATGATGACGAAGCCGTTGCGGCGCATGTCGGGCGCGTCCTCCAGGAAGCGGCGGATGCCGTCGACCACATGCTTCGGCAGCCGGCGCGGCATGCCGATGAGCGCCTTGCGCAGGTCGATGAGGCGGACGTTCAACGACTCGTGAAAATCGTCCGCGATGTGCGCCAGCGTGAGGAACGGCGCACGCATGCTCTGCTCGATCCACTGGCCGCCCGATCCGTCGTGCTTGTCGAGGTGCAGCTCGTAGCGGATCAGCGCCGCCGCCAGGTCGCGCACGCGCAGCTCGCTGCGGCCGTCGAGCTGCGCCGTCTGCATGACGTAGTCGAGGATGGCCGGACGCTCGGCGTCGCGGTAGCGCTGTTCGGAGTAGAGCTCGCCGTCGCCGTAGTGATCCTCCACATCGCGCTCGAAATCGTCTTCGATGAAATCGGCGCCGGCGTCGGGATCGCCTCCCAGCGACACCACCACGTCGCGGAACTCTTCGGAATCGCGCAGCAGCGCGAGGAGGAAGAGTTTCGGATACGGGTCGTTGTCGACCGATTCGCTGAAGCGCTCCACCCAGGCGAAGAGGTCGAGCAGTTTCGCCGTCATCGTGAACGAGCGCGAGGCGACGGATTGCCGCAGGTCGTCGAGCGCCGCTTCGGCGGTGAGCGCCATCGGCGGCGATTGTACAATCCGCCCTCCTCATGCACTTCGACCGCGACATGCGCGAGCGCGCGCACTCACTCGTCGACACGCTGTTCGATCACGTCGAACAGATCGACTCCCGTCCCGTGGTCGACTGGAAGACGGCGCCGGAGCTTCGGGCGCTGATCCGCGACACCGACGATCCGGTGCAGGCGATCCTCGACCATTCGATCCAGCTCCACCATCCGTCGTACATGGGCCATCAGGTCTGCCCGCCGTTCCCGGCCGCGATCCTCGGCGACCTGCTGATCTCCACGCTGAATCAGTCGACGGCGGTCTGGGAGATGAGCCCGATCGGTACGGTGATCGAGCAGGAGGTGGTCCGCTGGCTCGCCGACCGCGCCGGCTATCCGGCCGAGTCGCTCGGCACCGCCGTCTCCGGCGGCTCCGCCGCGAACCTCACCGGCCTCCTCGCCGCCCGCGCGCGCTGGCGGGCGGGCGGCGGCGAGGGGACGCCGGTGATCCTTGCCTCGGCGGACACGCATTACTCCGTCGCCCGCGCGGCCTCGATCATGGGGATCGATCAGGTAGTGAAGATCGAGACCGATGACCGCCATCGGATGAGCCTCGACGCGCTGCGGCGCGCGATGACGCCGAACGTGCTCGCCGTGGTGGCCACGGCGGGATCGACCGCCACCGGCGCGTTCGACGACCTGGAAAAGGTCCGCGAGATCGCCCGCGACACCTGGCTGCACGTCGACGCTGCGCACGGCGCCTCGGTGCTGCTCAGCGAGCGCTTGAAGCACCTCGTGCGCGGACTCGATCGCGCCGACTCGTTCTCCTGGGATCCCCACAAGATGCTCTGGATGCCGCTCTCCCTCGGCGCGATCCTGGTGCGCGACGGCCAGTGGCTTCGCCGCGCGTTCGAGGCCGACGCGCCGTATCTCTTCCACGCCGAGCGCGAGGCGGACAACATCGGCGCGGTGACGATCCAGTGCTCCAAGCGCGCCGACGCCATCAAGCTCTGGCTGACGCTGCGTTTCTTCGGCACCGAGCCGTTCACCGCCGCGCTGGAGAAGGTCACCGACATCACCCGCTACCTCTACGACCGCGTCGTCGCGTCGAGCGACTTCGACGCGATGCACGAGCCCGACTTCAACATCTTCTGCTTTCGATATCGAGGTACCGACGAGCAGAACCTCGACCTCCGCGAGCGTTTGATCCGCACCGGCGACGCCTGGATCACGTCGACGGTGCTGAAGGGCCGGCGCGTGCTGCGGGTGACGATGATCAATCCGCGGACGGAGCGCGAGCATGTCGACGCGATGCTGGAGTCGGTGCGGCGGCTGGCGCGATGATCCGCATCGTCCTGGTCGAGCCGCGCGAGGCGGGCAACGTCGGCGCCGCGGCGCGCGTGATGAAGAACTTCGGCCACCGCGATCTCTGGATCGTCGGCGAGCATCCGAACCTGCATCCGCTGGCCGACTGGTGGGCGAGCGGCGCGGATGACGTGGTCGCCGGCGCGCACTTCGCCGCCACCCTCGGCGAGGCGCTGGCGGACGCGCACGTCACGATCGCCACGACGTCGTCGCGCGGACGGTCGATGCCGGTCGACTTCACGCCGCGCGAGGTGGCGTCGATCGCCGCGTCGCTGACGCCCGATCAGACCCTGGCGCTCGTCTTCGGACGGGAGAACAGCGGCCTCACGCGCGACGAGGTGGTGATGTGCCAGCGCACCTGCTCCGTGCCGACGCATCCCGAATTTCCAACCATGAACCTCGCGCAGACCGTCGGCGTCTTCTGCTACGAGCTCTCGACGATCGTGCCCGCGCCCGTGCCGCGCGAGCTCGCGCCGGCGGGCCTCGTCGAACGGATGCATCAACGCGCCGAAGCGCTGCTGCTGGAGGTCGGGTTCCTCCACGAGAACAATCCCGATCGCATCTACGACGACCTCCGCGCCATGGCCGGCCGCGCCGACCTCGACGAGCGCGAGGTGAAGATCCTGCTCGGTGTGATTCGGCAGGTTGAATGGAAACTGAAACACTAGGTTGCTGGGTTGCTCGGTACCACCCAGCACCTCAGCACCTCAGCACTTACCCATGCGGCATATCCCCATGATCCAGACACTCTCCGATCAGATCGATGAACTTCTCCAGATCGAATGGCTTGAGGATCGAGGCGCAGATGGCGTCAGGAGGGATCTTGTCGACGCCGCGCTTTCCGGCGGCGGTGAAGACGATGATGTGCGGGCGCTTGACCGGCACGGTCGACACGCGCTCGATGAATTCGTAGCCGTTGAGGCGCGGCATCATGAGATCGAGCAGCACGAGGTCGACGGCGCCATCGCCATCTCCCTTGCCGTCGCCGCGCAGCTTTTCGAGACCGACGGCGCCGTCCTCCGCGAGCTCGACGGAGAAGTTCATCCGCCGCAGCACGGCCTGCAGCAAGACGCGAATCGCCAGGTCATCGTCGATGACCAGGATCCGTTTTCCCATTCCGTCTATCTTCGAAACAGACATCGTTCGGTCATTACATCTAGCGAAAATGATGCCGGGCTGAAGTGTATTGGACTCAACATCATGAGAGTACGGGAAGGACGGATGAACGGCAATGGCTGAGTCGTTGATTCTGTTCGCTTTCCGCCCCTGGGTGCGCCGCGCCGGGCTTTCCATTGTCATCGTGGCGGCGGCGGTCTCCGCGGCAATTCTGGTCATCCTCAGCATCGATCCGGCCGCGCGTTACGGCTGGTTCGGCGAGCGCTTCGTCTGGGTCTACCTCGGCACGCTCTGGCTCGGCGGCCTCAAGGTGTGGCTCGGGACGCTGCGGCCGATCGCGGAGGTGGGGGAGGCGGCGATCACGCTGCGGCCGTTGCACCAGTTCCGGCCGCGAACCGTCCGCTGGAGCGACATCAGCGGAACGGAGCAGATGGTCGGCGGCGACCGGATGATCGTCTACTTCGACACGCCGCGCGGCATGCGTTTCGTCGCCCTGAACCTGAACCTGGTCAGGGGGCGCCGCGAGTTTTTGAAGCTGCTCGACGAGCGGCTGCTGGCGCTCGGTTTTCGGGAGAAGGTCGTCGAGCGTTCGCGGTATCTTTCGCGCGCATGAGTTACACGTGTGGAGTGCGGACGTCTCGTCCGCACAAGTTCGCGAAGCGGACCGGGTCGGCGCGCGGCGCCGGCCGTGCGGACGAGACGTCCGCACCCCTCATGGAGGCCGCATGAGCCCGAAGCAGGAGATCGCGAAACTGCGCGCGGAGCTGGAGCGCCACAACCGGCTCTACTACACCGAGGCGAAGCCGGAGATCAGCGACTACGACTTCGATCAGCTGATGCGCCGCCTGCAGGAACTGGAGGCGAAGCATCCCGAATTCGACGACCCGAACTCGCCGAGCCGGCGCGTCGGCGGCGAGCCGATCACGGAGTTCAAGAGCGTCATCCACGATCCGCCGATGCTCTCCATCGAGAACGCCTACTCGATGGACGAGCTGCGCGAGTGGCACGAGCGCGTGCTCCGCGGCCTCGGGCGTGAGGACGTCGAGTACGAAGCGGAGCTGAAGATCGACGGCGTGAGTATCGATCTGCTCTACGAAAACGGCGAGCTCGTTCGCGGCGCCACGCGCGGCGACGGCGTGCGCGGCGACGACGTCACGCCGAACGTCCGCACCGTCCGGGCGCTGCCGCTGAAGATCGATCCGAAAGCGGGCCGCGTCGAGGTGCGCGGCGAGATCTACATCGCCAAGTCCGACTTCATCAAATACAACCAGCAGCTGGAGGAAGCGGGGGAGGAGCCGCTGGCGAATCCGCGCAACGCCGCCGCCGGCGCGCTGCGGCAAAAGGATCCGAAGCAGGCGGCGCAGAAACGCCTCAGCGCGTATCTGTATCACCTGGTTGCCGCAGGCGACGCGCGCGTCACCTCGCAAACGCACGCATACGAAGTGCTGGAGAAACTCGGCCTCCCGCTCAATCCTCAGCGCTGCCTCTCGCAGGGACTGGACGGCGTGATCGCGTTCATCGAGGAGTGGCGCGTGAAGCGGCACGACCTGCACTTCGAGATCGACGGCATCGTGGTGAAGGTCAACCGCCGCGAGGACCAGCTGGAGCTCGGCGCGACGTCGAAGTTCCCGCGCTGGGTGGTGGCGTTCAAGTACCCGCCCGAGGCGGCGAAGACCGTCGTCAAGGCGATCCATTACTTCGTCGGACGCACCGGTACCGTGACTCCTGTCGCGCACTTCGAGCCCGTGCAGCTCGCCGGGACGAAGGTGGAGAACGCGTCGCTGCACAACTTCGACGAGCTGGCGCGGAAGGACGTGCGCGTCGGCGACACGATCACCGTGGAAAAGGGGGGCGACATCATCCCGAAAGTGGTCGAGGTGCTGGAGCACGCGCGCGGATCGAAGTCGATCGTCCCGCCCACCGAGTGTCCCGACTGCGGCGAGCCGCTGCATCGATTCGAGGGCGAGGTGGCGATCCGCTGCATCAACCAGGGATGCCCGGCCATCGCCCGCCAGTCGATCACGCATTTCGGCAGCCGCAAGGCGATGGACATCGAAGGCCTCGGCGACCAGACCGTCACGGCGCTGCTGAACGCGGGACTGGTCACCGATTACGCCTCGGTCTACGAGTTCACCGAGGAGCAGGTGGCGGGGCTGGAGCGCAAGGGGGAGAAGTCGGCGAAGAAGCTGATCGAGAACATCAACAATTCGAAGAGGGCCGAGCTGGCGCGGTTCATCTTCGCCCTCGGCATCCGTTTCGTCGGCGAGCGCGCGGCGAAGGTGCTGGCCGATCGCTACCACTCGATCGACGCGCTGATGAACGCCACGACCGAGGAGCTGCTGGAGGTCAATGAGATCGGTCCGAAGCTCGCCGAGTCGATCACGTTCTACTTCTCCGTCCCCGCGAACCGCGAGCGCATCGAGAAGATGCAGCGCCTCGGCCTCGCCCCGCAGCACGTCGCCGTGGTCACCGGAAATCGCCTCGCGGGGAAGAGCGTCGTCGTCACCGGCACGCTGCAGCGATTCTCACGCGACGAGATTCACAAGCTGATCGAACGGGAGGGCGGGAAGCCGTCATCGTCCGTGTCGTCGAAGACCTCGTATCTCGTGGCCGGCGAGGCGGCGGGGTCGAAGCTGGAGAAGGCGCAGTCGCTGAACGTGCAGGTGTTGACGGAGGACGAGTTTCTGGCGCTGATCGGGGAGTGATGTCTGCCCGTCGAGGTCCGTATCAGCAGCATGCGATTCGTCCTGCTTCTGTTTGCCTTTGCCGCCGGCGCCGCGGCCGATTGCGTCACGACGCCGCTCTCGACCGGTACGCGCATGACCGTAACGCTCAGTCCCGGTTGCGACAACCGGTTCACCTTCATCGGCGTGCACGATCAGGTCATCGCCGCGACGATCCGCCCGATCGACACGCCGTCGGCCGGCGTGCGCCTCGCGCTGCAGCCGCCCGTCGACGTCCATCCGCCGGTGATCTCCGGCACGGAGGCGGCGACGCTGCGTTACGTCCTGCCATCCACCGGGACCTACACCGTCATCGCGAACGTGGTGGCGTCCGGCCGCTATCTCGTCGCGCTCGATTCCCGGCCGGCCAACGCCGGCGTTCCGACCGACTGCGTGCGCGAGGAGCTGGTGAACGGCGAACGGGTCGAGTGGGAGTTGACCAGCATCGCCTGCCGGTTCACCGACGCCGAGCGCCTGGCGTCCTGTTTCCCGCTCTACGCCGTGGCCGGCGATCCGGTGACCATCACGCTCGACTCGCCCGACTTCCGTCCGCGCATCGCGATCTACTCGTTCGACTTCCTCCAGCCGCAGCTGATCGCCGACGCGCCGGCGGCGACCTTCGTCGCCGGCGAGACGGCGCGCTACTGGGTGATGGCGACGACCACCGAACACGAGAAGACGGGACGCTACGTGCTGACCATGTCGGCGCGCGATTCCGGCTGCCTCGCGCCGGTGTTGATCCGCGAGCCGGCGGACGTGGTGGTGTCGTACGGGAGCGGCGCGAAGGTGTCGGTGGAGATCAGCGGAACGCGCTCCGGCATGCGCTGGGAGTGGTTCGACATGCTCGCCCTGCCGACGATCCTCGAGAGCGGTGAGCAGCTCACCACGCCGCCGGTCGTCGCGCCGCAGTACTACTCGGCGCAGGTCACCAACCCCTGCGGAGTGGCGAACACGCGGATGGTGAAGGTCTCACCGGTGAGGGATCGGCGGCGCGCGACGCACTGAGGACGGCGTCATTTCCACGCGTACACATCGACATTCGCCCGCGCCCGCAGCTGCGCGGTCCACTTGTCGATCTCGCTCTGCAGCCGCTCCGACTTCAGCAGCGTCCGGATCTCCTCGCTCACCTGCGCGATCGGCGGAACGGCCAGCCCGCGCTTGCGCCGCTGCTCGGACCACGTCCCGCGGTAGTACGACTCGATCTCCTCATTCGGGATGAAGACCAGCGGCGAGAAGCGCTCCTGGATGTAGGCCTCGACCTGCAGCTGGCGTTTCACCAGCGCGCGCACCTCGTCCATCGTCAGCTCCATCGACGTCACCGTGCGATCGAACTCGGCGGGTGAGGCGAAGCGCGAGCGGATGTCCGACAGCCGCGCTTCGATCGAGTCCTTCGGGATGTCCTGTGCGCCGAAACGCTCGACGTCGCGGTAGCGAAGTGACTGCGCAATCAGCGCTTCGAGCACTTCGTGGCGATACTCGTCGTCGGTCCGGCTGATGGTGCGCGGGAAGAAACGGATCGCCACCATCTGGTTCACTTCGCTGAGCGTGATGACCTGGCGATCGATCACCGCCGAGATGCGGTCGATCGTCGAAGCGAACAGAACGAGGAGCGGGAAGAGCGCTAACAATCGTGAAATCATCATCTTGACACTCTCGTTTCGAGAGTGCTAACTGCAGGACGACAGGCGAGGGCGCCTGTCCTACACATGAAACTAGAGACTAACACCGAGGAGCTCGACAGCCGCGCGCGCGACGTCCTGCGGGAGATCATCCTGCAACACGTCGCCACGGGCGAGCCGATCAGTTCCCGTTCGCTCTCGAAGTGCGGGCGTTTCCAGCTTTCTCCGGCCAGCCTGCGCAACGTCATGGCCGACCTCGAGGATCTCGGCTATCTGGCACAGCCGCACACCTCCGCAGGTCGCGTGCCTACCGACCGCGGCTACCGCTTTTTCATCGACCACCTGATGAAGTCGCGCTCCATCTCCCAGCGCGAGCGCGAGGCGATCGATGGGGAGGTCTCGCACGCCAGCGAGATCGAGCAGATGCTCCACCTCGCCTCCAGCGTCATCTCCAAGCTGAGCGACCAGGTCGGCGTCGTCTTCATGCCGACGCTGCTGCAGTTCTCCATCCGCAGCATGGACTTCGTCCTCGTCGGCGAGACGAAGATCATGTGCGTCATCGTCGGCACGAACGGCGTGGTGGTGAACAAGATCGTCGATACGCGCCTGACGTTCACGCGCGAGGAGCTGGAGAAGATCGGCCGCTACATCACGCTCGAGTTCTTCGGCCTGACGCTCGACGTCATCCGCCGCCGCCTCATCCGCATGACGGAGGACGAGCGCGCGCTGCACGATCAGATGCTGCAGAAGACCATCACCCTCGGCATCGAGGCGGTCAACGACGTCAAATCGGTCGAGCACGAGCTGTTCGTCGAAGGGGCGGCGTCGATCCTCACCAAGCCGGAGTTCTCCGACGCCACGGCGCTGCGCAAGACGTTCCTCGCGCTGCAGGAGAAAGAGCGGTTGGTGGAGATCCTGAATACCTTTCTATCCGAGGATGGCTTGCAGATCCTCATCGGCTCGGAGAGTGACTTCACGCAGATCAACAACTTCAGTATCGTCGCCCGCCGTTACGGCTCGAGCGCAGCGCCGCTCGGCATGGTCGGCATCATCGGGCCGATGCGGATGGAGTACGCGCGCATGGCGCCGCTGGTCGATTACCTCGGCCGCGCCCTGACGCGAAAGATCGAAGAACAGGAGCAGGAAAGCTGATGGACGAAAACACGCCCAAGACCGGCGAAGACGATGACAGCTACGTGATCGAGGACAGCGGCAGCTCGATCGAGGAGATCGAGCGGGAGATGCACGAGGCCGCCGAGGAAGCGGTGCAGGCCACCGGGACCTCGGATGAAGCGGCCGCCACATCCGCCGATCTGCTCGCGCAGAACCGCGTCCTTCAGGATCGCGTGCTCCGCACCCTTGCGGACTTCGAGAACTTCCGCAAGCGCTCCGAGAGGGAGAAGCAGGACTTCTTCAAGTACGCCCTGGCGTCGACGATCAAGGACATCCTTCCGGTCCTCGACAACTTCGACCGCGCGCTCGAGCACGCGGAGGAAGGGGACGAGTTCCACAAGGGCGTGCTGCTGATCTACAAGCAGCTCTTCGAGATCCTGCAGCGCAACGGCCTGAAGAGCATCGACGAGTCAGGCGTCCGCTTCGACCCGAACATTCACGAGGCGGTCGTGCGCGAGGAAGATCCATCCGTTCCCAGCCACACCGTGACCGCCATCCTGCAGAAGGGCTATTTCCTCCACGACCGCCTGCTCCGCCCGGCGCTGGTGAAGGTGGCGGTGGGTGGGGCGGAGGAGAGTGGCGCGGGTGGATGACAAAGCGGCGTCCGCCTGTTAGAACGAAAACTGACTCATGGCCAAAATCATCGGAATCGATCTCGGGACAACCAACTCCTGCGTGGCAGTGGTCGACGTCACCACGCCGCAGGTGATCCCGAACCGTGAGGGGAGCCGCACCACGCCGTCGGTCGTCGGCTTCACCGAGGACGGCGAGCGGCTGGTCGGACAGATCGCGAAGCGGCAGGCGATCACCAATCCCTTCAACACCATCTTCGCCATCAAGCGCCTCATCGGACGGAAGTTCGACTCCGACGAAGCGTCGAAGGCGAAGCAGGTGCTGCCGTACCAGATCGTCGGCGGCGGCAACGGCGACGTGAAGGTGAAGATCCGCGACCGCGAATATTCGCCGGAAGAGGTTTCCGCGTTCGTCCTCCTGGAGATCAAGGCGTTCGCCGAAGAGTTCCTCGGCGAAGCGGTGACCGAGGCGATCATCACCGTCCCGGCGTATTTCAACGACTCGCAGCGCCAGGCCACGCGCGACGCCGGCAAGATCGCCGGACTGGAAGTCCTGCGCATCATCAACGAGCCGACCGCCGCCGCGCTGGCCTACGGTCTCGACAACAAAGCGAACCAGCTCATCGCCGTCTACGACCTCGGCGGCGGCACGTTCGACATCTCGATCCTCAAGCTCGAAGACGGGCTTTTCGAAGTTCTCTCCACCTCCGGCGACACCTACCTCGGCGGCGAAGACTTCGACAAACGCGTCATGGACTGGATGATCGAGACCTTCCAGCGCGATACCGGCATCGACCTCCGCGACGACCGCATGGCCCTGCAGCGGTTGAAGGAAGCGGCGGAGCGGACCAAGTGCGAGCTCTCGATGGCCGAGGAGAGCCGCATCACGCTGCCGTTCATCTCCGCCGACGCCTCGGGACCGAAGCACCTCAACGCCGTGCTCACCCGGCGCGAGTTCGAGAAGATGGTCGACGACCTCATTCAGCGGACCATCGATCCGGTCAACGACGCGCTGAAGCAGGCCGGCGTCACGCCGCAGAAGATCGATGAAGTCGTCCTCGTCGGCGGCCAGACGCGCATGCCGAAAGTCATCGAGGCGGTGAAACAGGTCTTCGGCAAGGAGCCGAACCGCAACATCAATCCCGATGAAGTCGTCGCCGTCGGCGCCGCGATCCAGGGCGGCATCCTGCGGGGCGACATCAAGGACATGGTCCTGCTCGACGTCACGCCGCTCTCCCTCGGCATCGAGACGCACGGCGGCCTGTTCACGAAGCTCATCGAGCGCAACTCGACCATCCCCACCAAGAACTCGCTCGTCTTCACCACCGTCTCCGACAACCAGAACAAGGTCCAGGTGCACGTGCTGCAGGGCGAGCGCGAGTTCGCCCGCGAGAACAAGTCCCTCGGCTCGTTCGATCTCGTCGGCATCCCTCCCGCGCCGCGCGGCGTGCCGCAGATCGAGGTCATCTTCTCCATCGACTCCAACGGCATCGTCAACGTCACGGCGCGCGATCAGGCCACGGGGCAGTCGACCGGCGTGCAGATCAATCCGGCCGGCGGCCTGACCAAGGACGAGATCGACCGCATCATCAACGAAGCCTCCGAAATGCAGCGCGTCGACACCTCGCGCCGCGAGCTGCGCATGATGCAGAACAAACTCGAGGGGATGATCTACACCAACGACAAAGTCTTCAAGGAATTCGGCAAGCTGCTGAGCGAGGACGATCGCAACCGCGTCGGAAGAATCCTCGCCCGGGCCAAGGAGGCGGCGGGGGAGGAAGACAAGCAGCAGATCAACGACGCCGTCTTCGAGCTTCAGGCCGCGTCGCGAATCCTCACCAGCGTCATGCTCTACAACCCCCTGAAGTCGTCCGTCTCGAACGAGCCGACGCCCAGCGTGCCGACCGAAAAAACGAATTGATGGCTACGACAGAAAAACGCGACTACTACGAAGTACTCGGTGTGTCCCGCACCGCGTCGATCGACGAGATCAAGAAGGCCTATCGCCGCCTGGCGGTGCAGCACCATCCCGACAAGAACCCGGGCGACGCCGCGGCCGAGGAGAAGTTCAAGGAAGGGGCCGAAGCGTACGGAGTCCTCAGCGACGAGGAGAAGCGCGCGCGCTACGACCGCTACGGCCACCAGGGCGTCAGCGGCATGGGCGGCTTCGATCCGAATCAGTTCGCCGACTTCGGCGACATCCTCGGAGACCTCTTCGGCTTCGGCGATTTCTTCGGCACCAACCGCCGGCGCGGCACGCGCGCGGCGCGCGGCGCCGATCTGCGCTACGACCTCACGCTTTCGTTCGAGGACGCCGTCTTCGGCAAGGAAGTCACGCTCGACATCCCGCGCGCCGCCACCTGCCAGACGTGCAACGGCTCGGGCGCGAAGGCGGGGACGCAGCCGGTCACCTGCAGCGGCTGCCGCGGCACCGGACAGATCCGCTACTCGCAGGGATTCTTCGCCGTCTCCCGCACCTGCCCGCAGTGCGGCGGCGTGGGGAAGGTGATCAAGGAGCCGTGCGCGGCATGCGATGGCGCGGGCCGCGTGCGCGAGGAGAAGAAGATCTCCGTCAAGGTTCCGGCGGGCGTCGACGACGGCTCACGGTTGCGCGTCGCCGGTGAAGGCGAAGGCGGACACAACGGCGGGCCGGCCGGCGATCTGTACGTCTTCATCGCCGTGCGCGAGCACGCGAAGTTCCAGCGCCGCGACTACGAAATTCACGCCGAGGAGCCGGTCAGCCTGACGCAGGCGGCGCTCGGCGCGGAGATCACCATCGAGACGATCAACGGTCCGGAGACGTTGCGCATCCCCGCCGGCACGCAGCCGAACCAGGTCTTCCGCCTGCGCGGCAAGGGCGTACAGTTCATCGACGGCTCGGGGCGCGGCGATCACTTCGTGCACGCGGTGGTCAAGGTGCCGACGTCGCTGACGGACGAGCAGCGCCAGCTCCTCGAGCAGCTGGCCGTGCTGAGCGGCGAGGAGCTGAACGGCGGGCGGGGCGTTTTCGAGAAAGTGAAGGATTTCTTCACGAACTGACCTCGTTTTGAGTACCATCGTCCGGTCCTCCGGGTCCGAGGTCAAACATGATTCGTCCCGCACTGCGCATTGCGTCCGCGCTCGCCGGCCTGCTCGTCATCACGGCCGCGATCACCGCCCGCCTTCAACCCCTCGGCGCCGTCGTTACCATGATCGGCGTTCTCTTCCTGCTCCCGCTGTTCGCCTCCTGGCGCGCGCCGCGCGCCGAAGAGCTGGAGTGGCTCATCGAGTGGGTCAACCGCCTGCGGACGGCGATGGTCGTCTGCTACGGAACGGCGTTGTGGATCTTCCTGATGGTCCTCTCCTCGCAGCACGCCGGCACCGCGAACCTGCAGCGTCTGGCCTCCCTCGGCGCCGCCTTCTGGACGATCGGCTTCGTGGCGATGTTCTTCACCGCGTACTTCGCGTCGCGACGCTCCGCGGTCGAGCGCGAAAATCAGGTGTAAATCCGTCTAAGCATGATGGAGGGAATCCGTCATGTTCGACATGCTCGATGTAGCCATCGGCGTGGTCTTCATTTTCCTGATCATGAGCCTGATCGCGTCCGCGGTCGCGGAGTTGATCGAGGGCCTGCTGCGTTATCGCGCGCGCGATCTCGAACGCGGCATCCGCGAGCTGGTGCGCGATCCGAAACTGGTCGAGGAGATCTACAACCATCTCCTCGTCAACGGCTTGTTCAAGGGCCAGTACGACGCGAACCACAAGGGGCGGCTGCCGTCATACATCCCGTCGACCACGTTCGTGCTCGCGCTGCTCGACGCGGTGAAATCGGTGCCGACGGCCGCGCCGGCCGCGAATGCGCAACCGGCATCGCCCGGCGCGATGACGCACTGGTTCTCCGAGGCCAAGCGCTCGTTCTATGACGAGCAGCCTCCTGCGGCTGCCAGCAAGGACGCCGTCGACAAGCTGCAAAAGGGCCTCGACGCGCTGAAGAACGCGGCGGGCATCGATCCCGCGGCGCAGCGCGCTGCAATCGAGAATTGGTTCAACGGCTCGATGGACCGCGTGTCCGGCTGGTACAAGCACCGTACGGCCCGCAATCTGTTCTTCATCGGCCTCGTGGCGGCGTTCGCGCTCAATGTCGACAGCGTCAAGGTCACGAAACAACTGATCGCCGACAAGCCGGTGCGCGACGCGATCGTCGCCGCGGCCTCGAATTACGTACAGACGCCCTCGACAGCGAATTCGGGCGATGCAAAGACGCGACTGGACGACGCTGTAGGCCGCCTGGAGAAGTTGGGACTGAAACTCGGCTGGAATCGGCCGTGGTGCGCGTACTGGTGCGACAAGAAAGTCACTCCATCCGACTACCTGCTCAAGCTCTTCGGTCTCTTCATCACCGCGGCCGCCGTCTCCCTCGGCGCCCCCTTCTGGTTCGACATGCTCAACAAATTCATCGTCGTGCGCTCGACGGTGAAACCGGAAGAGAAGAGCGGCAAAGAGGCGTCGAAGGACCCGAAGAAATAACCGCGATACGATCGCGGCGCATGAACGATTTCCTGCTGATGATCTCCTTCGACGACCCCGCGTCGGAGGAGATCATCCAGTCCCGACTCTTCCTCACCGCCTGCAGCGGATCGACGTCGACCGAAGATCAGATCGTTGCGTATTTCGATTCGAAAGAAGATCGCGATGAGGCGAAGAAACTGCTCGACGGCTTCGACGTCAGCGAAGCGGAGCGGGAGCGGGTCGACTGGCTCGAGCTGTATCAGCAGTCACTCGAGCCGATCGCGATTGGGGCGCGCTTCGTCGTCGCGCCGGACGCGTCGCTGATCGACGACGCGAGCAAGCTCCGCATCGTCGTGCCGCAGGAGCAGGCGTTCGGGACCGGATCGCACGAGACGACGGCGCTCTGCATCGAGCTGCTCGAATCGCTGGAGATGAACGGCAAGCACGGCCTCGACATCGGCACCGGCAGCGGGATCCTGGCCATCGCCATGCACCGCCTCGGCGCGGCGAAGGCCATCGCCTTCGACAACGATCGCGACGCCTACGCCGCGATGCGCGACAACCGCATCCGCAACGACGTCCCCGAAGCGGCGATGCCGATGTTCATCGGCGGAGTGGAATCGCTACGCCGCGGGACGTTCGACGTCGTGACGATGAACATCATCCCCGAGGTCATCATCCCGCTCCTGCCGGAGGTGGTGAAGCACGTCGGGCATGCGCTGATCCTCAGCGGCATCCTCATCGTGAAGCGCGGCGACGTGATCGAGGCCGCAAAACAAAACGCGCTCACGTTCGCGGGCGAACGTGAGCGCGGGGAGTGGTGGGCGGGATTGTTCTATCTCTGATCGATGGCCTTGTAATCGCGGCGCGCGGAGCCGGTGAAGATCTGGCGCGGGCGCGAGATCTTCTGGTCGGGGTCGAGCAGCATCTCCTGCCACTGCGCGAGCCAGCCCGACGTGCGGCCGATGGCGAAGATCACCGGGAACATGTCCATCGGAAGCTTCATCGCCTGGTAGATCAGGCCGGAGTAGAAGTCGACGTTCGGATAGAGCTTCCGTTTCACGAAGTACTCGTCCTCGAGCGCCACGCGCTCCAACTCCAGCGCGATGTCGAGCAGCGGGTTGCGGCCGGTGACTTCGAACACGCCGTCCGCCACCTTCTTGATGATCTTGGCGCGCGGATCGTAGTTTTTGTAGACGCGGTGGCCGAAGCCCATCAGCTTCACGCCTTCGCCCGCTTTCACCTTCTTGATGAAGGCCGGGACGTTGTTCACCGAGCCGATCTCGGTGAGCATGCGGATCACTTCCTCGTTCGCTCCGCCGTGCAGCGGGCCGTAGAGCGCGGCCGCGGCGGCGGCCAGGGCGGAGTACGGATCGACGTGCGAGCTGCCGACGACGCGCATCGTGCTGGTCGAGCAGTTCTGCTCGTGGTCGGCGTGCAGGATGAACAGGACGTCGAGCGCCTTGGCCAGCGCCGGATGCGGCTTGTACTTCGTCTCGGTCGTCTTGAACATCATGTTCAGGAAGTTCTCCGAGTACGAGAGGTCGTTGTCCGGATACGCGTACGGCATGCCGACCATGTGCCGGTAGCCGAAGGCGGCGATGGTGATGACCTTGGCCACCAGCCGGGCGATCTGCTTCTGCCTGTTGTCGTAGTCGAAGATCTCCTTGGCCTCGGGATACATCGTGCCGAGGGCCGAGATCATGGAGATGAACTTGCCCATCGGATGGGCGTTGTAGCGGAAGGCGTCGAGGACCAGCTTCAGCTTCTCGTTCAGGATGGTGTGATACGTGACGTCGTGCGTCCAGGCGTCGAGCTGCTCCTGGGTCGGGAGCTCGCCGTTGAGCAGGAGGTACGCCGTTTCGAGGTAGGAGCTCTTCTCCGCGAGCTGTTCGATGGGGTAGCCGCGGTACTCGAGGATGCCGCGATCGCCGTCGATGAACGTGATGGCGCTGCGACACGCCGCCGTGTTCATGAAGGCGGGGTCGTAGGTCATCATCCCGAAGTCGCTCTCTTCGATTTTGATCTGCCGGAGGTCGGTCGCTTTGATGGTGCCGTCTTTGATCGGCACTTCGTACGACTTACCGGTTCTGTTGTCGGTGATGCTGAGCGTTTCGGGCAAGGTAGGAACCTCCAGAGACTTTTCGCGCGGAAATCTATCAGTGGAGTCGAGCACTGGCAACGTAAATGAATGGTCGTTCATGTCAATCGATCATCGCCCTATCGAGCGGTCAGATCCCCCCATCGTGCCTCGACGACCACACACGCCGCGATCGCCGCCGTCTCCGCGCGCAGTCTGCGCGGACCGAGGCGCTCGATCACGCACTCACGTGCGAGGGCGAGGGCGATCTCGTTATCGGTCCATCCGCCCTCCGGACCTATGAACAGCGTCACGGCTGCCGGTGACGGCGGACACGTGCCGGGCGCGGCGTCGGCGTCGAAGAAAATCTTCACGCCCTCCCGCTCCAGAGCTTTCTCGAACTCGAGCGGCGCCTCGACGCGCGGGATCACACCGCGTCCCGACTGTTTCACGGCCTCGGCGACGATCTTCTCCCACCGCTCTCCCTTGCCGCGGTAGCGCTCGGGGCGGATCTCGACGCGCTCCGTGATCAGCGGAATGATCGAGCGGACGCCGAGCTCCGTCGCCTTCTGCAGCACGAGCTCGAACTTGTCGAGGTTGATGATGGCCATGGCCAGATCGATGGCCAGCGGCGACTCGCGCGTCTCGATGCGCGAGAGCAGTTGCAGCGTCGCCGGATCGACGACGCGCGCGACGGCGATCGTGCCGCGGCCGTCGAAGACTTCGACCTCCTCCCCTTCGCGCAGACGGAGGACGCGCGCGTGATGGAGCTCATCGCCGGTGAGGGTGATGGTCTCTGCGATGGTGGGGACGAAGAATCGATTTTTCATGTTGCTGAGTTGCCTGGTTGCCGGGTATCAGACAGCACGGTGCCATCCTAGCAACCCAGCAACTCAGCAACCCAGCAACCGCCGTCACCTACCTCGTCGAAAACACCGTCACCGGAAACTTCATCTGTCCGATCGGCGTGTTGTAGTAGGCGTTGCCGCGGATCTCGTAGCGCGCGCGGTTGCCCTGCACGGCGTCGGCGATGTCGCGGAAGAGGGTGCGGGCGTTGTCGTAGGCGAGGCGGGTGCGGAGGTGGACGGTGCCGAGGCCGCGGGCCGGGATCTCGACGCGCGGGTCGTTGCTGACGCTGTTGAGCACCGGGTTGTCGTTGACCACGAGGTCGAAATCGACCCGGTCGAGGCGGAGGCCGACGCTGTTCGGATTGTCCACTCCGAGGGTAAAGTCGAAATCAATCGAGGACGCCGAGAGGGGGAGCGCGATGGCCACCCGCGGCTGGATGTCGCGGATCGAATACCGCGGATTCTCGATATTCAGCGCCCTCGCCACCGTGCCGCATCCCGAGAGCGAAAGGGTCAGAAAGGCCAGTACCAGGCATGTTGCCGTGAGGAGCGACGCGTAGACGAGGGTGCGCTTCATGGGTGGGGAAGAGTGCAAGGGGGATTCCCGGTCAGGATAGATAGCAGATAGCGGATAGCAGATAGCAAGAGAGACGAGCGTTCTTGCTATCTGCTATCTGCTATCTGCTTCCTGCTATCTGCTTCCTGCTATCTAACTCAGATACAATCCGCGGACTGGTCTGCCGGTTGCAGTCCGCCTTCGTGACTCTCGAGGTGAATGTTTTGGGCGTAACAGCCATCATTGCGGCATACAACGAAGAGAACACGATCGCCGACGTCCTGGCGATCCTGACCCGCAATACGCTCATCGATGAAGTGATCGTCGTCAGCGACGGATCGACGGACGCGACCGTGGACATCGCCCGGCAGTTCGAGGGCGTCCGTACCATCGCCCTTCGGGAGAACCGCGGCAAGGGCTACGCCATGCGCGTCGGCGTCGACAACGCCTCGCACGACATCTTCTTCTTCGTCGACGGCGACATGTACAACGTCAGCGACGCGCACATCGAGGCGCTGGTCCTTCCGGTGCTCCGCGACGCCTGCGACATGAACATCGGCGTCCGCAACCGCGGCCCGATGCTGAACTACCTCCACCTGCAGATGCAGTGCGGCCCGGTGCTCTCCGGCATCCGGGTCATGCGTCGCGCGGTGTGGGAGACGGTGCCGGTGCAGTACATGGAGCGGTTCAAGATCGAGGCGGCGCTCAACTGCTTCTGTTCGCGCTCCGGCTTCCGCCAGCAGCACACCGTCATCCACAACCTCGACCACGTGCTGAAGGAATCGAAGCGAGGCCTCTTCGACGGATTGCGCGCCCGGTGGGACATGACCAGCGAGGTCTTCGTCCTGCTGTTCGAGCTGCACGTCTTCGAGACCTGGCGCTGGACGCCGCCGCCGGCCGAAGTGCCTGACGCGGAGTACGATCTGTTCGAGTGAGAGCACGCGTCGTCGTTTTTTTTCTGCTGTCTGCTATCTGCTGTCCGCTGTCCTGTTCCCCTCACGCCCGCTTTCTCGAGCGCTCCGTCACCATCGGCGCCCGCACGTACAAATACCGCGTCTGGCTGCCGCCGCATTACTCGAAGGTGAAGCATTGGCCGGTCGTCCTCTTTCTGCACGGCAGCGGGGAGCGCGGCGACGACAACGTCCGGCAGCTGGCGATCGGGTTGCCGGCGCAGCTCTCCACCCATGCGGAGCGCTACAAGTGCATCGTCGTCATTCCGCAGTGCCACGACGGCGAGGAGTGGTACGGCGAGATGGAGACGCAGGCGCTGGCGGCGCTGGAGCAGACCATCCGCGAATTCCGCGGCGACCGCCGCCGGCTCTACATCACCGGCATGTCGATGGGCGGCGCCGGGACGTGGTACATGGCGCGCCATCGCCGCTGGGCGGCCGTGATCCCGGTCTGCGGCGAGGTCTCGCGGCAGCCGAACGATCCGTTCCCCATCGATCCGCCGCCCGACCTGGCGCGCATCGTCGGCGCGGCGAACCCGTTCGCCGCCATGGCCGAAGCCATAGGCCCGACGCCGGTGTGGGCGTTTCACGGCAGCGACGATTCAGTGATCCCGGTGACGCAGTCGCGCGCGATGGTCGCGGCGCTGGGGAAAGCGCGCTACACCGAGTTCAAGGGAGCAGGACATGGGATCTGGGATCGGGTGTATTCGGATCCGAATGTCGTGCACTGGATGCTCGCGCAGAAGAGGAAGAAATGAAGTTGCCGGTTGCCGGTTACCGGTTGCCGGTGACCGGTTGCCTGGCAACTGGCAACTGGCAACCGGCAACTAGACCAACGCGGCGAGTTTCTTCGGCGCAATCAACCGGTAACTCTCCCTCACCAGCCCCCGCACCTCATCCCAATCCTTGATCTTGCGCGCGTCCATCGAGACCCAGCCTTTGTGTCCCACGTACGGCGCGCGGGTGAAGCGGGGGTCGTTCTGCACGAGGACGTCGGCGTGCTCCATCTGCAGCTTGAACCCGATCGACGGGTGGCCTTCCTTCTCGCCGTAGCCGGCGAAGATCTTCTCGCCGACGCGGTAGTGCGGCTCGCCCCAGGTCATCGTCTCCTTCGTGTTCGGGAGCTCGAGGCAGATCTTGCGGAAGCGGTCGAGGGTGCTCGGCATCAGCGCGGTCCCTGGTTGCCGGGGAACTGATTGATGTAGCGCGTCACGATCTGGTGGAAGCTGCCGACCGGCGAGTCGAAGTAGAGGACGCTGCGGATGTTCACCGGCTCGGCCGAAGGCGTCCGTCCTCGATCCGTGGCGAAGCCGTAGCCGTGGGCCCAGAACGTGACGGTGGTGAACTGGTCGGGCGCGATCTTCTCGTTGAAGGGGAAGAACTCCTTGCGCAGGATGTACGAGCCGCTGCCGACCGACTGAATCTCGATCCGCTTCAAGGTGATCGTCTCCGCGGAGCGGTTGGCGATGCGGGCTCCGAACTGGATCTGCGTCGGACCGGTGGCGTAGCCGACATCGACCGGCGCCTGCAATTGCAGCAGCTCGATCTCCGGCTTCAGAATCGCGGCATCCTTCGAGCTGGCGCAGGCGGCCAGGAGCAGCGCGGCGAAAACAATGATCCGTTTCATGACTGGCGATAACGTGGCGTCCGCATTGCTTCCTTCCAGCGCGAGATGAACGAACCGACACCGCTGATGCGTCAGGACTGGCACCACCTTCTCTTCCTGCATTGGGAGGTGCCGCCCGCCGAACTGCAGGCCCTGCTGCCGCACGGACTCGACCTCGACACGTTCGACGGCAAGGCGTACATCGGCCTCGTGCCGTTCACGATCAGCGGTGTTCGTCCGTCGTTCGTGCCGCCGCTGCCGCTGATCTCCAGCTTCCACGAGGTGAACGTCCGGACCTACGTCCGCCGCGGCGGCAACGATCCGGGCGTCTGGTTCTTCAGCCTCGACGCCTCGAGCGCGCTCGCCGTCACCGCGGCGCGGACGATGTACAAGCTGCCGTATTTCGACGCCGCCATCACGTTCGCCGCGTCGAAGGAGCCGCTGCCGGTGGTCGAGTTCCATTCGCAGCGCTCCGATCCGCGCGGCGCGATGCCGGCGAATGGCCGGATCGTCTACCGGCCGGCCGACGGCGTCATCGCGCACGCCTCGCCCGGGACGCTGGAGCATTTCCTCCTCGAGCGCTACGTCCTCTACGCCGCCGACGATCATCACAATCTCTACCGCGCCCGCGTCAGTCACCAGCCGTATCCGATCCAGCGCGCCGAGGTGATCGAGCTGGAGGAGACGCTGATCTGGGCGGCGGGGATCAAACGGGGCGAAGAAGCGCCGCTCCGGCATTACGCGAGCGAAGTGAATGTGAAGGTGTTCGGGCTGGAGAGAGCTGTTTAGCGATTGAGCGATTGAGCTGTTGAGCTGTTCAGGTTTTGCTCAATCGCTTAATCGCTCAAAAGCTCAAGAGCTTTGACACCGCCACATTTCCGCCACGATCTTTCCCCCACTTTTGCTGCTCTGCATCACAGAAAGCGTGACCGTGCGGCCATAAACTGCGCGGCATGAGACGTGTGATTGCCGCCCTCGCGCTTTTTTTTGCCTGCGCCGCGACGCAGGCGCCTGCTTCCTCGCCGCTGACCATCGTCAAGGCCGGTCCGATCGGCGAAGTGGCCAACATGGCCGAGGCGAACGAGATCCGGGTCGTGTTCTCGGAGCCGATGATCGTCATCGGCAAGATCCCGAAAGACCTCAATCCGCCCTGGTTCCACGTCTCGCCGGCGCTCGGCGGCGGGTTCCGCTGGTCGGGCACGACCACGCTGATCTTCACTCCCGATCCGAAGACGCCGCTGCCGTTCGCCACGAAGTACGACGTGACGATCGACGCCTCGGCGAAATCGATCGCCGGTCACACGCTCGGCAAGCCGTACGCGTTCTCGTTCATCACGCCGACCATCAAGCTGCTGCGCACGCAGTGGTACCGCAAGTCGGATGATCCGGCCAGCGCGGTGATCATCGGCATGTGGTTCAACCAGCCGGTCGACCGCAACGTCATCACGCAGCACCTCCAGCTGCGCACCGAGCCGCACGACGTGACGCTCCCCGAGCTGCAGCAGGACGCAATCGAGCGACTGCAGAAAGTCGATCCCAAAGCCGTCCCCGCGTTCAACGCGAAGATCCAGAAATCGAAGCAGGCCGCGGCGTCGAAGGGCGCGCCGATCCTCTCCTTCCTCACCGACCAGTGGGACAAGAAGCAATGGCCTGCCGTTCCCGAGCTCGTGGTCCTGGAGACGAAGCCGGGCGTCCAGCCCGATACGAACCTGCAGGTCTTCCTCGACGCGCAGCTCGCGCCGTCGGGCTCGAACGTCAGCACCCGCACCGACCAGACCGTCACCGTGGAGCTCGATCCGGCGTTCTTCGTGACGAAGGTGAGCTGCCGGGAGGAGTGCAATCCGGAAGAACGGACCTGGGTCGAGCTCCGCGCCAAGGATGGCGTGAAGCTGGAGAACGTGGCCAAGGCGCTGCACGTCACCGACATCACCAATCCGGCGAAGGAAGTGAACCTGAAGCCGGGCGCGATCAGCGAAGACACCTACGACGAGGGGTCGAGCTACTCGCTCGACGACCTCGGGTACACAATCGAGCCGGCGCATGTGTACGCGCTCCGCATCGACCCGACTCTGAAGGCGATCGACGGCCAGACCCTCGGCTACACCTGGATCGGCATCGTCGATTACTGGCACAAGTCGGCCTTCACCAGCTTCGGCGGCGGCCACGGCGTGTGGGAAGCGAGCGGCGGCGCGATCCTTCCGTTCTACGCCCGCAACTACAAAAACGTGCAGCAGTGGACCGCGGCGGTGCAGGCGGAAGACGTCATGCCGACGATCCTGCACCTGCAGCAGCACGACTTCGCCGAGGTGCCCGCCGTCCCGCCGAAGGCGCGAACGCTCGCGCCGGCGCCGGACAAGATCCAGTCGTACGGCGCGAACATCGAGCCGGTCCTGAAGAACGGCAAAGGCCTGGTGTGGGCCGCGGTGGAAGCAGGCGAGCCGATTCCGAAGGCCAGGGCGTGGGACGGTGAACCGAAGCGCCGCGCCACGCTGGTGCAGGTGACGAACCTCGGCATCAGCGTCAAGGACTCGCCGCTCAACACGCTCACGCTCGTGACGACGCTCGACGACGGCAAGCCGGTCGCCGGCGCGACGGTCACGATCCGCGACCTCGACAACAAGATCATCTGGAGCGGCAAGACCGACGCGCACGGCATCGCCAACGCGCCGAACACCCACCTCCGCCTGCCGGAGAAAGTGCCTCCGCCCGATGCGAACAAGAACGAGTGGGAGCGCGACGAAGACCAGTGGTCCGCGACGTCGAACCTGCGCTTCATCGTCACCGCGGAGAAAGACGGCGACGTCGCGTACGTCGCCAGTAACTGGAACGAAGGAATCCTGCCGTGGGAGTTCGACGTGAACTTCGACCTCGGCGAGCGGACCGGCCTGCTGCGCGGCACCGTGTTCACCGATCGCGGCGTCTACAAGCTGGGCGAAGACGTGCACTTCAAGGCCGTGCTTCGCAGCGACACGCCGCGCGGCATGCAGCTGCTCCCCGCCGGCACGAAGCTCGAGATCGCGGTCAACGACAGCCACGCCAAGAACGTCGACAAGCGGACGCTGACGCTCAACGAATGGTCGAGCGCGGAGTGGACGTGGCGCGTGCCGGCGGACGGACCGCTCGGTACGTACTCGATCTTTGCCACGGTCAACGATCAGCGCCTGGAGATCGACGGCAATTTCCTCGTCGCCGCGTATCGCCGTCCCGATTTCCGCGTCGACGTGACGCTCGGCGGCAAGAGCTCCGTCGCCGGAACGAACCTCGACGGCAAGATCACCGGCCGCTATCTCTTCGGCGCGCCGATGGCGAAGCGCGAAGTGAAGGCGACGTACACCAAGCGCCGTCTCTTCTCCGTGCCGGGCAAGATCACCGATCGCTGGCCCGACAATATCTACACGTTCCTCGGCTGCGACTACAGCTCGAGCAGCGGCTGCAGCGCCGACCGCATCGACATCGATTCGAACGAGGAGAAGCTCGACGCGAAGGGTGAGCTCAAGCGCTCGCTGCCGACCGACGTCGCCGCCGGCATCCCGTACAGTTACACGTACGAAGGCGAAGTGACCGACGTGTCGCGGCAGAAGATCGCCAATCGCGCCTCGTTCCGCGTCGATCCGGCGCCCTGGTACATCGGCCTGGCGCAACTGCCGTACTTCGCCGACGCGACGAAGGGGCTCGACACCGAAGTCGTCGCCGCGGGTCTCGACGGCAACGCGGTCGCCGGCGTGAAGGTCGACGTCGACCTCATTCGCATCCAGTGGAACAGCACGCGCCACGCCGAGGGGCACGGCTTCTACACCTGGGAAAGCGAGCGCAAGGAAATCCCCGCCGGACATTTCAGCGTGACGACGGCCGACAAGCCGGTGGCGCTGCACATCCCGCTCGGCGACGGCGGCCAGTACCGCATCACGGCGTCGGCGAAAGACGAAGCCGGTCATTCCACCAGCACCATCGACTGGTTCTACGCCACCGGCTCCGGCTACACGGCGTGGGAGCGGTATGACCACAACCGCATCGATCTCGTTCCGGAGAAGACGACGTACAAGCCGGGCGACACGGCGCGGATGATGATCAAGTCGCCGTGGGAGCACGCCACGGCGCTCATCACCACGGAGCGCGAAGGCGTGCGGACGTCGCGTCAGTTCGACGTCACGTCGACGCAGCAGACGGTCAGCGTGCCGATCACCGAGGCCGACATCCCGAACGTGTTCGTGTCGGTGCTGCTGGTGAAAGGCCGCACGAAGGACGCGACGCCGGACGACTCCAGCGATCCCGGCAAGCCGTCGTTCCGCCTCGGATACACGGAGCTGACGGTCGAGGACGAGACGAAGCGGCTGGACGTCGACG